>ENA-OSEY01000018-OSEY01000018.1-marine-metagenome-genome-assembly--contig:-NODE-18-length-131561-cov-10.104766_pt1 | contig 131561 bp, 128 predicted proteins | sample MGYA00248465_ERZ534230 | MGnify/ENA primary metagenome ERZ534230 (study PRJEB26409, sample SAMN06344110) | marine metagenome | isolation source: Sea water from surface | place: Atlantic Ocean:Southern... | reverse complement strand
TTACATATAAGGATTAATTTGTGGGATGAAAAATTTGTTAAAACTTCATCGACGTGCTGTTCTATTCCTGCAAAACTTTCACTAAGGACAAAGTGAACTATTTTCATAATTTATTTTGAATCTCGTAAGCCACTTTTTCAACTTCAGCAAAAACATCATTGTGTATATTTTGTTTTTCAAGCTTCATTTTAGAAAATCCTTTTGTTAATTCTGAGCAGTCTACAAAACCAATTTTCCTATTTTTAATTAACATGTTTATATTTTCTACAACTTTAGTACTACCCCTTACAGCATGCATATCAAATAAATATGTATCGCCCTTACAGGATAGGCTTTCATAAACCATATTTACACTATCTCTTGTAATAAGCTTTGCTTGTGATTGATGCATTATTTCCTCGATTGAAATATTAGACCTATTGTCATAAAAATCTACAAATGTAATTCTTTCGTTATCTTTATATTGTGATGATATTTTTTTAGATATTTCTCTTGGAGTTCTTCTAGAATTAAATATATAACAATGTTTATTTGAATTAATGGATAAAAAATATTCCATCTGATCATATATATGATCTTGATCAAAAATATAATGTTTATTTTTACCTCCAATAGCAATCATGACGACATCTTCTCTTGTCTCTTTTAAAGATACAGTTACTAAAGATCCCTCATAGAAAATGACATTATCTTTAGAATTAAATTTATGTTTATCGTGAGATGGTGTACAAATAATATCAAATTTGGATTTATAAAATGTAGGAGACAATATCGCTATCACCTTTGTAGTTTTTTTTTGATTTTTTTTATTTTTAAGTAATATTGAGTGTGTTTTATGTCCAGCACCTATTAAAATATCGTAATAATTGCTTTTGACGTTATCAATTTTTTTTTGAAATGGGAAACTGTTTTTTACTATCCTAGAATCAATCTTTAAATTAAGTTTTTTTGATAACTCTTTTAAAAGAACATCTACTTGTTTCTCATGCCCAATATTATTATCTTTTACCCAAAGTACGTTCATTTAAGCTTATCAGTGTGTATAGAAAGAATTATACATGGGATAATGTTATCAATATTAGTTATTATTTGATTATGAGCGATAACAAAAGCATAGAGACAATAGCAAACACTCTCATATCTCAATATGGCGACGATGCCGAGGCAGTTGCTATGCTTCGAGCTGCTGAATATGCTGCTGATTTGAATAATGAAGAATGGATTAAGTGGGAAAACATAATTAAAAAAATTCACTCAATGAACGAATCTCCTAAACTAGATGGTTAATTTGAATTAAACATGAAAATATTTAATGAAAAAATAAAGACTATAGTGATATCTTCACTTGGAGCTTTTTTGTGTATTTATGCTATTGCATACTTAAATTTAATTGATGAGACTAATGTATGGTTAATTCCTCCTTTTGGAGCGAGCTTGGTTCTTGTTATGGCGGTGCATGATAGTCCTCTTGCTAGTCCAAGAAATGTTTTTTTTGGTCACGTTCTCTCTGCATCTTCTGGAGTTATGATTTATTATTTTTTTGGAGATGCTCCAATTGCTATCGCGCTTGGATTAAGTTTTGCAATCATTCTTATGATACTAACAAACACTGTTCATCCTCCAGCAGGTGCAAATCCTATAATTGCTATTTTAGGAGCAAAGTCATTTGAGTTCGTTATAATGCCTGTTGCTATCGGAGCATCCTTCATAGTAATTTTTGCTTTGATATACAATAAGATTTGGAAAAGATAACTAAGATTCGCTAGTTTATGGGGAAAATTAAAAATACTATTAAAGATCTTTTAAATACTGAATTTAATCCTGCAACATTAATCATTGAAAATGAAAGCTTCATGCATAACGTTCCAGAGAATTCAGAGAGTCATTTTAAGATTATTCTGGCATCTGACTGTTTTAAAGACGTATCAAATGTTAAAAGACATCAATTGATTTATAAGAGTTTAGAAAATGTGATGAACAAAATACATGCGCTTTCAATTTATGCATTTGATCTTGACGAAATAGAAAAGAATCCATCAGTAATAGATTCTCCAAATTGTGCAAATAAATAATGAGAATAGATATTAAAAACCTTGCATCTTTTCTTTTAGAAAAGTATTTGCTTGTTCTCTTTATTACATTTTTGGTAACTATAACCTCGGCTGTTGGATTAAATAATTTTAAACTTGATGCTTCATCTGATGCTTTGGTTCTTGAAAGTGATGAATCATTAAAAACTTATAGAGAAGCAGAAGATGAATTTGGAGATTCAAGTTTTTTAATAGTTACTTATGAACCAAATAAAGAATTATTTTCTGATTATTCTTTAAATAGGATTGCTAATCTAGAAAACGATCTTAAAAATATAGACGGCGTTGATTCTGTTTTATCAATTTTAGACGCTCCAATATTTTTTCAACCAAGAGTAGGTCTTACTGAGGTTGCTGATAATTTAAAAGACTTAACCGATGAAAACATTAATCTCACTGAGGCTCGTGAGGAAATAATAAATAATCCAATTTATAAAGAGCTTATTATTAGTAATGATGGAAAAGTGACTGCAATGCAGGTCGTATTGAGAGGTAACGATGAATATGATGAGTTAATATCTCAAAGATATAATATTCTTGAAAAATTAGATTCTAAAGAAATTCTTACAAGTAAAAATAAGTCAGCTCTTTATGAAGAACTCAGCGAGATCAATAAGAGAATTAGTCAACTAAACAATGATGAGTCTGAATTTAGCAAATCTTTAATTTCTGAAATTAGATTAATTTTAGATAAATATAGAGATGAGGCCACAATATATTTGGGTGGCCCATCAATGATTGCTACAGATATGATGGATTATATTGAATCAGATTTGGTAGTTTTTGGTTCAGCGGTCGCATTAATATTTGCAATAATGCTTTATCTTTTCTTTGGTTCATTTTGGTTGGTTTTATTACCTTTATCAAATGCATTTATGGCAGCATTTATAACAGCTGGATTTTTAGGTTTTATGGATTGGAAGATAAGTGTTGTGTCTTCAAATTTTATAGCTCTGTTGTTAATTCTTACAATTTCATTAACTGTTCATCTGCTTGTAAAGATTAATGAAATAAAAAAGGAAGCTGATTACAAGGATGCAATAATTAAAGGTTATGATCAAATGTTTGCTCCATGCTTTTTTGCTGCATTGACTACTGCAGTGGCATTCCTATCACTTACTTTTGGTGAGTTAAAGCCAGTAATTGAATTTGGAAAAATGATGGCTTTTGGTATAACAATTGCCTTTATTTTAACTTTTACATTTCTTCCTTGTTTATTGTATTTAATTAAAAATATTTCTGGTAAAGATTATCTTTCGTTATATAAGATCACAAACTTTCTCTTAAATTTTTCAAAAAAATATAAAAAATCAATCTCTTCAACATTCTTTTTAACATTTGTTCTTTTATGTTTTGGAATATCTAAATTAGAAGTTGAAAATAGATTTATTGATTATTTTGATAAAGATACTGAAATTTATAAAGGGATGTACGAAATTGATTCTAAGTTAGGCGGAACAGCAACGTTAGATATCATCATTTCGCAGCCAGAGGACGATTTTCAATCAATTGAAATAGAAGATGATATTTTTGATGATGATCTTTTTGAAGACGAAACAAGTTCTGCTGCAGGTTATTGGTGGAATATATATTCATTAAACGAATTAGAAAAAATTCATGATTATCTAGATTCAATTCCAGAAATTGGAAAAGTATTAAGTGTTGCAAGTGGAGTAAAATTGGCAAGAGAAATTAATAATGGCGAAGATCTCAATGATCTTGAGTTGGCACTTTTAAGATCTGTATTACCTGAAGATATTAGAGAGAGTCTTCTTTATTCATATATAAATAAAGATGATTCTGTTGTGAGAATATCAACCAGGGTCAACGAATCAGCATCGGAACTTAATAGAAATGATTTATTAAAAAAGATAAATAATGATCTTCAAAATAAGTTCAACCTAGATCCTTCACAATTTGAAATTACTGGATTAGCAGTTTTATATAACAATATGCTTCAATCTCTATTTAAGTCTCAAGTAGGATCATTGATGATAGTATTTGCAGTAATTTCTCTCATGTTATTGATTATTTTTAGGTCTTTTAAAGTAATGATAATTGGATTAATTCCAAATGTGTTTGTTGCATCATCAGTAATGGGACTCTTAGGATTATTAAATATTCCACTAGACATTATGACTATTACAGTTGCTGCAATAAGTGTTGGCATGGCTGTCGATAATACAATTCATTACATATACAGATATAAAAAAGAATTAAAAAATACTGGTTCAGTAAATGAAGCTTTGTGTAATGCACATTCAACAACAGGAAGGGCAATATTCTATACAGCTTCTACGATATCAGCAGGATTTTTAATTTTATCTCTGTCAAATTTCTTCCCAACAATTTTATTTGGATTTTTTACAGCAATAGCAATGATTCTTGCCTTTGTATCATCTCTTACATTACTACCAAATCTATTAGCAAAACATAAGATTTTTCAATAATATAAATACATGGGACCATTAAAAGATATAAAGATTTTAGAATTTTCAGGAATCGGTCCTGGCCCGTATTGTGGCATGTTATTAGCTGATTTGGGCGCTGACGTTATAAGAATTAGTCGAAAAGAGACACAAGGTCTTGAGAGTAAATACGACGTTCACAATAGGTCTAAAAGAACAATCACTGCTGATTTAAAAAACAAAGCTACTGTTAATGAACTTCTTAGATTAATAAAACAAGTAGATGTTGTATTTGAAGGTTTTCGTCCTGGTGTAATGGAGAAGCTTGGTCTTGGACCGGAAGTTTGTTTAGAAGCAAATTCAAAATTAGTATATGGAAGAATGACTGGGTGGGGTCAAGATGGACCAATGTCGCAACTAGCTGGTCATGATATCAATTACATAGGTCTTTCAGGAGCTTTGAATGCTATAGGAAGAAAAGATTCCACTCCAACACCTCCTTTAAATTTAATAGGAGATTATGGAGGAGGAGGTATGCATCTTGCTCTTGGAATTGTTTCAGGCCTCATTCATTCTATGAAAACAAATGAAGGACAAGTTGTAGACTCTGCAATGGTTGACGGCTCATTATCTCTCATGTCGTTTTTTTACTCTCTTAAAGAAATGGGACATTGGCAAGACGGTAGAGAATCTAATTTATTAGATGGCTATGCTCATTTTTATGATACGTATGAATGCAAGGATGAGAAATATATTGCTGTTGGTTCAATTGAGCCTCAATTTTATTCTGAGTTACTTAAGAAACTGGAAATTACCGACGAAATATTCCAGGATCAGCATAACAAAGATAATTGGCCAAAACTAAAAGAAATAATGGCTCAAAAGATAAAACTAAAAACAAGATCAGAATGGGAAAAAATTTTTTCAGACAGTGATGCATGTGTAACACCTGTTTTAGATATGTCAGAAGCTCAAACAAACGCTCATAATTTGAGCAGAAATGCTTTTACTGAGGTAGATGGCTTTAATCAACCAAGTCCATCACCAAGATATTCAAAAACAAAACCTGAAATCAGACATAATGCAAAAAAAATAGGCACAGATTTAGAAGATATATGTAAAGAGTTCGATTTATCAATTGATGTTTTTAATTAAGCATTAAAAAAATTTACACTATTCTCATAAGTTTCTTTTCTCAAAGAATCTTCATCAACTTCCATAAGAAAAGCAATTTCATTGGCTATATGATTTAAATTTGATGGCTCATTTCTATTAGACTTATTTGGAAGATTTTTAGGAATAAGATATGGACAATCTGTTTCAATCATTAATTTAGAGAGAGGTATATTTTTTATAGCCTTACGAAGATCAATATTTCTTTTTTCATCACAGATCCAGCCTGTTAAGCCTACATAAAAATCCAGTTCTAGATAATCATCTAGCTGAGATTGAGTGCCTGTAAAACAATGAACTACAGCCTTAGGAATATCTGAGGAGTATTTTTTTATAATTTTCATAAACTCATCATGTGAATCTCTTTGATGTAAAAATAAGGGTTTATTTAACTCTATAGCTATTTTGATTTGCTCTTCAAATGCAAAAGTTTGTTCATCATATGTTGAAAGATTTCTATAAAAATCAAGACCAGTCTCACCAACAGCATTTGGATTAAATTTTTTAATGAAATCATGTAAATCTTGAAGACTTAATTCATTTATTTCACTAGAATTATGAGGATGAACGCCCAAAGTAAAATATATACTATCTGGGTACAAATCTTTAATTTCAATAATCCTTTGAACATCTTTTAACTGACTGCAAATCAACCCAAACTTTGTAATATTATTATCAAAAGATCTTGAAATCACATCATTGAGGTCTTTATCAAACCTTTCATTAGTAAAATTGCAAGCAATGTCAAAGATAGTATGCATATATGAATATGTTTTTAAAAATAAGATTATGAACTAAAATTATACAACATGAATCATTTTGAAAAATTTCAAGAGGCATTAGAGATTGAACAAAAAAGTGAAAATACCTTTACTCTAATTCCTAATACAAACTATTTTGTTGGAAATACACCACATGGAGGATATTTGATGGCTGTAATGCACAGAGCCCTGACTAATGTTTTGCCTCACTCAACAGCAATCAGTTCTTCTGTCCAATACCTTGATCGAATTGATCCTGAGCCTATTACTTTAGAGGTTGAGACATTCAAAGCTGGAAGAGGTAGTTCATCAGGTATTGTAAAATTGATACAAAATAATAGAGTTTGCACAACTTTTACTGGAACATGCTCAGACTTTAATCATATGAAAGGTTTTGATGGCCTTGAAACAGCATTACCAAAGATTTTTAATGATAAAGACAAAAGTGATTATGTAGCATTAAATTATGACGAAATCACTAAAGGCTTCACTCCATCTTTTATTCATCAACTTGAATGTTCAATTCATCCAGATCATGTTTGGTGGAAAAGAGAAAAAGATACCGATTCTTCTCAATATGATGCAAGATGTTCAGCTTACTTAAAAATGGGTGGAGGTAAACCAGATCAATTTTGCCTATCTTTTTATTCTGATATTTTACCTCCTGTGGTTTGTAATAAATACGGTGCATTGGGATGGGTTCCTACAATTACGTTAACCACTCATATTAGGCAATTACCAACAACAGAAGATATTTATGCTGACTTTAAAGCAACTGATATAAATAAAGGATATTTTGAACAAGATTGTAATTTATGGGATTTAAATGGAAATTTAGTTGCTTCGAGCCGACAACTAACTAGAATACTAAAGTCAGAGGAAAAATTATCACAACAATAAGGAAGTTAAATGCAATTTAAAGGAACAAAAGACTATATATCGACCGATGATCTAAGTATGGCTGTTAATGCTGCAAGATCGTTAGAAAGACCTCTATTAGTGAAAGGTGAGCCTGGAACTGGTAAAACATTGCTTGCCATAGAGGTTGCTAAAGCCTTAAAAATGGATCTAATTGAGTGGCATATAAAATCAACAACTAAAGCATCACAGGGTTTATATGAATATGATGCTGTAACTAGGCTTAGAGATTCTCAATTAGGTGATGAAAGAGTTAAAGACATTTCAAATTATATAAAAAAAGGTAAGTTATGGGAGGCCTTTACATCTGACAAGCAAGTAGTTTTATTAATTGACGAAATTGACAAAGCTGATATCGAATTTCCTAATGACTTATTACAAGAATTAGATCGTATGGAATTTTTCTGTTATGAAACAGGAGAAACAATTAAGGCAAAACACAGACCATTAATCATAATGACATCTAATAATGAAAAAGAACTACCAGATGCTTTTTTAAGAAGATGTTTTTTTCACTACATTCAATTTCCCGATCGTGAAACTATGAATCAGATCGTAAATGTACATTACCCTAAAATTAAAAAGAAGTTAGTCAAAGAAGCACTTGAGATATTTTTTGATCTTCGAAAAATACCTGGATTGAAGAAAAAACCTTCTACGTCAGAGTTAATAGACTGGCTAAAACTTCTTTTGTCAGATGATATGCCTGATGAAATTCTTAAAAATGCTGATTCATCAAAAGCAATTCCTCCATTGTATGGAGCATTGTTAAAAAATGAGCAAGATGTTCAATTGCTAGAAAGACTAGCATTTATGTCTAGAAGAGAAGCTAATTCAAAATAAATGTTAATAAATTTATTTCAAACTATTCGATCTGCGGGTGTGCCGTGTACTCTAAGAGAGTTATTAGATCTGCTTGGAGCACTAGAAAATCAACTCGTTTATGCTGATTTAGATGATTTCTACTATTTATCAAGAGCCACACTGGTAAAAGATGAAAAACATTATGACAAGTTTGACAAAGCTTTTGATATTTACTTCAAAGGAATTGAAAAGTTAGAAGATGTGTTTCAAGCACTTATTCCAGAAGATTGGCTTAGAAAAGCTTTTGAAAAAGAATTAGATCCAGACGAGTTAAAAAAAATTCAGTCTTTAGGTGGCTTAGAGAAATTATTAGAAGAATTTAAAAAGCGACTTGAAGAACAAAAAGACAGACATGAAGGTGGCAATAAATGGGTTGGTACAAATGGTACTTCGCCTTTTGGACATGGTGGTCAAAATCCTGAAGGCATCAGAGTGGGTGGTGAAGGAGGTCAAAAAAAGGCAGTTAAAGTTTGGGAACAAAGACAATATTCAAATCTTGATGATTCTGTAATCATAGGAACAAGAGACATCAAGATGGCATTGAGGCGATTAAGAAAGTTTGCAAGACAAGGCAATGATTTAGAGCTTGATATGGATGACACCATTAAATCTACAGCTAAAAATGCAGGTTATTTAGATATAAAAATGGTTCCCGAGAGACTAAATTCTGTAAAAGTTATTGTCATGTTTGATGTTGGAGGATCAATGGATCCATATGTAAAATTATGTGAAGAACTTTTTTCTGCAATCAAGACAGAATTTAAAAATTTAGAATATTTTTATTTTCATAACTGTATCTATGAGTCTGTTTGGAAAGATAATAGGAGAAGAACTCAGGAAAGATTTTTAGTCCAAGATATCATCAACAAATTTTCATCTGACTATAAAATTATTGTAGTCGGTGATGCAACAATGGCACCGTATGAAATAACTAATGCTGGTGGAAGTATTGAGCATTGGAATGAAGAAGCTGGACATGTTTGGATCAAAAGATTGTCAGATCATTTTGAAAATATGGCATGGTTGAATCCTGTTCCAGACGACCACTGGGACTATACTTCATCAATATGCATATTAAGAGATTTATTTGAAGACAGAATGTATCCTCTCACCCTTAAAGGACTAGAAGATGGTATGGCGGATCTGTCAAAATGAATGTCGAGCAAGTTAAGATAAATGGAATTAAATGGGGCCCATTTAGACTTAGAATCCCTTTTATTCACATAAAATTTAGAACAGCTGAATTCCTTCAAGGAATGATTATTTCTGGCGCTACAGCTTTTGCAGGCATCCCAATTGCTATGGGTATGGGATTATCATTTGAAGAGGGTGTTGCATTATCATTTATTTCAGGAACTTTAATTGCTGCTGGCCCAATTGTTTTTGGTGTTCCATTTGCACCTGGCTGGATAACTCCAGCTTACCCAATAGTAATAGGTGTTTTTGCCACAATGGGATTTTACCTTCCTACAGGAGCTGAGTATCAAGTCGAAACTTTTCAGTTCATGGCAGCAATATGTATTGAATTTACCATTTTGGTCGCTTTTTTAGGTATGACTGGACTAAGTGAAAAGATTGTAAATAACATTCCTAATGCACTTAAATCTGGAATTATTCTTGGGGCCGCAGTCGCAGCGTTTTATCAAGTCTTTTTTAAGGAATTCGATGCAAAATATATGGACCAACCGATTGCTATGACAATTGCAATTGTTCTTTGCATACTTACAACATTTTCAGATCCATTTAAAAAATTAGCAAGCAATAATGTTTTCTTTCAAAAAATAAGCTCTCTTGGACTTTTACCAGGTTTTTTGATTGCTGCTGTTGTTGCATATTCAATAGGTGAAGCTTCTTTAAATGTTACATGGGGATTTGCATTTCCAGATGTAGTTACTTTATTTGAGAGAACCTCTCCATTTTCTATCGGCTTCCCATCACTTGGTATGTATCTAGATGCAATCCCATTAGTAATTATTGGTTATATTATTTTGTTTGGCGATATTATTACTGGTCAAGAAATTCTGAATGATGCTCAAAAACAGAGGCCAGATGAGCCTTTAAAAGTTGACTCTAATAGGTTTCATCTATCAATCGCAGTAAGAAACCTAATAGGTTTAATTTTTAATCCTAATTTTCCAACTCAAGGTGCATTATGGACAGGTGTTCATGTTGTAGTAGCAGAAAGATGGAAAAAGGGACCAAATGAAATGCCATCAATATTTGATGGACTGGGCTCTTATTATCTTATGGCAATACCTTTTTTATATGTAACGTTACCTTTCATTACTTTAATGGAACCGCTGATGAATATTGCACTTAACTTAACATTGGTACTTACTGGTTTTGCATGCGCATATGTTGCATTGGCTATACCAAAAACGAATGCAGAAATGGCATCGGCATTGTTTATATCTTTACTGATTGCATTTACCGGTGAATATGTATGGCTAGGTCTTCTTATTGGAATATTTTTAAGTATTTTTGTAGTTGGTAAACAAACATCTTCAAACCAGTCATGAGTTACGCACTAGAAATTGATAATCTTAAAAAAATATATTCTGGTGGAACAGAAGCTCTAAAAGGCATATCTTTGAAAGTTAATGAAGGTGACTTTTATGCTTTACTTGGTCCAAACGGTGCAGGCAAATCATCCACTATTGGAATAATAGGGACACTAGTAACAAAGTCATCTGGTAATGTAAAAATTTTTGGGATAGATCTTGACGAAAATGTTGCACAGGCTAAGTCAATGTTAGGAGTTGTATCACAAGAGATAAATTTTTCACAATTCGAAAAAGTATTAGATATTGTTACTACTCAAGCAGGTTTTTATGGCATTAAAAAATCAATTGCTCAGCCAAAAGTAGAAAAAATGTTAAAAAGGCTAGGCCTGTGGGATAAGAGGCATGATCAAGCAAGAACATTATCAGGTGGATTTAAAAGAAGGCTTATGATTGCAAAAGCTTTAATTCATGAACCAAAGTTGTTAATTCTTGATGAACCTACTGCTGGGGTAGATATTGAATTAAGAAGAGAAATGTGGGATTTCTTGAAAGAAATTAATTCTAATGGAACAACCATTATTCTTACAACACATTACCTAGAAGAGGCTGAGCAGTTATGTAGAAATATTGGAATAATTGATCATGGGGAGATAGTTGTTGATACAAGTATGAAAGAGCTGCTCAGAAAACTGGACGTTCAAGGTTTTGTTTTAGATCTTGAAGATCCATTGAAAGAAGTGCCAACTATAAAAGACTATTCATTAAGATTAGAAGATCCTTTGACTTTAATAGCAGCTGTAAATAAAGAAAAGTCAATCAATAACTTATTTGATGAACTCAATAAGTTAAACATAAAAGTTAAATCTATGAGAAATGAATCAAATAGACTTGAAGAACTTTTTATTGAAATGGTAAAAAAATAATATGGATAAAGAAACAAATATAAATATCTCAGTAACGCTATGGACTTTAACATCCAAAGAAATCAGAAGATTTATGAGAATTTGGATTCAGACCTTAGTACCTCCTGCAGTAACAATGACATTATATTTTGTAATATTTGGATCATTAATTGGTCCAAGAATAGGCTCAATGGATGGTTTTGATTATGTGCAATTTATGATACCTGGATTAATAATGATGTCTGTAATAACAAACTCGTATGCTAATGTTGTATCTTCTTTCTATTCTGTAAAATTTCAAAAATCAATTGAAGAACTTTTAATCTCACCTATGCCAAATTGGACAATATTACTGGGATTTATTCTAGGTGGAGTCTGCAGAGGGGTTATGGTAGGAATTATTGTATTTTGTGTAAGCTTATTCTTTTATCCAGATTTTTCAATTGCTAATCCGGCGTTAACTATTTTAGTATTATTTTTAACTTCAATATTATTTGCTTTGATGGGATTCATTAATGCAGTTTTTGCAGATAGTTTTGACGATATTTCAGTAATACCTACTTTTGTTCTCACTCCACTCATTTATTTAGGTGGGGTTTTTTATTCGATTAACATCTTGCCTGAATTCTGGAGATCAATATCCTTAGCAAATCCTATGCTTTATGTGGTAAATACTTTTAGAGAAGGTATGCTTGGAATCAGCGATGTTTCAATATCATTTTCTCTGACAATGATATCGATTTTTATAATATTTTTTACAGTTAGCTCTTTATATCTGTTAAATAAGGGCATTGGCATAAGAGATTGAAAACTTCAGCACTAGGTAAAAAAATAAATCCTTGTAAGAAGGGGTTAAGCTTGTTGGATCCTATCAAAAGACAAAAGGATAATATTAAGTATGGAATTGATATTTGGAATGTATATGATTTTATGTATCTCAATCATAATAAAATTCCCCAACTTGTTGTCCTTGAAATTGTAATCCCTTATGAATCAGATCTAATTATCGAGTCTAAATCATTAAAATTATATTTAAATGAGTTCTATAAAAAATCATTTTCAAATAAGGAAGTTTTAATTAAAAAGATAAAATCACAATTAGAATTAACCATTAAGCATCCTATTAAAATTAAAGTTCTAAAGAAATTCAGACCTGAGCCTAAATATTTGGATTTAAATAATACAAAATTAAAAAAAACCAAGCCAAACACAATAATCAAATTCAATGGATTTAGGTCTATATGCCCAGTGACATCTCAACCAGATTTTGCAAACATTTATCTGTATTTAGATAAGAGTATTGATGTGGGTTATCTCAATAAATATCTAATGTCTTATAAGGAGCATGGAGGATTTCATGAAAAGTGTATTGATAAAATTTTTATAGATCTGTATTCAAAGCTTAAGCCAGATCATATTGAGGTTTGTGGAAGATTTCAAAGAAGGGGAGGAATTGATATTAATCCAATTCGTGGGACAAAAAAACAGATCTTATTCAATAATTTTAGAGAATTTAATCAATAAGAAGATAATTTATTACTAAATTGATGGCGGAGGAGATAGGATTCGAACCTACGGTGCGTTTCCGCACACGAGCTTTCCAAGCCCGCACCTTAAACCGCTCAGACACTCCTCCGTGGCAAGAATTATAACTCTTGAAATTGAACACTTAAACAATAACCAATTTGTTTCAATTACAGTGCCTTGTGCCATTACTAAATTAATTTTTCCAATCAGGAGGTGCCGATGGCCAAAATATTGCTCCATGAGCCATTGCCGGACCTTTACCACCATGAGGCCATTCCTCTCGATCAATCATAAATCCAGCACCACTTTGATTACCGATACCAAATTTGTCATCAATTGATAACTCTCCAGATTTAGAATCAAAATTTAACATTAAAACTTTCTTTTCAAGTTCTTTAAAAAAACCAGTCATTACAATTTTGTTGCCAGTTACATTCGGACTTAACCAGTGAGGACCTATATCTTCTCCTGTATTGAGTCTGTAAGTTTCAACAGGATTATATGGGTCTGAAATATCTAAGACTACTAGCCCATTAAACCCACCGCTATCACTGGCAACAGTTTGAATCCAATAATTTTCAAGTCTAACCGGCACTGAACAAAATGGCTTATCTGCAAACTTAAATACTTTAGTTATATTTGGATTTAATGTTTCAACTCCATCGAGAACAAACAAACCACAAGAGAATGTTTGAAACATAACTGTTGTTCCATCAGTCAATAGTCGGCCCTCAAACGGATTTTGATCATTAATCATGCCATTAACATTAGGTAACTTTACTGTAGAAAGAAGTTCCAAACTTTCCATATTCCATATTTGAATATGATATCCATTATCGGTTTCATGCATATCATAATTTGTTGTAACAATTCTATTATGCTCAGGTACAAGCACAATTCCATAAGGCCTCATAAAAATTGTCTCATCAAGTGGTTGAGCATCTGATGCTCTCAAATATTCGCCTTTATAATCTAATTCAACAATTCCACCAACGGTTTCTAATCCATTTTTTGTTTGAAAAGTTGTAAGAATATTTCCATTTGGAAGTTCAGAATAGCTATGAGGAAAAGAATAGGGCTCTATCTTATTAAAATCATTAATTATTTTTGGTTTTACTGGATTTGATGATTCATATACATAGGTATGGCTATTATGAAAATCATTTGCAAAGATCATGCCAGAACTTGGTAAAAACAATGGCGTATGGTGAGCCATTCCCACGGTCTTAGTAGCTGGTATTGTGTTTAATAACTTACCATAAGTTCTTGATTCATCATCAGCATCAATAACCGCAAGGAAGTTTGGATCCTCAAAGCCAATATCATGCATCCAAACGTACAAATATTGATCACTATCGTTAGAAATATTCTTATTACATGAGATCAAGATAAGCACCAAAAATAGTTTCAAAAATATATGTTTCATAAAATTAACATTATCTAATTGAGAATAATTTTGCAATAACGTATGAATGGGATTTAACAAATTGTTATATCTTGTAACACTTTATTTTCTTATGTATTATTTATTGATGCCTTCAAAATACACCAAAGATTTAACAAACATTCTTGAGATGTTATGGAACATTGAAAAAGATTTAAATTTAGCCTCCTATAGCGAAACAGAAAAAAAGGTCTATCATGTAATTGCTTGGCATTTATCTACTTACGGAAACTGTAATATTACCGATGTTATTCAAAATTCAGGTTTTTCAAGATCAACAGTATATAAAACTATAAAAAAATTTGAACAAGCGAATTTAGTTTATATTCAGCAGTCACAAGGAGACAAAAGAGAGTTTAATTTAATTCTTGCAAATTAAAATATCTAATTCTGATGAAACATTTTATAAAAGTGTCAATAACAGTATATGTATTTTCAATGTTTGTCTGGTCAATATGGTCATATTTACAAGTTGTAGATTTATTTAATTTAAATCCAGAGCGTGAGTGGTTGGGAAGTATTTGTTATCTTCCTCATGGCTCAAGAGTTTTAATGGTATGTTTCTTTGGATATTACGCAATACCAGCGTTATATTTGGCTGAAATTACTGGACCTGCTCTTATCGATCCTCTCGGATATGTAGACGGATGGAACTATGGAGCAGTTGGATCATTGATTGCTGTGGCAATAGCAGTAGAGTTGGTGAAATGGTCAAGAATTGCACCTGGTAAATTTTCATTATTTAAACCAGTAAGCTTTAAAAATTATAAGTATCTTTTTTTAGTTATTGTAATTTCTGCTCTTTTAAATGGTGTTTTAGCTAATCTAATAGTATCTCTAGTTAATAGTTCAGTTATTGTCGATGTTAGTACTGTTTTTAGATTCACTATTGGCGATATTATAGGAGCATGTACTCTAGTTGCTGCGTTATGGATAATTTTTACAACACTTGTAGATACAAGGCTTATAGTATCACCTGAAGAAGAATAAACTTTACTACTGTATAAATATACAGTATAATATGTCTATGAATAAAATAATTCACATTAACGATCCAATATTGATTGAATATAATTCTTCTGTTGATAAAGAATCTGCAAAAAAAATGATTGCTTTCAAATATTTTAGTAATGACATATGCCTTTTAGACAAATATTTAAAAGATAAAGACGTAATTGATAACAGCTCAATTGCTCATATAGCATTTGAACCTAAGTCGCAGCTAGAATTTTCATTTTAATATCATAAAAATAACTTTATTTACATAACTGAGTGTATATAATTAAGTTTGGTGTCTTATTTAGTGATTTTTTAAGGGGATTGCTAGATATTTTATTACTACCCTGAACATGGAGGTGGTCCTATTAGTATTTATAAAACAACAGGAAACGGAGGATTTACCTTTTGACAGGGGTATGCTTTTGATTTCCGGCTAACAACTTGTTAGTAAACAATAGTTAGTTAACCCCCAATTAAAATTGGGGGTTTTTTTTACTTTAAATTATGGAATTAAGATATTGGGCATTATTAACTTTACTTGGTGCTGTATGGGGTAGTGCATTTATTTTTATTAAAGTTGCAGCACCTGAATTTGGTGCAGTTCCACTTGTACAAGCTAGATTAATAATCGCTTCATTAATTTTCATACCAGTTTTATTAAGAAAAAAATACCTCAACCAGTTAAGACCAATATGGAAGCACTCTATGTTGCTAGCTATTACTAATAATGCAATTCCCTTTACTATGTTTTCTTTAGCGAGTTTTGGATCAGATTCAAACATGCTTGCAATATTAAATGCAACTACAGCTTTTAATACTATGATAATTGCATACTTTTGGTTAAAAGAAGACGTAACATTAAAACAGTTGACTGGTTTAATAATGGGATTTATTGGAGTTGTAATTTTGGTAAATCCAGAGTCATCATCAACATCGATTATTTCTGCAGTTTTTTGTTTAATGGGTGCAGCCTGCTACTCATTCTCAACAGTTTTTATTCAAAAGAATTCGGCAAAAACTAATAAGCTTGTGTTAATAGGCTGGTCAATAATCTTTAGTGCTTTTATTATGATGCCTGTTACATTGTTTTATTTACCGCCTGAGATGCCTTCATCAGATGCCTTCTTATCTGTTGCATGGTTAGGTGGTGTCTCAACTGGTTTAGCTTTTTTAGGATATGTGAGGTTAATTGAAAAAATTGGTGCTGTTAAAACGTCAACAGTGGCATATTTTTTACCAGTTTTTGGTATCATCTGGGGAAATATCTTTTTAGATGAGCTAATAACTCTAAGTGTAATAGTTGGTTGTGCAACAATATTGATTGGAGTATTTTTAGCAACTTCTAAAAAAATTAAGAAGCTTGAGGGAGAAGCTCGTGCAAAATAAAAGCTTAGATGATTGTCTAAAAGAAGCCAATGAACTAGTGCCAAGACTTTCTTTTGAAGAAACAATAGATTTTATTAAAAATAAAGAGACAGTTATTATCGATGTTAGAGAAGAGTCAGAAGTTATTAATTATGGACTTATAAAAGAGGCTATTCATATTCCAAGAGGCCTTATTGAATTTAAATTATCACCAAATTCGCCCAATAATCCTGTTGAAATAAAAGAGAATACAAATATATTAGTTTATTGTGCTGGTGGATATAGATCCGCTCTAGCTGGAAAAACACTTATCGAATTAGGATTTCCTAATGTATTTAATATTGGGGGCTTTGATGAGTGGATTAATTATGGTGGAGAGATACAACCATATCTATAATTATGTATAATTGCATACAAAATTGGGGGATTTTAAATGAATAAACATACTTATTTAAGCTTATTTTTTTTAATTATTTTTTCAGTATCAATTTCTTCACAAGATAACGCCATTGAGGAAGTAATTGTTACTGCGACTAAGACTGAGAAAACACTTCAAGAAGTTCCTGTTGCTGTATCAGTTGTTACATCTGATGTTATTGAGAAAGCCACAATATTAGATACATTTGATTTAAAGTCTGTCATTCCTTCATTGGACTCAAGACAATATCAATCTTCAACCAATGCTACATTTTTTATAAGAGGCTTTGGTAATGGATCTAACAATCCTGGAGTTGAACCATCAGTAGCATTATTTGTTGATGGAGTTTATAGAAGCAAAACTCAATCACAGATATCAGATCTTCCAATGCTAGAAAGAATTGAAGTCTTGAGAGGTCCTCAAAGTACACTCTTTGGTAAAAATGCTTCAGCTGGTGTAATAAATATAGTCACTAAAAAACCTTCATTTGAAGAATCGACAATGATATCAGCAGGTATCGGTAAATATAATTCAAGGGTTGGAAAAATTTATACAACTGGACCACTCAGTGACACAACTGCCTATAGCTTTAATGCAAACTTTAATAAGAGAGACGGGCACTCAGATAATCCAGTAACTGGTAATTCAGTAAATAATAGAGATAGGTTTGGAATAAGAGCGGAACTTTTATTTGTTCCTGCAGACGATTTATCTATCAGAGTTACAGCAGATTATGATGAATATGATGAAATTTGTTGTGCAGTTGGAAGTACAAGCTATGGAACAGCAAATGTTGTTACCGCCTTATTTGGTGGACAGATTATCCCAAATGATCCTTACACAGAAAAAGCTTTCTTTGATTTCGATCCTATATCAGATGGAGATAACTCAGGAATATCAATATATATTGAGAAGAACTTAGAAAATATTAGAATTGAAAGTATTACCTCAAGTAGAAACTCTTACAATTTAGAGCTTCAAGATGTTGACTTTGAATCAGTTGATCAAATAGATGCAAATAGACTTGTTAAAGATTTAGATGCGGTTACCCAAGAATTTAGAATCTTTTCTGAAGATAACGAAAATATTAATTGGTTGCTAGGTGCATACTATTATCAAGAAGATATGCATTATGATAACTCAATATACTTTGGTTCTCTCTGGAGAGCATATATTGATGCTCTAGCACCTGGTGCTCTCGCAGGAGTTGCTGCTGCGTTTGGTATTCCAAACTCAATGCTTTTTGCTGAAGGACAAGGTGTAAATGAGATCTCAAAACAAGATAACAAAACAACATCAATTTTTGCTCAGCTGGATATTAAAGTCTCAGATAATTTAAATGCATTAATTGGTGCTAGCTATATTGAAGATGAGAAGACAGTCTCAGTTAATCAAGTCAACACAGATGTATTTTCAAATCTTGATTTTGTTGGAGCAGGTACATTAGGGCTTATTGCTGCTGGCATACCACCTGCACAAGCAGCTGTTTTGGCACTTGATCCTGCTTTTAATCCTCTTTTAGGATTGCAGGGTATTCAATTTTTACCACAATTTGTTAATTTTCCTAATGCTGCTCAAACTGGAAAAAGCTCTGATGATAATGTTGATTATACCTTTAAACTTTCATATCTATTAAACGATAAAACTTCAATCTATGGAGGTATTTCAACTGGCTATAAAGCCACAGCTTGGAATATTTCCAGAGACTCATTGCCTGATGCTGTTGAAATTGCAGCTTTAGCCGCAGCAGGAACTCCTGTAGGAGCAAATACAGGTACTGGAAGGCGATATGCTGATCCTGAAGAATCTGAAGTATTTGAAATCGGTGCAAAAATCAAATTACCAACAGGATATTTAAATATTGCAGTATTTGATCAAAAAATTGAAGGATTTCAGTCTAATACTTTTGTTGGAACTGGATTCATTCTTGCTAATGCAGGATCACAATCAACTGAGGGATATGAGTTTGATCTTGTAATGTCACCTACAGAGTCAATTGATCTTGCAATTAGTGGTCTATTTATGGATCCAATATATGATTCATTTCCTAACTCAAGTGCTGGAGATCTTACCGGCACAATGCCATCAAATGTTTCAAAAGATACTATTTCATCAACGGTCACTTGGAATTGGAATGTGAATAACTGGGATGGATATTTTAGATTGAGTCATTTATATGCTAGTGAAGCTAAGATGCTTGAGAATCCAGCATGGCAGGCAATACTTGAAGCAGCAGGTAATGGGATTAAAACACAAGATACCTTGAATTTCTCAGCGGGAATTGAGAAAGATAATTTATCAATTATGTTATGGGGCAAAAATATAAATGATGATAAGTACTTGATTTCTGCTTTCCCAGCAGTTGCTGATCCAACGTTTACTACTTTTTTTGGATATCCAAATGCATATTCATCATATGGACTAACAGTAAACTATAGTTTTTAATTGAATCTTAAATAAATAAAAGGGGGCATATGGCCCCCTTTTTTTTGAATGGCGCGCCCGGGAAGATTCGAACTCCCGACCCCTTGGTTCGAAGCCAAGTACTCTGTCCAACTGAGCTACAGGCGCAGAGAAGCTATAGGTTAATTGAAAGTGATCTAAGTATCAAAATAAATTTTAGATATTATTGTCATAAGATTACTCATAATTTATTATGCAATCATAGATTCTTATAAAAAGGGGAGTTATGAAGTATCTTAGAAATCTTATTATTCTTATAGTTGGGCTTTATATTCTTACGCTTGGTCTTGTATATGTTGATGTTTATGACAGCAGACCTTTAATAAGTTTATTTAAAAAAATGCAATCAGATTCTGCTCTTGAAGTTGTTGATTTTTCTGTAGATAGCACAAAAAATTCAAATTCTAGACCTATGCCAAATAAAGACAGAAATCCCTATTATGGTGATTTGCATGTTCATACAAAATATTCATTTGATGCATATGTATTTGGTGTAACAGCATCTCCAGATGACGCATACAGATATGCCAAAGGAGCAGCTGTGAAACACCCTTTAGGATACGAAATGAAACTTCGAGAGCCTTTGGACTTTTATGCTGTTACAGATCATGGTTTTTATATGGGTATGATCCAAGCATATGCTGACACCTCAACAGATATTTCTCAAAATGATTTTGCAGAACCTTTTCATAATCTTAATAGATTAGATAACTTAACGGTTGAATCAGCAGGCGAAAGGTCAAATATTTTTAGTTCTGTTTTGGGAGCTACGATCATTAAACCATATCCTGATTGGCATCCAAATTTACTTAAAGCATATTTTTCAAGAAATACACAAGGTGCCTTAAGATCTTTTGATTATGATATCCATAAATCAGCTTGGGCTGATGTAGCAAGATCAGCAAATGAACATAATGATCCTGGTAATTTTACCACTTTTATTGGGTACGAATTTACGACCTCAACAGATATTGAAGGTGGTAATTTACATAGAAATGTAATATTTGAATCGTCAAAAGCTTCAATTAGGCCATGGACAAGAATCGATTCTATTAATCCTGAAGATCTTTGGACATGGCAAGATAGACTAAGAGAAAAAGGGGTGGACACAATTTCAATGCCACACAATTCTAACGGTTCAAACGGTCAAATGTTTGAAATGGAATCATTTAAAGGAAATGCTCTTGATGTTGAATATGCTGAGAAAAGAATGAGAAACGAGCCACTGGTAGAAATTACACAAGTAAAAGGAACATCTGAAACTCATCCATTATTATCACCTGATGATGAGTGGGCCGATTTTGAAATCATGGATGTTAGGGTTGGAAGTAGACCACCAACATACAGCAAGCCATCTGGTTCATATGTAAGAGAAGCTTACTTAAATGGATTGACATTAGAGTTCACAAAACAAGGCAATCCATACAAATTTGGTTTAATTGGTTCGAGTGATACTCATGTTGTAGCGTCATCTTTAGATGAATCAAATTATTGGTCAAAAGTAGGTCTCCTTGATGGCGATCCAGAGAATAGGGGATCAGTCCCATTAAAAGAAGAAAATGTTGCAAGATTAGAAGAATACATGAGGGCTTTTAATCAACCGATAAGCACTGTTACTTTAGAACAGGGAGAATATGCAAATACTGGATTTACACAATGGGGAGCATCGGGTCTTGCTGCTGCTTGGGCTGAAGAAAATACAAGAGAATCATTATTTGCAGCATTTAGAAGGAAAGAAACATTTGCAACAACTGGTCCCAGAATATCAGTAAGATTTTTTGGTGGATATAATCTTTCGTCAATTGATCTAAATTCTGAATCTTTGGTAAGCGAAGCTTACTCAAAAGGAGTGACTATGGGAGCTGATCTTTTAAATAATGATGACCAAATACCAGAATTTATTGTATGGGCATTAAGAGATATGAATAGTGCACCGCTGCAGAGAATTCAAATCATTAAAGGTTGGATTGATATGAATAGCGGTAGACCAAAAGAAAAGGTTTTTGATGTAGCTTGTTCAGATGGTTTGGAGCCAGATCCAATTACAAATAGATGCCCTGACAATGGAGCACGAGTAAATATAAATGATTGTTCTATCACTTCAAATGTTGGATCTTCAGAATTAAAAACTGTATGGAAAGATCCTGAATTTAAAGTTGATGACAAAGCCTTTTATTATGTTCGAGTGCTTGAAAATCCAACTTGTAGATGGAGTACATGGGATGCCATTAAATCAGGATTTAAACCACGAGAAGGTCTCCATGAAACAATTCAGGAAAGAGCATGGTCATCTCCTATTTGGTATATTCCAAAACAGTCTGAAGTTGAAGTTATTCCTCTTGGTGGAACAATACAGCTTAGAAACATAGATTAAGTTAAACTTGAAAAATAAAATTCTTGTATTTTTTATTATTGGCTTTGTTCTATATCTTATTGATATAGGCTTAAATAATTATGATGATAAAGAAATCTTCATTAGCGACAGCGAAATTACAAGCTTAATTACTGCATGGCGATCTCAAGTAGGTAGAAACCCTAATGATGACGAAGTTGCAAGAATAATCAACGATCTAGTCCAAGAGGAAATTTTATACAGAGAAGCATTAAAGTTGGGTCTTGATCAAGACGATAGAATTATTAAAAGGAGACTAGCTCAAAAATTATCATTTTTAAAACAAGAATCAGTTGAAAAATTACCATCAAGTCAAGAATTAAAAGATTTTTTTAATGACAATAAAGAAAAATATTATATAGAACCTGAATATACATTTACCCACTATTTTTTTTCTTCTGAAAACAACTCTTTTGATAGATCAAATAAAGCAATAAAAGATATTTACGGAAATAAACAAATTAATGCTGATCCTTTTCTATTAGGCAAAAATTTTGTTGATGTTAATCTTAATAAAATTAAAAATGATTTTGGAGAAAGTTTTAGTCAGTCTATTAAAAATATGGAGTTAAATAAATGGGTAGGACCCATTAAATCACCTTATGGGCATCATATAGTTTTTATTTCAAATTATAAGAATGGCTATTTTCCAGAAATATCTATGGTATTGAAACAAGTTGAAATTGACTTACTCCAATTAAGAAGAGATAGTGCAATTCAAGAATATTTAGAAGAAATACAGTCAGAATATAAGATTTACATAAATCCAGAGTTAACATTTTGATAAAGAAGCTTTATCTTGTTTTATTTCTTTTTACCATAACACATGTTAGTGCACATGAATTTAATCCGGCACATCTAGTTATTAATGAATTAAATGATGAATTAAATACATACGAAGCAACCTGGATGTATCCATATAAAAATATAGGAACAAGAGGCGAAGTAATCTTCCCAGATTTTTGTTCAGTAGAATCAAAAGATTTATATTACCAAGGGAAGTATATTAATGAGGAGTTAGATTTGACTTGCTCTTCAACAATTAAAGGATCCTTAATTGAGATTACAAAATTAAGTGTTTTAACAGATGCATTAGTAACAATCAATTTCTCTAATGACGAAACATTCGAGGGATTAGTTAATAATAAAAATACATCTATATTAGTCCCAAATAAGAACGAATATTTGCCAACTTCATACATTTATCTCGGTTTTGATCATTTATTAAATGGACTAGATCATATTTTATTTGTGGTTGGCCTTATGTTCTTAGTTGTAGGAACTATAAATCTTATTAAAACAATCACCGCATTTACTATTGCACATAGCATTACTCTTGGATTATCAGTTTTTAATATAATCAAATTACCTCAAGCTACAATTGAGATAATGATTGCATTGACGATAGTCTACTTGGCAGCAGAAATAAAAAATTCAAAAAAATATGAATTTACTCCTTGGAATTTAGCTTTTGGATTTGGTTTATTGCATGGTTTGGGTTTTGCAGGCGCTTTGTCTGATATTGGCATAGAAAATAATGAAATACTTTTATCTTTATTATTTTTTAATATAGGCATAGAAATAGGGCAGTTGGTTCTCATACCCTTTATATGGATATTTATTTTTATTGCAAATAACTATAATTTTTATAAAAAAAGTGTTGTCTTTAGCTCATATTTTGTTGGATCAATGGGCGCATATTGGGTTATAAGTCGTTTTATTAATTTATTTTATTAATTTAATATATGAAAATGTATAAATATTTCGTTACATCTATTTGTTTATTTTTTTCATTATCCTTAATTTCTGAAACTACATTAATAATTCTTGGTTCAGGAACTCCTAATCCAAACCCTGAAAGATATGGATCAAGTTATGCCGTTGTTGTTGATGATAAAGCTTATATAGTAGATTTTGGTCCTGGTTCAGTCAGACGCATGGCCGCAATGTCAAAAACTTGGGGTGGAGAATTTGAACAGCTTGAATTACAAAATATTTCGATAGCTTTTTTAACACATATTCATAGTGATCATTCAGCAGGACTGTCAGATTTAATACTTACGCCTTGGGTGATGGGTAGATCAACTGAATTAGAGCTATTTGGTCCTCCTGGTTTACAAAAAATGGCAGAACATATAACTAAAGCATATGAAGACGACATTAACTATAGATTATATGGATCTCAGCCCGCTAATAATAAGGGTTATATATCTATAGTTGAAGAGATTGAAAATGATGGATCTATTTACAAAGATAAAAATGTTGAAGTCATTGCATTTAAAAACGATCATGGAGACTTTGAAAATTCTTTTGGCTTTTTATTTATTACAAAAGACAAACGAATTTTATTTTCTGGAGATACTGGCGTAAGTGATAATTTAATGAATTATGGAGAAAATTTAGACATACTAGTCCATGAAGTCTATTCAAGTGAGACTTTTAAAAATAAAACAGATGATTGGCAAATCTATCACAATGCTCATCATACATCTTCAATCGATCTTGGGATTATTGCTAATAAACTCAAGCCAAAAAAATTAGTTCTTTCCCATATATTATTCTGGGGGGCAACAGAGGAATCACTTCTTGATGATGTAAAGTCTAATTTTGATGGCAACGCGATTATTGCTAAAGACCTAATGGTTATAAGATAAAGTAAGTTTCTCCAATAATATAACCGCACATAAAAAATGCAAAAGCCCAAAGTGGCTCTGTTTTACAAAAGTGTATAACTCTTAAAATATAGTCAGTCATAACTATATTAAAGCAATTTATATGCCAATTATGATTATATAGAATGGCGCGCCCGGAGAGATTTGAACTCCCGACCTCTTGGTTCGTAGCCAAGCACTCTAATCCAACTGAGCTACGGGCGCGATTTTAAAGTTTTCTTGCTTCTTCTGGCAACATAACTGGAATACCATCTTTGATAGGATAAGCTAAGCCAGACTCTTCACAAATGAGCTCATGTGTATCTTCATTCAGATACAGTGATTTTTTTGTTACAGGACATACTAGAATATCTAGTAATTGTTCATCTATAATTGCCATAGCCGGAAAGTATACATGATGAAAGAAATTTTGTTTATATATGTTTCTTGTTACCCTTAGAATACTTTAAATATATGAATTCACTTAATTTAATCGCATTAGAAGATATTCCTTTTATCAAACCTGGGGATGACATTGCTGAAATCATTTTTAATTCAATAAACAAAAATAAAGTTGCAGTCTCTGATAATGATATTTTTGTTATTGCACAAAAGATAATTTCTAAATCTGAAAACAGGTATATGAATTTAGATGAAGTGGAGACAACTAAAAATGCTGAAAAAATTGCTCTAAAGTTAAACAAAGATCCTAGATTAGTCCAAACAATAATTAATGAATCTAATAAAATTATTTCAATAGAAAAAAAAATACTTATAGTTGAACACAAGCTTGGACATGTATGCGTAAATGCAGGAGTTGATCAATCAAATATAGCAAATGACAACTCAGTACTTTTACTACCTGAGAATCCATCAGAATCTTCAAAACAGCTTCAGGTGAAATTGTCACATTTACTTAATAAAAATATTTCTATTATTATCACTGACTCTATGACAAGACCTTTCAGATATGGTGTTATAAACTTTGCATTATCTAGTTCAAAAATTCAAAGTCTAATTGATCTAAAGGGAAGTAATGATATTTATGGTAATAAAATAAAAGGAACAGAAGTAGCACTAGCAGATGAATTAGCAGCAGCTGCAGGTTTATTAATGGGGCAAAGTAATGAAAAAAAGCCTGTTGTAATTATTAAAGGTTATCAAGGTATTAATGAAATTGATAAAGATGCTGTAAATTTGATTGTTAAAGACGATGATGATTTATATAGATAAATTTATAATTATTTTATGAAGTTAAGTATTAATTTAAATAAAATTGCTCTATTAAGGAATGCAAGAGGTGAGAATTATCCAAATCTTGAACTTTATGCAAACAAAGCTATTGACTTAGGTGTAGATGGATTAACTCTTCATCCAAGACCAGATCACAGACATGCTACCAGTAATGATGTTATAAATTTAGCTCAAATTGCCAAAAATCGATCCGTAGAATTCAATATTGAAGGTAATCCATTTTCTAAACCAAATAATTCTTTTCAAGGATTTTATGAACTGGTTAAAATTATTACTCCAGATCAAATCACCTTAGTTCCAGATAATGTAGATCAAATAACATCCGATCATGGATGGTCAAGCGGGGATCATGATATTGATTTAAAAAATATTATTATGAAATTAAGAGATGTATCCAATAAATCTCAAATTAGCTTGTTTATTGATAATTTAAATGGAATTGAATATGCATATGAAATGGGAGTCGATTTAATAGAGATTCATACAGGAGAATTCTCAAAAGGAATTGAAAAAAATGACATGTCTGTTCTAACAAATATTCAAAATATGATAAATCTTGCAAATGAATTGGGTTTGAAAATTAATGCAGGTCATGATTTAAATCTAGATAATCTGAAATATCTAGTCGACATGGGAAACATAAATGAAGTGTCTATCGGACATGCTATTATAGTAGACTCATTAAACTTTGGTTTTGAAACAACCATAAAAAAATATTTGGATATTATTAGGAATTAATATGAATATAGAAGAAAAACTGAGAGAACAAATTAAAGAAAATAATATATTAATATATATGAAAGGTACTCCCTATGAGCCAAGATGTGGCTTTTCGGCCAGAACCGTGCAGATATTAATTGAATGTGACTCAGAGTTTAGCTATGTTGATATTCTTGAAAACAATGATGTAAGAACAACACTTCCTAAAGTCTCTGATTGGCCAACATTTCCTCAGGTATTTATTAAAGGTGAGCTAATAGGTGGCGCAGATATAATTGCTCAAATGCATGAGAGCGGTGAGCTAAAGAAACTTATTGATTCAATAAACGCCTAGTTATCAAAATCATTTACAATTTTACAAAAAACTTCTGCTGTAACTTTTGTGTCATAGGCTGCAGAATGTGCCTCATTGTTGTCATATTCTATTGATAATTCATCACAAATTCTGGCTAAAACAGTTTGACCGGTGGCAAGGGCGCCCAAAGATACAGTATCAATTACTGAAAATTTGTGAAATGGTGTTTTTTTTATATTATTTCTTTCAACAGCGGCATCAAGGAAAGATTTATCAAAATGAGCATTATGTCCAACTAAAATTGCTCTAGAACATTCGTATTTATTCTTTGTTTTATTAATTATTTTAAATAAGTCATCAAGAGCTTCAATCTCATTAATAGCATTTCTTAAGGGATGATCTAATTTTATTTTAGTAAATTCAAGAGACTCTTTCTCAACTATAGAATCTTGAAAGGGTGCTATATGATGTCTGATAGTCTCACCAGGTATTATATTTCCATTCTCAAACTCAATTAAAGTTATAGCAATTTCTAGAATGGCATTCTTTTTTGGATCAAAGCCTCCTGTTTCAATATCTACAACGACTGGAAGGTATTTTCTAAATCTATTTTTTAACACCTAATTTTTCTTGAAGTTTTGAATTTGAAGTAGTGTATCCAAATGGAACTCTTTCACCAGGATATATTCGCTTATAAGCCTCTTGAACCGCAAGAGTTGTTTCATGAAATCCTGAAAGTATTAAATCTAATTTGCCTGGATAATCATTAATATCACCTACTGCAAAAATACCATCTTTATTTGTTTGATAGTTTTCAGTATTTACTTTTATTTTTTTACCATTTAGGTCAATATCCCAATCTAAAATTGGACCAAGTTTTTTATTTAATCCAAATAGAAATAATAATTCATCAGCTTCATAATCTTCAATTTCATTTGATTCAAAATTTTTTAATGTAATTGACTCTACGATGTCATCTCCTTCGATTGAGTTTATAAGGTAAGGCGTTAATAAATTAACTTTTCCTTTTTCTACCAATGCACGCATTTGCTCTTCGGTATGTTGTGCACCTCTAAAAGCATCTCTTCTATGAACTAATGTCACTAATTTAGCAACTTTAGATAACTCTACTGTCCAATCAAGTGCAGAGTCACCTCCACCAAATATTACGACATTCTTATTTTTATATTTATCAACTGAGCGAACAGCATATTCCACACCTTTGCCAAGATATTTATCTGGATCTTCAATATTTGGTGGTCGTCTAGGCTCAAATGATCCTGCCCCTGCAGCAATAAATATATTTTTTGATATAAATTCTTTGTCTTCTGTTGTTTTTACTTTCCAAAAAGATTCATTTTCAAGAGTAATCTCTTCAATCAAATCAACTCTCTCAGATAAATGAAGATCATAATTAAAGGGTTTGATTTGCTCTAATAAAGCATCTACATGCTCTTGCGCTGTTTGAAAGGGTACTCCCGGAATATCGTATATTGGTTTTTCAGGATACAACTCAGCACACTGACCACCTGGCTTATCAAGATTATCAATCAGTGTACAATTTAAACCGAGTAAGCCAGCCTCAAATACAGTAAATAATCCTACTGGCCCAGCACCAATAATTAATATGTCTGTTTTATTCATTATCGTACTTTCATTCCTGGTTCAGCACCTTCATCAGGTGAAACTAAATAAATACCATCGTCATTGCTTGAAGCTAGAACCATTCCCTCAGATATTCCAAATTTCATTTTTCTTGGCTCTAGATTATTTACAAGAACAACTAATCTGTCAGTTAACTCGTCTGGCTTGTAAGCGCTTTTAATACCCGCAAAAACATTTCTTGTTCCAAGGTCACCAACATCAAGAGTTAGCTGTAGTAGTTTGTCAGCACCTTCAACATCATCGGCTTTAGTGATTTTAGCTACTCTTAAATCAACTGATGAAAAATGATTAATATCAATTAAATTTACGTTATCCATATCTTCTTCCTCTGGAATTATTATTTTTTCAAGTCTATTTAGCAATGGTTTGTAATTATTTATTTTTTTAGTTAAGGGTTTTTCAATGCTATCAAATGTAAAGTCAATAATATTTAAAAAATTAAATGCCTCATTTGTTAAATTTGGTATCACTGGATGAAGATAAATCGATAAGATTTTAAATGCATTAAGTGCGGTAGTGCTTATTTTTACGGCTTCATCTTCATCTTTTTTCCAAGGCGTTTCTTCGTTAATATATTTATTGACATAATCAGCTAAATCCATAATTAATCTTATTACTTTTGAGTATTCTCTTTTTTCATATAAATTAATTATTTCATCTTTTTTATTAAGCAATGAATTAATTATTTCTGCATTTATGTCATCTGATAAGTTATTTTTATTTTTCTTTAAAAAAGAAGCTGATCTCGATGCTATATTGAGATACTTGCCCACTAAATCAGAATTTATTCTTTGTACATAATCATCAAAATTTAGATCGATATCTTCAACCTTATTATTAAGTTTTGCTGCGAAATAATATCGTAATGTTTCTGGATTGGTAATCTTTGCAAAATCCTTTGCTAATATTCCAGTTCCAAGAGACTTTGACATCTTTTCTCCATTTATAGTTAAAAAACCATGAACATTAATACCACTTGGAAGTTTCAATTTTGCTGAGCTTAACAAAGCTGGCCAAAAGAGCCCATGAAAATATGCAATATCTTTTCCAATGAAATGATAAATTTCATATGATGAGTTTTCTGACCATAGATCCTCCATCTCAATTTGATTTGAATTTGCCCAGTTAGAGATCGAGGCGATGTATCCTATTGGTGCATCCACCCAAACATAAAAGAATTTATTATCTTCACCAGGAATTTCAAAACCAAAATAAGGTGCATCTCTTGAGATATCCCACTTTTTTAAATCATCGCCAAGCCATTCTTTTAACTTATTTTTAATAGATTCTTGAATATCGACTTTCTCTATAAATTCCTTGAGCATATCTCTCTTTGCTGGCAGATCAAAAAAAATATGCTCACTTTCTTTTTTAACAGGTTTTGTATTTGAAATTGTAGAAACTGGGTTTTCAATTTCTAGAACATTGTAAGATGCGCCACATACTCCACAGTTATCACCGTGTTGATTTTCAGCACCACATTTTGGGCACGTACCTTTAATAAATCTATCCGAAAGAAACATCTTTTCTGTTTCATCAAAGTATTGTTCTACAACTGATTTTGATATTAGTTTGTTTTCTTTTGCACATTTATATATAAATTCAGAATATTTTTTATTTTCATCGCTGTGAGTTGAATAAAAATTGGCAAAATTAATATCATAAAGTTCATAAGTAGATTTATGGTCTTGATATACATCTTCAATTAATTTCTCAGGCGTAATACCCATCTCATTTGCTTTAAGCATCACAGGTGTTCCGTGTGTATCATCAGCGCAGAAAAAATGACATTCATTGCCATTGAGATTCTGAAATCTTGTCCAAATATCTGTTTGAACTGCTTCTAGAATGTGCCCAAGATGCAATGGCGCATTTGCATAAGGTAAAGCCTGTGTAACAAGTATTTTTCTATTATTTTTTGTAGGTATGTCCATCTAATAAATGTATTATATGTGAAATATTAATTGATATGTCCATTAAAAATATTATCGCAATTTGTTCTGCTAAGGGCGGTGTAGGCAAAAGCACAATTACGGCTGCTATTGCACTAAGCATATCAAAACAGTATCAAGTCGGTATCTTAGATGCTGATGTTTATGGACCGAATCAACATATACTATTTGATATAAAGGATAAGCCTCAGTTCATAACAAAGAATGATGATAAGTACATAAAACCATTTATAAGTAAAAATATTGAGATTATGTCTATGGGTTTAATGACTGAATCTGACGAAGCTGTTGCATGGAGAGGCCCAATGTTAAGCAGTGCTGTTAGACAACTTTCGAATTCTACTAAATGGAGTAATTTAGATTTCTTATTTATAGATATGCCACCTGGCACTGGTGATACATACCTAACTATTTTTAAGGAATTAAATTTATCAAATGTAATTCTTGTTACTACACCAAATAAGCTTTCATATGCAGATATTAAAAAAACTATTAATTTAGTTAATAAGTTTAATGTTCCCATTATGGGCTACATTGAAAATAATATTTTTAATCAAGATAAAGATACTTCCTCAGAAAAATTAAGTATTAATAAATTAGGCAAATTTAATTTTTCTGAAAAAATGCTGAATTTTGACTTAGATAACGATATTGAAGATGCAAATCTTATCTCTAAGAAAATTATTGCACATGTATAATTTATCTATGAAGTTTCCATTTTTATTAACAACTTTAATTTTGAGCTTAAATGTGTTTTCTGATGAGGTAGACGATCCTTTTGAGGATTTCAATAGAAAAACATTTGAATTAAATGAAAAGTTAGATGAAAAAATTGCAAAACCAGTTGCTGAAAAATATGCAAAACTTCCACCAAATATAAAAATTGGAATTTCTAATTTTTTTAATAATCTTGAAGAGGTTGAAACATTTGTAAATCAAATGCTTCAAGGTAAACCAAAAAAATCAATTAATGATCTTACAAGATTTGTAATAAATACAACTATTGGCTTAGGCGGCTTTATAGATGTTGCATCTAAAATTGGCCTACAAAGACATGAAGAGGATTTTGGTCAAACTCTAGCTGTTTGGGGGGTTGGACAAGGGCCATATATAATGCTGCCTGTTCTTGGTCCTTCAACACTTCGTGATACTTTTGGCCGTCCAGTTTCCTCATATTTATCTGTAACATTTCATATGACGGAAACTGATGTAAATATTGCTTTAAAGGGTATTGATGCTATTGAAACAAGAGAAAAACTTTTGGGTATTGAAACACTCCTTTCTGGAGACAAATACTCTTTTGTAAAAGATGCATATATCCAATCAATGTATTATGAGATCAAAGATGGCATTGATGTTGAAGATGAATTTATTGATGATATGGATGATTTTTTAATAGACGAGTAAATCCTCAAGATCATTTCTAACACTTGTTACTTCGTTATTTTTCATTGCTTCAATTATTTTTAATCTAAAGTTTTTAGCATTCTTGTCACCTTTCGAAAGACCAAATAAATGTTTGAGCATTTTTGGTAGGTTATGACCTTCAGATGCTTTAATTTCAACATAGTCTAGATATTTATTAAGTATTTCCTTTTTTGATTTAACTAAAGGTTCTTCGTTGAATATAATCTTTTCGATATCTTTTAACATAAATGGATTGTCATATGCTGATCTACCGATCATAACTCCATCAACATACTTTAGATGCATTTGTGATTGTTCAAGATTCTTAATACCACCATTGATAACAATATCTAATTCAGGAAAATCTTGTTTGAGCTTATATACATAATCATATTTTAGCGGGGGTATGTTTCTATTTTGTCTTGGACTAAGACCTTTCAAGATTCCATTTCGAGCGTGAATGATAAAAGTTTTAATTCCTGATTTTTTTACTGTAGAAATAAAGTTATGAATAAACTCATAAGATTCATGATGATCAACGCCTAATCTGCACTTGATAGTAACCGGTATCTCTACTGCATTTTGCATCTCGGCTAAGCAATTGGCAACATGTTCAGGTTCCAACATTAAACATGCACCAAATCTACCTTTTTGAACCCTGTCTGATGGACACCCACAATTCAAATTAATTTCATCATAACCATATTCTTCACATTTTTTTGAGCATTCAATAAGATCATTAATGTTTGAACCTCCTAATTGCACACCTACTGGGTGTTCCTCATTATTAAATTCAAGCTGTTCAAAACATTTTCCATGAACTAGAGAACCTGTAGCAATCATTTCTGTATAAAGAAAAACTTTTTTTGATATCAACCTTAATAAATACCTGTCATGCATATCTGTATATTGCATCATTGGGGCAATGCAAAGTTTATGACACTGTTCTCTTGGCATTAAAGTATGTTAGCAATAGAGATATAACCTACAATTGAAAGGATGATCGTATATGGGAGTGCCATATATACCATTCTTAAATACGATAAATTAATTAATGGAGCTAAGGCAGAGGTAAGCAAGAAAAGAAATGCAGCCTGACCATTTGGTGTAGCTATACTTGGAATATTAGTACCAACATTAATAGCAATTGCTAAATTATTAAATTGATCTGTTCCAACTGGAATTTTTTCTGCAACTTGACCAATATATATTGTTGCAACAAATACGTTATCGCTTACAGCAGATAAGAAACCATTAGCAACGTAAAATAAAGATGGTTGAACTGCTTCTGGTTGAGCCAATACATATAAAATTACTGGTTCAAAAAGTTTTTGATCATAAATAACACTAACTATTGCAAAGAATACAGCTAAAAGAGCAGTAAAAGGAAGAGCTTCGTGAAATGCTTCACCTAATTTATGTTCGTGAGTTATTCCTTTAAATGCAGTAAGAAGAACCATTACACTTAAACCAATTAAACCTACAGCTGCAATGCTAAAGGCAAGAGCAAAAACAAGAAAAACCAAAACAACTGACTCAATTAATAATTCAGCTTTGTCTTTAGTCGTAATATTGTCTTCTCTGTATTTTGAATAATCATTAAAAACATTTCTAACATTTGGTGGTAATTGATTACCAAAACCAGCAATTGAAAATTTTTCAACTAATATACAGGTTATTAATCCAGTAATTAAAATTGGCATTGTAATTGGAGCCATTTGGATAAAAAATTCCATGAAATCCCATCCGGCTTTACCAGCAATAAGTAAGTTTTGTGGCTCACCAACAGTTGTACATACACCTCCAAGTGCTGTACCAACCGCACCATGCATTACAAGATCTCTTAAAAAACCTTTAAAGTCTTCAAGCTCACTTGCGTTAAGACTATTAATATTTGAGTTATCTTTATAGTTATGATCTTGATCAGTGAAGCTGTTTCCAGACACTACGGCATGATAAATTCTATAGAAACCTATCATTACACCAATAAGAACAGCTGTAACAGTTAACGCGTCCAGGAACGCAGATAATACAGCTGCTGAGATACAGAACAAAAATGATAATAATGTTTTAGATCTAATACTAAGTAATAATTTTGTAAATATTGTTAACATCAAATTTTTCATAAAATATATACCAGCAACCATAAAGACTAATAACAAGATCACTTTTAAATTCTGCTGAATTTCGTAATAGACGGTATCTGTTGATGTAAGCCCAAGTATAAGTGCTTCTATTGCTAGTAGACCACCTGGTTGGAGTGGATAACATTTTAAAGCCATTGCTAATGTAAAAATAAATTGAAGCAAAAGAATCCATCCCAAAACAAATCCTGCATTGCCTGGCGATGTTATATTTAATATTAACAATAATAATGGATTAAATATGAGGAACCCTATTATGGTAGACTTATACCAACCGGGAGCATCACCAAGAAATAGTTTTTGAATTTCATTTAACATTTTTTTTACAATTTGAATTTATATGCATTTTAAAAGATTTTTTGACATTAAGGGCACAAATAATAATATTTTAATTATTTTTAAAAATAATAAAATTTTATATGAGCCAAATTTAAAAACATTTTTACTAGAAGAAAATCTATTAGATATTAATCTTAAAGATCATTTATTTGTTGGTATTGCTAATGATGGTAAAGACATTTACGCAGTTGATGCTTCAAATTCTACAAATGATTTCAATATAGGTTATGAATCTCTTATTGAGTATGACTTAAGGCATTTATTAGCAATATCTCAACCAAATGATATTGTACTAATGGGAAGAGCAAATCAATTACTTCATTGGGTAAGAAGCAATAAATATTCAGGATATTCAGGCAAATTAAATAAATTTAATGAAAAAGAACAAGCAATGTATTGTACAGCAACCTCGTCAATGATTTATCCACAAATAGCTCCATGTGTCTTGGCAATGATTATTAAAGGGGACGAAATCTTATTAGCTAGAAATAACTTATTTCCAGAAGGTCTTTTTAGTGTATTAGCTGGATTTGTTGAGGTTTCTGAATCAGCTGAGGAAACAGTTGAAAGAGAGGTTATGGAAGAGGTTGGTATAAAGGTTAAAAATATTGAATACGTTGGAAGTCAACCTTGGCCTTTTCCATCACAGTTGATGCTTGGATACAAGTGCGAATATGAATCTGGTGAAATAGTTATTGATGAGAATGAAATTGTAGAGGCAAACTGGTATAAAGTGGATAATTTACCCTATGTTCCTCCAACAACAAGCTTATCCGGTAAGTTAATTAACTTGTTTGTCGAGGATCATTCTTAGCCCTTGTAGGAATCTCTTTTTTTACCTTTTTTTCTTTAACTATTTCTTTAATTGGAGATTTTTTCTTGTCATCAACATTGAGTTGTTCATTATTTTTCTTTACTGGCTTAGTATTTTTTATATCCTTTGAAACATTTTTATTATCATTTTTATTAAAATCTTTTTGTTTTGATTTTTTCTGATTTATTCGTTTCTTAGAGACAGGTTTTTTATTAGGTTTTGTTTTAACGTTCTCATTATTTTTTTGGTAATTTTTTCTAGCTTTACTATTATTTTTTTGTTTATTTTGAGGTTTTCTTCTTGGCCTTCTTTTTATTGATTTCTTTTTTGATGTTTTTTCATCAACCTCGATGCCAGTGATTGTTTTTAACCACTTAACAATTCCAGCCTTTCTTCTTTTAGGCATTTTTGGTGGCTTTACACCATCTACTAGTGGTTTAACATTCTTTGATGAATTTTTATTGTCTCTCCAATTTGTATCAGGTTCTGGACTAGAAGGAGTTAATGAATATGAACTAATGTCCTTAACATCAGACTTTTTAACTCTTACAACCTTGTAATAAGGTCTTGTTTTATATGGATCAGCAATTATTAAAACTTTAATGTTATTAGTTTTTTCTATGTTAATAATGTCATATCTTTTTTCATTTAATAGATAACTTGCTACATCAGCAGGAACATAAACTTGTATTTCACCAGTATTATCTTTAGCAGCATCCTCACCTACAATTCTTAGTATTGATTGACCTAGAGACCTTGGTCCTCTGACTAAAACATGTTCAATATCATATGACTCGTTTAAAGATGGTCTTAATCTTTGTCTAGATACTTCAAGAAGACCAAATCTGGATATACCAGAAAATTGAACTCTTGCTCTATCAGAATAAACTGCTTTTCTAAAGGCTGACTCAACCTTATTTTGATTATCTTCATCAGTCATATCTATAAAATCAATTACTACAAGTCCACCAACATCTCTTAATCTCAACTGACGAGCAATCTCGCTAGCTGCCTCTAAATTTGTTTTAAAAGCAGTTTCTTCAATATCTTTTCCTTTTGTTGACCTTGCTGAGTTTACATCTATTGTTGTCATCGCCTCTGTAGGATCTATAACAATTGATCCACCAGAGTTAAGTGAGATTTCTCTTTGAAATGCCAACTCAATTTGAGATTCAATTTGATATCTATTGAAGAGAGGTATATCTTCATCATAGAATTTCACCTTATCTGAATGATCAGGGATAACAGCTTCAATAAATTCTTTTGCTTCAGTAAATATATCTTTGTCATCTATTAATATTTCTTCAATATCTTCTTTGAAGTAATCTCTAACAACTCTAACAATCAATTTATCATCTCTAAAAATTAATGATGGAGATGTTGCATTTGGAGTTGTATTGTTTATTTCCTCCCATAAGGCAAGCAAATACGATAGATCAAGACTTAATTCTTCAACTGTTCTACCAAGTCCGTTTGTTCGAACAATTGCGCTCATATTCTCAGGAATGTTTAATTTTTCTAGTGCAGCTTTTATTTGATCTCTTTCATCACCACTTATTCTTCTTGAAATACCACCTGATCTAGTTGAATTTGGAATTAAGACTAAGAATCTTCCGGCGAGACCAATTTGTGTTGTTAAAGCAGCTCCTTTAGTTCCTCTTTCTTCTTTTGTTACTTGAACAATAATTTCTTGACCTTCTTCTAAAGTACAAACATATTTTCCTTTCTTATCCTTTTTATAAAATTCTTTTGAAAGGTCTTTGAGAGGTAAAAATCCATGCCTATCAGAGCCAAAATTTACAAAAGCAGCATCTAGACTTGATTCAATGCGTGATACGGTAGCTTTATAAATACTACCTTTTAAAAGAGTTCTTTCAGGCGATTCTGTATCGAAATCATAAAGTTTAGCTCCGTCGACTAGAGCAACTCTCAGTTCATCTCCATAAGATGAATTAATTAAAATTCTTTTCATTTTTTTCTCCCTATTATTAGGAAGATAATTCAGCAGTACGCTATTTTAAGCTTTAATCATCAAGTCTTATGTATATTTGCTTAACGATTGACTCCAGTAGGAGCCGTAATTAGTAACTGTTGTATTTATCTTACTTTTATATTTATTTACTAGTTTTACTAGTTATTTAAAGTCATATCCTATAGATTTATCAAATGTCTGTCAAAATTGTTGAGGTTGATGTTGATAATGAAGGTAGGAGACTAGATAACTACTTAATATCTTATTTAAAAGATATTCCTAAAAGCAAAATATACAAAATCATAAGAAAAGGTGAAATTAGAGTAAATTCATCAAGAGCTAAACCTGATAGAAAGATCAAGAATGGAGATCTGATACGAATACCACCAAACTTAAATATTACGAAAACATCAATAAAATCAATAAATATAAAACAACTTGAAAATTTAAAAGAAAAAATTATATACGAAGATAAAAATTATATTGTGATCAATAAAGACGCAGGTATAGCTGTACATGGCGGTTCAAAAAACTACATAGGCATTATTGATATTGCTAGAAAAATATATGGAAGAAATATAGATTTATGTCATAGGTTAGATAAGAATACTTCTGGTTGTTTGGTTTTAGCAAAAAATAAACAATCAGCAAAACATTTTAATAATTTAATAAAAAATAGATTAGTACAAAAGACATATGTGTGTGTTTTAAAGGGTAATATTAGAAAATCTATTGTTGTCAATCGCCCTGTTTATAAAACTAAAAACTCAAAGTCAAAAGAAGCACATTCAAAATTTGAGAAAATAAAGAATTTAAAAGGTTTTTCTGTTGTTAAAGTTAAAATCTTTACGGGTCGGACTCATCAAATCAGGATTCATGCAGCAATGATTGGTCATCCGATTGTTTTTGATAACAAATATGGTGATAGAGTACTTAACAACAATCTTGATAATAAATTGAAAAGAAGAATAGCTTTACATTCTCATCATGTGAGATTCAAAGATCAAGACTCAAAAATAATTGATATTAAGTGTAAAAATCCACTTGATATTGATATTCTCATCAAATCTTTGCATTAGTTTTGTTTGAATATTTATTTAATTTTGATAGGATACGCTTTTTTAGGGCTTAATTATGGCAGTACAGAAAAGTAAAGTTACCAGATCTAGAAGGGGTCAAAGAAGATCTCATGATGCTTTAAAATCAAAAACTCTATCTGTTGATCCGGTCTCTGGAGAGAAACATTTAAGACATCAGATGACCAAAGATGGTTTTTATAAAGGTAGGCTTGTAAAAGATTTAAGAAAACCTATTAAAGAAGAGACAGAAGAAGTAACATCTTAGTTATGCCTAGGCATATCAGTTTTGTTTTCCCAGGACAAGGTTCTCAATTTGTTGGGATGCTTGATAACATAGATAGTTCGTTAATAGCCACCATTAAAGAAGATTTAGCAAATCAATTTGATTTTGATCTAATCGATATTATTAATAATGGTCCTGAAGAAGTCTTAAATAAGACATCTATCACTCAACCTGCAATTCTTTTAGCGTCGTGTTTAGCATATAAACAATTACAACTTGAGATGGATATTAAGCCTGATCTAATGTGTGGTCATTCTCTTGGTGAATTCTCAGCACTTGTTGCAAGTGAATCAATAGATTTAGTTAATGCGCTTAAATTGGTCCATAAAAGAGGTATTTTTATGGAAAACTGTGTGAATGGTTCTATGTATGCAATTTTGAATGCTAATTTTGATGATATTTTGAGAGTCTGTAATGAAGTTGAAAATAGTTTAGGTCAAATAGTATCACCCGCTAACATAAATGCGCCGAATCAAGTTGTTATTGCTGGAGAGGTTGAATCCGTTGAAAGTGTTATTAAAAACTTGAATGATATGGGTGTTAAGAGATGCATAAAACTAAAAGTATCAGCTCCATCACATTGCAAATTAATGAATGATGCTGCAAAAAAATTTGAAAGTCTTTTGCATGAAACTGAATTTAAAAATCCAAGCTGTCAGATTATTCATAATTACAATGCCAAAACTTCTTCTGATATTGACAATATGAGAACTAATTTAGTAGAACAGTTAACAAACCCTGTTCAGTGGATAAAAACAATGAACAACTTAAAATCATTTGAAGGAATAATTATCGAATGTGGCCCAGGTAAGATTTTGAAAGGTCTAGGTAAGTCAAATGATATAAATGATATTATTTCAACATCAGAAAATGATCATGTTGAAAGAATAAAAGAAATGTTATGAAAGAAATTATATTTGTATCAGGTGCATCTAGAGGAATTGGGAACAGTATTGCAAAATATTTTGCTGAAAAAGGTCATATTGTTTTAGGTACATCAAGAAGTAAATTTAAATTTGATACACAGTCAGATAAATTAATACCTATACAATTAGACATAACCTCTAGAGAAGATGTAAAAAATTGTTTTAAATACCTCAAAGAACAGAATCTACTTCCATCAGTTTTAGTTAATAATGCTGGCATTACATCAGATCAATTATTTTTAAGAATGAAAGATTCTGAATGGGATGATGTTTTATCAACAAACTTAACTGGTGTTTTTAACTTAACAAAAGTATTTATTAAACACATGATAAAAAACAAATATGGAAGAATCATTAATATTTCTTCAGTTTCAGGACTCATGGGTAACCCTGGCCAAGTTAACTATTCATCATCAAAAGCAGCGTTGAATGGATTTACTAAATCATTAGCAAAAGAGGTTGGTTCTAGAAATATTACTGTTAACAATGTTGCGCCAGGATTTATTGAAACAGATATGACTTCATTTATTGATGCGGATAAAAAAGATGAAATTATTAATACAATTCCATTAGGAAGATTTGGTAATGCGGATGATGTTTCAGAACTTGTTTATTTTTTATCATCAAATGAAGCTGCATATATAACAGGTCAAACTATATCCGTTGACGGTGGATTATTGATGTATTAAATATGTGCATCTTTGAACTATTGCATGTAAAATGTGTCAAATCTCAATATAGGTAATGGAGTAATTATGAGTGTTGAAGACAGAGTTAAGAAAATAGTTAGCGATCAACTAGGAAAATCTATGGATGAAATACAAAGTGATTCATCATTTGTAGATGACTTAGGCGCTGATTCACTTGATACTGTAGAGCTTGTTATGGCTTTAGAAGAAGAGTTTGATCTTGAAATTGCTGATGAGGATGCTGAAAAAATTTCTACCGTTAATGAAGCAGTTGAATATATAAATTCAAATTCATAACAAATTCTTCCGAATAGTTAATCAAAGCGTTTAAAATATTTACAGATTAATCTGTAAATATTATGAATTTGTTTAAATATACCGCTTTTATCTTAATATCCCTTATTTCGGTATATGCTCCTTATGTTGCATATCTAAATCACTCACCAAATACAGTTATTGAAAATATAGATATTGAAATCGGTGAATCTATAAGTCAAGTTGCTTTTGAATTATCAGATCATAACTTCCTAGATAAACTATTTTTAAGATATTTTATTTTTTCAAATAAAATTGACTCATTTAAAGCTGGTGAATATTCAATTAACAATAAGTCAATGAAAGAAATTTTTGTTGATTTTAGTTCTGGTAATACTGTCACACACAAACTAGTTATAAAAGAAGGTACTAATATTTATGAATTAAATGAGGTTATCAATCAATCTCAACTTAATAATGACTGTATTATGTTAAGTTGCATTCAATCAGACTTCGGATATCTAGAAGGAATTTTATATCCTGACACATATTTTTATAAAAAGGGTATGAAGGCATCTTCTATTTTAAATCTAAGCTACAACAGACTTAAATCTTCTTTAGATGAAATGCATTCGAGTTATCTCAAAAACAACAACCTCAATAACAGTGAAATCTTGATTCTTGCGTCAATTGTTGAGAAAGAAGCTGGAAACGATCAAGAAAAAGATTTAATTGCTGGTGTTTTTTTAAATCGACTTAATTTAAATATGCGACTTCAAGCTGATCCAACAATAATATATGGGCTTCTTCCTAATTTTGATGGCGATATTAAAAAATCTGATATTCTTGATAAGAATAACAAGTACAATACCTATATGATTAATGGACTGCCACCATCACCCATAGCTGTTTCTTCTCTTTCATCTATAAAATCTGTTTATGAAGGTGTTCCAAGTGATTACTTGTTTTTTGTCGCTGATTCTAAGACTTCACACTATTTTTCTAAAACATATAAAGAACATTTGAACAAAATAAAAGAACTTGGTCTTGATAAATGAAAATAATAAGCTTTGAAGGCATAGAAGGGGTTGGAAAATCGACTCAAATAAATTTACTGCAAAGTTACTTAGAAAAACAAGATTTTACTGTTGACGTTCTAAGAGAGCCTGGCTCAACGACTTCCGCAGAACATATAAGAGAAATACTTTTAAACAAAGAAAATGATATCTCAAAAGAAACAGAGTTATTACTTATGTTTGCAGCAAGATCTGATTTAATCAATAAAAGAATTCATAATAATGATTCAGACTTTGTCCTTCTTGATAGATATTACGATGCATCAATAGCTTATCAGGGGTATGGCAGAGGTATTCCATTAGATTTTATAGAAAATCTTATTAAGCTAATTCAATGCCCAAAACCAGATGTTAGTTTCTTGTTTGATTTAAGTGTTGAAGATAGTTTTAGTAGAAAAAAACTTGATGTGAAAGATAGAATTGAATCATCTGGAAATAGTTTTTTTGAGAGAGTAAAAAATGGTTATTTAGAGATTGCCAAAAATCAAAATGAAAGATTTCACATAATTGATGCTACAAAAGAAATCAATGAAATTCACAACATCATTAAAAAGGTACTAGAGTTTTGATAGATATTTCATTAAATTGGCTAGATAAGATAATTGAGTCAATTAATTTTGAAAAATTACCACATGGATTAATAATTAATGGTCCTAATGGAATAGGAAAAGAGTTTTTATCAAGAGAAATTGCAAGCAGGTTATTGTTAAACAAAACAACTAAAATTTTAGATAAAGAATTATTTAATTCTAATAATCATCCTGATTTTTTTATGTTAGATAAAGAACAAATTCTTCTTAAACATATAACTTTAAGAGAAAAGGAGTGGGATGATGAGCTTGGCCAGAGAAACGTTAATGATTTTTTATCAGTAACACCCTCAATTGCAATTAATAAAGTTGCATTAATTTTAAATGGTCAAACTATGAAAAAAGAATCCCAGAACGCGTTGCTTAAATCACTTGAAGAACCAGCCCCAAATACATTCATAATAATAACCACCAATAGGCCTAGGTCACTATACAAAACTATTTATAGTAGATGCCAAGTTATAAATATACCCCCACTATCAAATGACGATTTAAATGAATGGCTTTTAGCTAACGGTATCACAGACTTTAAATCGCATGATTTTCCAAGTTATAAAACGCCTTTGAGAATCATTGATGACATCTCAAACGATCAACAATTTAAATTTAAGGACTTTATAAATGTTCTCACTAATTTTCTTAATAACAATTCTGATCAACTTGCTGTAATAAAAAGTCTTAACAATCTTGATATTGATAAAATATCAAAATTAAACTTCATGGTTGAGTTTTTAAAAATTGTCTTAAAATCTAAATTACTTTCTGAAAATTTATCAGGTATATATAAGGATTTTAATAATGCAAAATTTAATAATTTAAAATTATCAAATATATTAAATGATTTAAATAATACTAGGGCAAAATATTATGAAGTTCCTCAAATAAATGAAGATCATGTACTGAACTATTATTTAAGTGAATTAAAGAACTCTATTAAGATATAGTTGTACCACCATCAACCACAATTGTTTGACCATTAATATAATTACCTGCATTTGAAGCTAGCATAACTGCAACTCCTGCAATTTCTTCTGGCTCTCCTATCCTTTGCATTGGAGTAGTCCCTAGGACAGTTTTTAAAATATCTGGATTTTCCCATAATGCTTTAGCAAAATCTGTTTTTATTAGGCCCGGTGCTATAGAGTTAGCTCTTATATTTTTATGTCCAAATTCTGTAGCAATATTTTTAACTATCATTACATCAGCAGCCTTACTAATATTATAAGCTCCAAGAATAGGACTACCTTTTATAGCTGCAATACTTGAAATTATTATGATGCAACCATCTTCGCGTTCAATCATTTCAGGCAACACCAAATTACATAAAATTTGATTAGATTTGATGTTGTTATTCATTACTTTATCGAATTTTTCACTCGGCATATCTAACATAGATCCCATAAATGGATTAGTGGCAGCATTACAAACAAGAACATCTATTTTTCCAAGCTTTTCTCTAGTTTTTTCTACAAGAACTTTTAATTGACTCTCATCACTTATATTTGCAGGTACAGAAAATGCTGACTCAGTGCCAACATCATTGTTAATTTCATTAGCAGCTTCGATACACATATTTTCTTTTCTGCTAGATATGATTACTTTAGCACCATGCAATGCGCATTGATGTGCAATTGACTTACCTATTCCCCTTGAAGAACCAGTAATTAAAATTGATTTATTTTTTAGGTTAAATAATGACATATTTTCATTATAATTAATTTATGGATAAAAAAGTTGAAATATATTCAAGATCAAATTGTTCATATTGCGACATGGCTATGAATTTTTTTGATTCTAAAGGCATAAAATATGAAGTTTATAATGCTGATGACCCACAAATATTTAACGAGATGCTTGAGCGAAATCCAGCTGCTAGAACAGTGCCGCAAATTTTTATAGATGATGACTTAATCGGCGGGTATACTGATCTAATCGATAAATACTCAGAATAATCATATGGAACAATTCAATAACTTTTTAGTTTTATTAGACAGTAATTTAAGTGGATCATGGTGGTTTCCAGCTTTATTGATTGGAACCGGTATATTTTTTACAATTTATCTGGGATTTCCTCAATTTAAATACTTTCGAAGTGCTCTAAAAATTGTTTCTGGAAAAAATACTAATTCTGATACTGAAGGAGAAACAACCGGTTTTCAAGCCCTTACTACTGCCATGTCAGGTGCTGTTGGTACTGGTAATATCGGTGGTGTTGCTCTTGCAATCTGGACTGGCGGACCAGCTGCAATTTTTTGGATGTGGATCACAGCTATTTTTGGTATGACAACAAAATATGTTGAAGTAACTTTAGGCCATAAATATAGAACCAAACTTAGTGATGGATCTATTTCAGGAGGCCCAATGTACTATATTGAACAAGGTCTTAATGTTAAGTGGTTAGGAGTAAATTTACCCGCTAAATCTATTGCAGTTTTATTTGCATTTTTCATGATGATTACTGCTATAGGTTCAGGAAACATGCCACAAATCAATAATATTGCACTTGTAATGAATACAGAATTTTCTGTTCCAAAGCTATTTACTGGATTATTCCTGGGTGTGTTACTTTGGATCATCATAATTGGTGGCATTAAAAGAATAGCATCTGTAGCAAGTAAAATTATTCCAATAATGGGATTAATTTATTTCGGTGGTGCACTAATAATACTTGTTGAAAACTACCAAAATGTCATTCCTTCTTTTAACGCAATTTTTTCTCAAGTCTTTACTGGCTCAGCTGCTGTAGGTGGATTTCTTGGTGCTAGCTTTGCCATGAGTTTGAAATATGGTGTAGCTAGAGGTCTTTATTCTAATGAAGCAGGACAAGGTTCTTCGCCAATTGCACATGCTTCTTCAAAAAATAAATCAATTGATCAAGGAGTAGTTTCAATTTTAGAACCTTTCATTGATACCATCGTTGTATGTAGTGTTACTGCACTGGTAATTTTATCTAGTGGTGTGTGGACTCAAAAATTTGATACTACATTTTCAAAAACAGATATGGTAATTCTTGAGGGTGTCTATAGTGATGAGAAAAATATTGAAGGAATGTATGTATATCCAGATGATATTTTTCAACTTACAAATTATGTTCAGTCTATAGATTCAAATGTTAAAGAGTTTAATGGAACTATAAATGTTGAAGATGGCCAGATAAAAAATAAAAATATTACTGTTCTTCATTCAAGATCTATTGCTGAAAATGTTCAAGTTTCAATGAATGACAATCTTGATAATCTATATTCAGGATCTTTAAATGTTGCAAACGGTAAAGTGACTGATCAAGTTACAATTAAAGGTAAGTCATTAGTAAGTTCCGCAGAGTTGACTGCAAAAGCATTTTCACAAGGAATACTTGGTCAATATGGTGGAAAGCTAGTTGCAATAGCTTTATTGCTATTTGCATTCTCAACATCAATAACCTGGTGCTATTATGGTGATAGATCAACAGCCTATATTTTTGGTGAAAAAGGCGTCATTTGGTATAGAAATTTTTATGTTTTATGCTTTATTTTAGCTGCTGTTATTGATACAACCGTTGTTTGGAACATTGCATATGTTGTTGTTGCTTTAGTTTCAATTCCAAATCTAATTGCAATGTTTTTCCTTAGAAAGGAAATGAAATTATTATCAGATGAATTTGAAGTAAGATAACTTTTCATTTTTCATTTAGTAATGCAATATCCAATAATATTTTTTTTATTTTTCTTAGTTTCATGTGGAGGAGGGGGTGGAGATCTTGAAGTCAACTCTAATAACTCAAATCCAATAAGTGGATATAAATATGTTCCACCATCTGGAACTTCTAATGACAATTGCGTTGCACGAACTTCAAATGTTATTTGGTCAGAAGATTTTGATAACAATAATTTAGATTTATCAAAGTGGGTTTATGATGAGGGCTGTAATGATAATGGTGGAGGATGTAATGGTAATAATGAACTGCAAAACTATACATCTAATGATACAGATAACTTATTTATAGAAAATGGGTATCTTAAAATTCAACCAATATTTGAAAATAATATTGGAAGTGACAATGTTCAACAGAACTTTACTTCTGCAAAAATAATGACGAAAGATAAGTTTCCAATTGATGTAAATAGTCGTATTTCTGTTTGTTTTCGTTTGCCAGAGGGAACTGGAATGTGGCCTGCAATATGGATGCTCCCATACGATGGAACACCATGGCCGAGTGGAGGAGAAATTGATTTACTTGAGGCTAAGGGTAGATCTTATCCAATTGATGGATCACCAGCACAAGACAATATCGTGAGTTCTGCAGTACATTTTGGAACACAATGGCCAGATAATAGATATATTGTTGGTGAATTCTATTCTTCAAATGAAAATACTTTCCAAAATAAGTTCCATTCCATTACATTAATTTTTCAGGAAAATAACATTAATTTTTATATCAATGACGAAGTAACTCCTCATTTGAGTATTAATCCAACCATTTTTCCTCTCAATCAATATCAATACCCATTTAATAGACAATTTTATTTGATTTTAAATGTTGCTGTTGGTGGCAATTTTGATTCGGGAAGATTCAATCCTTCTGATTTTTGCATAGATTCAGTTTGTTCTAACTTTTCTGATAATCCTGATAAAAAAAGACTCTTGATAGATTGGATTGAATACGAAAAGATTAACTAGCTTCTAAAAGAGATACTATTTCTAAATGCTCTGTATTTGGAAACTGATCAAAAATTTCCACATTTTTTAATTTATGATTTTTTAATTTTTTAATATCTCGTAAATATGTTTCTGGGTTACATGAAATATAAATAATATTTTTAAAATTTTTGATAAGATCAATGACCTCATAAGTTAACCCTGATCTTGGCGGATCAACTAGAACGTGTGATATGTCTAAGCTATTAATATCAATTTCGTTTAATCTAAAGAATTTTTTGCCATGAAAAGCATCACAGACTTCTTCTGCTGATAATCGAGCATGCATAATATTATGTATTTGATTTTCATTCATTGCTTTTTTAAGACATTTAATAGCACTTCTATTATTTTCTGTTGCAAAAACTTTTGAAAAAATTTTGGATAGCGAAAGGGTAAAAGTTCCTACGCCACAATAAATTTCAAGCAAATCCTTTGGGTTTATCACCATTTCTGAAACTTTTTCTATCATCATTTCTAGTAAGAATTTATTGGGCTGATAAAAACAGTTATCTGTTTGATAATTTATATAACCATCAATTAAATTATCTAAATACATTTGATTAGTTGAATATACAAAATTTTTTGATCTTGCTATTAATAAAAGATCATATTTTTTTGAAAGGTTATTAATAAGAGCGATTAGACTTTCATTAATTTTCTTATGGTAAATAAGCGTTACCATTACTTTATTATCTTTATTAGATCTAAAATTGATTTGAAATAATCTTTCGTTTAACTCAGAAGAATTATTAATTTCTTTTATCAAACGAGGCATTACTTTTTTTATGCAACTCGCAGCCGAGGGAAAACTTTTAAGTAGTAATTTTTTATTAGGGCCATGCATAGCATAATGGTTATCGTAATATGAAAATTCACATCTACTTCTGTGAGAAGTTGATGGGCTTAAGTTTGTTACAACTTCAGATCTGAAATACGTTTTTATTTCGTTATTAAATTTTTCAAACTTATTCATAGAAATATTCTAGTTATTGTTAGGACAAATGATATAAAGAAAATATTTAGTGCAATAAACAGAATAATTAATTTAAATAAATTTACATTTTTAAGATCGTTTTCAAGATCATTTTTTTTTCTAATTCCAAAAAAAGAATTTATAATTCTTTTAAACCACATAAGTTATGAGTGAAATTATAAAAATAACCAAATCAGCTGAGGAATATTTAGCCAAGTTGATACAAGATAAAAATGAAACCGATCTTTCTATAAGAATTTTCATTTCTGATCCTGGTACTCCAAAGGCTGAAACATGTTTGGCTTATTGTAAACCAGATGAGGCAATGCCTGATGATTTGGTTTTAAATTTAGATTTAATTAATGTTAATCTTGAAAAAAGAAGTCTACCTTTTTTACAAGATGCTGAAGTGAATTTTGATAAAGATAATTTTGGTGGTCAACTAACAATAAAAGCACCTAATGCTAGACTTCCTAATATCTCTCCAGAAAGTCCTGTAGAAGATAGAATTAATTATGTTATTTATAATGAAATTAATCCTATGCTTGAATCTCACGGCGGTGAAGTATCCCTAGTCGAGTTTAATGACAAAGGTGAAGCAGTTCTTCAATTTGGCGGGGGTTGTCAAGGTTGTGGAATGGTAGATGTTACACTTAAAGATGGTATTGAAAAGACATTGGTTGAACAGATACCTGAAGTCACAGGCGTTAAGGATATGACCGATCACAGTATCGATGATAACGCATATTATTAAACTTTGATTATTGATACCAAGACCCCAAAGTATGGGTGGTCAAACAAATAAATTTCCTCATTAAAAACCCTTTGTTCTATATCGATAAATTTATCTAATCTTGAAGGTCTTTTTTTTACATTCGAACTCGTTTGATTATTTTTAATTTCAATTTTATCTGATTTGTTTGGTAAATATATTTGTAAATCAATATCATTACTATCAACTATGTTCTTCTTAATCAATGGATCATATTCATTTCGATATTTTTTTGTAGATTCAAGCTGAAGATCGTTAACAATTCCAAGATATGCTTTAAGGTCTATATGCATAAATCTTTTTTTATAAAGCTTTAAAAAATAACCATATTCTTCATCACTATTTTCTAGAAAAACAAATTTACTGCTATCTAATTCATCAATGCCTTGAACCCATGAGAATGATCCTAAAAGCTGAACATCATTACTTTTAATTATTTTTTTTTGATAATCATCAAGATATATAACTTTATTATTTTTTCTAAACCAATTTTTTGGGTTTACTACATTCTTATTTTTGTCAGATAAATTTTCAGAAGAATTATTATTAATTGGCTTTAGATTTTTTAGTAAATTTTGAAAAAAAGAATCATTTTTGGGAAAGCTATTTAATGCTGTCTCGTTTAAATATAGCTTTGGCTCAACTAGAGTTATAACTGATTTTGAAGGTATGGTCAGTTCTTCAACAAAATTTTCACTTGTTGATACTTCTTTAAATTTAAAAATAACGATTTCAACTCTATACTCATCAATAATACTATTTTCTTCATTAGCATTAATAATAAAGCTACTAAATGCTATGAGTAAAAAAAATATTTTATAAAAGGGCATTAAGAAAATCTGTAACTTTTTGTCTCCTAGTTATAGATTCTAATTCATTCAATTTATAAATAAACTTATTTTCTTGATCAATAGCGAATTTTTGAGGGTCAGATTTAACTAGACTAATTAACTTGTCAAACTTGCTCTCGCTAAAATCAGAAGTGATGAGGAAAGATGTATTTAATTTATTAGATTTTATACTTTTAATACCGATACTTCTTGCAATAATTTCAAGCTTTTTGTTTTCAATGATATTTTTTGTTTCTGGTGGCATTTTACCGCATCTATCAATAAGGTTATTTTTAATATCAATTAAATCGGCTGAAGATTTAATTTTATTAATTTTTCTATAAATCTTTAATCTTTCAATGGCTGATGGCAAATAATTATTATCAATATAAGCTGAATCATAAAAATTAATTTCTATATCATTGATTGTGGTGCTTTCTTGTGTGTTATCTAATGCGGATTTAAGCATTGATAAATACAAGCTCATACCAACATTTTCAACATGTCCACTTTGCTTATCTCCTAGCATTTCTCCTCCACCTCTTATTTCTAGGTCCTCTTGAGCTATTAAGAAACCCTCACCAAGTTTTGAATTTTTAATTACAGAAGCTAATCTATCTTTTGATAACTTAGGTATATCCATGTTTGGTACCAAATAATAACAGTATCCTTGTCTTTCAGATCTTCCAACTCTACCTCTAAGTTGATGTAGTTGAGCTAAACCAAAATTTTGTGAATTAATTACAATCATTGTATTTGCATTAGGTATATCTAAACCCATTTCTACTATTGTTGTACAAATTAATCCATCAAGATTACCGGCATGAAAAGATGACATAACTTTCTGAATATCTGCTTTTTTTAATTTTCCATGCGCAATACCGATTCTAAATTCTGGTAGCAATTGGTTAATTTCATTTTTTAAGTTTTCCATTTTATTTATATCATTTTGAACAATAAAACATTGTCCATTACGTGACTTTTCTCTCACCAATGCTTCTTTTAATAGTTGATTTGTATGAGTTTTTAAAAAAGATTTAATGTTTAATCTATTCGATGGCGGTGTTTGAAGAAAAGAAAAATCTTTTAAACCTGCATATACCATATTCATAGTTCTTGGAATTGGGGTAGCAGATAAATAGAGGATATGGATATTACTTTGTTTATCTTTGATAAAGTTTTTTTGTTTTATGCCAAATTTATGTTCTTCATCGATTATTAAAAGACCCGTTTGTTGAAACTCCACTTCATTATTAAAAATAATATGTGTTGTTATAAGAATATCTATTTTATGGTTATTGAAATCATTAATAATTTCTTTTTTATTTTTAAGAGTGGTATGTCTGTTAAGTTTTTTTATTGATACTGGAAAATTCATAAATCTTTTAACAAAAGAATTAAAGTGTTGATCACACAAAATTGTGCTTGGCACAATTAAAACAACTTGTTTTCCTGAAAAAGCACTAATATATGCAGCTCTCATTGCTACTTCGGTTTTACCAAAACCTACATCTCCACAAAGGACTCTATTCATTGGTTTAATTAAACTTAAATCTTTTTGAATAGAATTAAATGAAACAACTTGATCATGTGTTTCAGTAAAGGGAAATTCGTCATTAAATTCCTGTAGAGATTTATCATCTATTCTTAGTGAAAAAGATGATGATTTTTGTCTTCTTGATTCGATATCTAAAATTTCGGCTGCATGATCAATAGATCTCTTAATAGCTCGATCTTTTTTTTGTTTCCATTTAGTTGAAGAAAGTGAATCTAAAGCAATACCTTTATCAATATTTTTTTTATGATACGAAGTGATTTTATTTATATTTGAGAGAGGAACGTATAGATTTTCATTATCTGCATAAATAATTTTAATGTATTCATTGTTAGTATTATTAGCATCAACAGTTTCTAGACCACTATAAATTCCTAATCCATAATTTTCATGAATTACATAATCATTTTCTTTAAAAAGTGAGAAATCATTATTTTTAACTATATTCATATGTTCTTTTTTCACTGATGATGTAAATGAATAATCTTTATCAATAACTTCTTTATGAAAGATATAGGTATTATTTCTCTCATCAAAAAATGGAGTTACTGGCTCGCCATACATTAATGAGATTCCATTCTTATGTTCTGAGTAATCGGAAATTATTTGCGTTTTATGGTGAATTTTTTTACATAGTTCCTCTATCTGATCTGCAAAAGATGTGACGATAAGGAGATTTTCTTTAAAACTATTTTTGTTAATCAGATTAATTAAATCATCAAAATTCTCGGGCTGAAGATTAATTTCTTTTATATTAATATTTTTAACATTCTTCAGTATTTGTTGTAATTCGTCTTTTTTTATATAAAGTTTATCTGGTTTTAATAAGGGTCTTTTATGATCAATATTTTCATCATTGAATCGTTGCTTAATAAACTCATCATATATGTCGATCTCATGAAATAAATTCAATGATGAATATATGTCATGATGATTAAATAATTCAAAAAAATTGACTGTATTTTTAAATAAAAGTGGTAGATAAATTTCAATACCTTCTGGAATATTGCCATTTTTTATTTTTTGAAAAATATCACAATATCTTTCATCATCATTTATAAAATAATTTCTCCATCTGGATATAAACGTTAATATTTTTTGTTCATTTAAACTAAATAAAGATCCTTTTGATAGAAAAAATTTATCAATGTTTTCAATTGAAAGTTGTGTTTCCGAATCAAAGAATCTTATAGATTCAATAGTATCGTCAAAAATTTCAATTCTTAATGGATTTTCATACATTGGTGAAAATATATCTACAATTCCACCTCTTACTGCATAATCATTAATAACCTCAACATTAGTTTTCTTAACATAATCTAAAGATTCTATTACTTTAACTAAATTTAAAACTGAAATTTTATGTCCCAACTTAAAGGTCTCAAATGATTTGAAATACTCAATTTCGGGATATCTTTCAAAAATATTCTTTATAGAAGTTATTAAGATATTCTTTGATGAATATGCTTCATTAATAATTTGAAATCTATTTTGAATAACCCTTTCTGGACTAGAGAAATGATCATATGGTAGAACTTCAGTCTCAGGAAAGAGTTTTAAGCTATCTTCGTCAAAAAAATATTTAAGTCCATTGTAAATATAGATTGATTCCTGATTATTTTTTGTAATTAAACATATAGATTGATCAGAAATTTGAAATTGTTCGAATATTTCATATATCAAATTTTGATACTTATTGTATTTATTTTTGAACATATTGTTGTGTATAATGAGGCACTTATTCTATCAATCAAATTATATTTTAAAAGAAAATTATGGATATAAACTTTACAAAAGAAGATATTGCTTTTAGAGATGAGGTTAGAGAATGGCTAGCTAATGATTATCCTAAGCATGTTAAAGAAAAAACTGATAATGGTATTGCCTTAACTAGGCAAGACATGGTCGACTATCACAAAGCTCTTTCAAAAAAAGGTTGGATGGGTTACAACTGGCCTGAAGAACATGGTGGAACAGGGTGGTCATCTACTCAACTATATATTTTTAATAAAGAGTTTGGCTTAGCTGGTTGCCCACCTTTACTTGCATTTGGAGTTAGCATGGTTGCTCCAGTAATCTGGACTTTCGGAAATGAAGAACAAAAGAAAAAGTTTTTGCCAGATATTCTTAATTTTGATACATGGTGGTGTCAGGGTTATTCCGAACCTGGATCAGGCTCTGATCTAGCATCATTAAAAACGAAAGCTGTATTAGAGGGTGATCATTACATAGTTAATGGCGCTAAAACATGGACAACTCTTGCTCAAAATGCAGATTGGATATTTTGTCTTGTTAGAACTGATAATAGCGGAATTAAACAAGAGGGTATTTCATTCCTATTAATAGACATGAAAACTCCTGGTATAGAGGTTAAACCTATCATAACGATTGATGGAGAACATGAAGTTAACTCTGTTTTCTTTACTGATGTTAAGGTGCCTGTAGAAAATCTTGTTGGTGAAGAAGGTAAAGGATGGACATACGCTAAATTTTTGTTAGCTCATGAAAGATTTGGTATCGCAGGCGTTGGCGCCTCAATGAGACAGTTAAATAGACTTAAAGGAATTATCTCAAAATTAGATAATTCTGAATTGCAGAAAAAAGTAAATGAACTAGAGGTTGCATTATCTGCAATTGAAATAACGGAACTAAGGCTTTTATCAGCACTAGAAAACGGAGGACACCCCGGTGCAGAATCTTCAATTCTTAAAATAAAAGGCACTGAGATGCAACAAAACTTATCTGAGTTATTTGTAGAAGCTGCTGGAGAGTATGCATTAATGTATCCAGGGCCTCATGGATATGAGAGTAATGATAAGCCAGCTGGACCAGAATATGCTGCTGAGGGTTTATCTGGATTTCTCAATTTAAGAAAAACATCAATATACGGCGGAAGTAACGAAATACAAAAAAATATATTATCTAAATTTGTACTAGGCGTATAAAAAATGAATCTAAATTATAGCGAAGAACAAACAATGCTTCGCGAGCAAATCCAAAAGTTTTGCGAATCTGAATATGACTTCTATAAAAGAGAAGATATAGTCAAATCTGACAGTGACTTTGATCCAAATGTATGGAAACTTTTTGCTGAACAAGGCTGGTTATCTATGCCTTTTTCAGAAGATGCTGGTGGACTTGGCTTTGGTGCAATTGAACTATCAATATTATTTGAAGAATTTGGTAAGTCACTAGTAATAGAGCCGTATCTAGCTACTGTGGTTCTTTCTGGATCAATTTTGGATAAATCATCCTATGAATCTAAAAATCAAATAATTGAACAGATATGCTCTGGAGAAATGCATGTCTCATTTGCATATGCAGAAGTTAATAAAAGCTATGATTATTCATCACCGAATACAACACTTGATTCTGGTAACTGTTTAAATGGAACAAAAACCCTCGTTTTAAATGGTGCTAATGCACAAAAATTAATAGTTTCATGTTCAAAAGGGGATGAACTAACTTTAGTTATACTTGATTCAAATACAAAAGGGGTATCTATTAATTCTTTTTCAACAATCGACGGCCAGTCATGCTCAGAAATATCATTTGAAAATGTTCAACTAGATTCATTAAATATAATTGCAACCGCAGATGAAGCAAAAAGACTTATAGATGAATCAATTAATCTTGCGACTCTATGTGTAAGTGCTGAAGCTGTGGGTTGTATGGAATCTTGTTACTTAAAAACATTAGAATACACAAAAGGAAGAGAACAGTTTGGACAACCTATATCTAATTTTCAAGTATTACAACATAGAATGGTAGATATGTTTATTGAGTCCGAGTTAGCAAAATCACTTCTAATTAAAGCTATGCTTGAAGTTAACAACAATTCAGATGATATGTTTAAACATGTATCTGCACTCAAGTCATATATTGGTAAATCTGGTAAGCTTTCAGCAAAAGAAGCAGTCCAACTTCATGGCGGCATGGGTGTAAGTGAAGAAATGATGATAGGTCATTACCTCAAAAAAATGATATCCATTGATGCCCTTTTTGGAAATGCTGATTATCATCTTAAGAAAATGTCCTGATTTCTCTTTTAGGTATTTAATAAAAACATTTATAATTAAAGTATGGGAGACGAGAGGGATATAAATTTTCAATCCACAGAGCGTCAGAAAAGAATCTTACCCGAAGATTCATTTGGTGATTGGAAATGGAGAGAAGCGCTTGCAGAATTAATGGTTCCATTAATTGGTTCATTGTATAGAGATGGAGTTAATCTCATGATTTATGGAAAATCTCTAGTGAATGAGTCTCCAGTTGCAATAATGAAAGCACATAGGTTTGCAAGACAGTCTGATAATAATGAATTAAGTGAATTTGAAACTTATCCAATGATAGAGTACATAAGTACACTAAATCTTCATGATTGTGAAATTGATATAGGCGAAATTGCAGTTAAGTGTCCTTTTTTTGATGAGATTAAAGAAGATCAATCAAAAATTAAAGATTATTTGAATAAAGAGCTTGAATCTGTAATAGATGTAGAAACTGTTAGACCAGACGAACCAAAGTCAATAGTTCTTTATGGTTTTGGAAGGATTGGAAGACTTTTGGCAAGAATGATGACGCAAACTACTGGTCCAGGTAACTACTTTAGAATTAAAGCTATTGTAATTAGAAAAGCTTCTGATGATGATATTTTCAAAAGAGCAAGTCTACTTTCTCGAGATTCTGTTCATGGACCTTTTGACGGAACAGTTAGGGTTGATGAAGAAAATACATCATTAGTTGTAAATGGAAACGCAATAAAAGTAATTTATGCTTCAAGCCCAGATGAAGTTAAATATGCAGATCACAACATTATTGATCCAATTGTTATTGATAACACAGGTGTATGGAGAGATGAGGACAGTCTTTCAAAACACTTAAAATCTGGAGCTAGCAAAGTTATATTAACAGCACCTGCAAAAGGTGATATTAAAAATATTGTTTTTGGAATCAACGATGATATTTTAAATGATAATGATGCCATTATATCTGCAGCTTCATGCACAACTAATGCAATTGTGCCTGTTTTAAATGCCATAAATGATGAATACTCAATTGAAGGTGGACATATTGAAACAGTTCATGCTTATACAAATGATCAGAATCTTATAGATAACTTTCATAAAGGTGACAGAAGAGGTCGTGGCGCTCCTCTGAATATGGTGATTACTACAACAGGAGCTGTTAAAGCTGTTGCAAAAGCGTTACCTGAACTTGAAGGTAAATTGACTGGTAATGCCATAAGAGTACCTACTCCAAATGTAAGTTTAGCAATACTATCACTTCAACTTAATAAAGAGGTAAGCGTAACTGATGTTAATAACTACCTCAGAACTGTAGCATTTCATTCACAATATAGAGAAATAATCGGGTATGTAAATTCATCAGAAATTGTATCAACTGATTTTTATTCTAGCCCTTTTGCTTCAGTAATTGACTCACAAGCGACAATTGCATCAAATAAAAGCATAACTCTATATTGTTGGTATGATAACGAATATGGCTATTCAAAACAGGTACTTGGATTAGTTAAAAAAGTAGCTAATATTGAACTTCCAAGATTACCTAAACCAATTGTTTAAAACCATAGAAACAAAGGCTTTTTAGCCGTATAATTCTATTGTTTTTAACAGTTTCAAAGTAACTTTATAAAGGCACACAAATAAAAGTGATTAAAATATCAAAAGGTCTTGATTTACCAATATCAGGATCTCCATCTTTAGATATTAGTGATGAGCCAAAGGTCTCAAGCGTTGCTCTATTGTCTAACGATTATGTTGGTATGAAGCCAACAATGTTTTTTAAAGAAGGTGATCATGTTAATTGTGGTGAAAAAATATTTGAAGACAAAAAAAACAAAGGTGTTTTTTATTGTGCTCCAGGGTCAGGATTAATCAAAGCCGTAAATAGAGGAGATAAAAGAAAATTCATTTCTATAGAAATAGATTTAGATAATGAGGAAGAGTTCATAGAATTTAATGATCAAGAGAATTTTATTAATCTGTTACAAGAAACTGGTTTATGGAATTCTTTTAGAACAAGACCATTTAACAGAACACCTGCTATAAGTGATATTCCAAAGGGAATATTTATCAATTGTTGCGATACCAATCCTTTATCTGTAGATCCATATGAAATCATCAAATATGATCAAGATTTATTTGATTTAGGACTAGAAATATTAGTTAAAAAATTTGAATGCGACATATACGTAAATTATCAAAATGATAAATTTGAGAAAAATAATAAATCTGTAACTTACACACAATTCTCAGGACCACATCCTGCTGGCTTGAGCAGTACACATATATCACAACTTTGCCCAGTGAATCTTAATAAAATAGTATGGACAATTGGTTATCAAGACATAATTTCAATTGGACATCTAATGCAATACAAAACATTACGTACTTCAAAAATCATAGCTATCGGAGGTCCTTCTGTGTATGAACCATCATTGATTAGAACTCGAATAGCCGGAAATATTGATGAAATAACTGCCGGAAAGATTAACCCTAACTCTAGAATTATTTCTGGTTCAGTTTTACATGGGCATCAATCTGATGGTGTTATGAACTATTTAGGTATTTATGATAATCAAATTTCAGCAATACCTGATGAAGTGAATGAAATATTCATGAATTGGTTAATGCCAGGCAAGAATTTACATTCTAAATTAAATGTATTTATTTCTTCATTTTTAAAACCTAAAGAATTTATTTTTAATACGTCTATAGGAGGCGGGAATAGAGCAATTGTTCCTGTTAGTTCATATGAGGAAGTAATTCCTATGAATATTTTAGTTACTCAGTTATTAAAATCTTTAGTTGTTTCAGATACTGAAATGGCAATCGATTTAGGTATGCTGGAACTAGTACCAGAGGACTTAGCATTATGTTCGTATGTATGCCCAAGTAAGTACGATTACTCTTCTATTTTAATGGATAATTTAAATAAAATTTTTAACGAACTATGAAAATAATTAGAAATTATTTAAATAATGTTAAACCAAATTTTGTTGGAGAGGGTAAATATACAACTTGGTTTCCATTATTTGATGCAATAGAGAATTTAGTATTTTCATATGGAAAGAAAACAAAAAATCCAATACATGTAAGAGATGCTGTTGATATACAAAAAGTAATGGTTACAGTATGGCTTGCTACTTTTCCAGCTATGTTTTTTGGGATGTATAATCTTGGAGCCAATTCATTAGAATATTTAGAATCTATTGGTCAACAAAATACTGGTGACTGGCATCATTATTTTGTAAACATGGTGGGGTATGATGCTAATAGCTTTATTGCAAAACTATGGTTTGGTGCATGTTATTTTTTACCAATATATTTTGTTGTATTTACTGTTGGTATAGCTTGGGAGGCCTTATTTGCTATTGTAAGAAAACATGAAATTAATGAAGGTGCATTTGTTTCAACTGTTTTATTTTCTCTAAGCTGTCCACCAGACATACCTTTGTGGCAAGCTGCAATGGGTATATCGTTTGGTCTTGTAATTGGAAAAGAAATTTTCGGTGGAACAGGAAAAAACTTTTTAAATCCAGCACTTACAGGTAGAGCATTTTTATACTTTGCATATCCAGCTCAAATCTCCGGTGACAAAGTTTGGGTTGCAGGTATATCAGATTACAATATTATCCCTGAGGGTTATAGCGGTGCAACAGCTTTAGGCATGGCTGCTGAGAGTGGTATGGCAGGTATTACAAATTCTTATACTTGGATGGATGCATTCTTAGGAAATATCCCAGGCTCAGTTGGTGAGACATCTATAATTGCAATATTAATTGGTATGGTTATTTTATTAATGACTAAAGTTGCTTCATACCGAATAATTCTAGGAACGTTTATTGGAATGATTCTTATGTCATCAATTTTAAATATTGTTGGTTCTGAGACTAATCAAATGTTTTACATTCCTTGGTACTGGCATGCGGTTATAGGTAGTTTTGCATTTGGCTTAGTATTTATGGCAACTGAACCTGTCTCAGGCTCAGGCACTAATACTGGTAGATGGATATACGGTATTGTTATTGGTGTTACAGTAATTTTGATAAGGGTTATAAATCCAGCCTTCCCAGAGGGTATGATGTTAGCTATATTATTTGCAAATTTATTAGCTCCTGTAATAGATCATCTGGTGGTCATGTCTAATATTAAAAAAAGAAAAGCTTTATATAATGAATGAATCAATAATTAAAACACTAGCAGTAGCATTTTCAGTTTGTCTAGTATGTTCACTGATTGTTTCCGCATCTGCGGTTAGTCTTCGTGATTTACAAAAAGAAAACAAACTTAATGATAAAAGATTAAAAGTTCTGCAAGTTGCAGGAATATATGATCAAAACATATCTATTAGTGATCAGTTTAATCAGCTTGAATCAAAATTCATTGATTTTGACTCAGGAATGTTGATGGCTGAATATAATAATTTTAATATTGATGAATATGATCAAGTTGTTGTAACAAAAGATCCTGCTTTATCATCTGAAGTTCCTGCCTCCGAAGATATTGCAATAATAAAAAATCGTGAAAATGTTGGAAAAATTTATATCTTAAGAGATGATCTAGATAATATAAAAAAATTAATTTTGCCAATTAGAGGCTATGGTCTTTGGGGTACCTTATATGGCTATATAGCAATTGAAAGTGATTTTAATACTGTATCAGGTATAGAATTTTATGATCATAAGGAGACACCCGGTCTTGGTGCAGAAGTTGATAACCCTCGTTGGAAATCGTCGTGGAAAGGTAAAAAAATCTATAACAATGATCAAGTAGCATTAGAAGTTATCAAAGGAAAAGTTGATACAGGCGATATAGAGTCTGAATATAAAATAGATGGTCTGTCTGGAGCAACTATTACAAGTAGAGGGGTTACTAATATGGTTTCATATTGGTTTAGTGACTCAGGATATGCAAATCTTTTGAAGGAATTAAATTATGAATCTTAAACGATATCAAGAGGTCATAATCAATCCTCTAATAAAAGAAAACCCTATTACACTTCAAATATTAGGTATTTGTTCTGCTTTGGCAGTCACAAATAATTTATCAGTAACGATGGTGATGTGTGTCGCAGTAACTAGTGTTATATCTTTTTCAAATCTTTTTATCTCACTGATTAGAAACTATATTCCTACAAGTATCAGAATTATTGTACAGATGACTATTATCGCATCACTTGTAATTGTTGTTGATGAACTTTTAAAAGCATATGACTATGAGACAAGTAAGAAATTATCAGTATTTGTCGGATTAATAATTACTAACTGCATTGTAATGGGTAGAGCTGAAGCATTTGCCATGAAAGAAAAACCATTTGTTAGTTTTCTTGATGGATTAGGTAATGGAATTGGTTACAGTATTATTCTTATTGGAGTAGCTTTCATTAGAGAGTTATTTGGTTCAGGAACATTGTTTGGGTATGAGATACTGCCATTAGTTTCAAATGGTGGTTGGTATATGGGAAATAATTTACTACTTTTACCACCAAGTTCATTTATCATAATTGGTTTATTTATATGGCTAATTAGATCACTACAAAAAGAACAAGTAGAAGAAGACGACTTTGTTGTATCAAAGCATTCTACATCTCCCGATCTAACAAAGAGAGAAATAAATGTTTGAACACTATTTAAATATATTTATAACAACTGTTTTTATTGAAAATATTGCATTGTCACTTTTTCTAGGCATGTGTACCTTTATCGCCATTTCAAAAAAAATAGATGCAGCTTTTGGTCTAGGTGTTGCTGTAATAGTGGTATGTTTATTAACTGTTCCTCTTAATAATCTAATATATAACTATATTCTTAGAGAAGATGCTTTAACGTGGTTAGGAATAGAGGGAACTAACTTAGAATTTGTAGAATTGATAAGTTATATAGGTGTTATAGCAGCTTCTGTTCAAATACTTGAAATGTTTTTGGATAAATATGTTCCAGCTTTGTATAATGCACTTGGTCAATTTCTACCACTTATCACTGTAAATTGCGCAATATTGGGAGCTTCATTATTTATGGTTGAAAAAGATTTATTATTTACTGAAAGTATTGTTTATGGTTTTGGTGCAGGATTTGGTTGGGCATTGGCAATTGTGGTACTCGCTGGTATTAGAGAAAAATTGAAATATTCAGACATACCTGAAGGTTTAAAAGGCTTGGGAACTACTTTTATTATTGTTGGATTAATGAGCTTTGGTTTTATGTCATTTGGAGGAATATCTTTGTAGTATGAGTATTGATTTATTGTTAGGCGTCATTTCATTTAGTGGAATAATTCTTCTTCTTGTTTTTGTTATTATTATTGCAAGATCTCAATTAGTATCAACAGGAGATGTATCAATCGAAATAAATGGGGATTCTCAAAACCCAATAGTTGTCCCAGCAGGTTCAAAATTATTAACTACTTTAGCTGATAACAATATATTTTTAGCTTCAGCATGTGGAGGTGGTGGCACATGTAGTCAATGCAAATGTCAGGTATTTGAGGGCGGCGGTTCAATACTTGCCGCTGAAGAATCTCATTTTAATGCTACTCAAAAAAAAGATGGCTGGCGTCTATCATGTCAAGTTCCAGTTAAAAACGATTTAAAAATACAAGTTCCAGACGATGTTTTTGGTGTTAAAGAATGGGAATGTGAAGTAATATCAAATGATAACGTTGCAACCTTCATTAAAGAACTTGTTCTAAAACTACCTGAGGGAGAGAATGTTGATTTTAGAGCTGGTGGTTATGTTCAACTTGAAGCACCTGCCTATGATTTAGATTACAAAGAATTCGATATTTCAGACGAATATCATGAAGATTGGGACAGATTTAAAATCTGGGACAATAAATCAACTACATCAGAGCCAGTTATAAGAGCATATTCAATGGCAAATTATCCCGAAGAAAAAGGAATAATAAAATTTAATATCAGAATTGCATCACCGCCTCCAGGTCAAGACGTACCTCCAGGTTTAATGTCTTCTTGGACTTTCAATCTAAAACCAGGCGATAAAGTTAAAGTTTTTGGCCCTTTTGGTGAGTTTTTTGCTAAAGAAACTTCAGCTGAAATGGTTTTTGTTGGTGGCGGTGCTGGTATGGCACCAATGCGCTCTCATATATTTGATCAACTTTTAAGAATAAATACTGATCGTAAGATAACTTTCTGGTACGGTGCTAGAAGTTTAAAAGAAATGTTTTATGTTGATGAATTTAATGAATTAGCTGATAAATATGACAATTTTGAATGGCACGTAGCTTTATCTGATCCATTACCTGAAGACGATTGGAGCGGTGATACAGGTTTTATTCATAATGTACTTTATGAAAATTATTTAAAGAAACATGATGCACCAGAAGATTGTGAATATTATATGTGTGGCCCACCTATGATGAATAAAGCTGTTATTGATATGCTGCTAAATCTTGGAGTTGAGCCAGAAAATATTGCCCTTGATGACTTTGGTGGCTAATCTATAGTGTGACAAGAAAACTTTTTTCAAAATTAATTGCGTTAGTAGCAGGTATTGTTTTAACAATAGTTGCATATAACCACAATCAAACATCAATCTATCAAATTAATGGTCAAGCATATGGCACTTCATGGTCTGTTGTTTCTAGTCAGTATATCGGTGATCATCACAAAAATAATATTATTAACATAATTAATAATATTGATTTTGTAGCTTCAAATTATAAAAATAATTCTGAAATTTCAATAATAAATAATTCTCCATTAAATAAAATATCAATTTCCAATCATCTTTATAAAATCTTAAAGGTTGCTAAATATGTTGAAAATAACTCTGATGGATTTTATAACATTATGATGGCCAAGAAATCAGGTGAATTTGGATTTTCTCCTGACTTTGGCAACAAGAATATACAGTTAAATACTTCTACTTTTAAAATTGATAATAATGAGAAAATTCTTTATAAAAATTCGTCGAACTGGTTTGACTTATCTTCAGTTGCTAAAGGTTATGCTGTTCAAGTAATTCATGAATATCTTATAAATAACGATTTAATTAATCACATGATTGATATTGGTGGTGAAGTTATTATTAATGGAACAAAGCATGGTGATAGTTGGAATATTGGTATTCAAGATCCTTCTGTTATTCAAAACAAAGCTATTAAAGTAATATCTAATAATAATTCAAAATTTTTGGCAATAGCCACATCTGGTGAATATAGAAATTTTAAGATTGATGATTCAGGCAACAGGATTTCACATACTATAAATCCAAAAACACTCAAATCAATTAATAATCAAATTAGTTCGGTGACAGTAATTCATGAGTCTTCAGCATCATATGCTGATGCTTTTGCAACTGCTTTTAATGCTATGGGCTTTACTAATGCCTTCGATAAAGCAAATGAATTGAACATAGCTGCAATGTTTATTCTTAATAATAACGAAATCATTTATTCTAATAAATGGTATGATCTACAATCATGAGTGAATTTATTTTAGGTTTTTTGATAATTGCTGTTGCTTTCATTGGATTAGCAACTAGTCTTTTTTTTAAAGGACAACCTTTAAAAGGATCTTGTGGCGGAATTGCAAATATGAAAGACGGCTCATCATGTGAAATATGTGGCAGAACCGATCCTGAGCAATGCAATAATTAATTAAATGGTCCAAGGCAATTACAAGCCAGAATTTCAAAAAATATATGATATTTTTAACGATCAAATAAATTCTGATTTTGAGCTTGGGGCTGGCATTTCAATTGAATATAAAGGCGAATTGATTGTAGATCTATTTGGTGGCTTTAAATCAGAATCTAAAACAACAAAATGGACTAAAGATACATTGGTCAATGTATGGTCGGTGACAAAAGCAGTTACAGGTATTTGTATTCTTAAATTGATCAGTGATGAAAAATTAGATGTTAATAAATTAGTATCTGATTATTGGCCAGAATATGGGTGTAATGGCAAAGAAGATACAAGAGTTATTGATTTACTTACACATAGAGCTGGAATGTTTGGTTTCCAAAATGGATATCCACAATCAAATTGGAATGATTGGGATTTATATGTAGATGCACTTCAAAATCAAATGCCTTTTAGAGAACCAGGGACTACTCAAGGTTATCACGCTGTAACATTTGGGTGGTTAATAGGTGAATTGATTAGAAAAATTGATGGTAGAAGTGTAGGAAAATACTTTGAAGACGAATTCGCTAAACCATTAAATTTAGATTTTCATATAGGATTAAAAGAGGAGAATCTCAATAGATGTGCAGATGTAACATATAAAAAATTAGATTCAATACAACCTCCAATCGGATTTATAAAATACGTTCCAAATTTTATTCTTAATGGTAGTCTTAAAAGTTTTAAAAACTCGATAACATCAAATGATTTTTCGAAAGCGTTCAATTCTGAAAATTTTGATAAAAATAATCCAAATTCAGTCGATTGGAGAACAGCTGAGGTGCCCTCAGCTAATGGACATGGCACTGCAAGGAGCCTTTCGAAACTCTTTGGAACTTTATCTAATCTGATTGAAGATAATGAAAGTATTATTGATAAGGATGTACTTAAAACAGCAATTGAAGTTCATTCTTCTGGCCCTGATACAGTTTTATTTGGTGCTAATCTTAACTTTGGTTACTGTTTTATGGTTGAACAAAGTTTTAATCAAAATATTAACTTTGCACCAATTTTAAACACTCAATGTTATGGGCATGCTGGAATAGGTGGTTCAGTAGCATTTGGAGATCTCAAAAATAAAATTGGTTATTCGTTTGTCTGTAATAGACAACAAAAGATGAAAGATCTTTATAAAACATCCAATCTAATTACAAAAGCTCTTTACGAAATATTAGATTAGAACTGATTCATTGTATTATCTTCACCGGCTGCTTTAAGCGCTGCATCTCCTGCAAAGTATTCCTTATGATCGTCTCCCATATCTGATCCTGACATATTTTGATGTTTAACACATGCTATGCCTTGTCTGATTTCTTTTCTTTGAACATTTGCAACATATCCAAGCATGCCTTCATCTCCAAAATATTCTTTTGCTAGATTATCTGTTGACAATGCAGCAGTATGATATGTGGGTAGGGTGATTAAATGATGAAAAATACCTGCTTCTTTTGAAGCATCAGCTTGAAATGTTCTAATTTTATCATCAGCTCTCATAGCTAATTCAGAATTATCATATTTTTCATTCATTAGATCATCTCTATTATAATCTGATGTATCTTCTCCAGCTTCAGACATAGCATCAAATACTTGTTGTCTAAAGTTTAATGTCCAATTAAAAGAAGGACTATTGTTGTAGACAAGTTTTGCATTTGGTATTACTTTTCTGATTTCATCCATCATTGAAGCAATTTGTCCAATATGAGGTTTTTCAGTCTCAATCCAAATAAGATCTGCTCCATTTTGAAGACTGGTAATTGAATCTAAAATACATCTTTCTTCACCAGTTCCTTTTCTAAATTGATAGAGGTTTGAGGGGAGTCTTTTTGGTCTTACAATTTTACCTTTTCTATTAATCATTACATCACCGTGTTTCATATTAGTTTCATCGATTTCATCAACATCTAGAAAAGAGTTATATTTGTCACCTAAGTCTCCTTCTTCATGAGTTATAGCTAATCTTGCTGTCAAGCCAGCGCCAAGGGAATCTGTTCTAGCGACTATTACACCGTCATCCACTCCAAGTTCCAAAAATGCATAACGAACAGCATTAATTTTTGCTAAAAACTCAGCATGTGGGACAGTTACCTTTCCATCTTGATGCCCACACTGTTTTTCATCAGAAACTTGATTTTCAATTTGAATAGCACATGCACCAGCTTCAATCATTTGCTTTGCCATTAAATAAGTAGCTTCTTCATTACCAAATCCAGCATCAATATCAGCAATAATAGGGACAATATGTGTTTCGAAATTTTCAATCTTTTTCATCACCTCATCCTTTTTATTATCTGGTGCGCTATCAAGTTCTCTAAATAGACCACCTAATTCTCTTGCATCTGCTTGTTTAAGAAATGTATAAAGTTCTTTGATCAAACTAGCAACTGACGTTTTTTCATGCATTGATTGATCTGGAAGCGGACCAAATTGTGATCTTAAAGCAGCGATCATCCAACCTGATAAATATAAATATTTCTTATCATTAGTACCAAAATGTTTTTTGATTGATATTAATTTTTGTTGTCCGATAAACCCATGCCAACATCCTAATGATTGAGTATATTTAGATGGATCATTATCATAATCATCCATATCTTTTCTCATAATAGAAGCCGTATATTTTGCTATGTCAATACCAGTTTTGAACTGATTTTGAAGCCTCATTCGAGCAACATATTCTGGATTAATTGATTTCCAGTTAGATGTGTTTATTTCAGGAATGTTGTTAGCACTCTCAATAGTATTGTTTAATTTTGACATTATTTTCCCCTGTTATGTAGTGAAGTTAATAATATTAGGAAAATTATGTCAATATGCTGATAAACGCACTATATAAAGGATTATTTATGTAGTAATACTACAGAAAAGAAAAATTTTAAAGTTTTTTAGCTAAACCAATATAATTAAAAGGCGTTAATTTAAGCAATTTATCTTTGGATGATTTTGATATTTTTAAATTAGTTACAAATTCAATATAAGTTTCTCTTGTAATCTTACGACCTCGAGAAAATGATTTTAATTGTTCGTATGCATCATTTATACCTTCATATCTCATTACAGTTTGTACAGCTTCAGTAAGGACTTCCCAATTATCATCAAGCTCATTATTAATAACAGTTTTGTTAGGAGTTAGTTTATTTAATCCTTTATTAAGTGACGATAAGGCTAAATGGGAATAACCATAAGCATTTCCAATATTTCTTAAAACTGTACTATCTGATAAATCTCTTTGTAATCTAGATTTAGTTAATTTATCAGAAAAATGATTTGCTAAGGCATTTGAAAGACCAAAATTACCTTCAGCATTTTCAAAATCAATTGGATTAACTTTATGAGGCATTGTTGATGAACCGACCTCATTTTCAATTAAATTCATTTTAAAGATATCATTGGAAATATATGTCCACATATCTTGAGATAGATCTATTGATATATTATTAATTCTTATCATGACATGCATTACTTCAGCAATCCAATCATGTGGTTCAATTTGAGTTGTAACCTTGTTTTGTTGAATACCAAATGAATTAATGAACCTTTTGCTTGCTTTTTGCCAATTAATTGAAGAATCAACCATATTGAATGTATGATAATTTCCTGTTGCTCCTGAAAATTTAGCTAAACCTTTAATTTTTTTAAATGTCTCAATTTCTCTACTTAACCTTTTTGATATAACTTTAATTTCTTTACCTAATGTTGAAGGGGAAGCAGCTTGACCATGTGTTCTTGATAGAAATGTAATATTTTTCCATTTTGAAGACATTTTATTTAATTGGGTTATTAGTTTTGAAACTTTTTTTATAAGTATTTTGTTTCCATTTTCTATCATCACAGCATATGACAAGGAATTAACATCTTCGCTTGTAAGTCCAAAATGAATGAGATTTATATATTTAGTCAGATTTTTATCTTTTTTAAAATAATCTCTGATGAAATACTCGACAGCTTTTACATCATGATTAGTTTTTTTCTCAATATTTTTTATTCTTATTACATCCTTGTCTGAAAAATTTGTTTTAAATTTTTTTAATTTTGATATAGATGCTTTAGATAATGGTTTGAACTTTTTTGGATAATTTGTACATAAGAAGATTAACCATTCAATTTCGATCACAAATCTAACTTTTATAAGCGCAGACTCAGAAAAGCATTCAGTGATATCTGATACTTTATCCCTATATCTATTATCTAATGGGGAGAGATTATGATGCGAATATTTCATAAGTTTAAACTGAATTAATATTCTAATACGTTTCAGTAATAATTCCGCCTCCTAAACATACATTATTATCATAAAATACTGCAGATTGACCTGAAGCTACCGCTCTTATTTTTTCCTCAAACTTTATATTATATTTATTTGATTCTTTTACGATAGTGCATTTTACAGGTTTATGTTGATGCCTAACTTGCAACAAAGCTGTCTTAGGGTATTCAAAGTTAAATTCATTTATCCAATTAATTTTTTTCATTTTTAAGCCGCTATCAAACAATAACTCATTATCAACACCCTGACATACATGAACTTCATTTTTATTTATATCCTTGTCAAAAACATACCAAGGTAAATCTTGTTTATTTTTTATTCCACCAATATTAAGGCCTTGTCTTTGTCCCTTTGTGAACAAAGTGGCACCATTATGAGTTCCAATATTATTTCCAAATTCATCTAGAATTTTTCCTTTTTCAAGATCAATAAATCTACCTAAAAAATCCTTTAAATTTCTTTCACCTATAAAGCATATCCCAACAGAATCTTTTTTATTTGAAACACTTAAATCAATATCTTTGGCAATTTTTCTGACCTCGTCCTTATATAAATTACTTAATGGAAATATACATTTTTCGAACTCTGATGATCTTACTTCATGTAAAAAATATGTTTGATCTTTCTTTAGATCTTTTGCACGACATAACATTGGACCAATTTCAGACATTTTAATTGATGCGTAATGACCAGTTGCAATATAGTCAGCACCTATCGTAAAAGCATATTTTAAAAAAGATTTAAATTTTATTTCTCTATTACAAAGAATATCTGGATTTGGTGTTCTGCCGTTCTTATGTTCTCTTAAAAATTCTTCGAACACATTATCCCAATATTCTTGTGAAAAGTTAGCTCTATGCAATGGTATATCTAATTTATCACAGACTAATGAAGCATCTTTAAAGTCAATTTCTGATGTGCAAACTTCACCAGGCTCACTTTGCCAATTTTGCATAAATAATCCTATAACATCATAACCATCTTTTTTTAAGAGATATGCTGAAACAGATGAATCTACACCACCTGACATACCAACAACTACAGTCTTTTTCACGATTCTATCTATGTTAAATTCATTCAATAATTAATAATTTGGAGTATAATTATCACCGATTTTACAGTAATCATCTATTTTTGAGGCTAAATTCTCTATGACTTACAAAAAAATAAAAATACCAAAAAAGGGAGAAAAAATATCCTATAAGAAAGGAGTATTAACAGTACCAGATAATCCAATTATTCCTTTTATTGAGGGTGATGGTATTGGTGTAGATATAACACCTCCAATGATAAATGTAGTCAATCAAGCAGTTAAGATTGCTTATTCTGGAGAAAGAAAAATAGAATGGATGGAAGTATATTGCGGTGAAAAAGCAACTCAAGTATATGATAAAGATACATGGTTACCAGATGAGACAATTGAAGCACTGAAAGAATATGTTGTTAGTATTAAAGGACCTCTAACTACACCAGTAGGTGGTGGCATTAGATCATTAAATGTTTCGTTAAGACAATTATTGGACTTATATGTTTGTTTGAGACCAATTAGATATTTTGATGGTGTACCATCTCCAGTCAAAAGACCACAAGATGTTGATATGGTTATATTTAGAGAAAACTCTGAAGATATATATTGTGGTGTAGAATTTGAAGAAAATTCAAAAGAAGCTAAAAAACTTGTCAAGACTTTAAAAAATGATTTTGAGGTTTCAAAAATTCGTTTTGAAGAAAATGTTGGAATAGGTGTTAAACCCATTTCTCAGGCTGGCACAACAAGACTTGTAAAAAAAGCAATTGATTATGCTATTGCAAATAACAGAACGTCAGTAACTTTAGTTCATAAAGGAAATATTATGAAATTTACTGAAGGTGCTTTTAGAGATTGGGGTTACGAAGTAGCAAAAAATGATTATGGCGGCGTTGAAATCGATGAAGGCCCATGGCAAGAAATAACAAACCCAAAAAATGGTAAGAAAATAATAATTAAAGATGTTATATGTGATGCATTTCTTCAACAAATTTTACTAAGACCTACAGAATATGATGTTATTGCAACAATGAATTTAAATGGTGATTATATATCTGATGCCTTAGCAGCTATGGTTGGTGGAATAGGTATTGCTCCAGGTGCAAACATTTCTGATGATTATGCTGTATTTGAAGCTACTCACGGAACAGCGCCAAAATATGCTGGCAAGAATCAAGTTAATCCCGGAAGTATAATATTATCTGCAGAAATGATGTTGAGACACATGGGCTGGGTTGAAGCTGCGGATATATTAATGGAATCTATGGATAGAACTATTAGTGCAAAAAAAGTTACTTATGATTTTCATAGAATGATGGACAATGCAGAAAAAGTTACTTCATCAGGTTTTGCAGATGAAATGATTAAAAGAATGTAATGATTATATTATCGAAAGATAATGAGAATAATTCATCTTCAGATCTTGGGACGGTTGTCTTAGAAAAAGACCCACAAGTTAAAGAACCACCTTCGTATCAAGTTGTGTTAATAAATGATGATTTTACTCCTATGGAGTTTGTTGTATTTGTTCTGCAGACAGTTTTTGGTCATACACATCAAAAATCAACAGAAATAATGATGACAGTTCATACAAAAGGTAGGGGAGTTTGTGGTATATTCTCTAAAGAGATCGCTGAAATGATGTCGTATGAAGTAAATACAATGGCTAAAGATCACGGTCATCCGCTTTTAAGTGAAATAGAACCACTGACTGATTAAATATGTTTAGTAAAGATTTAGAACTATCTATAGCAAGCCTTTTTGACAAAGCTCATGAAGCTAATATTCAATATATAACTGTTGAGCATTTATTATTAATGATACTTAGTGATTTTGAAGTTAAAGAGTTTTTTAAATCACAGGATATCCAAATAGAAAGTCTTAAACAAAGCTTGAATGATCATCTCAAGAATAATGTTGTTGCAAAGATTGATCAACAAAAACCAGTCCAACCAACACTTGGATTTCAAAGAGTTTTACAAAGAGCGGTATTTCATATTCAATCATCTGGTAAAGGTGTGGTGAAACCAATAAATATATTGGTTGCAATTTTTTCTGAAAAAGAATCTCATTCTGTTTTTTTGCTAAATAAATTTAAATTATCACGACTAGATGTGGTCACATATCTGTCTCATGGAAAACCGTCAAAAAAATCAGAGAACGACAAAGATAATACAAATGAAGATTTACCTAATGAATCCTCTTCTTCAGAAAATGACTTTCTTATCAATTTAAATCAACTTGTTAGTGAAAATAAAATTGACAAAATAATTGGTAGAAAAAAAGAAATTGAAAGATTGGTTCAAATATTATCACGAAGAAATAAAAATAATCCGCTATTGGTTGGTGAATCTGGTGTAGGTAAAACAGCAATTGCTGAAGGACTAGCCTATCTGATATCTAATAAAAATGTACCATCTATTATGGAAAACAGTGTTGTTTATTCACTGGATATAGCTGCTTTAATTGCAGGTACTAAATATAGAGGTGACTTTGAAAAAAGATTAAAAAGTGTATTAAGCTTTTTGTCTAAGGAAGAGAATCCTATTTTATTTATTGATGAAATTCATACCATTATTGGTGCAGGATCTGCTTCAGGAGGCTCATTGGATGTTTCTAATTTGCTCAAACCTGCTCTTGGTAAGGGTCAAATTAGATGTATTGGCTCAACAACATTTCAGGAATATAGAGGTATATTTAATCAAAACCAAGCTTTATCAAGGAGATTTCAGAAAATAGATGTCATAGAACCTTCTTTTGATGAATGTGAAGAAATACTTATAGGTATTAAGGATATCTATGAGGACTATCATAATGTTAAATATTCAGCTGAAGCTATTAAGTCTTCAATTGAATTATCTTCAAAATATATAAATGATAGATTTTTACCTGATAAAGCTATCGATGTTATTGATGAAACCGGTGCTCTCTTAAATATTAATAGAAAAAATAAAAAAATAATTAAAGTAACAAAATCTCATATTGAAACTACAATTTCTAAAATTACCAAAATACCAGAACAGTCGATAACATCCAAAGATAAGAAGAGTTTAAAAAATATTGAAGAAAATCTTAAAAGAGTTATTTTTGGTCAAGATAAAGCAGTCGAAACATTATCTAATGCAATTAAACTTTCAAGAGTCGGTTTGAGAGATGAAAATAAAACTATAGGCTCATTTTTATTTACAGGACCTACAGGTGTTGGTAAAACTGAAATTTCAAAGCAACTTTCTGAGATTATGGGTATTGAACTTATAAGATTTGATATGAGTGAATATATGGAAAGGCATACAGTTTCAAGGCTTATTGGCGCTCCTCCTGGTTATGTTGGGTTTGATCAAGGAGGACTTCTTACAGAGGCAATTGTTAAATCTCCACATTGTGTTTTGTTATTAGACGAAATAGAAAAAGCTCATCCTGATATATTTAACATTCTTCTACAAGTTATGGACGCAGGGGTTCTTACTGATAATAATGGAAGAAAATCTGATTTTAGAAATGTAATTTTAATAATGACTACCAATATTGGTGCTGAGCTTTTAAGTAAAAGAAATATCGGCTTTGCTGAATCTTCAAACGAAACTGATGCTATGAACTCTCTAAATAAATTATTTTCACCTGAGTTTAGAAATAGACTTGATGAAACTATTCAATTTAACTATCTAGATAAAACAGTTATTTTATCAATTGTTGATAAATTTCTTACAAAACTTCAAGCACAACTTGATAAAAGAAATGTTGAAATTGTAGTTTCTAATAAAGTGCTTAATTGGATTGCTGACAATGGATATGACAAAGAAATGGGTGCAAGACCAATGGAGAGATTTATTTCTCAAAATATTAAAAAGCCATTGGTAGATAAATTGTTATTTGGTAATTTAAAATCAGGTGGTGTAATAAAAGTAGATCTTGAAAAAGGTAAATTGAAATTTTTAGAAGAAAAAAATAAAGTTAAAGTTTAGTTACCTGCCTCTAAAGGTTATCCTGCCAACTGTTAAGTCATATGGTGTCATTTCAACTTTAACCTTGTCACCAGTAAGAATCCGAATGTAATGTTTTCTCATTTTTCCAGATATATGTGCTGTAATAATATGGCCGTTATCTAGTTTGACTTTAAATTTGGTATTAGGAAGCGTCTCGATTACTTCACCATCAAATTCTAACTGATCTTCTTTTGACATATACTTATTTTACACTAATTTCTTTGTGCTAATTCGACTAAAATTGGTTTTAAGAAAGGTGAGGGTGCGTCATTATAAAAATCTTTAATAACTTTGTGTTCTTTACTTGTGTAGTAATTTAATATTCCCTTCTTATAGCTATCTCTCTTTTGTAAATTTTTCCAGTATCTTTGAAGAAGAGGTGTTTTGTTAGTTGTTATTACTTCAGAAAGTTTTAAATCTTCTAATCTATTAAAAACACACATCATATTTATATCAATATGAGAAAATTCATTGTAAAAATAAGTATTATCCTCATTTAAAAGTTCTTCAAACTTTATTAATTCATCTACAAATTTTTTTATTGCAATATTAGGAAATTTTTTTGCAACACCAAAAAAATACATTGATAAAAAAATCATTTTTCTATCCTTTCGTGGATGTTTCATAAAAATCTTAATAATAGATTTTAGAGGTAATTTCCTAATCATAAATTCAATCAAGGGAGCTGAAAAAACTGGAATTATTGTTCCAATAGTCGATGCAAACTTGTCACCTTCTGTTATGGTTGTTTGTTTTACAAACGATTTAACAGAGTCATCTTCTTCTATACATAAATTACTTTGAAATCTTTTATTTATTTCTTCAATTATGGTCGTGCTATTAACAATAACTTCATTGTTAATTTTAATAACAGGAACGGTTGCTAGAGGATTAATATCTAAAAAATTCTTGTCTAGATTTTCACCTTCTGCATATTGATCACATAATTTGATATGTCTTTCATCAAACTTTATATTTAATTCAAATAATGCAACTCTTACCATTTGACTACAGAATGACCAATTGGCATGAAATAGAGTTATTTTATGATCTTGCATTTAAAGAATCAGTCTTTAAATTTCTTTTTCATATTTTTGACTGCTTCAATTCCTGATACTGGCTTTTTACCTTCTGGAACAGTATTACCTTTTTTAATTAAATCTTCGAAAGGTGCGCCTGATTTAAACATTTTATGAAGAACTTCAACATCCATATTTGTTCCTATTGGCTCATCCTCAAAATCTGCAGAGATATTATTTTTGAATTCATCAGCCGATGAAAAATGTTCAAAGAAAACTTCAACAAGATTATTATCTGGATCTTTGTAGTATATTCCACTTATCCAACCATGGTTAATTGTCCACAAGGGGTTTAAACCTCTTTCTTTGGCACTGAAATAAAAATCAAACCATTTATCAATTGGATTTACTCTGTAAGATACATGGTCTAATCCTTCTATAGAAGGAATTTTTTTGTTCAAAAAGATTTTAAATTTCATAATGGATCTTTGAATAAAATTTAGACTATTTAAGACTCCTGATGTGTTTGCAATTGCTATTCTATGATGCTCATTGTCATATGCTAAAAAAGTTATTAAGTCGCTTTGATATAAAGGCTCACATCCAAACAAATTCTTATAGAAATCAACCATTTTTTTATAATTTGTAGTTTTGAAAGCAATATGATGAAAATCATCTGGTGAATAATCAGATTTAAAGTTTTGATATAGATTTTTATTGTATATTTTCTTCATAAAATCAATTACTAGATATTATACTTAGATGATATTTTAATAATACTAATATTATGAAACTTATAACTTTTTTATTAAAGGATAATCCTAAAAGTAAAAGAATTGGTGCAATCAAGAACGATACTGTAATTGACTTTTCATCATCAGACTTACCAAAGGATATGATTAATTTTATAAAGCTAGGTTCAACTGGTCTAGATATAGCCAATGATGTAATTGAAAATCAAAAGAATGCTCACGCAATAGATGATGTTATATTGAAAGCACCTATTGATAAACCAAATAAAATCTTAGCTGTTGGCCTTAATTACAAAAAACACATCGATGAAGCAAAAGAACTCAAAGATCACCACAGTAATGATGTTCAACTGCAAGACCAATTCCCTAATATTTTTAATAAACAAAATTCATCTGTGAATGATCCTTTTGGTGATGTTCATAGGCCAAATGCATCAGATTGGCTTGATTATGAGGGTGAACTTGGCTTCATTATTGGGAAGGAGTGCAGGCATGTTTCTTATGAAAATGCTAAAAATTGTATCTATGGTTATACAGTTGTTAATGACTTTTCAATTAGAGATTGGCAATTCAGAGGACCGCCTCATACTATGACTATGGGTAAATCATGGGATACACATTGTCCTTTTGGTCCCTATATCGTAACAAGTGATGAGATTGATGATCCACATAACTTAACACTAAAAACTTTTGTCAATGATGAAGAAAGACAAAATACTAATACTAATTTAATGATTTATGATTGTTATACTCTCATCGAGTATTTAACAACAGCTTTTACATTAGAACCAGGTGATTTAATTCCTACTGGAACGCCTGAAGGTTCCGCGGTAACGACTCAAAATTGGTTGAAACCAGGTGATAAGGTCAAAGTTGAAATAGAGGGACTTGGTTACATAGAAAATAACATAATTCAAGAACCAAATAATACTCAAAAAAGTTGAATAAATATGATGTGGCTATATGTGGATATGGTCCAGTTGGATCATTATGTTCATTACTTATGGCTGATTACGGTTATAAAGTTCTTCTTATAGATAAAAATATTGGAACAAGCCCAACTGCAAGAGCCATTAATACAGATGGAGAACAACTTAGGATATTTGATAAATTTGGATTAGCAGAAAAAATCATTGAAAATTCCAATCAGATTGAAAAAATTCATTTTTCAAAAAAGAGTCTTGAACCAATTCAAAGCATTACACAAACGTTAGGTGATTCATCAATGGGATGGCCTAATCAAGTTCTATTTTATCAACCTGAGTTAGAAGGATTTGTTCGTGAAGTGGTGGAGTCCAAAGAAAACATAGATGTAATGGAATTGTGCGAGTTAACTGATTTCAATGATAAAGGTAATGAAGTTGAAATAATTTGCAAAAATGAAAATCAAGAGATTAAATTTTTATCAAAATTTTTAATTGGTTGTGATGGAGCAAGTAGTTTTGTCAGAAAAAAACTAAATATAGATCTCGATGACTTTGGATATAATCAAAAATGGTTAGTTTGTGATGCACACTTAACACAGAATATTTATCTTAAAAATGAATTAATACAAGTTTGTGATCCAAAAAGACCATGCACATTCTTACATGGTAGAAGAGGGCATCTCCGTTTTGAATTTAGAGTAATGCCAGAAGATAATTTAAAAGAATTGAAAGATGAAGCTTTTATATGGAATTTATTATCTCCATGGATAAATAAAAAAAATGCTATTCTTGAAAGAGCTGATATATACAATTTTCACGCTTGTATAGCAAATAGATGGAACATAAATAATGTTTTAATTGCAGGTGACTCTGCTCATCAGATGCCTCCTTTCATGGGTGCAGGTATGGGAACTGGAATACGGGATGTAACAAACTTGTCATGGAAAATACATCTTATCCTTCAAAAAAAAGCAAATAAAAAAATTCTTGAAACATATCAGAAAGAAAGATATCCACATGCTAAATGGACAATAGGTCAAACAATAACTATTGGAGAATTAATTGAAGGATTTTGTGCTGCAGAACAAGGTAAAGAATTCATACCTGAGAAAAAAGGATATGATGTTAGATTTCCTCATATACCATCTGGAATTTTTAAAAATTCTAAAGATGGTATAACTGGTTATCCAATACCTCAACCAAAATTATTTATTAATAATAATTGCATAAAATTAGATAAATTGATCAACTCAAATTTCGTAATTATGTCAAAAAGTGATATAAAAAAAGTATCTGAAAAAGCTAACCAAATAATTAAAAAATTAGAAATAAAGTTTATTCGCATAAAAGATATTGATGACCCCGACAAACTTTTAGAGAAAATATTTGATTTATATAAATATGTTCTTATAAGGCCCGATCTCTACGTATATGGTGGATCAAATGAAAATGATTTGTCAGAAATGATTGAAAGTATTGATAAAAGCTTTGAGTTAATTTGAAGAGATATTATTCCTGAACTTCATAAAATAGAAAACTAAAGTTAAAAGAATTAAAACTGGGATGATAATGTGTTTGAAAGTAAGAAATATAATCCATCCAAATACTAAATTTTGAACAATAGGGTGTGGCAGTTCTTTTTCTTTATATGTTCTCTCGAGCCATGGTGAATCCGTTATTCCTATATATCTATCACCATATAAGTATGACTGAACTGGATTAATATAAGGTGTTTCAATAATTAACGGATTTTCATCAAAGGTTTTTTTCATAGATTCAAATACATCAGGGTACTTTTCAGATAACTCATATTTTTCATAGGGATCATCATTAACATTATATAATTCAAAAATCTTTTCTGAATTTTCGTTATAAACAAAATTTCTATAATAAAGTTTCCATTTATCATTAAATAAAGCTCTTTCATCATGAACAATAACGTTACCAGTCATAACGTTTTTAGGAGGTTTTATTTCATTTTTAACCAAGTCATTCCATCTATTTACGCCAGTAATGTTATTTTGATTAGGATTTATATTTAGTGCTCCGAATAATGTTGGTAATATGTCATCAACAAAAAAGAATTGATTAGATAAAGATTTTTCAAGTATACCTTTGTAATAAATCACTGCCGGAACTCGTATTCCACCCTCATAAGCTGAACCTTTGCTGCCCTTTAAACCCAATGTATTTCCCTTAGAATCTAATATGTCTGGTGCAATCGTTGCTGCTATTGGATCTATATCAAAAACAGGACCATTATCCGAGAAGAATATTATTATTGTTTCATTTAATATTCCTTTAGATTCTACTGCATCAATTATTTTTCCAATTTCTCTATCCAAAGTTATTATATTTGCTGCATATACGCGTTCTTTTTTATCACTTATGTCAGATAGATTATTTATAATTTTCTCTTCTGCTTGAATAGGTGTATGTGGTGCATTAAAAGCAACATAAAGAAAGAGGGGAGTTTCATTGTTTTTATTTTCAATTATACGTATAGCCTCATCAGCAATAAGAGTTGTTGAATAACCATCTTCATATAATATTTCACCGTTTCTATGCCAATCTAATCTTCCTGAAAGAGCATGATCAAAATATCCTATTCCTCCACCTAGATGACCATATGTTGATTCAAATCCTCTATTTCTTGGAAGATATTCATCACTAAACATACCTAAATGCCATTTTCCAGATAAAGCTGTTTGATAACCAATTTCTTTGAGATATTCTGGTAAAATTTTATGTTTAAGTGGTAGACCATATCGCTCAGCAGTTGGATTATTTAATGGTCTAATAATGCCGTTTTTAAGACTATTAATTCCAGTGAATAAAGCAGCTCTGGTTGGACTGCATGTTGGTGCACTATAAAACCTATTCATTTGTAGGCCATCATGTGCAAGTTTATCTATATTAGGTGTATTTATAGGGCCTCCGTTATACGAAACATCACCCCAACCAAGGTCATCAGTAATTATAATAATAATGTTAGGTCTTTCTGATGAAAGAAGGCTTATTGAGAAAACTAATATTAAAATGTATTTAAGCATTAATTAATTATATTATTTATAAAGAAATGAAAGTATCAAATTCAAAAATTATAATTAATTCTGATGAAACAGAAATCATTAGATTAATAAAAAGTCCTAATAATTTAGAAAAATTTCATCCTTTTTGTAAAAAGAATAAGGTTGAGGTATGGAATAAAGAAAAATCAATTGATTTCGTTGAATATCATAACAATAAAATATACAAACGTAAGTTTATAGATTGGGGTGATAATGGTTATAACTTGGATATCTATGAAAAAAGAAAACTTGCGAACATATCATGGAATGTTGTTAAAATTTCAAATAATAAATCATCATTAATAATTACTGCAGTCCCACATTTACCATTCAAATATAAAATTATTAACCAACTAATATTTAAATTATATGTAAAGCCTATGTTAAAAAACTACCTTAATTCAGTAGTTAAGGGACTTAAATATTACATTGAAACTAAAAATATAATTAAAGAAGATCAGTTTGGTAAACATATGTGGTATTCAACATACTAGATTTAACATAATATATATTATGCGAAACTATATATTTGTTTGTCATCTATCCCTATTCTATAATTTATACTTAAATTTAGCTGTATTAAGGAGTTTATAAGTATGGAGAATAACGAATTACTATATTTATGCATGGTTGCGTTTACATGTTATGGTTTTAATTTAGCACAGGGATTAAGAGCTGCTATAAATAGAGGTGACACTGTAAGAATTACTCCAAAGATATTATGTTTTGTTTTTTGTATATCTGTATCTGTAATTGCAATAATCATAAATCTTAAATCACCCTATTCATCTCTAATTATATATTTACACGTCTTAATAATGATTTTTCAATCTGCTATGATTTGGTATCGAAAACCAAACTAATTCACTACAATTAAATCTAATAAACAAGAATTAACTATGATTAATAATTTCAAAACAAAACTTTTACTAACATTGATTGCTACATCAATTCACTCTGATGATTTGATGAATCCAACAACATATTCCAAAGATTTATATACAGAGGTGATATTGGATGGAAATTATAGTAATGATATTTCTCATCCAGATGAATTTTTAGAATTTAGTATTGGTGAAAGGGTTGCAAAACCAAGTGAAATATCTATTGCAATTAATACATGGAAAACGCAATCAGATAGAATTAAAGTTGTTGAGTATGCTAAATCTCATGAAGGACGCCCTCTTCATGCTGTATTTATTTCTTCACCTAACAATATTAACAATCTTGATAATATAAAGAATTCTATAAATCAATTATCTGATGCAAGGGAAACTTCAGATAGAGAAGCTAGATCTATTATTGAGGAACTACCAGCAATTGCCTGGATGGCATACTCAATTCATGGAAACGAAACATCTGGTGCTGATGCTGCTTTTGCTGCTATTTATCACTTAATTGCCAGTAATGATGATGAAGTTTTGAGTATGTTAGATAACATGATAATTATTATCGATCCATTAATGAATCCAGATGGTCGAGCTAGATTTGCAAAATCACTTGAACAATATAGAGGGACATCACCAAACTATGATGATCAATCATTGCTTCATACTGGTGATTGGCCATATGGAAGAACTAATCATTATTATTTTGATTTAAATAGAGATTGGTTTTACCTTACTCAGCCGGAAACAAAGGGACGAGTAAAACTTATTAATGAATGGAGGCCACAAATTCTTGTTGATGGTCACGAAATGGGTGCTCAAGATACGTTTATGACAGGTCCACCAAGAGAACCAATAAACAAAAATATCGATAAAGATCTTATTAAGTGGGGAAATGTTTTTGCACAAGATCAAGGCAGTGCTTTTGATGAAAGAGATTGGCGTTTTTATACTGGAGAATGGCATGAGGACTTATATCCAGGCTACTCTTTTTATGTTCAATTTAGAGGAACGTTAGGTATCTTATATGAGCAATCTAGAATGGCTGAGGATGGTGTAAGAAGACCTGAAGGAACAATTCAATCATATAAAGAATCTGTTCATCATCAATACGTTAGCACTATGACAAACCTTAAGTCATTAATGGTTAATTCAAAAGCTATGTATAAAGATTATTGGGATGGAAGAAAATATAATGTTTCAAAGAACAGTGAATATGCAAATCAGTCTTTTGTTGTTCTTCCCACTGCAAACAATACAAGAGTTAACACTCTTGCAGAAAAACTATTAGCTCAGGACATAGAACTCTATCGTAATACCAAGGATATCAATGTTGATAATGTAACTTTACAGTCAGGTGAATTTTATGATTCATATACTATTCCTTCTGGAAGCATGATTATTCCTAACCTTCAACCAGAAGCCCCTCTTATTGCAGCAATATTAGAATTTGATGCAGACATTGATGAAGCTGTCCTATTAGAGGAAAGACAGAAAAGATTAAAAAACGGTTCATCAATAATGTATGACACAACAGCTTTTAATTTTACTATGATGTACGGACTTGATGCCTTAACAGTAGGCGAAAATATCGAATCTAATCTTGTTAGGTGGGAACCAAATCAAATCATAAGTGAAATTACTGAAGATGCAGTAATGTGGGCAACTGATGGGATAGATGACAGATCAGTTGCTTTTGCTGCTCGCATGATGGAACAAGATGTTGAAGTGAGAATTGTTGATAAAGATGCTGTTTTATCTGGTCATAAATTATCTAGAGGTAGCGTTGTAGTAATTGCAATGGATAATCCTGAGATAAATAATCTGCCGGATATGATAAAAGTAGTTTCAGAAGAGCTAAATATTGCAATTATGTCACTTGAATCAGGATTTGGTCCTGAGGAATTACCTGATTGGGGTGGAAGACACTTTAGATTATTAGAAAAGCCACAAATCGCTATGCTAAGTCACGAAGGATTCAATTCTTATGATGTTGGAGTGAGCTTATGGTCAATTGATCATCATCTAGGTATAAGACATAGCCAACTTAATGCGTCATTAGCAAGTTACGGTGATCTCAGGAGATACAATACTATAATCATTCCTAGTGGAAGGTCTCTAAATGAGTATACTTTAAAAATTCTGAAAGATTGGGTATCCCAAGGAGGCACACTGATTGCACATAATTCAAGTACAAGATCTCTTGCATCTGATAAAGGTATAGGTAGTGTAAAACAATTACAAAATACTTTTGAAAATAGCAAAGAATATAATTTCGATTTAATGAGAGAAATATATGCTCTTGATAATGATATTAACAAAGACATGACAAATGAAAACAATGTTAATTTTGAACTCAGTTATCCATGGGAAGAAATAGAGGGATTCCTTTCAAAAAATGAACTTAAGGATAGAGATAAATGGCAATCTATATTTATGCCATCTGGATCTTTTGTTGCCGGAAGAATTGATAATGAACATTGGTTAACATTTGGAACGACTGAAACTATTCCTGTTTTATATAGTAACTACCCTATTCTTATGACAAGAAGTAATTCAGATGCACCGGTTAGGATCGGAAATATGATACCCAATAACGAAATTGATGTCCCAAGAGTCGTAAATTGGTCAAGTATTCCTGCTGGATTTGATCTTAATGTAAGAATGAGTGGTTTAGTTTGGCCTGAAGCCTCACAAAGAATTGCTAACTCTGCATACTTAACAAGAGAAAGAGTTGGTAATGGCCAAGTTATATTATTTTCTGGAGAACCAAACTTTAGAGGTGCGACCCTTGGAACAAACCGACTCTGGCTTAATGCTATTGTATATGGACCAGGTCTTGGTACTAGATCAAAAATTGATCTTTAGTCGTTAAGAATAAATTCTCTTACCTCTTTTAGAAATCTATCAAATGATGGTTGGTGGTTGTACATCATATGACCTGCTTCAAATTCAGAAAATACAACTCTATCCATATCAACAGAGTTGTCATACATAAAGTTTTCTGCTGTAAAGCATGGAGTTGCTAAGTCATAAAGTCCACATGAGACATACACCTTAAAATCTTTGTTGTATCTTTGAGCTCTTGCTATGTGAGGAACAGTATTAACATATCCAAAGTCATTTCCTTTCCATTGTGTTGGATGTTTCCAACTGAAATATACATCTGAGTCACCACTTTGATATAGCATATCCATTTCAACACCTATATCTGCAAACCAAGTATGTATTGCAGTTACATAGGCAGACATAAAACCTTCACTCGAAACATCAGTATCTGAATATTGACCACCAGCCATATAATCAGTATTTTTATATCTCGAATCTAATCTTCCAACAGAATATCCCTCATCTCTGAGTAATTCCTTTCGAAAACTTGATGCATCAACTCGCATATCAAAATCTTCAACAAAACGCATACTTAATCCAGTAAAGTATGAATATTTCTTCATAATGTCATTTTTTTCTTCCGAAGATATCCTTGTACCTTTAAGTAGAGCTGGTCCATATTCATTCAATGAAAAATTCTTAGAATCTATATAAAAATCTGCAAGAGATTTATCTGTATCAACTTTATCGTGATAATAAGCCGTAGCTGCATATGATGGTAAAAAGCCATAATGTGGACTGTTATTACCTGGATGAAATACTAAATATTGATAGTCTGAAGCTGGAGCAACCATTAACAACCCATTCACTTCAATTGGAGTAATACTTCCAGATCTTAATTCAGATACTAATAAAGGACCTCTTATACCTCCATAACTTTCACCTAATATATATCTTGGAGAATTCCATCGCTTATTGTCAGTTATCCATCTTCTTATAAACTCAGCAATTATTTTTGGATCTTCATTAACACCCCAAAATTCTTCACCAGTATGACAACCAATTGCCCTACTGTATCCAGTTCCTATTGGATCAATAAATACTAAGTCAGCCTCGCTAAGTGGAGATAGTTTATTATCAACTATTTTATAGGGTGGCGAACCGTCATCAGATGCATTGCTTGGTACTTTAATGACTTTTGGACCAAGTACACCCATATGTAACCACAGGGACGCTGATCCTGGACCGCCATTGAAACTAAAAATTACTGGTCTCTGATTACCATTTTTAGCAATGTATTCAGTGTAGAAAAATGATGCTTGAGGTGCATCCGGGTTATCCTTTTCGTATAAAACTTTTTCTTTTAAACCAGCTGAATATTCAATTCGCTTTCCATTAAAGGTTCCAACATATTCATTTGTAAATGATCTTTCTGAAATATTATCCTTAGTAATGTCTTTACAGTTTTCATCTATCTTACTTTCAGAACTATGATCATCAGCTGCTAATGCGATAGAAAATAATAAAATATATAAATACCTCATATAAATAATCTCCCTTAAATCATTTTTAATTGATTATATTATTACCAAATATATCAAAAAAATAATAAGTAATGTGTTACACAATTAAAATAATTTATCTTATTATTATCCTATGAATAAGCTAAAGATAGTTTTTAATTTCTTAAAAATTAAATTAAAGAATATAGGCAGTGTACTTTTAAAAGGATCAACAGCTTATATGATTGGTGCGTTTGGTCTTATTCAAGTAGCAAGCATCGTTGCTGATAACATAAATATTGCAGAAAGCTTAGGGGTTACGAAAGAAATATTTATGCAATATTTATTTTTAGGAGTAATTTTTTTATTCCCTGTTTTCTTAATTGTTACATTCATTATTAAAAATAACTCAATTAAAAATGAAATTTTATCCAGTCTAGATAACAATCTAAGTCAAATAGACGATTATCGACCAAAAATAGCTGTAATTCCGTTTGAAAATCTTAATAAAGATAGTGATGGTCAGTTTCTTGTTGATGGAATTGCTGAAGATCTTCTTACTGAGCTCTCAATGGTTAAAGAAATTTCTGTTGCTACTAGAAAGACATGTTTTAGTCTTAGAGATAAAGATATTACAAGTCAAAACTTTAAAGACGAATATGGATTTGATTACGTAGTTACTGGAAGTATTAGAGCATCTGAAAATAGAATTAGAATATCCATAGAATTAAGTGATATGAAAGATGATAAAGTTATTTGGAGCAACAGATTTGATTCTGAGAATAAAGATATATTTGATATTCAAGATGAGATCGTAACAAAAATAGTAACTTGCATAGTTGGAGAAATTGAGATTTCAAGTCTTAAAAGAGCTAATAGAAAACCAACTGATAATATGACATCTTATGAATATACTCTTAAAGGCAGGGCTCTAAATCAACAATATGAAAAAAACGCTAATGCTGAAGCTATTAAAATGCTTGATGCAGCAATAGCAGCAGATAAAACTAACCCTCTACCCCATTCATGGAAGGCATGTACTATTGGTCAATCACTTGCCTTAGGTTTCAGAGAAGACAATGAAGAAGCAAGGTCAGATCTTATGGCTTCACTAAGTAAGGCAAATGAATTGAATGATAATGATTGGAATGCTTTAAGAATAATTGCTGAAGCGCACTTAACCTTGCAGGACTTTGAAGGTGCAATGGTTTATGCAAATAAAGCATATAACTCAAATCCTAATCATCCATTCGTTTTATGGATCTATGGAAGAATTCTTCTTAGATATGGAAATTTAGAAAGTGGGATTAAGATTCTTGAACAATTATATGAAAGAGAACCCATACCAATGAGCGATATTAATACCGATAGAATGAATAGAGAATTGTTTTTAGCTTACTATTTAGATAAAGATTATAAAAAATGTGAAGAGACATTCAACAAAATTAATGAATGTACATTCAGAGAATGGCTTATAAATATTGATATAAAGATCAAACAAAATAAAAATTATGCACAAGATAATTGGTTTGTTAGTGGTATTGAAAGATTTAATAATCTAGATAAAGAAAAAGAAATATCACTATTTCATCTAAATAATAAATTTATAAGTAATGAATTAAAGAATCTATCACAAAAGGTATTTGCATAAATGAACTATAAAAGCATATTAGATACTATTGGTAATACGCCAGTTTTCAAGGTCCAAAATATATCCATAAATAATACAAATCTTTATGTAAAGGCAGAATATTTCAATCCTGCAAGTTCAGTTAAAGATAGATTAGCAGTAAGTATTATTGAGAATGCTGAAAATAAAGGATTACTTGAGCCAGGTAACACAGTGGTAGAAGTTACAAGCGGAAATACTGGAATTGGACTAGCCATGGTCTGTGCAGCAAAAAATTATCCACTAGTAGTAACGATGCCTGATAGTGCATCGATTGAAAGAAGAAAGTTAATGAGATTTTTAGGAGCAAAAGTATTATTAACACCTGCAGCTGAAGGAGGAACAGGTGCATATAAAAAAGCAAAAGATCTTGTTGAAAAAAACAATTGGTTCTTTGCTCGTCAATTTGAAACTGAAGATAATCCTGCAATTCATGAAAGCACAACAGCAAGAGAAATTTATAATGATTTTAAGGATATTGGTTTAGATTATTGGGTGTCAGGTTATGGAACAGGTGGAACTTTTACAGGTGTTTCTCGATATTTACGAGAAAAAATGCCAAATACAAAACTCATACTAACTGAACCTGATGTTGCACAACTTGTAGGAAGTAATACAAAACAATCTCGAAACGTCGATGGTTCAGCATCAAAAGGACATCCAGAATGGAATCCTCATCCTATTCAAGGTTGGACTACTGATTTCATACCATTGGTGCTTCAAGAATCAATTGATAATAATTATTTTGATGAATTAATTCCTGTATCTGGTGAAGATGGAATATTTTGGGCTAATGAGCTAGCCAAAAAAGAAGGAATTATTACTGGAGTATCTGGTGGATCAACATTTGCAGTTGCCGTCGCTGTTGCAAAAAAAGCTTCACCGAATTCAAATATTTTATGTATGTTGCCAGATACTGCTGAAAGATATATGTCTAGTGTCTTATTTGATGAAATTAATACAGAAATGAATGATGATGAGTTAACTATTTTTAACTCATGCGAATAAATAATTAAGTTGATAAAACTTTCGCAGGAATTCCAGCAACTGTAGTATTTGGATCAACATCTTTTAAAACTAAACTTCCTGCAGCAATTGTAGAATTTTTTCCAATAGTAATATTACCTAGAACTGTACTTGAAGCATAAATTGATACACCAGATTGAATTTTGGGATGTCTATCTCCCCTTTCATTGCCTTTTCCACCTAACGTAACTCCTTGAAATATGGATACATTCTTGTCTATTTTCGCGGTTTCACCAATTACAACACCTGTTGCATGGTCAATCATAACTCCTCCAAGAATCTCTGCAGCAGGATGAATATCTACACCAAAAACTTCAGAGGCTCTGTTTTGTATAAATAATGACATGGTATGTCTATCATTTTTCCATAAACAATTTGCAGCTCTATAAGCGGCCAGTCCTTGAAAACCCTTATAAAAAAGAATTGGTGTTGAATAATATTTACATGCAGGATCATTGTCTTTAAAAAAGATTAAATCCTCTTCTAATGATTCAGCTATACCATCACAGTTTTTGTAAACATCTAAAATAAAATTTTTAATGTCTTTAGATGACAACGCATCACTATTAAGTTTTGATGATATTATCGATGCGATTGCACTAACAAGACTGTCTTGTGAGAGAACCAATAAGTTTAAATATGGTTCTAAAGTGGGTTCAGCTTGAATTCTTAACCTTACCTCTTCTTTTATAACACTCCATACATCATCAGTCATTTTTATAAAACTGATTTTCCAATTGCAATTGGTCTTATAGGTGATGCAGCGCTACCTTTTGTTTTTAAAGGTAATATAACTACACAAGATAATTCAACTGCATTTGCAGCTAATTCATCTAACTTAAAATTTTCCAATGTATGTATACCAGATTGAGTTAAAAAATAATGATGTGCAGGATTAGCAATACCTTCTGGATTTTGATTAACTTCCTCACCCAACATTGAAGGATCTGCAAACGTATCAACTCCCCAAGTATCTAAACCGATACCAACAATTTGCTTTGAGGATAAATATTTAACAAGATTATAAGATACCCCTGGAGCCATCGAATAATAAATCCCTTTTTCATCAGGGTCAGCATAATTATCACTCCACCCAGTATTTATTAAAACAACGTCACCAGGAAGAATTCCTCTATCTTTTAATGAAGATTTTGCTATTGTTTTTTTAACATGATCAACAGTCACGTATTGTCCTGCGTCCATAGCAACACCATTAAATATATGTTTTCTGACATCAATTAAAACGGCAGTGGTAACAATTGGTGGAACAGTCTCAATCCCAAGTTTTTGAAGTGGAGATTCAGGAGTTGGTTTTACTTCATCAGTTGTTAGCTCATTAAAATATTTTATTTTAGATGTGTCTAATTCACCCTCACCATTCCATACTTCATCAACATAGCCGAAATGTCCCAAAGCGTCCATTTGAGTACCCTGATTACCATCATTAACATCAGCATTTAAAACATCCATGGTATAAATATGAACAGAACCTGGCCACCCAAGCTCTGGCAAGAATTTTGGTTGATATTCACCAGCAAAAGGAGATTTTGGCATAGTACCAGTCCTTTCATATGATAATTCATATGTCTTTGCACCAGGTTGCATCATCTGTTCAGCACATCTTAAAGTAGTTTCAGTACCAAGTAATTTAGTCATTCCTCTTTGATCAGAATAGTCACCAGATATAATTGATGAAGAAAAAGCTATTACCAAAATATACTTTATATAATTCATTATTTTTCCCTATATTAGTTAATCAACATATAAGCCGAAGCCTTCTTGTAAACCTATAATATCATTCAAAGTGCTCTTATTTTTATGTAAATAAAAATCTTTTGCTTCTTTCGGAAATAAAATAAAATTTAATAAATCAGTTGGATTTTTAGATATTTTTTTAAGTTGGTTGTCTGAGCAGAACTCTTTGAATTCATTTTTATAAAATTCTAAGTTTTGCACATCATCATCAATGTCAATATTTTTACTTGCTTTATCTATTTTTTTCTTGAGTTTTGGGCAAATATCACCGGGAATTTTTCCATATTTTCCATTCACCATGTCAATAAATTCTTTATTTAGTGTTTTATATCTTTGATCATCTAGAACGTTCATCAATGCTTGAGCACCTACAATTTGTGATGATGGAGTAACCAGGGGAACATATCCAACGTCTTTTCTTATTTTTGGTATTTCATCAATAAGTAATTTAAGTTTATCTGCCTTATTTAGATCTAGTAATTGTTTTTCTAATATACTCAACATTCCACCAGGGACTTGATTTATGAGCATATTGACATCTACTCCCCTCATCGACCCTTCATATTTCTTATATTTTTTTCTGACCTCATTGAAATATTCAGAGATTTTTGTGAGTAATTTCATATCAAATGGATTCTTTTCTTCAGAATACATCATTGAGATAAAACTCTCTGTGGCAGTATGAGCATAAAGATTACTAAACGAAGAGATGCTTGTATCGATATTGTCTATACCAGCCTCATAAGCCTTAAAATTAGTAGCATCAGAGAGACCTGTTGTTGAGTGAGTATGTAAATGAATGGGTATATTTAGATTTTTTTTGAGCTTTTTAACAAGTTCATAACATGTTCTTGGTCTCAATAAGCCTGCCATATCCTTTATAGCTAACGAAGTTGCACCAATATCTTCAATATCTTTCGCTAATTTGATCCAATATCTTTCATTATGAACCGGACTAGTTGTATAACAAATTGTTCCTTGTGCATTTTCTTTACCTTTTTTAACAAATTTTATTGAAGATTCAATATTATTTATATCATTTAAGGCATCAAAGATTCTAAAAATATTGATGCCATATTTAATAGAGTTTTGGATAAAGAATTCGATTACTGAATCATCAAATTGTCGATAACCAACTAAATTTTTACCTCTAAGAAGCATTTGTAATTTAGTATTTTTGAAGGATTTTTTAAAAACTTTTAATCTATCCCAAGGATTTTCATCTAGGTAACGTAAACAACAATCGTATGTTGCTCCACCCCAAACTTCAACTGACGAGTAACCAACTTTATCCATATCTTTTAAAATTGGAATCATATCCTCAGTTTTCATTCGAGTAGCTATTAATGACTGTTGACCATCTCTTAAGATCACTTCAGTAATAGTTGGTTTTTTAATTGTCATTAATTAGATATGTATATTTACAATATATATTTTAATTTAATTTAAAGGAAATAAAAAACCCGCTCAAACAGCGGGTTTATATTATTGAAGTTACTAATCTATGAAGACAGTATGATCTTTACCAGATTCAGCAACCCTTATGACTAGCAAATCAGAACAAGCCTCACCTAAATCAGGTGCATCAGCTTCTCCGCCATGTACCCAGTCTGATTTTTCAAACCAATACTCATTATTTGAATATTTTTTCCACTTACCAGATGATTTTGATTGCGAAACACCGTCAAGAACATATACAAGTGTTCCTGCTGCCGGATGAAAATGTTTAGGAACTGTTCCCTGATTACATGTTTTTCTTCTTTCAACATGCATTTCCATTCCACCACCCATATCAAAAACATCAGAAGAGACCATTCCTGGAAATGATTGTTCTTCAGAATGATCATCAGAAAAAAGGTTTAATGAAGTTGCAAATATAAATGAAATTATTAATTTTATAAACATACGTTTACCCTCCTTGTCTAATAATAGAATTTTATATACGTAAGCACCATTATTATGTATAAAATTTTTATATATATTCTTTCTATCTAACTAAACTAAAGTAATAATTTATATTATTATTTAAGCTTAATTAATAGAGGAGAATTTATATGACTGAATATCAAGTATTCAACATGATGTACGTAGGATTGATAAGTAATGCTATGTATTTTGTGGGCATGGTTTTATTAACTTGGCTCGGATTTAGAATGGCAAATAATATTTATAACAGTCAAGATGCAAATATGGGTGCTAAAGTTTTCACTTCAGCTTTTTGTGTTTTGGTTGGTGTAATGATGTTCTATACTCAGCAAATTGGTGCAGCTATATTAGATACTGCTGTAACAACATTGGCTGATATTGGAGCCCCATCTGCAGAAAGAATGCAGCAGTATCCAGATTCACCACTATCTATAGGTGGAGCTGTTCAAACTGTATTTGTCCTTCTTGTAGTAGTTTTTCAATTACTAATTGTTTGGTCAAAGAAATAGATAAAATTAAAGGGGTCTTAATGGCCCCATTTTCATGTTTACTTCAAAATTATCAAGTCTAGCGATTTGTTTCGTAATCTATTTACTGGCATTTTATTTTTCATTTATTCTTTTACCAGAAACAATTAACAACATTTGGTTAAAAATAACCATCTGGCATATTTATGCAACTTTATTTGTTTATTTTGGAAGTCTTGTATTAAAAAATTCAAGTTTATATGATCCTTTTTGGTCAGTAGCGCCATTAGCAATAGTTATCTACCTTGCTACTATTTCTGAAAATTCCGTTCTCATAAACTTAATAATATTAATTCCAATAATTTTTTGGGGAATAAGACTTACTAGGAATTGGATTATTGGGTGGCCTGGATTAAACCATGAGGACTTTAGATATATAGATCTTAAAAATACATACTGGATAAAAAGTGAAATAAATAATTTATTTGGAATACATTTATTTCCTACTCTCATAGTAAATCTGTCTCTTTATCCCCTTTTATACGTATTTACATATGAAATATCAATTACGTTTTCATTATGCATTTCATTATTGTTCACATTACTAGCTGTAGTTCTTGAGACTATTGCTGACGAGCAAATGAGGAACTTTAGGAATAATCCTGCAAATAATGGAAAAACAATGAAATTTAAATTATGGAAATATTCAAGACATCCAAATTATTTAGGTGAATTATTGTTTTGGTTTGGTATATGTTTAATTGGCATAAATTCAGATGCTGCTCCAATTTTAATAATCCTTTGTCCAATACCTATGATGATGTTATTTGTATTTGTATCTTGTCCATTAATGGATGAAAGAAGTCTTAAAAATAGATCTGATTATCAAGAATATATGGAAAAAACCTCTCAACTTCTTCTTCTACCACCAAAAGAGTAACTTTGAGATTAGATATTTAATGTGTAAAATTAAAGCATGAATGAACCAAACGTAGTCCAAAAATTCATTTGGATTGGTGAAAGAGCAATATTACTTTTAATTGCAGTAGCTACATTATTTGCTACAGCATCCGAAATTGTTAGGATAATTGAGGTTGAAACAGTAAATCTAAGTGATTTATTTCTGTTGTTTATTTATGCAGAAGTGCTTGGAATGGTTGCTTCTTTTTATGCCAATAATAGAATTCCAGTTACTTTACCCTTAATTATTGCAATGACAGCTTTAACAAGAATGATAATATTGCAAAGCAAGGATTTAAATGCCATTAATATAATATATGAAGCATCAGGTATTTTAATATTATCAATCGCTGCTTATATTATGACTTTAAAGGATAAAATCAGTCTTCAAAAAATTATGATGAGAGAAAAAATTGAAGATTCTGAAAAAAGTTAAATAGAATTTTCTAATAACTCTTCATAAATTGGCATAGCCATATCGACTATTCTTTTCTCATCGTCAGTCAAGGTTATATCTTTCTTTATTTCAGGAGTAAAACTATCTGAATCTATTACAGACTTATACCAATGTGATGCCCACACACCATCATAGCTTGCAATCCCAGGTTTCCATTTATACATTCGTTTATCTTCATCAATACCAATTTGACTACAAAATTTTGATAATATTTTTTTTGGATTTTCTCTTAGTCTCGAGGAGTCAATTATTAAAGGATTTTCATCAATATAATTTTTGACATGATTATAAATATCGTATTGCTGTTGAAATCCTATATCTTCAAATTCACCATCTTTCCAAGATTTCATAAAGCTTTTTACAACCATTTGTGGATGTCTAATTAAGAAGCAATTATTTAAAGAATTTATCCATTCATAATCTTTATCTAATATATGTTGAGTCATATGTTTTTGATATGTAATTCCCTCATGAATCTTATTACATAATTTTTTTACATCATCGATATTACTGGACTGACTTTGTATTACTTCTTTTTTCATAGGATGATCTTTACCAGAGAGTTTAAGATAAGATGCGTAAAAAGGTTCATCAATAACATTAGTAACATCTTTTCTATTCGCAAAGCTTCTCATTAAGGCAGTAGATAAATTACGTGGGCCTGACCACATCGCAATTATCAAATTATTGGGCATAAATTAAGTCTTTATAAAGTTTTCTTAGCTTTTCAGTTACAGGCCAACCATGATTTACATTACCTATTAATCTATCATCAACATTAGTGACTTGAGTTAATGATCCGAGTGTACCTGTTATAAAAGCCTCTTGGGATGAATAGACATCTACTAGTGAAAAATTTTTTTCATATATAGGTATTTTGTTATTCTTGCATATTTCTATTACTTTTAATCTAGTAATACCATTCATGCAATAATCTCCGGTACTCGTCCAAACTTCTCCATTTTTTACAATAAAGAAATTACATGAATTTGTTGTATTAACAAATCCAAGTGGGTCTAACATCAACGCTTCATCTCCTCCTGATTTGTTTGCTTGAATGCATGCAATAATACAATTTAATTTTGAGTGGCTATTTAATTTTGGATCTTGCGACATTGGTAACCCTCGAACTTGAGGAACAGTAACTAACTTTACTCCATCTGTATTGGGATGTTCCTCAGAATGCTCCATAATTATGACAAGGTTAATGCCATCTTTTGATAACGATGGTTGTTGAAATGGTTTGATTTTATTTCCCCTTGTTACCATTACTCTTGCATGTGCAGCATCAGTTATATTATTTATTTTTTGTGTTTCGATTATTGCATTCGTAAGAAATTTTTTATCTTCATCAAGCCGAATATCAATTGCCTTACATCCTTCATATAATCGATCAAGATGTTCATCAAGAAATAACCAAGAATTATTGACTAATCTAATTCCTTCCCAAATACCGTCACCAAGCAGAAAACCACTATCAAATACTGATATTTTTGCCTGATCTCTATGAAAAAATTCTCCATTGATATATATTTTTATGTCTTCGTTTCTTTTATCTAGTTTGGTGCTTAAAGGCATTATTAAAATCTTATATTGCCTAATGATTCACAAGTATTATTGAATTCATTAATAATTTCATCAACTATTTGTTTGACTGATTTGACTTCATTTATTAATCCAATTGACTGACCTGATAATGCTGGTGCTGCTTCCATGTCACCGTCAAAATATAAATCCTTAATATTCATAAGAGCTGACATGTCCATTTGACCAGAATCATTAATTTGATCTGTTAAATTTGATTTTAAGGCTCTAATCACAGGTTTAGATTTTTTATTAAGAATGTAAGTTCCATCAATTCCAGATTCAACTATTTTATTCTTAAAATTATCATGAACTGGGCTCTCAAGACTTGAAACAAATCTAGTGCCCATTTGAATACCTTCAGCACCAGCTGCAAAAACTGCAGCCATACCAGCTCCGTCTACAATTCCTCCAGCTGCTATAATGGGTATGTCAATATTTTGTTTGATTGATTGAATTAATACTAATAAACCAACTTCAACTGGACTTTTAAAGCCACCGCCCTCTGTTCCTTCAACTACCAATCCATCTACACCTGCATTTGCAGCTTTTAATGCCCCTTCAAGACTTGGTACTGCATGATAAACAGTTATTCCAGCATCTTTCAAAACTCCAATATATTTAGTTGGGTCGCCAGCAGATGTTGTAACAAATCTTACTCCAGCATCAACACAAAAATTTACCATCGAGTCGTCTTTAAGAAATAATAAAGGTAAATTAACTCCAAATGGTTTATCAGTTAAATCTGACATTAATTGGATTTCTTTCTTGCAATTATCAATTTCTCCAGATGAGGTTTCTATAATACCCATTCCACCAGCTTCACAAACAGCGGAAGCAAGTTGACTTCTTGCGATCCAACCCATTGGAGCCTGAATAATTGGATACTTAGATCCTGTATGAGCAGTAACTCTATTCATAAAGTAATTGTATATATAAATTTATAAAATAGAATTCTTATCTAGAACTTTCTTTTCAATAGTAAATCCCTCAGGTTTTCCATTAATAAAATCTATTATTAATTGAGCATATTCTGGTCCTGCTTCTTCTTGAACAAAGTGTCCAGGACCGCTTATAACGATTTGTTGTGCTGTAGGTATCCTCTTTAATAGTTCAACAATCTCAGGATTATTACCAGTTACAGGATCATTATCGGAATTTGCAATTAAAAATGGTTTATCCCATTTTTCTAATACTTCTCTATATGCCATTTCATTTTTTCTAATTTCACTCGGAATTAGATACGGAAAAATCTGAGCTCCTGCTTTATATGTAGCATTTGGATATGGAGCTTCGTAACCAATGCTCTCTTCCTCAGATACAGACCCAAGAATTTGCATGATTCCAGCAATGTCAATGTTATCTGTATACGTTGAGTACCTAATCCAATTTGTAAATCCATCGCCACCAATAAATTCTTCCCAGGTTGCTGGCCCTTGTAACCATATTGTTAATTTAAATATTGGCCATAATAAATAGCTTCTTAAATCATTTATAAAACCTCTTCCAGTTGCAGGCAAACTTGTATTGGTTGCAATAACTCTGTCGAATCTATTTGGTACCTCTGCTAATACTCGAAATCCAACAGGTCCACCCCAGTCATGAAAATGTGCGGTTATATTTTTTAAATCAAGCTCTACTATTAATTGAGTCATTTTATCAACATGCATTTGATGTGAATAATCATCTGTTGATATATATTTATCTGATTTACCAAATCCAACCATATCTGGTGCAATAACTCTAAATCCTTCATTTACAAGGGTTGGTATCATCTTCCTAAACAAATAACTCCATGTAGGTTCTCCATGAAGTAAATAAATTATCTGTCCATCTTTAGGACCCTCGTCAATATAATGAATCCTTGTATCACCAATTGTTAAATAATTTGGTGTGAACGGATAATCTTTTAAGTCTTCAAACCGTTCATCAGGTGTTCTTAATATTCCAGGAGAAACTAAATTGAATCTCTCATAATTAATAGATTGTTCAGAGTTTCTAATATATTGGAATAGCCCTATAGATATAATCAGAATAAAAAATAAAATTGAAAAAACTTTATTCATCAGTATTCTCCAGAAATATACTTTAAGATAATATATTGTCGTAATATATGTCAAAGGTGTATTAATTATGAAAGTTGAAAACAAAGTTATGCCCAGCGAAGCTCAAATAAATGGTTTCTTAGAAAATTCTGAAATTGGACCTATATCAATGGTGAATTTGCTTAAATACAAAGATAAAGCCAAATATGAAGATGGTCGAGATACCAATCTCACTGGAGAAGAAGCATATGGTCTTTACGCTGCTGAAGTAATAAATTTCGTTGAAAAGTATGGTGGTGAATTTGTTTTTGCAGGTAAAGTTAGTAGATTAATGTTAGGTGAAGTTGAAGATTTATGGGATGCTGTTGCAATTGCTAAATATCCTAGCAGAAAAGCAATGTTTGATATGACCATGGATCCGGAATATCAAAAAATCCATGTTCATAGAGATGCTGGATTAGAGGGGCAGCTGAATATAGAGACTATCTAAAAAACTATTATGAAAAAATTATTAATATTTTTAAGTTTGATTATTGCGATTTATCTTATCGGTACATTAGCTTTAAATTCTCATACTGTACAAGACAGAATCTTAAATATTGGTTTAAAAAATATAATATCTAATTCAGAGCCTTTTTTAGATAAAGAAGATTCATTAAAAGTTGTTATTTGTGGTTCGAGGTCACCACTTCCATCTCCTGGACGAGCAGAATCATGTGTTCTTGTAGAAGCTGGTGATGACATATATATTTTTGATATGGGAAATGGGAGTGTTAATAATCTTCAAGAATTTCAGGTCCCATGGCCAAATGTTAAAGCAGTCTTAATTACTCATATGCACTCAGATCATATGGCAGATTTACCTGATGCCCATCTTCAGTCTTGGATTCAAGGAAGAAATTCACCATTAATGGTATATGGACCAGAAGGAATAAATCTTGTTACTAAAGGATTTGAGTTAGCTTACTCAGCAGATTATCAGTATAGAAATGAACATCATGGTGACGAAATTTTACCAATGAGTGTATCTGGATTTAATGCAGTCGAAATAATTGATAATGAATTAATTCCAAATGATACGCCAGGATTAGAAATACTGCCTTTTGTAGTTGACCATTATCCTGTTAATTCATCATTCGGTTTTAAAGTATCATATAAAGGAAGAACGGTTGTTATAAGTGGAGATACTATTCATGATGGGAGTGTTCAAAAGTATTCACAAGACATAGATTTATTAGTTCATTCTGCGATATCAATAGATATTGTTGAGAGGATGAGAAAAGTCGCTCCAACACCTCAATTTGACAAAATTCTATTCGATATACAGGATTATCACACCAAAATAGAGGAAGCAGGCGAGATTGCTAGAGATGCTAATGTAAAACATTTACTCATTTACCATTCCATACCAACACCTAGAAATACTGTAATGGAAAGAGTGTTTTTTAGACCTATCGAAGGTATATTTGAAGACTATACTCTTTCAGATGATGGGACAAGAGTTGTTATGCCAGTCGGTAATAATGAAATTATTATTGATGAAATAAACTAATGACACTTTTTCCTAATAAATTAGATGACGATTACAAAGGTTCAAAAATAGCAATATATGGTCTTTACCCTATTTTTGCTTTATACATTTTTAGATCACTTGTTCATTTCCTTTCTGAAAGTGCTGGTCTTGTAGGAATTGCAACAATAAAAGAACTTCCAATTATAGATACTATTGATCCGAATAATCTGGTTTATTTATTTGCATCACTTTGGGGGGCAACACAGGTATCATTAACATTAATTTTGATAATTTTATTTATCAAATATAAAAATCTAGTACCTTTAATATATATGATATGTCTCTTGGATCATTGCTTTAGATTAATTTCAGGCTCACTTCATCCTTTAACAGATGATTATTATATAACCACACCTCCTGGTGTTATTGGCAATATACCAATATTAATATACTTTATGATAATGTTTTATTTATCATTAAAAAAAGGAAACGCTTAATATGATTGATTTTTATTTTTCATACAGAAGTCCATATTCATATTTAATTCTTCCAAGAATGTTAAAACTTAAGAATGAATATAATTTGGATATAAATTTTAAAATTGTTTATCCCATAGCTATAAGGATGCCTGAATGGTTTGATAATAAAAATATATTCTTTTTTATTCCATTCATGAGAGACTTTAAGAAAAAAGCAAAAAAATTGGATATGCCATTAATTGTGCCAATAAAACCTGATCCAATCAGACAAAATACATTGACTGGAAAAATAGCTGATCATCAACCCTATATATTTGATGTATGTCATATGGGCCAGTTAATGTGTAATAGGGGTAAAGGAATAGAGTTTGCATATGAGTTATCAACTTTGATATGGAGCGTAAAGAATTGGAATACTGATGATAAATTAAAAGATCTATTACTAGATTTTGGAGAAGATTTAGATGAAGTAAGAGAATCAATAAAATCAAATGAAAAAAGTTTAATTGAAGAAATCGAAATGAATCAATTAGATCAAAAAGAAGCTGGGCACCATGGAGTTCCCTTGAATGTTTATAAAGGAAAGTATTATTTTGGACAGGATGATCCATTTGAAGAATTGATCAATGAATTAATAAACGATGAAGTAATTAAAGATTTTAAATGAAGGTATTAAGAACTCCGGATAAGTATTTCACAAATATTAAGGGTTACCCTTTCGATCCAATATATACAGATATTTTTGCAGATGATGGAACTGAAATAAGAATACATCATATCGATGAAGGTCCATCTGACGGTCCAATTTTGTTAGCCATGCACGGCCAACCAGTTTGGAGTTATTTATATTCTAAAATGATACCTATTCTTAATGATGCTGGAATAAGAGTAATAGCACCAGATTTAGTTGGATATGGTAAATCAGATAAACCTGCTTCTAGAGAAGATTATAGTTATCAAAATCAAGTAAATTGGATGAATGAATGGCTTATTAAAAATGATTTAAATAATTTGATATTTTTTGGCCAAGACTGGGGTGGGTTAATAGGCTTAAGAATGATTGCTGATAATCCAGATAGATTTATAAAAGTTTCAATGGGAAACACAGGATTGCCATATGTACCCAATACATCTAAAGAGGTAATAGATAAAGTTAAGGAATTTAGAAAATCAAAAATAAAACTCACACCAATGAGTATGTCAAAAGAAGTAAGAAAAATGGACTCTAGAGAAACTCATCCTGCCCTAAAATTTATGTATTGGCAAAAATTCTGTTGGGATACTAAAAATCTACCAGTTGGCTTATTGAATTCATCAATGATGGAAGGTAAACCAGCCAATGAAATTAGAAATCATTATATTTTCCATAGTTTAGGTTTATCAAAAATATCACCTTATATGAGTGATTTAATGAAAGCTTATGAAGCACCTTTTCCTTCACCTAAATATAAAATGGCATGCAGGGCTATGCCAAGTCATGTACCATTGATACCTGATCAATCATTAGATGCTCAAAAAAAAGCAAGAGATTTTTTTAATAAGACAGACAAACCATTCTTATCTGTTTTTGCAGGTAATGATCCTGTTACAAATGGTATGGAAAAAGATGTATTGAATATGGTACCAAATGCTATTAGTGCGCCAAATATAGGTGGTGGTCATTTTTTTCAATGGACTAAACCTAAAGAATTATCTAAAGTATTAATTGACTTTATTAATAAATAAATATGATTGAATTATATACAGCCCCTACTCCAAACGGACATAAAGTTTCCTGCACACTTGAAGCATTAAAAATGGACTATAAAGCTATTCTTGTAAATCTTTCTGAAGGTGAACAAAAAAAACCAGATTTTCTAAAGATTAGTCCTAATGGAAGAATTCCTGCAATCATTGATACATCAAATAACTTATCAATTTTTGAATCAGGTGCAATTATGATTTATTTAGCAGACAAAGCAGAAAAACTCATAAGTAAAGACGAAAGTAAAAGAGCAAAAGTAATGGAATGGTTAATGTTTCAAATGGGAGGCGTTGGTCCAATGATGGGACAAGCAAACGTTTTTTTTAGATATTTTCCTGAAAAAATTCAACCTGCAATCGATAGATACCAAAATGAATCAAGGAGATTATTTGAAGTTCTTAATTCTCATTTAGAGAAAAATGAATGGTTAGCTGAAGATTACTCAATAGCAGATATAGCAAATTGGTGTTGGGTTAGAACTCATAAATGGTCTGGTGTATCTACTGATGGACTAGAACATTTAGAAAGATGGAAAAATGCAATGTATGAACAGCCTGGCATGCTAAAAGGTATTAAAGTACCAATTGAAATTAATATTGATAAAAGATTAAACGATGAAGAACAAACTAAAGCATTTATCAAAAATGCTCAAAAAATGGTAAAAAAATGAGGTCAAAAAATGATTAAACTATATTTAACACCGAGTACAAGAGCTGGAAGAGTTGCATGGCTCCTTGAAGAGTTAGAAATGGAGTATGAATTAGAGGTACTGCCATTCACTAAAGAGGGTTTAAAATCTCCCGAACATAGATCAAGACATGCACTTGGCAGAGTTCCTGTTATTGAGGATGGAGACGTATCTATTTTCGAATCTGGAGCAATCATTCAGTATATTCTTGATAAATACGATGACAAAGGTCTAAAGCCTGATGTTAATTCATCAGAATATCCATATTATCTTCAATGGTTTCATTATTGTGAAGGAATGGTCATGCCTCCAATGAACCAGATCGTAGTACAAACTGTTCTATTACCTCCGGACAGAAGAGATGAAACAGTATTAAACCAAGCTATGAACTTATTATCTAAATCATTGTCACCTGTTAATAGTTTTTTAGAAGGAAAAGATTATTTAATTGGAAATTTTTCGGCAGCAGACTGTATGTTAGGTCACTCATGTTTCATGGCTAATAGATTTGGAACTGTTAGTGATGAGATGGGTAATATCAAAAACTATGTAAAAAATATTGAATCAAGACCAGCATTTCAAAAAGCAATAATGCTTGGAACAGAAAATGCAGATCCGCTTGGATAAAATTCAATGTCTGAACCTATAAAAGTTTTTGGAAATGTAGGCTCTCCTTATACACAAAAAATATTATCACTTCTAAGATATAGAAATATACCTTACACAGTTTCTTGGGGTGATGTAGTTCATAATCTCTCGTTGCTTAAGATAGATCCACCAAAACCGGTGCTTTTACCAACACTAGTCTTCAAAGATGAGAATAATTTAAATGTTTGTAAAACTGATACAACGCCTATCATAAGAGAACTTGAAAAATTATATAAACCTAAATCAGTAATACCCCCCTCACCTGTATTGGCATTTTTAAACTATCTTCTTGAAGACTTTGCTGATGAATGGACTACAAAATATATGTTTCATTACAGGTGGTACTTTCATGAAGATGCAGAAAATGCAAAAAAAATGCTAGTCCTTCAACATAAATTAAACATAGATAATGAATCTCTGAAGTTATTTGGTGATGTCATTGCTGATAGACAGATTAATAGACTCTGGGTAGTTGGATCAAATGATGATACTGCTGAGTTAATAGATAAAAGTTATAAAAGATATCTTAAATTGCTTGAAAAACATCTATCAGTCCAATCCTTTATGTTTGGTGAACGACCATCATCATCAGACTTTGGTCTTTATGGTCAATTAACACAATTAGTTGGTTTTGATCCAACACCAAGCAACATAGCATACAAGGAATCGCCTAGAACTATTTCTTGGGTTAATGTAATGTCAGATTTATCTGGATTGCATAATATGGGTGGCGTTGGTGAGTTTTTTGGAATTAAAAATGAAAAAGTTAATTCTAAAATTAATTACTTTAAAGATAATGAGATTGGTTGGATAAAATTAAATGAATCATCTGAAACTTTGAAAGAAATCTTTAATGAGGTTGGGAAAGTATATATACCATGCTTAATAGCTAATTCAGAAGCATATTTAAATGGTGATGAAATATGGGAAACTGAAATCGACGGATCTAAATGGAAACAAAAAACATTTCCATATCAAGTTAAGTGTCTTAGTTGGATAAAAGATGAATTTAACTCTTTATGTGGCGATGATAAAAAACAAGTTATGGAATATTTGAAAGGAACTGGATGTGAATCAATACTAGATTAACTTCTCAGATCTATAATGATAAAAGAAAAATATTGTTGCTATAGCCGTTAATAAATGCCAATATCCATGCGCTTGAAACATTGAGTCAGGATCGCATGATGGACTATCAGGCACTCCAGTTAACCAAATTGCAAAGGCGCTCATATATGCAATCATCCCAGCGAAATACCATCTATATGTTCTAATTCCTAAAGGCTTTTTGTTGGCTAATAATCCAGGTAACCAAAAAAATATAATCCACCAATATTCATTAAAATCGTTAAAAACTTCAGCTGGCATAGTTCCAAAAAGCATTAGAACTAAAAAACCTACAAAACCAGAGAGAATTCGCATTGTTGGTGACCAGAATCTATATAAAAACTCACTTATCACCCATAAGCCTATAGATACACCAAAAAGATCGAGACCAATACCCATTTCATATCCAAACATTGCCCTCATGAATGCATATACAATTATGGTCGCAAAATATATTTTCATTAATGTATTAACTGACCAATTAGACATCTTATAGCAGTTGTAAAGCCAAGGGAGAATGATATACATAACCATACTTAAATTGTCTGCCCAACCGCCCCACTCAGTATTAGTACCATGCATCATCATTGAACCAGGTCCAAGATATACAACTGCAACACCGTACAAAATTGTTATCTTATTTAAACCTGAAAATTCATTAAATGAGACTTCATTAGATAATTTATAGAGTATAAATAGTCCAGCAAACATAAAACCAAGATTGCTTAAAGTGTTTACTGGTTCACGAAAAGCTCCATCGCTTACTCTTTCACACCATCTTGAAGCTTCACCAATGAATGCTAATGACTCAGTTGATTGTATTAATTGTAGAGCGCTTAAAATATAGAAAATTAGGAGAAATAAAACACTTACAGTTAGTGTAATAATAAAAGCATTTTCTTTGACAAATATATTGTTCAATTAAATTTTTGAATCCATCTCTGGAAGAACATTAAATAAGTCACCTACTAGGCCATAATCTGCTACTTGAAATATTGGTGCGTCCTCATCTTTATTAATGGCAACTATAACTTTAGAATCTTTCATGCCAGCTAAATGTTGAATAGCGCCAGATATTCCAACTGCAATATATAGATCTGGAGCAACTATTTTTCCAGTTTGACCAACCTGATAGTCATTGGGCACAAAACCTGCATCGACAGCAGCTCTTGAGGCTCCAACAGCAGCACCGAGTTTATCAGCTATTGAATCTAATAAATGAAAGTTATCACCAGACTGCATACCTCTTCCCCCAGAAATCACGATATTTGCAGCCGTAAGTTCTGGCCTGTCGCTTTGAGCAAGTTCCTCAGATACAAAGCTTGAAATACCAAGTGAATCAGAAGCATCTACTGATACAACTTCTACTCCATTATTATCAGTTCCAACAGGATCAAAAGCAGTTGATCTAACAGTAATAACTTTTACTGCATCATTTGATTTAACAGTAGCAATACAACTACCAGCATAAATAGGTCTTTTAAATGTATCATCAGATTCAACAGAAATAATGTCAGATATTTGTTGCGTATCAAGTTTAGCTGCAACTCTAGGCATTAAATTTTTTCCAAATGTTGAAGATGGAGCAAGAATATGGGTATATCCATCTGAAATAGCTACAACAAGGGAAGATAAATCTTCAGCAATAAAATTCTCATAAACATTGTTGTCACAAGTTACAATTTTTGAAATCTCATTTAATGTTTGTGATTCACTTACTACAGCATCTATTCCTGATCCTGCAATAAGTATGCTGACCTCACCAGTAAGCTTGGATGCCGCTGCGACAGTGTTGAGTGTCGAACCTTTCAGTTTCTGGTTATCATGCTCTGCAATTACTAATATACTCATTGTATTACCTTAGCCTCATTTTTAAGTTTATCCATCAATTCATCAACTGTTTCTACCATAATACCTGCCTCTCTGGTTGGTGGTAGCTCAACTGACAACGTTTCTGTTCTAGATGATACATCAACTCCTGTATCACCCACAGCAATTACATTTAGTTCTTTCTTTTTAGCTTTCATTATATTTGGTAATGAAGCATATCTAGGTTCATTAAGTCTTAAATCAGTTGTAATTATCGCTGGAATATTTAATTTTAAAGTTTGTAGTCCGCCATCAATTTCTCTAGTAACCTCGACAAAAGATGATTCTAGCTTTACCTCAGATGCATTTGTTGCTTGAGGATAATCTAGCAATGCTGCAAGCATTTGACCGGTTTGATTGTTATCACCATCAATAGCTTGTTTACCCAAAATAATAAGATCTGGTTTTTCATCGTCAACAATGTTTTTTAAAACTTTAGAAATAGCAAGTGGTTCAAGAAGCGAATCTGTTTCAACAAGTGTTGCCCTATCTGCTCCAAGTGCAAGTGCAGTTCTAAGTTGCTCTTGAGAGTCAGATTTACCAACTGATACTGCCACAACCTCTGTAGCTTGACCTGATTCTTTTAGTCTTACAGCCTCCTCTAAAGCAATTTCACAAAATGGATTAACTGCCATTTTTACGTTATTAAGATCGACATCAGAACTATCTGATAAAGGCCTTACTTTAACGTTATAGTCAACAACTCTTTTTATTGGTACTAGAATTTTCATTTGAAGTTAATATCCTTATAATTAGTCTAAATTGTACTTATAAATTAGAATATTTAATATAAATATTGCTTATTTATATATTTATTAATTATAAATTATACTTATAATAGACTATAATTATAATGTATTTAAATATGCAAATACAATACATATAAATTCTTATGCACAGAGAAACAATGGAGTATGATGTTGTTGTAGTTGGAGGTGGTCCTTCCGGACTAGCAACGGCTATAAAATTTGCTCAACTTAATAACGAAAATGGGACTAACTATAGTATATGCCTTTTAGAAAAAGGTTCTGAAATTGGGGCACACATCCTATCTGGAAATGTTTTTCAGCCAAATGCGCTTGACGAATTATTACCAAATTGGAAAGAACTAGGCGCACCTCTAAACACTCCAGTTAAAAAGGATAAACTTTTATTCTTGCTAGAAAAAATTGGTATTCCTGTTCCTTCTTTTTTAATGCCTCCAATGAATAATCATGGAAATTATGTAATTAGTCTTGGTAATTTATGCAGATGGCTTGGTGAACAAGCTGAAAGTCTAGGAGTTGAAGTTTTTCCTGGTTTTCCAGCCAGTCAATTAATTATTGAAAATGATAAGGTTGTTGGAGTTCAAACTGGTGATATGGGTATTTCTGAATCTGGAGAATTAAAGCCCGGTCATGAACCCGGTATTAACATTAGAGCAAAATATACAATTTTAGGTGAAGGTTGTAGAGGTCATTTAGGTAAACAAGTAATTCATAAATTTAATTTGAGTGAAAATAAGGATCCACAACATTATGGTATTGGATTTAAAGAAGTTTGGAAGATAAAACCTGAAAACCATGATGAAGGTTTGGTAATACATACAAATGGATGGCCTACTCCATTTGATACACCCTCAGGCTCATACTTATATCACGGAGAAAATAATGAGGTTTATCTTGGTTATGTAATACCTTTAGATTATAAGAATCCTCATCTAAGTCCTTTTGATGAATTTCAAAAATGGAAAACACATCCTGCTATCAAAAAATATCTTCACGAAGGAGAGAGACTAACATATGGAGCAAGAGCATTAATCAAAGGTGGATTACAGTCTTTACCAAAAATGGAATTTCCTGGAGGTCTTTTAATAGGCTGTAATGCAGGAACACTTGTTTTTTCAAAGATCAAAGGATCTCATACAGCAATGAAATCTGGTGAAATAGCTGGTCAACATATTTATGAAGAGCTTCAGGGAACATCTGATCAATCATATGATTCAAGAATTAAAAACTCATGGATTTATAGCGAGCTATATAAATCTAGAAATTTTGGACCCTTCTTCCATAAATTTGGTGCATTAATTGGAGCAGCCTTTAATGCAATAGATCAATTCATATTTAGAGGAAAACTTCCGTTTACACTAAATCACGCTACACCTGATTATGCATGTTTAAAGAAGTCAGATGAAATGCCAAAAATTGATTATCCAAAACCAGATGGTATATATTCTTTTGATAAATTATCTTCGGTTTATTTATCTAATACTAACCATGAAGAAGATCAACCATGCCACCTTCAATTAAAAGATCCTACAATCCCAATAAGTGTAAATCTTCCCATGTATGATGAACCTGCACAAAGATATTGTCCTGCTGGGGTATATGAAGTCGTTGAAAAAGATAATGAGAAAAAATTTGTAATTAATGCGCAAAACTGTGTTCATTGCAAAACGTGTGATATTAAAGATCCCTCACAAAATATAAATTGGGTCAGTCCTGAAGGTCCTGGTGGTCCTAATTACCCCAACATGTAATGAAAAGAAATCTAATTTTAGCTATATCACCTTTATTAATATTTTCATGCGCTTCTATAGAAACTCAAGATGAATCCAACACAACATCAATTGTTATTAAAATTGATGAAAATGAGAAATTTCTAAATTATCTTAATGATGATTGGCAAAAAACGCTTGATGATAATCCGTTATTTGCTTCCTACACTGGTGATAAAAGACAAAATAATAAAATCAGCTCAAATAGTATTGAGAATTTTGAAAAAAACAAAAAATCAGATGAAAGGTCATTAGAAAAACTTAAATCAATAGATGAATCAAAACTCTCGGAAGACAATAAATTAAATTATAAATTAAAAGAATTTGATCTTTTAAGTTCAATTCAAACAAAAGAGTTTCCCACCTACTATCTTAGGTTAAATCAAAGAGGAGGAATTCAAAGTTTTTATGAAACTGGTAATAGATTAGTTTACTCATCAAAACAGGATTATTTTGACTGGTTGGAAAGACTTAAACAATTTGAGGAAAATATAAATAACGCATACGAGATAAATAAAAGAGGTTTATCAGAAGGTTATACTCAACCAAAATTAGTTACTAAGGGTGTAGTAGCTCAATTAGAATCTATTATTAATTCAGAAATACAATCGAATCCTTACATGAAAGTTTTTATCGAGGCAGATGAAAATCTTTTAACAGAAGATGAAAAAGCTGAACTTATTAATAGTGCAGAAATATTAATAGAAAATAAAATAAATCCTGCTTATAAAAAATTACATGATTTTTTAAAAAATGATTATTTAATAAATTCAAGAGACAGCATTGGTATTAAAGATATACCAAACGGTAAAGAGTACTATGAATTTCTTGCCAGATTTTATACCACAACTGACTTAACACCAGAAGAAATTCACAATATAGGTTTACAAGAAATACAAAGAATTAGATCAGAAATGGAGGAAATAATTCGACAAGTTAATTGGGATGGTGATTTTGGATCATTTTTAAATTATCTAAGAACAAGTCCAAGATTTTATTATGATAATGGTGAAGATTTATTTAATGCTTATCTAATAATGTCTAAAACCATAGATCCATTATTACCAAAAATATTTAAAGAATTTCCAAGAGCTCCATACGGAGTGAAACCAATTCCTGCTGAAAGTGCGCCATTTACAACTACGGCTTACTACAATAGTCCTAGTCCCGGAAGACCTGGTTATTTTTATGCAAATCTATATAAGCCGGAATCACGTCCAAAATACGAAATACCAGTATTAACTGTGCATGAGGCTGTACCTGGACATCATTTCCAAATTTCAATTGCACAAGAATTAGAAAACGTTCCTACCTTTAGAAAATATCAAGGAATAACAGCTTTTGTTGAGGGCTGGGGTTTATATAGCGAAGAACTTGGTGAATACATAAATATATATGATGATCCATATGATAAATTTGGACAACTTACATATGACATGTGGAGAGCTATTAGACTTGTTGTTGATACTGGCATGCATTATTTTGACTGGTCAAGACAAGATGCAATAAATTTATTTCTTGAAAATTCAGCAAAATCACAGCTTGATATTGAGAACGAAGTAGATAGATACATTGCTTGGCCAGGTCAAGCCCTTGCTTATAAAATAGGTCAATTAAAAATTCTTGAATTACGAAATAAATCTGAAGAGTTGCTTGGAGATAAATACGATATTAAAGACTTTCATTATGAAGTTTTAAAAAGAGGGTCATTACCCCTTGATTTACTTGAGTTTTATATAGACAAATGGATTGAAGAGTCTATTAACTCTTAGACCTTTTACACCTCTCACTACAATAAACAACGTTTTCCCAATCTTTTTTCCATTTTTTTCTCCATGTGAATGACTTTCTGCATACAGGACAAATTTTCGATGGTAATTTTAGTTTCTTATGCAATTTTTCCTATTACGTGATTAATATTAAAACTTCTGAGGTATAAATAATTATCTTCTTTATGATTTTGACTTATAGCTAGATCAACTAACTTGTAATAAGTATTTCTGTTTATAAAACCTTCAATGTTATTTCTAACAATAACTAATGGAACATATGACTCTTCATATTTTACTAACCTAGATACGTGGTCTTCATCTAGAAAAAAATCGTAATTAAGATTGGTTATTAGTTTTATGTTGCCATCAACTATTTCAAAATCAATAATTTTATAAGGGGCCAAGTCAGTTTTTACAATGATTTTTTCAATTGGTGTAACTAAATAATATGAATTACCTTCTTTTTTTAAAACACTTGCAAATAAGTTTATTAATTTGATATTTTTTATAGCAGAGCCGTCATAAAACCAGTTGCCTTCTCTATCAATTAGAAATTCATGTCCATCACATAATTCAGGATTCCATTTTTCAACTGGTGGAAATCTTTGATCATGGCCTTTTAGACTCTCTGTTATTTTAGAAATATTCATAAAATGCTCTAATAAGAATCAATAATGATATTAAACATAATACCAAAGACATAAAATACGAAATATATTTATTTGAATAAACATTGAAATTTTTATTTTTTGAAATTGTTGTTACATAACTTAAAAATAAAAACCATAAGCAAGATGTAATGGCGAAATAAAGAGGATAAATATAAAAAAGAACATCATTTATTGAATCTACAAGGATTGTAAATAACGATACAAAAAATAAAAAAGCTTTAACATTAAAGATGTTTGTAACTAGGCCGGCAAGAAAACTATTTTTATTTGTTTGAATAGAAATATTTTCTTTTGAAACATTGTTTATATCGCTTGTTAGCATACTAATTCCAAGATACATAATATAGGTTCCACCAACTAAACTAATTAAAAATTTATAAAGTTCATTTGAAACAATTATTATTGAGATTCCATTTACAGCTAAAATACAATGAATATATATACCAATGCCTATACCAAGCGATGCTTTAAAACCCTCAATTCTGCCATGAAGCGAAACTTGTCTTAAGACTATGGCAGTATCAGGGCCTGGACTTGTCAGTGCTATCAAATGAGCTAATGCTGACCACAAAAACATATTATTCGACTAAAGTTGGCTCAATTTGTAGTTCAATGTTAAAAACCTTTTTTACAATCTTGATAATTGCATTTGCATAATCAAGAATTTCAGCTTGGGTTGCATATGCATTCGTAACTAAAACAAGAGCATGATTTTTATATATTTCTACATTTTTACTTTTTGGTACTCTATCTTTAACTAATTCGATTAATCTTGCTGAGCCTACTTTCACTTTATTATTGCCAATATCCCAAATTATTAGTTCATCAAGAGAGAATTCTGAATCATCAATTTCAGATATTTTTACTTCTGCATTTTTAAAAAAACTTCCAGCATTAGGAATAATATTTGGATCAGGTAATGTTTTGTTTCGAATATCACAAATTAAATTAGAAAGTGTTTCTAGAGACAGGCTAGTTTTGTTTAAACCAATCATATCCATATGATTAATAATCGAGTTATATTCAATATTAAATTCTTTTTTGCAATCAGTTTTAAAATCAACAGATATTATTAATAAAGAATTGTTTTTAAATATAGAATTTCTGTATTTAAATTTACAAGAACTATTATTCAACGTTTTAAACTCACCCTTTTCAATATCAAAACAATTAATTTTATCTATTAAATTAGATACTTCTTGACCATATGCTCCAATATTTTGTATTGGTGCTGCTCCAACAGTACCAGGTATTAGAGATAAATTTTCAAAACCATAAATATTCCTTTCGATACATATATTCACTAATTTATGCCAATTAACTGATGCACCAACGTTAATAATTTGATTATTTGAATCATATAAAACTTTATTAAAATTAGGTTTAATTACAATTCCATCAAAAAAATCTGGAGGTACTAAATTTGTACCCTCTCCCAAAACTAAATATTTAATTTCATTTTTATTAATAAATTTATATAGATCTATGAGTTCATCTTGTTTTTTAACTTCAATATAAAATCTTGCAGTGGAATCAATTTTTAACGAATTTGATATTTTATGATTCTCTTTTAATAACATCTTTGATATGTTTTCTTGCATTAATTAAATCTTCTTGAGTATCAATACCATGAGGAATTTTTTTATCATAATATGAAACGTATATATTTAATCCATTATCTAAAAATCGAAGTTGCTCAAGTTTATTGGTAAGTTCTCTTTCTGATGGATCAAAATTTATAATTTTTCTCAGAACTTTGAGTGAATAACCATAAATTCCTATGTGTTTTTTTAAATTATTGCCATCTGAGATTCTATAAAAATCATTTGCATAACTATCTTCATTAATTTGAACTTTTACACAATTTTCATCCAATAGATCATTTTTTGAATGAAAATCACTAGATAAAGTAATAACATCACAATCATTTTTTTTATAATCATTTATCATCTTCATCACTGCATCTTTTGGTAAAAAAGGTTCATCACCTTGAAGGTTTATTATTAAATCTGAGTCTTTTAGATTCAATTTTGTTGACGCTTCGTAGACACGATCTGTTCCTGAAATATGTTCTGATGATGTCATGATAATATTATTTGTAACGCCTGATAGATTGTCTTTAATTCTATTTGAATCTGTAGCAACATAGACATTAGAAGTAATTGATAGAGCATTTTCAAATACTCGATGTACTAGTGATTTACCTTCAATATTCTGCAAAGGTTTGTTTTCTAACCGTGTTGATCCAATTCTAGATGGTATCAAGATAAAAATATCTGACATTTTAAATAATAGTTTTTAGTTTATTTTCTAATTGATCTATAAATTTGTTATTTACATCAGCTTCGATCTTTAAATACCATATTTTGTTGTTATCAAATTCTTTACATTTAGATGCATCTTTTTCAGTCATAACTATAGGTAGATGGTCTAAATAATATAAATCACTTGAATCAAAATTATGATGATCAGGAAATGGATGACGTATAATTTCAAAACCTAATTTTTCAAGTAAATCAAAAAATCTACTTGGATTTCCAAGTCCAGCAACTGCATGTATCTGTTTGTGCATTGGCCAGTCTTCAATTCCATATGTTTTGCCTGACTTTAAATGAACAAATTCAGATGGACTAATATTCATTAAGAACTCATTTTCTTCAGAAGGACCACTGTTATTAACAACAAAATCAACTGTATTCAAACGCTTAATTGATTCTCTTAAAGGTCCTGCTGGAAAAGTTAACTTATTTCCAAACCTTCTTTTTCCGTCAATTACAGCAATTTCAATGTCTCTTTTCATATTGTAATGTTGCAAACCATCATCTGAAATAATTACATCACAATCATGATTCTTAGAAATTGTTTCAACTGCTCTAACTCTGTTTTTATCAATGTAAAAAGGGATATTTAATTTGGATAAAATTTGTGCCTCATCACCTGTTTGTTTGACTGGTGTATCCTGTTCAACCTTAAGTGTTTCTTTAAAGTTTCCACCATATCCCCTGCTAACAATTCCTGGTTTAAAGCCTCTTTTAATAAGCTCAGAAGCAATATATTTAACCAAAGGTGTTTTACCAGTTCCACCAATTGTTAAATTTCCTACAACAATAACAGGAAGATTTGATGAGAATGATTTAATTTTGTTTTTTAAAAACTTTCTTCTTCTTCTTGATGTTAAATATGAAAATAAAAGAGAGAAAGGATATAACAAATATAACCATAAACTTTTGTTATACCAACTATCTACAACAAAACTTCTTGATGATTCATCTTCATATTCAGGTAAAAATAATTGAACTGATCTCGTAGAAGAAGATTTTATCTTTACTGAGTCTTCAAATTTATTTTTATACAAAGAGCTATAAATTGATTCATTCTTAATTAACTCTTCATGAGTTCCAGATTCAGAAATTATGCCATTATCTAAAACGATAATATTTGAGGCATTCTCTATTGTTGAAAGTCTATGAGCGATAACAATAGTGGTTCTGTTTGTAATTAGTTTTTCTAAAGCTTCCTGAACAATTAACTCAGATTCTGTATCTAGAGCTGATGTTGCTTCATCTAATATAATTATTGGCGAGTCTTTATAAAATGCCCTTGCAATTGCCAATCTTTGTCTTTGGCCTCCTGACAACAAAACACCATCATCACCAATTTCAGACTCAAATCCTTCTGGAAGATTTTCAATAAACTCCATGCAGCCTGCAAGTTTTGCTGATTCAAATAATTTATCAACATTTACCTCATCATCTCCATACGCAATATTTTTAGATATAGTATCGTTAAATAAAGATGGGGATTGATTAACAATAGAGATAGAAGATCTAAGATGTTTTAATGAAAAATTAGAAACACTTATACCATCAATAAGAATATCACCTGATGTATGGTTGTAGAATCTTGGAATTAAATTAGCAATTGTTGATTTGCCTGAGCCAGATTTGCCTACAATTGCAACAGTTTCATTTTTGTTAATGCAAAAATTAATATTTGAAAGAATTTGATTTCCAGTATCATAGGAAAAGTTAACATCTTTAAATTCAATAGTTCCTTCAATTTCAGTCTCAATATCTCCATTATCTTTTTCTATGTTTTGATCTAATTGTTCAAAGATTTCATTTGCAGCAGCTAAACCCTTTTGTACAACAATATTAATATTTGATAATTGCCTTATTGGTTTTGCCATTAAGCCTGCAGCAGTAAAAAAAGCAACAAAGGTTTCTGCATCTAAAGATATTCCCAACTGTGAGCCAAGAGCAAAATAAGCAACTATTGATAATGATATTGATACTAAAACCTGAATTATAGGAGTTGCTAAATTCCCTGTTGCTTCTAATTTTAGATTTTGATTTTTATTAGAAGTATTTGCTTCTAGAAATCTTGAATTCTCATATTCTTGTGCATTAAAACTCTTTATCTCAACGTGCCCGTCAACTGCTTCCGAAGCTATATGAGTCACATCACCCATTGCTGTTTGTATTTTAGCAGCCAGCTTTTTTAACCTCTTACCAGCGATATAAACTATTAACGCAATTAATGGCGCTGTAACAATTAACAATAGTGTTAGTTTAAAATTTAAGAACATTAAATATGCAAATAAACCTATTAGTAAAAACCCTTCTCTTATTAAAGTTTTTACCGCATTGGATGCAGCACCAGAGACTTGGGTAGTTGTAAATGTAATTCTATTTATTAATTGTCCTGATTGATTGGAATCAAAATATGACTTTGGTAACTCGTGCAATTTTTCAAATAATTCTTCTCTTAAGTCATGAACTATCCCAAAACCAACTTTTGACATGAAATAATTTCCTACAAAGAAACCAATTCCTCTAGCTAGTGCAATTAGTATCAATGATAAAGCCAACAATGAACTAAAGTTTTGTTCTTCAGAATTTATGTAACCAATAATTCTTCTAATCCATTCAACAGCAGCAATATCTGCAAAAGCAAAACTAATAAAACCAAATACACTTATTAAAAAAGACCATTTATATCTAAAGGTATACCTTAATAATCTTTTTAAACTTCCTTCTTTCATCTTTCAATAGTTCTTATTTGAACTTCATTAAATCCATATTTATTAAGAATATCCATTATTGTTATAACCCAAACATGAAGAGAGTTACTATGAGCGCTCAGTATTAAAGATTCACCAGCATTCTCCAATCGAAAAATAGCATCCTCAATATCGTTTAAATCATTAATATTAAAATAATTTTCATTAATATAAATTGATCCGTCTTCATAAATCATTATTTCATTAGTCGTTTGGACAGTATTGTATTGAAATGATTCAGTTTTAGGTAAATCTAGATTTAGAAATTGAGAGTCTCCAACTTTTGAGGTTACAACAAAAAAAATAACTAATAAAAAAACAATATCAATAAGAGGTGTTATTTCAATTGAAAAATTTGAATCTTTTTGATTTAAGAATTTCATTTATTGATAATATCGATAAAATCAGATACTTCGGTTTGCAGGCTAATAAGCAGATATTTAATTTTATGTTCAAAATACTTGTGAAGAACTAGACCTGGTACAGCTATCAGTAAACCAAATGCTGTTGTAATTAAGGCTTGAGAAATGCCAGCAGCAAGTAAGTCAGGATTTGCTCCAGAGGTTTCAGTAAGTCCAGTAAATGCTGTTATCATTCCAACCACCGTTCCTAATAAACCAATTAAAGGACTTATCGTTGCAGTTGTACCTAGCATAGTTAAGTTTCTCTCAAGAGAATATTGAACTTCTGCGGCCTTTTCTTCAATTTTGGATTCTAAATTTTCTCTAGGTAAGTTTTTATATTTAATGCAATTAATTAATAAAAAACCTAATGACGATAGATTTGCTATTTCTTCAGCATGTCTTTTATCAATCATATCGTTATCCATTAATGTTTTAATTTGATTAGATAAACCATCTGGGCAAATAAGTCTTTTTTGAAGAAACCATGATCTTTCAATAGAAAAAGCTATTATTAAAACGCTGCATGCAAGTAACGGCCACATAAATATCCCGCCTGCTGTTATAAACTCATTCATAGATCTTATTCAATTTTGTTCCACTAATTTCATATATGTTTTCAAAAGAACTTATAAAATCATTATCATGAGTTGCAGAAATTAATGCAATACCGTATTTGTCAGACATTTCAAAAATTAAAGATTGGATTACTGATGCATTTTTTCTATCTAAATTACCTGTAGGCTCATCAAGAAATAAAAATTTAGGTTTTGTAACAATAGCTCTAGCTATTGCTACTCTTTGTTTTTCACCACCAGATAATTTCCATGGAAGATGATTTTTTCTTTCATAAATGTCTAATTCTTTCATTATTTTATTAATAAGTATTTTTGATTCAGAATTTGATTCATTTTTGAGGCTAAGAGGAATTGAGATGTTCTCCTCAACAGATAAGTCGTCTAAAAGATGATGAAATTGATAAACAAAGCCAAAATTATGTAATCTAATCTGTGATAGGCCATCATTGCTCAAAGAAGCAAAGTCTGTTTTATCTAAATAGACTCTTCCAGAAGTTGGGCTATCAAGAGATGCTAAGATTTGAAGTAAAGTGGACTTACCAGCCCCTGATTTACCTGTAATTGCAACTTTGTCACCCTCGGTAATTGAAAGATTTATGTTATTAATAACCTCAATAGTATCTCCTGAAATTGAGAAGGATTTTGATAAATCTTTACATTCAAGCTTACTCATGTCGGAGAATTTCCACTGGATTTAGCTTCGTAGCTCTCAAAGAAGGTAGAAAAGAAGCGCTAATGCTTAAAATTAAAGAAATAAGACATATAAAAAGTATCTGTTTATGATCGATAAAATAAGGAAAATAATTTATGAAATATGCCTCTAAAAGATTTCTACCAAGCATATCCTCCAATAAGTTGATTATATTATTAATGTTTATTGTAAAGAGATATCCAATCATAACTCCGATAAAGATACCTATGAAACTTAATAAAATACCTTGAGTGAAGAAAATCAAAATCAACTGATTAGAGCTTGCACCTAACGTTCTGAGTATCGCAACTTCTCTTTCCTTTGATTTAACTGTCATTACGATTGTTGATAAAACTAGAATTGATGCGACAGCCACAATTAGAAATAACATCAAGCTAATTAATAGTTTTTCAAATTTAATTGCCTCAAATAATGTTCCATGCGTGTCTTTCCACGATGATATATAGAAGGAATTACCAAGTTCAAGAGCAATATTTGAACCAATTAGATCTGCTTTAAAAAGATCTGTAGTTTTTATCCTTATAGATTCAGTTTGATCAATACTAAATTTTTTTAATTTTTGTGCAGTTTTGTGAGAAGTCAATACAAGGTATTGATCAATTTCTGTTCTTAATTCATAGATACCAACAACTTCAAGCGTTACTGACAAAGGATACGAGCCGATAATGGTTGATTTTATGTCAGGCGTTGTAATAACTATATTATCTCCTACATATGCTCCAAGATTTGCAGCTAACGATGAACCAATAATTACGCTATTTTTATTATTAAGATTTTCAAAATCTCCAATGATCATATATTGTGGCAATATAGAGAGTTCTTTTTCTTTATCAGGTTCAATGCCTATTAAACTTACTGGCTTATTTTCACTTGACGATGATATCAGAGCTTGAATTTCAATATATGGTGATGATTCATAAACATCATTATTTGCATTTATTTTCTCGATCAGTTCTTCGTAATTTTCAACGTAATCATCGTTGTAAACAATTGCATGAGGAATTACACCTAAAATTCTATTTTCAAGTTCTTTTTGAAAGCCGTTCATGACAGAAGTGACTATTATTAGGCTTGCTACACCTATGGATAGACCTAATATTGCTAGAATGGTGGTAAAAGAGAATATTCCACCTTTTTTAGATCTTAAATATCTATACCCTAAGTTAAAAGAAATTGAGGACACAATCCTATTTCATTAATTGTTTTAATACTTTCTCAATATTTTCTTTATAAGGTGGTCTTACAGCATCAAAAACTTTATCTAGCTTGAAGCTTACATCTTTATAGTAAGCCCTTGGATTAGAGAAATTTTTGAATCCCTCAAATGATTTATATCTACCCATACCAGATGGTCCAACACCACCAAAAGAGAGATCATTTTGTTGAAGATGACTTATTACATTATTGACAGTTACACCACCAGATGAAGTTTTATTAAGAATGTTATCTTGTTCTGATTGATCATTGCCAAAATAATATAATCCAAGCGGTCTATCTTTAGAGTTAATTAACTTAGTAGCCTCATCTATCTCGTCATACTCAACTACTGGTAAAAGTGGTCCAAATATTTCCTCCTGCATGATTTTCATGTCATCAGTGGTATTTGAAACAATTGTTGGTGGAATTTTGAAATGTTCTTGTTGACTAAAATCCTCATTTGCAGGATTAATTTCATCAATAGTTGCACCCTTTTCAACAGCATCGTTAAGTAAGTCCTGAAGTCTGTCATAATGATTTTGATTTATAATAGATGTGTAATCATCATTATCTTTTAAATCTGGAAAATAGTCAGATACAGCATTTTTAGTTTCATTAATAAAATCATCTTTTTGATCTTTATGAACAACAACATAATCTGGTGCTAGACAAATTTGACCAGCATTAAGTGTTTTACCAAACATTATTCTTTTAGCTGTTGTTTTCAAGTCAGCAGATTTACCAACAACAACAGGTGACTTACCACCTAATTCAAGTGTACATGGAACTAAATTTTGGGAAGCTGCGCTCATAACATGCTTAGCTACTGATCCACCTCCTGTATATAAAAGATGATCAAAATTCAGTTTAGTGAATGCCTCACCAACGTCAGGTCCACCTAAAAATGTTGCAAATTCGTTCTGATCATATGCTTTATCACATAAATCTTTTAACAGAGATGAGGTAATAGGCGTATGCTCACTAGGTTTATGCATAACCTGATTACCTGCTGCAAAAATAGAAACAAGTGGAACAAAAGCTAGGTTCACTGGAAAATTCCAAGGAGAAATCATGCCAACTGTTCCAAGAGGTTCATATTTAATATATGACTTTGCACCCAATATTCCAAAAGGGAAATTTGACGATTTCTTTTCAATCTTATTCCATTTTTTTACATTTTTTATGGCTAAATTGATTGCAGGCATTATTCCATATACATCAGATAACATAGAGGCGTTTTTAGATCTGTTACCAAAATCGGCATTCAAAGCATCAACAAAGTCATATCTATTATCCATAATCAAACTTTTAAGCCTCTGCAGTCTATCAATTCTAAGATCTATGGATGGAGCACCATTTTTAATAAAAAACTCCTTTTGATCTTTTAGAACATTGTTCATCTCTTCATATGTATTCATAAACTCACCCTAACTCCTATCTGCTTTGTCTTTGTTATTTGCAGACCTAATTAATTCTCTCATATTATTCCAGTCATCATCAGATAATGCATCAAGCTGTGAAAAAGTCCCACCACCAGTTAAATATTGACCACCATCAAGACCTATAGTTTGACCAGTGAGGTAATCACAACCATCTGACATTAAAAATGTAGCTAGATTTTGTAATTCTGACATTTCACCAACTCTGCCAAGCGGAACTGTTGATGTATAACTTTTTTGATCTCCACCACCAGGCATCAATCTATCCCAAGCTCCTTTTGTAGGAAATGGTCCTGGCGCAATACCATTAATTTTAATTCCATATTTTCCCCACTCTGCTGCCAATGACTGTGTCATTGCATGGATTCCTGATTTTGACATAGCTGAAGGAACAACATACGGTGAACCAGTCCATATCCAAGTTGTAAGAATATTGATAATCGAACCTTTAACACCCTGCTCTATCCATCTTTTGCCAACCGAATGAGTCATATAAAAAGTACCATGAAAAACGATATTAGCGATTGCATCAAAACCTTTATGAGACAAATCTTTAGTAGGTGAAATAAAATTTCCTGCAGCATTATTTACAAGTCCATCAAGAGGACCCTCATCAAATATGTTTTGAACATAATCATCTACATCTTTAGATGCTCTAATATCAAGAGTTTGTGTGTGCACATTTACTTTAAATTTTTCTTTTATTTCTTCTGCAGTATCTTGAAGCACATTACCTCTTCTGCCACATATATAAATATCCGCTCCATACTCTGCAAAGTGAGAAGCCATTTCTTTACCAAGACCAGTTCCGCCTCCAGTAATCAAAATTCTTTTATTTTTTAATAAATCTTTTGTAAACATAATTAATTTGCCTATTTAATAATATCTATAATAGCATCTGCCCAAGTATCTGAATAATTTAATGACTCTACATAATCAAGATTATCCCCTCCAGCTTCTATAAATAGTTCTTTGTATTCATCACCTAATTCAATGATTGTTTCTAAACAATCAGCAGTAAAAGCTGGTGAAAAAATTAAAATATTTTTCTTTCCTTCTTTAGCTAAAGACTCAAGAACTTCATCAGTAAATGGAGTTAACCATTTATTTGTCAATCTTGATTGAAATGTAACTATGTAATTGTCATCTTTTATATTAAGTTTACTAGCTAAAATTTTAGTTGTTTCATAAGTTGTGGCTTTGTAACAAAATTTATTTTTTTCAGTAATCTTAATTTCACAATCATGGTCACTACACACAGAATCTTCATAAACATTATCTACATGGCTATTCGGAATTCCGTGATAACTAAAAATAATTTTGTCATATGCATTGATATCGAATTTATTAGCTTTTTCAATCCAAGCATTTATAAATTTTTCATTATCATAAAACTGGTTAATAAATTTTATTTTTGGAACAACCCATTTTTTTGAAATTATCCTTGAAACCTCCTCATATACCGAGCCTGTTGTTGCTGCTGCATAGTGAGGAAATAGAGGTAATATAATAATTTCGTCAGGATTTTTTAATAGAATCTTATTTATAACTTTTTCAAGAGATGGATTTTGATATCGCATGGCAAACTCAACATCATAATCTGGTAGTTTTGAGTTCAATTTTTCAGCTAATTTTTTGGTATTATAAAGAAGCGGTGATCCTGTCTCTTTATCCCAAACTTGTCGATAGATCTTTGCTGATGAAAAAGTTCTAAAAGGTACTATTAATAAATTTACCAAAATAAATCTGATAATTGGATTTACGTTTATTACCCTACCATCCATTAAAAACTGTCTTAGATATTTAAAAACACTAAAGTAATTCGGCTTATCTGGGGTACCTAAGTTAACAATAAGAAGAGTTTTTTTCATAAAGATCCTGATTTTTTAAGTATAGGTTGGCTTATTATAAATATTATTAAAGTTATACATAAGACTGAACTAAAATAATACAAGTATGCAGGATTGATTGAATAAATTGGCATTGCTATAAAAGGAGTTGTCATATGGCCAATCGGTATAACAGATCCTAAATATCCTGCAGCAGATCCTTGATTTTCAGGCGATTGTGCTAGGGATAACGAAGATGCTAATGCGGGTCTGGTCATACCAAATCCAAAACCAAGTACGATAATAGATAAATAATACACTGAAATTGTTTGATAAAACGCCATTGTGAAATATGAAAATATCAAAAGTAATGTTCCAAATAATAAAAGATTAAAATTATTCATCGGGAATGCATCTGTAAATATGTATTGACTTACAATTGTTGAAATAGATAAAAGTGCGAAAGTCATACTTATTAATGTTGGTAAATTATCAAAATCACTGTACAAATCCGTGATATAAAATCCAATAGATTGAAGTAAGGATGCTTGACATAGACTTAAAACGGCAGCAAATGCAAGAAAGGGCCAAATTGTCGAGGAGTACCAATTAATTTTATTAAGTTTTTTAACGGTGTTCTTTTTTTTAGTTACTGAATCTAGTTTTCTATAAATTCCTATCGCAGCAATAAATGCAAGACCAGAAAAAACATAAAAAGGTGTTTCATTACTTATTAAAAATAGAAAACCACCCACTAATGGCCCCGCTACAGTTCCAAGCAAAAAGCTTGACTCTAATCTTGCAAATTTGACTGTTCGATTATCTTTTGAGGTTATATCAGCAATATATGCAAAAGATGCAGGTCTTGTGGCTGATCCAACAAGACCATTTATCAGTCTTCCCAATACAAGAGCTGGAAACAGTAAAGTAACATTAAGTAAATTTTTCTGTGCCAAAAAAAGAGGTGTAATTAATGCAATCAAAGATATTGAATACCCTACAAGCCCAAGAATTGCTATATTTCTTCTTCCATATTTATCACTTGTTCTTCCCCAGAATGCGCTTGTTGTTGCCCATGCCAAAGCTGATATTGCAAAAATTGAAGAAGTTTGTATTTCACTTAAGCCTAAATCTCTTGCAAGAGGTGGAACTAGAACAAAAACAAATGACTGACCAAGGCCTACTGTAAACAGGCCAAATTTTAACCATGAAGAGCCTGAAATAGACATTAATTAATTTTTGATATACCGATAATTTCTTTAATTGCTAGGATTTTTTCTTGAGCAAGCAAACGTGCTTTTTTAGCTCCCTCGTGTAATACGTCGTTTAAATAATCATTATTATTTTTAAGCTCTTCAAATTTAGATCTTATTGGATTCAGTTCTTCATTGATTAATTTAAACAATATTTCCTTAGCATCACCCCAGCTTATGCCATCTTTATAGGATTTTTTTAAATCATCAATCTGACCTTCTGAAGCAAAATATTCATATAATGCAAAAACAGTGCAATCGTTAATATCTTTTGGTTCACCAGGTTCTAATGAATTTGTAATTATTTTCATTACTGACTTGCGTAATTCTTTCTCACTTCCTAATAGAGGAATGACATTGTTATATGATTTACTCATTTTCCTACCATCAAGGCCAGGTACAATATTTTCACTGTCTTGAATCATAGGCTCAGGGATAGTTAATATAGGCTTATATAAATGATTAAATCTCTGAGCAATATCTCTGGTCATTTCTAAGTGTTGAATTTGATCTGATCCAACTGGAACATGTGTTGAATCAAACATTAAAATATCAGCAGACATTAATACTGGATATGAAAAAAGTCCCATATTAATTCCTTTATCAGGATCTTCTTTATTTAGTGAAATTGCCGCTTTATATGCATGAGCCCTATTCATGAGACCTTTTGCGGTTACACAGTTAAGAATCCAAGTTAATTCAAGTATCTCAGGTACATCCGACTGTTTATAAAAAATAGTTTTATTAGGATTTAGTCCACATGCAAGCCAAGCCAAGGCTATATTTTTAACGGAATTTTTAATATCCTCTGAATTATTATTTTTAATAATAGAATGATAATCTGCAAGAAAGAAAAAGGACTCGCTTGAATCTTTTGCCATTTCAAGAGCTGGTCTAATAGCTCCTATATAATTACCAATATGTGGAGTGCCAGTTGTAGTTATTCCAGTTAGAATTCGTTTTTTCATTATGTATAATTATAAACTTCATAAGTGATTATTGTGGAAACTAGTAAAGATTTATTTCGTGAATTAGAAAAAGCTGAACAGCTTTTTTCTAATGGTTCTATAAGAAATGGTCAAAAAGTTCTTAGAGAGGTTTTAAAAGCCTCAAAAAGCCTAAATAAAGTTTCAAATAAACTTAGACATAAAATCAACTACGTATTAAATGAGTCAAAATATTTTGATGAGATGTCTTCATTTGCAACAAATCCAAAAAGAGATAACTTGATAAATGAAGTAAATAAATTAGTTTCTAATCCAATTAAAGAGCCTAAGAAACATGCCCATGCAATTCATAATCTCCAAAGACAATGGCAATTATTAGATATATCTGGCAAGTCTGCTTCAAAAAACCAATGGAATAAATTTAATGATTTATCAAATAAAGCTTGGGAATCATGCAAAGATTATTTTGAAGAAATTAAACAAATTAAAATTAATAATGCAGAAAACAGAAAAAATATAATTTTTAAAATAAATAATTATGTTGAAGAGCATCAAAAAAAATGGCCAACGATTATTTCACTCTCAAAGTTTTTAAGATCTACTTATGATGATTGGCAAAAATTTGCTCCAGTTTTAGACAGCGATCTTGATAAACTGAAAGAACAATTTTTTGATTCAAGACAACCTATTATCAACGAGATAAAAACTCAAGAAGGTCAAAATAAAAAATTGAAGGAAGATCTTATTAAAAAAGTTGATGAAATAGATAACGAAAATAATGATATTGCAATTCAACAATTTAAAAAAATCAAGAACGAATGGTCTAATATTGGCCCTGCTGGTAAAAAATATGAACAAAAACTATGGAATAAATTTAATGCATGTGCGGATAAATTATTTATAGAAAAAAATAAAAAAATTGAAGAAGAAAAACTTAAACTTAAAAATCTTAATGACGAACTATTGAAAGGTGACATTGATATAAATACTGTTATTAAAGAATTGCCAACCTTTGAACTTACAAAAAGATCTGAAGAATATAAGACCATTTCTAAAAGTATTAGAAAAGCTAAAGAAGACCAATTTATAAAAATTAAAGGGAAAAAAATTGATGCTTATAAAAATATATTTGATGTCTTAAATAAACAAGCTGATATAGATAAGGCTCCAAATATTTTTATTAAGGAAATTAATCAATCTTTTCAAAATAAAAAAACTGATAAAAATATGCTCTTATACCAGTGCATAAAACTTGAGGTTCTTGCTGGAATAGATTCATTAAAGAAAGATCAAAAGATTAAAAATCAAGTTCAATTAGAACTTTTAAGCAACAAATTTAATAAAAGTTCTGAATTAAAAACAAATGATGTTGATTCTATTCTAAGAACTTTTATTGAAAATTATTCAATGCATGATTCAAATAACGATATTGACAAGCTTTGGAAAAGAATTACCAAGTGTTTTGATAAGCTGATATAGAACCTATCCAATCTTTCTCAAGATTTGTCGATGCTTTTTAGCTGACAGTGAATAAAAGGAAAAAATTATAATAGGAAGTATCATTAACAAGGTGGTTACAGGCCCTTGAACAAATGCAAGTGTGTATGCCTGTTCAGCTGTATGATTTAAGCGATCAAAATTAATAAAGTTTAGAACTTGCCCAGCAAAAAAAGTTCCCAATCCAGCATTTAGTTTTTGCATGAAACCAACAGCTGCAAATAATATTCCTTCTTGTCTCCTTCCACTTTGGAGTTCAACCTCATCAGCAATATCTCCTACCATTGAATCACGCACCATTATTCCCATAATATTAAATGTGATCAAAACTAATAAAAAAGTGCTGATAAAGAAAACAAGTTCATAACTACCTTTTTCTGGTGTTAAACCAAGATTATAAAAAATAAATGCAGCAGGAGATAATAATCCAACCATGCCAATACAGATTAAAACAATATATTTTTTATCAAATAATTTCACCATTTTAGGTGTTAGTAAGAAAGCAAATATAGTTGCTACAAAATATACAGGTAAAAAATACTTTATTTGAGTCGCCTCAAAATCCCAAAAATATGTGTTAACAAATAGGGTTAACGTATTAGCAAGTCCCCATGCTAATGATAAGCACAAATTTCCAAAGAAAAATATCATAAAGGATTTATTACCAAGTGCTATTTTTAATTCCTTTAAGATTGAACCTAATGAAACTGAGCCAGACCATTTTGAAAGATTTTTTGCTTTATCTTTTGTTGTGTATGAACAATATAGAACTGTAATGATCATTATAATTGCTCCTGTAACTGCAAAGGGAAACCAAGCATCAGGATTCAATTGACCTTGTGGATATTCTGAAGTTGATGCAAAGAAAACTCCATATCCTAAGAACGCATTACTTAAACCTGCTATCCAAGCAACCATTTCTCTCCATGACATCAACAGTGTTCTATCCTCATAATTTTTTGTTACTTCACCACCAAAAGCTCTATGTGGGATATCGAATAAAGTCATGCCTATTCGTGTGATGATAGTAAAAATTGTCATCCACACAAAAAGATCGTTTTGCGACATATCCCAATCTTGACGAGGAGCAAATAATAAAATATATCCAAGAGACATAGGAATAAATGATATAAACATGAATGGATGCCTTCTTCCTAATGTAGTATTTGTTCTATCTGAAATAGTTCCCATTAAAGGATCAGTAACTGCATCTACGCACAAAGCTATAAAGATTGCAGTACCAGCTAGTCCAGGATTAAGACCAATAATGTTGCTATAAAAAAATAAAAGAAAAAAGGTAAAGGTATCAGTTTTAATACCATTAGGTATTGATCCAATAGAGTAATTAATTTTGAAGCTTCTTGTTAGCATTTATTTATTTTAGGTGTGCCAAGAGATCGCTTTTAAATTGATCAAATACTGGTGGCTCAATAAGGTGACGCATATTATCAATAATTACTAATTTACTACCCTTAATTAATTTATTTGATCTGTAAGCATTTTTTACACCAATTAGAGGATCCTCTTTTCCATGGATAATTAAAGTAGGTGCTGATATAGATCTAACTTTTTCAATTCTATTTTTTGAGCCCAAAATTGCTGTGAGCTGTCTTCCAAATCCTGTATCGTCAACACCACCTCTCTCTATTGACAATTTAACATTATCGGAAAATTCTTGAGTATCTAGATCAATTCCTTGGTAACCAATTAATTTAAACAACTTTTTAGTTCTAGATACCCTATCTTCAATCGTTGCGTCTACATTCTTTGTCCTTTCAATAAATAATCTTCTTACATCTTTGCTTGGACCATTAAACGGAGATGGAGTTGAGGCAGTCGAGGCTATTAGGGTAAACGTTTTAGTTTTTTCTGGATAAGAGGAAGCCATTATTTGAGCAATCATTCCTCCCATTGATATCCCTAAGATATGAGCATTTTCAATATTTAAATGATCTAAAACTGAAACACCATCATCTGCCATATCATCAATTGTGTATTCGGATTTTATTGGCAATCTCAAGTAATATCTTATGTAGTTCCTAATTATCGTTTTATTAACATTATCTTTATTAAATGAATCGTTTTGAATTCTTGATGACAATCCAGTATCTCTATTGTCATAAACAATTGGTCTAAAATTATTTTCTATTAAAAATTCTATTAAGTGTTGTGGCCAATTTATTAGCTGGCCTCCGATTCCTTGAACCAAAAGAATTGGCTCTCCATCTGCAGGACCATAATCTCTGTAATATATTTCGATATTTCCAGATTTTGCAATTCCCTCATCATAAGAGAAAAGATTAGAATTCGTAAACATAATTGCTAGGATTAATAATTTAGTTTTAATGGAAGTTTTTGATTCTGTCTTTAACATTTTGCCTTAATGTACCCCAAAAAAGCATCATGTCAAATGAGTGAAGATCTCCACTAAAAAACTTCATTTTTTTTATGTTATCGATTAGGGGGCCTTTGGTTTCAACCAATCCCGAATCAACATTAACAGCAGCACTAAAATCTTGAATCCTCGTAAGTCCAATAGATTTTTTGGCACCTGTATGTTCTGTACTAATTTGATCAGTAAAATTATAGTCTTTCGATTTATTGATGATTGACTTATTTACAGAAGAAATATGCCAATCTGAGTCATTTGTCCAAGAGAATGGATTTGTAGAGACTATTTTTTGATACATTGGTTCCGCAGTCCATCCAGCTGGTGTCCAAAAGGGTGTTTTTTCTCTACTTCTTTGAAATCCTTCGACAACTGTAGACCAAGTAACTAAACAATTAGTATCAATATTAGATTCAGATTTTTTTATTGTTGGAAATAAGTCATTAAACGATTTTTCAGGAATCATATAACCAATTGCATATGCGCATATAAAACGTTTTTGTAATGAGGAATTTTCAATCCTCTGTTTAATTAATCTATGTGTATGAAGGGCTCCTTGGCTGTGGCCTGCAATTATAAAAGGTTTATCGTCATTAAAATGCTCAATAAAATAATCAAAAGCATTTTCTATATCAGAATAGGCTAAATCTAATGCTTTTATTCCATTCTTATTTTTATCAAAAAAAGAAAAGTAAGTCGCTTGTCTATATTCTGGAGCATATATGTTGCAAGATTCATTAAATACAGAAGCTTGATTTCCCAGCATGATTTCAGTTCTTTCAAATGCAGATCTTTTTCTATCCATATTCGAATTCCATTTCTTTTCATAAAAGCCAGTCGGATGAATATAAAATACATCTACAGGATTTCCTTTTTTATTAACCTTAAACGAATCATCAGGTATGAAAAATTGTTGAGCTTCCTGATCAGGTGTGGCTGCCCAATATACTAAATCTGCGTAATTTGGTGCTTCGGGAGGTATTTCATCATCGAAATTTTCTAAAGGAGTGACTTGATCAAGGAATTTCTTGAAATGATAATCGGTCATTTAGGACTGCAAATATATTGATCTTTTAGGTTTTTTAAACAACTCTTTTACCATAGGTATAAAGAATTCTAAATCAAGTGTATCGTATTCAGGATCAAAACTAGATTGATCATACTTTTCACAAAATTCTTTACAGCTTTCAAAATATGGACTTTTTATAAACTTATCTCTCATATTTTTATCTAATCCCAAGAATTCAAAAAAATAATAACCTTGAAATATTCCATGATGTTTTACGATCCAGTAATTCTCTTCAGATACAAAGGGTTGAAGGATTGTTGCAGCAAATTCAGCATGATTAGCAGGTGCTAAGTTATCTCCAATATCATGAATTAAGGCACATACTACGTATTCATCATCTCTACCGTCTCTGTAAGCGCGTGTAGCTGTTTGTAAAGAGTGAGTTAACCTATCAACCTGAAATCCACCATAATCGTTTTCAAGCATTTTTAAATGAGTAAGGACTTTATCCGCCAAATGATCATAATCCTTTGCATTACTTGCAGCTATGATAGAGTAGTCTTCAGCATCTCCATCTTTCATTTGAGTGAATTTTGCTCTTTTTTCAGTCATTAAAAGATTATAGCAAAAGTATTATTATAATTTGAACTTAATAATTTTGTTACTCGCGCTTGCGGTTGCTATAAGATCATCTTTTTGAAAAAGATTTGCTGATGTAAACACGATGGATTTACCTTGTTTAATAATCTTTGCTCTAGATGTTACTTTATGATCAGGTATACATGAATTTAAAAATTTAACGTCAATATCCAGAGTTAATGGTAGATCTTCACCATTTGATTTAAACATAATACATTGTGCCATTGCTGCATCAAGCATTCCTGTAACAAAGCCACCCTGCACTATTGATCCATTAGAATGAGTTAAATCTTCTGAAGGTAAGAATTCTGTTACCCACTCATGATTATTTTCATCATAGTAACCATTTTCAAAACCCAAAACTTTTAAAAATTCTGGTATTTCTCTGAAAAATTTTTTGTAATCTACACTCATCTTAATTTGGCGGAGGGAGTGGGATTCGAACCCACGGTGCCGATGAAGGCACGACGGTTTTCAAGACCGCTACAATAAACCAGACTCTGCCATCCCTCCGAATAACTCGAGATATTTTAAAGTTTTTTGTTCTATTAGCAATAGAATTAACCTGCAGTATGTTCTTTATTTATCTATTTTTGAAATATTCACTGGAGATAAAATTAACTGCAGTGTAAAATATTTCACGAAAACAGCTTATTTTTAGGTGAAATAGCATATGAAAAAATTTAAATACTTATTTTTATCAGCATTTTTAATTGTATCTTTCGAATCTTTTTCTGCCGAATATGGTTATGTTGACGATGAAACTAGAATAAAACTAGTCAGAATGAACCAACTCATGCCTGAATATCCAAGACAAGCAATTAGATTAGGAATTGAAGGATCAGTAGTTCTTAAATTTAATGTTGATGAATATGGAGCAGTTCTTGATCCATACGTAGTTGAAAGTAATCCAGGTGGTATTTTCGATAGAGCATCAATAAAAGCTGTCAGAAAACTTATATATGAACCACCATTATTTGAAGAAAAAGCAGTTCCTGTAAGAAATGTTCAATTAACTGTGGTTTTTAAGTTGCAATAATCTCTTTTTTTTAAAATGCCAATTAGACTTCAATTACTTCTTTTTGGGGTTGTTGGTAATATATTAGTAGCCGCAATATTTATTTTTTCTTTTGGTTATAGAGAAAATATTCAACAAGAATCATCTAGTGAATCATTGTTAACTTTATATGATGCTGCATGGTACCAAACTTATAATCAATCCTTTGAGTCAATGGCTAAGTGGCAACCAACTTTTGGAGCAAATGCTTCATATTGGGATCCAGATTCAGAAATATTCATGGATGAAGTATTATCTAGCGGTAAATATACTAACCCATTCTTAGATACAATTACCTCAGATAGAATTGGTGATGCCCAATACATTATTGAATTATTTTTTGAAGAAGAGTTAGATTTTGGATATTTAAGTTACGTTATGGCTTATTTCCCTTCTGGTCAAAGAATATATTGTGGAAGTGCACTTGACCTTCAAGGTATTGATCCATGTTCTCCAAATGCTAGGCCTGATTTTTTTGTTAATCTAGATTCTTTTTTAAAGGATATATCTTTAAGACCAAAACAAAATATAGTAAAGATTGAGGATATATCAAACAATCAATCCTCTACCCTTAACCAAGGATACGCCTTTCCAGTAAAAGTTGAAGGGGAAACATTATCAATTATTGTGCTCGGAGTAGATATAAGGAAATCGCTTGAAGTTTTTGAAGATGAATTTGAGGTTAGAACTGCTATAAAAACACCAGAAAGCTTAATCTCACTTGATGATTATTTTACAAGCTATGGTAATGATGAAAATAATGTATTTGGAACTGAAAACTTTGATAAGTTAACAGATCAAGCTTCACAATATAGAGAAAATATTGGTGCAAGATATTCAACTCAAGATACTGAACTTGGGACATCAATAACTCTACTTCCATTAAGTTCATATTTATCAGCAGATGCTGCTCAGTTATTTATTTTTAAAGACGAAAGAGAGAATATTCTAAGAGCAACTAATGTTCTAAATATCACATATGTTGTGGCTATTTTTTCTGTAATTCTAATTATTTCTCTTATTGCATTTGTTACTACGAGAACATTTGGCAGTATTACAAAAGCTATTGAGGTTCTGGAAGGATTAACTCAAGGCGATAGTTCGCAGGAGATGCCTGAACGAAAAGGAATATTTGTCTCTGAAACAGATGAAGTTGGACACTTGTCAACTGCCTTGAAAAGCTATAAATCACATTTAGTTGAGATGGAAACTATCAGAGAGGAACAATCTAAAAGAAGACATGAGAGAGATGAGGTTATTATTGAAAAAATGTCAAAACTTGCAGATCAATTAGAGGGTGATGCAAGAACACTAATAGTTAATGATCTAGAAAAAATGAAGAAATTAGCAGAAAGTTCTGATAAAAATTCTAGTGAAGAAGCCTCAGTCGAATTAATGTTAATAGCTTTTTCTAGGATGTCAGATGAAGTGAATGCTTTAATTGATGCAAGAACACATGAGATGGAAACGGCTAGAGACGAAGCTAGAGACGCAAGTGATCAGAAAACTAAGTTTTTTGCAAACATGAGTCACGAACTCAGAACACCATTAAATGCAATTTTAGGTTATGGTGAAATGTTATATGAAGATTGTGAAGATTTAGGTTATGAAGATTTACTACCTGATCTTAAAAAAATTACCTCAGCTGGTTCTCACCTTTTATCACTAATTAATAACATCCTTGATTTGTCAAAAATTGAAGCTGGAAAGATGGAGCTTTTTGTAACAAATTTTGAAATAGAAAACATGATAGACACAATCAAAGATGTTTCTGCGCCACTTGCCTCAAAAAATGATAATCAATTTGTAATTAATTTTGATGGAGCTATGGGAGCAATGTCGCAAGATGAAACAAAATTAAGACAATGTTTAACAAATTTCTTAAGTAATGCTTTTAAATTTACCAAAAACGGAACGGTTACCTTAGATATAAAGTCTGAAGAGGTTAATAGTGTTGAGAATATCAATTTTTCTGTAACTGATACAGGTGCTGGTATGAGTCCAGAAGGTGTTGCTAAAGTATTTGAAGAGTATACTCAAGCAGAAAGATCAACCTCAGCTAATTACGGTGGAACGGGACTTGGATTACCTATATCCAAAAAATTTGCAGAACTTATGGGTGGCGACGTTACAGTAACTAGTGAGGAAGGTGTAGGATCTGTTTTCTCTATTATTGTGCCAAGGGAATGTCCAGAATATGAAGACGAAGTTGATCAAGGATTAATAAACATTGACTCTGATGAAAATCTTGTTGTGCTAGTTGATGATGATACGGCTATGCATGGCTTAATTAAAAGGACTATATCGAAGTTAAACTTAACCCTTTTGGGCGCCACTAATGGTGAGAAAGGCATGGATTTAATTAGAGAGGTCAAACCAAAGTTAATTCTCTTAGACGTTTTAATGCCAGGAAGAGATGGTTGGTCTATTTTAAAAGAATGTAAAACTGATAATGAATTGAAAGATATTCCTGTAATTATGGTCAGTCAGCTAGACCAATCAAACATGGCTGAGTCATTAGGTGCAAATGAATATATGACCAAACCAATTGATAGA
>ENA-OSEY01000017-OSEY01000017.1-marine-metagenome-genome-assembly--contig:-NODE-17-length-136922-cov-9.268976_pt1 | contig 136922 bp, 139 predicted proteins | sample MGYA00248465_ERZ534230 | MGnify/ENA primary metagenome ERZ534230 (study PRJEB26409, sample SAMN06344110) | marine metagenome | isolation source: Sea water from surface | place: Atlantic Ocean:Southern... | reverse complement strand
TGGAATTGGTAGACACAAGGGACTTAAAATCCCTCGATAGCAATATCGTGCCGGTTCAAGTCCGGCCCTGGGTACCAAAGATGTAATTTAATGGAAGAAGAAACAAAAAAAATAATTCAAAGTTATGAAGAGGATTCAATTAATTTCTTAGAATTATTTTTAATTTTATGGAAAGAAAAAATTAAAATTATTTTTGTAACTTTTCTTTTTGCCATATTTTCTGTTTTTTATGCTCTTTCTCTACCTAACATTTATAAAAGTGAAGCAATTCTAATGCTATCAAATAATTCAGGTTCAGATTTTTCAAAACTAGTTCAGAATTATTCTTCTTTAGCTAGTTTGGCAGGTATATCTTTACAAAACCTAGGACCAGAGGGAGATAAACTGAACGAGGCTGTTGAGAGAATGCAATCTCTAGATTTCTTTGAAGAATTTATCTTAAAAAATGATCTATACGTAAAATTGTTAGCCGTGAGAAGTTGGGATCAGGATGAGGATAAATTAATTATCAATAAAAGTCTTTATGATGTTGATAAGGATGAATGGTTAGACGATTCTAAGTTTTCAGTAAATGGAAAGCCTTCGATACAAACAGCACACAGAAACTTTCTTGAAAAATTAAATATTTCTATAAATAATAAAACAGGATTCCTTGAAATTGATTTCGTTCATCCTTCCCCTAAAGTTGCCAGAGAAATATTAGATTTAATTATTTATGAAATAAATGAAAAAACTAGAAGCGAAGAGAAACTGCTTGCTGAAAAAACTATAGTTTTTCTTGAAGAGGAGCTAAAAAATGCACAACTACAAGAGATAAGATCTGGAATAAGCAGTTTGATCCAAAATCAAGTTGAAAAAATGACTTTTGCCAGCGCTTCTCCTGAGTATTTATTTAAAATACTTTCGAAACCCACATCTCCTGAGCTTAAATCTGAACCAAGGCGTTCAGTTATTTGCATCGTTATTACTTTCTTGGGTGGATTATTAATTAGCTTTTATGTTTTAGCAGTACACTATTTGAGAAATACTGAAAAGAATAATTCTTAAATTTTTGAATGAAAAAAAAAGTTAAAAAAGAAATATCCGTTATTGGCCTCGGATATGTAGGGTTGCCTTTAGCGATTGAGTTTGGAAAAAAAAATAAGGTTGTAGGATTTGATCTTAACAAGATAAGAATAAAAGAACTAAGAAGAGGGAAAGATAGTACTAAAGAGTGTACCAAGAGACAGATTGTCTCATCTAAATATCTCTCCTTTACTTACGAACTTGATGAAATTAAATCTTCCAATGTTTATATCGTCACTGTTCCAACACCAGTAGATGACTCCAATCAACCAGATTTAAGTTTTTTAAAAAATGCTACCTTTTTAGTAGGAAGTATTTTGAAAAAGAATGATTTAGTAATTTTTGAATCTACGGTATATCCAGGAGCAACTGAAGAAATCTGTATTCCTATTTTAGAAAAAGAAAGTGGATTAAAAGGCGGTATAGATTTTTTCTTCGGATATAGCCCAGAAAGGACAAATCCTGGGGATAAAATAAATACCCTTACTAATATTAAAAAAATAACTAGTGGTTGTGACATAAAAACAGCCAAAACCATAAATGACCTTTATAAATCGATTATCAAAGCTGGAACTTGGGAAGCAAGTAGCATAAAAGTAGCAGAGGCCGCAAAAGTTATCGAAAACTCTCAAAGAGATTTAAATATAGCCTTCATAAATGAATTATCTTTAATCTTTGATCTCTTAAATATTGATACTATCGAAGTTCTAGAAGCCGCAGGATCTAAATGGAACTTTATGGATTTTAGACCAGGACTTGTAGGGGGACATTGCATTGGAGTTGATCCGTACTATCTAACTTTCAAAGCAGAGCAATTGGGTTATCAGCCTCAGGTAATTCTTTCAGGAAGAAGAATAAACGACGACATGGCAAAAATTACTGCAAAAAAGATTATAAAAAAGATGGTAAAAAATGAAATAAATATTTCAAAAGCAACGATTGCTATTTTTGGGGTAACTTTTAAGGATAATTGTCCGGATATACGTAATAGCAAAATTTTTGATTTAATCGAAGAAATAGAAAATTGGGGTATTAAAGTTAAATTAATAGACCCTTGGGCAGATAAAAAAGAAATAAAACAAAAACATAACAGAAAATTAAGTGCTTCTTTTGCAAATCTAAAAGTAGATTCTATAGTTGTTGCAGTTGGTCATGATCAGTTCAAAAGGATAAGTGCAAAAAAATTGAGAACTCTTTGCAGATCTAAAAACCCTGTAATTGGTGATTTGAAATCTATCTATTCAAAAGAAAAATTAAAAGAAGAAGGATTTTCTGTAATACGTTTATAGGTCAAACAAATGTCAAACAAAACTTTGATAATTGCTGAAGCAGGAGTTAATCATAATGGAAAATTATCTATCGCTAAGGACTTAATAGATATTGCTGCTAGTTGCGGAGCAGATTACATAAAGTTTCAAACTTTTAAAGCCGATGACTTGTTAACAAAGAATGCAAAAAAGGCAAGTTATCAAAAAAAAACAACTTCCAATCAAGAAACACAATATCAATTGTTGAAAAGATTAGAACTCTCGGAGGAAATGCACATTGATTTAATATCTCACTGTAAAAAGAGAAAAATAAATTTTCTTTCTACTGGCTTTGATATTGATAGTATAAAAATGTTAATGAAGTTCGGTCAGGATTTCATAAAGGTACCTTCGGGCGAAATAAACAATTTACCTTATTTAAAATTTATTGGTTCTTTAAAAAAACCAGTTATCCTTTCATCGGGTATGTCACATATGCAAGAAATAGAAGATGCTTTGGAAATTCTTGAGAAGGCAGGGTGTAACAAAAATAAAATAATTGTCTTGCACTGTAATACAGAATATCCCACTCCGAAGCGTGATGTAAATTTAAGAGCAATGTTAAGTATAAAAGAAAAGTTTGGGGTTAAAGTAGGATATTCAGATCATACCTCAGGAATTGAAATTCCAATTGCAGCGGTTGCTTTAGGGGCAACAGTAATAGAAAAACATTTTACTATAGATAGAACTTTTGAAGGACCTGATCACAAAGCCAGTTTAGAACCCCATGAATTATTAGAAATGATTAAATCTATCAGAAATATTGAAAATGCTTTAGGAGATGGAGTTAAAAAGCCAAGTTCGAGTGAAAATAAAAATATAGCTATTGTGCGTAAATCTATTGTTGCTTCAAAAAATATTAAAAAGGGAGAATTTTTTACAAATGAAAATTTGACTACTAAGAGACCCGGTACTGGAATTTCGCCAATGATGTGGGACAAACTTATTGGAAAAAAGTCGAAAAAAAATTTTAAAAAAGATCAGCAAATTAAGCTATGAAAAAAATATGTGTAGTTACTGGAACAAGAGCTGAATATGGTTTGCTTAAGCATCTAATGAGAGGGATTCAAAACTCAAAAAAATTAGAGCTGCAGATTATTGTCACAGGCATGCATTTATCTAAAAAATTTGGTTATACGATTAATGAAATTTTAGACGACAAATTTAAAATAGATCACAAGGTAGACATAAAACTCGTTAATGACACCTCCTTAAATATTTCAAAATCAATGGGCATTGGGATTGAAAAATTTTCAAGTTGTTTCAAAAAATTAAATCCTGATTTAGTTTTGGTGCTAGGGGACCGATATGAAATTTTTGCTGCTGCAATTTCTGCTATGTTATCAAGAATTCCTATTGCGCATTTACATGGAGGAGAAGCAACTGAAGGGTTGATTGACGAGCCCATCAGACATTCTATCACTAAGATGTCTCACCTCCATTTTGTTGCTTCTGAAGAATATAAAAATAGAGTAATTCAGCTTGGCGAAGATCCAAAAAAAGTTTTCAACGTTGGCGCGCTTGGTTTAGATAGTATAAGTAAAGAGGAACTGTATGATCAAAAAGATCTTGAAAATATTTTAGATATGTCATTTTGCGACCGAAATTTTCTGGTTACCTTTCATCCAGTAACTCTGGAAAAAAACTCTTCAAAAAATCAATTTAAAGAAATCTTGAATGCTCTAATGAAATTTAAAGATTTTGGAGTAATTTTTACAATGCCTAACTCTGATTTAGACGGAGAAATTTTATTTTCAATGATAAAAAACTTTGTAAAAAGCAGATCAAATGCATTTGCTTTTGAATCTTTGGGTCAACAAAAATACTTTTCCTGTTTAAAGATAGTTGACCTTGTAATAGGAAATTCTTCAAGCGGATTAATAGAAGTACCAGCTTTTAAAATCCCTACTATCAACATAGGAGATCGTCAAAGAGGAAGATTAAAAGCTGCATCGGTAATTGATTGTAATCCTTCAGAGAGCGCCATAACGAAATCAATCAAAAGAGGATTATCGCCTTCTTTTCGGTCAAGCTTGAAGAAAGTAAACAATCCATATGGAAAAAAGGGCGCAAGTAGTAGGATCGTTTCAGTTCTTGAAAGTGTCAGTTTTAAAAATCTTTTAAAAAAAGAATTTTACAATATTTCGTTTTAATGAAAGTTTTATTTATTGGCTCAGTACAATTTTCTGAAAAAATGCTTTTAGAGCTTATTAAATTAAATGCAAATATCGTAGGAGTTTGTACCCTTAAAGAATCAGAAGCCAACTCCGATCATTTTGACCTAAGTAAAGTTGCAAAAAAATCCGATATACCTTTCAAATATACTCCAGACATAAATTCTGATGATAATAAGTCATGGATAAAATCATTAAAACCAGACATAATTTTTTGCTTAGGATGGTCTAAACTTCTTGATAAAAACTTTTTAAAGTTAGCACCGAGAGGGGTTATAGGTTTCCATCCTACTGCTCTTCCAAAAAATAGGGGAAGGCATCCAATAATTTGGTCATTGGTCTTGGGTTTAAAGAGCTCTGCATGTACATTTTTTCAAATGGAAGAAGGAGCCGATACTGGAAATATTCTTTCACAAAAGATTTTTAAGATTTCCGAAAAAGACAATGCTTCTTCCGTCTATCAAAAGGTAGAAAAAATTGCAGTGACACAAATTAAAAATCTTTTTCATCAATTAAAGTCAGATAGTGTCCTGCCTATAGCACAAAACCATTCGCAGTCTAATTCTTGGAGGAAACGAAATAAAGAAGATGGACGGATAGATTGGAGAATGCCTTCAAAAGGAATATATAACTTAGTTAGAGGGTTGTCACATCCTTATCCAGGAGCACATTTTGAATATAAAGATACGAATATAATTTTATGGAGTTGCAAAGTTTTAAGTGACTTTCCTGATAACATAGAGCCTGGAAAAATACTTGGCACTGGTGAGAAGGGTCCAATTATTAAATCCGGAGATGGAGCATTGGAATTGCTCGATTTTGAACCAAAAATAAATTTTGTATTAGGGGAATATTTATGAAGACTTTAATTGTTGCGCCTCATCCCGATGATGAAATATTAGGCTGTGGTGGAACCATTTTGAGAAAAGTTTTTGAAGGCGAAACAGTAGGTTTATTATTCATGACATCCATGATTGAATCAGAGGGGTGGAGTAAAGCTCAAATTAGTACCCGAATTAAAGAATTGTCTGAGATTCAAAAGAAGCTAAAAATAGATAAAAAAAATTTCTTCGAATTGAACTTACCTGCGGCCAAATTAGATACTTTGCCTCTTGGCGATATAATTGCAAAAACTTTTAAAGTATTTAAATCATTTCAACCTGATGAGGTCTTTTTGCCTCATCCTGGAGACGTTCATAGTGACCATAGAATTTGTTTTGAAGCTTCAATACCTTGTACGAAATGGTTCCGTTTAAACTCGATTAAACGTGTTTACACTTATGAAACTCTATCTGAAACAGATGTCTTACCTAATGAATCTAAACTTTTTGTACCAAATACTTTTATTGATATCAGTAATACTTTGAAAGAAAAAATAAAATTGTTAAAAACATATAAATCCGAAGTACAAAAATTTCCTTTTCCAAGAAGTGAAAAAGCTGTTAAATCTTTAGCAGAATATAGAGGGTCTCAATCCGGATTTTTAGCTGCTGAAGCTTTCCAATTATTAAAAAGTAAATATTAATGACTTTAAAAAATACTTCCAAGGTTTGGAAAAAAATAATATTACCAGAAGCCTCATCGATATTAGATGCTGCTAAAAACTTAGAAGATAACGGGGTCCAAATTGTTTTAGTTGTTGATAAAAAAAAATGTTTGGTAGGTACAGTATCGGATGGAGATATTAGAAGAGGTTTACTAGCAGGTTTAGATCTAAATAGTTCAGTTTTAAAGGTCGTGAATAAGAAGCCAAGAGTAGTTCCTGAAGCAGTTACAAGTGATTTAGCTCTAGAAATTATGAAGTCGAATAATTTAAGACAAATACCTATTGTAGATAAATCAAATAAAATCAAAGGAATTCATTTGTGGGATGAAATAACTGTAAAGGAGTCAAGAAGTAATATTATGGTTATTATGGCTGGAGGAAAGGGTGTAAGAATGAGGCCCTACACCGAATCTTGTCCTAAGCCTATGTTAGAAGTAGCGAACAAACCTATTCTTCAGCATATTATAGAGAAAGCGAAAAATGAGGGTTTTAATAAATTTATTATTTCCGTAAATTATCTCGGTCAGATGATAAAAGATTTTTTTGGTTCTGGAGAGAAATTTGGAATAGATATCGAATATTTAGACGAGGATTCTCCTTTAGGAACTGCCGGTTCTTTGTCTTTGTTAAAAATAAAAACTAAAGAGCCTTTTTTAGTTGTTAATGGAGATGTTGTAACAGGAGTTCGTTTTAAAAAAATTTTAAAATTCCATAATACACAAAATGCTCACGCAACTATGGCAGTAAGTTTACATGAGTGGCAACATCCTTTTGGAGTGGTTCACATGAATGGAATGAACATTACAAAAATTGAAGAAAAGCCTGTTTCTAGAGATTATATTAATGCTGGAGTTTATGTTTTATCGCCAGAAGTATTAAAATTATTAAAAAAGAATAAATTTTGTGACATGCCAGAACTTTTTGAACGCCTAAAAGCTAACAATTTTTCAACTATTGCCTATCCAGTTCATGAGCAATGGTTAGATGTGGGTAAACCTGATGATTATTACTTAGCAGAAAATTACTTAAAGAAATGAAAAATAATAAAAAGATTCCTGTCTTAAGGTGTTGTTCCAAATGTGGCCTTCCAGAAACTTATGAAACGATCGAGTTTGACGAAAAGGATGTTTGCAATATATGTAGAAGTGCAGAATACAAAAACGAATCTATAGATTGGGTTGAGAGAAAAAAATTATTAGATGCTTTAATTGAGAAACATAGAGGAAAATCAGATTACGATTGCATTATTCCTTTTTCGGGAGGGAAAGACAGTACATTTCAATTATTTTACTTAGTTAAAGAATACAATATAAAGCCACTAGTGGTTCGTTTTAATCATGGATTCATGAGAGAAACGATTCAGAAGAATAATGAAAGAACTTTCAAAAAACTAGGAGTAGATGTAATAGATTTTACTCCCAATTGGCATACAGTTAAAAAATTAATGTTTGAGTCTTTCAATCGGAAAACCGACTTCTGCTGGCATTGTCATACTGGAATTTATTCTTACCCTTTAAGAGTGGCGCTCCTTCATAAAGTTCCTTTAGTTTTTTGGGGAGAGGCGCAAGCAGATATAACTGGTTACTACGATCACTTGAATGACGAGATTGAATATGAAGATGATAAAAAATTTAATATGTTAAGAACCCTAGGAATTACTGCCGAAGACATGCATGGCATGATTGATAGCCCTGAAGATCCTGTCGATTTAAGAGATTTAATTCCATATACATTTCCTCCTGTAAAAGAATTAATAAAATTAGGTTATTGTTCAGTTCCTTTGGGAAGTTTTATTCCATGGGATTATAAAAAAAATACAGAAATAATTAAGCGTGAATTAGGCTGGGAAATTGATGAGCTTGAAGGCGTGCCAACTGAAATAAATCCTCATGGTGAAAAAATTGAATGTTTTATGCAGGGCACTAGAGATTATATTAAGTTTATTAAAAGGGGGTATAGTAGGGTTGCTCAAATAAATGCATTTGATGTCAGATCAAATCGTTTATCTACGAGTGAAGCTAAAAAATTAAGTGAAAAGTATGATGGAAGAAAACCTCCCTCATTAGAAATTTTTCTGGAATATATGGGATTGTCTGAAGAAGAATTTAATAAAATCGTCAAAGGTATGGCTATACCTCCCTACGATCATGATTTTGATGCAAAAGGCGATGCGCCTAGAGTATGGGATTTTGATCAGTGGTATAGAGAAGACAATAGAAAAAAATAATGATCGGCATAGTAGATTATGGGGCTGGAAATTTAGCTTCTGTTCATAATGCCTTTGAAAGAATAGGTGAGCATTCAGAAATATTTGAAGACTCAAAACTAATTGATAAATATGACCGCATAGTTTTGCCAGGAGTTGGGTCATTTTCTAGAGCTATGCATTTGTTAACATCCAAAGGTTGGAAAGAAGCAATACTCAATCATATAAATGATAAAAAACCTTTTCTTGGGATATGTCTTGGCATGCAGATTTTATTTGAATCAGGTGATGAAAAAGGTCCTTGCGAAGGTTTGGGAGTGATTAAAGGAAAAGTTAAGCTGTTAAATCCTTCTTCATATTTAAAAATTCCTCATGTGGGATGGAACAACCTTTTACCTAGTAAAGAACATCCGGTGATGGAAGGTATAAAAGAAAATATTGATTTTTATTTTGTGCATTCTTACAGATGCATACCCGAATCAAAAAAAGTAATCCTTTCTGAGTGTGATTATGGAGGTAAATTTGTATCATCTGTTTCAAAAGATAATGTCATTGGGATGCAATTTCATCCTGAAAAAAGTCAGCCAGTTGGGTTAAAGATTCTAAAAAATTTTTCAAATTGGGATGGTAAATGTTAAAAAAAAGAATAATTCCAGTTTTACTTTTGAAAGATAAAAGAATGGTTAAGGGTAAAAAATTCAAAGATTTTAAAGATACAGGAGAGCCCAAAACAGCCGTAAGAATATATAGTGCACAGGATGCTGATGAATTAGTGTTTTTGGATATTGATAATAATTCATCTTCATTGGGTAATTTAATAGAAATCGTTAAACAGGCCTCTGAGGAGTGTTTTATGCCGCTTGCTGCAGGAGGAGGAATTTCTGATATAAATCAAGTAAGAGAATTGTTAAAAGCAGGAGCTGACAAAATAGTTGTCAACACTTCATGTGTTAAAAATCCATCGTTAATCAAAGAAATTTCTAAAGAGTTTGGAGAACAATGTGTAATAGGAAGCATAGATTATAAAATTTCAAATAATTTAAGAGAGGTCTGGATAAAAAGTGGAAAGCTTAATACTAATTTAGATCCTTTGGAGCATGCAAAAAATTTAATTAAGCTTGGAGCTGGTGAAATTTTATTAAATAGTATTGACCGAGATGGAATGATGGAAGGTTATGATCTTGAATACGCGGATAAAGTTTCTAGAGAAATAAACGTTCCTCTCATAGTTTGTGGCGGAGCAGGAAATTACATGCATCTCGCAGATTTGTTAAATAATACTTCTATATCAGCTGCGGCTTGTGCAAGTTTGTTTCATTTCGGAGATAATAATCCAATTCGCGCAAGGTCTTATTTAAAAAATCTTGATATTCCAATGAGAATGCTTAAATAAAAATGAATAGGATTAAAACTTTACATATTTTTGGAGGAGGAGTTTTTGTAAAAACTGCTGTAAGAAAAGCACATGAAAATGGTTGGAAGGTAGTTTTAAGAACAAGTAAGAGATTTGAAAATGATATAGATGGTTTTAATGACAAAGCACTAGATGTATTTTGTGGTAACAACATTAATAATTTGATGAAAAAGGGGAGAGTTCCTGAAAATGGTGATATAGGTATTTCTTTTAGCGCTCCTTGGATTTTGTCAAAAGACATAATAGATATATTTAAAGGAAGAATTTTCAATTTACATAACCAACCCCTTCCAAAATACAGAGGTGGTGGAGGCGCTTCATGGAACATTTTGATGAATGATCGAAAAGGTGGTAGTTGCATTCACCTTTTAACCCCGAAACTTGATGCAGGAAAAATTTTTTCTAAAACATCTTTTCAATTTCCAAAAAGTTGTAGAACTCCTGAGGATTTCGATAAATTTTCAATTAAAAAAGCGACTAAGATGTTGGATGCATGGCTAGACAATTTTTTTAAGACCGGGCTTCCAGGTAAAGCTATCTTGAATAGAGATGAAGATTCAGAATATTGGCCAAGATTAAATACAGAAATACATGCATGGATTAATTGGACCTGGCCTATAAGTGATATTGAGTCTTTTTGTAACGCTTTTTCCCATCCACACTCTGGAGCTAAGACTGAAATAAACGGTACTGATGTAAGAATCTTTAAAATAAAATCTTTTAAAAAAAAGAAAAAATTTCATTCGTTTCAAACAGGTCTTATTTTCAAGAAATCAAAAAAAAATATATTTATAGCTCATGGAGAAGGTTATCTTGTCCTAGATACAGATGACTTATACCCAAAAAGTGTGAAACCTAGATTGGGGGATAGATTTTTTACTTCAAGTAAAAAAATAGAAAATTCTTTTTCTACCAGAATACAATACACTCCAGACGGAAAGGTTATTAAAGAGATTTAATAATCATCTTTGAAATGATAAAAAAAAATAAAGTTATTGGAATAATTCTGGCAAGAAGTGGCTCTAAGGGGCTTAAAAATAAAAATTCAAGACCTTTGCTAGGTAAGCCACTTTTGACCTATTCAATTGAAGCAGGGAAAAAATCTAAATATATTGATCATCTTATATTGAGCTCTGATTGCGATATATGCATAGAAATTGCGAAAAATTACAAGGTAGATGTGCCTTTCAAAAGGCCAAAAAAACTTTCTGGCGACACCGTGCCTTCAGCGGATGTGATAGAACATGCTATCACTTTTCTAAAAAAACAAGATCTTGAATTCGATATTATTGTTCTCATTGAACCGACTTCACCTCTTAGAACTTCGGAGGACATAGATAATGCTCTTGAAAAAATGATGAAGACAAATTCAACTTCAATCGTCAGCGTCTCAAAAGTAGAAGATCAGCATCCAGATTTTTGTTTTTTGTTAAAAAATGAGAAGTTAAAAAATTATGCAAAAAGAAATTTTAAGGTCAAAAGAAGACAAGATATAGAAGACATCTTTTTTCTTGAAGGTTCAGTCTATGCCTCATTCATTGATAGTTTTTTAAAAGAAAAATCTTTTTGTCAATCAGATACTGCAGCCTATATAGTTCCAAAATGGAAATCATTTGAGATTGACGATATTTGGGATTTCATTAATATCGAAGCAATAATGAAATTTAATAAAAAAAGTAAAAATGCTAAAAAGAAATAAAAATAATAAAGCTTCAGGAAATTCTTTACATAAAAAAGCAAAGAAATATATCCCAGGCGGAAATTCACTACTTTCAAAACGAAGGGAAATGTTTGCGCCTAATCAATGGCCTGCATATTTTGAAAGTGCAAAAGGAATTACTGTTAAAGATATTTCTGGAAATCTATTTAGAGACTTTAGTCACTTTGCGGTTGGCACCAACTCTCTAGGTTATGGAAATAGTAAAGTTGATAAAGCCGTAAAAAATTGTATTGAGAAAGGAAATATGTCTACTCTCAATCCTCCTGAAGAGGTATTTTTAGCTGAAAAATTAGTAAAAATGCATCCATGGTCATCAATGGCTAGATTTGCCAGAACCGGAGGGGAGGCGAATACAATTGCAGTAAGGATCGCTAGAGCTTTCACAAAAAAAAGTAAGATAGCATTTTGTGGATACCATGGGTGGCATGACTGGTATCTTTCGGCAAATATTAGAAATAAAAAAAATTTAGATCTTCAGCTTTTATCAGGTTTATCTACCAATGGAGTTCCAAAAGAACTTGAGTCAACATCTATTCCTTTTTTTGAAGGCGAATTAAATAAACTTGAAGATATTTTGAAACAAAAAGATGTTGCAGCAATTAAAATGGAAGTTATGAGATCAAAAAAACCTTCAAAACAATATTTGGAAGATGTTAAATTTCTATCGAAAAAATATAAAAGTCTTTTAATATTTGATGAGTGTACTAGTGGGTTTAGAGAAACTTTTGGAGGTCTTCATTTAAAATATGATGTTAACCCTGACTTAATGATTCTTGGAAAGGCTCTGGGTAACGGATACGCAATAACTTCAGTTTTAGGAAAAGAGGAGATTATGGAGAAATCTCAATCAACTTTTATAAGTTCAACTTTTTTTACTGAAAGAATTGGGTTTGTAGCTGCTCTAGCAACTCTTGATGAAATGGAAAGAGTAAAATCTTGGGAAAAAATTAGTTCTATTGGATCGTTTTTTAAAGCTGGTATTTCAAAATTATTCACTTCTTATGGCTTGAAGTTAGAGTTAAGTGGAATGGACGCTCTTGTGTCTTATAACGTTAACCATAAAGAATCACGAGAAATTAAAACTTTTATCACGCAAGAAATGCTTAAAAATAATTTTCTTTGTGGAAATTTGTTTTATCCAAGCACTTCACATACGAAAAAGGATATAAAAGATTTTTTTAATTCTCTTGATAAAGTTCTAAGGAAGCTTAAATTAATCTTAGATAAAAATGAAAAGGTTAAGGATCATCTCAAGGGCCCTGTTTCTCATAATTCTTTTGAAAGATTGAATTAATCCGGAAAAGATAATAAATGACTACGTTTAATAAACTACTAGATATGAAAGGAAGGCTTTGTTTAATTACAGGAGCATCCGGAAGTATTGGATCAGTTCTTTCAGAAACAATGAGTGAGCTTGGTGCTGACTTAATAATTGTGGACAAAGATTTAGGAAAATTAAACAAATTGAAAAAAACTTTAGAAAAGAAATGGGAAAATAATATTTACTCTTACGAATGTGACATTGAATATGAGACTGAAAGAAAAAAATTATTTAGAAAAATTAATGCTAAGTTTTCAAATTTGAACTGCTTAGTTAATAATGCTGCTTTTATAGGTTCATCGAAATTGAAAGGGTGGAATGAACCATTAGAAAAGCAATCTTTGGAAACATGGAGAAGAGCCTTTGAAGTAAATTTAACTGCCGCTTTTCATTTTTGCCAATTATTTTTTCCTTTATTAAAGATCAGTAAGGGGTCGAATATCATAAACATCTCCTCAATTTATGGTGAGTATGCGCCTGATTGGTCAATATATGAAAATACTTCAATGAATAATCCTGCTGCCTATTCAGTTTCAAAAGCAGGCTTAAATCATTTAACGAAATATCTTGCTTCGTATTTTGCGCCGAATGTAAGAGTCAACACAATATCTCCAGGCGGAATGAAAAGAAATCAAGACAAACAATTTGTCAAAAAGTATAAAAATAAAACTTTGTTAAAAAGAATGTCCAAAGAAGATGACTTAAGGGGCGCATTAGCTTATTTAGCAACTGATCTCTCTGAATACGTGACAGGACAAAACCTTAGAGTTGATGGGGGTTGGGGAATTTAAATTTCACAAAGGGAATTTTTATGACAAATGTTGTTTTGGTTGGAGCTGGTAAATTAGGTAGCAGACACCTTCAAGCTATTTCTCAGGCTAGATTAAAAAATTTAAAAATTTTTGTAGTTGACTTCAATCCAGAAGCCATAACTAATTCAAAAAAAAGACTAGAAGAAGTTGGAATCAAAAAAAATACGACATCTGTTGTTTTTTTAAACAATATCAATGAACTTAATATTACAACTATTAATCTTTTAATTATTGCCACTACTTCTGAAAACAGATTTAACGTTTTAAAAGAAATTTCTAATAATTTTAGTATCTTAAATCTGATATTAGAAAAATTTTTATTTCAAAAAGAAGAGACTTATTACAAAGCTGAAAAGCTGATAGAAGATTCAAAAATAAAAGCTTGGGTAAATTGTCCAAGAAGACAATGGAAATTTTATATCGATCTGAAAGAGAGATTAAAAAATAATAAAATAAAAAAATTCCAAGTATCTGGAGGAAAATGGAGTATGGCCACTAGCGCTATTCATTTTTTGGATCTTATTTCTTTTTTCGAAAATAAATTTGATTTCAAGATTACAAACGTTGATTTTGGAAATAGGCATTACCCAGCTTATTCTATAATTACAGGCCCACGTGAAAATAAATTTATTGAATTTTTTGGAACTATTGAAGGAGAATTTAATAATTCTTCAAAATTCAAATTTGAATGTTTAGATTTTGAAGAAACTTTTGAGATATTGATAGAAACCGATACTCAAGAGATAAAAATTTATGAAGAACTTGGAAATACTCTCTTTCTCGATAAAAATAAGTCAGGGAAAGTTATTGATGAAGTGAATTTTAAAATGCCATATCAGAGTGAAATAACAAATTTAATATTGGAGGATATTATAAATAGTTGTAGTTGTTCTTTAACTTCTTACAAAGAATCAATGCAGCTTCATTTGCCCCTTCTAAAAACTTATTTAAATTTTTTGAGTAATCTAGAAGGTAATTCAATAAATAAGTGTCCAATCACATGAAAAAAGACGAAGAAACTTTTGATGTATTACTAGTAGGTAGTGGCAACATGGCCATGGAGTACTTAAAAATTCTAAAAGATTTAAAAAAGAAAGTTTTGATAGTTGGTAAAAGTAAAAAAAATGTTAATTTTTTGAAGAATTTATACCCTCAATTTTCTTTCAGGTATGGAGGCGTAAAAGATTTTTTTAAATCATCAGATGTAAAAATTGATTCTGCAATAAATACTGTGAATATTGAACGGCTTTCCGATGTAACTGAGGTTTTACTGAAAAAAAGGGTAAAACACATTTTAGTTGAAAAGCCTGCTGCACTTAATATTTCTTCTCTAAGAAGATTAATGAAAATTTCTAATGAATCAAATTCAAAAATATTCATTGCTTACAATAGAAGATTTTATTCATCTATAAATAAATTATCAAAAGAGATTGAAAAGGATGGAGGAATACAAAGTGTAAATTTCGAATTTACGGAATGGACTCATACTTTTGGGAAACATACTCATGATGTTAATGTTTTAAATAAATGGGTCATTTCTAATTCATCTCATGTTTTGGATACTGTCTTTTATTTAATCGGGAATCCCGAGACACTAAAATGTCAAATTAATGGTCAAAATAAAATTAAATGGCATCCAAGTGGGTCCATTTTTTCCGGATTTGGCATTAGTTCAAAAAATATTCCATTTTCATATCAGGCCAATTGGAACTCTGCAGGCAGGTGGTCGATTGAAGTTTTGACAAAAAAAAGAAGATTTTTCTTAAAACCGTTAGAAGAGCTCTTCTATCAAAACGTTGGTAGTGTTGAGATTAAAGCATTAAAAATAGATAAACGATTAGATACTAAATACAAGCCTGGATTATTTTTACAAACTCAAGCTTTTTTGAATAGAGAACATGTGAAGTTGAAAAATTTAAAAGACCAAATTCATTCACTAAAAACTTACAATAAAATTGCTGGGTATTAATTTTTTTTTAAAGAAATGATTAATTTAAAAAATTCATCAAGTTTTTTTTTAATATCTATTCTATTATTTTTTTCTTTTCCTTTAGCCATTCCTTCATTTGAGTATTCTTTAATTTTTATTCAGTTTTTACTTTTTGTTCCAATTTTTATTTTTTTAAAACTATTTCAAACCAATTTGTTAGGAATATTATTGGTATTGTTATACCTCTTTTTGCTTCTACTTGTTCCATTTGATATGCCTGGAAGTGTTGTAGGCTGGATGTCAATGTTATGTGTAGGATATTTTTTTGGCGAATATGCAAATCGTGATGGAATACAAACTCTGAAAGAACTTAGAGTTTTTGTACTATCTTCTATCTTGCTTACTTTGTGGATTTTATTTCAGAATTATCAGAATTCTTTTAGCTATGATTTGCTTTCAGATTATTTCGCAGCATCAAGTATTAATACGGTCCCTATATTAATGGTTTGTCTAACAAATTTATTCTGCGTTATATATTTTCACAGTGTTTATTTTAATGATAAGTACTTATTCGTGAATTTAAAATTTTCAAGAAAGCTTCTGTTTCTGCTATTTCTTATAAGTTCTCTTTCTGTAATTATCTTTGAGTTGAGAAGTGGCATAGGAATATTTTTCCTTTGGTCTATAGTTATTTGGAATTCATTTGGCCATAAAAGCCCATTGATAAAATATTTTTTACTTTTTGCTTTGGTCACAATAATTTCTTTATTTTATGTTGATATCCTTTTGGATTTAATTTTAAGTTTTCTTGTTCCAGGAAGAGAGAATTTAGCTTCTTTGACTGCGGAGTTGTCTGAAGGAGCTCTTAGATACGATGAAATTATTACTTTCTGGGAAGTAGCGGGAGTGTCAAATAAATTAAACTTTCATATTTGGTCAGAAAATTTTAGCGTGTCAGGTATGTCTGATTTTATAGCAGCCTTATTTCCTATCTCTTTATTGATCTTTATTCCTTTCATATGGTCCTTTAAAATTATTAAAAAAATTAATAAAAGAAATAGAAATGCTATTTTAATAATCTTTACGAGTATGTTTTCATCACTTTTTATTTCAGTACTTCAACCTGACTTTTTTTCTATGTTTACTTTTTTTGCGATAGTTTTTTACATCTTTTTTGCAGAGAGAAAAAAGATCTTGCACTCACAAATTTTCAAAGCTGACCAGATATGAAACTGCCAAGTAATAGAAAATTCGGTTTTTTCTTTGGTCTAATCCTTCTTAGCATTTCTATTATTTTGCATTTTCAAAATTTTTATTTTTATTCATTAATTATTTTTTCGATTAGTTGCATGCTATTTATTCTTTCTTTTCTTGCGCCTGAAATTTTGTCAGGTCCAAATAAAATTTGGATGAAGTTTGGATTAATGCTGGGAAAAATTTTTAATCCAATAATTATTGGTATTATTTTTTTTGGGATTTTCACGCCCCTAAGTTTCTTTTTTAAATTGATAAGAAGAGATGAATTAAAAATTAATTTTTCAAAAAAAAATTCTTACTGGATTCCTCGAGAAAAGACAGAAGATACCAATACTAATTTTGAAAAACAATTTTAAAAAATATTATGGAATTGATTAAAGAAATCTGGGAGTTTTTGAAATTAAAAAAAAAATTATGGATGGCTCCTATTTTTCTAATAATGATATTACTTGGAAGTTTAATTATTTTTAGCGAGGGATCAGTTGTTGCACCGTTCATTTATACAATATTTTAAATCAAAAAATGTATATTCTAGGAATTTCTGCTCACTATCACGATAGCGCAGCTTGTTTAATTAAAGATGGTGAAATTTTGTTTGCCGCGCAAGAAGAGCGTTTTTCAAGAATAAAGCATGATTCTAATTTTCCAAAAGCGGCTATAAAATTTTGCTTGAAAGAAGCAAATATAAAACCAGATCTCATAGATAGTGTTGTATTTTATGAGAAACCAATCCTGAAGTTTGATAGATTAATAGAAACCTATTTTTCGTACGCCCCTTTAGGATTCAAAAGTTTTAGAAAATCAATACCCTTATGGGTAACAAAAAAACTCTTTCAGAAAAACAGCATTTCAAAAGACTTAACTGAAGTTTTAGGAAATGATGTAGATTGGAAGAATAGAATACTATTTTCAGAGCACCATCTGTCTCATGCGGCGAGCGCTTTTTTTCCTTCGCCCTTTGAAAAAGCAGCTGTTCTTACTTTTGATGCTGTTGGGGAATGGGCAACAACATCTTTAGCTTTAGGGGACAGAAATTGTTTAAAAATAATTAAAGAAATAAAATTTCCTCACTCATTAGGACTATTATATTCTTCTTTTACTTACTATTTAGGTTTCAAAGTCAATTCTGGAGAATATAAAGTCATGGGCCTCGCTCCATATGGAAAACCAAAGTATAAAAAATTAATAGAGGACAATTTGATAAATCTTGCTGAAGACGGAAGTTTTAAATTAGATATGTCCTTTTTCAACTATGCTGTTGGATTAACAATGACCAATAAAAAGTTCGAAAATTTGTTTGGAGGCCCTCCAAGAAAACCAGAGTCTGATCTTACTCAGAAGCATATGGATATCGCTGCATCTATTCAAAAAGTTATAGAGGAAATAATTGTAAAAATTGCAAAATCTATTCGTGAAGAAACAAAAGAAAAAAACCTATGCTTAGCCGGCGGAGTGGCTCTAAATTGCGTGGCAAATTCAGTTTTAGAAGAGCAGAAGATCTTTGAAAACATTTGGGTCCAACCAGCAGCCGGAGATGCAGGCGGTTCAATTGGAGCAGCTCTTTCAGTATGGTACTTACATCATAATAATGATAGAAAAATTGATTCAAATAATGATGGTATGAAATCTGCTTTTTTAGGACCAAGCTATGATGAGGGACAAATAGAGCAAGTTTTAAAAGAATGCAAGGCAACCTTTTCAAAGGTTTCTAATGATGAAGTTTTCAAAATCACTTCAGAAGAATTAAAAAAGGGTAAAGCTATTGGTTGGATGCAAGGAAGAATGGAATTTGGGCCTAGAGCCCTTGGAGGAAGAAGCATTTTGGCAGACCCCAGATCTAGGTTTATGCAAAAACAATTAAATTTAAAAGTAAAAAATAGGGAAAGTTTCAGGCCTTTTGCTCCCAGTATACTCGAGGACGACGTGAGTGATTGGTTTGAAAACGATAAAAAAAGTCCTTATATGTTATTTATTTCAAAGATAAGGAAGAATAAAAGAATCAAAACAACAGAAGAAGAAGATAAGTTAACTGGATTGCAAAAATTAAATATAAATCGCTCTGAAGTTCCTGCAATAACTCATGTTGATTTCACTGCGAGGGTTCAAACAGTTAGTAAAAAAGACAATCCAAAATATTACGCGCTGATAGAGAAATTTAAGGAAATTACTGGTTGCCCATTGATTGTTAATACTTCATTTAACATAAGAGGAGAGCCGATAGTATGCACGCCTTACGATGCTTTTATGTGTTTCATGGGAACTGAGTTAGATCTTCTGATAATAGAAAATTTTATTTTATATAAAGAAGAGCAAAAAGCCTTAAATTCCAAAGAAAATGAAAAATTCACCCTCGATTAAGAGCTTTTTAAATTTATCAAAAATAATAATTGTTAATTTCTTTATTTTTTGTTTTTTATGGTTATCTTTAGAAATTTTTATGTTTCTCAAAAACCCATTAATTAAAGAGAGCAATAGAATTACCTGTAATTACGATTGGATTCTTTACAATTATTGTCCCGACATCATAGACATTAGGATTAACTCTAAGTCTGATGGCGGCGAAGTTATAGAGATTCATACCAATGAAATTGGTCAAAGGGTTAATCCAAATAATAAAAAAACAAAAAATATTAATGAAAATTTTTTTATTGGGGACTCATTCATTCAATCTGATGAAATAGCATACGAAAATACTTTTTATGGAATTCTTTCCAACGAAAAGAGTATATCCGCAATAGGTTATTCTTCTTGGAATTTATTCCAATATAAAGATGTTATAAAAAAAATAAAAAAACGAGACATAAATTATCACATTTTTATGATGCCAAATGACTTTAGTCCTCTTTATGAAAGGTCGGTATACGGAGAAATATTAGACAGCCCTTTAAAAATAGAAGATGTAAATATTCCAACTGGTTGGGACATAGAATTAAAAAAATTTTATAACCTTTCTTTATTAAAAAAATTCTTAAATTTATTTGAAAATTCTTCCAGCCAAGATTTAAAAATAACTCCCTCCATGATTACAGGTGGTTTCAATGAAGAAAATTCAGATAATTGTCTGTACTTAGATAAGATTTCAGACACTCAAAAAAATTCTTTGGGCTATGATTATTTAGTTTTTTCTAAAACTGATAATTGCTGGGAGGAACTTCATTTGAACGCAGTTAATTTAGCGATATCTGAGATTGATGCGATCAGGAAACTTGTTTTATCTCTGGATGCGGAAGTCTTTTTCTATCTAGTCCCCCCAGGCTGGTCTTTTAAGTCTCAAAACACCAACGGAAGAAAAAAAAATGAGCATTATTTTTTTAGTGATCTAATGGAGATAACTACTATTCCCTTAACAAACTTCATAGAAAAATCCCTGATTGATATAAAAATTATTAATTTAGAAAATATCTTTAAGGAAAAGATTTTAGATTGTAATAACTGTGAAAATCTTTATTACTTATCTGACGATGGACATTGGACAAAAGAATCTCATAGATTTTTAGCTGATTACTTCAAAAATAAAATATGAAACAAAAGATTTTAAATTGCGCCATAATTTTTATTGCATGAAACATATTTTCGAACTTTATAATTACGTTAGAGAAAGGCATAACATCGTATGGACTTTTAAAGGCATCTTTCTTGCATTGATAAAATCAACAAACAAATTACCCAAAAACGTAGATATTTTATTTTTTTGTCACGATGTTCACAGACATGTAAAAAAAAATGGCAAGATGTATGCGCCTTTGTTAGATCCTATTATTGAAGAGATTGAGCAAGATAATGAGTGCTTTACTCTAGCGAGTCCTTTTTCTAAGTTGTCTGGAAAAAAATGTTTTGGAAAAGTAGATATACACAATTCGTTTATTATTTTTGCACTCCTAAAAAGGTTTTTTTTAAATTTTAGTTTAAAACTAATGAATGTCGATAATGACCCTTTAATAAAAGGGTATGAAAAAATCTTTAAAAAGATTGAACCAAAAAAAATATTAGCTATTCAACCTTCAATAGAATTATGTATTGCAGCTAAAAAAATGAACATTAAAACATTTGATGTGCAACATGGAATTATTACAGATGTAAACTACTACAATCTTTCAAAAAGACATTCTTTTAATCAGTTAGGATGGCCTGATTATATTCTTTGCTGGGATAAAGAGAGTGAACTTAGATTAAAAAGATTAACTGACAATAAAGTTAATTCTAAAGTTGTTGGACATCCATCCTATCACTCTGGGTATGGATATCTCGAAAGGGAAAATTTTCAACGGAAAAATAATTTTAAAAATCTATCGCTTAAGAAGAAAATTTTGGTTTCTTTAACTTATCTAGACTACGGCGTAGACCATGAAGATAGTTATTATAAAGAAATTGGAATTCCAAAAGAGCTTGTTTTGCTTATTAAAAATACAAGTGAATTTGAATGGCATTTAAGAATGCACCCAGTTCAGCTTAAGTATAGTCATAAAAGAATTTCTAAATATCTAAAAAATTTATTTTCTAATAATAAAAATGTTTATTGGGAGGAACCTAGTAAGACTTCTCTATCTCAAGCTCTTTTTGCATCAGTTGGTCATATTACCGTTGAGTCAGCAACAGCTCTTGATGCAGCTCAAAATTCAGTCCCTACAATTCTTATAGGATGTCCTGGCGTATCCAATCGAAATAAAGCTGATTTATATTTCAAGGAATACTTAGATAAGAAAATTATGAAATTCGTAGATTCCAAAGATCTTAGCAATTTATCTCTAGATTTTTTTCTATCAGAATTTGATTTTAAGAAGAAAAATAAATTTTTAGATGAAGGAAAGAAGAATTTTAAAAATTTTGTTGAAGAATTAAAAAATTAAAATGAAACCTAACTTAATTTCAAATACTCTTATCTATGGATTATCAGGTACTTTAGTAGCTTTAATTCCTTTCGTACTTTTGCCTTTTATGACAAGAGCTCTTAGTCAAGGAGACTTTGGAACGGCATTATTTTTTAGCGCATTAACTACCATTGCACTTCCCTTTATTGGCTTGGGAGCATCTAATGCAATCAGCGTTAGATTTTTTCAATTAGATACTAATAAATTAAGTAATTATATTTGGTCCTGCATTTTTCTAAATTTTGTTTCGACATTCTTTCTAATTTTTATTTTTTATTTTAGCCATACTTTATTTTCAGATTTGTTAATCATAGATTCGAGTTGGATTTATTTATCAATTTGCATTTCGGGTTTTTGGGGCATTTCTCAATCCTGCGGAATTTATTTAATAGCAAGATCAAGCCCAAAATTATATTTTGTTATCAATGCACTTATTGGAATACCTACAGTCGGATTAACAATTTTTTTAATCAATTTCTTTGGATATTCATGGCAAGGATTTGCTTTAGCCTTATTTGTATCACATTTTTTGGCAGCAATAGTCTCGCTTGCAATTTTAAAAATTGAAGTTGGCTTTTCTAAAGTATGCAAGGAATATGTCATTGATAGTTTAAAATTTGGCTCTCCAATAATGATACATTCCCTCGGCTTAGCTCTGATAACTTATTTTGATCGTTTGATCGTTTCTAACTTCTTAGGCATTGAGAAGTTGGGAGAATACTCAGTTGCTTTTCAACTTGGCATAATTTTGAGCTTTATTGCTCAGGCATTTAACAAAGCTTTTGTTCCCTGGTTATATGGAAATCTTAAAATAAATTCAATGGAGTCACATTTAAAAATTGTAAGAGGTACATATTTAATTTTTTTGTTGATTATTGTTTTTGTTTTAATTTTTATAAGTCTTTTAGATTTTTTAATTATTATTTTCGCTGGTGAGTCTTACAGAAACGTATTCAATATAGCAGCTATTATTTCAATTGGTTCGGCATTCAATGCGGCTTATTTGACTGTTATAAATTATGTATTTTATGCTGAGAAAACACTAGAACTCTCATTACTGACTATGTCTGTAGCTATTTTTTTTATTATTTTAAGTTTTATTTTAACCCCATTACTCGGATTAATTGGTGCTTCAATTTCTTTTGCAATATCTAATTTGTTATTATTCTTAAGTGTTTGGATGTTAGCTATAAGGTCATACAAAATGCCTTGGTTTTCCATGAAACTTTTCATCCAATAAAAATTTTTTAATGTGTGGAATTTTTGGAATAATCTCAGAAAAAAAAATTGATTTAAACTCTTTCAAAAAACTTGCGTTGCTCAGTGAGAGAAGAGGAAGGGATTCAAGCGGTCTATTATTTTTCGAAACAGATACTTACAAAATATTAAAAGCTGATTACAGATGTAAAAATTTATTAAAAGAAATTTCCGATCTTCAAACTCAGTGCATTATTGGACATAGTAGGTTGATAACTAATAGCCAACTAGACAATCAGCCTGTTCATAGAAACGGTATATCAATTATTCATAACGGAATTATTTTAGATGATGATCTTTATTGGCAAAGCTCGTCATTAAGTCCTGAATATAAAATTGACACAGAAGTTTTGTTAGCAATCACTTTAGAACATTTAAATGAGCAAGGTTCATTAGAGGGTTTGTATGAAAAATTTCTAGAACAGTCCAAAGGGGCATTCTCTTGCTGTTTAACGTTTCCAAAGCTAGGGAAATTAGTTTTACTGTCTAATACTGGAAGTTTGTACTATTCAGAATCTGATAAAAAAGTAATTTTTGCCTCAGAAAAATATTTTTTATCAGCAATGAATCAAAAAAAAATTCATCAATTGAAAGGAATGAAATCCTTTGACATTCCCATTTCCGAAGAAAGTGTTCTTATAGACGAAAGAAAAATTGTCAGGGACAACTTAGTTCCCTCATTGCCAAAAGAAACCCTTTTAGAAAAAAAACTTTTATTTGAAGTTCCAAACTTAAAAAGATGTACAAAATGTATCTTGCCTGAAACCATGCCATTTATTAAGTTCAATTCTGAAGGAGTTTGCAATTATTGTGAAAATTACACTCCTAGAAACAAACCAAAAGACAAAGACGAGTTATTAAACTTGCTGAAAAGCTATGAGAAATTTTCAGGAAATAAATGCATTGTTCCTCTATCAGGGGGCAGAGATAGTAGTTACGCGCTACATATAATTAAAAAAGAGTTAAAAATGAGTCCAATCACAATGACTTACGATTGGGGAATGGTGACAGACTTGGCTAGAAGAAATATAAGTCGAATGTGCTCTCAACTTGGTGTAGAAAACATAATTATTGCGGATAACATCTCAAAAAAAAGATCTAATATAAAAAAAAATCTTTTAGCTTGGTTAAAAAAACCTGATTTAGGCATGCTGAACATATTAATGGCAGGAGATAAACATTTCTTCAGACATATTGAGTCAATTAAAAAAGAACTTGGAGTTTCTCTTAACATTTGGGGAATGAATCCACTTGAAGTAACGCATTTCAAAGCAGGATTTCTTGGTTATGTTCCTGATTTTGAAACGAAACAAGTTTTTTACACAGGCCTTTCAAGTCAGCTCAGATATCAATTTTTGAGAGCTATTGCGATGCTTAAAAATCCGAGTTATCTAAATAGTTCTTTATGGGACACTCTGTCTGGAGAATATTACAGAAGCGTAAAAACTCAAAAAGATTTTTACAATGCATATGATTTTTGGCAGTGGGATGAAAATTTAATTAATGAATCATTGAAAGAATATGAGTGGGAAACTGCCGTAGATACAAAATCGACATGGAGAATTGGAGATGGCACTGCTGCATTTTATAATTATGTTTATTTTACTTTGGCCGGATTTTCAGAATTTGACACTTTTAGAAGTAATCAGATAAGAGAAGGACAGCTTTCACGTTCACAAGCATTGGAATATGTTAACGAAGAAAATGCTCCCAGATATCAAAATATAAAGTGGTATTTAGATGCAATTGGTATGGATTTTGAAAAAGTTGTAGAGACTATTAACTTAAATCATAAAAAATATTACCCAACATGACTCAATCTAAAAAGAATATTTGGTATATATCTAAATATTTAAATTTACCGGAGAATGGTAACTTCCCTGGACGCGGGTTTTCATTGTTAAGGGAATTCTCAAAAAAAGATTTAGACTGCACCTTATTTGTTGCACGACATGAAATGAACTTTTTTAAAAAAAATAATATTCCTTCTGTTGAAACTGTCTATATTCATGGTGTTAGAGTAATTAAGTTAAATATAATTAAGTATAAAAAAACTAAATCTTTCTTGAGAATCTTAGGCTGGTTACAATTTGAAATAAAATTATTCTTTTTAAAAAAAAATACACTTCCAAAACCAGATGTAATTATTAGTTCAAGTCTTTCTATTTTAAGCATACTAAATGGAATTTTTTTTAAATGGATTTTTTCAAGTAAATTAATTTTTGAAGTAAGAGATATTTGGCCATTAGTAATAATCGAAAATGGAGGATTCAGTAAGTACAACCCGTTTGTACTTTTACTAAGTTTTGTTGAATGGCTTGGTTACAAATATTCTGATGAGATAGTAGGCACCATGCCTAATTTAAAAGAACATGTTCAAAATATTTTAGGAAAAGATAAAAATGTAACTTGTATACCAATGGGAATTTCAAATGAGTTGGAATCTCAAAAAATTCTACCTTTGCCTGAAAAATTAAATGATGCATTTCCAGACGATAAGTTCATATTAACTTATGCAGGATCAATCGGTATAGATAACGCATTAGAAACATTTTTCAAAAGCGCTGAGTCTTTAGTTTCCGATGACAAGATTGTTTTTAGAATTGCTGGAAAAGGAGATCTATTAGATTTTTATAAAAAAAAATTTAATCATCTTAAAAATATCCAATTTATTGGAAACTTAGAAAGTAAATATGTTCAAACTATTTTGAGGAAAAGTGATTGTTTGTATTTTGCTGCTCATCCAACCAAAGTGCTCAAATATGGACAGTCTTTGAATAAATTAATTGACTATATGTTTTCTGGAAAAATTATTATTGCTTCTTTTAGTGGTTACGAATCTATGTTGAATGAATCAGGATGCGGTTATTTTGTTCCTGCCGGAGATGAAATTAAACTTGCTCAAAAAATAAAAGAAATTTCGAATAAATCTCTTTTCGAGTTAAACGAAATTGGTAACAAGGGAAAGGATTGGATTTTATCTAATAGAAAGTATGATCTTCTTGCTGAAGAATATTTAAACCTGATTTTGTAATTTATAATCAAAGTTAACTTTTAAAAAATTAAGTGGATATTTTAAAAATAATTGGAAGGAAAGAGAGTTTATTTGCTCAAGATGTTACTTGTGTAGAAAATGATTTAAGGGATATTGTAAAAAAAAGTAATTTTTTAATAATAGGCGGCGCTGGTTCAATAGGAAAAGCTGTAACAAAAGAGATATTTGTAAGAAAACCAAATTTATTGCATGTTGTTGACATAAGCGAGAATAATCTTGCTGAGCTGGTAAGAGATATTAGAAGCTCTCTAGGTTATATAGAAGGGGAGTTTAAAACTTTTGCCCTTGATTGCGGGAGTTCTGAGTATGAATTCTTTGTTTCGTCAAATTCTACATATGATTTTGTACTCAATTTGTCTGCAATGAAGCATGTCAGAAGTGAAAAAGATCCATTTTCTTTAATGAGACTTATAAATGTAAATATTTTGAATACCCTTAAAACTTTAGAATTAGCAAAAAAAAATAAAACCAAAAAATATTTTTGTGTATCTACGGACAAAGCAACCAATCCTGTAAATATGATGGGAGCAAGCAAAAGAATTATGGAAATGTTTTTGATGCAAGAAGAAGATTCAATTGAAATATCTACCGCAAGATTTGCTAATGTAGCTTTTTCTGATGGGTCACTTCTTCATAGTTTTAATCAGAGATTTATCCAAAAGCATCCTCTTTCAGGTCCAAATGACGTGAAGAGATATTTTGTATCTGCGAAGGAGTCAGGAGAATTATGTTTGATGTCTTGTATATTAGGAGAAAATAAAGATATTTTTTTCCCTAAATTATCCGAAAAAATAAGATTAACCTCTTTTCCGGAAATAGCAAAAAGGTTTCTTAATGAAAAGGGTTATGAACCCTATGAGTGCTCTAGCGAAATTGAGGCAAGAACAAAAATTGATAAATTAATTTCTCAAAAAAAATGGCCATGTTATTTCTCTGCCTCAGATACTTCTGGAGAAAAAGATACTGAAGAGTTTTTTACAAGTGAAAACATTTTGGATAATGAAAAGTTTGAAAATATAGGGATAATTAAAAACAAAATTAACCCCGATGATCCAGAATTAAAGAATTTTCTTAAAAGGATTGAACAATTTAAAATTTCGAATAAATGGAGTAAAAAGGATCTTGTGAAATTATTTGAAGAGACAGTCAAAGAATTTAATCACTTAGAAACTTCTAAAAATCTTGATGAAAAAATGTAATATTTTTAGAAAATGAAAAGATTTTTTGATTTAGTTATTTCTTCACTTGGTTTGCTCTTAGTCTCTCCCATTTTTGTTTTAATATTTTTTTCTGTTTTTATCATTTTAGGGAAGCCTATCTTTTTTATTCAAAAGAGATCTGGTTATAAAAAAAATGGTTTTTACTTAATTAAATTTAGAACTATGTTGGAAAATAAAAAAGATTCGACAGTTGATGATGAAATAAGACTTACGAAATTTGGAAGTTTTTTAAGGTCGTATAGCCTTGATGAATTACCAGCACTTTTTAACGTGCTAAAAGGGGATATGAGTTTAGTTGGCCCAAGGCCTTTGCTTTACGAGTACCTTGAGTTATACGATGATTTCCAAATCAAAAGACATGAAGTTAAGCCCGGAATTACAGGATGGGCCCAAATTAATGGAAGAAACAATATTACTTGGCAAGAAAAATTTGATCTTGATCTATGGTATGTAGAAAATAACAATTTTTTATTAGATTTAAAGATACTTTTTAAAACTATCCTGTTGGTTTTATTTAAGTCAGGAATATCTCAGAAGGGACATGTAACCAGCAAAAAATTCGAAGGGAATTAAATTATGAGCTTAATCACGTATGGAATTTTTGGAGCAGGAGGAAATGCTTCGGAACTTTTGCCGATTTTGAAAGAGCAACTCAATACTAGTCCTGCTAACAAATATGAAATTTTTTTTGTTGATGAAGATGAGACTAAAAAAACCTTTTGCAATTTAAATGTTTTAACAACTAAAGAGTTTATGAATTTAAATAAAAATCAAAAAAAAATTGTTTTATCTCCTGCGGACTCAAAAGTTAGAGAAAGAATTGTAGATGAACTTCAAGGAAATATAGATTTTATAAATTTAATTTCGAGAGATTTTGTGAATTTGTCAGAATGCAGTTTAGGAAATGGTCTAACAATTGCACAGAAATGTATTATTACATCTGATGTGAAATTGGGAAATTTTATTCAAATTAATTTAAACGTTTCTATTCAACATAATTGTCTTATAGAAGATTACGTAACTATAGCTCCTTCAGTTTCTTTAATGGGTAACGTAAAAATAGGAAAGCACGCTTATATTGGAGCCGGAGCAGTTATCAAACAAGGCGTACAAATTGGACCTAGGTCTACAGTAGGTATGGGTTCGGTTGTTGTTAAAGATGTACCAGAAGATACAATTGTCTATGGAAACCCTGCTAAACCAAAAAATACTTAATCATGAATTCTTGGCCAAGTTTTACAAAACATGAATCAAAAATAGCTCAAAAAATAATTGCTTCTTCAAAAGTAAATTATTGGACAGGAAATGAAGGTAAATTATTTGAAGCAGAGTTTTCAAAATGGGTAGGGGTAAGATATGCAATTGCAGTTTCTAATGGATCGGTTGCTTTAGATTTAGCTTTAAAAAGTCTAGATTTAAAAAAAGGAGATGAAGTAATTGTAACACCTCGATCTTTTGTAGCTTCAGCAACTTCAGTTGTAAATTGTGGAGCAAAACCAGTTTTCGCAGATGTAGATCTATCTTCGGGTAATCTATCTTCAAAAACTATTATTAGAAAAATAACGAAAAAAACAAAAGCTATCATCTGTGTTCATCTTGGTGGATTACCTTGTGAAATGGACGAAATTTTGAAATTAGCTAAAAAGTTTAATCTCTATGTTATAGAAGATTGCGCACAGGCTCATGGAGCTTTTTATAAAAATAAAAGCGTGGGAAGTATTGGACATATAGGAGCTTGGTCTTTTTGTCAGGACAAAATTATAACGACCGGCGGAGAAGGCGGAATGATAACAACTAATGATAAAAAACTATGGCAAAAAATGTGGGCTTTTAAAGATCACGGAAAAAACTATCATTCTGTATTTAAAAAAAAGCATCCTCCTGGGTTTAGATGGTTACATGATAGCTTCGGAACTAATTTTAGAATGACCGAAGTTCAATCAGCAATAGGAAGATATCAATTAAGAAAACTTAAAAGTTGGAATAAAATAAGAAGAAGAAATGCTTCTATAATTCAAAACATTGCTTTGAAATTCCCAGAATTTCTTCATGTTCCTCATTTACCAACACATTCTAACCATGCTTTTTATAGATGTTACATTCAAGTTAAAGAAAATTCTTTAAAAAATAAATGGAATAGAGACAAAATAATTAGTGAAATAGTTTCACACGGCGTTCCTGCCTTTTCTGGTTCGTGTTCTGAAATTTATTTAGAAAAGGCATTTAAGGATAGTAAGTTTTCCATAAAAAAGAGATTGCCTAATGCAAAAGAATTAGGTGAAACTTCTTTATGTTTTTTGGTTCATCCTACTTTAACAATGAAAGATATGAATAAGGTAAGTTCGGTTCTTTTAAAAGTTTTCACAAAAATTAAAAAAGATAATAGCAAGTAGTAATATATAATTTATCTTTAGACTATGAAAAAAAATACGTTTGTAAGGATAATTCCTGATCTATCCTTTTTATTACTTTCCTCATTAATTACTGTTTCTTTATTTAGAGACGTAGGTATAAGTGTTAAATATTTTTTAGATGTAGCTGAAATTTTCTTTATTCTTTCTTTTTCGATCCTATTTAGTTTTTTTGTATTTAAGGTTTATTCGCGACAAACGTTTACCTTCAAAAGCAAGCTAAATTTTCCCATAAGAGGTTATTTTTTGGGTCTTGCAATAATATCTTTGATAAGTTTTGTTTCCCAAAATAATTTTATAGATCTGAATTATATTTTTTTTAAAAATTTAATTTTAGTCGCAGAACCTGACATTTTTTTCAACCTAGCTGTCATCTCGTGGCTTTTTTCTTTTGTCTTAATGATCTTGGTAAGGTCTTGGATTTATCTTTATGCAAAAACAAACGAGAGTGAAATCAAATCAATAAACATTGAAAGAAATAAAAAAAATGTTTTGATTATAGGAGGAGCAGGTTATATCGGATCCGCACTAGTCAAACGACTTTTAGATTTAAATTATAAAGTTAATGTACTGGACATACTCTTTTTTGGTAATGATCCAATAAGTCCTTTTTTAAGTCATCCAAATTTTAATTTGATAAGAGCTGATTTTAGAAAGATAGATGACTTGGTTATTTCTATGCAAAATTGCCATTCTGTAATTCATCTTGGAGGGCTTGTTGGAGATCCTGCATGTGCAATTGATGAAAATTTAACAACGGAAGTGAATTTAACTTCAACTAAGATTTTAGGAACGATAGCAAAAGCTGCCGGTGTGCAAAGATTTATCTTTGCCAGTTCTTGCTCTGTTTATGGAGATCAAGACGGAATACTAGATGAAAGTTCAGACACGAAGCCTTTATCACTCTATGCAAAAACTAAAATTGCTTCAGAAAAAGTTTTGCAAGATTTAGCGTCAAATGATTTTAGTCCTGTTATTTTAAGATTTGGAACAGTTTTTGGATTATCAGGAAGAACTAGGTTTGATTTAGTAGTAAATTTGCTTACTGCCAAAGCTTTTGTTGAAAAAAATATGACTGTTTTCGGAGCGAATCAAAACAGGCCTTTCATACATGTTGATGACGCGGCAAATGCAATTGTATCTTCAATAATTCAAGATAAAGATAAAGTTCATAATGAAATTTTTAACATAGGTAGTGACAATTTAAATTTCAACCTTCTCGAAGTTGCAAAACTAATTAAGCTTCAAGTTCCAGACTCAGAAATTACTGTTGAAGAAAGAAATGAAGACGCAAGAAATTACAAAGTTTCATTCGAGAAAGCCAGCAACATATTAAACTTTAAAAATAATTGGACTTTAGAAGAAGGAATTGCGCAAGTAGTTGAAACATTTAAACAAGATATAAATATTGATTATCAATCAAATCGATATAGTAATGTGTTACACATGTCAGAAGAAGGCAGGGATCTTCTTGGCTCATTAGAATATTCGGGTTGGGAGAAAGATCTACTCGATGCGCAAGTTTAAAATACTTTGATTAATAAAATATTCTCTTTATTTAAAAAAAATTTTTTTAGAAAAAATTTTTTTCTAATTGACGACGAAATTAAATTGGATGATTTAATTGAAAAAATTAAATCTCTCAAAGTTATATCAGTTGATACTGAGTTTGAATGGAGAAGAACTTATCATCCCAAACTTTCCTTAATTCAAATTTGCGATGGAAATGATGTTTTTCTGATAGATTGCCTTTTATGTAAGAATATCGAAAAGGTTAAATTTATTTTTGAATCTGTACAAATCTTAAAAGTTTTTCATGCTGTAAGGAGCGACACGACCGTATTATTTTCATCTTTAGGGATAAAGACCAATAACGTTTTCGATGTTCAAATCGCAGAAAAAATTATTAACAATCTCGATGTAAAAAGTTATTCATATTTAGTGGAAAAATACATCAACTTATCAATAAATAAGTCTGAAACTAATTCGAATTGGATGAAGAGACCTTTTTCGAATAATCAATTGAAATACGCTTCAGAAGACGTAGAGTTTTTGATAGATATATATACTAAGCAAAATAAACTATTAGACAAAAAGGGAAAATTAAAAGAGGCATTTTACCTTTCAAAAGAAGAAGCTGGGTTGGGTAACCAAGAATTATATATTTCAAGATTACAAAAAATTAAAGATAAATCTGAAATAGACGAAAAAATATTTATGTGGCGAGAAGAATTAGCAAAGAAAAAAGATATTCCAACATCTTTCATACTATCAGACAAAAAATTAAAAAAATTATCAAAAAGATTTTTCCAAGAAGGCTTAGAGTCCGATTTATCAGATTTGATAGACAATAATGAGCATTTTGAAGACTTTTTAAATTGTTTAAGTAAATGATATTTTTTTGGGTAACACACGTCTTCTTATCGATTATTATTGCTTATTCGGTCTATAGATTAATAGATAATCTTTTTCTTAAAATTTTTGTAACATCTTTATTTTTTGGGTTCATATCTAGTTTTTGGTTTCTATATCCTGGCAGTAATTATTTAGCACCTGTTATGTCAATAATTTTTCTTGAATTGACAATAATCGAATCTAACGGCATTGAAAGACTGCTTAGGGTCAGTTTTGCCACATTCATATTATCTTTTATTATTTTAAGCGTTTTGATTTTTATAAAAAAATACGCTTTTAAAAAGAGATAGTTTCTGCTTTCCGAGTTTTTGTATTAAACAGACCTATTTTATTTTTTCCTTCAAGAAAACCTGCACACTCTCCAGGATTAAAAATAGTTACGCCTTGAATAATTTCCAATCTATATCTATGAGTATGACCATGAAAGATAAAGTCAGTATTTTTCATAATTTCTGGTGATATTTTTAAAGGATCATGAACTACTGTGAATTTTAAATCGTCAAGTTCCAAAAAATATGGTTCATCGAACATCTCAAATTTATTTTTTCTTGCTATATCAAGTAGGCCAGGCTTTTCGTCTTCATCGTTGTTACCAAACACACATATTAATTTCGAGTTAAGTTTCTCGAAACAATCTAAGGATTTTGGCAAAGTAACATCTCCAGTATGTATGACTAGATCAACGTTTTGTGAATTAAATAAATCACATATTTTGGAGATATTTTTTAAGTTATTGTGAGTATCTCCTACTATACCTAATAGCAACTTTTAACTTGTTTTTTCTAAGATATGTATCCCACAAGCAGTACCAAGTCCTATTACATGAGTCATGCCAATTCTAGCTCCTTCGACCTGCCTTTTTCCTGCTTCTCCCCTAAGATGAGTACATATTTCATAAATATTAGCTATCCCGGTAGCTCCAAGAGGGTGACCTTTAGAAAGAAGTCCGCCTGATACGTTCACTGGTACCTTTCCTCCAAGGTTAACGTGACCTTCGTCAATCATTTTTCCAGCTTCTCCATCTTTGCAAAGCCCTAAATTTTCATAGTGAAGCATTTCAGCGGTAGCAAAACAGTCATGTAATTCAACAAGGTTCACATCTTCAGGACCAATTCCTGCTTGTTCATAAGCATCTTTGGCAGCTAATCTTGTACAAGCATTCACATCAGGCATTACTAAATCTCTATCAGTGTATGGATCACTTGCCATAGCAGAAGCTCTAACCTTAACTGCTCTTGCCATTCCCAGTTCTTTTGCTTTTTTTTCAGAAACTAATACTGCTGCGGCAGAACCATCAACATTTACAGAACACATTAATTTCGTATTCGGATAAGAAATCATCTCTGCGTTCATAACCTCATCTAAAGGCGTTTCGATTTGATACATCGCCTTAGGATTCATTGTGGAATGATGATGATTTTTGACCGAAATCTTTGCAAATTGTTCAAATGTAGTTCCGTGTTCTTTTGCGTGTTCCATACCAGCTTCTGCGAAAACACATGGCATTGTTCCTGAGCCCAAGAGACCTTCTTTTGGAATACCATCTCCGCCGCCAGCACCTCCAAGAAGTCCTTTGCCCATTTGCTCAACACCTACGGCTAAAACAACGTCATACATGCCAGCTTTAATTGACATCCATGCTTCCCTAAAAGCCGTTGCTCCAGTTGCACACGCATTCGCAACATTAACTACCGGCATACCTGTTTGACCGATTTCTTGAAGAATTCTCTGACCAACCATTGCATTTGCTTGACCTAAATTACCGCAGTAAAGAGCTTGCATGTCTTGTATTCCAAGACCAGCATCATCTAAAGCCATTAAAGCTGCTTCAGCTCCAATGTTAGGAACGCTTCTGTCGGGAAACCTTCCAAACTTAATCATATCTACTCCCATTACATATACATCACTCATGTTTTTACCTCCTTAAGCTGGTTCAAAAAAATAACTTAAATAAGAATTTCCTTCTTTATCTTTTCTGCCTAGCGCATCTCCATAAATTACTTTTACAGGCATATTGAATTCAATTTTATCAGGATCAGGATCAATATTTACCAGATTTCCTTTAATGGTTCCACCGCCTTCTAAATCAACGATAGCAGAAATATAAGGGACATCAATGCCAGGAAAAGATCTGTAGACCACTGCATAGCTATGTAAAGTTCCTTTATTTGATAATTTGATAACTTCCATATTATCTCTTGCAAAACACTTAGAACAAACATTTCTTTGACCTAAATAAGTAGCGCCGCATTTTTTACAACGATAGCCCTCCAAATAAGGCTCACTATCTTCAGGTATTTTTAAATAGTCAACCACTGGAAGAGGTTTAGATTCGCCCATAATGTCCTCAATAAATTAAATTATGTACAATTATTAAATCACAGGATCAATAAAAATTTAATAAAAAAATGAATTTGATAGGCGGAATTGTTGGCGGGATGATGGGTTTCATCATCCTTGGTCCGTTAGGGGCTTTGGTAGGCAGTGTTTTGGGATCTAGAATGTCCAATAGTTCAGTTACTAGAAAAAATCCTAACAACTTTGATCATCAGTTAGCATTTTTTGCTGCCCTTTTTGCATGTTTAGCGAAAATAGCTAAAGCAGATGGTCAGGTCACAACAGATGAAATAAATAAAATTGAAGATTTTATTTCTAAAAAATTTAATTTAAATGGAGAAGAAAGAAATTTTGCAATAAATATTTTTCAAAAAGCAAAAGATGACAATGTTTCTTTTGATTCCTATGCAAGCCAATTGGCTAAACTTTTAAAGCAAAGCCCTAATTCTTTAGTTATTTTTTACGAGCTTCTATTTGAATTAGCTTTGGCCGATGGAGTATTACATCCCAACGAAGAAAAATTACTTAAAAGAGTGCCTAAGATATTTGGCTTCAGTGATCAACTTTATGATCAGTTATTTCAAAAATATGGATTAAAGACTAGCAATCATTACCAAGTCTTAGGAGTTTCAAAAGAAATGACCTTTAGCGAAATAAGAAAGGTTTATTTAAAAAAGAGAAGAGAATTTCACCCTGATAAATTAATTTCAAAAGGCCTTCCAGAAGAATTAATTGAGAAAGCTAAAGAAAAGTTTATTGAAATCCAAGAAGCATATGAAGAATTGGAAAAAATTCATAAAAAATGATAATTTGAATTATGAGTTTTTTTACTTCGTTAAACCAAAAGTTGACGCAACTTAATGGGCTTGATTTTTTAATTTTATTTTCTTTGAGAATTTACCTAGCCTATATTTTTTGGGTAGCCGGAGTAAGGAAAATAGTTTGGGATAATGGAAAGCCAAATATAGACAGATTTGCAGATTTTCTCGGTCCTGGAGGGAGTGATAACTTAAATTTGTTCTTACCGAATTTTTTTGGATGGTTAGCAGTGCTAGCTGAAGCAGGAGGAGCCGTCTTACTTTTGGTAGGGCTTTTTTCTAGATGGGCAGTTATTCCTCTGATTATTACAATGCTAGTCGCTTTCTATTATCATCTTCCTAACGGCTGGAGTATTGATGCTGGCGGCGTTGAATTGACAGTAACTTATATAGTGATGTTGTCAGTAATTTTAATTTTTGGACCAGGAAAATATTTGTCCCTAGATTATTGGGTTTTGAGAAAATAAATTGTTATTTCATTCTGATATTACTTCTGAACCTCTTTTGAAGGTTGTTGAAATTCTAAATAAAGCTATGACTAGAAATTTAGTCGATTGGAATGCTATGAATATAGCTACAGTTAACTCAATTGGTCAACCTTCGTCTAGGATGGTGTTATTAAAGAAGATTGATGAGAGGGGCTTTGTTTTTTATTCAAATTTTAATAGCAAAAAGGGAAAAGAAATTGACTCTAATAATTCGGTGGCCTTAAATTTTTGGTGGAGAGAGTTAAAAGAGCAAATAAGAGTCGAGGGGCAGATTGGAAAATTATCATCGGAAGAATCTGATGAATATTTTAATTCCAGACCACTACAATCAAGAGTAGCAGCTATTGTTTCTAAACAAAGTGAAAAAATAGAATCTTACGATAAATTAAATGATGAAATAAGAAAACTCACTTCAGAATTTGAAAACAAAAATGAAGATCCTATCAGGCCAGAGCATTGCGGGTTATATTTAATAAGTCCAAAATCCATAGAAATTTGGAAAGAAGGAGATTTTAGAACGCACTTTAGAGAAAAATTCATTAAAAAAGATGATAATACTTGGGAGAGTTATTTTTTATCTCCTTAAAAATTGGGTTATAATCCTCGCATGGACCGTTCGTATAGGTCATTAAATGATAGAAATAAAACTTCCTGACAATTCCATTAAAAAATTCGAAAATCCTGTTTCTATATTTGAGGTAGCAGAGTCTATCGGCTCAGGACTGGCAAAAGCTACAGTTGCAGGAAAAGTAAATGGAAATTTAAAAGATGCCTGTGATTTAATCGAGGAAAACGCCTCTTTAGAAATTATTCGTGCACAAGATCAAGAAGGCTTAGAAATCATAAGACATAGTTGCGCTCACTTATTTGGTCACGCCCTTAAACAAATTTATCCTGACGCAAAGATGGCAATTGGACCAGTAATTAATAATGGATTTTACTATGACATCGATCTTGAAAAGTCGTTAACTAAAGATGACTTAGAAAACATTGAAACAAGAATGAAAAAGTTGTCGGCTTCAGATTACGAGGTCATCAAGAAAGTTATGCCAAAAATAAAGGCTGAAGAAATTTTTAAAAGTAGAAACGAAGACTACAAATTGGAAATTCTAAAAGACATTGATGATGAAGAAACTGTTGGTTTGTACTATCACCAAGAATATATCGATATGTGTAGAGGGCCTCACGTAAATTCAATGAAACACTTAAAAGCATTTAAATTGACTCATGTTGCAGGGGCTTATTGGAGAGGCGATTCAAAAAATAAAATGTTACAAAGAGTTTATGGAACTTTGTGGAATTCAGAAAAGGACTTAAAGAAACATTTAAGTAATATTGAAGAAGCTACAAAAAGAGATCATAGAAAATTGGGTCAAAAATTTGATTTGTTCCATTTCCAAGAAGAAGCACCAGGAATGGTTTTCTGGCATCCAAAAGGGTGGACAATTTTCAGGTTGTTAGAGAACTTCATTAGGGAAAAGCAATTAAGTGCTGGTTATGAGGAAATTAAAACACCACAAGTTTTGGACAGAAAATTATGGGAAAAATCAGGACATTGGGATAAATATAGAGAAAATATGTACATCACAGAAATAGATGAAGAGCATGCAAATGAAAAAAGAGTAAATGCCTTAAAGCCAATGAGCTGTCCTGCGCATGTTCAAATTTACAATCAAGGAATTAAATCTTATAGAGATCTTCCAGTAAGGTTAGCTGAGTTCGGATGTTGTCATAGATATGAAGCCTCGGGAACTTTGCATGGATTGATGAGAGTAAGGCAATTAACTCAGGATGATGGACATATTTTCTGTACTGAAGATCAAATTGAATCAGAGACACAAAATTTTATAGAGGTACTTTCCGAGGTTTATGATGAATTAGGATTTAAGAATTTTAAAATAAATTTATCTACGCGTCCTGATGTCAGAGTAGGTTCAGATGAAATATGGGATAGGGCCGAAGATGCTCTTCAACAAGCCATAAATAAATTAAATTTAAAATATGAAGTTTCTGAGGGTGATGGTGCTTTTTACGGCCCAAAACTAGATTTTATTCTTACCGATGCAATCGATAGAGAGTGGCAATGCGGAACACTTCAATTAGATTTTAATTTACCGGAAAGATTAGATGCACGATTTGTTGGAGAAGATGGTGAAAAACATCACCCGGTTATGATGCATCGAGCAATTTTGGGATCAGTAGAAAGGTTTATTGGAATTTTAATCGAAGAATTTGATGGAAATTTTCCTGTTTGGCTGTCACCGATTCAAGTCGTAATAATTAATATTTCTCAAAAACATGAAAAAAAAGCTAGAGAAATTCAAGAAAAACTTAAAAGTAGGGGCTTTAGAGTGAAATTAGACTTGAGGAATGAGAAAATCACTTATAAAATCCGCGATCACTCAATGCAAAGAGTACCTTATCAACTTGTTGTGGGCGATAAAGAGGAAGAAACAAATACTGTATCTGTTCGAGCTCGAAAAGGTGAGGATTTAGGAAGCATGAAAATAGAAGATTTTTCTAACATGCTTAGCGAAAAAATAAAATCAAAGGAGGTTTGATTGGTTAAATTTTTTTTAGTTTCAGTCTAATTTATGGCTCAAGCAAGAAGGGCGTTCGAAAAAAGAAATAAACAGCCCATTAACAAATTTATCAAAGCTGCAAAAGTAAGACTAATATCTCAAACTGGTGAGCAGTTAGGAGTTGTAGACTTAAATGAAGCTTTAGATAAGGCTAAAGATCAAGATTTAGATCTTGTCCAAATGAATAACGACACAGACACACCTGTTTGTAAGTTAATGGACTATGGAAAACATCTTTTTGATCAGAAAAAACAAAAAGCAGCCTCTAAGAAAAAAACCAAAAAAACTCAACTTAAGGAGATTAAATTTAGACCTGGAACTGACGAGAACGATTATCAAATAAAGTTAAGAAATATAATAAAGTTTTTGAATGAAGGGGATAAAACAAAAATTACAATGAGATTTAGAGGTAGAGAGTTAGCTCATAAAGAAATAGGATTAAGGTTACTAAAGAGAGTAGAATCTGACCTTTCAGATATTGCCTCTGTGGAGCAGGAGCCTGTTTCAGAAGGTAGACAATTCGTGATGCTTCTTAGCCCAAATAAAAAATAATCATGCCAAAAATTAAAGTTCATAGCGGCGCAGCCAAACGTTTTAAAAAAACCGGTAATGGTTTGAAAAGAAAACATGCAAACAAAAGCCATATTCTTACTAAAATGACAACTAAATCTAAAAGACAACTTCGTGGAACGGTTGCTTTGGCAGCAGGCGATGAAAAACTAGTTAAAAGAATGTTTAAGGAGAAATCTTAATGGCTAGGGTTAAAAGAGGAGTTGAAGCTAGAAGGAAGCACAAGAAAGTTTTAAAACTTGCTAAAGGATACCGTGGCGCAAGAAGCAGAACTTTCAAAGTCGCTAAGCAGGCTGTCACGAGAGCTGGACAATATGCATATCGGGATAGAAAAGTAAAAAAAAGAACCTTTAGATCACTTTGGATAGTGAGAATAAATGCAGCTGTAAGAGAACATGGGATGTCTTATAGTGTTTTTATGAATAGTCTGAAGAAGGCTAACATCAATCTCGATCGAAGAGTGTTAGCAAATCTTGCTGCCGAAGATTCAGAATCTTTTGCAGATTTAGTCGAAATTGCTAAACAAAATGCAGCATAATATGTTGTATGGATTTATCAAAACTTAAAGCGGATTTAAAAAAAGACTTTAATTCATCTTCATCTTCTGTAGATCTTCAAAATTTAAAAGTTAAGTATCTTGGAAAAAAAGGCAAGATAACTAATTTATCTAAAAAACTAAGTACATTTGAAAAAAAGGATCGACCAAAAGTAGGGAAAAAAATTAACGAACTTAAATTACTTTTTAACGAACTTAATGATAAAACTTCTCTTAAAATTGAAAAAAAAGAACTAGAAATTGAAATATCAAAAGAGCAAGTAGATGTTTCTCTTCCAGTGGATACATCTCAGAGAGGGGGGCTACACCCGATTACAAGAACAATTGAAAAAATATCCTCGTACTTTTTAACTAAAGGCTATCTTATTGAAGATGGACCTGAAATAGAAAGCGAATACTATAATTTTGATGCACTTAATATTCCACAAGATCACCCTGCTAGAGATATGCACGATACCTTTTATTTAAGTACTGGAGACTTGCTTAGAACTCATACCTCACCAGTTCAGATTCATGCTCTAGAAAAATATGAAATGCCTTTAAAAATCCTTTGCCCAGGAAAAGTCTATAGAAGTGATTCGGATCCAACACATACTCCTATGTTCCATCAAATAGAAGGATTAGTAATAGATAAAAATGTGAACTTTGGAAATTTGAAAAAGGAATTAGTTGATTTTTTGAATTATTTTTTTGGAAAGGATTTAAAAGTTAGATTTCGCCCCTCTTATTTTCCATTTACTGAACCCTCCGCTGAGGTAGACATTATGGATCAAAAGGGTTGGTTAGAAATAATGGGCTGCGGAATGGTTCATCCAAATGTTTTAAAAATGTCAGGCATAGATTATAAAAAATATTCTGGCTTTGCATTTGGCTTAGGAATAGAAAGAATGGCTAAGTTAGATTATTCAATTAGCGATATGCGCATTTTATTTGAAAATGACTTAAAAGCTATTTCGGGTAAAAAATGAAATTTTTAAAGTCTCATTTACTAGAGAAGGTGCCAATGAAAATTGACACTAGAAAACTTGAAACCGAGTTGACTAGACTTGGTTTGGAAGTGGATTCCGTAAAAAAATTTAAAAATAAAGCAGATTTTGTTTTAGATTTAGACTTAACGCCCAATCGTGGAGATTGTTTTAGCGTTCTTGGTATTGCAAGAGAGTTAGCAGCAGCCGAGAACAAAAAAATAAAACAAGAAATCGTTGATTTAAAAAAAACTGACCTTAAACCTAAAACCAGAGTTAAATTATCGGCTCAAGGTGCTTGTCCAAGGTATAGTTTTATTGAAATTTACAATTTTGATAATTCAAAAAAAATCCCAAATTTTATTCTGGATAGGCTTGAAGCTGGAGGAATTAATTCTATAAATCCTGTAGTTGATATTTTGAACTATGTCATGTTGGACTTTGGCCAGCCAATGCATGCATTTGATTTGGATAAAATTGGCAAGGTTATAGACGTTAGATATGCCAAGGATAAAGAAAAAGTAAAACTTTTGGATGAATCTACAAAAGTTTTAAACAAAAATTGTCTTGTTATTTCTGATGAGAATCAGGCATTAGCATTTGCTGGAATCATGGGGGGATTGAATTCTTCAGTGACAAACGAAACTAATTCCATTTTTATTGAGTCAGCTTTCTTCACTCCAGATGTTATTAGAGGTAAAGCGAGAAACTTCAATATACAAACCGATTCTTCACAAAGATTTGAAAGGGGAGTTGATTTTAATATACAAATTCAGGCTTTAAAAAAAGTAACCAACTTAATAATAAAATATTTATCAGGATCTTATTCTGTTATTTCCACTGTTGAACAAAAAAAACATATTCCAGATCAAAGAAAGATTACTCTTAATTTATCAAATTTAAGAACAAAGCTAGGGTATGAAATCAAATCTAATAAAATAAAAAAAGTCTTAAAATCTCTTGATTTAAAAGTAGAGAGTTTAAAAAATAATTTTCTATCGGTTGAAGTTTCAAGTCATAGATTTGATCTAAAAATCGAAGAGGATCTAATAGAAGAAATTGCCCGAATTGAAGGATATGACAATATTCCTTCAATTGATTTAAAAACCACAAACCAACAATACAGAAACTCAAAATATCTTCAGTCTTTGCAGTTAAAGAAATATTTAGCAAACCAAGGATATCAGGAAGTTATTAATTACTCTTTTATAAATAAACAAATTTTAGATGATTTAGATATCATCCATGAAACTATCAAGATTAAAAATCCTCTCAATGAAAACCTAGAAGTCATGAGACCCAGTCTGATGCCGAGCTTAATAACAAACTTAAAAAGTAATTTAAATCGTGGAGAAACTTTTATAAAAATATTTGAAGAAGGAAAAGTTTTTAAACTAGATTCAGCAAAAAGCGAAACAAACATGTTTTCAGGCTTAATATTCGATCATGACAAGAAAAAAAATTGGAATGATAAAGCAATCTTTGATTTTTTTGATTTAAAAAAATTAATTATTGATATGTTGGGATATCTTTCTGCAACTAATATAAAGTTTATAAAGAGTAAAAACGTTTTTTTACACCCAAATATTTCTTTAGATGTTGCGGTTAAAGGAAAAATAATAGGATCTTTTGGAAGGGTTCATCCAAAAATTAACAAAAACTTCGGAATTAAAAAAACATTTTTTTACTTTGAATTCTTAACAGAATCCTTGTTTTTTGAAAGTGACATTAAGATAAGTGAATCTTCAAAATACCCATCTATTCAAAGAGATTTATCTTTTTTAATTCCTGGAAAAATAGATTTTGATAAATTATATGAATTAGCTAAAAAATTAGGCGGCTCAAATTTAGTTACTTTCAAGCTATTCGACCTATATCAAGAGTCTGAAAAAAACCAAGACTCAAGTTATGCTTTTAATTTCACTTGGCAATCAAATAAGAAAACTTTAGAAGATAAAGAGATAGATTTGATAGTATCAGATATTATAAAAGGCTTCCGAGAAAAGTTTAACGCGAAACTTAGAAGTTAATATGTCTATCACTAAATCGGACTTAGTTAATCAATTGAATCAGAAATTAGGACTTCCCAAAAAAGAAAGTATCATGATTGTTGAGACTTTTTTTCAAGAAATTTCTGAGGCTTTGGCTAGAGGTGAGGAGGTAAAGTTGCCTGGATTAGGAAATTTTTCAACATCTTTCAAAAAAAGTAGACCTGGAAGAAACCCAAAGACAGGAAAACAATATGTAATTGAGGCAAGAAATGTCATAAGCTTTAAAGCAAGTAAAAAGTTAAGACAAGATCTCTAAATAAGTGGAAATTGATTTAAAAAAAATTCCTGATAAAAAATATTTTACTACTGCGGAAGTCTCAAAAATTGTGGGCGCTAAAGCCCATACTTTAAGATACTGGGAAAGAGAATTTGATTCATTATTTAAATTAAAAAAGTTATCAAATAAAAGAGTTTTTAAAAAAAAGGATGTTATCAACCTATTAAAGATAAAAAGTCTTTTAAAAAATGAGGGCATGACTATTAAAGGTGCGAAGACTAAAATAAATGCCTTTGAAATAGACTTAAAATCTTCAGTTGACATTTTGCCTGTATTGAAGGAAATTTTAAAAGAATTAAAAAAATAGTTTGGGAGAGAAGTATGAGAAGAATTGTTACAGGTCATAACAAAGAGGGTAAATCAATTATTAATATTGATGGTCCACCAGCAAGAACTTTAGGAGAAGATGTTGGAGGGCTTTATGAACTTTGGAATACTGACGGAAAAGATGTAAATTCATTAGATTCAGTAGATAGGGCTAATTCAGAAGTAATTCTATCTCCACCGGCTGGAGGAACTAAATTTAGGTATTTTCAAATCAATCCAGTTCCGGAAGGTGTTTCTGCTGAATTCATTGAAGAAGCCACTGCTGAAGCTTTCGAAAAAATGGGAGCAGCACATCATAGGGTTGACACAACAAGACATCCAGCGATGCACAAAACTGAAACTGTAGATTATATAATTTTGCTTAAAGGCGAAGTTACTTTGATCCTTGATGAGGAAGAGGTCGCGTTAAAACCTTTTGACGTCGTTGTACAAAGAGGAACAAATCATGCTTGGGCAAATTATGGAAATGAACCGGCTCTCTTGATAGCAGTTCTAATCGATAGCAATGTAAGAGAGTAAATGCAGAAGAAATCAAAATCTTCATTAGATATTTTAAAAAATCGCATCAATAAAACTCTTGATAGCGGCAGAAAGATTGCTCAAAAAAAACGCCATGAGAAAGGATATCGCACTGCCAGAGAAAATTTAGAACATCTCGTCGATACTGGTTCTTTTATAGAGTATGGTCAGTTAGCCGTTGCTGCTCAGAGAAGTAGACGTGATTACGAAGAATTGATGACAGAAACAGCTGCCGATGGAATTATCACTGGTATGTGCAAAATTAATTCTGAAATTGTTGGCGAAGATAATTCTAATGCATTAGCAATAATCAATGACTATTCGGTGCTTGCTGGGACACAAGGTTTTTTTCATCATAAAAAACTAGATCGCATATGTGAGCTAGCTACAGATTCATTATTGCCAGTAGTAATGTTTACTGAAGGTGGAGGCGGGAGGCCCGCAGACACTGACGTTTCTACTCAAATTGCTGGATTAAATATCACTTCTTTTTCAAATTGGGCTGCTTTAACTGGAGATTCTCTCAAGATTGCAGTGAATAATGGCTATTGTTTCGCTGGAAATGCTGCTTTGTTTGGTTCCGCTGATATTTGCATAGCTACTAAAAGTTCTTGGATAGGAATGGCTGGTCCAGCGATGATTGAAGGAGGAGGTTTAGGAGTATTCAAGCCCGAAGAAATTGGACCAGCAGAAATGCATTATAAAAATGGACACTTAGATTACTTAGCTGAAAATGAAGAAGAAGGAACAAATATTGCTAAAAAAGTGCTTTCGTATTTTCAGGGCAAAGCTCAAATATGGGAGGCGAATGATCAATCTCTGATGGGTAGTATTATTCCTGAAGATCGAAGGATGGGTTTTCCAGTAAGAGAAATTATAGAAACCTTGGCAGATAAAAATTCATTTTTGGAGTTAAAAAAGGTTTTTGGACGAAGTGTAATTACGGGGTTTATAAGACTAGAAGGCAAACCTTATGCTCTCATTGCTAATGACTGCCAACAACTGGGTGGTGCGATTGATTCAGAAGCCTCGGATAAAGTCGCCAATTTTTTAGAGATTTGTAATCATCATGATTTACCTATAATTTCTTTAGTAGATACTCCTGGGTTTATGGTTGGACCGGACAGCGAAACTGAAGGAGCTTTTCGAAGAATGGGAAATTTTTTTAAACGCGGCTCTAAGGTCGAATCAAAAATTGTCGCAATTATTTTAAGAAGAGGTTATGGGTTGGGAGCTATGGCGATGACCGGAGGAAGCTTTTTAGATCCAATTTATACCGCATCTTGGCCAAATGGCGAATTTGGCGGAATGGGGTTAGAAGGATATGTGAAATTAGGCTTTAAAAAAGAATTAGAAGCTGAAAAAACTGAGGAAAAAAAACAGGCACTTTATAATAAACTGTTGGCGAAAATGTATGAAGTTGGTAAAGCAACTGAAGCGGCTTCGTATTTAGAAATGGATGCAGTTATAAACCCTGTAGATACTAGGGCAGTTATAATCAAAGCATTTGAAAATTTCGGGGCGTAGCGCAGCCTGGTAGCGCACTTGACTGGGGGTCAAGTGGTCGCAGGTTCAAATCCTGCCGTCCCGACCACAATTAAAATTTAAGAACTAACTATAATCTTCTTATCTAATAGATTCTTTCTCTCAGTTTCATTGATTCCAATATCAGATAATACTTCATGAGTATGTTCGCCTAATTTTGGAGCTGGTCTGGAAAGCTTAGTTGGAGTTTTGCTAAATCTTGCAGCTGGTCTAGCTTGTCTGACTTCACCAAAGCCGTCTATATTTATTCTTTGAATAGATTCATTAGCCAAAATTTGTTCATTATCTAAAAGTTCCATACGGTCTAGCAAAGGCGCGCTAGGAACTCCTTCGGCTTGTAGTCTCTCTAAAATTTCAGAGCTGTTCCATTTTGCTATTTCTTCACCGGTAATTTCTTTTCTTATTTGAGCATTTGCTACTCTCCCTGCAGGAGATGCGAATCTTTCATCATCAACTAAATCTTCTCTATTCAGAGCTTTGCACATGCCTTGCCATTCAGCATCAGATACAGCCCCAGCTGTTATATATTTGTCTTTGGCTTTATAAATTAGATCCTGACTTCCTTGGAGCTTTCTTACATCTATTTCATTTTCTGCAAAGACAATCCCAGCCATACCCTCTGGCCAGAAAAATGAAATCATGCAGTCCAACATAGACAATTCAATATGTTGAGCTGTACCGTGTTTCTCTCGAGCATATAAAGCTGCAGCGACTGCTTGAGCAGCAGTCAAGGCAGTGACTTTGTCCGCGATAATAATTCTGAACATTTTAGGCCTGCCTGTGTCTCTATCGGCTTGAATATCAGTTGCTCCGGAAAGCGCTTGGATGACAGGATCGTAAACTCTTGAATTTGCATAAGGCCCTCTATTTCCAAACCCGCTTATTGATACATATATTATTTTTGGGTTGAGTTTTCTTATTACCTCCTCTCCGAAACCCATTCTGTCGATAGCACCAGGACGAAAGTTTTGCATGAAGACATCAGCTTCAGAGGCCAGTCTGAGTAATATTTTTTTGCCTTCTTCTGTTTTCAGATCTAAAGCTATTGATTTTTTTCCTCGATTACATGAAAAGAAAACCGGATTTACCCCGTTATGAGGCGCTGCCATGTGTCTTACAAGTTCTCCAGTCAATGGTTCTACTTTTATTACCTCAGCGCCTTGATCTGCCAACATCATCGCTGCAACAGGTCCGGAAACCATGCCCGTCAAATCTAATACTTTTAAACCTGTTAAAGGACCCATTTTAAATTCTAGTAATTGACTTCCATCGCTTTAATGAAAGCAGTTCTTTTAATAATTTTTTCTCTATAAATTGTAATATTTTTTGACAATTCAAACTCATAAAAGATAGCCCAATCAAGACAAGACATCAAGAGAATGTCAGCCAGACCAAATCCTCCTGAAAGCAAGTACTCGTTATTTTCCAGGTGTTTTTCTATTACTTTAAAGTGCCTCTGAAGATATTCTCTACAAGAAGCTACTACTTTTGGAGCAGCCCCGTAAATGTCTTTTAGATCGTAATGGCGACGCATTACATAAAGACTGGTTTCGTCTACCTCTCCATAAATGTAATTACACCATTCATCTTCTTTTGCCATCTCTTGAGAAGATGAAGGGATAAAAATATTTTTAGATGGAAAGGTATTTTGAATATATTTACAAATTGCAACACTTTCTGAAAGTTTGAAACTCCCATGTTCAAGGCTAGGAATTTTTTGCTTCGGATTAAGAGAAGTGTACTCGGTTGTAAGTGTTTCTCCAGTTCTTGGTCCGATAGGGTTCAATTCATATTCAACCTCTAGTTCTTCAGCAATCCAAATTGGTCGTAGCGTCCTAGCAGTTCCGGCTCCCCAAAGTTTTATAATTTCATTAGACACAAGTTAATCATATAAAAAAAGGGGCTGTGAAGCCCCTTTTTTTTTAACCTAATAATTTACTTTTAGAAGTAAAATTTATTTTTCTAGGTTTTTGGTCTTCAGGAATAACTCTTTCTAGACCAATGTAAAGCATTCCATTGTTCAAAGCTGCACCTTTAATAATCATGTCATCAGAAAGCACAAACTTTTTAACGAAATTTCTAGCAGCAAGACCTTGGTGAACTATTCCTTCACTTGCGTCTTTATCTTTTGTTCCGGTAATAGTTAAGTTTTCACCGGCCGCTTCAATATCTAATTCACTTTCTTCAAAGCCTGCAACTGCAACTTCAATTGTGTATTGCTCCTCATTAACCTTCCTTATGTTATAAGGGGGGTAATTAGAGGTTTGTTTGGAATTTGCCAGCAAGGATAATGTATCTATCGTTCTGTCAAATCCTACTGAAAATGGAGAAATATCTCTCCATAAAAGTTCAAATGTATTATTTATCATTTTTTACTCCTTTAGTTAAGCAAGTTAAAATTACGTTGACCTTAAAAGCATCAACACTTTTTATATGGGGCACTTTTCTTAAAAATCAATAGATAGGTATAATTTAAGAGTGTTATCTTTTAAGAATCAAAATTGTTCTTTGACCCTTAGAGAGGGGATTGAAGAATATAATGACTATCTTCGCGCTAATGGAAAAGAAGTTTTAGCTCAATTGCGAGACTCGTCAATTGTCCAAGATCATGATGTGACCCATGTCATTTTTGGTTTAGATACTACTTTAGAAGAAGAAAGTTTACTTGACACTTGGGTTTTGTGGTGTTGTTCCTATCGATTGAGCCATTTAATGTCATATTCAAAACAACCTGAAATCAAAGATTTGTACAAAAAACTATTGAGAGAGGTTGGAATTTTTAAATTCCTAAAGCTTCTAATTAACGTATTTCCGACTAAATTCAAAATTATTTTTAAACATAAAAAATTAATGAAAAAAAAATGGCCATTTGAATTTCCAGAAGCATACTACGACAGAAAGATTTTCGACTTGAGAGAAGAATATGGAATTGAAATCCTAAAAGAAGAGGATAAACAATTCAGAAAGTTAAATTGGTCTGGAGCTATAAAAAATTAGACGTCATACTTATTAAACAAAGGGAGGAAAAAAATGGATAAAACTCATTGGATCACTGTTGCAAGTGAAAAAGTGCTTTTGGCAATTATAGGCGTGGCTACCTGTTTAGCTGCCCTACAACATCTTTACAACATGTACTTATCAATGGAGATCATGCTTGCAGATTTGTTTTTGTTGTTTATCTTTACAGAAATCCTAGCGATGGTTGCTGCATTTTACAGTTCAAAGAGAATACCAGTGACATTGCCAATTATAATTGCCATAACAGCATTGTGCAGATTAATCGTGATGCAAAATAAAGATATGGACGCTTTGATTATAATTGCAGAGGCAAGTGCTGTAATAATTTTGGCAGGAGCAGCTTACATTATGAGCTTAAAAGACAAAATTAGTCTCGAGAAATTAAAGGATAGAGATTAACTTTTTCTATTTTTTTTGACTTTGAATTTCAGTAATTCTTTTTTTATTTCTTTAGAGATTAATTCATGATTTAAATATTCACAAAACTTTTCCACATCTTTTTCAGATGTAGGGTCGGTAGCTATTAATTCAATTACATCTCCTGGTTTAGCTTCATGAATGGCTCGATGCAAAAGCATAATTGGTTCAGGACAAATCAATCCTTTTGCATCAATTTTTTGCGTCATAGTATCTGAGTCTTTCTATGTCATTCTCTTCGGCTTTTTCTCCATACTGGATTTCAATAATGTGACATGGTTCATCAAAGGGATTTGTAATTTGATGCCAAGCTTTCTTTTGAACATGAAAAACTTCTTCTTTTTTAAGATTTATTGATTCAAAATTTTCAGCATCTTTTTCGCTAAAATTCACAACACAAGAACCTTTGGATACAAACCAGATCTCATTTCTATGAAAGTGTCTTTGAAAGCTCATCCCGTTATTTGGCGATATTATTAATTCTTTTAGTTTAAGATTTTTGTCTTCAAATAAATTAAAAAATTTTCCCCAAACTCTCTTCTCAGATGGGTATTCAAAATTTTTTAGAATCCAGCTAGAAGAGTTTTTTTTATCTTTGCCGCCAACACCAAAATGAAAGCTAACTCCTTTGACTTCCATTTCAGGAATATTTTGTTCATTCCTATCTCCGCCATTACAAAAAAGTATTTCGTCATTTGGATGATCTAACTTGATTTTTTCTAAAGCGTTTTTACAACTTCCTGCTTCGTCATCTTCAAAAGCAATTACTTCATCGACAAATCTTATGTTGGAAAGAATTATTTTTCTTTCCTTGAAGGGCATAAAAAATTTGCCCTTTTTATTTTTTAACCAGTCATCGCTATTTAAGGCAACAATCAGCCTGTCACCCATAGATTTAGCTTCTTTCAAATAAGCTATATGACCCGAATGAATGGGGTCGAACCCTCCACTAACTAAGACAACTTTCATAATTAAATTTTAATCTATCTTCTCTAAAAGACTTTAAAGTTTTTGTCATTTATTGCTCTTTTGGTGGTTTGATCTAATCTTATAAAAACTAAAAAGGATGCAAGTAAAACTCCAAAACACAATCCTATCCACATTCCAATTGCTCCTTGACTGGAAACTATTAGGTCTGTCAAACCTAAAACATATCCTATCGGTAGGCCAAAACACCAAAAAGCAATAATCATTATGTATAGAGGAGCTAGGGTATCTTTGTAACCTCTTAAAGCTCCTTGTCCAGTAAAACTCACTCCATCTGAAAGTTGCATGAAAGCTGCTATGAATATCAATGAAGCAGATAAAGAGACTACAGCCGGATCTGTGTTAAAGAAAGATGCAAAAAGTGTTCCAAAGTTGTAAAGCAATATAAAGTTAAAACAAGCCAATATCACTGCGATGACGATAGCAAAGAAAGAGGAGTATCTTGCTCTAACAAATTCTCCAGCACCAAGCAGATTTCCAGATCTCACAGCAGCTGCTAAACCTATAGAAAGCGGTAGCATGAAGGTAACGGTTGTGACTTGCATTGCGATCGCATGAGATGCGATTGTATTTTCTCCTAAATTACTCAAGAGCAAGCCGCTTCCACTGAAAAGACCAAATTCTACAAAGATACAAGCTCCAATAGGAAATCCTAGTTTAAATATTTCTTTAATTTTTTGTAAGTCTGGTGCGTGATACCCCTTGAATAATTTTGCTTCTTGATAGGGTTTAGAAAAATATATATAGATAGTTAGAGCGATAAGAGCGGTCCATGAAGAAATAGCAAACGATACTCCGCATCCGCTGCCACCAAGCTCAGGAAATCCGAATTTCCCAAAAATTAAGACGTAATTCAATAATGCACTCAGAGTGACCATTCCTAGATTAATTATTGTTATAGGAATCGGTCGAGTAATTCCTTCGCTAAATGATTTTAAAGGTTGGAATAAAAACAGGGCCGGGGTACCTACCAATAGGCCCAATAAGTAATTTTTAGTTATTTTTTGAACTTCGTCAGGGGTCTTAAAAAAATCTAAAATATTGCCGGCAAACCCAAGATATAAAGACACTAAAATTATTAAAGGTATGCAAAGCCAAAAAGCTTGTTTTAAAAGCGGCCCAATTTCTTGATGTTTTTTGGCTCCATGATATTGTGCAACATACGCTGTTATTATAAAAAGGCTACCACCCAAGCCAAAAAAAATTGGCCAAAAAAGCATATTACCAGTCGCTACAGCAGCCTGATCTACGGTATTATAATTTCCAGTCATCATCGCTGCGATTACACCAGTAGCATGAGTAGCCAATTGAGAAAAGTAAATTGGTATCGCAAGGCTAAAAAAAACTTTTAATTCAAAACCAATCTTATTTGAGCTGCCTATAGGTTCAATAATGTTTTTGTCATCAGTAGCATTCATAAAAGGTAGGGTATGATACTACTTGAAAATTAAATTTGGAGATTAAAATCAGAAAAGACAATAGACCTTTTTGGTTGAAACGAATTAATTGGTGGCTCGATCAAAAGTATATTAAGTTTAAAATTGCACCTCAATTTGAAAAGATTGGCGAGGGACCTTTAATTCTTGGTGTGAGATATTTACATGTTAATGGAGAGGGGATTTCAGTTGGAAATTTTGCTACTTTTATATCTGCACCTGATTCCCATATTCATTTAACAACCTGGAATGCTGACACATACCAAGGAAAAATTGAAATCGGAGACTTCTGTCTATTCAGTCCCGGCGTAAGAATATCTGCTGCAACGAGTATAAAAATTGGAAATTCTTGTATGTTTGCTAACAGTGCTTATATTTCTGATTCTGATTGGCATGGAATTTATGATAGAGCTTTACCGGTAGGAAAGTCCGAAGATGTAGTACTAGAAGATAATGTTTGGATTGGCGACGGCGCGATTGTCAGCAAAGGAGTGACTATAGGAAAAAATTCAATTGTTGGAGCAAGATCGGTAGTTATAAAAGATGTTCCTGAAAACGTTATTGTGGCAGGCAATCCTGCACAAGTAGTAAAAGAATTAGACGAAAATGAAAGATTAATTTCTAGAGCCGATATGTTCTCTTCGCCAGATGAACTAGACGCTTTATATTTGAAAATAGACAGGATCAGTTTAAAAGAAAATTCTTTTCTTGGCTGGATTAAGAGCAAGTTATTCCCAGGAAAAAATAATTAATGAAAATTATTATCGATAAAGATCTTCAAGAGCTTTCCGAAATATTAAATCGAGAGGAAACTTTAAAAGTTGAATGCCTTGCTCCAAAAGATATAAATAACAAAAATATCAAAAGTGCTGAAGCTTTATTTTTAAGGTCAATAACTAAAATTGATAATAAACTTTTAGAAAACACTAAAGTAAAGTTTGTAGCGTCTTTGACTTCGGGAGAAGATCATATAAACCACGAAACTCTCAAAAATCTAGACATATCCCTGTCTTCGGGACAAGGTGGAAATACGCTCGCAGTAGTTGAATATGTTTTGAGCACTTTATCGATTTTGTTGATTGATAAAAAAATAACTCCATTTGAAACAAAAATAGGAATAATTGGATTTGGAAGAATCGGAAAAAAATTAAAAGAAATATTGGATGCAATAGGATTTCCAAATATTATCTATGACCCTTACATTCCAGAGTGTTCAGGAACTTTGATGGATGTTTTAGAATGTGATGTCATAACTCTTCATTGTTCCTATTCAAAACAAGGTAAATTTCCTTCTCATCACCTACTGACTGATCAACATTTAAACAAGCTCAGCAAAAAAAAATTTTTAATTAATTGTTCAAGAGGGGAGGTTTTAACTGAAGATTATTTTGAATTAAAAAATAATAATTTCATTTTTGATGTGTGGCCAAAAGAAAATGAACCAAATTTTGAAAATTACAGTAAACCCATGATCGCAACTCCGCATATTGCTGGCAAAACAATTGGCGCAGAAAATAATTTCTCTTTTAATGCTTTGAAAGACTTTAATAATTTTTTTGATTTAAATTTGAACTATTCTAGCAATCAAAGAATCAAAGAAGTTTTTGTAGGAAAATCGTTGGAAGAGGAGATTAATTTTTTTGGATTACCCGCTTCTTTAATTTTAAAAGTTTATGATGTTAGAGAAGACGATTTAATTTTTAAAAAATATTTCGACAATGAAAATATCAATGAAGATTTTCAAGATTTAAGAATTTCACTTAAAAGATTAGGAATAACTAATCACAAGATAACTGGCGATGTAAGCAATAAGTCAAAATCTCTAATGAATTTGATGGGATTTAGACTCTAAGCATCATTCAATTTGTCTTGTATAATATCTCGATGATTAACCCTAATAATCTTTTGTCTGCGGAAGAGCTAGCTTCCTTAAGAGAGACTAAGGATTGGAAAAACTATTTGGCTATTTTAAGTATTTGGTCTCAAATTATTTTAGGTTTTATAATTTTCGCAATTTGGCCCTCTTTGATCACTTTTTTAATTTCATCTTTGATCATTGGTACGAGACAATTCGCTTTGGTCATTATGATGCACGATGGCGCTCATAATTTGATATCTAAAAATAAAAAAATTAATGATTTCATTTCTCAGTGGCTTTGTGCATTTCCAATGATGACTGAGACAGGTACTTATAGAACCTATCATTTAAAACATCATAAGCATACAGAGACAGATCTAGACCCGGATAAAATTTTGACAGATCCTTTCCCAGTATCAAAGGCAAGCTTTTCAAGAAAAATCCTCAGAGATTTGACTGGCATTTCAGGCTTAAGAAGATACTTAGGTTATTTTTCATCTGCGTGGGGACCTAACGAGAAAAATTTAATATCTCACCTGAAGCATTTTTTTTCTAAACTTTACGGATTCTTAATCTGCCAAAGTGTGATTCTTTTAGTTTTAGCTTTTTTTGGATTGCCTTGGTTATATTTGCTGCTATGGTGGATTCCGAAACTGACAGTTTTTAGTTTATTTTATAGATTGAGAAACATTGCAGAACACGCATGTACTTCAGGAGTAGAAGATTTCTCAAACACCCGTACCACTTTGTCGCCGATGTTGATTAGATATTTCATTGCTCCTTTAAATGTTAATTATCATTTAGAGCATCATCTTTTTATGTTTTGTCCATGGTATAACTTGCCTAAAGCTCATGAAATGCTGAAGACAAAGGAATTTTATAAAGATTTAGAAGTCGAACAAGGTTATTTCAACGTTTTTAAAAAGGTGATAATTTGAGATGGATAAAAAAGAACTCAAAAATAAATTATCAGAAGCTTCTTACATAGTTACCCAAGAGCACGGTACTGAAGCACCTTTTTCAGGAGAACTTTTGGATATCAAAGATGATGGAACGTTTGTCTGCGTTTGTTGCCAAAATAAATTATTTTCATCAAAAACAAAATATGACTCAGGGACTGGATGGCCTAGCTTTTGGCAGCCATTTAATGAGACTTCGGTAAAAAATTATGAGGATAGAAGTCACGGAATGGTCAGAGTGGAAGTGAGATGCTTTGCTTGTGATGCACATTTGGGTCACGTTTTCCCAGATGGCCCTGAGCCAACAGGCCTAAGATATTGTATGAATTCGGTTGCAATGATTTTTGAGCCAAAAAGTGAATAATTTTTGGAAGTCATCTTTAGGATTCTCCTTTTTTACTTTTGTTTCTAGGGTTTTTGGTTACCTAAGAGATCTTACTTTGGCAGCATTTTTAGGAGCCGGTCAAATTTATGATATTTTTGTTGTAATTTTTAGAATTCCAAACGTTTTTAGAAGTTTTTTTGGTGAGGGTGCTATGGCGCAATCATTGGTTCCAAGCATTATAGAAGCTAGAGAAAATATAAATGTATTTCTGAATCAAATTTTTTCCCTATTATTTTTTTCGTTAATAATTTTTGTGGGGTTAGCTGAATTATTTCCTGAGCTTTTTGTAGCGATTTTTGCTCCTGGGTTCATTCAAGACGCAGACAAATTTAATCAGGCATCTTATTTTCTTCGAATTGTTTTTCCTTATATTTTATTAATTTCAATGACAGCTTATTTTGGCGCAATTCAAAATTCGAAAAAGGTGTTCCAATTTGTTGCTGCCACACCTATTTTCTTTAATTTAAGTCTTATTTGCTTTGCCTTATCTTTCTCAGAACTTTCACTTTCAGTTCTTGGGATTTCTATTTTAACGGCTGGGATCATTCAACTTATTTTAAATTTTTCAGTAGTTGTTTATCTGGGAGTTTTACCTAAACTCACAATTTACTTTGATCGAGATACTTTAAAATCTTTTTTTAACAAATTCGTTCCTGCAATCTTTGCTGCAGGTGTTTATCAATTAAACGTTTTAGTTGATACTATTTTTGCCTCATTTCTTATCACTGGAAGTCCGACATGGCTTTACTTATCAGAAAGGTTAGTACAATTTCCTCTAGGACTTTTTGGGGTTGCAGTTGCTTTGGTTTCGCTTCCAAATCTAACAGAACTTTTTTTAAAAAATGATATGAAACAAATAAGTTCCCAAAGTTTTAAGATCCTAGGAATTTTAATTCTAATGGGAATCATTTGTTTTTTCGGTGCATTTTTTTTAGGCGATTTAATAATTGAATTACTTTTCAAAAGAGGAGAGTTTTCTAGTTATGATGTAAATATGACCTTTCTTGCATTGCAAGGTTATGCAATTTCTTTAATTTTTTTATTGCCACAAAAATATTTTAATAGTTTGTTTTTTGCCATTTCAAAGACTTATATGGTGGTCACTACTGGATTGATTGCTCTTATTACTAACTTGATTCTTAATTATTATTTTATATTTGAACTTGATTTTGGCCATTATGGCTTGGCACTTGCTACATCAGTAAGTAGCGTAATTGTTTTTTTTATAAGTCTTACATGGCTTTTTAATAAAAAAGTTTTAATAGTAAATTAAAGATGTACTTGATAAGAGGATTACAAAATATTGAATTATTTCAAAAACGTTTTGCAAAAGTTCAACTAATTGCAACTATCGGTAATTTTGATGGTCTTCACCTTGGACATCAAAAAATAATTTCAGACATGAAAAGCATCGCTTCAAACAAAGGCTATCAAACCTTAGTAATCTTTACTGAGCCACATGCGAAAGAATTTTTTGCAAAAAAATCATCATCAATTGAAGAGCCTAAAAGAATATCTCCTTGGAGAGATAAATTTGAAAGATTAAAAGATCAAGGAGTAGATTTTGTTTTTTATTTAAATTTCAATAAAAAATTACAATCGATGACTCCAGAAAAATTCATTAAAGAAGTTTTGGGAAACTTTAATATCAAACACCTTACCATTGGAGATGATTTCAAATTTGGTTATAAAAGAAAAGGAGATTATGAAATGTTATCCGCTTGGGGAAAAGATAACGACATTAAGGTGGAAAACACTCCAACTTTTTCTAAGGGAGAAAGAAGATACAGTAGCTCATGGATCAGGGAAGCACTGTCTGAAAATAACTTTGATTTGGCAGAAGAGCTCTTAGGGAGAAGATATACTTTTTCAGGAAAAGTTGTCAGTGGAAACAGTTTGGGTAGAACTATAGGGGTGCCTACAGCAAATTTATGGCTGCCAAAAAGTAATTTACCCATTCAAGGAGTATATGCAGTGAAAATAAAAATCAATGAAGTCATTCACAAAGGTATTGCAAATATGGGAATAAGACCTACTATTGGCGGAGAAAATCCTGTTCTAGAAGTACATATTTTTGATTTTAATGAAAATATTTATGGAAGAAGAATTGAAGTAGAATTTTGTAATAAAATAAGGGAAGAAAAAAAATTTTCAGGTCTAGAAGAATTGAAATCTCAAATATCTAAAGATATAGAACTCTCAAAAAAACTTTTAAGTTAGTGAAGCCACTCAAAGAAACATTAAATTTGCCAGTTACTAAGTTTTCAATGAAAGCGAACTTAGCGCAGAAAGAACCTAGTCTTTTGGATTATTGGAAGGATATTGATCTTTACAATTTAATTCAAAAAAAAAATGAAGGGAAGCCCTCTTTTAACCTTCATGATGGTCCGCCTTATGCGAACGGACCGATACATCTTGGCCATACTGTAAATAAAATTTTAAAAGACATCATTGTAAAAACAAAAAATTTTTCTGGATATTCAGCTCCCTACGTTCCTGGTTGGGATTGTCATGGACTACCAATTGAATTAAATGTTGAACAAAAATACGGTAAAGCCAATAAAGATATTTCAACAGAAGAATTTAGAAATAAATGTCGTGATTATGCCAATCAACAAATAGCAATTCAAAAAAAAGATTTCATTAGATTAGGGGTGTTAGGAGATTGGGAAAATCCATACAAATCAATGGATTATCGATTTGAAGCCAACATTGTCAGATCTCTGAGTAGGATAATAGAAGCTGGACATTTATCTCGAGGTTTCAAGCCGGTTTACTGGTGCGACAATTGTGCTTCTGCACTTGCCGAAGCTGAGGTCGAGTACTTGGAAAAAGAATCAAAAGCAATAGATTTATTATTTCCAGTTGATGCAAAATTATTACAAAAAGTATTTAACATAAAACTTTCTCATCATTCCTATGTGGCAACTTGGACCACAACCCCTTGGACGTTGCCTGGAAATAAAGCAATGTCTGTTAGTTCTAGTTTTGATTATGAATTAATTGAATTGAATTCGTCAGGACAAAAAATAAATGTAGTAATTTGTTCAAATTTATTAGAAAAAACTTTAGAGCGATATGAAATTAAAGATTTTACTTCTTTAGGAAAAGTAAATGGTAAAGATTTAATTGGCTTGGTATGCAGACATCCATTCCTTGACCAACAATCACTCATAATCGAGTCTTCACATGTAACCGATGAAATTGGCACAGGATTTGTTCATACCGCTCCCGCCCATGGTTTAGAAGATTACGATGCATGCAAAGGCTACGACTTTGATACCTCTAGCTTAATTCAAGCAGACGGTAGATTCTTAAAGGGTACGCCATTTGTAGGAGAAAAAAATATTCAAGAAGCAAACGAAATTGTAATAGACGTACTAAAATCAAAAAATCTTTTGTTATCTAAGAATAAATATAGACATAGTTTTCCTCATTGTTGGAGACACAAAACTCCCCTTTTTTTTAGAGCAACACCGCAATGGTTTATTTCAATGGATCAGAATGGTCTCTTGGATGATTGTTTGAAAAAAATTGAAGAGATTAATTGGCTTCCGGAATGGGGTAAATCACGAATAGATTCTATGATGGCTGACAGGCCGGACTGGTGTGTATCACGCCAAAGGCATTGGGGAGCGCCACTTCCACTTTTTGTTGATAAGATTTCTGGCGAACTCCATCCAGATTCTATAAAAATTATTCAGGCTGTAGCAGATAAAATAGAAACAAATGGTGTAGAGGGCTGGTTCTCTTCTGATCCCAAAGAGTTTTTAGGTAAAGATGCAAATAAATACGAAAAAATTACTGATATTTTAGACGTTTGGTTTGATTCCGGAGTTTCTCACTCTTGTGCACCAGATCAAATAAAAACTCCTTATTCTCCAGCAGACCTGTATTTAGAAGGCTCTGATCAACATAGGGGATGGTTTCAGTCTTCTTTGATTACTGGTCTTGCAATGAATAGTCAATCTCCTTATAGAACAGTTTTAACCCATGGATTTGTAGTAGACGCTGATGGCAGAAAAATGTCGAAATCTTTAGGGAATGTCATTTCACCTCAATCTGTTTGGAATAAAAAGGGAGCAGACATTTTAAGGGCTTGGACGGCATCCACGGACTTTAGAAATGAAATGAGTTTTTCTGAAGAATCTCTCGAAAGAACAGCAGATGCATATAGAAGAATAAGAAACACAATCAGATTTTTGATGGGAAATTTAAATGATTTTGATTTTCAAAAAGATAAAATTTCTGGAGATCAGTATTCTGAATTAGACAAATGGATAGTATTAAAAACAAAAGATTTACAAACAGAAGTTATAAAAGACTTTGAAAACTATGATATTCATTTCGCATTTCAAAAGATTTTAAATTTTTGCACTAACGAACTAGGAGGTTTTTATTTGGATATCATCAAAGACAGACTTTACACCTCTAAAAGAGACGGTTCTGCAAGAAGGTCTGCTCAATCCGCGATGCATCAAATATATACTTCTTTGCTAACATTAGTTGCACCAATTTTATCTTTTACCGCTGAAGAATCTTATTTAGAAAAAAATGGAAACGGTACTTCAATTTTTTTATCCGAATGGTTCAGTGAATGGGAGGAGTTTGATCAAAAAATAGATCAAGGCCTCTGGGATCAATTAATTTTACTTAAAAATGAAGTTAACAAAGAAATTGAAGAAAAAAGAAACCTCAATGAAATCGGATCTTCCCTCGAAGCTGAAGTAACTTTAGTTTGTGATGATAATTCATATATGCTTTTGAATGATTTAAAAGACGAACTTAAATTTCTATTCATTTCCAGCGATGTTATTCTAAATTTGAAAGAAAAATCTAACGATAATTCTTCTACGCCAATAGGTATTAAAATTTCAAAAAGTTCTAATGAAAAATGTGGAAGGTGTTGGCATTACGTAGAAAATTTAAATGATTATGAAGAAGAAAAAATTTGCTCTAGGTGTGAAGAAAATATAGATGGTTCAGGAGAAATTAGATTATTTTTTTAATACAAAAAAAACTTGGCTTTTTAGTTTACTTTCCTTGTTAGTTTGTATTGATTTCTTCTCAAAAAATTACGTATTCAATAATTTTGATCTATATCAATCGGTTGAAATCATATCTTTTTTAAAAATTTCTTTTATTAAAAATTATGGAATTGCTTTCAGTCTATTCAATGATTCGTCATTAAATTTAAATATGATTTTGAGTCTTTTAGTTTTTATGATTTGTAGTTATTTGTTTTACCAAGTTTTTTTTAGACCTAGTTCGATGAAAAGCAAAATTTTTAAAAACTTATCATTTATTTTTATTCTCTCTGGAGGGATTGGCAACCTTTTAGACAGACTGATTTATGGATATGTAATAGATTTTATTGATATAACATTCAACCCTTATGTGTTCAATTTGGCGGATTCTTATGTCACTATAGGATTGTTGATGTATCTAATATTTTCTTTTAAAAAAGGTCTAAATGAAAATCATTAAACTTGCGAATCCCAGGGGTTTTTGTGCAGGCGTTGACCGCGCGATTGATATTGTTTCCAAAGCTTTAGAAATTTATGGTCCACCAATATATGTAAGACACGAAGTTGTTCACAACAGAAAAGTAGTTGAAGACTTAAAATCTAGAGGTGCAAAATTTGTGGAAGAGCTATCGGAAATCCCAGATGACGGTATTACAATTTTTTCCGCTCATGGAATCTCAGAAAAAGTTGAGAATGAAGCCAAAAACAGAAATTTAAAATTTTTTGATGCTACTTGCCCCTTAGTCTCAAAAGTACATAAAGAAGTAATCAGATTTGCCGATGCAGGTAAAGATATAATCATGATTGGCCATAAAAATCATCCAGAAGTGGAAGGTACATTAGGAAGATTTCCAGAAAATTCGAGTGGGCAAATGTATTTAGTTGAAAATATTCTGCAAGCAGAAACCTTGAAAGTAAATCAACCTGAAAATTTATGTTTGGTAACTCAAACTACTCTTTCGGTATCAGATACTGAAGAAATAGTTCTCAAACTAAAAGAAAAATTTCCAATGCTTCAAGAACCTAAGTCTGAAGATATTTGTTACGCAACTCAAAATAGACAAGATGCAGTAAAGCAACTAGCTTTGGAATCAGATCTGATATTAGTTGTAGGCTCAGAGAATAGTTCTAACTCAACCAGACTTAAGGAGTTAGCAGAAAATTGTGGAGTTAAATCGTTTTTAGTTGATGATCCTGAAAAAATAAGTTCAATAAATTTAGAGGGCGTGAAAATAATGGGCATTACTGCTGGAGCTTCAGCTCCTGAGGAGTTAGTTCAACAGATGGTTAGTAAGTGCAGTACTTTGGGATACAAGGTTAACCAAGAGATATCTGGGCTCAAAGAAGAAGTATTTTTTAAATTACCAGCGGAATTGAGATGACCAATAAGATAGCAATTATAGGGGCTGGTATTGCCGGAACAACCACGGCTTATTCTTTAGCGAAACAAGGCATGGATGTAACATTAATAGATTCTAGAAGGTATCCGGCTATGGCAACGAGTTATGCTAACGGAGGACAATTAAGCGCAAGTAACTCAGAGGTTTGGAATACGCCCAAGAACATCATAAATGGAATGAAATGGATGTTTAAAAAAGACGCTCCACTTTTATTTAATCCATCACCCAGCCTTGAAAAATATAAATGGATTTTAGGTTTTTTGGCAGCTACTTTTGACGGCAAACATAAAAGCAAGACTCAAGAGACGATAGAATTGGCAAAAAGAGCTAGAGAGCTTTACTACAAAATATCGGACGATGAAGGTATAGAATTTGATCTGCTTAAAAAAGGAATATTGCATTTTTACGACACTCAAAAAGAGTTAGATCTTGCTGCTGCAAAAGCTTCCTGGTTAGATCAAGAGGGAATGGAATGGGAGGTTTTAGACATTGATCAAGTCGAAGATTTAGAACCTGCTTTCAAAAGTTCAAATAATCAAAAAAAATTAGCTGGTGGAATCTATACTAAATCTGATGCTAGCGGTGATATCCATAAATTTTGTAAAAACATGCATAAACTTTTGGAAGAAAAATATGCAGTCAAGTCATTATTCAATACAGAAATTGAAAGCATTTATAAAGACAAAGACAAGGTCATATTATCTGCTGCTACAGAATCGGAAACCACAGGCTATCATTTCGATAAAGTTGCAATTTGTGCTGGTATTGATACTCAAAAATTTGCAGACATACTTGGTGATAAAATGCGAGTTTACCCAGTAAAAGGATACAGCGTGACAATTCATTTAGACGATGAGAAGTCAAAAAAATCAGCTCCACAAGTATCACTTCTTGATGACCCAAAAAAAATAGTTTCTAGTCGTTTAGGAGATAGACTAAGAGTTGCAGGTACTGCTGAATTAGCAGGAAAAAATAAGGATATCAGACAAGATAGAATAAGGCCTCTTTTGGGCTGGGTGAGAGAATATTTTCCTGAAGTAAGTACTGAAAATTATACGCCATGGGCAGGATTGAGACCCATGACTCCAAATATGATGCCTCTTGTGTTTGAGAGCAAAGCCAAAGGAATTTTTTACAACACAGGTCATGGTCATTTAGGTTGGACGCTTGGAGCTGCAACAGGAGATTTATTAGCAGCAAAGATTTTAGATGCTAATTGAAAAAGGATGGGTTAAGGAAGCTCAAAAAATACCTTCTCCTAATTTCGAAGACAGACCAAGTAATACCTCTATAGATCTGCTTGTCATTCACTGCATTAGTTTACCTCCTGGCCAATTCGGAACCGGGGACATAGATGATTTTTTTCAAAATAAACTTAACATCAAGAAACATGAGTATTTTAAAAGTATTTCTTCATTAAAAGTTTCATCTCATTTTCTTATTGAAAGGTCGGGAAGCTTGAAACAATATGTTTCGACAGAAAAAAAGGCTTGGCATGCTGGTGTTTCAAGTTTTAAAGGCGAAGAAAATTGTAACGATTTCTCGATAGGTATTGAATTAGAGGGAACTGAAAATACAGAATACGAGAAAGTGCAATATAACATTTTAGTGGAATTGATCGCTGTTCTAATGAAAAAATATCCAAATATCAGCAAAGATAGAATTGTCGGACACTCTGAAATTGCTCCAAGAAGAAAAAAAGATCCCGGAATAAAGTTTGACTGGAAGTTTATAAAATCTAAAATTTAATCATGCCATCTTTTGATATTGAGTCTAAAGTAGATTCTCATGAATTAACAAATGCAGTAGATCAAGCCAATAGAGTGATTTCTAATAGGTTTGATTTCAAAGACGCCGACGCGACATTTGAAATTAATGAGGAAAGATTGTCCTTAAAAGCAAAAGAAGCTTTCCAAGTTGATCAGATGATACCAATATTGAAGGAGAGTTTATCGAAAAGATCAATTGATTTGAAAGCGATTAAATTTGGCGAAAAACTTTCTAACAACAATATGACCACTATAGAGGCAGAAATTATTCAAGGAGTAAATCAAGAAATTTCTAAAACTATTATAAAAATTGTTAAAGATTCAAAAATTAAAGTTCAAAGTTCAATTCAGGGCGACAGCATAAGAGTTTCAGGAAAAAAGAGAGATAACCTTCAGGAAGTTATATCTTTAATCAAACAAAAAGAACTGGAAATTCCTCTGCAGTTTGTAAATTTTAGAGATTAATTATGTCCTGGCTCTCTTCCTTGAGGAGTTATTTTCAACCTAGAGTTCTTCTCATTGCTGCGTTAGGGGTCCTATCTGGATTACCTTTGGGATTGCTTATAGACCCTTTGAGATATTGGTTATCAGAAATAGGAATTGAAAAATCTACTATCGGGTTACTTTCTCTGGTAATGCTTTCTTATTCGCTCAAGATGTTTTGGGCGCCTTTAGTCGATCGATTAAGAATTCCTTACTTGAATAAAATAGGACAAAGAAAAAGCTGGCTTATACTTTCGCAGTTTTTAACTTTTTTTTGTATCTTAGCGGTTGGATTTATAGATCCTTCACAAAAGCTAAATGTTTTTGTCTTATTTGTCTTAGCATTGAGTTTTTTTTCGGCAACACAAGATATCTGCGTGGATGCCATGAGAATAGAATTAGTTGATAAAAAATCAATTGGAGAAGCATCAGCTGTTTATATTATTGGCTATCGACTTGGAGCAATTTTCTTATCTCAAGTAATTACGTTTTATATTGCCGATGCTTTTGGATGGAGTATGGCCTATTTTGTCATTGGCTCTATTTTTATTTTGTCGTCAATCTTCCTCATTTTTGTCTTACCAGAACCAACTAGATTAGAAATATCTTATATATCTATAATTAAAAATCCTGGATTATGGTTTAAAGATTCTTTTATCTTGCCTTTGTCAGATTTAATTTCGCGGTACAAAGAACATTTATTACTTTTGTTATTTCTTACTTTCACTTACAGATTAAGTGATATGTTTTTAGGTCCAATGGCAATGCCTTTTTATCAAGAAATAGGTTTTACAAAGTTAGAAGTTGCTCAAATAACTAATTTTTATGGGATGTGGATGACTATTATTGGAGGACTTTTTGCTGGCCTTACGCTTCATAAGTATGGTTTGGTTAGGAATATGATTGCTGGAGCGATTTTTGTTCCTTTAGCTAATATTCCTTTTATCTTTTTAAATATTTTGGGTAAAGATTTAAATTTTTTAATTTTTACCATCACTGTAGATAATTTCTCACAGGGATTCATCTCTGTTGTCGGCATTACCTTTCTTTCAAATATGGTTTCTAAGACATATACAGCTACTCAATATGCATTGTTGTTTGGTTTGGTAGTTATTCCACCAAATATTATTTCAAGCGGCTCCGGATTTGTTGTCGAATCTTATGGATTTCAAAACTTTTTTATACTTTGTGCCTTATTAGGTTTACCAGCAATAATTTTTTCTTTATTAGTTTGGAGGAAAAGATCTATTTTTGGCTTTGATTAATAAATTTTTTTTATTGAAAGACTTGAAAAAAAAGATTCTAGTACATAAATACATTTTAGTTGTGTATTTAGCTAGTCTTAACTAGAATGCGCAATCTTAGTAATTATTAAGTTTTAGAAAGGAGAATTTAATGAAATTTAATCCACTTGGTGACAAGCTTTTAGTTAGAAGAAGCGAAGAAGAAGAAACTTCAGCTGGAGGAATAGTCTTGCCTGGCTCTGCGGCAGAAAAGCCTTCACAAGGAGAAGTATTGGCAGTAGGTCCTGGAAGAATTTTAGATAATGGTGATTTAAGTGAAATTCCAGTAAAAGTCGGAGATATTATTGTTTTTGGTCAGTATGCTGGTAGCAATACAATTAAAGTCGATGGTGAAGAACTTTTAATTCTTTCTGAAAGCGACTTACTTGGAACTGTTTCAAAATAATTAATTAATTTAAGAGGAAAAAAATGGCAAAAGATGTGCAATTTGGAGATTCCGCAAGAGGTCAAATGCTTGATGGAGTTAATATCTTAGCTGATGCAGTTAAGGTTACTTTAGGCCCGAAAGGTAGAAATGTTGTCTTAGATAAGTCTTTTGGCGCGCCAACAGTCACTAAAGACGGTGTTTCGGTTGCTAAAGAGGTGGAACTAAAAGACAAGTTTGAAAATATGGGAGCCCAAATGGTGAAAGAAGTTTCATCACAAACTTCTGATGCGGCTGGTGACGGAACTACTACAGCTACGGTACTAGCCCAATCAATTGTTAATGAAGGTCTTAAATCCGTTGCTGCTGGGTTCAATCCAATGGATCTAAAACGTGGTATAGATAAAGCAGTGGCTAAGGCAGTGGAGTCAATTCAAAAAATGGCAACACCTTGTGAAGAAAACAAATCAATTGCTCAAGTCGGAACTATTTCGGCTAACAGTGATAGTGAAGTGGGCGACATTATTGCTGAAGCAATGGATAAAGTTGGAAAAGAAGGAGTAATAACTGTAGAAGAGGCTTCGGGAATTGAAAACGAATTAGAAGTTGTAGAAGGAATGCAATTTGATCGTGGTTACCTCTCGCCTTATTTTATAAACAATCAAGATAAAATGATTACAGAATTGGAAGACCCAATGATATTACTACATGACAAAAAAATCGCTAATATCAGAGATCTTTTACCAATTTTGGAAGGTGTAGCTAAGGCTGGTAAATCTTTATTGATTATTGCAGAAGATGTAGAGGGGGAAGCTTTAGCAACCTTAGTTGTAAATAATATGAGAGGAGTCGTTAAAGTTGCAGCATGCAAGGCTCCAGGATTTGGAGACAGAAGAAAAGCAATGTTAGAGGACATTGCGATTCTAACTGGTGGAACGGTAGTTTCTGAAGAGGTTGGTTTAAGTCTTGAGACAACTACTCTTGAGTCACTTGGAACAGCAAAAAAAATAGTTCTTTCCAAAGAGAACACCACAGTGATCGATGGGGCTGGAAAGCAAGATGATATCGTTGGCAGAGTTAACCAAATTAGAGCCCAAATTGAAGAAACTACTTCAGATTATGATCGAGAAAAACTTCAAGAAAGAGTTGCCAAATTAGCTGGTGGAGTAGCCGTAATCAAGGTTGGGGCTGGTTCTGAAATAGAAATGAAAGAAAAGAAAGCAAGAGTTGAAGATGCTTTACATTCAACTAGAGCCGCTGTTGAAGAAGGTGTAGTTCCTGGTGGAGGAGTTGCATTGATAAGATCGCTTCAAGAAGTAGATGGCCTTAAAGGAGACAATGAAGACCAAAATATCGGAATTTCTATCGCACTAAAGGCTATGGAAGCACCAATTAGACAAATCGTCATGAATGCTGGTGAAGAAGCATCAGTTGTCGTAGACAAAATCAAATCCGAGAAAGGAAATTTCGGCTTTAATGCTGCAACTTCTGAATACGGAGATATGATTTCTATGGGTATTTTGGACCCAGCAAAAGTTACTAGAACAGCACTTCAAGCTGCTGGTTCAGTTGCAGGTTTGATGATTACCACTGAAGCAATGGTTTCAGAAATTCCTGAAGAATCTCCCGCAGGAGGAATGCCAGGCGGTATGCCTCCAGGAATGGGCGGTATGGATGGAATGATGTAAATCTAAAACTTCCTACTAAAAAAAGGGCTCAGATGAGCCCTTTTTTTTGGCTATTAATACAATATAATATACTTTTGAGAGGGATATATTATGGAAGCTTACTTATATAACGTTTTATTTAGATGGGGCCACATTGTCGTCGGAATAGCTTGGATAGGATTATTGTATTATTTTAATTTTGTTCAGACAGAATATGTAAAAAAAGCAGATCCTGAAGCAAAAAAAGATGTCATGCAGAAACTTGCGCCTAATGCTTTATGGTGGTTTAGATGGGCGGCTTTTTTCACTTTTTTGACAGGTTTATATCTTCTCTATGTTCAAGAAAGAATGATCACTACTGCTATCACATTGGGTACGTTAATGGGCACGATTATGATGCTTAATGTTTGGGGAATTATTTGGAGAAATCAGAAAATAGTTATTGGTCTAAAGGAAGGAGATGCTGTAGCAGCTGGAGCTAAAGCAGCATTAGCATCAAGAACTAATACTTTGTTGTCTTTGCCAATGCTTTATTTCATGGTTTCGTCAGCTCACGGAGGAAGTGCTGCTTATCCTAAATCTTATTTGTTAATAGATGGTTATTTGAGCACAGGTTTCTGGATTGTATTTGTAGCTGTTTTGTTAATTGAAATGAATGCAATATTTGGAAAAATGTTTCCAGTTATTACATCTGTTAGAAGCGTGATAACTTCAAGCTTATTGTTAACGATTGTTTGTTCTGGATTGGTTTTTTACCTGTAGGGTTATTACCCCTCGTTTTCTCCAATAGAGATTTTTGAAACCTTTGCAAATTTAATCATATTATCTTTTATCAATACTGTTTCAATAATGTAATTATTTAAATTAATTGAAATATTTGATTCTGGAATTGTTTCTATTTTTTCTAAAATCAAACCATTTAATGTGACTGGGCCCTCTAAAGGTAAGTCCCATGAGAGTTTTTTATTAATTTCTCTAATGGAAACACTACCGTCAATTAAAAAACTGCCATCTTTTTGTTTTTGGAAGTCAATTTTTTCTCTTGTTTGATTTGATGATAATTCACCAACAATTTCTTCTAAAATATCATTAATACTAACAATCCCTTTAACATTTCCATATTCGTCAACCACAACCGCCGAAGTTTTGTTATCTTTTTGAAAATTGAAAAGCTGATTGCTTAATGAAGTATTTTCTAGAGCGACATATACATCGTTTACAAATTCCATAAAATCATCAAAGGAGTTTCCTTGTTTAAGTAAAAAGCCCTTTATTCCATTAAAACTTATAACGCCTTTGAGATTATCAAGATTTTGCTCATAAACAGGAACTATTTCTTCTGAATTTTCTGAGACTGTTTGCATAAGTTTTTCAAAACTATCATCTAAATCTATCCCAACTATTTCGTTTCTAGGGGTCATAATTTCATCTATAAGTATTTCATCTAAATCAAGGATACTGATTAACATGTCTTGATATCTTTTCGGTATAAGATCACCAGAATTTTCTAGAACGCTTTTTAATTCTTCAGTTGTAATATCTTCATTGGAATCCGTTTCTTTAACATTAAGCAAATTTAATAAGTTGTTAGAAAAAAAGTTAACGATCCAAATCAATGGATATAAGATCTTTTGTAAAATTTTTAAGATTCCTGACGCAGGTAAGGCAATGTTCTCTGCATTCTTTGCTGCAAACGTCTTAGGCGTTACTTCAGCAAAAATTAGTATTATTATTGTTAAAACAACTGATCCAATAAAAACTCCACTATTACCGAAAAGCTCTAAACATAAGATAGTTGTTAACGCGGCTGCAAGAATATTTACAAAATTATTCCCTATTAAAATTACTCCTAATAATCTGTCAGGACGTTGCAATAGCTTTTCAGCTCTTTTTGCAGAGCGATTGTTCTGCTTAATTAAGTGTTTAAGTCTGTACTTGTTAAGCGCCATCATGCCCGTCTCAGCACTTGAAAAGAATGCAGACAACACAAGTAAAATTGAAATGCTGGAAAGAAGTAACCAGATTGGAATTTCGTTCAAATTAGAAAAATAGTTGTTTAATCATTTAACAATATAAATTATAGAATGTTTTACTTGAATACCAAATCAATTTAAATAGAATAGCCCCTTAAATGACAAATATATGGTAACTATAAGATTATCTAGATCCGGAGCTAAGAAAAAACCTTTTTTTCACATTACTGTAACGGATTCAAGAAAACCGAGAGACGGACGCTTCATCGAAAGAGTAGGCTATTTCAATCCTATTGCAAAAGGAAAAGAAACAAGGCTTAAGGTGGATCATGAAAGAGTAGATTATTGGATAGGTGTCGGTGCCTCTATTAGCGATAGAGTAGCTCTTTTAATAAAGCAATCAAAATTTTCCTCTGAAGAAGAAGAAAAATACTTTAAACACAAGGAAGAGAAAAGAATAAAATCTCTTGAAAAAAAGAAGGCAAAAGCTTTAGAAGAAACGCCTGCCGAAGAAGCAGCAGCAGAAGCAGCAGTAGCAGAAGAAGCGCCAGCCGAAGAAGCACCAGCCGAAGCAGCAGCAGAAGAAGCGCCAGCCGAAGAAGCACCAGCCGAAGCAGCAGCAGAAGAAGCGCCAGCAGAAGAAGCGTCAACTGAAGAAGCACCAGCAGCAGAAGAAGCACCAACTGAAGAACCGTCTTCAGATTCTTCGAAATCCGAAGAAAAAAAAGATTAATTAATCTAAATTCTGATGAGTTCCCAAAATGACGAATACATTTTGGTTGCAAAAATAGGAAAACCTGTCGGCTTGAAAGGATGGGCCAAAGTTAATTCATTCACCAGACCAGAAGAGAATTTAAAAGAATATAAAAAATTTTATCTTGGAAAGCAAAAAAAAATAATTCAACAAGAATTTGTAAAAAAATCTGGTAAAACGTTGATATTAAAATTTAAAGACATCAATTCAATCGAAGAAATAGAAATGCTAAAAAATACTGATTTGTTTATTAATGCTCTTGATTTACCTAAACTGAAAAAGAATGAATTTTACTGGAAAGACCTAATTGGCATGGAAGTTATTAGTACAAAAGGTGATCGTTTTGGGAAAGTAATAGAAATGATCGAGGCAGGATCAAGAGACGTAATGCGAATAAAAGATAAAAATAATAAGAAATCTATTTTAATTCCATTTGAATTTGGCGTTTTTGTAGAGGAAGTAAAAAATAATCAGATTTTAGTGAATTGGGATAGGGATGATTAAAAAATCATTTTTTATTTCTATATTTCCTAAAATCTTCAATGAAATTTTAGGAGTTGGTATTGCAAAAAAAGCATTAGATAACGGAATAATAGATTACGAGGTTGTTAATCCTATGAATTTTCTAGATCATAAGGAAAGATTGGATGATACAACATATGGAGGCGGTCCTGGGATGCTGCTAAAAGCTCAGCCACTAATAGAATCAATCGACTTCTGCAAATCTAAAGCAAACAAAAAAACGAAAGTTATTTATTTGAGCCCTCAAGGACAAGTTTTCAATCAATCTATTTCTAGAGAACTTGCGAAAGAGGACAAATTAATATTTTTATGTGGAAGATACGAAGGCATAGACCATAGAGTTATAGACTCAAGAGTTGATCTGGAAATAAGCCTTGGGGATTTTGTCCTTTCCGGAGGAGAAATTGCTGCTTTAGCATTACATGATTCTATATGTAGAAATTATGAAGGTTTTTTAGGCGATGAAAACTCATTATCTGAAGAATCATTTGAAAAAAATTTGCTTGAGTATCCTCAATTTACTAAACCAAGAGAGTCAAAATTTGGAAACGTTCCTGATGTCTTGTTAAGCGGGGATCATAAAAAAATATCTGATTGGAGAAGAAAACAAAGCTTAGGAAAAACTTTTATAAATAGAAGCGACTTATTTTCTAAATTAGAGTTGTCTGATCAAGATATCAAAATTTTAAAAGAATTTCTTAGTGAAGTTGGCTATGATTCTGATAGAATCTCCGATCTATTAGAGGATATTAAATGACCAGTTCTAGAAAATCAGTAGACATCGTTGAAAAAGCTCAGTTGAAATCTGAAATTACTCCCTTTTCTCAAGGAGATACAGTTTTAGTGGAATATCTTGTTAAAGAAGGAACTAGAGAAAGAGCACAGCCTTTTGAAGGAATAGTAATAGCTATTAAGAATAGAGGTCTAAACTCATCTTTCATTGTTAGAAAAATTTCTAATGGTGTTGGAGTTGAAAGAACTTTCCAAACACATAGCCCTTTAATCAAATCAATTAAAGTAAAAAGGAAAGGAAAAGTTAGACAGTCTAAATTATTTTACTTGAGAGAGAGATCAGGAAGATCGGCTCGAATTAAAGAAAAAATTTGATTCCATAATGAATAGCGAAGAAAGGCTAGTGATCGATGCCTTTATAGACACTATTTGGATAGAAAAAGGGCTCAGCACTAATACTTTAAATTCTTACAAATCTGACTTAGAAAAATATTTTAATTGGATTGAATTAAATTCACTTAAATATAAAGAATTATCTCGCTCGGATGTCTTGGAGTATTTAGCTTATTTATTTGGTCAAAAATTGGAAGGTAAATCAGTTGCAAGAAATTTATCTTCGCTTAAAGCATTTCATAATTATTTAATTCTTAAAGACATAACTAAATCTAATCCTTGTGAAAAAATAGAAACACCAAAATTTGTAAAATCCATTCCTTCTTCTCTTTCAGAAAATGAAGTAGAAAAATTACTCGATGCTCCAGATGAAAATACTTTTATTGGTATAAGAGATAAGACCATGATAGAAACTCTTTATTCTTGCGGCTTAAGAATTTCAGAATTAGTCGATTTAGAAATTATTCATGTAAATCTTCGTCAAGGTGTCATCAGAGTTTTAGGAAAAGGGCAAAAAGAGCGGTTAGTGCCTATGGGTCAAAAATTAATTAATTTAATTGGAATCTATTTTAGAAAGTTAGAAGAGAATAAAATTAAAAATAGTTCTAACTTCCTTTTTCTCTCTCAAAGAGGAAAAAAAATTACTAGACAAGCGTTTTGGCATAGAATCAAGATTTATGCTAAAAAAGCTGGATTGGAAAATAATAAAATATCTCCTCATATTTTGAGACATGCTTTTGCCACCCACTTGCTAAATAATGGGGCAGATTTAAGAGTTGTTCAATTGCTTTTAGGACACAGCGATTTGAATACAACTCAAATTTACACTGAAGTCGCAAAACGAAGACTACAAAATCTTCATGGCGCTCATCACCCTAGAGGCTAAATGAAATATTTTTTAATAATTTTTTTATTTTTTATATCTTGTAGCCAAGATAAAAATGAAGAAAGTGAGATTATTTCTAAGTTAAAAAAAATAATTCCAGAAGAATTAACTATTATTTCGTTTAATAAATCTGAATTAGAGAATTTTTACGAAGTGGAGTTGTCAGATGGGACATACTTTTACTTAGATCGTGAAGTTCAGCATATCTTCTTGGGCGATTTATTTAGAATAGAAGATAAACAATTGGTTAATTTATCTTATGTCAGAGAAAAAGAAAAAATTATTAACTTGATAGAAGATATTGATAGAGGAAAATTAATAACTTTTGAGCCCGATGAGAAAAAATATGAAGTCTTCGTTTTTACCGATGTAGATTGCGGTTTTTGCAGGAAATTTCATAGCCAGATAAGTAATTATCTAGAAAAGGGTATTGAGGTTAATTATCTATCTTTTCCTAGAGAGGGTCTCCAAAGCGAAACTGCAAATAAGCTGATGACAGCTTGGTGCTCGGAAGATCAAAAAAAAGTATTAACAGAATTAAAGCTAGGAAAATCTGTTCCATATAAAATTTGCGATTCAAATCCTATTCAAGACCATTATAATCTTGCTAAACAATTTGGAATATCGGGAACCCCTACTTTTATCACAGGAAATGGTTTTAATATCCCTGGATTAATTGAAGTTGATGAATTGATAGAATATTTGAAATAAATGATGAATGAATTAGACAAAAATTTTGCATCAATAGATAGACTTCCACCTTACATTTTTGAGCAAATAAACACTTTAAAAATGGAAGCCAGAAGAAGAGGGGAAGACATAATTGATTTCAGTATGGGCAATCCTGATGGAGAGACTCCAAAATTTATCGTAGATAAAATGACTGAAACCGTTCAGAGGGCTGATACTCATAGATATTCTCAATCAATAGGCATACCTAAGTTAAGACTAGCTATTTCGGACTGGTACAAAAGAAAATTTGGAGTAAATTTAGATCATGAAACTGAAGCGATAGTTACAATCGGCTCCAAAGAAGGTTTAGGACACCTAGCAATGGCAACAGTAGATAAAGGAGACGTAATACTTGTTCCTAATCCTGCTTATCCAATTCATCCTTTTGGCTTTGTGATTTCTGGCGCAGATATAAGACATGTTCCAATTGGTCCAAATACGAACTTTTTTGATAATTTAGAAGAAGCTATAAAGACTTCATTTCCTAAGCCTAAGATGCTTCTACTAAATTTTCCAAGTAATCCGACGGCATTATGCGTCGAAAAAGATTTTTTTGAAAAAGTTATTCAGATCGCAAAAGAAAATAGTATTTGGGTAGTTCATGATTTGGCATACGCTGATCTTTGCTTTGATGGTTATAAAGCTCCATCAATATTAGAAGTAGAGGGAGCTAAAGAAATAGCTGTTGAATTTTTCACTTTATCCAAAAGTTATAATATGCCTGGATGGAGATTAGGATTCTGCTGTGGTAATGCTGAATTAATTAGAGCTCTTGCAAGATTAAAATCATATTTTGATTATGGCCATTTCACACCTGTCCAAGTAGCAGGTATTGAAGCTTTGAATAAAGGGGATGAGTTTGTAAAAGAAGTTTGCGAAGTTTATAAAGTAAGAAGAGATGTTTTATGTGAGGGTTTGAATGCTTTAGGTTGGGAGGTTGAAAAACCAAAAGCGACTATGTTTGTTTGGGCAAAAATACCAAAAAAATTCAATATGAAATCAATGGAGTTTTCTGAATTATTATTGAAGGAAGCTAAAATTGCGGTTTCACCTGGCTTAGGTTTCGGAGTATATGGAGATGATTTTGTAAGATTTTCTTTAATTGAAAATGAGCATAGAACTAAACAAGCTCTAAAAAATCTAAAGAAAATATTTTAGATAAATGAAAAAAATTAATATAGCGCTCTGTGGAGTTGGAAACGTTGGATCATCTTTTATAGATTTGCTATTTACCAGTAGAGAAAAAATAAAATCAAATTTTGATATAGAAATTAATTTGACTCTCATTGGTTCTAGAAAAGGGGAAATTGCAAATAATGACTTTCAAGGTCAAATAGAGAGAGATATTTTAAAAGTTCCATTACATAAAGATATTGATATTGTTGTTGAATTAATTGGAGGGACTGATATTTCTTATGAGTTAGCTAAATTGGCTCTAGAGAATAACAAACATTTCGTGACGGCTAATAAGGCTTTAATTGCCGAAAAAGGACCAGAGTTATTCAAGTTGGCATCTAAACAAAGCCTTCATATAGGTTTTGAAGCTTCTGTTGGAGGAGGTATCCCAATAATAAGAACTTTAAGAGATGGTTTAATTTCAAATAAAATAAATTGGTTTAAGGGAATATTAAACGGAACTTCAAACTACATATTATCTAAGATGTATCTTGAAGATCAAACCTACGAAGACGCCCTTAAATCGGCGCAGGAATTAGGATTTGCAGAACCAGATCCAACTTTTGATATTGACGGGACTGATTCGTCACAAAAAACTGCAATTTTATCCTTTCTGTCTTTTAATGGCGAAGTTAGTCCATTAAAGATTTATAAAGAAGGCATAGATAAGATTGAAAGTTTGGATTTAGAGTATGGTAAAGAGCTTGGTTTTTCAATTAAGCCTTTATCTATAGGGGTTAACAATAAAGATGAATTATTTTTAGGTACTTTTCCAAGTTTTATCAAGAAGCATGAAATTCTCGCCAACGTAAATTTTGAAACGAATGTAATTGAAATTAATTCTGCGAATTTAAATTCGACCGCCTATCAAGGTCCTGGAGCTGGAGGCTATCCAACTTCAACATCCGTAATAAATGATATTTTAGATATTGCCAAAGGAAAAATATTTGATTACTCAAACCTTCTTAATCCTATTGAAATCAGCGATTTTGATGCTTTTAAAACTAGTAGGTATCTCAGATTAATGGTGACTGATGAACCTGGGGTAGTAGCTGAAATATCTAAATTAATTGCTGAAAAAGGCTTATCTATAGATAATTTGATTCAAAAAGAAAATAAGAATCATGAGAATATCATTCCAATAATTATTGTTTTAGGAGAATGTTCTGAGAAGATTTCTAAATCTTTAATACATGATTTGGAGAAATTATCTCAAGTTAGGGAACCCGTTCAGCATATTAGATTTATAGATTAAGCATGCTTTATTCAAGTTCAAGAGGGCGATCCCAATCAGTTGATTTTCTAGAGGTCCTCACATCCGGAGTAGCTCCTGATGGAGGGCTTTACTTACCAAATGAAGTACCTGTTTTTAAACCGGATTTGCTATCAAGCTTTGGAAGCTTTTCTTACAATGAACTTGCATTAGAGATACTTCATCCGTTCATGGATGATTTTCTAAACAGAGAAGACTTGGAAAGTATAATTAATGAAGCTTACTCTACCTTTAGAATAAAAAATGTAGTTCAGATTCAGAACCAAAAGCGTATAGGAAATATACTAGAGTTATTTCATGGCCCTACCTATGCTTTTAAAGATGTTGCAATGCAACTTCTTGCAGGCCTGCTAAGTAAAGCTTCTGAAAAAATTAATAAAAAAATTGTAATTTTAGGCGCTACATCAGGAGATACTGGTTCTGCTGCTATTGAAGCGTGTAAGAGATTTACAGATCTGGATATATACATTCTTTTCCCAAATGAAAAAATATCGGAAGTTCAACAAAGGCAAATGACAACTTCAGGTGCGGCTAATGTTCATACTCTGGCAATAAAGGGTGACTTTGATGATTGTCAAAGATATGTGAAAAAATTATTTTTAAATCAAGATAAATTCGAAAAAATTAGATTTGTTTCTATTAATTCAATAAATTGGACTCGAATAATTTCACAAAGCGTTTATTTTTTTTACGCAAGATATCTTTTGAATAATAAAAATTATGTTGCATCAATACCTTCAGGAAATTTTGGTCATGCTTACGCTGGGTGGTTGGCTACAAAAATGGGTCTTAAATTAAATGGAATCCATATTGCTACTAACAAAAATGATATCCTGCATAGACTATTTTCATCAGGTATATATTCCAAAAATAAAACAATTAAGTCATTAGCACCAAGTATGGATATATCTGTAGCTAGTAATTTTGAAAGATTAATGGTTGATGTTTTAAATGAAGATAGAGCAAAAGTTAGCGAACTTATGAATAACTTTCCAGAGAACTCAATTGACTTTAATAATTTGAAACATTGGAAAAAAATAAATTCCTTCTTCACAAGTAGCAAAACAGAAGATCAAGAAATAAAAGAGTGTGTCAAAAAGGTTGTCTCTGAAACAGGATATCTAATAGACCCCCACACGGCTACTGCAGTAAGCGGATGTCCTTCAATTCAAAATGAAAGTATTTTGACTTTTGCAACAGCTCATCCTGCAAAATTTCCGGAAGTTTTTAACGATGTCGAAGGCTTCGAAGAAAACATTCCATTAGAATTAAAAAATATTTTTGAAAAACAGCAAAAATTTGTAAAACTAAATAATAAATATGAAGATATAGCTGATTTTATTTCATCTAATTACGCTAGTTAATATTTATGACAGATAGATCGTTACAAGAGAGATTAAAAGAATCAAAAGCTGAGCTTAATGATTTAAGGGGGTTTCTTTGACTATGAGTCGAAGCAAAAACGACTTGAGTCAATAAAAAAAGAATTTGAAAACCCTGAACTTTGGAAAAATCAGGAAAAAAGCCAATCTTTAGGAAAGGAAAAGTCGTCTTTAGAAAAATTAATAAGTTCTCTTGACGAGTTAGATAGCTCTCTAAATGATCTTGATGAACTCTTAATTCTTTTAAAGGAAGATGACAAAGATGAAATACAATCTTTGTCAAATGAATTAAGTAATGTCGAACTTAAGATTTCAGACCTTCAATTTCAAAGAATGTTTTCTGGGAAAAATGACTCAAATAATGCTTTTCTCGATATTCAGGCTGGCTCTGGAGGAACTGAAGCACAGGATTGGGCTGAAATGTTATTAAGGATGTATCTTATGTGGGGGGAAAAGAAAAATTTTAAAACTGAATTAATCGAGGTTTCACCGGGAGAAGTAGCTGGCATCAAAAGTGCGACAATAAGATTTGAAGGAGAATTTAGCTACGGCTGGTTAAGAACTGAATCTGGGGTTCACAGATTGGTAAGAAAATCTCCTTTTGATTCAGGAAGCAGGAGGCATACTTCTTTTGCTTCCATATTTATATCTCCTGAGATTGAAGACAATATTGAGATAAATATCGATCCTTCAGATATTAGAATTGATACTTATAGAGCTAGTGGAGCGGGCGGTCAACATGTCAACAAGACCGATTCAGCTGTAAGATTAACTCATGAGCCAACGGGTGTAGTTGTTCAATGTCAGTCTGATAGGTCACAACATAAAAATAAAGATAGGGCAATGAAACAATTAAGAGCTAAACTCTACGAATTAGAATTAAAAAAACAAGACGAAGCAATGAAAAATTTAGAAGAAACTAAAGCTGACATTTCGTGGGGCAGTCAAATTAGGTCATACGTCTTAGATTCTGGAAGAATAAAAGACTTGAGAACAGGAACTGAAACTGGAAATTGTTCTGCAGTTTTGGATGGCAATATTGATATTTTTATAGAAGAAAGTTTAAAGGCTGGAGTTTAATTATGTCGGATTCTCAAGATGAAAATCATTTAATTGAAGAGAGAAAGATGAAGCTTGAGTCTCTAAAGGACCAGGGAATAAATTATCCTAATGACTTTAGAAGATCAAATTTATCAAAATCTTTAGTGGATGAATTTACTAAATTTAATAAGGAAGAGTTAATAGGCAAAAACATTGAAGTTTCAGTAGCAGGAAGAATAATGCTTAAAAGAGTCATGGGCAAAGCAAGTTTCTGTACGATTCAGGACATGACAGGAAGAATTCAGCTTTATTTGAGAAAAGACGCACTCGATAATTACGAAATTTTTAAAGACAGCGACTTAGGAGATATTGTCGGTGTTAAAGGAACTTTATTCAAAACTAATACCGGAGAGTTATCTATTCAAGTTAGTGAGTTTAATTTATTAACTAAATCTTTAAAGCCTCTTCCAGAAAAGCACCTTGGGCTATCAGATGTTGAAACAAAATATAGAAAAAGATATTTAGATTTATTAACGAATCCTGAAACTCGAGAAGTATTTGAAATCAGAAGCAAAGTAATAAACGAAATTAGACAATTTTTAATAAATGATGGTTTTACTGAAGTGGAGACTCCAATGATGCATTCAATCCCAGGTGGAGCAAGTGCAAAACCGTTTGTTACACACCACAATGCTTTGGATATGGATTTGTTCTTAAGAATTGCACCAGAGCTTTACTTAAAAAGGCTTGTTGTTGGAGGAATGGAAAAAGTTTTTGAAATAAATAGAAATTTTAGAAACGAAGGTTTATCTACAAAACATAATCCAGAATTCACTATGCTAGAGTTTTATACAGCATTTGTAGATTATCAATATCAAATGGATTTTACAGAGAACATGCTCAGAGAAATAGAAAACTTATCAGGAATAGATACTAAAATCTTTTCTAAAGAATTTGAAAGACTGTCTATGGATGAGTCGATTTTAAAACACAACTCTTTGAATAATGAAGATTTACAAGATATAGATGTTTTAAAAAAATTCTGTGATAAAAATTCAATTAAACTTGAGGGTGTTAATACGGTTGGAAATATCAAGAACATTATTTTTGAAACAACTGTAGAAGAAAATCTAATAAAACCAACTTTTATTTATAACTATCCAATAGAAATATCTCCATTAGCGAGGTCCTTAGATAAGGACGTTTCAATTGCGGAAAGGTTTGAGCTTTTTGTAAATGGAAAGGAATTGGGAAATTCTTTTTCTGAACTGAATGACCCAAAAGAGCAAGCTAAAAGATTTGATCTTCAGGTCGAAGAGAAGAATGCAGGAGATGAAGAAGCTATGCATTTTGATAAAGATTATATTGAGGCTCTCGAATACGGTTTGGCACCCTGTGCCGGAGTGGGTATTGGCATAGATAGATTAATTATGCTTCTTTCAGGTAGAGAAAGCATTCGAGATGTCGTGCTATTTCCGCAGCTAAAAAACAAGTAGCTTTAATCTAAGTTAATCCAACTACCATGAAATCCAAAAGGCACTCTTGATGGCAATTGAATTCGCGCTAGAGGCTCTTCGGAAAAATTTTCTGCATCTATAATTATAAACTCGCTTTTATCTACCTCTTGATCATATACAAATCCAACAACATATCCTGAATCTTCTGATGTTTGATCTATTTTCGGAATAAAAACTGGTTCAGCCCCTTTTTTATGTTCGCCTAAATGATGAACTTCATTTCGATCTTTCAAGAAATCATATTTAAATAAATTATTTAATGCACCATCGTTTAAGATATAACTAAATCTATATTCTTTTCCTTCTAAATCAGGATGAATTCTTGCAAACTCCATTGGCCTGTCATCAAGAAGTTTTTCAACACAAGTTTCTTTGGCTATGTCAATTTCCCATCTTGTCAAAAAGGGTTTTTTTCCAAAGGGGAGAGGGTTATTAAAATCAAAAAGTTTGTCGTATCTACAAAAATCTAGAATAACTTTACCTGAACTGTCTTCATAGGAATTTACCACATGAAAAAGAAAGCAATTAGGCACTTCAATCCATTTTATTTCATTTGTATTTCTATTCAAAAGCCCCAACCTTGAAGAGTAATTATCATCCCAAACTACTGGATAATCTGAGGCGTTTTCATCTTTATTTCGTCTGCCAGTATTAAATGTGACCGGAAGGTCAAAGATAAGAACATAATTATTTGTTATAGCACAATCATGAATCATTGGTTTTGAATTCAATATAATTGGAAGATCAGTCGTAATTTCTCCTGAACCATCTACAACACGGTAATGCACATGGTTAACATCTGATAAATATTCTGAAAAATCATAGCTTATAGCGTGTAATTCGTTTTTAGAAGAATCGAATTTTGGATGTGCAGTAAACCTTTTATTATCATTCTTTGGGAATGGAATTTGATCGGTAAAATTTAAATTATTATCTAGAATAACTGGAGATACTCCTCCTTCAACTAATGCATAAATTTTCCCTGCATGTTTTAAAACATGGGTATTAGGGCCAAAGCCAAAAGATGATTCCACATATCTGTTTTTATACCAATGAGCTTTCCCATCTTGTATTTTTAAACCGTGGATCATACCGTCTCCAAAAAAAGGGTGATAATTCTTATGATCAATTGGCTCTTTAGGATTGGGTCCATTTCTCAAGAATAAGCCATTTAATTCCATAGGTATTTCTCCAACAATATTTAGATTGTTGGAGGAAGTTTCTTCAACGGGATACCAGTTACCTTTTAAGAATACATTTTCACTTTCTCTAAAATTTTTCATATTAACTCCGAAACCGCTTCTTTTTCCTCTAATAATTCTCTAGTGGTAATTTCAAGTTTTTCCTTAGCATAAGAATTTATTTCTAGCCCTTGGATTATTTCAATTTTACCTTCTTTGGTAGATCTTAATGGAAATCCATAAATTATACCTTTTGGCACATCATAGCTTCCATCGCTTAAAATCGCGGCGCTGAAGCAGTCACCATTTTTTGTTGGGGCTAAAGTAGCTTTGACCGTCTCTATTGCGGCGTTAGCTGCAGAGGCAGCTGAAGAAGCTCCCCTAGCGTCAATAATAGCTTTTCCTCGTTGCTGAACAGTTTCTAAGAAGTCGTTTTTAATCCATCCTTCGTCCTTAATAATAGATGAAACGCTCTCATTTTTTACTAATGCATTATCCAAATCGGGATACATAGTTGGGCTGTGATTACCCCATATAATCATTTGATTAATTTCAGAAATTGGAACATTTATTTTACTTGAAACTTGAGCTTTTGCTCTATTTGCATCTAAAGCAGTCATGGCCATCCAAGTCTGACTTGTGTTATTTGCATGAGTCATGCCAATTAAAGCATTTGTGTTAGCAGGATTTCCAACAACGAGAATTTTTGCATTATTTTTTCCTTTACTACCAATCGCTTTGCCCTGATCAGTGAATATTCCTCCATTAATTTTTAATAAGTCGCCGCGCTCTTCAATTTTTTTGCCATTAATTGTTATTCCTCTAGGAATGCTTCCCACGAGCAAGGCCCAATCAACTTCTTCAGCCGCTTTGTAAATATCGGAAAATGCTTCGACTTTTCCAAGAGTATTGAAGCCACAATCTTCTAATTCCATAATTGTTCCATTGAGCTTTTCTACAACTTGGGGAATCTCAACCAAACGTAAATTTACAATAACATCGGAACCAAATGTTTCGCCACTAGCAAGTCTAGGCAGAAGAGCATAACCAATCTGACCAGCTGCACCTGTAACTAATACATTAATTTCTTTCATAAAATTTCCGGTTTAAAAATATTTCTCTCTGAAGTGCATATCACTTCTCCTTTCGTACCTAATAATTCCAGTTCTGTCATTTTTTTTAATAAACTTTGATCGCCTAAAATGTTAGCAATGAATTGGGAGTTATCTTCTAATTCACCAATTACGATACCATACTCTAAATTTTTTCTCCCCTGTACGATTGTATAAGATGTTATCTTACCAAGACCGTTAGGTGTTTGATTAAAATTTTTAATTTCTCTTGAATCTATTTCTTTTTGGAGCTTTTGGAAGTTTTGATTCCAGTCAATCTCAGGAGGAGCTTTCGAGGAAAAAATATTAATTGCATGTTTAGTCAAAAACCAACTGTTAGCCGTAATCATTCCGTATTTGTTCTGATTTTTTCTTAACTTTCTTACCATCTCAGATGAAGAAAACATTGTGTATGCATTTCCTGGTCCTCCAAAATAAGGAAGTCCTCCAGTGACCGTAAGCGGGCGATTATCGTCTAAATTTAAAGATAACTCTTTCATAGCAATCTGAACCGCAGAAGGGAAACAAGAATAAATATCAAAATAAGATATTGAATCCATAGAAACTTGTGCCTGTGAGAGAACCTCTTCTCCACATTTTTTTATTGCTGGAGATTCGATAAGTTTTGGGCGTTTAGAAACATTCCAAATATCATTCAAAATACATGAACCATGTAAATAAATTTTTTTCTTTTGAGAAATATTCAATTCTTTAGAAAGTTTTTCAGACATGATTATCATAGAAGAAGCCATATTTACTCTGATCATAGAATTTAAATATTTTGTGTAGGGAAAGCCTACTAATCTATTGGAATCTGTAACTTTTTCGATTTCCTCTGGCGATCGATATTTTGGAAACCATGAATTTGAATTTTTTTCTGCTACTTTAGAAAATTTACTAAATAACTCCGAACACTCTTTTAAGTGCTCTTTACTAGATTGAGATTTTTCTGATCTTAATGCATTCGCAAAAATAGGATATACATTTGAGGGAAGATCCATAAAGTGTTTTTTTTCATCTGACGAGAAACCTTCGTCGTTTATTCCAACAATTTCTGGGCTTCCTCCTGGATGATCCTCCCAGTCTAAGGGTTTTCCTGCTTTAAGTTTGGATATCATTGTTTGTAAAACCTCACCGCCAGAAATTAATGCGCATTGAACTTCATTGTTATAGATTCTTCTAGAAACTTCTTGAATTAAAACTTGAGGGGCATTGCCTCCCATTCCCGAATATAATTCAAAGATATCTTTATTTATGTTCAATTTTTTTGCTAGCGACCTAGGAAAATTACTATATCCAAAATTTGATTGGTTGGTCGCTGTAGAAAAATCTACAGAAAATCGTACAACACCGATAGCGTCTATATAACTATGAAGATTACTTATTCCTGTATCTTGAAATGATAGTTCGCTAGCTTTTACTAAGAAAGAAAGGGGATCCGGACCGTCTTCTTTCCTTCTATCTATAATATCTGCAACTCCAACAATTACTGGGGTATTTCCTGGAATATTTAAAGTCATTATTATTGATTTATTAAATTAAAAAATAGAAGTAATATTACTCTTTTATAAATTTTATTTTAATAAAAAAACTAGTCTGATAAGGAGAAAAAAAATGTCTATAAGATTTGATGGAAAAGTTGCAATTGTTACCGGTGCAGGGGGAGGTTTAGGTAGATGTCATGCCCTCGACTTAGCTGCTAGAGGTGCAAAGGTTGTTGTAAACGATTTAGGTGGGGCTGTAGATGGTACTGGAGGTTCTCTCTCAGCAGCTGAAAAAGTTGTTGAAGAAATAAAATCTGCAGGTGGAGAAGCTATGGCAAATGGAGCTAGCGTTACAGATCTCAAACAAGTCGAAGACATGGTTAAGCAAACAATTGATACGTGGGGCAGAGTCGATATCTTGGTTAATAATGCTGGTATTCTGAGGGATAAAAGTTTTTCTAAAGTTACCGATGAAGATTTTAGACTTGTTTTAGAGGTTCACCTTATGGGAACTGTAAATTGTTGTAAAGCAGTTTGGGACATAATGAAAGAACAAAATTACGGAAGAATTTTAGTTACATCTTCTTCCAGTGGTGTTTATGGAAATTTTGGTCAAACAAATTATGGTGCAGCCAAAATGGGAGTTATAGGTTTGATAAATACATTAAAGCTCGAAGGTGCAAAATATAATATTAAATGTAACGGGCTCACTCCTGTAGCTGGAACTAGGATGACAGAAGATTTAATGCCTCCTGAAGTAATTGAAAAAATACAACCAGAATGCGTAAGTCCTGCTGTAACATTTATGGTTTCTGAAGATGCTCCGACAGGGGTAGTTATGGCAGCTGGCGCGGGAGTATTTGCAAGAATCATGACTTTTGAAACTATGGGTGTTTATTTCGGAACGGGAGATGAAATGAATGCCGATAGTATTGCCGAAAATTGGGAGAAGATTTCTGATATGACTGATGCAAGGCCTTGTACCGAGGGGAACAGTCAAGCTGCAAAGATGTTTGAGTTGATCAGTAAATCTTAAGGCTTTCCTGCACTGGAATAATCTACTTCAATAGAGAAGATTTCGCCTTCTGCTTTTTTTCTACAGATTTCTGGAGCTGAACTGTTTGCCGTGAGGATAAATAAAGTTTTTCCTTCTTCACCGCCTAACATACATGCGTAAGCATTTTTAGGAGTTTCTATAACGTCTGTAATTTTTCCTCCTTGCTCAAATCTTACTACAGCTGATGAAGTCGGCGATGCAATCCAAATTCCATTATTTTCATCTAGGCAGATTCCATCAGGTACATGAAAATTTTTAGCTGCAGAGCCGGATTCAGAAATTTTAATCCCTATATTTCGCAGAAACTTGATGAGTGATATTCCAAATTGTGACGAAGTATTAGCCCATTTTTTTCTATTTGTAAGCAAGCCTTTCGAATCAATATCAAAGCTCGTAAGTCTTGCTCCTAAGGTTTCCCCGACAATTAACTTTTTTCCATCTTCAGAAATCACCGAGCCATTGGGAAAGTCTAAATTATCTGGACCTTTTTTAAACGATCCATCGGGAAAGACAATCATCAGATGAGTGCTTTTTACTTTATCTCTAGCATCAGCCATTCCAAAATTTCCAACATATGCAATCCCATCTTTCGAAACAACCATGTCGTTACACTGATATTTTACTTCTCCAGACAAATCGGCATGCACACTTAAATCTCCATTTGAAAGCTTAAGAATTTTCCTGTCTAACATGGAGACTATCAACAGGTCGCCATTAGGTAACCAACCTAATCCCGATGGTTGGTTTTTAATTTCACAGACGGCCTCAAGATTATCATTTTCATCTAATGTGAAAACTTTGTCTCCATGCATATCAGAGAACCAAAGTTTATTTTCATGCCATCTTGGACCTTCGCCAAAGTAAATTCCATTGCACCTGCTTACTAAATTATTTTTGTTCATTAATTCTTTCCAAAATCTTTGCTAATTTTTTTGGGTAGTCAGTAATAATTCCATCGACTTTACTTTTAATTAATTTTTTCATAAATTTTTTATCATTAACAGTCCAAGTAAGCACAAAAAAGTTTTCATTCTTCAATTTTTCTATGAGTTTAATTGATTGTTTAGAGTCTACGTGCAAGCTTATTCCATCTGAATTAGAATTTTTTATTTCTTCTTTTATTCTCTCTTCATCGTAATCAAATAAAGAAGGAATTAGATTTAAAGTAGCCTTTTGGGTGGGAAATTTTTTTTTAATATTTTTTATTACTGAAGGCAGGTAACAAAGAAAATGAACTTGATTTTTTTTTAAATTTGAATTTGAAATTAATTTCATTAATTGATTTAAACTTTTAGTTACGCCTTTTATTTCGATAAATATTATTTTTCGGTTTGGTAATCTTTTTAGAACTTCTTCTAATTTAGGTACTCTTTGTGTTTTAAATTTTTGTCCTTTCCATGATCCTATATCTATCTTCAATAGGGACTTAAAAGTTGACTCTGAGATATTCTTTGTAGAACCTGATACTCTATTGAAGTTATTGTCATGAGCACAGATAAATACTCCATCTTTAGTCTTTCTAAGGTCTACTTCAATTGCATCTGCATTCTGCAACCAAGCAGTTTCATAGGAAAGGATAGTATTCTCGGGGGCCTTCGAAGAGGCTCCCCTATGAGCAATTATTAGAGGATTTTTAATCCCAGTTAAGCGCTCCACCGGTTTGATACTCAATTACCCTTGTCTCAAAGAAATTCTTTTCTTTTCTAAGATCCATAATTTCTGACATCCAGGGGAAAGGATTAGAAGCATTAGGAAATGCTTCGTTAAGACCTATCTGAGTCAGCCTTCTATTTGCAATAAAATGCAGATATTCAGCCATCATTTCTGAATTCATGCCAAGAATTCCTTTAGGCATTGTGTCTTGGGCATATTCAATTTCTAATTGCGTCCCTTGAAGGATCATAGTTTCTGCTTGTTTTTGCATTTCTTCATCCCATAGATGAGGATTCTCAAGTTTAATTTGGTTGATCATGTCAATACCAAAATTTACGTGCATAGACTCGTCTCTGAGAATGTACTGGAATTGTTCTGCTGTGCCAGTCATTTTATTTCTGTTTCCCATAGAAAGAATTTGAGTGAATCCACAATAAAAGAAAATACCCTCGAGCACACAGTAGAAAGCTATAAGATTTCTTAATAGAATTTTATCGTTTTCTACAGTCCCAGTTTCAAACGACTGATCAGAGAGAGATTGCGTAAAAGGAAGTGCCCAAGCAGCTTTTTTAGCCACAGAGGGTATCTCTTTATACATATTAAATATTTCACCTTCATCCATGCCCAATGATTCAATTACATATTGATAGGCGTGAGTATGAATAGCTTCTTCAAGCGCTTGTCTCAATAAATATTGACGACATTCTGGGTTTGTAATGTGTTTATATACAGAAAGGACAATATTATTGGCTACTAATGAATCGGCAGTAGAGAAAAATCCTAGATTTCTCATGACGATTCTTCTTTCATCCTCTGTTAAACCGTTTTTATCTTTCCAAAGCGCAACGTCCGCAGTCATGTTAATTTCCTGAGGCATCCAATGATTTGCGCTACCATCTAAATATTTCTGCCAGGCCCAATCGTATTTAAAAGGCACTAACTGATTGACGTCAGCTCTTGAATTAATCATTTTCTTTTCGCTTACGTCTACCCTTGCTGAGGCTCCTTCTAAATCAGCTAAACCTGCTTCTAGATCCAAAGAATCTAAATCTGGAACCTCGGTTGAGGTTTGCATTTCTTCTTTGTCAGAAGGTTTAGCGTCTGTTAAGCCGTCTTCTTTTTTAAGAACTTCTTTTGCGATAGATTGTTCTGTTATTTTTTCTTTTTCATCAAAATCATCCCAAGATAACATTTTAATACCTCTTTTTATTGACAAGCTTCACAGTCTGGATCAAGTATTGAGCAGGCTTCAGGAGCCTCGGATCCTTGATTTGCAGCAACAGCGTTGAGCTCTAGATTAGTAATAGTTGATTTCTCAGAAGTTGTGGCACTTCTTGAGCGTAAATAATAAGTAGTTTTCAAACCTCTTAGCCATGCCATCTTGTACATCACATCAAGTTTTTTTCCATTCGGTTCTGAAACGTAAAGATTAAGAGATTGGCTTTGATCTATCCATTTTTGTCTTCTCGATGCGGCTTCAATTAGCCATTTTGGTTCAACTTCAAAAGACGTGGCGAAAAGCTTTTTTAAATCGTCGGGGACTCTGTTGATACCTTCTAAACTACCATTCAAGTTTTTCAGATCGTAGACCATTACCTCGTCCCACATATCTATTTCTTTTAGCGCTTCTACTAAGTGCATATTGATAATTGTGAATTCCCCTGAAAGATTAGATTTAACAAATAAATTAGAATAGGTAGGCTCTATCGATTGTGTAAGGCCGGTTATATTCGCAATTGTGGCGGTTGGAGCAATTGCCATGACGTTAGAGTTTCTCATGCCTTGTTTCTTTACAGTTTTTCTTAAACCTTCCCAATCAAGCTTCGAAGCTGTATCAACCTCTAGATAATTTTCTCCTCTTTCTTTTTTAAGCAATTCAATTGAATCTAAAGGAAGTATTCCTTTGCTCCATAATGATCCCTCGTAAGATGTATATGCTCCTCTCTCTGAGGCTAGGTCTGAAGACGATTTAATTGCGTAATAACTAACCATTTCCATGGACTCGTCTGCAAAGCTGACAGCTTCTTCGGATGCATAAGGAGTTTTTTTGATATAGAGGGCATCTTGAAAGCCCATAATTCCTAATCCTATTGGCCTATGTTTAAAATTAGAATTTTCTGCTTGTGGAACGGCGTAGTAGTTTATGTCTATAACATTGTCTAGCATTCTTATTGCAGTAGTTATAGTTCTTTCTATTTTTTCTTCATTTAGATCTCCATTTTCATTTAAATGGTTTGGAAGATTAATGGACCCTAAATTACAGACTGCAATTTCGTCTTGAGAAGTATTTAAAGTTATTTCTGTACAAAGATTAGAGGAATGAATTACCCCAACGTGTTGTTGTGGCGATCTTAAGTTACAAGCATCTTTAAAAGTTATCCAAGGATGGCCTGTTTCAAATAGCATTGAAATAATTTTCCTCCAAAGATCCTCGGCTTCCACTTCTTTAGAAACTTGGATTTTTCCTGTCTTTGCGTCATTTTCATACTCTTCATACCTGATTTTGAACGCTGATCCCGTTAAATCATGTAGATCTGGTGTTTCATTAGGAGAAAAAAGAGTCCACTTACCACCGTCCATGACCCTTTGCATAAATAGGTCTGGTATCCAGTTCGCGGTATTCATATCATGAGTTCTTCTGCGATCGTCGCCAGTGTTTTTTCGAAGTTCTACAAATTCTTCAATATCTAAATGCCAAGTTTCTAAGTATGAACAAACAGCTCCTTTTCTTTTCCCTCCCTGGTTTACCGCTACTGCAGTGTCATTAACCACTTTTAAAAATGGAACAACACCTTGAGATTTCCCATTCGTTCCTTTTATGTGTGCGCCCATACCTCTGACAGGAGTCCAGTCATTGCCCAAACCTCCAGCCCATTTTGAAAGCATAGCGTTATCACCTAACGCATCATAAATCCCTTTTAGGTCATCAGGGACGGTAGTTAGATAACAAGAGGATAGCTGAGAATGGATAGTTCCTGAATTAAATAAAGTTGGAGTAGAGCTCATGTAGTCAAACGAGGATAGAAGATTGTAAAATTCTATTGCTCTTTCTTCTCTATTTTCTTCTTCAATGGCTAAGCCCATTGCTACTCTCATAAAAAATATTTGAGGAAGCTCGAATCTTACTTCATCTTTATGTATGAAATATCTATCGTAGAGAGTTTGAAGACCTAAATAAGAAAACATTAGGTCTCTTTCGGGCTTAAGATTATTTCCAAGTTTTTTTAAGTCCATCTTTCCTAATTCAGGATTAACCAACTCTAATTCAATTGCTCTTTTTATAAACACATCTAGCGCTTGTGGATAAAGGTTTTCCATTTCTTTCTGTGTTGCATTTGGGGCTAAATTTAAAAAAGACAAGGCTTCTGTTCTTAAGCCGTCTAATAGAATTCTTGAGGTTGCATATGTATAGTTTGGTTCAGCCTCTACAAGGGATCTTGCAGAAAGAATCATCGCTTCTTTTATTTCGTCTTCCGATGCCCCTTCATAAAGGTTTTTATTTGCTTCTTGTATTATCGTCTCTGGATTAGTGCCGCTCAGGCCTTCACAGGCTTCCTTCGCTATCGTTTCCGTCCTTTCTGATGGGCTCAATACAGTCATTTCTTGGGCAGAAGTGTTTTCTTCCTGTCTTATTTTTGTTCTCTCGGCTCTATAGACAACATAGGCTCTTGCAACCTTTAATTCCTCTGATCGCATAAGGGCTAACTCTACCTGATCCTGAATCTCCTCTATGTGAATTGTTCCGCCAGAGGGCATTCTTGATGAAAAAGTATCGTGGACACTTTTTGCAAGAGAATTTACTTTCTGTTGAACACTGGATGACGCCGCAGCTGCGCTAGTATGAACGGCTAGAAAAGCTTTTGTAATAGCTACTTCAATTTTTGATATATCGAAATTAACTACTGAGCCGTTTCTTTTAATAACTCTAAGAATTCCTGGCTCTATAGCAGAAGAAGGTCTTTCGCTTGTTATATTTATTTTATTCTTTTCGTTTTCTCTCTCAGTAATGTCCATATTTGTCAGGTTAGTTACTTTTCTTGTAACTCAATATATAGTGGGGCAAAAACTTAATTACACAAGATACTGTGTTTTTACGAGAAAAGCAATAGAATAATTTATGAAATTTAAGTGGATTAAGTGTGGATAACTATATATAAATATAAAGCATGAAAAAATATTTTCTCTCTATCGATCAAGGCACAACTAGTACTAGAACAGTGCTTTACGATTCTAAATTTAAATATTTAGACCAGAAACAAATTGAAATTACGCAATTTTATCCGAAATCTGGTTACGTAGAACACGATGCAGAAGAAATATGGGACAAAACGTATAAAACATTGCGTCAACTATTAAGAAAATATGATTTGAAATCAAATCAAATAATTTCAATTGGCATAACTAATCAAAGGGAGACAATATTAGGATGGGATAAAAGTTCAGGAAAGCCCATAGGAAAAGCAATTGTTTGGCAGGATAGAAGAACTAGTAAATTTTGTGAAATATTAAAAAATGAGGGTTTAGAGCCAGAAATTAATGAAAAAACAGGACTTTTACTGGACCCCTATTTTTCTGCTTCTAAATTGAGATGGCTTAAGGATAAGTCAAAATCAATATTCAAAAGATCCACTACACTTTTCGGGACCATAGATAGTTTTTTGTTATGGAAATTGACTGAAGGAAGGGTTTTTGCAACAGATATAACTAATGCTGCGAGAACATCACTTTTTAACATATCTAGTCTTAAATGGGACGATGATTTAATAAAAATTTTTGGGCTTGAAGGAATAAAATTACCAGATATAAAAAATAATGCCGATGATTTCGGCACGACGTCTTTATTTGGTGGAGAAATTAAAATTTCTGGTATGGCTGGCGATCAGCAGGCAGCACTTTTCGGACAAGCTTGTTTTGATTCAGGAGAGGTTAAAAGTACCTATGGCACAGGTTGTTTTTTAATTTTAAATACAGGAGCTAAAATCTTGAGGTCAAATAATAAATTACTTTCCACTGTGGGTTATAAAATAGGCGGAGACGTAACTTATGCATTAGAGGGAAGCATTTTTGTTGCGGGTTCGTTAATTCAGTGGTTGAGAGATAAAATGAAATTTTTTTCTAATGCTCCAGAAACAGAAAAATTTGCAAAATCAGCAAATAAGAACTCTGAAGTTGTCATAATTCCATCTTTTACAGGACTTGGCGCTCCGCATTGGAAGCCTGATTTGAAGGGAGCAATCCATGGCCTTTCTTTAGAAACATCGAAAGAGGACATAATTTTAGCTGCTTTAGAAGCTATATGCTTTCAGACCAAAGATCTAGTCACCGCGCTGAAAAATGACGGTGCAAAAATAAAATCAATTAAAATAGACGGAGGAATGGCAACCAACAATTTTTTTGGACAAACTTTGTCCGACGTTTTATCTATGAAAGTTTTTAAGCCTAGAAATATTGAAAGTACGTCATTGGGCGCTGCCTACTTAGCCGGAATTGGATCAAATTACATAAATTTAAGCGAACTCAAAGATGTTTGGAAGGTTGATAAGTTATTTGAACCGAAAAAGTCCTACGAAAAGAGATATTTAAAATATTTAGATAGTCTTGAATCTTTAAGTTAAAAGCAGGGTTTCTAGTAAAGCCTGTTGAACATGTAGTCTATTCTCTGCCTGTATCCAAACCTTACTAGATTCATGATCTAACATGTCTATAGATATCTCTTCCCCTCTGTGAGCTGGTAAACAATGAAGAAAAATTGCACTGTTATCAGCTAATTCCATACAGGCTGGATCAACAGAGTAACCTTTGAATAAATTAGTTTTTTCTAATGATTGATTCTCAGAGTGCATTGAAGTCCAAACATCAGTAGTTACTATTTTTGCATCTTTTAATGCATCTTCTTTTGTTTCAGTTAAAACAACGTTATTTTTTTGAGAATTCATTATTTCTGGATTAGGTTCGAAGCCTTTAGGGCAATATATATTCAGATCAAAATTAAATATTTCTGCTGCTTCTATATAGGAATTGCATACATTGTTGCTATCTCCAATCCAAGCAACCTTAGATATCTTTAAATCTCCATTACATTCTTTGAATGTCATGAGATCAGCCAAAATTTGGCAAGGATGGTATAAATTGCTCAAGCCATTTATAACTGGAATTGAAGAGTTTTGACTATATATATCTAATAATTCGTGGTTTACGGTTCTAATTACTACAGCGTCTAACATTGAAGATAAAACACGAGCTGTATCTGAAACAGGCTCGCCTCTTGAGATTTGAAGGTCAGAACTCGACAAAAAGATAGAGTTTCCTCCGAGTGATTGAACCCCAATTTCAAAAGAAACTCTCGTTCTAGTTGAAGGCTTTTCAAAAATTAAGCCCAAAGATTTATTTTCTAAAGTCTTCGGTAAATTTTTCATAGATTTCAATTCCAGTCCTCGTTCAATAATTGAATTAAGGAATTCTTTGGAAAAATCTTTAAAATTTAAAAAATGTTTTGGTGACATAGTATATGCGTTATAGAATTGATTTTTTTAAAATCAAATTAGTATGAATTTTAAAGTAAAAACTTACAATGCCATAGCAGAAACAGGACTTTCACTTCTGAAAGATTCAGATTTTGAAATTTCTGAAAATCTTGAAGCTCCTGACGCTATGATTTTGAGAAGTTATAAATTGACCAACAACGACATTGAAAGTTCAATCAAAGCTATTGCAAGAGCGGGCGCAGGTGTTAATAACGTTCCAGTCGATTACTGCTCAGATCAGGGTATAGTCGTTTTCAATACACCAGGCGCGAATGCAAATGCAGTCAAAGAGATAGTACTGGCGGGGTTACTTTTATCATCAAGAGGAATTTATAGTGGAGCAAATTACATAAATGACATTCAAGGAGTTGATCAAGGCGATCTGAAAGGTCATATTGAGCAAGGAAAGAAAAGTTTTAAAGGGCGTGAACTAAAAGATGGAGTTTTAGGTGTAATAGGTATGGGGGCTATAGGGTCTAAAGTAGCAGATATGGGTGTTATGTTAGGCATGGAGGTTATAGGGTATGATCCAGCAATATCTGTTGAAGCCGCTTGGAAATTGCCAAATATGGTTTCTAGAAGAGATAATCTAGAGGATGTATTCAAAGAATCAGATTACTTAACTTTACACATTCCCGCGATTGAAGAAACGAAAAATCTTGTAAATAAAGATCTTTTGCAAAATGCAAAAGAAGGGCTTAAATTGATTAATTTTGCTAGAGATGAGATTGTTAATTCACAAGATGTAATTGATGCATTGATATCCGGTAAGTTAGGAGGTTACGTAACTGATTTTGCTGATTTAGAACTTATAGAAAGAGCGAAAACTATGGGCGATGTCATAATATTGCCGCATATTGGCGCTAGTACTAGACAAGCAGAAGAAAATTGTTCGATTATGGCAGCAGAACAACTGAAAGATTTTCTAGAGAACGGAAATATAACTAATTCTGTAAATTTTCCTGAATTAATTGAACCAAGAAAGTCAAAATTTAGAATCACCTTATCAAATAATAATATTGCTGGAATGATTGGCCAGATAACAACAATTCTAGCTGAGAATAACCTTAACATTTTAAATATGATCAACAAAAGTAAGGGTGAAATTGCTTACAACGTAATTGATACGGACTCTGAGCCCTCAAACGCTGTTGAAGAAGGTCTTAAGAAATTAGAAGGCGTGATTAATGTCAGAGTAATTAAAGATGAATAAACCGGTAGCCATCATAACAGGCGCAAGCAGAGGGGTAGGAAAAGCTGTAGCTATAATGCTTGCAGAAAAGGGCTGGAATCTTACTTTGACATGTTCTAACTCTTTGAAAGAGGCAGAAGAAGTTGCAAAAGAATGTAACGATCTTGGTGCAGAAACACTAGTTTTAGTCTCTGATGTTTCCGATGACTTAAAATGTCGTGAAACTGTAGATAGGACAATTGAAAAATGGAATAAATTAGATACTTTGATCAATAACGCAGGTAGAACCGTATTTAATGCACATGAAAATATGTCTGGACTGACTACAGAAGATTTTGTTGAAATTTATAAAACAAATACAGTTGGACCATATATGATGATTAAAGAATCTGAGAAATATTTAAGAAAAAGTCCAATTGCTTCTGTTGTAAATATTGCGTCCATTGCCGGAGTTATCGGTGTGGGAAGCTCTATAGCTTACGTGGCATCAAAAGGGGCGCTTGTCATGATGACCAAATCTCTAGCTAAAGCTTTGGGTCCCATCCGAATCAATGCAATTTGTCCAGGTTTCATTGAAGGAGAGTGGCTAAAGTCAGGATTGGGTGATGAGGCGTATGAAGCTACAAAAAGTTTTATTGAAGCCAGTACTCCTTTGAGTATGGTTTGCAATCCTGAGAAAGTAGCTAAAGGGGTCTTCTTTTTTATTGAGGATGCCATTGCAACCACAGGTGAAACATTAATTTTAGATGGTGGATTCCATTTAAAGTGATTTTTCCATAGTTCGATATAAGTCATCAGAAACTATTAAATACTTTCAAAAAAAATCAATTAATTTTTTTTATTTTTTAGATTTTTAATCGATAAAAAAATATTCTTTTAGATAAAAACTTAACTATTACTTAAAAAGTTACACACATTTAAACAAAAATTATCATTAAACCTAAAAAAATAAACTTAAAGTGCACTTTTTTAGAACATAAAGTACTTTTTTATGTAAGATATTGATTTTATTGAATTTTTTAAGTTGATCAATTTTTGTACAATTTAAAAAAAACCTTTTCACATTAAGGCTTTAGAACAATAGAGCCATTTTATCCAAAGAGTTATCCACAGTTTCTGTGGATAAAAAAATTGGGTTTGTTAGCATTAGATTATGCTACAAGATTTTCCAAAAAATTGGCTTAGCTTTTTAAAAAATCATGACTTAAAAAAGCAACTGCTATCAATAGAAGCTAGATTAGAGGAAGAAATTAAATTAGGAAAAATAATTTTTCCTAAAAGAGAAATCATTTTTAGATCTTTACAACTTGTTCAGCCCGATGAAGTTAAGGTCGTCATTCTAGGCCAGGATCCTTACCACAACTTTAATCAAGCTGACGGTTTAGCTTTCTCTGTTAGTAACTTTCAATCTCTTCCGCCATCTTTAATAAATATTTTCATTGAAATTGAAAATGATTTAAATATCAAGATCGAAAAGAAAGGGGATTTAGAAAATATTGCGAAACAAGGAGTATTGCTTTTAAATTCAATTCTTACTGTAGAAAAAAATAATCCAGGATCGCACAAAAATATTGGTTGGGAGAAATTAACAGACATAATAATTAGCTCTTTGAGTTTAATTGGAAATATTGTTTTTATTCTTTGGGGAAATTTTGCAAAGAAAAAATCAAATCTTATTGATAACAATATTAATTTAGTAATAAATTCCTCTCATCCTTCTCCCTTCTCTGCACATAAAGGTTTTTTTGGGTCAAAACCTTTTAGTAAATGTAATGATTATTTAATTAGCAAAGGCAAGGAGCCTATTAAATGGAACTTAAAATAATTTTAGCTTTTTGAAGTTTATTTTTTCGCCCGAATCTTTATAAATATCTTTTAAATTACTTTTATTTTTGAGAAAAATTAAACTATTTGTTTCAAATTTTGAGGCAATCTTACCCAAAACTTTATTTTCTTGGTCATAAAGGCTAGAACCTTCTTTCATAGAGTTTAAGTCTGAAGAAAAAATAAGAAGAAGGCCAGTTTTTAGTTTAGCCCTGTAGTGCATTCTGGCTACAACTTCTTGACCTGTGTAACATCCTTTTTCAAAATTAATAACATCAAGGTTTTGATATCCAAGGTCGTGAGGAGTAAATAATTCGGAAGTGAGAGAATTGATTTCACAGAGACCATCATTAATGCAGTTTGATTTCCATTTGGCAAAATCTACAATTTCGACATTTTTTGGGACTTCATCGATAATGAACATTTCAGATTTGAAAAAAACTTTGTATTTTTTTAATGTCTCAAAGGTTTTTTCAATTATTGATCCGTCTAAAATGAGGTCAAAACTTTCTTCGCTTTGTTTTTTTAGCCATATAAGAGAAATGATCCGTCCTCTTAAATTACAAATCACATTTTTTTGCAAAATATCTTTATTTGCTAAATTTAAATCATTAGATAATTGTCCTTGAAGAAACTCCAGAGAGTCTATTCCTTCTACTCTTATGATTTTGTGACTTGAAGATAACTCCATACTCTTATATTTTATCAATAATAGTAAATTTAACCTATGAATGACTTAATTGAAGAAGCTAGATTCAGAAGCAGAAGAGGGCTAAATGAGTTAGATTTAGTGCTAGAGCCATTTTCGAAAAATAACCTACATAAATTAAATTCAAAGGAGTTAGAGTCTTATCTCGAGATACTTTCATGGGAAGATAACGATTTAGCTGATGCAATACTTTATGGGAAAGCCTGTGAAGATAAAGAATTACAAAATGTAATTACAAAAATAATTGATTTTTTTAGTGAAATTTAGCTGAACTTATGCACAATGCACATGTCAAATGAAAAGGGACAGAGATGAACTCAGAAAAAAGCCTTATAAACTTGGTCAAAAAGGGCGACAAAAAGGCCTACGAAGTACTTGTTTTGCAATATCAAGACAGGCTTGTTTTCTCTGTTTACAAATTTCTTAAGGATTATGAACTTGCACAAGACATAGCCCAAGAGGCTTTTGTAAAAGCTTTTAAAAATATTGAAAAATTTCGCGGTGATAGTTCCTTCTATACTTGGATTTATAGAATTGCTATAAACACTGCAAAGAACTTTTTATCTTCTAAATCTAGAAAATCTGAAATTTACGATGATGAGATTATGGAGTTAAAACTTTCTGAATCAGCAGTAACTTCAGAAAATCCTGAAAATATTTTAGAAGCTGAAGAGTTACGATCTTTAATGATGGACGCCATACAAGGCCTTCCTGATGATATTAGAACAACTTTAAGCTTAAGAGAATTTGATGGTTTAAGCTATGAAGAAATAGCGGAAGTTCAGAACTGTCCTATTGGAACAGTTAGATCTAGAATTCATAAAGGTCGTGAAATTTTAGATAAAACTTTTTCTAAATATAATATGTCTAATTTGGAGACAAATTTAATATGAGTAAATTATTTGAACAAAAATTATCCCTGCTAATGGATGGGGAGATAACTCCTTTTGAAACCAAGAGGTTAGTAGATGAAATTCATTCAAACTCTCATTTAAGGAGCCTCTGGCTCAGGATGAATAAGCATAAAGCTGCCATGCATGGCGAATTATTAGATCAAAACCTAGACCTCTCCAAAAAAATAATATCTCAAATTAACAAATCTACACAAAATACAAAAACTCTAAAAACATGGCCTAAGTTTAACTTTTTATCTCCTACTTATATGAAGGCGTGTTGTTATCTGATTGGTTTTTTCTTTATCTTATCTCTGCCCCTCCTAAATCTGCCGTCTCCTTCATCTTCAGTCTCTTCAAAACAAAATCTCCTTTCCCTAAACAATGAAGCTTTATTGCTAGATTTAGGTGCAAACTTTAACGGTAACTTAAAAGACTACAGAATCACATCGTCTTCAAGTATGGAAGCAAACTATTTTATTCCCGGAGATGAAAAATCTGTGAGATTAAAAGTCTTTTTTGATCGTATTCCAGAACAAGAATGGCTTGGGACGATAAACAACGGAGTCACAGTTCATACTAAATCAGGCTCTACTCCACTAATCCTCAACCTCTCTAGCGAAAATCTCCCAAATCAAAGACTCATCAAAATATCAAACACTTTCTTAGAAAAAAATAAATAATGCGAAAAGTCCGTTTTTTTCTTTTCATCTGTATATTAATTATCCCAAACTTAAGTTTCTCAGATGATAAATTCTTGCCTAATATAGCTGAGCTAGTTGAGGACACTTCAGCGGCTGTTGTAAACGTAAGCGTCACTAAAACAGTTAAAACTCAGTCAAGACATAGCCCTTTTCCCGGGTCTCCAAGAGGTTTTCCTTTTGATGATTTCTTTAACTTTCCTTTTGAAGAACCTAAACAACAAAGAGAAAGAAAAATAAGTTCAGGTGGCTCAGGTTTTATAATATCTAAAGATGGCTATATTCTCACAAATCATCATGTTGTTGCAGATGCTACAGAAATAGTCATTAGTCTCAATGATAGAAGAGAATTTAAAGCAAATTTAATAGGTAGCGATGAAAAATCTGATGTTGCCCTTCTTAAAATTAATACCAATGAAGCCTTGCCTTATTTATCACTTGGCAATTCCGATGAAATCAGAGTGGGCGACTGGGTTGTAGCAATAGGATCTCCATATCGTTTGAATTTCTCGGTCACTGCTGGAATCGTAAGCGCGAAGTCTAGAAGCATTCCGGATCAAGGAACTTCTTATATACCTTTTATACAATCAGATGTTGCAATAAATCCAGGTAATTCAGGCGGTCCATTATTTAATCTTAAAGGCGAGGTTATAGGGATTAACGCAATGATTTATTCAAGCGGCGGAGGTTACATGGGAATTTCCTTCACAATTCCAATTAATTACGCCTCAGAAATTATAGATCAATTAAAAAATAATGGCGTAGTGTCAAGAGGCTGGTTAGGTGTTAGCGTTCAAGAGGTCACTAAAGATTTAGCCGATTCTTTTAAATTAGGCAATCCACGTGGAGCATTGATTGGAAATGTACTAAAAAATAGCCCTGCAGAAAGAGCTGGTTTAAAAAATGGAGATGTCATTTTAAGTTTTAACAAACAAAAAATTATTTATTCAGGTGATTTACCTTTAATTGTTGGAAGGATTAAACCAGACACTACAGTTGATGCGGTAATTTTTAGATCAGGTATAGAAAAAAAAATGAGAGTTAAAGTAGGGGTTCTTGAAGAAATTACAACAGAAAATATTATCCCTGCTGCAGAAGATAAGATTGACGATTTATTGGGTCTGAAATTGGTACCAGTTAAGGAGTTATCAAGTGAAAAAGTTGAACAATTAAAAGTTGAATCAGGCGTTTTCGTCGAAGAGGTTAAAGATGGACCTGCAAAAGACGCTGGAATCCAGGTTGGAGATGTAATAACTACAATGGCTTTCAAAGAGGTTTCAAATTTAGAAGATTACAATTCAATTCTTTCTGAATTAAGCACAGAAGATAATTTGGCTGTCAGAATTGTAAGAAATGGTAATGGTTCTTTTATTACTATAAAACTAAAAAAATAAGCGATAATCCTTAGATGGAGGATAACTCATTAGATAAAACTAGGAATTTTTCTATCATCGCTCACATCGATCATGGTAAGTCTACTTTGGCCGACAGAATCATTGAGTTATGTGGCGGCTTATCCAATAGAGAAATGCAAAGTCAAGTCTTGGATTCTTTGGAAATAGAAAGAGAGCGGGGTATAACTGTTAAAGCTCAATCCGTTGCCCTTAAATTCAAAAAAAATGGCTCAAACTATAATTTAAATTTAATAGATACTCCTGGACATGTAGATTTTGCTTACGAAGTATCTCGTTCCTTAGCCGCATGTGACGGAGCTATTTTGTTAATCGATGCCTCACAAGGAGTAGAAGCTCAAACTTTATCGACCTGTTATAACGCTATAGAGCAAGGATTAACCATTTTGCCTGTTTTAAATAAAATTGATCTTCCTCAATCTGATCCAGATAGAGTAAAAAAGGAGATAGAAGAAATAATAGGGATTGACGCTAGTAATGCTCCTTGTATCAGCGCAAAAAACGGGGATGGCGTTGAAGAGTTATTAAATATAATTATCGATGAAATTCCCTCGCCAGAAGGAGAAATTAATTCAGCCTTAGAAGCGCTAATTATTGATTCTTGGTTTGATCAATACCTAGGCGTAGTTTCCTTAGTGAAAGTAATGAATGGGAAAATTATTCAAGGCGAAAAAATAAAATTTAATTCATCTGGAAATGTTCACTTGGCAGAAAAAATAGGTTTTTTTACTCCAAAGCGTCAAGAAAAAAATCAATTAAGTGTTGGAGAGGTTGGATTTGTTTGTGCTGGTGTAAGAGACATAAGAGGTGCACCAGTCGGAGATACTCTTACCCATCAAAGTCACAATGCAGTACTTCCAGGTTTTAAACCAATAAAGCCTCAAGTTTTTGCAGCTTTATATCCCTTGGATTCTTCAGAATTTGAACTTTTTAGAGAATCTTTAGAAAGATTGTCGTTAAATGATGCTGCTTTGAGTTATCAACCTGAACAGTCTTCAGCACTAGGTTCTGGGTTTAGATGCGGTTTTTTGGGAACGCTTCACATGGAAATAGTAATTGAGCGCTTACAAGTAGAGCATGGCATTGAATTGCTTGCAACTGCACCTACAGTTGCATATCAGATTATCGATTCGTCGAATAACCTTTTGGAAATTGAAAATCCTAGTAAATATCCAGAACCAAATCACATAAACGAAGTTAAAGAGCCTATAGCAAAAGCGACGATGCTTGTTCCTGAAAAATTTATTGGAAATGTAATATCTTTATGTGAAGAAAAAAGAGGTATTCAAAAATCTTTAAGATACGTAGGAGGTCAAATAGAACTAATTTATGAAATGCCAATGAACGAAATTGTCTTAGATTTTTTTGACAGATTGAAGTCTTGTAGCAAAGGATATGCCTCTTTAGATTACGACTTCTTAAGATTTCAAAATAGCGATATGGTTAAAGTCGATATTTTGCTAAATGGTGAAAAAGTTGATGCACTAAATTTTATGGTCCATAGATCAAAGGCAGATCAAAAGGGAAGAGAATTAGCAAAATCTCTCCGGGAAGTAATTCCAAGACAGATGTATGACATAGCTATCCAAGCTGCGATAGGAGGAAAAATTTTGGCTAGAGAAACTGTGAAAGCGTTTCGTAAAGACGTAACAGCGAAATTATATGGAGGTGATGTTACTCGAAAAATGAAACTTTTAGAAAAGCAAAAAAAGGGTAAGAAAAAAATGAGACAAATTGGAAAAGTCGAAGTTCCTCAAGAAGCTTTTCTTTCAATCTTAAAAGTGTCAAAGTGAATTTTTATTTTATTTTTTACCTTGTCTTAATATTTTCAGTAATTTTAATAAGTTTCTGGATTTACTCAGAAAAGAAACTAAATGGAAAATTTAGTAAATCTATAAATTATTTTTCTTTTCCTCTTGCAATACTCGGGCTGTATTGTGTTTTTAGATTGAATTTAGATTTTGGATATATTCTGGTTGGATTGACCTTAATCTCACTTTTTCTTTGGTTTTTAGGGAGAATACTTTACTTGGAAAAATTAATTAAAGAATCCAGATCTTTCTTTTTAATTCTTTCAGTGATTACAGTTTTTAGATCTTTTGTATTTGAGCCATTTCAAATTCCTTCAGAGTCAATGATTCCTGGATTAGAAGTTGGAGATTTTGTTTTAGTTAATAAATTTGAATATGGTTTAAAAAATCCTATAGGTAATAAAACGCTTATTTTAAACAATACTCCAAGAAGAGGAGATGTTATTGTTTTTACTCCTCCGCATACATCTTGTTCGTCAAAGATAGAAGATGCTTATCCCGAAGGCAGTCTAAGCCCAACCTTGCCGGATCAGATTATTAGATGGAACAGTTTAAATAAAAATTGTTCAACTTTTGGTTTGAAATATGTAAAAAGGGTTATTGCGGTGCCAGGAGACACCTTAGAATTAAAAGGGAAAGAGTTTTTTATTAATGGAAAGAAGATAAAGAAGAAATTGATTGAATCTAATTTAAATCAATCTATCTATAAAGAAACACAAAACTTGAAAGAATATTTTGTAGGCAATTCGAATTTAAGAGAATTAAAATTTTACCAGTCGTGGGTTATTCCGAAAGGGTATTTTTTTGTTGTAGGAGACAACAGAGATAACAGTTTGGATAGCAGAAGTTGGGGCTTGGTTCCTGAGAAAAATGTAACTGGAAAAGCTCAATTGATTTGGTTGCATTGGCCTTCATACGGATCTATCCCGAGCTTATCCAGAAATAAAATAATTAAATGAAGAATAAATTAGCTAATTTAGAAAAAGATTTGGAATATACTTTCAAAGATAAGAATTTATTAATTAAAGCACTTACTCATACAAGCAGTTCCCAAGAAAATAACGAAGTCCTAGAGTTCTTGGGAGATTCAGTTTTGAATCTAATCGTCACAGAATTGTTACTTGAAAAATTTCCCAACGAGAATGAAGGGTTTCTTAGCTTGATGCGTTCGAAATTAGTTAGCAGAAAGATACTTAATAAGATAGCTAATGGTTTTAAATTGGAGGAATTTCTAATTTTAGGAGAGTCATTTAAAAACCAAAAAATTCCAGAAGATTTATTGGGAAATGCTTTGGAAGCAATTCTTGGGTCAATTTTTTTAGAAAAAGGACTGCAACCTCTGAGAAAAATTTTTAAAAAAAATTTTAATAAAGAAATTTCATTACTTTCGAAATCTGACTTGAAAAATAGTAAGACTATTTTGCAAGAATATTGTCAAAAAAATAAGTTTAACTTACCAACATATAACCAAATAAAGAAAGATGAAAAATTAAATTCTTTTGTTGTGATTTGTCGCTTAAATGAAGACCTACAAAGTGTAGGTCAAGGAAAAAATTTAAAATGTGCTGAACAAGATGCAGCTGAAAAGTTAATTAAAGAAATAAAAATCATAAATGGATAAAAAATTTGGGTTCGTTTCTTTGACAGGAAGAACTAACGTGGGAAAGTCGACTCTTCTAAATGCTTTTTTCCAAAAAAAAATTGCGATAACCTCAAGGAAACCACAAACGACCAGAAATAGAATTCTAGGCATTTTCTCAAGAGGAAGTAATCAAATTGTTTTTCTTGACTCTCCAGGCGTTCATACTGGATATAAAAGAGCTCTAAATAAATATATGAATAAAACAGCCAAAGCGTGTTACGAGGAAGTCGATTTAGTAGTTTTTGTCGTAGACAGAGATAAGTGGCAAATTGAAGAGGATAATATTTTAAAAAATCTTAAAGAACTAAAGAAACCTGTATTATTAGTTATTAATAAAATTGACAGAATAAAAAATAATAACAACATTTTGCCAATTATAAATGAGCTTAGCTCTAAGCACTCTTTTGAAGCAATTATGCCTGTCTCAGCTTTAAAAAAAATGGAAGTAGATTCATTACTTTCAAAAATAATTGAAACTATTCCATCTGGAGAATTTCATTACCCAATTGAAAATGAAAAAGAGTTTTCTAAATCTTTTTATATATCAGAAATAATTAGAGAAAAAGCAATCAATAGGTTAGGTGACGAATTACCTTACAGAATTAATGTAGAAGTGGAAAAAATTGACGAAGAAAAATCTATTCAACATATTCACTCAAACATTTACGTTGAGTCTTCAAGTCAAAAGGCTATTTTGTTAGGAAAGAATGGAACAATGATTAAATCAATTGGAATATCTTCAAGAAAAGAGCTGGAAAGAGAACTTGAATCCAAGGTAAATTTGCAGTTGAGAATAAGAGTTAAAAAAAATTGGACTAACGATATCAATCTTTTGTCTAAATATGGGTACGAATAACTATTGTAATTTTTGGCAGTTTGTACTAGAATTGCACAGTAATCGTTCATCTTTTGCACTATTTAAATGCATAAGACGGAAGTAGGAAGATAGGAAAACCTCTTTCTTCCAATGGGAGGAAAGGTTAGCAAGTACCGAATGCGGGAACGAGACCGAATATCTAACGAAGGAACGCGTTGAGAAGGGTGTACGTCGGGAGACGTATGTACGAAATCGATACGAAAACTGGAGGCACGATATGGCTACTTACTATAGAGGCGTTAAAGTAAACTCTGATAACTCTAATTCTGAAAGAAGCATTTCAAAGGGTGGAATTTACAGAGGCATTAAACACGACGCATTACAAAACAATAAGTCAGCTAAAAATCCTGGGATTTATCGCGGGACTAAAACAGCTGCATGACTTTGTTTTAAGTTAAAAATTAGGGAGGCTTAACAGCCTCCCTTTTTTTTTGATAAATTAATCAGAAAAAATTGAAACACTCAAGGTTCTCATCTAAGGCTATACTTTTACATTCAGCTAATTTTAAAGAAACTAGTTTAATTGGAACTTTTTTTACAGATACGTACGGTCTAATTAAATTAGTCGTTAAGGGAGCAAAAGCAAAAAAAAGTAGATTTTCAAATATAAAAGTTCCTGGAGCTGTTTTTGAAATAGAATTTGGCGGAAGAGGAGAATTAAAAAATCTTTATACATCTGAAATTATCGACTCTGTAGTTATAGATGAGTCTAATTTAAAAATTCATCTTTACTTGCATGAAATAATAATTAGAACTTTAGAATTGGAAGCGCCAGTAAAACCAATTTTTGAAAGTTTATTAACTATACTTAAAGAAATAGAAAAGATAAGTGATGCATCTCAAAAGGAGATTAAATTGAGGCAATTTGAATTTCAATTGATTTCAGAGTTGGGTTACGAGTTTAGTCTATTAAGTGATTGCAATGGAAAAATGATTAAAAAAGATTCTTTTTACGAATTTATTCCAAATCAAGGCTTAAGAGAAACCACAGAAACTAGTGAAATTAGTCGTTTGAACGTTTCTAAGGGAAGTTCAATCTTAAAATTTAGTGAGGGCGCTTTTGAAAATGACCAGTCAAAAAAATTTATTAAATATATAATGAGAACTTCGTTGGATACAATATCGACAAAACCTTTAAATTCTTCAAGATTTTTTAGATTAAAAAAAGATGCAAATTAAAAATGGAATAGACCTGATAGAAATAAGCAGGATAAAAAAATCCTATGATACTTTTGGAGATAGATTGCTTAATAGAATTTATGACCAATCAGAAATAAATGTTTTTTTAAAAAAAAGTTTAGTTGCTAAAGCTCCATTCCTTGCTAAGAACTTTGCTGCTAAGGAGGCAGTATCAAAAGTTTTAGGCACTGGTTTTACAAAAGGAATAAGGCCTAAAGATATTGTTATCAAAAGAAAGTATGGTGGCCCAGAAGTTGAGTTAAAAGGTAAAGCTGCAACATTTGCAAAGGAAATTGGTTTAAAACATATCAGTCTCAGTTTGACCGATACTAATTACAACGCTGCTGCGGTTGCAACAGGAATTTTTGAAGCGTGAAGTTAATATTACTAGGACCGCCTGGTGCGGGAAAAGGAACTCAAGCCGAGTTAATCTCAAAAAAATTAAACATTCCTCATATTTCAACTGGCGATATTCTTAGAGAATCTATAAGGAATAATACTTCTCTTGGCGAGCAAGCAAAAAAAATTATGGATCAAGGTAATTTAGTATCTGATGAGATAATTCTCGGAATTATAAAAGAGAGAGTGTCTTTGAGAGATTGTAAAGATGGGTTTTTATTTGACGGATTTCCAAGGACTATTGGACAAGCCGATGGTTTAAAAAAATTAAATATTGATATTAATTTAGTTATCGAAATCAGTCTTCCTGAAGAAACTATCATTTCAAGAATGTCAGGAAGACGTATACATCCTCCTTCTGGAAGAAGTTATCACATAAAATTTAACCCTCCAAAGATTGATGGGAAAGACGACGAAACCGGTGAGGATTTAATACAAAGAGATGATGACAAGCCTGAAACTGTTCTTGCAAGATTAGAAGTTTATAAAAAACAAACTGATCCTCTAATCGACTATTATCTAAATCTTCAAAAAAATTCAGATCTCAAGTTTATTAAAATCAATGGAGCGAACTCACCCCAAGAAGTGAGTGAAGAAATCTTTAGAAGCTTTGAGTAAATTTAAAAATATTTTAGCGATTGAAACTTCCGGACTTTATTGTTCAGTAGCTTTAAAATCAAATGGATTGATAACGCAAAAGGCGACTAAAGAAGCAAATAAACATGGACAAGTAATATTAGATTTTATTGAAGATTTGATAATTAAATCTAATGTTAAGAAAGGAGATATAGATTTAATTGCTGTAAGTAATGGTCCAGGATCATTTACAGGATTAAGAGTAGGTTGTTCAGTTGCTCAAGCTCTAGCTTTTGCTAACAATATTCCACTCTTACCAATCTCAAGTTTAGCGAATTTAGCCTTTCAAGCTAATTGCGAATTAAAAAAAAGTAATATTTTTGTAATAACAAACGCACACATGAAAGAACTTTATATAGGCCACTATGAATTTTATAAAGATCAAATCAAAATACTAAAAAAAGAAAGCTTGATTAATCTTGAAGAACTGTCTGACTACATCGATGAAAATTCTGAAGAGACAATTTATGTAGGCGATGGGGTTGGCTTTTTAAGTAGAATTTCAAAAAAAAATATATATGAAAATTTATATTCTCAAGCCAACAATATGTTCGGATTAATTAAAATTGCTTTAATAGATAAAAATTTTTATCTAGCTGAAGAGTTATCTCCAAATTACCTATCGGGCGAAGATCATTGGCAAAAAAGTTAATTTGATGGATATTTTAAGTATTTTTATTCTATCTTTGCTTCAAGGATTTACTGAATTTTTACCTGTATCTAGCTCAGCTCATTTAATTCTTTTCTCAGAGCTTTTTGGGAACTCTAATCAGGATATTACAGTTGATGTTTTTGCTCACTTTGGAACCTTGCTAGCAGTAATTTGGTATTTTAGAGAGGAACTTAAAGGAGTCATTAAAACTTATAAATTTTACGAAATAAATAATCTTGGTAATTGTTTGATATTCAGTACCTTGCCGATATTATTTGTTGGATTTATTTCTAGAGACTTCATTGAAGCTAGTCTCAGAACCCAAAATGTAATTATTTTTTCGATGATATTTTTTGGAGTTCTTTTACTAATTTTTGAATACTTTAAAGGAAAAAAGACCTTGAATGACCTCAATTGGAAAGATTCAATTATTATTGGATTTTTTCAAGTATTTGCTTTAATACCAGGTGCTTCAAGATCAGCGGTAGTAATCATGGGCGCTATGTATTTAGGCTATCGAGCTAGAGACGCTCTTAAAGTAAGTTTTTTACTTGCGGTCCCAACTTTATCAATGATTTTTCTTGGAGAAAATATCATTTTGGGATTTAGATACAATATTAATTTTTTTGAGCTAATATCTGTAACTTTCTTTTCTTTTTTGACTGCTTTATTAACTATTCATTTTTTTCTTAATTTGATTGATAGAATAGGGCTAATGCCATTTGTGATTTATAGATTTATCTTGGCAGGTATATTATTTTTTATTTAAAAAAGTTCGAAGACTCTGATTGGTGAGATTAAGATAAATTTTGTAAATAGAAGAAATAATTTTCAAGGGGATTGGCAAAGAAGTTTCTTTTAGAAAATTTTTATTTTTTTTAAGTTCCTCGAACCATTTATAAAGATTGGGATAATTTTTCTTGAAAGAAAACCCGACGGTCTCAAGTCTTCTCAGATAAACAAACCAGGCTATATCAACAATGGTTATATGTTCTGATATTATGAATTTGTTCTCTGATAATTTTTTATCAATTTTAGTAAGTTTTTTTTTGAATACATTAATTGAATTAAGAACAGATTCTTCAGTAACTCCATTGTTTTCTATAAAATTTTTATGATATTCAAGTTGCATATTTTTTTCTTTATCTTCTAAACCTTCAACAAAATTCGAAGCGCTTTCAAAATTCTTTATGTCTTTGTCTTTTTTCTTCATTAAGAAAGTAGGAGCTACAAATTTCATTGTGAGATTTCTCAAGTCAAAATGAATTTCATTTTCTTCTTCGAGAAATTCTTTAATCTTTTCATTTAAATTTTCGGGCCATAAGAAATTCGATTGAAACTTTTTATCCAAATGTTGAATTATGTCATTACTTTCGATGTGAACTTCTCCGTCGTCTACTAGGACCGGCACAACACCCCTTGGATTAATACCTAAAAACCATTTAGAAAAATTATCACCTTTGACCAAGTCTATGTGATGACTTTTCCAATCTATTTTTTTTTCATTTAAAAAAATCCTTAATTTCTGAGAACAACTGGACCCTTGAAAATGGAGGATATTTATTCCATGCCAATTTTTTACTTCATCAGTTGTAACATCAGTTTCTAAAAGTTTAACCATAATTAATGTTTATAAAGAATATATTAATATAGATAATGATGAAATCTATTCAAGAACCTTTTGTGTCTTATCTCTCTGAAAAATCTAGAAAAAAAGCTGAAACTTTTTCTAAGAAGCATGACTTGTTCTTGCAAACTCCTAGGGAAGTAAGAAAATTTCATAACGATAAACTCATAATTTGGATTGATCAGGAAGATACATACTTGCAAGATCTTTCTATAAAGAATTCAAAACCGTTCGGTTTAAATTTTACTAAGCATCAAAGCAGAAACAATAATAAAAATCTCCTACAAAGATGTTTTTCTAAGTTTGATACTAGTTTTTTAGTCTACGATCTTACTGCTGGATTTTGTTTAGATTCTTTTTTGATAAGCGAGCTTGGATTTAAAGTTAAAGCTTACGAGAAAGAATCATGGCTTTATGAATTTACAAAAGAAAAATTGAAAGATCAAAAAATATTCAACATAAAAATAAAAAATAAGAACTCTTTAGATGTTTTGGGTGAAATTGAAAATAAATCTATTATTTATCTTGACCCTATGTTTGGCGTCGACAATAAAGCATTTGCAAAAAAAGAGATGCATTTTTTGAGAAAATCTCTTAATGATGATCCAGATAAGTTAATCAATGCTGCCTTAGAATCTAAAGCGTGCTTGATAGTTGTTAAAAGGCATAAAGTAGACAAATTTAAAATAAAAAATAGTCCTTCATTTGAGCTTCAGGGCAAAGTTGTTAGTTTTCAAGTTTATGATAGAAGAGAAAGATTATAACCAACGTCTTGTTTTCGAAGAATAATCCTGCCAATCCTCCTTAAAAATTTCAGATAATTTGTTTTCTTCATGTCTTATCCAAGTAAAATTAATTATTAAAAAGAAAACAGCTGCAACTAATAAAGAAGATAATGATTGGAGAGAGAGCGCTGTCCCTAATAGAATCAAAAGCATGCCTAAATAAGTTGGGTTCCTCGAAATTCTAAAAGGCCCATCCACTACTAACTTTATAGGTTCACCATCAGGTATAAATGTAGTTTCCATTTTTGAAAGTTTTTTCAAAGAAATGTAAACCAATATAATTCCTAGCAAAACGACAAAAATTCCAAAAAAGATACTTAAATTCAAGAGTACTGGATAAGTAAAATAAAGAACAGATTGAATGATTAGCGCAGATAATAAAATAACAGGTGGGTATGTAATTTTCATGTTTAAATTATATAAAATTTTTTTAATCAGCTGGAAGACTTTCCAACCAAAGAGATGCAAGCATTCCCGCTACGTCCCTTTTATTTTCTAACCACGAAATTTCATCATCTGAATTAATTTTTAATAAATTAATTTCTTCAAGATCATCTAGAATTTTGCACATTCGTTCTTCCGCGTTGCTTAAGGAAAGGTCTATGAAGAAATCTTTTTTTATTTGAGGAAAAATTTCTATAAAATCATTAATCAGATCATTTTTTTTAATTTCTTTTCTAGATTTATACATTACATAAGCCTGTAAAATTAAAAGATGTAAGATGTTATTTTTATAAAACTCCATAAGGTTTTTTTCATTTTTACTTATTTCTATAGTTTTGGGCTTATCTGATTTATAAAATTTTAATTTTTTTATTTTTTCTATTATTTCGTTTGATGAGATATTCGGTAGTTTTATTAATTCTGAATATTTAGAAATTTCTATTACTTTCCTTAGAACGTCGAGTCGAAAGACGAGTCTTTCTTTATCAATTTCTTTGTCAGAGAGATCACAAATGCTTGCAGCAAACAAACCTGAAGAAGTCACCACGGTTGCCTTATTTATATTGGTCATGATTTTACTTCCGAGTAGTGGGGTTACTTCAAAAAGCCATGATTTTTTGTCAGTATCTTCACTCAAATCTATGGTATCTTTTTGCCAATTTGGTGCGTGCTTATCAAGAAAAGACTTTAAGTCTATAGGCTCTCCAAATTGAAGATATGCATTGCCTAAGTAACCTCTAAAATCACTTATGGTAGATAAAATTGAAGTTAAGTTTTCTTTTTTCTTTTTTTGTCCTTTAGCTTCTTTCAAATGTGATTTGCCCTCCAAAACTTTTTCGTAGCTAATGGATATTGGTAAAAACTTTACATCTCTATCATCCATATCTTGAAAAGATTTGATAATCATAGAGATTATTCCCGGTCGCGGCGGAAGTAATCTGCCAGTTCTAGTTCTTCCTCCTTCAGGAAAGAATTCTATTGAATACCCTCTTTGAAAAAGTTTTCTTAAATGTTCAAAAAAAACTTTAGAATATAATTTGTTAGGTCCAAAAGATCTTCTCATAAAGAAAGCGCCCCCATTTCTTAGAATTCTTCCTAGAAAGGGGAGGTTAAGGTTTTTACCTGCAACAATTTGAGGGAGCATTAAATTATTTGTGTAGAGTTCATAAGATAAAGCGAGATAATCGATATGACTTCTGTGAGAGGGCGTATAAATTAATGAATTTCCAACTGCTAAATTATTAATTTTTTCTATGCCTATGATTTCTAGTCCATCATAGCGATTGTTCCAAAACCAATTTAATGCCTTGTCATAGAGGTAAATTACAGGATAGGAAATATCCGAACAAATCTCCAAAGCATATTTATAAGCTTTTCTTTTTTGAATATTTTCTATCCTTGCGGATCCTTTTGACGTGACCTTTATTTCTTGTTTAACCGAAGATGAGTTAAGAATTGCATGTATGAGCGTTCTTTTGTTAGAAATGTCTGGACCTATCTTCGCTTGTCTGTTTTTTCTAAACCTAGCTCTCAAAAGCCTATCCGTTTTTAAAACTAAATGATCAGAACTTCTCTTTTGACTAAATATTTCTTCTGTTTCCAGGGGCTTATGAAAAAAAACACTTGTCTGCCTTCCATTGAAAATAACTTTTAGAAAGTTTCTTAAAAAAGACCCTGCTTCCCAAGAATCCCTAAAAATTAATTTTACCCAGTGATCTTGTCTATCAGGCGCCTTACCCCAAAAAACGTCCACAGGGATGATTATTTTGTCTTTACTTTTTGAGTCTCTAGCGAGTTCATGCAATTCTCTCGGGCTTCTTCTTCTTGGCTTTTGCCATGGAAAAAGTCTTTTAGCTCCTTTAAGTTGAAAGAAATTTTTTTTATTTTTTTTTGGTAAAGAAAAATCGTTCCGTTTAGCAGTTTTTATTAAAGCGTTCAGATCAAAGGAAGACCCTGTAGAAAGAGCGTATACAACTTTTCTAGACTGGACAAGATGTTTCACTTCCTCTGTCTCGAACTCAGCATCAGGGTTTATTAGAAAATTCAGCATCTTCTTTAAAATTACCAATTGGTGGTATTATCCACAAAAATTTAGTCTATTTAACATTGAAATCCATGTAGTATATGAATTTTACAATTTAATTTAGCCGAAGTGGCGGAATTGGTAGACGCGCTCGATTCAAAATCGAGTGCCCAAAAGGCGTGAGAGTTCGAGTCTCTCCTTCGGTACCAGAGAAAATTATGAACGAAATACAATTAATTACTGCCCAATCCTCTTCTTTTTTAGGCCCTCAATTAATTTTGATAGGTGGATTTTTTCTTTTTATCTATTTTCTTATCATAAGACCACAAAATAAAAGAATGAAAGCTCAGAAAGAGATGATAGAAAATTTATCTGTAGGAGATGAAATTGTTATATCCGGAGGAATCGTGGGATCAATTTTAAAAATTTCTGAAAACTTTTTAACCATTAGAGCAAATAATTCAGAATTAATTATTCAAAGGTCAGCCGTGAGCAGCGTCCTTCCAAAAGGAACAATCAAATCTTTATAGGGTAGTGAGATTTCAGTTTTCGAAAATTTTATTTGTTTTATTGGTTCTAACAATAGGCATAATTTTTTCACTGCCAAATATATTTCCACCAGATCCATCTGTGCAAATAACTACTTCAAGTGTAGGTGATGGATTTTCAGAAAGATTTGTTGAAGATTTAGAAAATAAAACTCGAATTACAGACATTCAGAACTTAGTTTTCGAGAAAAATGATAAATCTATATTAATAAGAACAAAAAGTTATCAAGATCAAATCAAACTAAAAGATTTTCTTCAAAAAGAGCTAGATGAAAATTTTGTGGTAGCTTTAAATTTGGCTGCCAACACGCCTAATTGGCTCAAGTCTTTAAATGCAAAACCAATGAAATTAGGGCTTGATTTAAGAGGGGGTGTAAATTTTCTTATGGAAGTTGACACAGATTTACTGATAGAAACAAAACTTGAATCGACAGCTTCCGTTTTGAGAAATTCTTTGAGAGAGGCAAGAATAAAAGTTAATTCGATCAATGTTGAAAAAAACAAAATAGTCTTAAATTTGAGCGATGAAGAAAAACTAGAAAATTTCAATAAAATTGTCTCAGATATAGGAATATTGGATGTAAGTTTTTCTAAAAATTTAAACTATGAGCTTTCATTTTCTGACCAAGAAATTGAAGATACTATCGAATACGCTGTTCTTCAAAATTTGACTACATTAAGGAACAGAGTTAACGAATTGGGAGTTTCTGAGCCCGTAGTTCAAAGAGAAGGAGAAAAAAGAATATCAGTTCAATTGCCGGGCATTCAAGATACTGCTGAAGCAAAAAAAATAATTGGTAAAACAGCAAATTTGGAGTTTCGTCTAGAAGCAAAAAATAATTCGTTAGCTTCTAGAGTCGAAACTTTTCCATATCGTGGCTTAAATACAAAATTAGAAAAAAAAATAATTATTTCTGGAGATCGAGTCTCTGACGCAAGTGTTGGTTTCGATGAAAATGGATTCCCTCAGGTTAACATCTCTCTAGACTCAGATGGCGGAGCTCAAATGCATAGAGCTACTCGAAACAATGTAGGCGTAAGAATGGCCGTTTTATTTGTTGAAAAAAAAATTAGATCATTAAATGATAATGGAGCAACCTCAATCAAAAACTATTACGATAAAAGAATTATAAGTCTTGCGACCATTCAATCTGCTCTTGCAAATCAATTTAGGATAACTGGATTGGACTCTCCAGCAGAGGCTTCCGAGTTGGCTTTGCTGCTGAGAGCTGGAGCGCTTGCAGCGCCTATGAACTTTGTTGAAGAGGGGACCATAGGACCATCGCTCGGAGCTGACAATATAAGACTAGGTATAAATTCTTTAATTTTAGGTCTTTCATTAGTACTAATATTTATGGTGTTTTATTACAAAGGGTTTGGTTTAATTGCAAATTTAGCTGTCCTTTTAAATCTAGTTTTAATTGCTTCAGTAATGTCAATTTTATCAGCAACCTTAACCCTACCTGGCATTGCCGGAATAGTTCTAACCATTGGTATGGCGGTAGACGCAAACGTACTTATTTTTTCTAGAATACGAGAAGAATTGCAAAGAAATTTAAAACCTTTAGAAGCTATTACATCGGGATACGATAGAGCATTTATTACAATTGTAGATGCAAATTTAACAACCTTAATTGTTGCCTTGATTTTATATATTGTTGGAACAGGTCCTATTCAGGGCTTTGCAATCACTCTTTCAGTTGGAATTTTAACTTCAATGTTTACTGCGATCTTATTTACCAGAATGCTTGTTTTTTTTGTTTATGGCAGAAGACGTAATGTAGAAAAAATTTGGATATAGATTTATGAATATTCAGTTTATGAGATTTAGAAAAGTTGCCTTAATGATTTCAGGAGTTTTGTTAATTGCTTCTGTAATTTCTTTAACATTTAAAAATTTAGAGTTAGGCCTTGATTTTACCGGTGGCGTGCTTTTAGAGATCAAGCTTAATGAAAACTTGGAGAGCTTAGAAGAGATTCGAACTCTTCTTACTGAGAAAAAGATCGAAGATTTTATTTTAAATTTTTCTGGTTCTCAAAATGATGTAATCATAAAAATACCAGGACAAATAAAAAGTGAAAGTTCTGAGCTTCTTAAATCTGTTTTACGTGAGAACTTCGAATTTGACCTGAGAAAAGAAGAGTTCATTGGACCGCAAATTGGAGAAGAGTTAAGAGACCAAGGAGGACTGGGATTACTTTTAGCTTTGGCAATAATGACTATTTATATAATGTTTCGCTTTCAATATAAATTTGCAATTGGAGCAATTTTTGCCCTTGTTCACGATGTTTTAATAGTCTTAGGCTTGTTCTCTTTATTCTCTATAGATTTTGATTTAACAGTTTTGGCGGCGGTTTTGGCGGTAATAGGATATTCATTGAATGACACCATAGTTGTCTCAGACAGAATTAGAGAAAATTTCAGAAAAAAAAGAAGATCAGAAACCATTCCGCTTATAGATAGATCTTTGAATCAAATGCTAGGAAGAACTCTTATTACTTCCATAACTACTTTATTAGTCCTTTTAGCTTTATTGATATTTGGTGGGGATGCAATTCAAAATTTCTCAATTGCATTAATAATTGGTGTGATCGCTGGAACTTACTCTTCTATATACGTCGTGTGCAATACCCTAATTTCATTAAATGTGATTGCAGATGATTTGGCAATTAGAAAAGCTGAAAGATTTGATGATGGAATGCCTTGACTTACTTAAAGGAGTTTTTTACATCTTTTAAAATCATTTCAACGCACTTTTTATTGCCAGCAATTAAGTGGTGGGAATTATCAACACAATCTTCTCCAAAAAAATTAGAAACATAGCCACCAGCTTCTTGGACAAGTAAAACTCCTGCGGCAAAGTCCCAATGTTTCATTCCATACCCAACAAAAGCATCTAGTCTCCCTGCGGCAACGTAAGCTAAGTCAATTGCAGTCGAGCCAGTGCGCCTTAAAGTTAAATTGTGACTGTATAGCTTTCTTATTACACTTAACGTATCTAATTCCGGCTCAATCTTACCCGAATGAAAAGAGTTACAAAGCAAAGAATTTTTTAGAGATTTAATTTTTGAAACTCTTAGTCGTTCTTGATTTAGGTAGGCTCCTTTCCCTTTTGATGCAAAATATTCGTCGTCCCTAGTTATGTCATAGATAACTCCATGAGACAAAATATCGTTTTCATAGCAAGCTATTGAAATAGAATAATATGGGAAACCATGTATAAAATTTGTGGTTCCATCAATTGGGTCTATGACCCAAAGTAATTCAGCGTTATCTTTTCCAGATCTTCCCGATTCTTCGCAAAGAAATGCGCTGTTTGGAAAAGCTTCGCTAATGGACGAGATAATAATGTTTTCAGCAATCGTATCTACTTGCGTGACAAAATCGGTAGGCCCCTTTTCATAAATTTTTACCTTATCCATCCTGCGAGAGAATTTATGAATTTCTTTAGCTGCTAATCTTGCCGCTTTTATAGCTATATTTATTTTTGGTTCTTTCGATTGCACAAAACAATTGTAAACTATTGCTCAAATTACAGCAGAATGAATAAAAAAAATAATATTGATATTGAATTTATTTTGGTTGAACCTTCTCATCCGGGAAATATAGGCGCTTGTGCAAGGGCTATCAAAAATATGGGGTTTAAAAAATTAGCATTAGTTAACCCTAGAAAAAAAATTACCGAAGAAGCATTTCACAGAGCAAAAAGTGCAAAAGACATTTTAGAGAATACAGTTATATATAAATCATTTGACCTAGCTATAAGAGAAAAAAATTTAATTTTAGCGACTAGCGCTAGAGAAAGAACTATTCCTTGGCCCACTTTTTATGTAGATAAGATAAGCGATGAAGTTAAGAGTCAAATAAAAATAAAAACAACCAAAACAGGGATTATATTCGGAAGGGAAGATAATGGACTTACAAATAAGGAGCTTCAAAAATGTCATTACCATTTAATTATTCCGTCTAGTGAAGAGTATTCATCTTTAAATCTTTCTCATGCTTTGCAAATAGTTGCTTTTGAAATAAGAAAGATCGTTTTTGATAATAAAATTTTAAAGACAGAAGTTAGAGAGGTAGTATCAAACTTAGAGAATGAGAAATTATTAGAACATTTGATGGAAGTTTTAAAAAAAATTGATTTTTATGATCCTAAAAGCTCTAAACAAGTTAAAACGAGAATTGATAGATTAATAAAAAAAACTAGATTGGATAAAATCGAAATGGGTATTCTTAGAGGATTTCTTTCTAAGATTATAGACTTTGAAAAATAATTCATTCTGATACAATCATTTTCTCGTTGAGTCCCCTTCGTCTAGCGGTTAGGACACCGGGTTTTCATCTCGGCAACAGGGGTTCGATCCCCCTAGGGGACGCCATAAAATCCGCTCCTTTTAGGTGCATTTTGTTAAATTTTAGTAAAAAAATGTACGATTTCCTTTCGTTTTATGTCTTTTTAGATTCCTTCTGATCAAAATTGCTACCTTTTACAAAGTTTTAAAATACTTTAATAAATTGTATGAATGCTATGCATTTATTAAATATTTATGAAACTTATGTCAATTGTTGTGAAACCATCTAAAGTCGAAGCTGTTAAAAGTGCCATTTCATCTGTAGGTGTAAGCGGCGCCACTATCTTAGACGCGAGAGGTTTCGGTTCAACAAAGGGGCACACAGACTCTTATAGGGGAGCTCAATATCAAGTGGATACAAATCCTAAAGCTATGTTGCAGGTCGCATGTAAGGACGAGAGTGTTAATGACATTATAGAAGCGGTTCGTAGTGTAGCTAATACCAACACTATTGGGGATGGAAAAATTTTCATCACAGAACTTTTAGATGTAATACGCATTAGAACTGGTGAAACCGGTGAAGGTGCAATTAACGGAGAATATTAATGGAAGAAATTAAATTTTCATTAGACACATTCTATGCTCTTATGTCGGGAGCTTTAGTTATGTGGATGGCTGCTGGTTTCACAATGTTGGAAGCTGGTTTAGTTCAGAAGAAGGATGTCTCTGAGATCGTTACAAAGAATTTAGGATTGTATTCAATCGCATGTGTCATGTATTTGGCTTGTGGATTTATTCTTATGTATCCTGGCTCAGCATTGATTGACGGAATTCTTCCAGGAATAGGAACTTCATGGTGGTTATCTACCGCAGATCCTATTGAGGAAATTGGTATACCTTATGGTATGGATTATTCACAACAGGCTGATTTCTTTTTCCAAGTTGTTTTCGTTGCAACAGCTATGTCGATTGTTTCAGGAGCGGTTGCAGGTAGAATGAAACTATTACCTTTTTATTTATTTGCTGTAATTCTTACTGCATTCATTTACCCAATCCAAGGTTACTGGAACTGGGGCGGTGGTTTCTTAAGTTCAGGTGGTTATTCTGACTACGCTGGATCAGGAACAGTCCACTTATGCGGTGCTGCTGCAGCGTTAGCTGTTGTTACAGTTTTAGGTCCTAGAAAAGGCAAATATAATGCTGACGGTTCTGTAAACCCTATGCCTGGATCAAATATTCCATTAGCTGCTTTAGGAGCTTGGATTCTTTGGTTAGGTTGGTTCGGATTTAATGGCGGTTCAGAGCTTGTAGTTAGTTCTGAAGCTAGTGCAATTGCTGTAAGTCAAGTATTTTTAAATACTAACATGGCAGCTGCTGGTGGAGTAATCGCTGCATTATTAACAAGTTTATTTGCAACAGGAAAAATGGATGTCACCATGGCAATTAATGGTGCCATTGCCGGTCTAGTTGCAATCACAGCAGGTCCAAGTGCTCCTACTGGCGGAGAAGCCGTATTCATCGGTGCAGCTGGTGGTGTCTTGGTTTACTTCTCAATTCTTTTCTTTGATAAGTCCTTGAAAGTTGATGACCCTGTTGGCGCAATTTCAGCTCACGGAACTGTAGGTATTTTAGGTGTAATGGTTGTTCCTTTCACTTCAGATGCTTCTTTCCTATGGCAGTTATATGGCGTACTAGCTATCGGTGGATTCACTTACATAGCAAGTTTAATAGTTACATTTATTATAAATATAATTATGCCAATCAGAGCAACCGATGAAGAGCAAGACGCAGGTCTTGATTCTACAGAAGTTGGGGTATCAGCTTACCCAGAATTCTCAGATTAATTTCTCCCTAATAAAAAGCAGGCAAGCCTCCCTTGCCTGCTTTTTTCTTTTTTGTTTATAACTAAAGTTAAAAGCTAAAATTAGAGCAATGAAATTTTTTTTCGTACCACTATTTTTTTTGTTTCCTTTAATTCTGTCTTCAACAACAGAGGAAGAGATAATAGTTACAGAATCAAATTGGCTTTTCTTACCTTCAATTGACCAAATAAATCAAGAGGAAATAGAGTCATACAATTCTCATCATTTCAAAGAATTATTGAATTTGTCATCAGGCGCTTGGATAAGTCGAGGCTCTGGTCAGGAAAGTTTAATTTCATTGAGATCGCCTGTTTTAACAGGATCAGGAGCTTGCGGATCTTTTCAGATTTTAGAGGATGGAATTCCAATTAGGCCTGCGGGCTTTTGCAATGTAAATAATCTTTTTGAGGTTGCAGAAAACTTATCCTCAGAAATTGAGGTGGTTAAAGGTCCTTCTAGTTCCATGTTTGGCGGTAACGCTATGCATGGCGTTATAAATGTTAAATCTACAAATATTGACGGGAACAATAATTTAAATTTTCAAGTAGATAAAAATGAATCAGCGAGAAGTAAATTTCTTTATAAAAGTTTAGAAAATACTGCAGTAGGATTTGAATTAGTAAGTGATAACGGGTTCAGGAATCATTCTGGATTTGATCAGCAAAAAATTATTTTAAAAAACTTTAATAATATTCAAGATTTGTCATTACAAACATTAATTAGTTTTACTAATTTGAACCAAGAGACTGCAGGCTATATAAATTCATATTTTTATCCCACCAGAATAGAAAATATTAATCCCGAGGCTTATAGAGATGCCAAATCGTTGAGGATTAAGACAGAAATATCAAGAGGTTTAAAAAAATATAATATTTATTTTACGCCTTACTTAAGATTTAGTTCGATGGAATTTATTCAGCATTATTTGCCTGGAAAGCCTATTGAAAAAAATGGCCAGAAAAGCACAGGCCTTACAATTAAGTTATCAGAAATAGAAATAAATGATAATTTTTTTGAAATAGGTAGCCAGGTAGAAATAGCTTTTATTAATCTAGATCAGTTTCAACCAGATATATTGAATTCACCTAATGCTTTTAACAATGCAGTTAGGCCACAGGGTTATCACTATGATTTTGAGGTTGTAACTAATTTTTTTGCTGGTTTTGTTTCTCACGAAATTAAACTCAAGAATAACTACAATTTTTTTTCGAATTTACGTCTAGAATATCTCAATTACGATTATGACAATTTAATGTCTGACGGTCGTCTAAAAGACGATGGAACCGCATGCGCTAGAGGCGGGTGTTTTTATTCAAGACCGGCAGATTCTGAATTAAGTTTTAAGGATTATTCTTATAGACTAGGACTCTCAAAGATTACAAGCATTGGAAATATTTTCCTTCAATTTAGTAAGGGGCATCGTCCTCCTCAGATAAACGAATTATTTAGGCTTCAAAAATCTCAGGTTCTTGCAGATTTAGATTCAGAAAAAATAGACTCAATTGAATTAGCCTTGGAAAATAAAGGAAATGATTTTTTTAATAAATTAGTTTTCTATTATTCAAAAAAGAAAAATTACATATTTAAAAATTCTGATTCTAGTATGGTGCTTGGCGGAAAGTCTAGGCATAAAGGAATCGAAATTAAAGGGGCAAAAGTTCTGAATAATTCTTTTTCAGTAAAATATGCCCTAAATTTAGCTGGACACTACTATGATTTTACTAACCAAGATATAGGAGTGGCTTCTGGAAATGAAATTGATACCAGTCCAAATCTTTTTGGTAGCATTTTTATAAATTTTCAAGCTTCTAATAAATTAAATATTGAGATAGAGCAAGAATTTATGGATGAATATTTTACTGAGCCCTCGAATGCTTATATTTATAAAGGGCACAACTTAACAAATCTTAGAACTTCTTTTGAAATGAGTGATGCCATTAATTTAAATCTCAGTATTTTAAATCTTTTTGATAAAGAGTACGCTGAAAGAGCAGACTATTCTTTATTTACTGGAGAAAGATTTTTTCCAGGAATTCCTTTAAAGTGGCGTTTGGGAATTAACTACAAATTCAATTAAAAAATTTTAGGTGAGTCATTCTAAAAGCTCTGAAGAGTTAGCTGATAATATTGAAAGCGTTTCTAGTCCAGAAACCTTATCGATATGGGGATTAGCATGGCCTTCAATTTTGGCAAATATTTTATTTGCTGCAGCAGGAGTAGTTTCTATTAAAGCCGTTGGCGTCCTTGGAACTGAAGCAGTTGCTGCTGTAGGAACTGGACAGAGAATTTTATTTGTCATTCAATCAATAATTATGGCGGTTTCTACTGGGACTGCAGCACTGGTGGCTAGAGCTTTTGGCTCCGGTAATTATAAAGAAGCTTCACAGGTACTGTTAGACTCTCTATGGATTGGTTCCGCATTAAGTTTACTTGCATCTTTATCAATGTGGTTCTACGGAGAATCAATTATTTCATTCTTTGGTTTAGATCCCGAGTCAAAAAAATTGGCTGTTATTTATATTAAGTACACCATGTTGTTTTCAATAACTTTTTCTTGCTCATTTATTTTCAGCTCGGCTTTAAGAGCTGCAGGTGACGCTAAAACACCTTTGGCAATTATGATTTTTCAAAATCTTCTAAATATATATTTACTGATTGGTTTGGTTAATGGGCAATTTGGATTTCCAAAATTAGGAGTTTTGGGAGCTTCATATGCGTGGGGTATATCATTTACTGCCGGAACGATTATCTATCTGATTCTTTGGCTTTCAAAAAAGACAATTATTCCTGTTCCCGATATAAGGGGCATAATATATGAAAGAGTTAAGTCAATAATTAGAATTGCAACTCCTGCTACCTTAGAATCTGGCGTTTTTCAATCGGGATTACTATTTTACTTCTGGATAATTTCTTTATACGGAACTGCACCCAGCGCTGCATACAATATTGGAATAAATATTCTTATGCTGTCTTTCATGATTGGTCAGGGCTTTTCTATCGCTGGAGCAACACTAACTGGACAATTTTTAGGAGCCAATAATCCAAGAGAAGCAAAGCGAAGTGGTTGGAGATCTGCAGGATTATCGATCATTTCTATGGGCTTTGTTGGACTTTTAATTGCTGTATTTTCTAATGACATATCAAGATTTCTTGTCGATGATGATGAAGTTGTAAGATTGACAGTAATATTTGTATGGTTTTTAGGCTCTATGCAACCATTGATGGCAATCGAGTTTGCGATAGGCGGAGCTTTGAGAGGAGCAGGCGACACAAAATCACCATTAGTCATTACTTTAATAGGATTAGTATTCTTTAGGTTATCTATTGCTTTGTTATTTTTATTGTTTAATTTACCAGTTGAATACATCTTTGCTAGTTTAATGATTGATTATCTTGTTAAAGCAATTTTATTTGCCTATAGGTTTAATTCTGGTAAGTGGATAAAAATTAATATATAGCTAATTATTTATATTTTTTGCTTTTTTAATGTATTATTTACGTAATTATTAATAATTATCTGGGAGAGATATTATGGAATATGTTCTAGCTACCAACGATTATGTTGGTATTTCTTTTTGGCTAGCCACAGCTATAATGCTTGCTTCTACTGTATTTTTCTTTATTGAAAGATCTGACGTTAAAGGTAAGTGGAAAACTTCTTTGACTGTTGCGGGTTTAGTTACTGGTATAGCTTTTTGGCATTATTTGTATATGAGAGACGTATGGGTAATGGTTGGTGATACACCTACTGTTTACCGATACATCGATTGGTTAATTACCGTACCTTTACAAATAATTGAATTTTATTTAGTTATTGCTGCTGTTACAGCAATTAGCGCCGCCATCTTCTGGAAGCTTTTAACTGCATCAATTGTGATGCTTGTTTTTGGTTATCTCGGAGAAACTGGATTAATGGATGTAACTCTTGGTTGGGTGATCGGAATGATTGCTTGGCTATACATCATTTATGAAATCTTCTTCGGAGAAACTGCTAAAGCTAATGCTGGAAGTGGAAATGCAGCCAGTCAACAGGCATTTACAACAATTAAATGGATTGTGACTGTAGGTTGGGCAATTTACCCATTGGGATATGCAATTGGATATTTCGGTGGCGGAGTAGATGCTAATTCATTGAATATTATCTACAACTTGGCTGACTTAATTAACAAAACAGCATTTGGTTTAGCTATCTGGGCTGCTGCTAAAGCAGATTCAGAAAGTTCCTACGCTTAAAGGAAAAAAAACCAAAAAAAACTCCGGCATAAAGCCGGAGTTTTTTTTTTGGAGCTTCTTGTGAATCTCCCCCGTACACAAGAAGCAATATAAGATATAAAAAAAATCTATCAAGGTCAAAACTTTTATTAATTTTTTTTTATTTTGCACTTCATATTTTTTATTTAAAGTAAAGGTTGATTCGGATTTTCATAATATGTAAATTAATAGGTCTGCGATTGTAGCTCAGTTGGTAGAGCGCGACCTTGCCAAGGTCGAGGCCACGGGTTCGAACCCCGTCAATCGCTCCATTTTCAAAAAAAATAATGAAACCATTTTTAATTTCTTTATTACTTATCTTTAGTTTCTATTCATATAGCGATGCTTGTGAACATTCTAAGTGGGGAGAAGGTGATGAATTGGGTAATGCGAACCTACTTACAAAAGAATTAGTTCTTGAAGCTTCAGATTTAATTAAAACTGGAAAAGTATATAGTTTAGGCTTAGTCATAGATCAGAATACTCCAGCTTATCCTCCAAGATCTTTAAGTTTGAGTGTGGTTCAGCCTACCCAACAGTTTGGTAAATTAGGGTTGCCCAATGCGACTTACAACGACGACATGTTTCATGGTTGGTTAGGTATAGGTTCTCAAATTGATGGTCTTGGACACATCGGAGGGACCGATGCAATTTTTTATAATTGTCATGATGGTAAAGAATTTTCTGAAACAACCGGGTTAACCAAGTTAGGAATTGAAAAAATTCCTCCAATTGTTACAAGAGGTGTTTTAGTAGACATGGCTAGATTCTTTAAAAAAGATTTTCTAGAGGCTGGAGAGACTTTCGATGTTGAAGATGTGATTGAAGCTCTTGAACTTCAAGACGTCACAATTGAAGAAGGAGATGTCGTTATATTCCACACTGGTTGGACCGAAGCAAAATATTTTTCCGATCCTGAATTATGGGGTTCAGGAACGCCAGGGCCTACCGGAGAGGTTTCTTCATTCCTAGCCTCAAAAAATGTTGTTGCAGCTGGAGCAGATACTTGGTCATATGATGTTGTTCCTCCAATTGATTTAAATGAGCCTTATCCCGGACATCAAATACTTTTAAAAGAAAATGGGATATACATCTTAGAAGCTATGAGTACAGGCGAGCTTGCTAAAGATAATGTTTATGAGTTTTTGTTTGTACTAGGTCAGGCTAAGGTTAGGGGAGCGGTTCAAATGATAATTAATCCTATAGCTATAAATTAGACAGAATCTAAATCATCCGCAATTAAGTGATTTTTATCACGATGCCCAGCTTCATCATTTCTAACTGCAATGACTACGTCTCTCAAAGTTGCGTCTTTTGATAAATTCCAATAGTTGATAGCAATTTCAGGAGCTTGGGTATTTTCTATTTGACCTTTATCAATTTCATCTAAATATTCGGTATAGGAGATAACAGCCTCTTCTTCAAAATATCCAATCATTCTGTGAGCGGTTCGGTTGAAGAAAATGTATAAAAAGGTATAAAAAGTTCCAAATCCTATTTGGGCAAGAAAGATTAAAAATCTTTCGAAAGTTGATGGTTGTGCTATTTCTATAAAAGTCATTAGATGCATTCTTTCATTTTCAGCTTCCTCTAACATTTCTCTAATTAAACCATTATCATCTTGCATTCTTCTTAAGGAGCGTAAATGGTGAACTACTCCGGCAACCATTCCTGGGACTGCAGCAACAGTTTCTAAAACAACTGCTCGGTGACCATATCTTTTTTTAAAAAGGAAATCGGCTGAGTTCCTTAGAAACTTTGTGATCCCAAGGGCAAAGGAATCACTAATGGATATAGGTAACTTGTGTCCAGCTATTTCGTTTTTCATATTAGGAGGTAATTCCTGATTTAACATGATTGTATTTTATATAAGTGAAAGTTATATAAAATATTTTCAACCTTTTCTGTTGATATATATATCTAAAAGCTATATATAAAATATTCTCTCTATTAAAAAGATATATAAAAAAACACATTGCTTCAGATAATATAAATAAAAAAGGAAAAATTATGAGCGAAGTTGTAAATGAAATTAATGAATCTGGAGTAATGGTGGTTAAGTTAAATAGACCAGAAAGCTTAAATAGTTTGAACTATGGTCTTGTTACTGGAGTAATCGAAGCTTTTGATGAAGCATCATCTAATGAAAAAGTTAGGGCAGTTATTCTAACTGGTGAGGGTAGAGGGTTTTGTTCAGGCGCTGATTTAAGCGGCGGTGGATGGCCAACTGAACCAGAATGGTCTACAGGTGAAATTTCAGCAAAAAACATGGAGTTTTATTTAAATCCAATGATAAAAAAAATAGTTAACTGTCCAAAGCCCGTTGTTAACGCCATAAATGGTATTGCCGCCGGAGGAGGAGTAGGTTTGGCTCTGAGTGGAGATATTTTAATAGCTGCTAAGTCAGCTAGGTTTAAGTTAGTATTTGGTAAACAACTAGGAATTATTTCTGATGTTGGCGCTTCTTGGTTCGTTCCGAAATTAATTTCCAGAGCTAGAGCAAACGCTCTTGCTTTACTCGGAGAAGACCTTCATGCCGAGCAAGCAGAAGATTGGGGACTCATTTGGAAAACTTACGAAGATGATTCTTTAATGGATGAAGCGATGAGAATTGCTTTACAAATTTCTGATAGTGCAATCGAAGGATTAAAAGCATGCGTCCATGCTCACGACAATGCTTCTAATGTCTCTCTTGACGAACAATTGGAGTATGAAATTAAAACTCAAAGAGTGCTCTGTGATGAACCAGCATTTAAAGAGGGAGTTTTAGCTTTTTTAGAAAAAAGAAAGCCAAATTTTAGGAATTTGAAATAGAGATTTTATTTAATATTTCTAGATAAATTTTACTAAGTTCTTCTAAATCTTTCACAGAAACATTTTCATCAATTTTGTGAATTGATTCATTTAGAGGTCCTAGCTCAACTATTTCAGCGTCCATAACAGGCATAAATCTTCCATCTGATGTACCGCCCCCATTATTGATTACAGGTTCCCTGCCCAAAACCTTTTTTATTGAATCAATCACCAAGTCTACAAAAAAAGTTTTTGTAGTTAAAAATGGAAGCCCACTGAGATTCCATTCAACTTTGTAATCAACCTTATGAGAATCTAAAATCTTTTCAAATTCACTTATCAAACCTTCACTAGTTGATTCTGAACAGAATCTAAAATTAAAATCCATTTCTAATTCTCCGGGCACAATATTTCCAGCTCCAGTTCCAGATTTAATATTGGAGATTTGAAACGAAGTAGGTTGGAAATGATCATTACCAGTATCCCATTTCTTCTCTCTTAGTTCTGTGATGATGTCGGAAATTAAAAAAATTGGGTTAATTATTTTCTCTGGATATGCAATGTGGCCTTGCTTCCCAATAACTTTTAACTTTCCGCTTAAAGAGCCTCTTCTACCAATTCGAATTGTGTCTCCAACCTTTTCAGAGGATGAGGGTTCTCCGACCAAGCAGTAATCTATTTTTTCTCCTCTTTGAATGAGTTTATCAAGCAGCACATCTATGAAACCATCAGATGATTCTCCTTCCTCATTACTAGTTAATAAAATAGCTATTCTGAAGTTTTTATCCTCTTTAGTTTTAATAAATTCACTGAGGGCTTTTATGAAAGCGCAAATATTCCCTTTCATATCTGCTGCTCCCCGACCAAAAATTTTTCCATCAACTTTTTTTCCAGAAAATGGAGGATGGGTCCATAATTCTTCTGGCCCTGTCGGCACAACATCGGTATGCCCAAGAAAACAAAATGTAGGACCGTCATTACCGTAAACAGAATAAAGGTTTTCAACGTTTTTGTAGTCGATTCTTTCAGACTTGAAACCAAGATCAGTCAAAATTGGTTCAATAATATCGAAACATCCTTTATCTCTAGGAGATATAGACTCGATTTTTATTAGGTCGGTTATTAAATTTTCAAGGTTCATTTTTTGTAAGTCTAAAACATTTTTAACTATTTATTAAAAAAATTTTTTTTCACTGGTAGAATATTTTTTTAACTTATAAAAGAAGGGAATATATGACTGAATATGTAGATAAAGGTAATTTAAAAGTTTCTAAAAACTTAGACAATCTGATAAGCGAAAAAGTTTGTCATTCTATTGACCTCACACCAGAAGCTTTTTGGGGCAAATTTGAAGAAATTCTTAATAAGTTTTCACCCGTTAACAAAGAGCTTTTAGAAAAAAGAGAATCCCTTCAGAAAAAAATTGATAGCTGGCATATAACTAATAAAGACAAGAATTTTGATAAAGAGGCTTATAAAGACTTTCTTAAAGAGATTGGATATCTATTAGACGAGGGAGATGATTTTTCTATTGAAACAGAAAATGTAGATCCAGAGATATCTACAATCGCTGGACCTCAACTTGTAGTTCCAGTAATGAATGCAAGGTTTGCTTTGAATGCTGCAAATGCCAGATGGGGAAGTTTATATGATGCATTGTATGGAACCGATGTTATTTCTGAAGCGGGTGGTGCAGAGCGGGGAGGTGCTTACAATTCGACTAGAGGGAATAAAGTAATTGAATTTTCAAAAAAGTTTCTTGATGAAACTTTTCCTTTGACGTCTGGAAGCTTTGCTGACATTACGGCATTCCAAGTTAAAGACGGAAATTTGCAAATAACTCTTGCGGATCAAAGTCAAGTTTCTATTGACGATGATTCAAAATTTGTTGGCTTCGTAGGAACAGAAGATAACCCAACTGGTATTTTATTAAAAAATAATAATCTTCATATGGAAATTCAAATCGATCGAACTGATAACATTGGATCAGAAGATCCAGCTGGTATCAAAGATGTTTTGGTAGAGAGTGCAATAACAACAATTCAAGATTGCGAGGATTCGGTAGCAGCTGTTGATGGGGAAGATAAAGCGCAGGTTTATGAAAATTGGTTGGGTTTGATGAAAGGCGATTTAGCAGAAACTTTTCAGAAAAATGATCAAACTATGACGCGAGTTCTCAATCAGGATAGAGATTATTTAAAACCCGAAGGAGATTCCTTTTCTTTACCTGGTAGAAGTACATTATTGGTTAGAAATGTAGGACACTTAATGACTAATCCAGCTATTTTAGATAAAGATGGAAATGAAGTTTTTGAAGGAATTATGGATGCGATGTTCACCATCGCTATTGCAAAGCATGATCTTTTGAATACAGGAACAACAATAAATAGTAAAACCAAAAGTATTTATATTGTGAAACCTAAAATGCATGGTCCTGAAGAGGTTAAATTTACTTGCGATTTATTTGCTGCTGTCGAATCTGCTTTGGGCTTAGAGCCTCTGACTGTAAAAATTGGAATTATGGATGAGGAAAGAAGAACTACTGTGAATTTAAAAGAATGTATCAGAATTGCTAAAGATAGAGTTATTTTTATTAATACTGGCTTTTTAGACAGAACTGGTGATGAAATTCATACAAGTATTGAAGCTGGTCCGATGATAAAGAAATCTGAGATGAAGCAACAAACTTGGATAAATGCTTACGAGAATTGGAATGTTGATACTGGCTTGGAAACTGGTTTCAAAGGTAAAGCTCAAATTGGAAAAGGGATGTGGGCAATGCCTGATGAAATGCTGGCAATGTATGAAGGTAAAACTAACCATCCCGAAGCAGGCGCTAATTGCGCATGGGTTCCATCGCCAACAGCAGCAACACTGCATGCGTTGCACTATCATCAAATAAGTGTCTCAAAAGTCCAAGAAAACCTTTTGACACAACAAAAAGCAGATCTCGACGATATTCTTGAAATTCCTTTGTTAAAAAATCCCGACTCATTAACATCTGACGAGATTCAAAGTGAATTAGACAATAATGCTCAAGGTATTCTAGGGTATGTTGTTCGTTGGATTGATCAAGGCGTTGGTTGTTCAAAAGTACCTGACATAAACAATATAGGCCTTATGGAAGATAGAGCTACGTGCAGAATCTCTAGCCAACACATAGCTAACTGGTTATTGCATGGCTTATGTGATGAATCTCAAGTTATAGAAACCATGAAAAAAATGGCAGTTGTTGTAGACCAACAAAATTCTGGAGATCCAAAGTACATACCCATGGCTCCAAATTTTGATGGTGAAGCTTTCAAAGCTGCTTGCGCTTTGGTTCTAGAAGGAAGAAATCAGCCAAGTGGTTATACAGAACCAATTTTACATTCCAAGCGTTTAGATTTTAAAGCTCAGTGAGCTCATTAGAAGATCATCTCAAATGGTTAAATCTTCATAATGAAGAAACTATTGATCCGGAAAGACCAATAATTGATCCCCATCATCATTTTTGGCCAGGTGACTTACATTATCTCCTTGATGATCTAAGGTTAGATACAGAGAGCGGCCATAATATAAAGAAGACGGTTTTTATTGAATGTTCCCAAGAATACTTTGAAGGGGGCGATCAGGATTTTGCACCTGTTGGAGAAACAATATTTGTAAAAAAAATTTGTGATGCCGGAAAAGAGGAAAGCCAAAGAACTCAGATTGAAGGAATTGTAGGCCATGTCAATTTACTAATTGGAGCCGAAAAAACTAAGTCTGTCCTTAAAAGTCATCTCAAAGAGGGCGGGGATTTATTTAAAGGAATACGTCACGCAGGAGGCTGGGATCATCATTATGAATTGTCTAACTCACATCATAACCCCCCGAAAAATCTATATTCTAATGAGACTTTTCTCGAGAGTCTTAATGAACTAAGCAACATGAATCTGTCCTTTGAAGCTTGGCAATATCATCATCAAGTTAATCAAGTGAGAAAAATAGCAGAAACCCTCCCAAATTTGAAAATCGTGTTAAATCATTTCAGTGGGCCCATAGGAATTGGCCCCTATGCAACGAAAAAAGAAGAAATTTTTGAGGTATGGAAAACTGACATACTTAAGCTATCTAAATGTGAAAATGTTTATGCAAAGTTAGGCGGAATGGCAATGCCTATAAATGGCTACGAGTTTCATAAACAAGCATCGCCAGCAACTTCCGACCAATTGATCCAAGAACAGGAACATTATTACCACTTTTTAATTAAGAGTTTCGGGGCCGAAAGATGCATGTTTGAAAGTAATTTTCCAGTCGATAAGCAATCCATTTCTTATAACGTTCTTTGGAATGCTTTTAAAAAAATGGCTGACAGATACAACAGTGAAGAAAAAGACCAAATGTTTTATAAAACTGCTCAGAGTTTTTATAAGCTTTGATTACTGATTAAAACCTTGTAATTCAGCGGCTTCTTCTCTGACAATTTCGGGCGCTCCAAGAATTTGACGATTCAAGCCAATTCTTTTAAACCAATAATGAAGTCCCAGAAGGTCGGTAAAGCCCATACCCCCATGAACTTCTGTAGCCTTCTTTGAAATCATTTTCCCAACTTCAGAGGTATGTGATTTTGACTGACAAGCGAGTAATCTTGACGTGCTATCTTCTTCAGTATCGAACGAATGGGCAGCTTGCCAAACTAAAGAATAACAAGGTTCCAGATCTGCAGCCATTTCTGCACACATGTGTTTTACTGCTTGAAAAGAACCTATAGTTCTATTGAATTGTTTACGTTCTTTAGAATAAGTAACAGCTTTTTCTACCATAGCTTCGGACGCACCTACTGTATCTGCAGCAAGAATTATTCTTCCTGCGTCAACAACTTTTTTTGCAATTTCATTGTTGTCTTCAGTTAAAGCCAAAATTTCAGCGTTCACGTTCTCTAGTAAGATTTCATGAAATGAGCGTGTTTTATCAACTGTAGTCAATTTGTTTATTTTTACTCCTTTTTCTTTAGCATTGATGATAAAAATATTTCCTGACTTATTTGAAAGCATTATAAAGTCTGATTTTTCTGCATCTAAAACAAATAAAGCTCGACCATTTAATTTATTTTTAGAAAATTCAATTCCTGCGTCTTCTCTAGCTCCGATAAATTCGGTCATGCCAACGCCAAACCTTATTTCGTTATTAGCAATCTTAGGTAAGTAATTATTTTTTTGTTCCTCATTTCCGCCAAGATTAATTGCAATTGGAGCCATAACATATGATCCAACAAAAGGAATTGGACCAACTCCAGACCCCAAAGCTTGTGCCACTGCCACCGCATGCAAAAGACCAGCGCCTAATCCATTATGCTTTTCTGGAATCAGAAGGGTATTAATACCAAGACTCAAAATACCCTCAAAAATGTTTTTTTCTAATTCCTCACCTTCACCATTTGCAATTTTACGAATTTCATCAACAGTTGAGTTGTCGGCAAGAAATTTTTTTACAAAATCTTGGATAGATTCTTGTTCTTCAGATAACCCAAAATACATTTTTAGACCTCTACTTGAACTTTTGGTTCCCTAGGCATTCCAAGGCCTCTTTCTGAGATGATATTTTTCTGAATCTGATTGGTACCTCCACCAATAATAAGACCCAGGAAATACATGTAAGTGAATTGCCAGGAGCCACCACCTCGAACATTTGGGTCGTCTTCATATAGAGTTCCTAGTTCCCCCATAATGTCGATAGCAAGACCCTCCAATTCGTGACGTAATTCAGTACCAACTAACTTTTGAATCATGCCCCCAAGTTTCACATTTTGTCCCGGATTAATTTTTGCAGAAAGTAGTCTTAAAGAATGCGCTTGAGCTGCCAAAACTTTCCCTTGCACTTGAAGTAATCTGTCTCGATAAGAAGCCACATCAATTAATCTTCTACCATCAATAGTTTCTTCTTTCATAAGATTAATTAGAGAATTTAATCTATTAAGAGTTACGTTTGGATTTGCAAGTGAACCTCTCTCGTGTCCCAGCACAGAGTTCGCTACGGACCAGCCTTCACCTCTCTTCCCGACAATATTTTCTTCTGGCACTGTGACATCGTCAAAAAAGACCTCGTTAAATCCAGCTTTTAAGGTCATATCAACTAAAGGCCTAATTTCAATACCAGGAGTATCCATAGGAATTAAGATAAAGCTAATACCAGCATGTTTAGATGCTTCTGGTTCTGTTCTTACCAAACAAAACATCATTTGAGAGTATTGAGCCGTACTTGTCCATATTTTTTGACCGTTTATCACCCAGTTTCCATCAATTAGCTCTCCTTTTGTCTGCAAGCTTGCCAAATCGCTTCCGGCGTTAGGTTCGGAATATCCCTGACACCAAATCGTTTCACCATGCAGTGTGGATTCAATGTATTGTTTTTTTTGTTCCTCAGTTCCCCATTCTAGAAGGGTGGGAACTAGCATATCTATTCCTTGACCGCCCATAGCATTTGGCACTTTGTATTTTGCAAATGCTCCGGCAATAATCCTGCTTTTAATAATATCTGGTTCTCCTCCATAGCCACCGTATTCTTTTGGAATAGATCTTGCAAAATAGCCCTTTTCAATAAGCAGTTTTTGCCATTCTGATCGCCCAACCGACTTACCTGATTTTTTTGATGCATTACCAGACAAAGCATCATGCATTTCGAATTTTTTATCATTGGTAGTAATAGTGGCTCCACTATATTCTTTACAAAAATCTTCGACTTCTTTGGTGAACTCGTCGTATTCAGAACCAAACTCTAGATTCATAATAATCTCCTACATTTAAAGCAGAGTTATTTTATAGGTTTCCAATCAAAAAAACATTTAATTGTAATTGTTATTTTTTTTAATAATTGTTTCTTTATTTTTTAAAGCGTTATTTCATAGCCTAGCGAAATATTTTTTTGAGAATTTCCTAAATCGAAATTAAAGTGTATTGATGAATTTGAAAATTCCTTTTTTAGTTGAAATTCTAATCCATATTGATCCTCAACCACTTCCTGATTGTTCATTCTAATAAGGCCTAAATTTTCATCAAAATATGATTCAATCGATCCAGTTGATGAAATTAAATGGTAGTTAACATTTGATGAAAATTTTACAGAAGAGTCGTTAAATACAATCAAATCCTTTATCAAGCTTGCCTCTATTGAAGCAATAAAAAACGTTTTCGAAAAATCTTTAGTAGTCAGATTTAAACCTCTAGGATGTCCAGTTTCTGAAAATCCGTCTTGGGCATAATTGACTACATCAAATCCTATTTTGTTTATATATTTCCAAAAAATATTTTCATTTCTTTTAGATTCATCCGGATAAACATCTACACCGATCATTAAAATCCTTGAATCAAAACTGGATCTTATGCTGAAATTCTGTAATGAAGATGAAGTATTCAAAGATATTGACCTTGTTCTCTCTAAATCAGAATTACTTTCCGATAAGATCAGTCTAAAGTCTAAATTTTTATTTCTACTAATTTCATTAGATGTAAGAAAAAAACTAGAAGATTCTATTTTGTCTTGACTGGAAACATCTAGTTTACTTCTCGCAACATTAAACCCCGCGGTAAATTTTTCAAAACTATAAGAACCAATGAATTGATTAGATTTGGCATTCAAATTATTTTTTTGAGTGATATCACTTTTTGTGATGAATGCATTAAAAGATTTTTTTGGTGGATTAAATCTAATATTATTTTTTAGAAAAATAATATTAGAAGTATTTATGCCAATAGTCGAATTGTAGTCAGGTGCAAAATATAAAATTTGTTCGTTAAGACTAGCTATCGAGGAGCTTAAATTAACTTCATCTAAAATGGATTGAATATTGCTGTAAAGAGATGGATTAGAGCTACTTATCGATTCAAGATTGTCTAAAATTTTAGAAACTGCTTCTGTTTGATGTGAATTAGACAAATTTTGATAATTTGGATTTGCTAACACGAAACTCTTACTGTCATTACTTAAGTTGATAGATAAAAATCCTAAATGCCCACTAGGATCTACAATTTGCGTCGATGAGAAATTTCCATCCAAAGTTATATAATTAAGAAAGTCGTAAGAAAGTCCTTTTTTATAGAGAGCCCCCCCAGTTAGAGGCGCTATAGCAAGATTTCCGTTTAGAGAAGCTGTTCCATTCACATTAATTAAACCAGAGTCTCCAGATGAATTTATTTTAATTTCAATGGTTGCATTAGAATCCATCATTAAATTGCCTGAAAGAGCTAAATTAGCAGTAGTATCCAAAGACAAGCTTCCAGATGAGTTTATGTCTAAATTATCAACCGCGATTGCCGCAGCTTGTAAATTTATTGCGTGAGAAATAGAAACGTTGTAATACCTTGCGGATTGAGTAACTAACACAAAACCAGAAAGTACATTATAAAAATTATTTGGTATGAATTGATCGTGAGTTCCCGCATGACCAGAATAAGTCCAAGTGTTCAAAGATGACCAATCACCATCGCGATCTGATATAGAGGTTTTCAATGGCATCACTCGTTCCAAACCGTTTAGTTGAGAAAAGTTTCTAATATCTGACCAATAAGCAGCGGTCCCATAAAGGCCTCCAACGCCGTTAACCAATGAAATACAGCATGCAGCTCCTAAAAATTGGTAAGAAGCAACACCATTATTGATAGTTTCCAAAAATATAGGACCGCCTGAATCTCCGGGCGCAACCGTGCCTTCATAAGTAGTCGCAGATGCTTCATTTGGATTAGTGAAAGATGCCTGATAATAGTCTTTTTGAAATCCACCCGATGTTGTAGGCACGTTAGACACTTTATTTGTGACATATCTTCTTTTGCCATCAGGGAGATTAGCCACACCAACATTGCCATATTCGTAACCAGAATTATCTCCTTTGGTTCCATACCCAACTATGTAAACTTCTTGCTCGCCTTGAAAGTTTCCTCCAGAATAAATAGTTGGAAACTCTGTAACGGAGTAAACAGGAGTTTCTAAACTTAAAACTGAAAAATCTGTACCTGTGGTGGAAGTACCCGGATTACCTAATCCATTACCTTCAAATCTAAAAAACACATCGCTGGTAACGTTTACTTTTGTGACAGAGCTAGACACATCTGAACCTATCCAAATTTGTTGCGGCAGAGAAGTTGTACAATGTGCTGCAGTAAAAACCGTTCTCGGATTAATTAAAGTCCCAGTACAAAACATTGACCCATCAGTCAGGGTTCTTTGGACAACAAAGGGGAATTTATCTGTTGAATCATACCAGTTATTTACGTCTCCCATATTTTCATTGATTATTATGGAAAAGAGATTTGGCGGTAAAAGCAGAAGTAAAAGAAAAAGCTTTTTCATAAAAGAACCTTTATTTTAGGTTAACCAAAAGTATTAATTTAAATTCCACAATATTTTTATCCCCACTTGAACATTCTATGCTTTTAATTAGAATTATCCTCGGTTTTTTTAAATATGGATAAATTAGTAACGGTTGTAATGGTTTCACTTCTGGCTTTTACCATTCCAGTATCAATAATTAACTTATTCTGGCCAGAACTGAATGCTTCCTTTCCCTTTTCCGGCTTAACAAGCGAAGAAATGAATTTATGGAGGTTGAAAACAATAAATCCTGCAATTTTTTTAACCGTTAGTTATTTTATATATAGATATTTTGCTGGATTAAACCCCACCTCCACGATCTGGCCAGTATACGTCGTATGCATGTTTTTTTGTTTGACGCAGTTTGTTGGTTTTTTTACAGGAACACCGGTTTCTGTTGGATCTAGCATCTGTTTTGTTCTTTCACTTTTTTCTCTTTTCGTACTACGAATTGCTCACGAAAAAAGAAAAAAAGAAATATCTACTTTTTGATAAAAAAAAGATCAAATAATGAATAACAACCAAATTCCTGATAAGGAAATATGTGGTCCAAATGCTATTTTTTCAAAAGTTTCACGATAGTTTAGTAAGTAGGGGATTCTATAAGCCATGCTATTTAGAAAACTTCCAAATATTAATCCGAATAAAAATGCGTAAAATATTTCCATAAAATATTAAGAGTAAATTCACACTTAAATAACTTTAATATAGCTTTTATATTAGATAATATGAACTTGTAAAATTTTTTTTAAAATTTAGTTCAAGGTGAATATAGATCTTTTAGATATTTATAAAAAAATTGTCAGTTTTGTTGCCAATAGGGCCAAAATTATTTTGATTAGCGTTGTTGTTCTGGTATTTTCTTTTGAGACATCAAATATAATTTTAGAAATTGTTTTCGCTGACAAACCTGCAATCAATAATTCTGCTTCCTCTAAAATTCAGATAAAAAAAGTCAATAGTAATCCTTTTCAGGCAAATTATTCTCAAACTATATCTCTGACTTCTAATTTAGCTAACAAGGCTCCAGAGACATCCTTGTCTCTTAAATTATTTGGAGTCACATCTTCGAAGGATAAAAATTTTGCGATAATAGGCTTAGATAAAACAGATCAAAAAGAGTATCAAGCAGGAGATCAGGTTTTAGATAATGTTTACTTGGAAGCCATTCATAAAGATTACGTCACAATCAATAGAGCAGGAACTTCGGAGAGTCTCTCTTTTGATAAAGCAAATTACATTTCGGGTATAGAAAATAAAACTCAGGTAAATTCTTCTAATAAAAATCAATATAATCCAATCTCCGCTGATTGGCTTTCGAACCAAAACATTCTGGAGGCTGTTTCATTCACCCCAATTTTTACTAATGGCGCACTAACAGGTTTGGAAGTAAATCCTGGAGAAAATAAAGAGTCTTTTGTTAACTTGACCTTTATGCCTGGCGACATTCTTTACTCCATTAATGGTTCACCAGTTTCGGATTTAAGTGAAAATTATCTTACTAATTTAGAGAATTTATTCAATGAGCCTCAAAATCTAAATTTCAGGGTATTGAGGAATAGCTATCCTTTGTCAATTGGAATAAAAATCAATTAAATTATAAGAATGTTTTTAAGGAATTGCCTAAAATTTTATAAATATTTATTGATTAGTTTTTATCTAATTTATAAGGTCTTAATTAATAATTTATGCTAAAAAAATATAAAAAGTCTGTAAAAACTTTTTTTATCTCTTCTTTTTTTCTTTTCATGGTAAGTTGTGGCGGTGGCAGTTCACCCAGCTCGGAAAGCCCAAGTTCAACTTTTAAACCCTATACTTGGCAAACTGCTGAACCAGAAGCAGTTGGTCTTACTTCGGACAATATAAATTCTGCCCTTAATTATGCTTTAGGTGCCGCTGACGCTAATTTTAGATTTTCACAATCAGCTATTATTGCAAAAGATGGATTAATTGTAGGTGAAGGATACAAAGGTATTTCTACTGCGGAAAAAAATAGTATCCTTGCAGTTTCAAACACTCTTACTAATGCTGAATTAGATGCAGGATGGGGAGCTCGAACTACCGCGTCTTTGGTGCATAGCTGGTCTATGGGTAAATCGTTCACGAGCATACTTATTGGCATTGCACAAGATCAGGGGATTTTATCTATTAATGATGCAGCATCGACTTATATAAATGAATGGGACAATGCAGGTGATCAGAGACAAAATATAACGATTAAAAATCTTTTAGACATGAGCTCTGGGTTGCATCAAGGATGTTACAATGCTGAGGAAGCAGACTATGTAGGAAACTGTGCCGATTCACCTCTTTATCCTCAAAACGCAAGTTCCGGTGGTGATTTTGCGAAAGCCAATGATCAATTAACTGGCTGTATTAATCAAACATACAATGATGCGAAGCATGGAGCACATGACGTGGATACGCCATATGTCGAATATTTTCTTTATTCAAATTGCGACACCATGATTCTTGGTGAAATTCTTTACCGAGCAAGTGGTAAGAATATCTATAGATTTGGCCAAGAAAATTTATTTAATAAATTAGGCATTACCGCATATTGGTGGAGAGACAATGCAACCAATGGTCAGGACAATGGAAATTACGTTAGCTATGCCGGACTTGACATGACGGCAAGGGATTTTCTAAAAGTCGGTCAATTACTTTTAAACGACGGAATGTGGGAAGGCGAGCAAGTTTTGTCATCAGCATACGTTCAGCAAATAAAAAATGCTACGCAACTGAACAATTACGGCTTGAAGTTTTGGAGATATCCTACACTTGGCACTTTCTCTCCACAAACAAATCACATGGCAGCCATGATAGGATTTGATGGTCAATTTGTAGTAATGGATTTTGATAATAATATCTTGATTGCTAGGAATAGCTTGTACGTGCCAAGACTTGAATTAAACCCTGAGCGAAAGATGATTGTATCAACTGTTGAAGGTGCGCAAGTTAATTTCCCTTTAACGGTTCCAACAATTCTTACAACGACTGCAACTAATCCTTTGACTACAACTTTTCAAATGTTTCAAATGATTTCTTGTCTTTACGTTGCAGAAGGATGTTAATAACTGGCAGCTGCTCCTATTCCAATGGCTGCAAGTATTCCTCCAAGAAATAAGAGTGATAAAAATCCGAATCCTATTGATATGTAACCCGTAATAAGGCCGCCAAGTACCAAACCTTCTCCTCCATAAATTTCTGGTTCTTTATTAATTTTGCTTTTATGTATATGTCCAAGAACAACAGCAATTATTCCTAAAATTAAACCAAAACCGAAAAAAGTAAAGACCAAACCGCAGATTCCTAAAACAAGAGATGCGACAGCCATTCCGTTATTTTTTCCTTCCATGATTACTCCGTGTTGATAAATTAATTATAACTAATTTAATAGAAGCAAATCAGTTATTTTTAAGCAATTTCCAATACTGGCAGGGTAATGGTAGTGAAGGTTAAAATCACAGATATTAAATAAAGGGTAAAGATGTATAATCTCCTTTCAAATTAAGATTTGCGGGCATGGTATAATGGCTATTACTTCAGCCTTCCAAGCTGAC
>ENA-OSEY01000015-OSEY01000015.1-marine-metagenome-genome-assembly--contig:-NODE-15-length-145687-cov-5.114635_pt1 | contig 145687 bp, 153 predicted proteins | sample MGYA00248465_ERZ534230 | MGnify/ENA primary metagenome ERZ534230 (study PRJEB26409, sample SAMN06344110) | marine metagenome | isolation source: Sea water from surface | place: Atlantic Ocean:Southern... | reverse complement strand
TGACAAGAGCAATTTTTTTGATCCCATATACGAGACTGTTTCATTCTTTCAAAGCAACAAACGGCCTTGCCACCAACAAAAACTAGGTATTGAAAAGAAAATGCATTACGTCTCCATCTTCTACTACGTACGCTTTGCCTTCAATCCGCATTTTCCCGGCTTCTTTAGCACCACTTTCACCCTCAAATGAAATATAGTCTTTATATGAGATGGTTTCCGCACGAATAAAGCCTCTTTCAAAGTCGCCATGAATGACGCCCGCGGCTACTGGTGCTTTTGTACCCTTTTTAATAGTCCATGCCCTAGATTCCTTAGGACCGGCAGTAAAATAAGTTTCCAGATTTAGTAAATCATAACCAGCCCTTATAAGTCGATCCAAACCGGCCTCTGATAGATTCATCTCTTCCAAGAACATCTGTGCTTCGTCAGACTCCAACTGGCTGATTTCTTCTTCAATTTGCGCACTGATAATTACTACCCCTGCATTCTGTGAGGACGCCATTTCTGCAACCTTGTTTGAGTGACTATTTCCAGTTGCTGCCGAATTTTCCTCAACATTACATACGTATAATATTGGCTTAGCAGTTAACAGCTGCAGCATTTGCCAAGCCTTTTGATCTTCATCTTCCACTGAAACAGATCTAGCTGGCATACCCTGCTCTAACTGTTTTAATGCTGACTGTAACAGCCTTTCCTGTTGGACTGCTTCTTTATCTCCACCCCGCACTTTGCGGCTTAGGTTTTGCAAGCGTTTTTCAATGCTTTCGATGTCAGCTAACATCAATTCAGTTTCGATTGTGTCTGCATCAGCTAAAGGATCAACTCTTCCTTCAACATGGGTCACATCGGAGTCCTCAAAACAGCGTAAGACATGGGCAACCGCATCTACTTCTCTGATATTTGCAAGAAACTGATTTCCAAGACCCTCGCCCTTTGAGGCTCCTTTAACCAAACCTGCTATATCAACAAATGTCATTCTCGCTGGAACGACGTTTTGTGAAGTAGCGATTTTAGCTAACTTGTCCAAGCGTCCATCCGGAACAGAAACTTCACCAATATTTGGCTCAATTGTACAAAAAGGAAAATTTGCTGCTTGTGCAGTTGCTGTTTTTGTTAGCGCATTAAATAGTGTCGACTTACCAACATTTGGCAAGCCAACTATGCCCATTTTAAAACCCATTAGAGACAACCTTGACTATAATTTCGTCTAGCTTTTAAGCTGACTGCCCTTGACTTGCAATAAACTATTAAGACTATCTCTTGCCCAACTAGAAATTTTGGTTCACAAGTCTAAAATAACGGATGGGCGAAAGGAAATTTAATGACACGTATTGATAAAAAATTTGCTCAACTTAAAGCAGAATCTAAGAAAGCCTTTGTTTCCTACATAATGGCAGGAGACCCCAATTTAGAGGTATCCTACGAATTAATGGAGCGACTACCCGCTTCGGGAGTTGATATCATTGAGTTAGGACTTCCTTTCACCGACCCAATGGCAGATGGATCAACGATCCAATTAGCTGGTCAAAGAGCACTAAAAGAAGGAATGACACTTCAAAAAACATTGGATATGGCAAAGAAATTTAGATTGGTCGACGATGTAACCCCTATTGTTCTAATGGGCTATTACAATCCAATTTACAGCTATGGTGTTGAAAAGTTTCTGCAGAATGCCAAAGAGTGTGGCATCGATGGTTTGATAGTTGTTGATCTTCCTCCGGAGGAAGATGATGAACTTTGCATTCCGGCTCAAGCAGCGGGGATAAATTTCATAAGATTAGCCACTCCTACAACAGACGATAGAAGACTACCACGCGTATTGCAGAACACGTCTGGTTTCGTTTATTACGTCTCGATAACTGGTATTACTGGTGCAGCGTCGGCGAAGGCAAACAATGTTGGGCCCGAGGTAGCCCGAATTAAATCAAAAACAGATTTGCCTGTGGTGGTAGGCTTTGGGATAAAAACCCCAGAAAATTCGCGTGAAATCGCATCCATAGCCGATGGGGCTGTGGTAGGATCTGCAATTGTCGAAAAGTTTGCTGATGGAGCGTCGGTGGATGAAATTTGTGAATTTGTTGAAAGTTTAGCTAGTGGTGCTCACGCTGCCTGAGGTTGCTAAGTAAACTTAAGATGCCATGTTTTGTAATATGAAATTTGTAAACTGTTACCTTGAAATCAGATAGAGCCGAGATCGTAATGCCAGTAATAACAAATATTGCAGACCTGCAAAGAATTTACAAAAAACGCGTTCCGAAGATGTTTCATGATTATGCTGAATCTGGAAGTTGGGACGAGCAAACGCTCGCGGACAATTGGTCTGACTTAAAGAAAATCCGCCTGCGACAGCGTGTTGCAGTCGATATGACAGACCGCAAAACTAACTCGGAGATGATTAAGCAACCTGTAACAATTCCAGTAGCTTTGGCACCAGTAGGCCTCACCGGCATGCAGCGGGCTGATGGCGAAATTAAGGCTGCCAAAGCAGCTGAAGATTTTGGTGTGCCGTTCACCTTATCTACAATGTCCATTTGTTCAATTGAAGACGTTGCGAAAAATACCGACAAACCATTCTGGTTTCAGTTATACACCATGAAAGATACCGGATTTGTCCATAGTTTAATAGACAGAGCCAGAGCTGCTAAATGCTCAGCACTTGTAATTACACTTGATCTACAAATCTTAGGTCAGAGACATAAAGACCTTAAAAATGGGTTATCAGCACCGCCCAAACCAACTTTGAGAAATATGTTAGATCTATCAACCAAATGGACTTGGGGCTTGGAAATGCTGCAAACCAAGCGTCGCACGTTTGGCAATATAGTTGGGCATGTGTCTGGTGTTGGTGACACCTCAAGCCTCTCAGAATGGACCCACACTCAATTCGATCCTGCCTTAGACTGGGACAAAATTTCAAAAATTAAGGAATATTGGGGTGGCAAGGTAATTTTAAAGGGCATACTAGACAAAGAGGATGCCAAGATGGCGCTTCAGGTTGGTGCGGATGCACTCATAGTTTCAAACCATGGTGGCCGCCAATTAGATGGCTCTATCAGTTCTATAGAGGCCTTACCGTCAATATTAGAAGCGGTTGGGGATAAGATTGAAGTTCACTTGGATGGGGGAATAAGGTCTGGTCAAGATATTTTAAAGGCGATTGCGATGGGAGCTAAAGGTACTTACATTGGTCGCCCATATATCTACGGCCTTGGAGCTTATGGCGAAAAGGGTGTAAAATTAGCCTTAGGACTGATGCAGAACGAATTAGATATTTCCATGGCATTATGCGGATACAAAAACATCAAAGACGTGGATCGCTCTGCGATTTTATTACCAAAAGACTTTGGTAAGGGCTGGTCGTGACCCCAAGCATTGGCAACCTAAACTTTCGACTTTAAATATTTTTTTTTTTGATATAAGGACATTTTTCAGTGGGCTACAGCCTTGGAGGAGCCCAAATATTAGGAGAAATTAAATGGCAAAAGAAATACCAGATTTAGTTGCTATTGCGCGGACGGGGACAGGCAAGGGCGCCGCTCGTCAAGCTCGTCGTAATGGCATGGTACCAGGAGTGGTTTATGGTGGAGGCGTAGACCCCATGCCCATCCAAGTACCATTCAATGAACTTCTAAAGCGCTTGAAAGCAGGCCGGTTTAAGTCCACTCTTTATAACCTAAAAGTTGACGGCCAGGATGACGTCAGAGTAATTTGCAGAGACGTTCAGCGTGATGTGGTTAAAGATCTTCCTACTCATTTAGATTTTATGAGGCTTCGGAGAACTACACAGATTAATTTATTTATTCCAGTTGAATTTATTAATGAAGCAGGCGCGCCGGGGCTCAAGCGTGGTGGCGTTTTAACAGTTGTACGCCCAGAGGTTGAACTCCTTGTTACTGCAGCAGATATACCAGAAAAAATTACTGTTGATCTGACCGGTCTCGATATTGGAGACGTTATTTCCATTTCATCAGTAACATTACCTGAGGGTGCAAAACCTACAATCGATCGGGACTTCGTAATTGCTAATATTTCAGCACCTTCCAGCTTAAGATCTTCTGATAGTGATGAAGAGGAAACGTCAGAAGAAGAAGAAGCAACAACTGAGACAGAAGAAACCACCGAAGAAGAATAAATAACAACAAGTTTTGTTTTTTCAGGGCGATGCATTGTATCGCCCTTTTTCTTTACAAACCTTCCGTCTATGCTACCGATGGATTATTTATTTGCAGAGTTGCGCTATGAAGCTATTCGTTGGCCTTGGAAATCCCGGTGAAAATCATTCAAAAAATCGGCATAATATTGGTTTCATGGTCGTTGATACCATTGTAAATCGGTACGGAGGCACACCTTGGAAAAAGAAATTTCAAGGCTTGGCAAGTGAACTTACACTAAACCAGGAAAAACTAATTTTCTTAAAACCGTCGACGTTTATGAATTTATCAGGACAATCAGTGAGTGATGCATCCAGATTTTTCAAGCTGCCCAGCACCGAGATATGCATATTTCACGACGAACTAGATTTACCCTTTTTGAAGATAAAAACAAAAATTGGTGGCGGACATGCCGGTCATAACGGTTTGCGCTCAATACAACAACAGTTAGGACCTGATTATTTCAGAGTTCGCCTTGGTATTGGGCATCCAGGCGATAAAGCCAAAGTTGCCTCTTACGTCTTAAGTAATTTTCCAAAGAATAGTGATGCTGATCTAAGTTTTTTGCTTGAAGCAGTAGCGGAAGGCTTTCCTCAACTACAAGAAGGAAATCAAGAAAAGTTTTTGAATATTGTGAGTGGGCAAAGTAACACTACAAAAAATACCTCAGATGGAAAGGCGCCGAAAACAAAACCATCTCCTGGCAAAGAGACACTCGATATCAGTAAAGAAACAAAGAAAAGTGCTTTAGAGCGTTTACTGGAAAAATTTCGGTGAATTTTCATCATTTCCAATACTATCTGGATAAGATTAGACTATAATCTAATTAAGTAATTAGGGAATAAGTAAAGGTGGGTACATGAGTAGCGACTACAGTATGGCGGAAAGCTTAAACGTTTTAGACGAAAAACTGCTTCCTTGTTCGAATGATCCTCTAACTGGTTTTTTCAGAGATGGTCATTGTAACACTTGTCAGGCCGACTATGGCAGTCATACAGTTTGTGCGGTTATGACTGAGGAATTTTTAGCCTTTTCTAAATATGTGGGCAACGATCTATCTACACCCAAACCAGAGTTTCATTTTAAAGGTCTTAAAGCTGGCGATCAGTGGTGTCTTTGCGCCAGTCGTTTCTTACAAGCATATGACGAAGGCTGCGCTCCAAAAGTTAATCTTAACTCTACACACAAGAAAGCTTTAGAAATAGTGCCAATAGACGCCTTAAAAGAATGTGAAAACATTTAGCTATACACTCATAAAGCCTGCACAGATACTCAGTTAAATAAAAAGTCGCCCACTTTCACTGATCTATATACGTAAGCAATTTTCTCAACTGCCTTCTCAGGAGGAAGTTCCTCTGAAACGCCAGTTTTTCTGTTTGTAAGCTCTACCACTCCATTCTTCAAACCACGCGGCCCTACGGTCAAGCGCCATGGCAAGCCTATCAGGTCCATAGTGGCGAATTTCCCTCCTGCTCTTTCATTCCGATCATCGTAAAGGGGTTCCAAGCCTAATAAGCTGAGCGAATTATACAGGGCTTCACAAGCCTCATCTGCCTCCTCGTCACCCTGCTTCAAGTTTACAATCCCACAATGAAATGGGGTTACTCCTTCGGGCCAAATAATTCCATTTTCATCGTGTGATGCTTCTATAATCGCTCCAATAAGTCTCGAAACGCCGATCCCATGAGACCCCATATGAACAGGCATTTTACTACCCTCATCATCTGCAACATAAGCTCCCATAGCTTCTGAATATTTTGTTCCAAAATAAAAAATCTGACCAACCTCTATGCCACGCGCACTTTTTTGCCGATCATTCGGTAGCTCCGCAAATAACTTTGGATCATGTGTTTCATCAGTCCTAGCATAGAGCGATGTAAACTCATCCAGTATAGACTGGCACGCGGCTTTATCATTGTAGTCGATATCCCGATCACCAAAAGTCAAATCTGTCACTTTGGAGTCATAGAAAACTTCTGACTCCCCTGTTTCAGCAAGTACAAGAAATTCATGCGTGTTATCGCCGCCGATTGGACCACTGTCAGCCCTCATCGGGATCGCTTGCAATCCCATGCGCTCATATGTCTTTAAGTAACTAACAAGGTGTCTGTTATAAGAATGCAATGCATCCTCTTTTGTTAAATCAAAGTTGTACCCATCCTTCATGTAAAACTCTCTACCCCGCATGATCCCGAAACGAGGACGAATTTCATCGCGAAATTTCCATTGAATTTGATAGAGTGTAAGCGGCAAATCTTTATAACTCGAGACATGCGATCTGAATATATCAGTCACCATTTCTTCTGCGGTTGGTGTATATAGTAAATCACGATCTTGCCTGTCTTTTATCCTCAGCATTTCCTGGCCGTAATCGTCGTAACGACCACTCTCACGCCACAGATCCGCAGATTGTAAAATAGGCATCTGTATCGGTATATGACCAGCCTTGATCTGTTCTTCATGAATAATGTTTTCAAGTTTACGCAAGACTTTGAAACCGAGTGGTAACCATGAGTAAATGCCAGCGGCTTGCTGCTTAATCATTCCCGCCCGCAACATTAATCGATGAGAAACCACTTGTGCTTCCGCTGGGGTCTCCTTTAAAACTGGTAAAAAGTAACTGGAAAGCCTCATAAAAACCCTCTTAGGATGGTATGTAACATAAACAATTAACGTTTAACGAGTGTATAGGGCACAAACAAGGGTTGTAAGATAAAAATACAACTTGAATCAAATGCTTGCATGCGCGATCTATGTAATAACAGTCTAGGAGAAACACATGGCCCTGCCAGTGAAAGATCAGATCAAATACTGGACGATTGCCGCGGCAATATTGGTTTTATTTCTTTGGCTTTTAGGAGATATTTTACTCCCGTTTGTTCTGGGCGCAGCACTTGCGTACTTGCTGGATCCAATTGTCGATAGACTAGAACGCCTCGGAACTGGAAGAGTGCTAGGAACAACATTGATCTTAGTGGCGGCTTTTTTTGTCGTATTTTTTATTTTCTTGCTAGTTATACCATTGGTAATAGATCAAATAAGACTTTTTGCTAAAGCCGCACCAGATCTAATTAGTACAGTACAAGAGGTTATGATAAGTAAAATAGCCTCGATAGCTCCTGAATCTGGAGCTGTAAACTTAACTTTATCTAAGTTTACAACAATTGCTCAGGAAAAATTGGGAAATATAGTTGGAAGTGTAATGGCCTCTGCTATTTCTCTTATCGATATAATAACACTTTTGGTAATTACTCCAGTCGTAGCCGTATATCTTCTGGTAGACTGGGACCGTATATTACTAAAAATTAATGAACTACTTCCCCTTGATCACGCTGTAGTCATTAGAAGTTTAGCTGCAGAAATAGATACCACTTTGTCAGCATTCGTGCGTGGCATGATTGCAGTTTGTTTGATTTTGGGGATTTACTATGCAACTGCTCTAAGCCTAATCGGGCTAGAATTTGGTCTCATAATTGGATTAATAGCCGGTTTGGTTAGTTTCATACCCTACGTAGGCGCTCTGTTAGGCGGTGTTTTAGCAATTGGATTGGCTCTAATTCAATTCTGGGGGGATTTCGAACTCGTAGCGTTAGTTTTTGGTGTATTCATTGTTGGTCAAATATTTGAGGGTAATATTTTAACTCCGAAATTAGTGGGTAATTCTGTAGGTTTACATCCTGTATCGTTAATCCTCGCACTTTCTTTGTTTGGAGCCTTTTTTGGTTTTATCGGTTTGCTGTTGGCGGTACCTCTTGCAGCCAGCGCAGGCGTAATTTTAAGATTTTTAATCAAAAAATATAAACTGAGCAGGCTATTTTTGGGTGAAAATGGAAGCAAACCAGATACCTAAGCAGTTAGCATTTGATCTACCCTCTCGTCCCGCTCTCGGGAGAAGTGACTTTTTCATTTCGGACTGCAATTCGATCGCTGTAAAGTTAATGGAGGACTGGTCTAGCTGGCCCAATCGTCAGCATATATTATCAGGACCGGCAGGCTCTGGCAAAACTCATTTAGCACTAGTATGGGCTAAGTCGTTATCGGCAAACGTCGTAAATATCGCGGATTTTACTGATATTGATCTACCAAAGGTAACCTCAGCTTCCCTTGTAATAGAAGATATTGATGAGCAACCAGGAAGCCCAGAATTAGAAAATAATCTTTTTCATTTGTTCAATATGCTACTCGCAAATAATTGTTACCTACTTCTTACAAGCAAAAAAGATCCTAAGTTTTGGACAGTAAACCTGCCAGATTTGCGCTCACGAATTTTGGGTATGAGAAATGCACGTCTACTTCCACCTGACGATAAATTGTTTTTAGCCTTGATCGCTAAACTTTTTGCCGACCGACAAATTTACCCGAAGCCAGAAGTATTGCAATACATCGCACGCCACGGTGAGAGAAGTTTTAGCACAGCCAGTAGATTGGTAGACTTTTTAGACAAAGCAGCGCTTAGTGAAGGAAAAAAAATAAGTCTAAAATTTACTGCCTCACAGCTGCACAAATTTAATGATTTACAATCATAAATTGAATGTTGACCCAATAATAATTGAATGCGAAATAAGTTAAGATAAAAATGCGCAAAGGTAACGATCATAAATGCAAGACCTTGCCGTAACACCACCTCTTTTCAAGGAAACGGTATTCGATGACCCATCTGTTCGAGACCTATCTAGAGTGGGAGTTATTGATATTGGCTCTAACTCAGTACGTTTAGTAGTATTTGATGGAGCCGCCCGCTCACCAGCATATTTCTTCAATGAAAAAATAATGTGTGGTCTCGGTGTAGGGTTATCTTTACACGGCCGGCTGAATCCAGAGGGACGAAACAGGGCAATCTCGGCAATAGCTAGATTTAAGCAGTTGGCAAAATCTATGGGCATTGATGAACTCACAGCAGTGGCTACCGCAGCGGTAAGAACTGCCTCTGATGGACGGGATTTCTGTCAAGAAGTTATGGAAAAAACTGGTCAGTTTATTGCTGTAATTTCGGGAGAGGAGGAGGCTAAACTATCAGCCCAAGGCGTACTGACGGGTTGGCCGGGAGCATATGGCTTGGTATGCGACTTGGGCGGGATATCACTCGAATTAGCGGAAATTAGCAACGGAAAAGTTGGAACCTGCGCAAGTGCTGACCTTGGTCCATTAAAGTTAATGGATATCGATAAAAAGAAGGAACGTCTCGAATATATTAGCTCCCAATTATCTCACCTTGCTAAATCGTTTGTTCCCAAAAATAATCGATTATTCTTAGTCGGTGGGTCTTGGCGTGCACTCGCACGAATAGATATGGAACGATGCGATCACCCGTTAAGGGTTTTGCACGAATATCGCATGGAAAAAAAATCTATTAAAGAATTGAAATACTTTATTAAAGATCACGGTCTCGAAAACATAGCAAAACAATGCTCAATTTCGGCAAATAGAATAATGTTTATTCCATATGCAATAGAGATTCTTGAAAAGCTATCTAGTGTTTTCAAATCTAAGGATATCGCCATATCAAGCTACGGAATTAGAGAGGGCATGCTGTACGAAAAAATGCCTCAGATGCTAAAAGATAGGGACCCTCTAATTGAAGCTTGTAGATTTGCAGAAGCAAAAGACTCGCGGGTTCCGGGCGCAGGAAAAGCACTTTTTAACTTTGTAAAACCCCTATTCTCAAATAGTAAAGAGAGTCAAACAAGGCTAATTCAGGCAGCATGCTACCTGCACGATGTATCATGGCGTGCTCATCCTGATTATAGACACGAAGCCTGTTTTGACTACATAACAAGGGCTAATCTAGGTGGCTTGAAACACTCAGAACGCGTGTTTTTAGGTCTTGCTCTTTTGTTTCGGTATAAAAATAGTCACTCCAGAACTTCTTTTGATCCTTTACTGCGCTTGCTAAGCTCACAAAAAATTAAAGATGCTGAAATACTCGGTAAGGCCATGCGATTAGGGGCAAACCTTTGGGTTACTTCCGCTGATTCAGAAGCATACTTAAAGTATGCTAAAAACAAGAGCAAATTATCACTAAAAATTGGCGAGCTTGAGAAGAAGCGACTGGGCGAGGTTTCACTTATTAGGCTAGACTCACTAGCTAAATCACTTAAAGCAGAAGTCGAAATTTCTGATATTTAGTTACATATTTTCCACAATTTTCTCATAAGCATTGTTAATCTGAGCCAGTTTGGTTTGAGCTAATTTAATGGCTTCCTCTGGCATACCCCTGGCAATAACTCGATCAGGGTGACACTCTCGTACTTTTTCTTTGTAAGCCCTTTTGATTTCCTGCATTTCAGAATTTGGCAAGACACCCAAAATTTCATGCGGATCCAGATCCTCAAATTCCACGAAACGAGCTTTTAATTTCGAAAAATCACTATGGGAAAATCCAAATATTTCACTTACATTACGCAAAAATTCATTTTCTTTGGGATGATACTCCCCATCAGCAAGTGAAATATGAAACAAACTCTCCATAAGATCGGATAAAGTCTGATGCCGCTCTCCAAACATCTTTCTAATTCTGCGAGCATACACTTCATACCCAGCGACATCCTGTCTAGCTAAGTCAAATACTTTTCCGGCCGCCGCAACCTCTGACTCAGGGATATGGAAAATTCGCCGGAATACTTTAACTTCTTCTTTTTTAACGCTTCCGTCTGATTTAGCCATTTTTGCACCCAGTGCAATTACGGCAATTGTGAATGCAACAGATTTCTCAGGTGGAGTTTTTAATTTTGAAAAAATCTTAGCTAAAGGTTCGCCCTTAGCTAGCATGGAAATGGCAGTAGTTATTTTTGTCCAAATAGACATTCAAAAATCATCTCTGTGATCGGTTTGTAAAAATTTTTGCATCAAAATTAAATCAAGCCATTTGTCAAATTTGTATCCAACTCGAGGAAGTTCTGCCACAACCTCGAATCCTAAAGATGCATGAAACTTAACAGCTCGTTCATTAGAACCACTAACGCCAGCAAAAATTGATTGAAAATTTTTTCTTTTTGCGTCGTCTAAAAGACTAGCCATTAGTGCTTTACCCACACCGCACCTTTGCATGCTTTCCGAAATAACTATCGTATGCTCCAACGTTTTTGCATAGCCAACACCGTTACGAAATTGAAAATATGTGGCGAATCCGATTATGTTACCTTCGCGTTCACTTACAAAAAAACCATAGTTTTTTTTATTTGTTTCTAGAATTGTATCTTTAATTTCTAACTCAGTTTTTATGTGGCTATTAAACGTATTTAAGGTGCTACTGATGTTAGAATTCCAAATGTGCATAATAGCCTGAGCATCCTCGGCAGATGCATCGCGGACAATTATTTGATTGCTACTGTATTGCTCAGTGGAGTTTCTATCCATAGTTCGTAAGACCCTGCTCCAGGCGTAGAACGAAATTCGATCCGCTGATCAGATAATAATCCACTGAAAGATGAACGCAAGTTGGTAGCAGATTTATGTTTGATAATAAATTTTTTTAAACGAATCCCGTTATCTTTAAGCGTCTGCGTGGGGTGCACTGATCTCCCCCAATCAATTAGTGCAGGCGCAAATCCCTCATATGGAAGTTGGCCGTCATCCGGTACGGTTATATTCCACGTAAGGGATCCGCGCGAAAGATTTATTATCTCACCCATTCCGTGCATTAAATCATTTGGAACAAATTTACTAAAACTAGTGCTGCAGACCCAATTTGTTATTCTTGGCTCACCAGTGAAATTATCCAAATTAAACCATCTAGGAACCCGCTCAGGAACTAATTCTGGCGATACGGCAATAATTTCAAGGTATGTGTCACCAAAAGAGATTAATTTGTTGTGGGTACCAAATACTGGATGTTCACCTCCAGGATCAGCTTTTACACCAAGCTTATCTTCGATAAATTCCTGACCAACCAATAAACTTTCTGCAGAAATCACAATATGATCTAAATTCAACACAAGCGCCCCAACAGAGGAGTAGTTTCAGTTATTAATTTAGGCTTTAGTTTGCCTAATTAAATCTAGTATTTTAGATGCCGCCGCAGGAATGTTGGTTCCAGGACCAAAGATTGCTTTAACGCCCTTTTCGTAAAGAAACTCATAATCTTGCTGAGGGATTACGCCACCACAAATCACTAAAATATCTCCAGCATCGCGACTTTTGAGAGCCTCAATAAGCTTTGGTGCGAGTGTTTTGTGTCCCGCAGCTTGAGAGGAAATACCTATTACATGAACATCATTGTCAATTGCATCCTGTGCTGCCTCTTCAGGGGTCTGAAATAAAGGGCCGACGTCTACATCAAAACCTATATCTGCAAACGCAGTTGCAATTACCTTTGCTCCGCGGTCATGGCCATCCTGGCCCATTTTCACAACCAACATTCGAGGACGCCTTCCCTCGTCTTTAGTAAACTTTTCTAACTCATGCTGTATAGCAATGAAGTCTTCATCTCCTTCATATGCAGCCCCGTAAACTCCTGCTAAGGTTTTAACTTCAGCACGATGACGCCCAAACACTTTTTCCATTGCCATTGAAATTTCTCCCACAGTTGCGCGAGCCCGCGATGCCTCAACTGCCGCCTCCAACAAGTTATCACCACCTTCAGCTGCTTTTTCTAAATTAAGAAGGGCCGCCGAGCAGTTCTTTTCATCACGCTCTTTCTTTATATTTTCTAGTCGTTTTACTTGTGCGGCTCGGACCGCATCATTATCTATGTCACGAATGTCTAATTCATCTTCCTGAGTAAGCTGGTATTTGTTCACACCAACTATAACTTGATCACCGCGATCTATATCAGCTTGTCGCTTAGCTGCGGTTTCTTCTATTCTTAGCTTCGGCATTCCAGCGGCTACAGCTTTTGTCATGCCACCCATTTCGTCCACTTCTTCTATTAACCGCCAAGCGGCATCGGCTAGATCAGCAGTCAATTTTTCCACGTAATATGAACCCGCTAATGGATCAACAACATTGGACACACCTGTTTCTTCTTGCAGAATTAACTGAGTGTTTCGAGCAATACGGGCACTGAAATCTGTAGGTAGCGCCATTGCTTCGTCCAGCGCATTTGTGTGAAGAGATTGAGTGCCTCCCAAAACAGCAGACATTGCCTCATAGGCAGTACGGATAACATTATTATAAGGGTCCTGCTCTTGTAATGACACTCCTGATGTCTGACAATGAGTTCTAAGCATTTTAGATCTAGGATTTTTTGCGCCGAGGTCTGTCATAATTCTGTGCCAGAGCAAACGGGCAGCACGCAATTTCGCTGCCTCCATAAAAAAGTTCATCCCAATTGCAAAAAAGAATGATAACCTTCCTGCAAAAGCATCTATGTCGAGACCTTTCTCAATAGCTTTTTTAGCATATTCCTTCCCGTCAGCCAAAGTGTAGGCCAACTCCTGAACAAGGCTCGCACCAGCTTCTTGCATATGATATCCAGAAATAGATATGGAGTTAAATTTTGGCATTTCACTAGATGTGTATTCAATAATATCGGCAACTATTCTCATTGACGGTTCAGGGGGATAAATATAGGTATTTCTTACCATAAACTCCTTAAGAATATCATTTTGAATGGTACCTGAGAGATCAGATTTCTTATGCCCTTGTTCTTCGCCTGCAACGATAAAATTAGCTAAAACTGGAATCACTGCACCATTCATTGTCATAGACACAGAAATTTCGTTTAACGGTATCCCATCAAAAAGAATTTTCATGTCTTCGACACTATCGATCGCAACCCCAGCCTTTCCGACATCACCTATGACGCGCTCATGGTCGCTATCATACCCTCTGTGTGTTGCTAAATCGAAAGCAACTGAAACACCCTGCTGTCCAGCGGCTAATCCACGTTTGTAAAAAGCATTAGACTCTTCCGCGGTAGAATATCCGGCGTATTGCCGAATTGTCCAAGGCCTGCCAGCGTACATAGTAGCCTTCACACCTCGTACATAGGGCTCAAATCCTGGCAAGTTGCCAAGGTGCTCAATCTCTTTGAGGTCTTCTTCAGAATAAACTGGCTTTACCTTTATACCTTCGAGTGTTGTCCAATCTAGCTCTTCTACTGATTTACCGCGAAGTTCTTTTTCTGCCAGTCTTTGCCAGTCTATCTTGCTTTTATCCACTACAAGCTCCTAAATCTATATTTTGCAATGAACATAGGATTCTCAGCCGAACTCAAGTATGATATCATCAACGGCCAAGCTGTCTCCAACACTAGAATTAATTTTAGCTACAACGCCTTTACGTTCTGCCCTTAAAATATTTTCCATTTTCATCGCCTCAACGGTACATAATGGCTGACCCTCTTGGACCTCCTGCCCTATCTCAACATCAATCTTAACAAGTAATCCTGGCATTGGGCACAGCAACATTTTGGAAGTGTCAGGCGGGAGCTTTTCTTGCATATGTTTCGAAAGTTCCGCTTGTCTAGGCGTCCTAACGAGAACTTTTAAATCCGCTCCTCTGGTGCGCATTCTGAAACCGCCCGTTATCTTGTTGATTTTAATAACTAAATTTTTATCACCAGCAGTCATATTTGCTAATTTTTTTCCTGGCAACCAGTCTCCAGAAATACGAATGGATGTTTCATCCTCAAAAATTACATTTGCTCCAGCAGTATCAGCAAGTACATTCACCAAAAACACTTTCCCAGCAATTTGGACCACCCAGTCATCACCAACACGTCTTTCGTGATTATCCATCCTACCAGAGATTTTTGTCCTGCGAATTTCTGCTACACGATTCATAGCCGCAGCACACGCTGCAAGGTCTTTTATCTTACCATCATTTAAATCAACACCATTAAAACCTTCTGAATACTCCTCAGCAATAAATGCAGTAGTGATCTTACCAGAAATAAACTTTTTATGATCCATGACAGCAGATAAAAACGGTAAATTATGCCCAATGCCCTCTACTTCAAATCGGTCAAGAGCAATCCGCATTTGCTCAATAGCTTTCGCTCTATCAGGAGCCCAAGTACAAAGTTTAGCGATCATAGGATCATAGTACATAGAGATCTCACCACCTTCGTAAACGCCTGTATCATTTCTGACGATAGAATGTTTATCCTTTATTTCAGCAGGAGGTCGATAGCGGGTTAATCTTCCAATTGATGGTAGAAAATTCCGATAAGGATCCTCTGCATAGAGGCGGCTCTCTATTGCCCAGCCTGTCAGTTTTATATCCTTTTGGGTGATTGATAAAGGTTTGCCAGTAGCCACTAATATCATCTGCTCAACTAAATCTATGCCGGTTATTAGCTCAGTTACAGGGTGTTCAACCTGCAACCGAGTGTTCATCTCCAGAAAATAGAAGTTTTTGTCTTTATCTACTATAAATTCCACAGTTCCTGCACTGGAATACCCAACTGCTTTTGCTAGGTTGCAAGCTTGTTCACCCATTTTTCTACGGGTCTTTTCATCTAGAAAAGAACTTGGTGCTTCTTCAACTACTTTTTGATTTCTTCGCTGTATAGAACATTCCCGCTCTCCTAAATAAATACAGTTACCCTTAGTGTCTGCCAGCACTTGGATTTCTATATGTCGAGGCTGGGTTACAAATTTTTCTATGAAGATCCTATCATCTCCAAAACTGCTGGCCGCTTCATTTTTTGAGGACTGAAAACCCTCTTTCACCTCACTATCGTTCCAGGCTATTCTCATCCCTTTGCCGCCGCCACCTGCAGAAGCTTTGATCATTACAGGGTAACCGATCTTCTCACTTATACTTAGTGCCTCATTTTCATCTTTTATTACACCCATGTAACCTGGAACCGTATTCACTCCCGCTTCCTGTGCAATCTTTTTCGATGTAATTTTGTCACCCATACTTTCGATAGCATTCTCCGGTGGCCCAATAAACGTTACGCCGATATCAGATAATGATTTCGCAAACTTTGCATTCTCAGATAAGAAGCCATAGCCAGGATGAACAGCTTGAGCATTTGTTTTTTTAACTGCAGAGATTACCTTTTCTATATCGATGTAGGATTGATTGGCTGGAGGTGGTCCAATATTGACTGCCTCATCCGCCATTTGCACATGCAAAGCGTTCCTGTCCGCGTCCGAAAAAACAGCGACAGTCTTAATTCCCATTTGTTTTGCTGTTTTTATTACGCGGCAAGCGATTTCACCTCGATTGGCTATCAATATTTTATTAAACATTGTTCATCCTCTCTGATCGGAATCAAAGGTTTCAGGAAAATTAATTTTTATCAAATTAAGATCTAAAATAAGCTTTGCCTCATATGATTTGGCATCAAATTCGTCCTCATATGCTTTAACTTCTCGCCCAAACAGCCAACTTAAACGACCGGCATCCAAGTTACCTCTTTCAAAAGGCTGATCCCAAAACTGTTCCATCAAAGCTCTAACAAAACCATTATCCGCTCTTTTGTCAGCGGGCTTACGGTCTCTGTAACGTTCCCGCTCTACAATAGGTGTGACTCCCTTAGGATTAGGCCTTCGGATAGTAAATTGATAGTCTGTTCCGGGCAAGCGTGATGGAAATCCTCTGTGTTTCATCATAGCGTTAAAAAATCCAAGAAAAACAATTTAATATGCATATAGGTCTTTCAGTTAGAGAGGAATATTATCGTGTTTTTTCCACGGATTTTTTAATTTTTTATTCCTCAAAGCTGCAAACGCACGGGACACCCGTTTTCTAGTGGAGCGTGGTTGAATTACTTCATCTATAAAGCCTCTTTCCGCAGCTATAAATGGGTTGGCGAAGCGATCCTCATATTCTTGAGCATGCTTTGAAATCTTTTCCGTATCACCTAAATCCGCGCGATGGATTATCTCTGTTGCACCTTTTGCACCCATCACGGCAATTTCAGCAGTAGGCCATGCATAATTAAAGTCTCCTCTTAGATGCTTCGATGACATAACGTCATATGCTCCCCCGTAGGCTTTTCGCGTAATCACAGTAACTTTTGGAACTGTTGCTTCACCGTAAGCAAATAACAATTTCGCACCATGCTTAATCACGCCGCCATATTCCTGTGACGTACCTGGTAGAAATCCTGGAACATCTACTAAAGTTAGGATTGGGATTTCAAATGCATCACAAAACCTAACAAATCGAGCCGCTTTTCTCGAACTATCAATATCCAGACATCCAGCTAGCACCATTGGTTGATTTGCAACGACACCAACTGTCTGACCTTCCAAGCGAACAAAACCCGTAATTATATTTTTTGCAAATTCACCTTGTATTTCATAGAAATCACCTTCATCAGCTAACTTTTCAATTAACTCCTCCATATCATACGGCGTATTTGGATTATCCGGTATTAATGTGTCTAAAGAAGACTCTATCCGATTTGGGTCATCATAAAATGGCCGCACGGGTGCTTTTCCGCGATTATTTAAAGGTAAGAAGTCGACGAGCCTGCGTACTTCAAACAAAGCTTCGATATCATTTTCAAATGCCGCATCTGCAACAGATGATCTCTTTGTATGGGTTGATGCACCACCAAGTTCTTCAGCAGTTACTACCTCATTAGTAACTGTTTTAACAACATCTGGGCCAGTCACAAACATGTAAGAGCTATCTTTTACCATAAATATAAAGTCGGTCATCGCGGGTGAGTAGACAGCACCGCCAGCACACGGCCCCATGATCACTGATATCTGAGGGATTACTCCTGAGGCCATTACATTGCGTTGGAAAACTTCTGCATAGCCAGCAAGGGACGCAACGCCTTCTTGAATTCGAGCGCCGCCAGAATCGTTAAGCCCAATGACCGGTGCTCCATTTTGGATTGCCATATCCATTATTTTACAGATTTTTTGCGCATGCGTTTCAGACAACGACCCGCCAAAAACTGTAAAATCTTGGCTAAAAACGTACACCATTCTACCATTTATAGTGCCCCAGCCTGTCACAACACCATCACCGGCAGTTTTAGATTTTTCCATGTCAAAATCAGTACAACGATGCGTAACAAACATGTCAAACTCTTCGAAACTATCCTGATCCATAAGAATTTCAATTCGTTCGCGAGCCGTTAACTTTCCTTTCGAATGTTGGGCTTCTATGCGATCTATACCTCCACCCAGACGCGCATTTTCTCTTCTCTTTTTTAATTCTTGCAAGACGTCTTTCATCCGAAACCTCAAAATTCAACTCGCTAGTTTGTAGACATAACTAAGCATAAATGGAAGATTTATTTCCGCAACGTTAGTTGTTCGAAGTATCAATAGTTACTGGAAATCTGTAGGGCATTTATTGTTTTATGATAACTGGACAATTACCAACATCGCGTATATCGGGTTTGAATGACAATGTTCGAACCTGCTCGGTTTTTAGATAAAAAATCACAGCCACACACGTTTACTCTCGTAGTACTAGCTAGCATCTCTGCTATGGCTATGAATATATTTTTACCAAGCCTTCCATCGATGGCTGATCATTTTAACACGTCGACGGCAACTTTGGGACTAACCGTAGGCATATATCTCGCAGCCAGTGCTGTGATCGGTATAGTTGTTGGGCCGATCTCAGATTTATACGGACGAAGGCCAGTCATTCTCACTTCGCTGGCAGTTTTTATTGTTTCTTCAATTTGGTGTATTTACGCACCCACAGTTTTCTGGCTACTAACAGCAAGGGTATTTCAAGCCTGCGGAGCTGTAACTATTGTTTTATCTAGAGCAGTTATACGGGATACGACCGAAGCAAATTTAGCTGGTTCTAAAATTGGTTATGTAACGATGGGCATGGCACTCGTGCCTATGGTGGCCCCTGGCATTGGTGGGTTTATCGATGCATACCTCAGCTGGGAGTATAATTTTTGGGCTTTAACTCTCGCAGGCCTCATAACTTTTGTACTAGTTTACTTCGATCTTGGCGAAACTGCCCTAGACCGTAGCTCTTCCATCTTTGAACAATTTAATGATTATCCCACATTGCTGAAGTCGCGTCGCTTTTGGGCTTATTCCGTAGCTTCAGGCCTAGGTGCTGGTGCCTTTTTCGCATATCTTGGAGGTGCTCCATATGTAGCTTCTGAAGTTTTTTACCTACCACCAGAAAAATTAGGAGTTTTCTTTGGAGCCCCTGCGATAGGATATTTTGTTGGTAATTATCTCGCGGGTCGGTTTTCGACTCAGGTTGGAATAGACTCCATGATATCGATCGGTATGCTCATAAACGTATCAGGCATGGTGTTATCACTTGCTGTAAGTATTCTGGGATTCGGCTCGGAATGGAGTTTTTTTGGCACAATGACGTTAGTAGGATTAGGCAATGGAATTTCTCTTCCAAACGCTAATGCAGGATTATTATCAATCAACCCTAAATTGGCGGGAACAGCTTCTGGTTTGGGAGGGTCAATAATGATAGGTCTTGGCTCCATACTATCAGCTATGGCTGGAATTTTGCTGACGGGTAGTAGTACTGAAATACCGCTGATTAGCTTAATGTTGATATCCGCCTTCCTCGGCCTCTTATGCACTTTCTACGTGATAAGACGTAACAGTCGGCTTAGTGCTTGACACGGTTCATACTATTACCGCTGCTGATCTTCCCAATTGGGATGCACCCAAACATTTTCATTAGCACGAGGCATTGGATCTTTACCTAAAATATGGTCACTTGCTTTTTCGCCTACCATTATAGTTGGACCATTTAGGTTACCATTGGTTATTTGTGGGAATATACTGCTATCAACCACTCTCAATTTTTCAACACCGATAACTCTTGTGAATTTGTCAACTACTGCCATAGGGTCACTTATGTCACCCATCTTGCATGTGCCACATGGGTGGTAAGCACTTTCTACATTTTGCGAAATAAATTCATCAAGTTCATCATCCGTTTGCAGACTATCACCGGGCTGAATCTCATACTTTATAAATTTTTTAATAGATGGCTGCTCAAAAATTTCTCGAGTTAGGCGAATACATGTTCGAAAATCATCCCAGTCCTTCTCAGTGGACATATAATTAAATAATATTGCGGGATGATCATAAGGGTCATTTGACCTGAGAGTAACCGACCCACGAGATGGACTTCGCATTGGGCCAACATGCGCTTGAAAACCATGCCCACTTACTGCAGCCTTTCCGTCATACCGTACAGCAATCGGAAGAAAATGATACTGAATATCCGGATACTTAACACCAGCTTTTGTTCTAATAAAGGCGGCGCTTTCAAACTGATTAGACGCTCCTGGTCCTGTTTTGCTTATCATCCATCTTAGCCCAACGTAGGCTTTACCTAATAAATTCCAATATTTATATAAACTTACAGGTTCATTGGCTGCCATCTGTATGTATAATTCCAAATGATCTTGCAAATTCTGGCCAACACCAGGACGGTCAGCTAGGACTTCAATTCCGTTCTCTTTTAAATGTTTAGCAGGCCCAATACCCGATAACATTAACAATTTTGGAGAATTTATAGAGGAAGCAGATAAAATCACTTCTTTACTAGCATTCAAGATGGCTTTTGCCTGACTAATGCCATCATATTCGACTCCCGTGGCTATACCATTCTCAATTATAATTTTTCGTGCAAAACCTGAAATCAGCCGACATAAGCCCGTTTTGATTGCTGGTCGCAAATACGCTTTGGCAGCTGACCAACGTTGGCCCTGAAAGATGGTGTGATCCATTGGGCCAAAACCTTCCTGTTTTCTCCCGTTATAATCATCAGTCACCTCATAACCTGCCTCACAGCCGGCATTTACAAATGCTTTTACTAATTTATTTGATCTTGACCCTCGAGTTACATGTAGTGGTCCCGATTTTCCTCGCCATGCTGGGTCACCACCGTGACCGGCTGAATTCCAACTCTCTAGCTTTTTAAAATATGGTAAAATGTCAGCATAGGCCCATCCTGACGCACCCATCTCGGACCATGTATCATAATCCAAAGCATGCCCCCGAACATACACCATTCCATTAATACTTGAGGAACCACCAACAACTTTGCCACGAGGACAAGCTAGCCTCCTACCATTCAAATAGGGTTCCGGTTCTGAAAAAAAGCCCCAATCATATTTAGGCATATTCATTGGATAACTTAATGCTCCTGGCATTTGAATTAGAGGGCTTCTGTCACTGCCTCCATATTCCAGAACTATTACCCGATGACCAGCTTCACACAATCTGAAAGCAGTTGCACAACCAGCGCTACCGGCACCAACGATTATATAGTCTGCTTCCATGATGATTAATCACTCCTGACCGCCAGATTAAACATACACTTTGATATAAGACAATTGTTACAACTTCGTCTCATGGGTCACAGGTGTGACTTGTTTCTTTTTTGACACCGCTTCCCTCCAAGTCATAAAACTTACCGAGGAAACTATTATAATGCCGCCTGCGATAACAAAAGGATCTATATTTTCGTTGAAAAACAGAGCACCAACGGAAATCGCCCAAATTAGCTGTAAAAATGTGACTGGTTGTGTCACCGTAACTGGTGCTGCCATAAAGGCTTTGGTCATAGTATAATGACCCAAAGTAGCCAGAACTGCGACCCCAAAAAGGATTATTAGTTCATCTACTCTCGGTGGCACCCAAACGATGTATGCAAGTGGAAATAAACCTATTGTGACTAGTATAGATAGCATGATTACTACGGTCTCGGCGCTTACCCGATTTGTAAGGTGCTTAGCAAAAAGATATGAACCTGCAAAGAATATCGCAGTACCCATCATTGCAACATGCCCCACACTGACTTCTCGAAACCCAGGCCTCAGGATGACCAAAGCACCGACTAATGCAAAAATAACAGCAAGAACTCTGCGAATTGCCATTTTTTCTTTTAAAAACAGTACGGCACCCAGCGCTACATAAACCGGTGATAAGTAGTTCATCGCGGTAACTTCCGCTATAGGAATTTGCGTCATAGCAAAAAACCAAAGCACAACAGCCAAAGTATGGAAAATCCCTCTAGCTATGAAATTGACCCATAAGACAGAGTCTAATTTATCCTTCAGCGATATTTTTAACATTGGGATCAGCAATACTAGACCCAGCAAGTAACGCAAAAATGCCGCCTCAGGAGCCGGCACTCTGGGTCCTAAAATTTTTACAAGAACAGTTACTCCTAGGAAAAGTAGTCCCGTCAATACCATCCAGAGTATTCCAAGAATTTCTGGCTGATTAACTCTAGTAACCATATTTTTTTGACCCGCCATAGCTTAATAGTTTCCCAGTATTAGCGACAAAGCAATAGACCACATAACTAGAGCGATAAAAACATCTAATACACGCCATGATTTCTCATTACGAAAAAGTGGTCTAAGTAACCTAGCCCCAAAACCTAAGCTAAAAAAGAAAACAAAACTGGCAACAACAGCCCCTACTGAAAATAGCAACGGATCCTTACTTTGATTGGCGATAGCGCCCAGAAGTACTACTGTATCAAGATAAACGTGAGGGTTTAGCCAGGTTAACATTAAACATGAAATGACGGCCTTGTATGGAGATTTAAGCACACCGTCTGCCTCTAAACTCTTACCACCCTTAATTGCTGATTTGATCGCGTAAAAACCATAAAAAAATAGAAATGCAGAACCTGCATAGGCAATAAAGCCAGTCAAGTTGGGAAATGTTTCAAAAAATACTCCAAAACCAAAGACACCGGCAAGTATCAAAATGGCGTCAGAAGCTGCGCATACCAGGCATAATAGAGGAACAAACTGCTTTGTTAGACCAGCTTTGAGGATAAAAGCATTCTGCGGACCTATCGCAAGTATGAGTGATAAGCCCAGGAGAAACCCAGACAAAAAATTTTCCAAAAATTTATTACCTTATTTAGAATCCTTGCTTATGCAATGCCGATTAAAATTACATTTCTTGCAGAGCCAACATAACCTCATCAGATGCCTCAAAGTTTGTTGTCACCCTTTGCACATCATCGTCATCCTCCAGGGAATCAACAAGTTTCATAAGTTTTTGCATAGAATCTAGATCAAGTTCAGTAGTTGTTGTCGGCTTCCAAATAAGTTTAGTAGCCTCACTCTCACCTAATTCTGTCTCCAAAGATGAAGCTACATCATTGAGATCTAAATCAGCGCACCATATTGTATGGCCCTCACTTATACTTTCAACGTCTTCGGCACCAGCTTCAATGGCAGCCATCATTATCGTATCAGCATCCCCAGCTTCAGGGCGATATAAAATCTCCCCCTTTCTCTCGAACATGAAACCAACGGAACCCGTTTCACCGAGATTTCCACCGTGTTTGGAAAATATGGATCGTACATTTGAAGCCGTCCGATTTCTATTATCGGTCATAGCTTCAACAATTACAGCTACTCCATTTGGCCCGTATCCTTCGTAACGAATTTCCTCATAGTCGTCACCGTCACCAGCCAAAGATTTCTTTATAGCTCGTTCTATAACGTCTTTTGGAACTGAGTTAGATTTTGCTTCCTTCACGGCCAAACGTAGACGTGGATTTTTTTCCGGATCCGGATCACCCATTTTAGCTGCTACTGTGATTTCTCTGCTAAGCTTGGAAAATAATTTTGATCGAGCGGCATCTTGGCGCCCCTTACGGTGTTGGATATTCGCCCACTTCGAGTGACCCGCCATTTATTCCTCCATATCAAAACGTCTTTTATTTAATAACTGCTTAATGCTAGGGCAAGAACAAATTCGATGCATTGCCATTAATGAACCCTCACGTTGCTCTTTGTTTTAACACGATTGTTTTTTGGCAAGACCAAAAACATTCCCAAAAACATGAAAGCTACTGAGAGCCATAGGTACCGAGATGTCTCCTCTCCCAGAATTAAAATAGACCAGGCCACGCCCCATGCGGTGACGAAATATGCAACTTGTGCGGTAAAAACAGCTCCAGCACGAGAGACTAACCAAACATAAGTACAATAGGCAAATGCATGACAACAAGATGAGGCTACATGGGTATAATTTTCTTTAGGCCAAGGCTGTAAGGGGTCTATCCATTGTCCTGTAGAAATAGTTACTGGTAGGATCAGAAAAGTCCCTAAAATAGATGCCCCAGTGAATGTTTGGATGGGATCTTGGCCAGCAGTACCATATTTGTCGACATAATTTCCCTCAATTGCATAAAAAAATGGAGCTAAAAGCGCCAGTGGTATAAAAATAAGTAGATGTCGATCTGGAAAGCTCGCCTCAGGTCCTGTTAATATAATGACCCCTATTAAACCAATAAATAATCCAGAAATTCGCCTGAAATCTTTTTTCTCAAGTCCCATTAACATAGCTATTGGAAAAGAAAACATTGGTACAGTCGCAATCAATATTGCAATAAAACTTGCAGGCAAATAGTAGGTTGCCACATAAGATGCTGAGTTAGGAAAAATTGTTCCCAAAAGAGCTAAAACTATAAAGAGAAAAATTGTTTTTCGCTCAAAAAGGGGCCTCTTTCGGCGTACGATTAGCACAAATCCTAGGACGATGACAGCAATAGCAAATTGCCAAAATATTAATCCAAATTGACCATAACCTGTAGATACAGTTATCTTTGTCAGTGGGATACTTAAACCCCACGCAGCCCCCATCAAAATTAAAATTATATAAGGAATTAACGAAACGTTCATTCTAAGTTGTAGCTATTTTTCCACCGAGTTTAAACGGCTTTATAGATACAGATTTTCCGGATATATCGTCTGTTTCTAAAAGCACGCCACACAAAGTAGCAGAGCCAGTGGCAGGTGAGAACCTTCCTTTTGCCATCCCAGTAACAAACCGACGTAATGGTTCACTCTTTTCCATTCCAATCACGCTGTCATAATCACCGCACATACCAGCATCCGTTTGGTACGCAGTACCATTAGGTAATAACATTGCGTCAGCAGTGGGTATGTGAGTATGCGTACCAATCACGGCGCTCACTCTTCCATCACAAAAATGTCCCATGCCCATCTTTTCAGAAGTTGCTTCACAATGAATATCAACAAAACTTGCTTGTATTGAGCCACCGAGGGTGTGCTTTTTCAAAATTGAATCTATGCATGAAAATGGATCATCAAACGTTCTTTTCATAAATACTTGACCGAGAATTTGTGAAACTAAAATTTTTCTGCCTCTCTTATCGCTAAAAATATTAGCGCCCTTACCTGGTGCAGATTTGGCATAGTTCAAGGGCCTAATAATCCTGGGTTCTTTCTCAATAAACTGCATCATATCTTTTTGATCAAATGCATGATCGCCTAAGGTTATACAATCTGCGCCTGAGCTCAGTATATCCATTGCATGTTGTGAACTTAACCCCAGACCGCTGGATGCATTCTCAGCATTTATAATTACAAAATCAGCACCATTTTTAGAGCGTAAATTCTGCAATTCGTTGATGATTGCAGAACGCCCTGCCCGACCCATTACATCCCCAAAAAACATAATTCTCATTAGAGATTCCAATCTTTAAAAGACCAACTTACCGAGCGCCTAGCATTTACTTTGCTTATTGGAAAGCCTAATCAAGGTTTAGACCTTAGATCTATCACTGCCTTCTCTGTAATAACTAAATCTAAACTCTGATCTGTCATTTCCAATGGGACTTGCTCAATCTCTTGGCAGCTGTACGCAAATCCAACGGCGAGTATTGGCTTCTTAATTTTAAGTTTTTCTAGAGTTCTATCATAAAACCCGCCGCCATAACCTAACCTTCCACCTTGTCGGTCAAATGCTACCAAAGGCACAATTAATAATTCTGGATCGAAAAAGTTTTTTGACACCGGCACTTTTGCACCGAATTGCCCTTCTGTCATCTCGGTGCTTGGCGTCCACTCAGCAATTAATAGTGGCTTATTCATTTCCTGAATAACTGGAACACCGACTTTACTATAACATGACATTTCAGTCATAGCAGGAAGCGGGTCAATTTCAGTCCTTATCGGCATATAGCCTGCCACAGAATGACCACGAAAATCTTCTAAAAAAGAAGATAAAAGAACTGTCTCAGTGGTATCTCCTGCGTTGTGAGCTAACTTGCGTTTTGCAAATATTTTTTTGCGAATATCATTTTTTAAAGCCTGGATATCCATCATAATAATAAAATTCCAGCAATGCTTAAAAAGGCGAAAAAGCCTACTACATCTGTTACAGTTGTAACGAATGCTCCTGATGCCAAAGCAGGATCAATTCCCAATTTTTCCAGAATAACTGGTATTGTTGTTCCGGCAAGGTTTGCAACCACAAGATTTATTAACATGGATATGGCAATGACGACGCCAAGCATAGCAGTGCCAAACCAAAATACCCCAATCAAGCCCATCGAAACAGCAAAGATCAAACCGGTAAGAATGCCAACTCCAACTTCACGGCGAATAACGCGACCAATATTTGTGCTCGAGATATCCTTTGTTGCGATAGCTCGAACAGCCACTGTCAAACTTTGAGTTGCAGCATTTCCACCCATTGAGGCGATTATTGGCATCAGTATTGCGAGCGCCACAAACTGCGCAATTGTTGCCTCGAATTGTGCTATAACAATGGAGGCAAGTATTGCGGTTACCAAATTTACTGCCAGCCAGGGCAATCGGCCCCTAACTGTTTCAATTATAGTATCACTAACGCTGCTATCCCCTATACCAGCCAATAGCATAATATCTTCTTCTAACTCTTCATCTAGAACAACCATTGCATCATCAATTGTTATTACACCAACAACTCTGTTTTCCATGTCAACCACTGGTGCCGAAATTAAATGATATTGGTTGAAAGCATAGGCCACATCAGCCTCATCTTGATCAGCGGGTATCACCTGGAAAACATCCTCAATGATTTCTCTCAGTAGAACCGATCTTTTTGATGACATTAATTTCCCAAGAGAAACATTACCCACAGGATGTAAGCGCGGGTCAACCAAGACAATATGATAAAACTGTTCAGGTAAATTAGCGTCATTTCTCAGGAAATCGATTGCCATGCCTACCGACCAATGCTCTGGAGCCATCACTACTTCTCTCTGCATTAGGCGACCAGCCGATTGTTCTGGATAGCTTAGTAAGCTTTGAACCGCTACTCGGTCACCCTCGTCCAGCGCGTTTAATATAGTTTCTTTTTGCTCTTCTTCCAAATCCTCGACGATATCGACGACATCGTCACTTTCAAGATCTCTTACAGCCTCTGCTAGAACATCTGGCTTTAATTCTGCAATAACTTCTTCACGGATATGTTCATCAATTTCTGATAAAATATCGCCATAGAATTCTGTATCGTATAACCTAATAAATCGCGCTCGGTCAGTCGTATTTAACTGTTCTATTATGTCCGCAATATCAGCAGGGTGTAATGGTTCGAGTACTTCAGTGAGATCTACTCTATTTCCACTAGCAAGAGCAGACAACACAATTGCCATTTTCTGCTTATCGATAACGTAAGAAGCATCTTTTGAACCCAAATCGCTATCATTTTTTTGTTCATCATTTAGCATCTTAAACCTCCAAGCAGTAATATGTACCTGCATAATAGGAAGTTTATTGCAAAAACAATGCAAATAGCATTATTCCTTTTAAAAAGTATCGATTTAACAATCGCATTCATCGGAGCGGTCCTTTTGAACAACAATACAGCAGATAATAAAAAAGTTCTGATCGGAACAGTTTTAAGTTTTATGGAAAATCCATTCCATTATGAATTGAGCGATAGTGTTAATATTGCTGAAAATAGCGCAATTTTAGTTGTTGGATCAAAGATATCCAAAATTGGAAGTCCCGATGAACTTATAGCCAATAACCCGGATGCAGAAGTTCATGATTTTCACGAAAAGTTGCTTTTACCCGGATTTATAGATGCGCATGCACATTATCCCCAAACCCCAATAATCGCGAGTTGGGGCAAACGATTAATTGACTGGCTGAATACTTATACGTTTCCTGAGGAACAAAAATACGGAAATTCCGAATATGCGGCAAAGATAGCAGAAACTTACTTGGACTTTTTAATTTCTAATGGAACAACGTCTGTGTCGACTTTTTGTACAACTCACCCTGAAAGTGCCGATGCAATATTTTTAGCAGCCCAAAAAAGAAACATGTGTTTAGTTGCTGGAAAAAACGCAATGGACAGAAACGCACCAGAGGCATTGTTAGACACTCCTCAGGTAGCATACGATCAATCCAAAAACCTGATACAAAAGTGGCATCTCAACGGAAGACTGCGATACGCCATAACTCCTCGTTTTTCACCAACTTCCTCTCCAGAACAGCTCTCTATGCTTGGAGAATTGTGGACCGAATACCCTGACTGCCTGATGCAAACACACCTCAGCGAACAAATCGACGAACTTGAATGGGTGCAGTCTTTATTTCCAAGCGCAAGAGATTACCTAGATACTTATGAGCAGTTTGGATTACTCGGTAAAAATGCAGTTTTTGGTCATGCGATACACTTAAAACAAAGAGAAATAGACAGATTAAAAGATATTGGTGCTGCAGTCGTTCATTGCCCAACATCAAATACTTTTATCGGCTCAGGGCTCTTTGATTTGGAGCATTTACAAAAACAAAAAATAACCATCGGGTTAGCAACTGATACAGGTGGTGGCTCAAGTTTTTCTATGTTGCGCTCAATGGCATCTTGCTACGAGATTGCGCAATTGCGCAAGAATACACTGCACCCTGCTCAGCTACTGTGGCTTGCAACAATGGGATCTGCCAAAAGTTTACATTTAGATCAGGAAATTGGAAATCTTAAACCAGGTTATCATGCTGACATTATAGCTTTAGATCTCCATTCTACTAGTGTTATCGCTCAAAGAGTGAGGTCAGCGGATAACATATGGGCAGCAATTTTTCCAACCCTGATGATGGGAGATGACCGCGCAATTACCGCAACCTTTGTTGCAGGCAATTTAGTTTATTCTAATGAAGCTCAAACCGTACTTTCATCTTAAACAATGTTTCGAAAAAACCTAAATTGACTATAATTGCAAATTTTGAACCAGCCTTTTGGTTTCAGAAAGAACTTCTGACATTTTAACTGTTACTATGTTCCCATCCCAAACTATAATGCGTCCCTCTACGACTAAATGCTTAACCTTTTTAGGACCAGCCAGTAACAACGCGGCGGGATCCCAGCTTCCAGCAGAATCAATCCCAGAAATATCCCAGATAGCTAGATCGCCTCGGGCACCAACTTGAATGCGGCCACATTCCGGTCGCCCAAGAATATCTGCCCCACCGCGTGTTGCAAGTTCTAGTGCATCCATTGCTGACATTGCATCTGCACCGTTGCTGACGCGCTGGAGTAACATAGCCTGACGGGCTTCACTTATTAAGCTACCACTGTCGTTGCTGGCGGACCCATCAACACCTAAACCTACATTAACGCCACTTGTTAACATTTCATTAATGGGTGCTATGCCTGAACCTAAACGGCAGTTAGAGCATGGGCAATGCGAAACTCCCGTACGACTTCTCGAAAAAAGATTTATTTCTTGCTTATCCAACTTAACGCAATGGGCGTGCCAAACATCTTTTCCAGTCCAACCTAACTCTTCTGCATACTGTCCAGGCCTGCAGCCAAATTTTTCTAAAGAATAGGCAATATCCTCCTCATTCTCAGCAAGGTGGGTATGCAAAGTAACTTTTTTATCCCTGGCAAGCACTGCAGTGTCTCTCATCAACTCTCGTGTTACCGAAAATGGCGAGCAAGGAGCAAGTCCAATCCTTATCATTGATGCAGGTGAAGTATCATTGAACTTATCGATTAACCTTATACAGTCATTAATTATATCTTGTTCTTTTTCAACTAAACTATCAGGAGGCAAGCCACCCAGACTTTCACCTATACTCATAGAACCTCTTGTCGGATAAAATCTTAAGCCCACTTCCTGAGCCGCAAATATTGTGTCATCCAAAGTCGCGCCATTTGGAAACAAGTAGAGATGATCCGAACTCATGGTGCAACCGCTTAAAGCAAGTTCTGAAAGACCGAGTATTGTAGAAATTCTTATTTCTTCCGGCCCAAAGAGCGACCAAATCGGGTAGAGAGTTTTCAGCCATCCAAACAAGAGAGCATTCTGACCACCAGGCACTGCCTTGGTCAAAGATTGGAATAAATGATGATGCGTATTGACGAGTCCAGGCGTAACCAAACAACCAGCCGCATCAATAACTTTTTCCAATCCATTCAATCTAATATTTTTCTCTACTTTCTGAATTTGACCGTCAGAGATAAGAATATCGTAATTATTAAGGACCCGCCGAACATCGTCCATTGAAATGATTAGATCAGCATTTTTTATTACTGTGAGGTTTTTATTTGTCATCAGAATAAGGATTCAAAATATCTAATGCTTGTTGATGCAATTTTTGGTTAGCAGCTGCTATAACCTGTCCTCCAAGATGAGCTGGTTTACCCGACCAAGAAGTTACAACGCCACCCGCCGCTTGAATGACACTGATTGGAGCCTGAATGTCATAGGCATTTAACGAAGCTTCAATAACTAAATCTACTTGTCCTGCAGCTACTAAAGCATAGGCATAGCAGTCTAGTCCGTATCTAACCAATTTGGCTTCTCGCGCAACTGCAGAAAAACCCATTTTTTCCTTTTCCGTACCAACTTCAGGAAATGTTGTAAAAAGTTTGCTTTCTGAAAGTGATGAAGTAGCCGAAACCTGAAGAGACCGTACTCCTAAAGGTCCTTGCACTTCTGAAGTGCCAAAACCACCAATGAACCTTTCCTTAATATATGGCTGATCTATTATGCCCAAGATTGGACCATTTCCAATTTGTTCTAGAGAAATCAGTACACCCCAAGTTGGAGTACCTGAAATAAAGCTTCTCGTTCCATCGATTGGGTCTATCACCCATCTATATCCAGAGTTACTTTCGCTTTCTCCATTCTCTTCCCCCCAAATACCATCGTCTGGACGATAAAACGAAATAACTTTTCTGATTGCATCTTCGCCAGCTTTATCGGCCTCAGTCACCGGGTCAAAAGCTTCCTTATCTTTATTACTGACATCAATATTTTTTCGAAAATATGGGAGAATGGCTTCGCGGGCACAATCTGCAGCCTCATTAGCTAACTGGATCAATTCCTTTTTCTCTTTATTCGACAGAATTGGAAAACTAGTCATTGAGGTGCCCTTTACTGTAAAAACAGCTAAACTAATAAAAAAATAAAAACAAGTTTGCTAAAACCTATTGGTCCCATTGGTTTGACTCCAAATTCATCATGGTAATACTGTTCGTAAAATAGGAAGCATAAAATGAAAGCCTTCAGAGTAGTAGATTTTGAGAAACCTGCGATGTTTTGCGATATACCTCGCCAGGAACCACAACACGGGCAAGTTGAACTTAAAATTGAAGCTTGCGGTTTGAATTTCGCAGATCTGTTGATGCAGAAAAATCAATATCAAGATACTCCCAATGTTCCATTTACAATGGGTCTGGAAGTGGCAGGTACAATAACTGCTATCGGCCCTAATACAAAATCACCTAAAATTGGAACTCGTGTAACCGTATTTGCAGGCCAAGGCGGCTTAGCAGAATATGGGTATTTTCCAGCAGAACGATTAATAGAAATTCCTGATACAATGCCTAGTGAAGTGGCCGCCGGCTTTCAGGTAGCCTACGGAACAAGCCATTTGGCATTAAAACATTGCGCAGGTTTGAAGAAAAATAACACATTATTGGTTTTGGGTGCTACGGGGGGTGTCGGCCTCACAGCTGTTGAGCTAGGAAAATATTTTGGCGCGCAGGTTTTGGCAGCGGCACGTGGAAAAGAAAAGTTGAAAATAGCGCAACAGTTCGGTGCCGATGTGCTGATAGATACGAATACAGATAATCTAGTTGAAGTAGTAAAATCTTTGGGAGGTGCGGATGTTGTTTACGACCCTATCGGAGGAGAACTATTCAAGGAAGCCATGAGGGCTTGTAAACCAGAGGCAAAAATACTCACAATAGGCTTTGCAAGTGGGGATATCCCTTTAATTGCAGCAAATCACCTGTTAGTAAAAAACTTGTCAGTTATTGGCTTAAATTGGGGCGGTTATTTGAAATTTAACCCAACAGTTCTCTCCAACAGCTTGAGAGAATTAATGGAATTATACAAACAAGAGAAATTGACACCACATATCTCTCACATATATCCATTTTCCGAAACGACAGCTGCCTTAGAATTAATCAAAAACCGAAAATCCACTGGTAAAGTTGTCGTAAAAATATAAAATTCAAAAAAAATACTTTTTTTTCTTGGAGAAGCTTGAAAAAGCTTAGAAATCAGCCAATATTAACAGTTGATTGCTTGTTTTCACTGGAGGCATAAATGGCAGATTATAAAACTATAAGATCATCCGCTGGTTCGAGAAGCGAAGTAATAGACAGCGGACTTCGAGCTCACATGAATAAAGTTTACGGGACTATGTCTGTTGGGATGCTTATCACAGCTCTGGCAGCGTGGGCTATTTCTGGTTTAGCAACCACGACAGACCCTTCCTACGCAACAGCTCAAATGGCAAATGGTACATTGCTAACAGCGCTAGGTTCAGCACTATATCTATCTCCTCTACGATGGATAATAATGTTGGCGCCACTGGGTATATTATTTTTTGGCTTTGGGCATGTAATGCGCAAATCATCAGCAGCTGCAGCGCAGTTACTGTTCTTTGTTTTCGCATCACTGATTGGTGTTTCATTAAGTTCTATTTTTATTGTGTATACTTCGGTATCAATAGTTCAAACCTTTTTGGTAACTTCCATAGCATTTGCAGGTTTGTCATTGTGGGGTTACACGACGAAAAAAGATATCTCGGGATGGGGTGCTTTTCTAATAATGGGCGTAATTGGTATAATCATAGCGTCGATTATAAATATTTTCTTGGGGTCGCCAGCTCTTATGTTTGCGATTTCCATTATTGGATTACTTGTGTTTGCAGGCCTTACGGCATACGACACTCAAAACATTAAAATCCAATATTTACAGCATGCTCATCATGGCGATCAACAATGGTTGGATAAGTCAGCAATTCACGGCGCTCTAAGCCTGTATCTTGACTTCTTAAATATGTTTCAGTTCTTGTTGATGTTTATGGGAAATCAAGAATAAAATAGACTACACGTTTAGAGAAAAACCGCGTCTCTGGCGCGGTTTTTTTATTTAATTTTGCCTTCTTTATACTCGACGTGCTTTCGTGCTACCGGGTCATATTTTCGTACGACCATTTTTTCCGTCATTGTACGGGCATTCTTTTTGGTAACATAGAAATGGCCAGTACCTGCTGATGAATTCAAGCGTATCTTAACTGTGGTTGGTTTAGCCATATGATTTCTCCTGATAAAGTCACGACCATAAGTCGAGATAGCCTTTTACTGGACATTTCGTCTGTGTCAACGTCAATGCGCCATTATTACAAATTATTTTTCTGATTATAAAAGTATGCGGGAAGCCTATAAGCCGGATTCTGTCCTAAAGGATTAACCTTCATAAATGGCCATTCATCTAAGTCCGATGTTACCAACGAACCTCTAGCTGCCTACCCGAGCCACTGATCCAAAGCAAATCTGCGAAATCAAGCGTATAACGCTAACTAACGCGCGTGGCTCCTATTTGGCATTGCTCCCGGTGGGGCTTGCCATGCGGTTCATGTTACCATGAACCCGGTGGGCTCTTACCCCACCTTTTCACCCTTACCCAAGAAATTACTTAGGCGGTTTATTTTCTGTGGCGCTTTCCGTCGGGTCACCCCGCCCGGGCGTTACCCGGCACCGCTGCTTTGTGGAGTCCGGACTTTCCTCGAAGCTTAACAACTCCGCGACCATCCAGCCTCCCGCATACAGTCGTCGTGTAAGCTGCAGTGATTAATTGGTCAACATTTTTTGACTAATTTCCTACCGCCTTTCGAAAAGGACTAGGATCCCATCTACAAGCATAACCGTCCCCATCGGGATCAATTCCGAATTGATCTCTCTCTGGACCTCCAGCCATCAAGAAGGCTTCCTGAGCAGAACTATCTGATACATATCTGTTACAGTTACGCTCGAACCGAGCTTGTGACTTGAAACGACGCTCATAAATCGCAACCCCTAGTGGGTTATTCGTTATCAGTGCATATTCGACAACATTAGGTATGTTACTTCCCGGTCTTCTTGGAACGCTAGTGGGTTGAATTATAGTGTATACTTCCTGGTTTTGCTTTAAACGCTCTGCGTCACTCTCAATGGTCTGACGCTCTGCCACCGCTTCAAAATCGTTTTCATCAGACAAACCAGGATTGTCAAGCGTTGGCTTACTTACAACACCATTATTTTCTTCTATTATATCTACAGTTACTGCCGGTATCCCGATACTATTATCGTTACTTGAAACACATGCAGAAACAAAAAAGAAAAGGGCAAGGATGCAGTGCTGCGATTTAATAAAGTAGAGGAACTTCAATGCCACTTCTCTTTACCACCACTTTTCAGGTTTTTTAGAGAATTCTGTAGCAGTTTCCAAAGTGTAGGCGATATTCATCAAGTCTCCCTCCTCCCATGGACGCCCAATTAACTGCAGCCCCAGAGGAAGTCCTTCACTATTCAGCCCAGCGGGTATCGATATGCCGGGCAATCCAGCCAAATTAACAGTTACAGTAAAAACATCATTTAAATACATTTCAACTGGATCCGCACTTTCCATTTTACCAAGCTCAAAAGCCGCTGATGGTGTTGTTGGTGTTAAAATTGCATCGATCCCAGCCGCAAAAACATCCTCAAAATCCTTCTTGATAAGCGACCTAACTTTTCTTGCACGATTGTAGTACGCATCGTAGAAACCTGCTGATAAAACATAAGTGCCTATCATGACTCTCCTTTGAACTTCCATCCCGAAACCTTCAGATCTAGATCTTTCATACATTTCAGTTATGTTTTCACTTGCACTTAAAGTAGCTCGTCGACCAAACCTCACTCCGTCATATCTTGCTAAATTTGACGAGGCTTCCGCTGGGGCTATCACGTAGTAAGCCGGAAGTGCGTATTTGGTATGCGGCAGTGAAATATCTACGATCTCAGCACCAGCGCCACGCAGCATATCGGCGCCATCTTGCCACAAACTTTCAATTTGAGGCGACATGCCTTCGAGCCTATATTCACGGGGTATCCCAATTTTTTTACCTTTAATATCACCTGTGAGCATAGCTTCAAAGTTGGGGACCTGACTTTCGGAACTAGTACTATCCTTATTATCAAAGCCACACATTGGCTCTAGCATGATTGCAGTATCACGCACTGATTTACACATAGGGCCAGCTTGGTCGAGCGAACTAGCAAAAGCCACTATACCCCATCGAGAACACCTACCATAGGTAGGCTTTATGCCAACAATCCCAGTAAAGGCTGCGGGCTGGCGAATAGAACCTCCCGTGTCTGTACCTATTGCTGCCAGGCATAAGTCAGCAGCAACGGCTGACGCTGACCCTCCCGAGGATCCTCCTGGCGTCAAAACTTTGTCAGAAACCTTCCAGGGATTAATAGCATTGCCATAAACAGATGTTTCGTTTGAACTGCCCATAGCGAATTCATCCATGTTCAGTTTACCAAGAGTTATAGCACCAGCATTCTTCAAATTTTGCGTTACAGTACTCTCATACTCTGGCTTGAAACCCTCAAGAATTTTACTAGCAGCTTGGGTTAAGACACCTTTACAAGCGAAAAGATCCTTCACCCCAATAGGAATGCCACAAAGTGCAGGAGCATCTCCTTGTTTTAAACGTAAATCTGCAGATTTTGCTTGATCAATTGCCTCATCAGGCGTCTTGTGAACAAACGCCCCAAGGGCATCTGCATTATCAATCGCCGAAATACACGCAAGTGTAAGTTCTTCAGAAGTTATTTCCTTTGCTCGGAGTTTGTCTCTGGCCTCTGCAATTGTCCAATTATTATATTCGGCCATTACTCCACCACCTTCGGAACAGCAAAAAAGCCTTCTCTGGCATCTGGAGCATTAGAAAGCACCCTGTCTTGTTGATCCCCATCACTAACCTGATCGATGCGGCGTTTTAACTTTTGCGGCGAGACAGAAGTCATAGGTTCTATACCTTCAACATTCACTTCATTCAGTTGTTCAATAAAACCTAAAATCTGGTTAAATTCGTTTGCTAAGCTATCTAAGGAACTTTCCTCAACTTTAATTCGTGCGAGCTTTGCCACCCTTGCCGCTGTTGCTCTATCAATTGACATATAATCTCTCCATTAAATGGGCTAGGATCATTTAACGTTCATTAGGGGTTACTGCAAGTATCTGTAAGCGATATTTGCAACGTGTCAAAAGTTCTAAATGCGTCGATTACTAAAGTTGCTTTATTTGGCGATAAGTTGCTAAGAACATAATGCAGAAAAACGAAAGATATATGACAGATAATTTTCCAAAAATGAGTTTCGTGGGGCTGGATGGCATTTTGGTTCAGTTTTCCCAAGAAATTTGTGAAAATGGGAACTCAGCGGCTCTAGCTTTTCGACAAGAAATAGAGAAAAAAAATCACCCGTATATAATAGAAAGCTCCAACTCATTGACAGCCGCATATTTCAGAATCGATATAAAAATAGCTGCAGCAGATTCAATCCTAAATTTTTTTGATGATGTGCTTAAAGAAAAAAATTGGTACACGTCACAGCTACCCTCAAATCGCAAGCTATTTACGATACCTTGCGTGTTTGGAACTGACTTGGCGCCACAGTTTGAAAAAGTCATAAAGTTAGCAAAACTTAGCAGAGCTCAAGCAATAAGCGAATTTACCAGAACGAAAACCCGCGTTATGACTATCGGATTTTCTCCAGGTCAGCCTTATGCCGGTTTGCTTTCTGAAAAATGGGACGTACCGCGGTTGGCCGAGGTATCAAAAAATGTACCCAAAAGTGCGCTGGTTTGCGCAATTCGACAATTAATTATTTTTTCAAATAGCACCCCAACTGGCTGGCACCATATTGGCCAAACAGCATTCGAGTGCTTCAATTCCAACAGGCAACAACCAATTTTACTCAACCCAGGCGATGAAATAACTTTTTTGGAAATTAATCCAAGCGAGTTGGCTCAAATAAAGAGTAACAACTCTGATGGGCTTGGTGGAGTAAAAATATCAGAAATTAGGACTTAATATGTTGGAAGTGGTGTCAATTTTAGGGTTTTCCTCCTTTCAAGACATGGGAAGAAATGGCTTTCGATCTCTGGGACTATCAAGGTCTGGTGCAGCAGACTATTATGCAATGGCAGAGGGCGCGGCTCTGCTTGACCAAAGCCCAAATAGTACGGCTCTTGAGCTTATTGGCAACGGAGGAACATTTAATGTTTTAGAAGATTGCATGGTAGCTCTTACGGGAGCCACCATGCTTGCTAGTGCAGATCAAAAACCCTTGGCTTGGAACGCCAGTCATTATTTATATAAAGGCAACATGCTAAACCTGACAACGCAGCAAAATGGCCGATACAGCTATTTGCATTTAAGGGGAGGTTTTAAAGCACCCAAAGTATTTAACTCTTGTTCGGCCCAACCAGTTGCCGGTATCGGACAATACACTCGACCCAAAGACATATTGGCTCAGCTTGAAAATAAACAAGATCCGATCGCATGCCAAAAAATTGAACCATTCAACAGATTTGATTTAACTACTTTTAGATTAGTTGAGTCTTTTCAGACTAGATTATTTAATCAAGAAACAATTGAAAGATTTATAGATACAGAATTCTCAATTGATAATCAGTCCAGTAGAGGAGGAGTCAAATTAACCCATACTGGTTCGGGCTTTTCTACTTCCAACCAATTGAAAATATTGTCAGATGTGATAGTCCCGGGGGATATTCAAATGACAGGTTCTGGGCAACCATTTGTGCTTTTGGCAGACTGTCAAACAATGGGAGGTTATCCACGCATAGGATGTATCATTCCTCCTGATCTGCCAGCAATTGCTCAGCTTAAACCTAATAAAAAAGTTAAATTTAAGTTTATAGCACGAGAGGAAGCAAATAGGATTGTTGCAGAAGACGCTAAAAGTTTAGAAATCATAAAACGGAGATGCTCAGCACCAATTCGTGATCCCGAAAAAATGGAAGATTTGCTTGATTTTAATTTGATTGACGGTGCGGTATGGGCCAAGGATTAATCTAGGAGAAATTCATGCGTGTAGATTTAAATGCGGATATGGGTGAAAGCTTTGGATCTTGGGTAAAGGGAAATGATGAGGCGCTATTAGATATAATATCCTCTGCAAATATCGCTTGTGGATTTCATGCCGGAGATCCTGATGTAATGGCAAAAACTATAAAATTAGCAAAACAAAGAGGCGTGGGAATTGGAGCGCATCCAGGTTTCGATGATTTAGTAGGATTTGGACGTAGACGCCTAGACCTGCCGATTAAAACTATCCAAAATCAAATTCGGTACCAAATTGGGGCAATTAAAGGAATGGCGAATGCGCAGGGCACTGAAATAACTCATGTTAAATTACATGGTGCACTTTCAAATATGTGTTCGGAAGATTACGAACTCGCCAAAGCATGTTATGAAGCAGTAATCTCAGTCGCGAGCGAAGTGCCGATTATGGCCTTAGTGAAGACAAAACAGCAGGAAGCGGTTGAAAACCTTCAAGCTAAATGGGTGGGAGAAGTTTTTGCAGACCGCAGTTATAATGATGATGCAACATTAGTAGACCGCTCGATTCCGGGTGCAATCATAAGTGATCCAAAAATCGCCGGAGCGCGCGTTGCCAAAATGGTTGAAAGCGGTGCGATCATTACCCAATCTGGTAAAGAGATAAAAACTAGAATTGATACCGTTTGCCTTCATGGCGATACGCCTGAAGCCGTCAATATAGCTAAGGCAATTAAGGATGCACTTGAAGAAAGTGGTATAAATATAAGAAAATTTTAATCTTGAAGTATATATTTACTAGGCTAAGCCTTAAGATGGGTGCAAATTATTACATTGAAAAGTTGTTAATTATTGTGATTCCAGCTTCAGATCTTTTACCAAATTGTGACAAAGCCTCAGAAACCTGACTTAGTTTTAGCTTTTTTGAAATCAGACTATCTATTTTGACCGAACCCTCATCAATCATTGTCAGTAAAGAACTAAACCCAGAAGACGCCATTCCCCTTGTTCCAATAACTTTCAATTGTCTAGAATATATCAAATCTAGAAGGGCAAGCGAAACATTGGCATTATTTCCAGTGGGCATCCCTACTTGAATATGCCTGCCAAGCTTTCTAAGGGAACGAATGCTATTTTGAAATGTTTCCTCAATGCCCAATGCATCTAAAGATACATGCACACCTCCATTTGTTAGTTCCCTAACTTCTTGCCATATATTAGGAAATTTTGCCGAATCCAAAACAATATCAGCACCTAGATTGCGGGCTTTTTCCAATGCCAAGGTATTGATATCGATGCCGATAACTTTTGCGCCCAGAGCTTTCGCGATCAAAATGGCGGACGTCCCAATACCGCCACACCCATAAACGGCTAACCATTCTCCCGGCAACAAACACGCGCGGTCTGTAAGTGCTCTAAATGCTGTTGTAACTCTGCATCCCATCGCCGCTGCTGTTTCAAAACCAAGCGAACATGGAAGTCTTACCAAATTAAAATCAGCAAAATAAATTTCTACAAATTGAGCAAAACCGCCACTTACAGTAAAACCAATCGTTTCCTGATTGTCGCATATCGTTGAATTGCCCGTTTGACAATCAGAGCATATTCCACACCCGAGAATGAATGGAACGGTTACATAATCACCAACGGCGAACCTTTTAATTCCAGATCCAGTTTCAGCTATAATACCAGCCAATTCATGCCCCATAATGTGAGGCAGTTTGACATCCGGATCACTACCCGACCAGGCATGATAGTCAGATCTACAAACGCCACATGCCTTTAATTCTATTACTACCGAGTTTGGTCCGCATACTGGGTCTGCTATTTCTTCAAAAGTCGGCGGTGTACCAAATTTATGTAAAACAGATGCTTTCATATAAAGATCCAATCTTAGTGTCACAGATTATCGTAAATTTTTAAATAAAGCCATTGACAAAACTCCCCAAAAAGATCGTCTATGATTTGTAAAAAAGTTATGTGATGAAATGTTAAGCCAAGCAACCATAGACTCTTTTCAAAATGATGGAATTGCATTTATACCTGGCTTGTTCAAAGCACATTTAGACAGTTTAAGAATGGGCGTGCAAAAGAACATCGAGGAGCCCGGTCCATATGCTGCAGAAAATTTAAATGAAGGCGAGATCGGGCGCTTTTTTGACGACTATTGTAACTGGCAACGTATCAATGAATTTCGGAATGCTGCATTTGATAAAAATATTGCCAAAGCAGCGGCACTTCTGATGCAATCTACAACTGTACAGCTGTTCCATGACCATGTTTTAGTAAAAGCGGCGGGAACTTTAAAACCGACACCATGGCATACAGATGGACCGTATTATTTTGTGAAAGGAAAAAAGACCTTAAGTTTCTGGGTTCCTCTTGATCCAGTCAAAAAAGCTACTTTAAGAATGGTGACGGGGTCACACAAATGGCCAAAGCCTGTACTCCCAACAAAATGGTTATCAAACGAAAATTTCTATCCTAATGCGGATGAATATTTACCCGTTCCAGACCCGGATAAAGAACAAATGGATATCAGAGAGTTCGATATGAACCCTGGAGATGCCGTGGCATTTAACTTCGATATTTTGCACGGCGCTCGTGGCGCTGCAGCAGACCAACAGAGGCGAGCATTTTCGTTGAGGCTGCTCGGGGACGATACCAGATATACAGAGAGACCTGGCCCGACTTCTCCCCCATTTCCAAATCATAAGATGGTAGAAGGCCAGATTCTTCGAACAGATTGGTTTCCGTTTATTGATTTTTGAAATTAATATTACTTGAATTTAAAATAAACTAACGTAGATAACTAGTGGGAACAAAATGAGCTAGTATGATTAATTACACTCTGAAATGCGATAAAAATCATAGATTTGACAGTTGGTTCAAATCAGCTGAAGCTTTCGATATGCTAATAAAAAAATCACTGATTGTATGTTCGGAATGTGGTTCAACAAATATTACCAAGGCAATAATGGCGCCAAGTGTAAGCACTTCTAGAAAAAAAGATGAACCGCGCAAAGAAATACAAACAAAATCAAAAATCAAAAATGACATCTTGGAATTGAAAAAGAAAATAGAAGCAAATTCTGAGTACGTTGGAAACAATTTTGCTAATGAAGCTAGATCAATGTATTTAGGCGAAGCTCCAGAACGGTCAATTTATGGCGAAGCGAAGGCCGACGATGCCAAAAAACTCATAGATGATGGAATTCCCGTTATGCCATTACCATTTCTTCCGGCAAAGAAAACCAACTAAGCATTTATTTTAAACAAAAAATAACCTTATTTTACGTTCATGGTTACATTTACATGTGACTTGTATGTTATGTAATTAACATTTACACCGCCTGCGATGGAGTAAATAGGAATAACATGTCTCTACTTGTAATGAAATTTGGCGGTACTTCTGTTGCAAATGTCGACCGAATAAAAAGGGCGGCTAAACGAGTTGCGCTTGAGGTGGCTCATGGGAAGAATGTTATTGTTATAGTATCAGCAATGTCTGGTAAAACAAACGAATTGGTTGACTGGGTAAATGACACCTCACAGTTTTATGACGCACGTGAATATGATGCTGTTGTTTCATCAGGTGAGAATGTCACGGCAGGTCTTATGGCACTTACTTTGCAGGAAATGGATATTCCAGCCAGAAGCTGGCAAGGCTGGCAAGTCCCGGTTCGAACTACTTCGGCTCATTCGTCAGCAAGGATAGAAAGTATTTCGCCTCAAATAATTAATGAAAAGTTTGCTCAAGGAATGAAAGTTGCAGTAGTCGCGGGTTTTCAAGGAATTAGCAATGAAGACCGCATTACAACCTTGGGTAGAGGGGGGTCTGATACCACCGCCGTGGCTTTTGCTGCAGCGTTCGAAGCGGAAAGATGTGATATCTATACTGACGTGGACGGAGTCTACACTACGGATCCACGAGTATGTGACAAAGCGATAAAGCTCGATAAAATTTCCTATGAGGAAATGCTTGAGCTTGCATCACTCGGTGCGAAAGTTTTGCAAACACGATCTGTCGAAATGGCTATGCGATTTAAAGTTAAGTTGCGGGTTTTGTCTAGCTTCGAAGAGCCTAGTAACAAAGCGGGAACACTTGTCTGCGATGAGGAGGAAATTATGGAATCAAATGTAGTATCAGGAATTGCATATTCACGGGACGAGGCCAAAATGACATTAGTATCGGTAGCAGATAGACCTGGGATTGCTGCTGCTATTTTTGGTCCACTGTCCGATGCGGGTATAAATGTCGATATGATCATTCAGAATATCGCTGAAGCTGGAAGAACTGACATGACTTTCTCATGTCCAATAGATCAAGTAAGCAGGGCTGAAATGGCATTAAATACCGCAAAGGAGTCTGAATTAATAAATTTCCAAGACTTACTTGCAGATACAAATGTTTCGAAAATTTCTGCAGTTGGAATTGGAATGAGATCACAATCAGGTGTTGCAGCCAAAATGTTTCAAACTCTTTCAGATGAAGGAATAAATATTAAAGTTATTGCAACCTCTGAAATAAAGATATCTGTTTTAGTTGACAGAAAATATTTGGAACTTGCAGTACAGTCATTGCATGATGCATTTGAATTACATGAAGTTTCCTCCTAAAAACGAGAGAGATAAAGCGTGTCAGAACGTACTCAGACAGATAGCCAGCAACTACTGCGTCGTTTGCGCGATACAATGGCCGAAGAACAGAAAGGCCAGGCGAGATTAGATAAAATCACCCATTTAATTGCCGACTCTATGGGTGCCGAAGTATGTTCGATCTATTTATTCAGAGATAATGAAACCCTCGAGCTATGTGCAACAGAGGGTCTAAAGGCAGAAGCGGTTCATCAAACTAGGCTTAGAATTGGTGAAGGACTTGTGGGTAGAGTTGCCCGGTCAAAGAAAGTAATAAATACAGAAAATGCTCCATCATCAAAAGGCTTCAGATTTATGCCAGAAACTGGAGAAGAGATTTTTTCTTCTTTTGCTGGTGTGCCTATTCAAAGATTAGGAGAAACTCTTGGTGTTCTTGTAACGCAATCCAAACAGTCACGGAAATTTAGTAGCGAAGAAATTTATGCACTTGAAGTAGTGGCAATGGTTCTTGCCGAGATGACTGAACTTGGGGCTTTTGTAGGTGATGAAACAGGACTTACAGCATTACATCAGCAATCCGTCTTGTTTCGCGGGACAAGCGGGCAAGAGGGAGCGGCAAAAGGTAGTGTTTGGCTTCACGAGCCCAGAGTTGTGGTAACAAATTTAGTCTCTGATGATCCAAAAGAAGAAAAAACAAGACTTCAAAATGCTGTAGACCTTCTTAGGCAGGGCGTTGATGAAATTGTAGATAAGATTGCCGACGGAGATAGGGAACAAACTGAAATTCTTGAAGCTTTCCGGATGTTCGCAAACTCACGCGGGTGGCTTCGGCGTATGGAAGCTGATATCGATCAAGGCTTATCAGCCGAAGCAGCCGTAGAAAAAGAGCAATCTGCTGCAAGAGCCCGCATGAGCCAAGTGGCAGATAGTTACATGAGAGAGAGGCTTCATGATCTAGATGATTTGTCTAATAGGTTGTTACGAATTTTAACCGGACAAGGCACTGATACCGGAGCAGAAATTCCAAAAGATCCAATTATGATTGCTCGTAATATTGGCCCGGCGGAGCTATTGGATTATGGACGGAAACTTAACGCAGTTGTTCTAGAAGAAGGATCCGTTGGTAGCCATGCTGCAATCGTGGCGCGCGCCCTTAGTATACCGTTAGTGATAAATGCAACAAATATAACAACTGAAGCTTTGAATGGTGATCCTATTCTAGTGGATGGTACGCAAGGAATAGTGCATTTGCGTCCTGATGATAATGTTGCGAATGCATTTTCTGAAAAAATTGCAATGGAAGCTGAAAACCAAGCCCGTTACACGGCTCTTAGAGAGGAACCCGCAAAGACTACAGATGGCAAAATAATTGACTTACGCATGAATGCTGGTTTGATGGCTGATTTACCAAGTCTGACCAGCTCAGGTGCTAACGGCGTAGGGTTGTTTCGTACTGAATTACAATTCTTAATAAGAAACCAGATGCCCAAAAGATCCGAGTTAAAAAACCTTTACTCGAGAGTACTAGAGGCTGCGAAAGGCAAAGAAATTGTTTTTCGAACGCTTGATATAGGTTCCGATAAAGTTTTGTCTTACATGCCCAATATAAACGAAGCCAACCCTGCCTTAGGCTGGCGGGCAATAAGAATTGCATTAGACAGACCCAGCATTATGAGAATGCAAATAGAAGCATTAATCCGTGCCTCGAATGGACGCAATTTATCAATAATGTTTCCACTAATTTCACAAGATAGTGAGTTTTATAAGGCAAAAGAATTAGTCGATAGAGTTTTGAGTGGAGAAAAACGGTTGGGACATAACATTCCGAATGAACTCAAAGTTGGAGCAATGCTCGAAACTCCATCTCTCGCGTATGCGCCAGAAGACTTTTTTACGGCTGTAGATTTTTTATCTGTTGGAGGCAACGATCTTAAACAGTTCTTTTTTGCTGCGGATAGGGAAAATGAATTGGTGAGACGAAAATATGACACTCTAAGCAGTAGTTTTCTCACTTATCTCAAGTTTGTAATCAATCGCTGTAAAGAATTAAAAACGCCTATTTCCTTCTGCGGAGAAGATGCGGGGCGACCAATAGAAGCCGTTTGCCTCTGTGCTATTGGGTTCTCGAGTCTATCCATGAGACCAGCGTCAATAGGCCCAGTCAAACATTTGCTTAGACGCGTAAATCTTGAAGAATTAAACAATATCATGAATTCAGAAATTGCAAGCGGATCATCGAGCGTTAGGACTGCAGTTGAAAAATATATTAAATCAATTTGATATATCAGTCGAAAGAGCTTTGCTCTGGACGCGCAAGTTTGATTTCGCTATACGTACGCCATGTTTAAAACCAGGACATCATTCTTCCTAATTATTTGCCCGGCGCTTATTGATTAGAAGTGGCCGGGACTAGCTATCTACAAATCAAATCAATTCGAAAAATACCAAAAAATTAGAGAACATTCGTAATGTGTGCTGAAATACCAGACTACAAAGATACCTTAAATCTGCCAAAAACAGATTTTCCAATGAGAGCCGGGTTACCAAAACGAGAACCAGAATGGCTCGCAAAGTGGGAAAATATTAAGGTTTATGACACTCTTCGCCAAAAAAAGAGCAGATCTTCATTTATATTACATGATGGACCCCCATATGCGAACGGACATCTGCATATTGGCCATGCACTTAACAAAATTCTGAAAGATATGGTCGTTCGTAGCCAGCAAATGATGGGAAAAGACGCGAGATATATCCCTGGATGGGATTGTCATGGGTTACCAATTGAGTGGAAAATCGAGGAACAATATCGGTCCAAAGGAAAAAATAAAGACGATGTTGATATTATAGATTTCAGACAGGAATGCCGAAAATTTGCCGCTGGCTGGGTAGAGACCCAGAGGGAGGAATTCAAAAGATTAGGAGTTATGGGAAAGTGGGAAAACCCATACCTTACAATGGACTTCCATGCTGAAAGAGTAATCGCAGAAGAGTTCATGACATTCTTAATGAATGGGACCCTTTACCAAGGATCGAAACCTGTAATGTGGTCACCGGTTGAAAAGACTGCATTGGCAGAAGCTGAAATAGAATATCATGACCACAAGTCTCACACTATTTGGGTCGCCTTTAAAATTAAAAGTGCATCAGCGGAAATATCAAAAGCTCGAATAGTTATTTGGACCACGACACCGTGGACCATTCCATCAAATCGCGCAATCGCCTTCAATCCCAAAATTTCTTATGGTTTATATCACGTTGATGAAACATCAGAGGAAAGTTGGACCGCAAAAGGTGATTACTATATAATTGCTGACAACTTGGCCAGTGAAACATTAGAAAAATCTAGAGTTACCAAGCACACGAGAGTTAAAGATGTTCTGAGTTCCGAGTTAAAAGATTGTGTGTGCCAACACCCCTTCTCAGAATTAGATTCATTTTGGAGCTATGATGTACCAGTAATAGATGGAGATCATGTTACAGACGATGCTGGCACAGGGTTTGTGCATACGGCGCCCAGCCACGGAGCAGACGACTATGAGTGTTTTTTAAAACGTAACTGGCTGGACCGAATGACCCACAATGTGGGTGAAGAAAGTGAATTTTTGGCACATGTCCCATTCTTTGCAGGTCTTACAGTTTTCGATCGAAAAGGCAAAGAAGGGAAAGCGAACACTGAGGTTATAAATAAACTTGTCGAGGCCGGGAATATTATTGCTCGAGGACGTCTGACCCACAGCTATCCCCATTCTTGGCGGTCAAAAGCACCAATAGTTTTCAGAAATACACCACAGTGGTTCGCAGCTATCGATAAGAAAGTCGATGATACTTTTGATGAATATGGCGATACAATTCGGCAAAGAGCGCTAAAGTCGATTGATAAGCTCGTTCAGTGGACGCCAAAAACTGGACGCAATCGACTGTATTCAATGATAGAAGCAAGGCCAGACTGGGTCTTGTCTCGGCAGCGAGCATGGGGAGTTCCGCTTACTTGTTTCACTAAAAAAGGCGCCCAACCGACTGATCGTGATTTTTTACTTCGTAATGAGCAAGTAAACAAACGGATTGCGGAAGCCTTCGAAACAGAAGGTGCAGACGCTTGGTATAAGCAGAATGCAAAAGAGCGTTTTTTGAAAGGACTAGAAAATCCAGATCATTACAACCAAGTTTTTGATATCTTAGATGTTTGGTTCGATAGCGGCTCAACACACGCTTTTGTTTTAAGAGACCGCGACGATGGATCTGACGACGGTTTTGCTGATTTGTATCTAGAGGGAACTGATCAACATAGAGGTTGGTTCCATTCATCGATGCTTCAGTCATGCGGGACAAAGGGACGGGCGCCATATCATGGCGTTCTAACGCATGGGTTCACGTTGGACGAAAAAGGCATGAAAATGTCAAAGTCTTTGGGAAATACGATAGCTCCCGAGCAAGTTATCAAGCAATATGGTGCTGATATTTTAAGATTGTGGGTTGCTCAATCGGACTATACTGCAGATTTACGAATTGGGCCTGAAATTTTGAAGGGTGTAGCGGACAGTTATCGAAGACTGCGAAACACAATGCGTTTCATGCTGGGATCACTTAGTGATTACGATGTATCAGACGAAACAGTCTCAAATGAAATGCCAGAATTAGAGCGTTGGGTTTTGCATCGGCTTTGTGAGTTAGATGAAAAAGTACAACAAGGATACGACTCTTACGATTTTCAGGGTGTTTTCCAAGCCATTTTTACCTTTGCAACCGTAGATTTATCATCCTTTTACTTTGATATCCGGAAAGATGTCCTCTACTGCGATGGAGATACCATCGAACGAAGATCGGCTCGAACAGTACTGAACTTACTTTTTCATCGTCTAACGACATGGTTAGCACCGATTTTGGTATTTACAATGGAAGAGGTCTGGCTTGAACGTTATCCTGACAAAGATAGTTCAGTTCATCTTGTAGATATACCAAACACACCATCTGAATGGCGGGATGATAAACTCGCAAAAAAATGGTCAATTGTAAGGAACTACAGACGACTAGTCACATCTGCTCTAGAATTGCAGAGGGTAGATAAGGTCATTGGATCTAGTTTAGAAGCCGCACCAACCGTTCATGTACAAGACAAGGATGCGCTTTCAGTTCTAGAATCTGTACCCTTTAAGGATATTTGTATAACCTCCGATATAAAACTTACTTCTGCAAATCCCCCTAAAGACGCATACAGGTCAAGTGAAATTGATGGCGCTGCAGTTGATTTCAAGAAATCAGTTGGAACGAAATGTGAGCGATGCTGGAAAATTCTACCCGATGTAGGAAATTTCAAGCACCCGAGCACATGCGGTCGGTGCAGTACAGCCCTTAAATAGTTTACAAGCCAATTACCAACCCTTTTGGTCCAATGACTTATAGCCATATTCTTTGAATATTTTAATGTCTTAAATCGCCAAAAAAACTCGACATAAGTCCAACTACTTCTTCTTCACATATTCCCGGATATATTTCAGGTCGATGATGCGTTTGACTGTGTGAAAAGATACGAGCACCTTGTTCAACACCACCTGATTTTATATCACTCGCACCATAATAGAGCCGACGAATTCGAGAAGCTGAAATTAAGGCAGCGCACATAGCACAAGGTTCCAAAGTAACATATAAATCACAACCAATTAATCTTTCATTTCCTAGAACTTGGCAAGCTTCCCGGATTACTAATACTTCAGCGTGGGCTGAGGGGTCTTTGAGTTCTCGAGTTCTGTTTCCTGACTTTGCCAAGACATCACCAGCTGGACCTAACAATACCGCACCCACTGGAACCTCTCCCGCAGATTGCGCTATTTTAGCTTGTTCTATGGCCATTTTCATAAAATTTGTGAAGCCACTACTAGTAAAAGAGTTCAATTGGCCCTTCCTATATTATTAATAATAACATACACAAATTCTAATGAAACACCAAGCAAACAAAGGCGAGCGTATTGCTAAAATCATTGCTAGAGCTGGGCTAGCAAGCAGAAGAGAATCCGAAAAATTAATCCTAGATGGACGGGTCAAGGTGAATGGTAAGACTATAAATAGTCCTGCGCTGAATCTAACTAAAAACGACGTCATAGAAGTTGATGGTAAATTATTGTTACCACCAGAACAGACACGTTTATGGATATATAATAAACCCGTTGGTCTCGTCTCTACCTCAAAAGATGAAAAAAATCGCCCGACTATTTTTGACAATCTGCCAAAGGAACTGCCGAGAGTAGTTTCAATCGGAAGACTGGATTTAAACTCCGAAGGACTATTGCTGCTAACAAACGATGGAGAACTAAAAAGACGTCTTGAATTACCCTCAACTGGTTGGCTTAGGCGATACCGAGTACGAGTTAAAGGTAAGTTGAAGGATAGTATGCTCGAACCATTAAGGCACGGAATTTTTGTAGAAGGCACATACTTTAAACCAATGGATGTTTCCTTTGATCGTCAAACGGGCGCAAATGCTTGGCTAAGTATTGGGCTTCGTGAGGGTAAAAACCGAGAAATCCGCAAAGCACTCGGCTTTGTGGGATTATCTGTAAATCGGTTATTGAGAATTAGCTTCGGAGATTTTGAACTTGGCACGTTAAAAAAGGGTGAAGTCCAAGAGGTTCGATTGAGTAGGGTAAAGAACTTACTAAAAGATAGAGTTGATAATTCGCAAGCAGAAAAAAGCCAGAAAAAGTATTCTGGAACAAAAAGCTTAAATGATAACAGTAACATTTCGGGAAAACGTAACGTTAATAGAAGTGAAAGGCGAAATAAGTAATGAGGGTACTCTTACAAAGGGTTTCATCAGCAAAGGTATATGTCGATGGCAAACTTAAGGGTAGCTGTGCTAAGGGACTCTTAATTTTTGTTTGCGCTATGAAAGGCGACGACGAGAATGTTGTAAACGCACTTACACAAAAAATTTCAAAACTAAGGATCTTTGAGTCATCTGAAGGAAAGATGGACTTAACTCTTCATGATATCGGTGGAGAAGCGTTAGTTATTTCACAATTTACGTTAGCTGCAGACATTAAAAAAGGAAACCGACCTGGTTTTTCAAGTGCTGCAAATCCACAAGACGCAAACTACTTCTATGAACTTTTCATTGCGAACCTCAAACGAATAAAAATTCCAACGCAGCAAGGGGTATTTGGCGCTAGCATGAAAGTCGAATTATTGAATAACGGTCCTGCAACTTTTTGGCTCGATAGCAATAGCTGATCAATTATATTTTCTCATGTAATTTGCCACGGGCTTTGACCACTTAATTTAGATCGGAAATATCAAGAGGGCTAACTGGCTTCGACAAACGACTACGGGTAATCCAATAGAGTTTTTCCTGGGCACGCGTTATTGCAACATATGCTAGCCTTTTCCAAAGTGGCAAACCTGACTCCATCCTGTTGGTCTGGGCTGCCGCGTAAATATCTGGCCCAAAAACTTGTACATTTTCCCATTGTGAGCCTTGAGCTTTGTGAATAGTCACAGCAGAACCATGCAGAAAAACAGCTCCCATAGTGGCAGCAAACGGAATGAATGGTTCATCTTCATTCGGCAGTTCAATTTTGATTATTGACGCAGCTGAAAGCCTAGGCGCATCAGACCCCACCACAAAAAGCTTTGAGAACCCCATTTTTTTACCAGGTCCTAGATAAATAACGTTAGCACCTTTAGTTAGTCCACGAGCTTCAAGATCAATCCTTTTTTTCCTATGTTTAAGTGGTAATTCCAGTCCATCACAAATAAGCGGTTCACCTTCAAGTAATCTATCATTTGGCGCATTATATACAGTGCGAAAAGCATTTATTAACCTTATTCGAGTAGCATTCCGCCAAACCAGAACTGGGCTACGGGCCATCAGATCTACATTCACTCTTTGAGCCCAAACAACTCTATTATCTTCGTTTGCAATTTCACGTAATTGCCGTTCAAAGTCTGTAAAGTCGGTTGCAGGATCTAGTAAAAAATTTGAAAGCTTTAGAATTGGATTATCCGAAGCCTGCCTGTGAATTTGTGATAGAACTGACTTATTCTCAGACGAAAGCTTGTCAAAAATCATCCGTCCTGATTGGTTGATTGGCGCGAGTTGAGCGGGATCGCCAAATAATATTAAGGTTGAAAAAATCTCCTTCAAATCATTTAACTGATCATCATCAAGCATTGATGACTCATCAATAAAACCAATGTCCAAGGGCTCTTCTCTCCTTTTCCAGCCACTTATAAAATCAGAGCCTTTCAGGCCTGCCGCTGCCAGCGCCCCAGGAATAGACTTGTTAGATCTGTAAAAATCCCATGCGCGACTTAACGAATTCTCTGACAAACCATCCAAAACAGGCTTTTCATCTCTTTCACCGACCAGCCACTCCACTATTCTTTCATAATCGGGATCATAAACGGGGGTATATAGTATTCGGTGAATAGTAGTTGCGGGCACACCTCTCATTCGGAGTATATTTGCCGCTTTATTTGTCGGAGCTAAAATTGAAACTGTACGCTTTTTCTTATTTTTCCTAATTTCAAAATCACCCGATATACTTTCTACACCGACCTCAACCATTTTTTCAGTTATATGACTTAATAACGCAGTTTTACCTGAGCCGGCACTTCCTATAAGCGCGTGTACTGATTTAGTCTTAGGAATTTGCGCTGAAATTTGACCAGTTCTTAAATTTATTCCGGCTCGCTCTAAAATAACCAAAACATTACTTAGAGCTTGGTCTTGATCAAAAGATAGCGGGTTAAAATTCTGATGCATTTTATGCACCATATATAAAAGATTAATGCTTACCAGTTAAACATGATAAAAAGGTATAGTTTACCGTTATATAGTTATTTTATTAAATGCTTTTATTATTTAGAGTGGATAAAATTGTACAAAGTAGTTCCAAGCTGGCTTAAGCCAGCTTGGTTCTCTTATTTAATTACTTCTTCAAATGTCGATAGACCAATACGCGGGCTTTGTACTAAAACTGCCATATTTCCTGGTTTATGTTCATTTTTCATCATTTTAGTATGAGCCTGAGGAATTTGATCCCACGGAAGCACTTCTGACATACATGGATCAAGGCGACGCTCGACCATCAGCCTATTTGCAGAAGCTGCTTGCTTTAAGTGAGCGAAGTGACTGCCCTGGATTCTCTTTTGGTGCATCCATAAATACCTAACGTCAAACGTGCAGTTATAACCGGTGGTGCCAGCACAAATCACGACCATTCCTCCTTTTTTACAGACAAATGTTGAAACAGGAATAGTCGCTTCACCAGGATGCTCAAAAACTATATCTACATTATTACCCTTACCAGTGAAGTCCCATATTGCCTTACCAAATTTACGAACTTCTTTGAACCATTCAGCATACTCTGGAGTATTTACAGTGGGTAATTGACCCCAGCATTTGAAGTCATTCCGATTAATAACACCTTTTGCTCCCAGGCCGAGGACAAAGTCTCGCTTACTTTCATCAGATATTACTCCGATTGCGTTACCACCGGCCGCTTTAACTAACTGGATCGCATATGAACCAAGTCCTCCAGATGCACCCCATACCAAAACATTCTGTCCAGGCTTTAATTCATGTGGATCGTGACCGAACAGCATTCTGTAGGCTGTGGCTAGTGTCAAAGTATAGCAGGCACTTTCTTCCCAACTTAAATGTCTAGGTCGTGGTAAAAGCTGCTGAGCTTGCACGCTAGTAAATTGAGCAAAAGACCCGTCTGGAGTTTCATATCCCCAAATGCGCTGACTTGTTGAATACATAGGGTCACCACCATTACATTCTTCGTCGTCGCCATCATCTTGATTACAGTGAATTACAACTTCGTCACCAACTTTCCAGTTACGCACTTTATCACCTACGGCCCAAACGATACCTGATGCATCAGAGCCAGCGATATGATACTCTGCGTTGTGACCGTCAAAAGGCGATATGGGCACTCCCAAACCAGCCCAAACGCCATTATAATTGACGCCTGCAGCCATAACTAGCACTAATACCTCGTTACCAGATGGCAGTGGTGTATCAACAACTTCTACTTGAAAGGCCTTTTCTGGCTCACCATGCCTTTCTCGGCGTATTGCCCATGCATACATTTGTTTTGGAACATATCCAAATGGAGGTATTTCACCTAACTCATATAAATCTTTTTCTGGTGCATCATAGGTTGGGTATGCAACGTCAGCGTCTAAGGCCATAATCATCTCCATATTAAATTTCTCATGATTGCCGCAATGCAGAATCATATCTGCCGCAAGCATTATAATTCTCCACGAAAGATTGCAACTTTTTTTGTATCTAATTTGTAATTTTATTGCTTTTTAAAAATACGAACCATATTAAGTAGTAGTTTAGTTGAGGGTTTAAAAAAGATTTTGTTTCAATATCGATTAAAATATCCTGCTAAAAAGCGTTCAATATCTTTTGCCGCGATGCAGCGAATTGACTCCGACATAATATTTCATTATCTACCCTCCAAGTCTAAGATTATTTCGCAAAGAGTACTCAAGGAGTTTTAGATGTCACAAACTACAAAAGATCGTCCGTGGCTTATTAGAACTTACGCTGGACATTCAACAGCCTTAGCATCGAACCAACTCTACAGATCAAATCTAGCCAAGGGGCAAACTGGACTTTCGGTAGCTTTCGACCTTCCAACTCAAACAGGATATGACAGTGATCATCTGCTTGCCCGCGGTGAGGTTGGAAAAGTTGGTGTACCCGTATGTCATCTCGGAGATATGAGAACCTTATTTGACCAAATCCCTTTGGATCAAATGAATACTTCGATGACCATTAATGCTACAGCTCCATGGCTTCTAGCTCTGTACATAGCGGTAGCTGAGGAACAAGGAGCTGACATCCGAAAACTACAAGGCACTGTTCAGAATGATATAATTAAAGAATACCTTAGCAGAGGAACATACATTTGCCCACCTCAAGCTTCTCTGAAGCTAATAGGTGATGTTGCAGAATACTGTTATTCAGAAATCCCAAAATGGAACCCAATGAATGTTTGTTCTTACCATTTACAAGAAGCAGGCGCCACTCCAGAACAGGAGCTTGCATTCGCATTAGCAACAGCCACCGCGGTTTTGGATGAATTGCGCCCACGTGTTTCCAAAAAGGAGTTTCCACAGCTCGTGGGAAGAATTTCGTTTTTTGTAAATGCGGGCATTCGATTTGTGACAGAAATGTGCAAAATGCGCGCTTTTGTAGATCTATGGGATGAGATTTGCACAAAGAGATATGGTGTTTCTGACCCAAAGTATCGCCGTTTCAGATACGGCGTACAAGTGAACTCTTTAGGATTAACAGAGCAACAGCCTGAAAACAATGTTTACCGAATTCTAATCGAGATGCTAGCTGTAACCTTGTCAAAGAAGGCTAGAGCAAGAGCTGTTCAACTACCTGCTTGGAATGAGGCATTGGGTTTACCACGTCCCTGGGATCAGCAGTGGTCAATGCGAATGCAACAAATTATGGCATACGAGACAGACTTACTCGAGTACGAGGATCTATTTGATAATAATCCAGCAGTTGAAGAAAAAGTTAAAATTTTAAAAGATGGTGCGCGTCACGAATTGGCAAACCTTGATAGTATGGGAGGTGCAGTTCAAGCAATCGAATACATGAAATCAAGGCTCGTGGACTCAAATGCAGACCGGCTCAACAAAATTGAAACGAATGAAACAGTTGTTGTTGGTGTAAACAAATATACATCCACCGAAGAGTCTCCTCTTACTACGGGTGACAAGGGTATTATGATTGTTGATCCAGCAGTCGAAAATGAACAGATTGATAGACTAAATCAGTGGCGCGACGGAAGAAATGCTGAAGTAGTAGAAAAAGCACTAACTGAGCTTAATGATGCTGCAAAGAACGGCGATAATATTATGCCTGCTTCGGTAAACGCTGCTAAAGCCGGCGTAACGACCGGGGAATGGGCTGCGATTATGCGATCAGTATATGGTGAATACCGCGGACCTACTGGCCTGTCAAAATCGAAATCAAACAAAACTGAAGGCTTGGATGAAATACGTTCGGCTGTAGACTTAGTATCTGACAAACTAGGACGAAGATTAAAGTTTCTTATGGGAAAACCTGGTCTCGATGGGCATTCAAACGGTGCCGAACAAATTGCTTTTCGTGCCAGAGATTGTGGAATGGAAATAGAATATCAGGGAATTCGCCTAACGCCAGAGCAACTGGTTGATGCAGTTCTAGAAACACAACCACATGTTATTGGGCTATCTATTCTATCTGGAAGCCACATACCGTTAGTAAAAGAAACACTAGAAAGGCTGTCAAAAGCGAATTTGAACCATATTCCATTAGTAGTTGGAGGAATAATCCCTGACGAAGACGCCACTGCACTTAAAGCAATGGGCGTGTCTAAAGTTTACACTCCAAAGGACTTTGAGCTAAATTCTATAATGATTGATATAGTGGAGCTCGCAGATCCCCAACGAGTAGCAGCTGAATAACTTTGCCATTGCAAAGACCTTCTCAAAAAAGCTTGGATGTTTATTCTGGTGTATGATAGATAAAATACTTCAGAAAAACAGGCCAAACGATGACTAAAAGATTCAATATTAGACCACTAGAAGAGCAAGACAGGGATCAATGGCAGTTTATCTGGGGAGAATATTTGAGGTTTTACGAAACGAAACTGCCACTGGAAATATACTCTGAAACCTTCTCTCGACTAATCAATAGAGATAACAAAAATCAATGCTGTTTAGTTGCTTACAGTGGAGATAAGCTACACGGGCTCGTACATTATATTTTTCATGCTCACAACTGGCGGACGGAAGATGTATGCTATTTGCAAGACTTATTCACGCTGAAAGAAATGCGGCGTCATGGTGTTGCAAAAGCTTTAATTCAATCTGTGTACGAGGCGGCCGATGAAAATGGAACTTCGTCGGTCTACTGGATGACGCAAGAATTTAATCATGATGCACGGAAATTATACGATCAAATTGCATCTTTAACCCCATTCGTAAAATACCAAAGGTAAATAATGACTATTCACATTGGAGCTAAAAATGATGAAATCGCCGAAACGGTTCTTTTACCGGGAGATCCAATGCGAGCAAAATGGGTGGCAGAAAACTTTCTGACGTCTCCTCGTCTCGTAAACCAGGTTCGAGGAATGTTTGGCTACACAGGATCTTTCAATGGAAACCGCGTTACTATACAGGGCAGTGGTATGGGAATGCCTTCCCTTTCAATTTATGCAAATGAACTCATAAGGGATTATGATGTAAAAACTTTAATTAGAATTGGTTCATGCGGCGGAATGCAGCCAAATATAAATATTCGCGATATAGTCATTGCACAAACGACCAGTTACATATCAACGCCTTCTTCTACTATAATGAAAGAAGTAAGTTTTTCTCCATGTGCAGATTTTGAACTTCTGCATAACGCTTATAATTTTGCAAAAAGTAAAGGCATTAAAACGCACGTTGGAAATATTTATTCTTCAGACACTTTCTATGACGAAAGACCAGATCTTAATGAGCAAATGATCAGACATGGCATTATGGCTGTAGAGATGGAGGCGGCTGAACTATATACTTTAGCTGCGCGTTTTAATAGAAAAGCGCTTGCAATCTTAACTGTATCTGATCATCTTCAGACGGGAGAGGCCCTGCCATCTGATGAACGAGAAAAGACATTTGCTCAAATGATCGATGTGGCTCTGGCAGCAGCGTTTCCAGCCAAATAAAACGTCATAAAAGTTTTCGCTAAAAACTTCTCTCTACCATCATTTTTTTTACCTCAGCTATTGCTTTGGCAGGATTAAGTCCCTTGGGACATGTATTTGTGCAATTCATTATTGTATGACAGCGATATAGTTTAAACGGGTCTTCAAGCTCACCCAGGCGTTCGCCGGTCGCCTCATCTCTGCTGTCAATAATCCAACGATAAGCGTGAAGCAATGCAGCAGGACCTAGGTACTTATCACTATTCCACCAATAAGATGGACATGAGGTCGAACACGATGCACACATTACGCATTCGTATAGGCCATCCAATTTCTTCCTATCTTCGATAGACTGTTTCCACTCCTTTGCCGGCCTGTTGGATTTGGTCTCTAACCATGGCATTATCGAGGCATGTTGCGCATAAAAATGAGTTAGATCAGGAATAAGGTCTTTAATCACAGGCATATGAGGTAGAGGGTAAATATTTATATCCCCTTTTATGTCGTCAATTCCATGAATGCATGCCAAAGTATTAATACCATCTATACTCATAGCACATGATCCACAAATCCCTTCACGACAAGATCTACGGAACGTAAGGGTCGGGTCTATCTCTGTTTTAATTTTTATTAAAGCATCCAAAATCATTGGACCACAGTTATCAATATCTACGAAGTAAGTATCTAAGCTAGGGTTTTTTGTATCATCTGGCGACCAACGATAAATGTTAAAGACGCGTAAATTGTTAGCTCCTTCAGGCTTTGGCCAAGTTTTGCCCTTCTTTATTCTACTATTCTTTGGAAGTGTTAGTTGTACCATGCCATAACCTCTAAAATGTCCGCTCTTTCGGTGCTATTTTTTCCAAACTTATGCCTCCCTGCTCTTCGGACGAAAGAGGCTCTTTTATTACAGGCCGATAGCTTAAATCAATTGAATTTGCGTTGTCAGAAAATCTTGCGATCGTATGCACACGCCATTTTTCATCATCACGACTCGCAAAATCTTCATGAGCGTGTGCACCTCGACTTTCTTTCCTGGCTTCAGCACCCCAAATAGTACTTAATGCGTTTGGCATTAGATTTGTAAGCTCTAATGTTTCCATCAAATCACTATTCCAGACTAGACTTCTGTCGGTAACTGACAAATCTTTTACATCAGATGCAATTTTATTCATCTTTTTGACACCATTCGCGAGCGTCTCTGATGTTCTAAAAACAGCCGCATCCTCTTGCATGGTTTTTTGCATTTGCAACCTGAGGTCAGCTGTCGGAATTTCACCTTTCGCATAACGGAGATTGTCAAAACGATCAAAAGCTTGGTCAATTGATAGCTTATTTAGTTCTGGATTAGATGAACTTGAATCTACAACTTCACCAGCTTTTATTGCCGCTGCTCTTCCAAAAACCACGAGGTCAATTAAAGAATTAGAACCTAATCTATTAGCCCCATGAACTGAAGCGCAACCAGCTTCGCCAACAGCCATTAAGCCTGGCACAATTTCATTTGGGTTTTCTGGTTTAGGACTCAAAACCTCACCCCAATAATTTGTGGGGATACCGCCCATGTTATAATGAACCGTTGGGAGCACTGGTATTGGCTCTTTGGTAACATCGACTCCAGCAAAAATTTTTGCAGACTCAGAAATGCCAGGAAGCCTTTCCGCAAGCGCATCTTCTGGTAAATGACTCAGATTAAGATGTATGTGATCTCCTGACTTACCCGCGCCTCGACCTTCACGAATTTCCATAGTCATGCAGCGGCTTACGTAATCTCTGGGAGCTAAGTCTTTATAATGTGGAGCGTACCGCTCCATGAAACGTTCGCCCTCTGAATTCGTCAAATAACCACCCTCACCTCGAGCCCCTTCTGTAATTAAACAGCCTGAACCATAAATGCCGGTTGGGTGAAATTGTACAAACTCCATATCTTGAAGCGGAAGTCCAGCACGAGCAATCATGCCACCACCATCACCGGTACATGTATGAGCTGATGTTGCGCTAAAATACGCTCTCCCATAGCCACCGGTTGCGAGGACAACCATTTTCGAGTTAAACACATGGAAGGACCCATCATCCAACTTCCAGCAAACAACACCTTGGCAGCGCCCATCTTCGGCCATTATCAAATCAACAGCAAAGTACTCAATATAGAATTCAGCGTTCTGCTTCAGTGATTGACCATATAATGTATGCAGGATTGCATGACCGGTCCTATCCGCCGCCGCACACGTTCTTTGAACTGGCGGTCCGTCACCAAATTCTGTCGTATGACCGCCAAACGGACGTTGATAAATCTCACCCTTTTCAGTTCTACTGAAAGGAACCCCATAGTGTTCCAGCTCATATACAGCCTTAGGTGCTTCTCTAGCCAAATACTCCATAGCATCGGTGTCACCAAGCCAATCCGAGCCTTTAACCGTATCATACATATGCCACTGCCAATGATCAGGACCCATGTTTCCAAGTGAAGCAGCTATGCCACCTTGTGCCGCTACGGTATGCGAACGAGTAGGGAAAACCTTTGTTATGCAAGCTGTTTTGAGACCTTGCTCAGCCATGCCCAAAGTTGCACGAAGCCCTGAGCCACCGGCGCCCACAACAACTACATCATACTCGTGGGTTTCATGAGAATATGCTTTCAATGAAAAGTCCCTATAACAATATTTTAGTCAACGCAAAAAGTGTTAGTCCAATCAACAGATAAGATAAGGCAATGGTAATATTTATCCATACTTTGCTCATACTTCCGTGCACATAATCCTCTATCAAAACCTGAACTCCACTTTTAAAGTGTAGCAGACCTACTGTAAAAGTTAATGCGACGATAAGCGCATAAATAGGCTGTTCAAGTTTCGCCAGAATTATCTCACGTTTTTCACCGACAATAGGTGCTATTGTAAATAAAAAAAGTGGGATCAGCAGTACTAATACCATAGAGCTAATTTTCATGGCTCTAAAGTGCGAGGTTCCTGTTTTAATCATTTTGAATGTCATTTATCTGATACCTCAATATAATTAATGTACAATGAGTTCACAAAAATAAAACGGTTAAGAAGGTCAAAGCAAAGGAGCCAATCACCACAGACCAGCCTAAAAGTCTTGATTTTCTAATATCAAGCCATACCGCGTGATCCCAAATAAGATGCCTAATGCCTGCTAAAGTGTGATACCAAAGGGCCCAGAGAGATCCAATTAAAATCAGCTTGCCAAACCAACTCGAAATTATCGCATTTACAGCCCGAAAACTAGCATCAGAAGTAGCTGCAGCAAGTAACCAACTCACAAATAGTATAACGCCAACAATCAGTGCATTACCAGTAATCCTCGTAAGAATTGAAGTAATAGCATGCAACTGCCATTTATAAACTGATAGATGCGGTGACAGTGGGCGTTGATTACTCTTTGAAGTCGACATTGTTGGGCTTATACCTATCAAGCAGAAGTTGTGTTATGGATTTATTGCGGGAACAATACATAGATTAAATTTTTAATTAGGGCCAGAGGCTAAGATTATATTTCATTGTTCTCCCAACTTCATGTCTGCATCGTAGTCCTGACTAACATTCTTGATCACAGCTTGAGCACAACGCATCTTACTGGTTTGACCGTCATAACTATACTGAGGATCCCCGTAAAGACACCAACCTCTTGCCAATGCTAAACTCACCTTGTGACAAAACTCAGAACTGTCTTCGCCTGTAAGCAATCTATATAGCTGTGCCACTACGCAGCTCCCGGGAATGGCCAAACACCTAAAGCCCAATGAATACCCGAAACTAAAAGATATACAGACAATACTATAACCACCAGAACTGCATCCTTTTTTGCCTCACCGGGTTCTGGTCGCTCCCATGTTTCAGATTTGTTTATTAAAACTACAGCCATTGCAGCCCACGCCAACATTGAACCAAATAGAATTATCGATGCCAAATCACCATTTACCAAAAGGTGTGCAAGAGCCCAAATTTTTACAGATGTAAGCATTGGATGGCGCAAACGACCTCGTAAGCGACCTTTTGTATGACCGATTGCAAATACAAAAACAGCTGCAACCATCAGTAAGTTATTAATATGAAGGAAAAATTGTGGAGGTGTCCAAACGCCGATGTACTCGGCAGATCTATAACCTAAGATCATGAGTACCAATGATATGATTATCAAGAAAGCAACAGCACCCTTGCCAGCATTTCCTAAGGAATTCCTGAAATTCGGCAATAAGCGCTTGAATGTATGTGCAATTATCCAAAGAATATTTCCAAATATTAAAAGTGTCATAAGTTCTCTCTTTTGCTTAAAATTAAATCCATTTAATTCGGTATTAAACGTAGACAAATTCAATGTCGAGTAATGGTAAAATTTACAAAATACCGGAAGAAACTAAAATGTTCGGCTGCATTTAAATTTACAATAAAAAATCGTTAGAAGTCACAAATAAGTTTGTAAAGCTGTAATTAAAAAAAATTATATTAAAAAGATGTCTAACTCTGACAGATACCTTGCGAAAGTAGGTTAAAAAGTCTAGAGCTTCAGTGGATTTTCTTATTAGCAGTACCGGAGTTTTCTATGGCTAGATCTAAAATCGCTCTTATTGGTGCGGGACAAATTGGTGGAACTTTAGCACATCTTGCAGCAATCAAAGAACTAGGCGATGTTATTTTGTTTGATATCGCAGAAGGTATCCCAAATGGCAAAGCTCTGGATATTGCAGAAGCCGGACCATCCGAGGGCTTTGACGTGGCTTTAAAGGGAACACAAGCATATGAAGATATAGCAGGCGCCGATGTATGCATTGTGACAGCTGGAGTTGCAAGGAAACCGGGTATGAGCCGAGATGATCTACTTGGTATAAACCTAAAAGTTATGAAATCAGTCGGTGAAGGAATTAGCGCTCACGCACCCAATGCGTTTGTGATCTGCATAACCAACCCTTTGGATGCAATGGTATGGGCATTGAGAGAATTTTCTGGATTACCTGAAAATAAGGTATGCGGGATGGCAGGGGTATTGGACAGCGCTCGATTTCGTCACTTTTTGTCCGTTGAATTCAACGTGTCCATGCGGGATGTGACAGCTTTTGTTCTGGGTGGACATGGCGATACAATGGTGCCATTACCGCGGTATTCAACGATTGCCGGTATTCCACTGCCAGACCTTGTTGAAATGGGTTGGACTACCCAGGAGCGACTAGATAACATTATTCAAAGAACACGAGACGGCGGCGCCGAAATAGTTGGACTACTTAAGACCGGCTCTGCTTACTACGCTCCCGCTACCTCAGCAATTGAAATGGCTGAGGCATATCTGAAAGATCAAAAACGGTTACTACCCTGCGCGGCTTACTGCAAGGGCGAACTAGGGGTTTCCAACATGTATGTGGGCGTTCCAACTATTATTGGACGCGAGGGTATCGAGCGTATCGTAGACATCAAGCTCACTAAAGACGAACTCGACATGTTCAATAGTTCTGTCGAATCAGTAAAAAGTTTAGTTTCAGCATGTAAAGCAATAGATAATTCGCTCAATTAAATAGGATCACTTATGTTGATCCCTGAATCAAAATTGCCTCGCTTATATACCGGGATATAGGCATTTAACCAATATTGATAAATCTTACTGATCAGATATGTGATCACAAAATTATGATTGTGATCACATATCTATGAATTATTATTCATTTCATAAAATTTTCAAAATTTTAGTAGAAACTTCAGTGTCTTAATGGCCTTTTGACGATCAAGGGAAATCAGGAAAATAAATATGAATATTCACGAATACCAGGCAAAAGCTCTACTTAGAAGCTATGGCGCACCCGTTTCGGATGGAAGAATTGTCCTTAAGTCAGAGGATGCTAAAACTGCAGCAGGTGAACTAGATGGTCCACTTTGGGTGGTAAAGGCTCAGATCCACGCGGGAGGGCGCGGCAAAGGTTCTTTTTTAGAAACAGATGCCGGAACTAAAGGCGGGGTACGAATTACCAAATCAGTAGAAGAAGCTGCGTCCGAAGCAAAGAAAATGCTTGGCCGCACCTTGGTTACCCACCAGACCGGTCCGATCGGCAAACAAGTAAATCGAGTATATATTGAGGATGGCTCTGACATCACCAGAGAATTATATCTAGCTATTTTGGTAGATCGTCAATCAAGCAGAATTTCATTTGTATGCTCTACCGAGGGCGGAATGGATATTGAAGCCGTTGCCGCAACTTCTCCAGAAAAAATCTTATCATTCTCAATAGATCCGACCACATCATTTCAACCATATCATGGCCGGAGGATAGCTTTCATGTTGGGGCTGGAAGGTAAACAATTAAAGCAGTGTGTCTCGTTAATGAGCACCCTTTATAACCTCTTTGTTGATAAAGATATGGAGATGTTAGAAATCAATCCATTAATTGTATCTGGCTCTGGGGATCTAAAATGTTTGGATGCAAAAATGGGCTTTGATGGAAATGCAACATATAGACATGCAGATATAGCAGAGCTGCGCGACACTACGGAAGAAGATCCAAAGGAATTAGAAGCTTCAAAATATGATTTGAATTACATTGCTTTGGATGGTGAGATTGGCTGCATGGTCAACGGCGCCGGGTTAGCGATGGCCACCATGGACATTATTAAGTTGTATGGGGCCGAGCCAGCAAATTTCTTGGACGTGGGTGGTGGTGCAACAAAAGAGAAAGTCACTGAAGCGTTCAAAATAATAACATCAGATCCAAACGTTAAAGGTATTTTAGTAAATATTTTTGGGGGGATCATGAGATGCGACGTGATTGCCGAGGGCGTTGTAGCCGCGGTCAAAGAAGTAGGCTTAAAGGTGCCACTAGTTGTCAGATTAGAAGGAACAAATGTAGAGGCAGGAAATAAAATCATAAACTCATCAGGCTTAGATGTAATTGCAGCTAATAATTTAAAAGACGGCGCCGAGAAAATAGTTAAAGCGGTAAAAGGGTAAAACGATGGCAATTCTAGTTAATGAAAACACCAGGGTAATTTGCCAAGGGCTTACGGGGTCACAAGGTACATTTCATAGTGAACAGGCCATCGAATACGGTACAAATATGGTCGGAGGGGTCACTCCTGGCAAAGGTGGTTTAGAACATATTGGGTTGCCCGTTTTTAACTCAGTTCATGAAGCAAAAAGTGCTACTGGGGCAAATGCAAGCGTGATATACGTGCCACCACCATTCGCCGCCGACTCGATCCTGGAAGCAATAGACGCTGAAATCGAACTTATAGTTGCAATTACTGAGGGAATACCAGTCTTAGACATGGTTAAAGTTAAGCGGGCACTGGAAACCTCAAAATCAACTTTAATCGGACCAAACTGTCCCGGTGTAATTACCCCGGGCTCATGTAAAATTGGTATAATGCCAGGTCATATTCACCGCGAAGGGTCCGTTGGTGTCGTGTCACGATCTGGAACACTAACTTACGAGGCCGTTAAACAAACATCAGATGTAGGATTAGGACAATCGACATGTGTGGGAATAGGCGGTGATCCCATAAAGGGAACAGAGCATATAGACGTTTTGGAATGGTTTCTATCAGATGATGAAACCGAGAGCATTATAATGATTGGTGAAATTGGAGGTTCTGCTGAAGAAGAAGCCGCCGATTTCTTAAAACAAGAGGCTAAGCGTGGCCGACAAAAACCAGTTGCAGGTTTTATTGCTGGCCGCACTGCTCCACCAGGTCGCCGCATGGGGCATGCCGGTGCAATTGTCGCCGGTGGCAAAGGTGGTGCTGACGACAAAATAGAAGCAATGCGATCTGCTGGGATTATTGTTGCAGAAAGCCCCGCAGAATTGGGTGAAGCTGTCTTAAAGGCAATAGACAACAAAAAATAAATCAAAAGTGTATCTTATTAATAATAGCTTTGAATAGGTATAAAAATGAACGAGCAATCTTCTAACGAATTCTTTCACGGATCGTCATTTATGCAGGGTCAAAATGCAGAATACTTGGAGAATTTGCGATTAAACTTCAAGGAAAATCAGAATTCTGTTGACAGTGCATGGCAGGCATTTTTTCAGTCTCTTGAGTCCAATGCTAGTGAACCTTCGGAAAGCTCGGTTAAACCAAGCTGGACGCGACAGGATTGGCCGCAACCACCGAATGATGAATTAACTAATGCGTTAATGAACGAATGGAATACTGACTCTGAATTTGCAATTAGGGCCGGTCAAGAAATAAATGCAAAGGCAAATGAAGCAAATATAACTTTAAGTAATGATGCAGTTGAACGGGCAGTTCTTGATAGCATAAGAGCCATAATGATCATTAGGGCTCATCGAATTCGTGGCCACCTTGTGGCAGATCTCGATCCTCTCGGGCTAAGAAATGAAAAAATCCATCCTGAATTAGACCCAAAATCTTATGGGTTTAAAGATGAAGACCTAGATAGACCTATTTTCATTGACAATGTGTTAGGCCTTCAAATCGCATCTATGCGTGAAATAGTTGATTTAGTACGCCGAACTTACTGCGGTACTTTTGCACTCCAGTATATGCACATTTCAGACCCTGAACAGTCTGCTTGGTTAAAAGAAAGAATAGAAGGATATGGGAAAGAAATAAAATTTACCAGAGAGGGCAGAAAGGCAATCTTGAACAAATTAGTTGAAGCTGAGGGCTTCGAAAAATTTCTTCACGTCAAGTACATGGGCACAAAAAGGTTTGGGCTCGACGGTGGAGAGGCACTAATACCAGCTTTGGAGCAAATAATAAAACGCGGTGGTGCTTTAGGCGTTAAAGAGATCGTAATTGGAATGCCACATAGAGGACGATTATCTGTTCTGGCAAACGTAATGGGCAAACCATACAAGGCAATTTTTAACGAATTTCAAGGAGGCTCATTTAAGCCGGAGGATGTTGATGGATCTGGTGATGTAAAATACCATCTTGGTGCTTCTTCAGATAGAGAGTTTGATGGGAACAAAGTTCATCTATCTCTAACTGCAAATCCATCTCATCTTGAAGCAGTAAACCCAGTAGTCATAGGGAAAGTTAGAGCCAAACAACAACAGTTAAATGACAAAAACAGGACTACAGTTCTCCCATTGCTACTTCATGGAGATGCTGCATTTGCTGGTCAGGGTGTTGTTGCTGAATGTTTTGGTCTCTCAGGATTGGTTGGCCATAAGACAGGTGGAACAATACATGTCGTTGTAAACAATCAAATTGGCTTTACTACAGCGCCACACTTTAGTCGCTCTTCTCCATATCCTACAGATATAGCCCTAATGGTAGAGGCGCCAATTTTTCATGTAAATGGTGATGACCCAGAAGCCGTAGTTCATGCTGCAAAAGTTGCCACAGAATTTCGTCAGAAATTCCAGAAAGATGTTGTTATAGATATAATTTGTTATCGGAGGTTTGGTCATAACGAGGGCGATGAGCCTATGTTCACAAACCCAATAATGTATAAAAAAATAAAGACACAAAAGACAACTTTGACGTTATATACGGATCGGCTAGTGAAGGACGGGCTAATACCAGAGGGTGAAATTGAAGATCTGAAAACTGGATTTCAGTCGTTTTTAAACGAAGAATTCGAAGCTGGAAAAAATTATAAACCGAATAAAGCAGACTGGTTGGATGGAAGATGGGCACACTTAGATAGAAATAAGGAGGATTATCAGCGGGGACAAACTGCGATTTCTAACGCAACATTTGAAAAAGTTGGCAATGCTTTATCAAATCTTCCGGATAACTTTCCTGCTCATAAAACAGTTGTTAGATTATTAGAAAATAAAAAGAAAATGTTCAGTGATGGCACTGGCTTAGACTGGGCAACCGCTGAAGCTTTGGCATTTGGCTCACTTCTTAACGAGGGTTTTCCTGTTAGGCTCTCGGGTCAAGATGCAACGCGCGGCACTTTTAGTCAGCGACACTCTGGCATTATTAATCAAAATAATGAAGACAGATTCTATCCATTAAATAACATCGCTGAGGGGCAAGCACAGTATGAAGTAATAGATTCAATGCTGTCTGAATACGCAGTATTAGGCTTTGAGTATGGTTACTCATTATCAGAACCCAATGCCCTAGTAGCGTGGGAAGCTCAATTTGGTGATTTTGCTAATGGGGCGCAAATAATGTTTGACCAATTCATCAGTTCTGGCGAAAGTAAATGGCTTAGAATGTCAGGCCTTGTAGTTTTGCTTCCCCATGGCTTTGAAGGTCAAGGCCCCGAGCACAGCTCAGCAAGACTAGAACGGTTTTTGCAAATGTGTGGCCAGGACAATTGGATTGTGGCTAATTGTTCAACCCCTGCCAACTACTTTCATATCCTACGACGTCAACTACATCGGTCATTCAGAAAACCACTTATTTTGCTGACACCAAAGTCCTTACTCCGCCATAAACTTTGTATATCTGACAAGTCTGATTTTACAGAGGGTTCTAGTTTTCATAGAGTTTTGTGGGATGATGCAGAAAGAGGATCGAGTAAAACAAAACTATTAACGGATAAGAAAATTAAACGTGTCGTTATGTGTTCAGGAAAGGTTTATTATGATCTACTAGAAGAGCGTGATAGGAGAGGTATTAGCGATATATATATATTGCGATTTGAGCAGTTTTATCCATTTCCCGCAATTTCAGCCGTGAAAGAATTGGAAAGGTTTAAAAACGCTGAAATGGTTTGGTGCCAAGAAGAACCCAAAAATCAAGGTGGCTGGTCATTTATGGAACCAAACCTGGAATGGGTACTCAGTAGAATAAATGCTGCAGCCAGTCGTCCACGTTATATTGGCAGAGCTTCCAGTGCCTCACCAGCTACAGGCCTAGCTTCAACTCACAAAAATCAACAAGAAGCGCTAATTAATGAAGCGCTAAGCTTTGAGGGACATTAAGCGATGACAGAAATTAGAGTACCTACACTTGGCGAATCTGTTACTGAAGCCACAGTAGCCACTTGGTTCAAGAAACCGGGTGAACTTGTGTCCATTGATGAAATGATATGTGAGCTGGAAACTGATAAAGTAACCGTAGAGGTGCCTGCCCCTATTTCCGGTGTTTTATCTGAAATTATTGCCGACGAAGGAGAAACTGTATCAGTAGATGCTTTGTTGGCAGTACTGACTGCTAAAAGTGACAGCAAATCAGTGCCCGAAAAACCAAAAAAATCTAACAGTGAGCAAGGCAATAAGATAGAGGCGGATCAGAAGCATAAAAATGTTGAGGTGCAAGTAGCACCATCTGCAAAAAAAGCTATGGTTGAGGCAGGAATATCCCAAAATGAAATTACAGGCAGTGGGCGTCAGGGCAGAATAATGAAAGAAGATGTTAAGACTGCAATATTAAACAGGGAACAAAACCAATCACTTGAGAAAGTATCGCAAGCATCAATTCCCGTAAACGCTATATCCACTATTCAAAATTCAATTGTGCGCGAAGAACGCATAAAAATGTCACGACTTCGTCAAACTATCGCAAAAAGGTTGAAAGACAGTCAAAATACGGCGGCAATGTTAACAACATATAACGAAGTTGATATGACTGCTGTTGTAGATTTACGACAAGAATATAAAGAACTCTTTGAGAAAAAACATGGTGTACGTTTGGGCTTCATGTCTTTTTTTACAAAGGCTTGCTGCCAAGGACTTAAAGAAGTTCCTGAGGTAAACGCCGAAATTGATGGCGATGAGATCGTTTATAAAAATTATGTAAATATGGGAATTGCCACTGGAACGCCAACGGGCTTAGTAGTGCCAGTTATTCGAAATGTAGATGGAATGTCATTTTCTGAAATTGAGAAGCAGATTGCAGAAAAAGGATTAAGGGCAAGAGACGGAAGCCTCTCAATGGCAGATATGCAAGATGGCACATTTACAATATCAAATGGAGGCGTATACGGCTCTCTAATGTCATCACCCATACTTAATCCCCCACAATCTGGGATACTAGGTATGCACAAGATCCAGGATAGACCAGTTGCCATAAATGGAGAGATAGTAATTAGGCCAATGATGTATCTGGCTTTGAGCTATGATCACAGAATTGTAGATGGCAAAGGAGCAGTAACATTTTTAGTTAGGGTAAAAGAAGCACTGGAAGATCCAAGACGACTACTCATGGATCTTTAAATTGGTTCTGTTGAGCGAATGTAAGCACTGTAAACTGCATATCTTGTAGTCAGATTTGAGGAAATAAAAATGTCATACGACGTAATAGTTATTGGTAGTGGACCCGGAGGATATGTAGCAGCGATACGTTGCGCTCAACTTGGGCTAAAGACAGCTTGCGTAGAGGGCCGAGAAACTCTCGGTGGTACCTGCTTAAACGTAGGGTGTATTCCATCTAAGGCACTATTACATGCGTCACATCAATTACATGAAGCACAACATAACTTTTCCAAAATGGGCCTCAAATCAGAAAAAATTTCAGTTGATTGGGATCAAATGCAAACATACAAAAAAGAGGTAATAGAGGGAAATACCAAAGGAATTGAATTTTTATTCAAGAAAAACAAAATAGACTGGATCAAAGGTTGGGCCACAATCCCCTCCGTAGGTAATGTTAAAGTAAATGACAAAACTTACGAGACAAAAAATATAATAATCGCTTCTGGATCTGAACCCTCGTCGCTTCCAGGATTAGAAATTGACGAAAAGATAATTGTAAGTTCCACTGGTGCGCTCGAACTTAAAAAAATACCGAAGAAAATGGTAATTATTGGAGCTGGTGTAATCGGTTTAGAACTAGGATCAGTTTATTCGCGATTAGGATCGGATGTAACTGTACTTGAGTACCTGGATAATATTACACCAGGCTTGGACTCAGAGGTTCAAAAATCCTTCCAGCGTATATTAAAAAGGCAAGGAATTAAATTTGTAATGGGTGCGGCAGTAAAGTCTGCAATATGCAAAAAAAACAAAGCGCACGTTTTATATCAAAAAAATTCAGATGAAAGTGAGCACTCCATAGAAGCTGATATTGTTTTAGTCGCAACGGGCAGAAAACCATTTACAAACGGGCTGGGCATTAGAGAGCTCGGTATCGAAGTATCGGAAAAAGGCTATATAGAGATAGATAATGAGTGGAAAACAAGTGCAAATGGAATTTATGCGATAGGCGATGCTGTCCTGGGACCGATGCTAGCGCATAAAGCAGAAGATGAAGGTATCGCAGCCGCAGAAATAATAGCCGGAAAACATGGACATGTTAATTATTCTATAATTCCAGGAGTAATCTACACATCGCCCGAAGTCGCATCGGTGGGGAAAACGGAGGACGAGCTAAAATCATCAAAACAAAATTACAAGGTTGGAAAATTTATGTTCTTGGGCAATGGACGGGCGAAAGCTAACTTTGCAGCAGACGGTTTTGTAAAAATTCTAGCTGACGCAGAGACCGACCGAATTTTAGGTGCTCATATTATTGGTCCAGCAGCTGGCGATCTAATACATGAATTATGCGTGGCAATGGAGTTCGGTGCGGCAGCGCAGGACATAGCTCTTACATGTCATGCACATCCAACCTATTCTGAAGCAATTCGGGAAGCTGCCTTAGCATGCGGAGATGGTCCTATCCACGCATGAAGGCATAAATTTAAACTCAAATTCAGATAAATGGTATAGTCAGTAAAGTTTACGTAGCTTCTGGTGTCATCTTTCCACCACTCTTGCCTTTTATCCGGGACTTTGTTTTTGGGACCGCCATTACCGACTCTTTCACTGCACTATCGGACTTCGCGGCATCACCATCCAGATCATCATCTCCGTGCGGCGGCTCACCTTTTATCACTCTCTTTATCTCGTCGCCTGTTAAAGTTTCATATTCAAGTAAACCCTGCGCTAGTCTTTCCCACTCAGTTTTCTTCTTACTCAGAATTTTGTAGGCACGATCGTATGCTTCTTGAATAAACCTTTTAACTTCAACTTCAATAAGCTCTTTAGTATTAGCTGACACAGAAAGACCCGCAGTGTTACCCGAATAACCTTCATGAGCTTCGGCGTAGTCAATATTTCCAACTTTTTCGGACATGCCCCAGCGAAGTACCATCGCACGAGCTAAGCCAGATGCTTGTTGGATGTCTCCAGCGGGGCCGTTTGATACGTTATCTTCCCCATATTTCATTATCTCAGCAGCCTTTCCGGCCATGGTCATCGCCATCTTCTCTTCACATTCAGCTTTATGCCAATTTAATCGGTCAATTTCTGGCAATGAAACGACCATACCTAAAGCTCCACCTCTCGGAATGATTGTTGCCTTATATACAGGGTCACACTGAGGAAGCTCCAGTCCCACAATCGCATGCCCAGCTTCGTGGTATGCTGTCTTTTCTTTTTGATCATCTGTAAGGACCATAGACCGCCGCTCGGCTCCCATCATCACCTTGTCTTTGGCGTTCTCAAAATCTATCATGCTCACAAATGTTCTGCCTATTCTAGCAGCCATTAGTGCTGCTTCATTAACTAGATTTGCTAAATCAGCGCCAGAAAAGCCCGGCGTTCCTCTAGCTATCAAACGCAAGTCAACATCCGGCCCTAGAGGAGTCTTTCTTGCGTGGACATTCAGTATTTTCTCTCTGCCCTTAATATCCGGATTTGGAACATTAACTTGGCGATCAAACCTACCGGGGCGCAGTAGTGCAGGGTCAAGTACATCGCGCCTGTTTGTTGCTGCTAAGATTATGACACCTTCATTTTCTTCAAAGCCATCCATTTCAACCAAAAGTTGGTTTAAGGTTTGCTCACGTTCATCGTTTCCACCACCATAACCGGCGCCCCTATTTCTGCCAACAGCGTCAATCTCATCAATGAATACAATACATGGAGCATTTTTTTTAGCCTGCTCGAACATATCTCTAACTCGACTGGCGCCTACCCCGACGAACATCTCCACGAAGTCAGAACCGGATATTGTAAAGAACGGAACACCCGCTTCCCCGGCAATTGCTCTGGCGAGTAAGGTTTTACCAGTGCCCGGAGGCCCTACAAGGAGAGCGCCCCTAGGAATTTTACCTCCTAGTTTACTAAATTTTTGTGGATTCCTTAAAAACTCGACTATCTCTTCAAGCTCTTCTTTGGCTTCATCAATACCAGCCACATCGTCAAAGGTGACTCTTCCCTGCTTTTCTGTAAGTAACTTAGCCCTACTTTTACCAAACCCCATGGCTCCGCCACGGCCACCTCCTTGCATTCGGTTCATGAAGTAAATCCATACCCCGATCAGCAACAAAAACGGTAAAATTGACATTATAAAAGACTGAAATAAAGATTGCTCTTGCTTTTCGGCTCGCACTACAACCTGGTTTGCAATCAGAAGGTCGGTGACGTTTGTATCAGCGGGTCGAACTGTCACATATTCAACATTATCCCCACCTTTAAAACGAATATTTTCTCCATCAAGAATGACTGTTGCAACTTCCCCGCGCTCCACTGATGCAACGAAATCAGAATAACTAATCTCGCGCGATTGTAATGATGAAGTGCCAGAACTAAAAACGTTGAACAAAACAACGATTAGTAAAAACAGAACTAACCAAAAGGCTATATTACGATTATTGCTCAACAGAGCTCTCCTTTATGACTTCCACAATACCGTGGATGTTTCTCAATACATACATAAACATTAGTTCGCTATGTTCAATGGTCTAGTAAGAATTGATCAAATGGTTGTTTGCAAAAATTAAAAGAAAATTTTGATTGAGGATCTAAAAACGGAAAATCTATCAAAGCGCTATCTTTAAACAACGCAGGTAGCGCAATTATAGTTTTATATGGGATCTCTTTCCTAACATTTGCGTCCAAAAACTTAAATCCATTTTCACCCAAGCATTTGACAGTAAACTCCGTACAATTTGCCGACGTACTTAATTCCCATCGATTATCGAAGATTAAACCATTTGCCGCCTCTACTTCATTTACACATGAATTCAATTCTCTGGTTATTTTAATACTTTTGTCATGAAAGTAGCAAATAGTACCGGACCCTGAAAAGGCGGTCTTTTCGTTAATAGAATCAAGTAATGCATCTATTTGTGATAACCTTGGGCGATACTTCTGACTGGAGACCCATTGTTGTGCAGCAGCTAGCAAACGTCTTTTGATATCTAAAGGGAGGTTAGAAAATTCCTCAAAATCGAAGATAATATCCCCATACATGCAAGATCCAAATTTTTCATAACAATCGACTGCAAAATGGTTCAATGCTGTTTTAGCACTTTGCATCAACGAAGCCGTTTTACTTATCTTAGTCTTATCCAGACCTAATTCTGCAAAACTAGTGAGCAATTTTCTCACTCGAACCCTTTCAAAACTGTCATCACTATTTGTTGGATCTTCAAGCCACTTTACTTCGTGAAAGTTTAAAACATCTCTCAAAGTTTGACGCTCAAATTTTAAGAGTGGCCTGAATATCATAATATCATCACCGCCAAAGGACAAATAACTCCGCTCAGCCATGCTGGATAACCCATCCACTCCAGATCCTCTTCGCAGTCGCATTAGAAAAGTTTCAGCTTGGTCATCTAGGGTATGCCCCGTTATTAAAAGCGCGCTAGACGGAAGAGATTTTTGCATCAAAAAATATCGAGCTTCACGAGCGTTGGCGGATAAGTTACCTTTCAAATCCTCCCGCGCCCACAATAAGGTTTTATGTTTAAGGCCAAGATTTTTGCATAACTTACCCACATACGATGCCTCATCAGATGATCCATCTCTCAAATTATGGTCAACGGTAAGGACTATGATTTTTAAATTTCTTTTATTGGGCCAAGATTTTATAAGATACAATAGGCTAAGGCTATCACTGCCACCAGAAACTGCGATACCAAGAGCAGACGGATTATTAGAGAGACTGTCTAAAAAACTATCGATTTTACCGTTGAACTTATTAGAAATTGCATCGAAATCAAAGCCCACTGGTTAACCTTACTGGCACTGTAAATCATTCATTGCATCTAATGCTAAAACAGTCTCTTGAGCCTCTGGAAACCTAATCTGCACTTGAGACAGGATCTGACAACCCGCGTCTATCTGACCGAGATCTACTAGTGTCTGTCCTAATCTAAACATGACTTCGGGTGCGACACCTGATTCTGGAAAGTCAGTGTAGCTATTTAAAAATGCTCTAGCTGCAGACTTCAATTCACCCAATTCCTCAAAGGCAATTCCTCTTGAAAGTAATGCTTTCGCATTTAGTGGACTATCCGGATAAGTATTCGAAAAACGCTGGAATAGATCAGTAGCTAATTCATATTCGCCATTTGCAAGAGCATCAGAAGCAGCATCAAAATCTGCTTTTTCACCAACTGCCAATTCAGGCTCTGACGTAACTTTGTCAATCGAAGATTCAATAGCACCTTCCAATTCGACCAATGTCCCCAAAGTAGTCGTTTCCGATATATTTGAAACATCGCCACCTTCGAGTTCCACAAGACGAAATTCTAAGTCCTCTATTCTGCTTGTTCCATCGCGAACCACTCTGTCGACCTGGTACTGCAATTCCTCGGTTTGAGAAATTAACCTTTGCAGCTCAATCTCAATAGCTTCAAGTCTAGCTAAACTCGAGCCACTGGTAATAACTTGGGGTGACGCAGCGCCAGTTGTGGATAGCTCTCTCTTTAGTTTGAGCATCTCTATGTAAAGTATAGTCAAATCTTGACGAACATCTGCAAGCGTTTGCTCCTTATTCTGGGCAAGAGCAACTGCAGCGAAAAGTATGAAAAAAATTATATAAAGAAGCCGCATTAAGCTTTCCTAAATTATTTATCAGGACCCCAAGTTATTCAAGACCGTAACAGCTCTACGATTTACCGAATAACAGCTTTCATTACTACAGATCTCAATTGGGCGCTCTTTGCCATAGCTTACGGTTTGTATTCTACTTGCAGCGATGCCCAGCGAATTCAAATATTCTTTTACAGAGTTAGCTCGTCGGGCACCTAACGCGACATTATAGTCCCTCGTACCTTGTTCATCTGCATGACCCTCAACAATAATTTCATAATCACCATTGGTCATTAACCAGTTTGCTTGACTACTTAAAAGGTCCATTGCTTCTGGACTTAAGTTAGATTGATCAATTGCAAAAAACACTCGATCACCTATTGCTTGTTGAAAATACGCCGGAGATGTAGGATTTGAGATATCTCCCATATCATTTCCAAAGAATGTATCATTAGAATTGCCGCCAAAGGGATTTCCTGAATTGGAGCATGCTGTTAGCATCACCAGAGCAGTAAATAATATTGCATTTTTGAGCTTTTTCATACTTCACCTACCATGTTCGATATTACAAGTTTACATTGTAAATTAGTATCTGAAAAGTGCTATAAGTTTCTAACGCGCTAAAGGCGACCATGATGGATCTGATGCTCCCTCTGGAGTAATCAAAGGCTTCAAATTCCTGCCTGAGATATCTACACTGTAAAGGGATGAAGTTCCATTTCTCCCTTGGGTCGATCGGCTAAATACGATTACACGTCCATTTGGAGACCAAGTTGGGCCTTCATCTAAAAATGACGCAGTTAATAATCTCTCTTCACTACCATCTAATCTCATCACACCAATGTGAAACCTACCCTTACTCTGCTTTGTAAAAGCTATCATATCACCTCTAGGTGACCAAACTGGTGTGCCATAGCGGCCAGATCCAAAGCTTATTCGTCGAGCCTCGCCTCCATTAGCGGACATTATGTATAATTGTTGGGAGCCAGATCTATCACTCTCAAAAACAATCTGTTTTCCATCAGGAGAAAAACTAGGAGCAGTTTCAATTGCTGGCGATCTTGTTAGGCGTTTTACTGTTCCATTTGACAGTTGCATTCGATAAATATCAACATTGCCACCATTCTCTAACGAGTAGAGTACTGAATTACCATTTGGAGAAAATCTAGGCGCAAAAGTCATCGTACCAGCTTGATTAATTAGTGGCCTACTCCGAACATTACCAACATTAAGTATTTGAACCTGGGGAAATCCGGAGGCATAGCTCGTGTACAAAACTTTGTCTCCTTTCGGAGAAAATCTTGGAGCCATTACTATTGAATTACTATCGGTAAGATATTTCACATTTGCGCCATCGTAATCCATCAAAGCCAACCTTTTTCTTCGTTGTGCCTTACCGCCGGTCTCAGAAACAAAAACAATCCGACTATCAAAATATCCCGTTTCTCCAGTGATACGGCTATATACCTCGTCAGCTACTTTGTGAGCTATCCGCCTCCAGCTATTAGCATTCCCTGAGAATTTGAGGCCAGAGCCTAATTCTTGCTGCGAGAACACATCATATACACGGAACATAACTGTGACTTTACCACTGTTGTTCACAGAGACTGAGCCAGTGATTAGCGCATCTGCATTTATGACTTGCCAATCACTAAACTGAACAGGTGAGGAGAAACTAGTGATTTTACTGACGTGAGCAGAAGTTGGAATTTCTCGAAACAAACCTGTGCCAGTAAGGTCATTACGAACTACGTTGGTCAAATTACGCGCAACTTCAACAGCATTTGGGGTCTCTGCAATAAATACGGGTACGGCAAAGGGCATAGGCTCAATGACGCCTTGCGTTATCTCAATTCGCAGTGGGGCCGCGGATAACGCGCCGCCATTTAAAATTATGAATGCTGCAAAAATAAGCCGAAACATTATCTATTCCTCATCTGATCTGGATTGAATGTGAGGACAATCTGTTGCCATTGCGCATAATCAAAATCTTGCAAATTAAATCCATCCCATTTCTTTTGACACTTAAAAATTGTTTTTTTTGCATTTGTAAATGCACTGCGAACTGCTGATCCTTCTCCTCCTTCACTTGAAATAAGTTTTATTTCATTGCGTTCAATTTTACCATTTTTATCCAACGAAAATCGTACTGTAACCTTAACATAGGCATTTTGGTTTCCAACATCAACATTCCAACAAGGCTCAATTTGCTTAAGTAAAGCATTCCCAACTGACGCATTTATCGTTTCTATGCCTGGCGATTCACTGGAAACGACATCTGGGCTTTCTAAATTTTCCAGTTCATTTTCAATACCGCTTAATGCGGAACTGACAGCGTTAGCAAGATCTACACTATCAGTATCTTTTATTTCGCTATCCGGCTGGATTTGAGGTCTTCCCTTCGGTCGCAGTGAACTTTTTGGTGCACCAGATGGCTTTTTCTTCGGTTCAGTAATTATTTCAGTTGTCGCTCCGCGTGTAGATTGCATTTTTTCTTCTAATTCTAAATCTGGCTTTTCTTCGTCAGTGGGAACTTGACTTAAGCTTTCAATTACATCGTCATTGAATGCGTCCTCGTTTTCCGGCATAACTGGGACCGATGCGACCCTATCCGCTATCACTGGACTTGGGGTTTCACTGGCCTCTAGATTTGACTCCACTGATGGATCATCTTTATTTAAAACTGGCTGATCTGGCTCATTGGATAATTCAGGGGACACAGACTGCATCTGTTCAGGTATTTCAAGCTTATCTTGCTCCAACTTGGGGGTATTGGGAACTTTCGGAGAAACCGCTGAAACTTCTGAATCAATTTTTGAAGTGGTTGGATTATTCGTTAGCTGGTCAGGTTCAATCTGATTTAGAATATCAATTTCATCACTTACCTGTGGGTTACTATCCTTCGCTAATTGATTTGCGAACTGTTCCTCAGAAATAATAGAAACTGAGGTGATTGAGATTTCTTCCGGTTTTGAGGTAAAAACATCCCCCATAACAAGCCATAATAGAAAAGAAAGATGCGCTGCACCTGAAATATAGTGCCCAACATGCATCTCGTATTAATTCTCAACATTCATAATATCTGGAGATCCAACATCAGTAACCAGGCCAACATTTGAAAAACCAGCACCGTTTATTGCCCCCATAATTTTTGCTACAAACTCATAAGGTACGGACCCATCCGCCCTAAGGTAGATCAAATCACTTTCACGCTCACCTGATATTGCCGATAACTTAGGTATCAGTTGCTCATACGGAATAGCTGTTTCTTGTAGAACAATTTTCTTATCTGCCGAAATTGTAATTGAAAGAGGTACATCATTTTCACTGGGAAGTGCATTAGCCGCAGTTTTAGGTAATTCTATTGGAATTCCCACAGTCAGCATGGGTGCAGTTACCATAAATATTATCAGTAAAACCAACATTACATCGACGAAGGGAGTCACGTTAATTTCCGACATAGGACGAACTCTTTTTGTGCGTCTATTTCTTTTACTTTTCTGCAGCTGTACTGTTCCAGCACCCATTTCAACTATCCAATTGGCGGCTTAAAATTGTTGAAAATTCATCAGCAAAACTTTCATACCCAGCAACAATTCGGTCAGAATCCGCACTAAGTTTATTATAAAATATCACAGCTGGAATGGCAGCCAAAAGTCCAAGTCCGGTTGCGAGCAAAGCTTCAGCAATTCCTGGAGCAACTACTGCCAAATTAGTGTTCTGCTGCTCAGCAATCTCTATAAAAGCATTCATTATTCCCCATACGGTTCCAAATAAACCGATAAAGGGAGCTGTAGACCCAATTGTTGCCAGGATTGTTAATCCTGACTGCAGATCTTCAGCCTCACGCACTACAGCTACATCCATTGAACGATCTATTCGCGCTTGCGCACCGGCTATCATGACTCCATCCGATCGGTGACTTCGTTCCCACTCCACCATACCGGCGGCAAAAACACGTTCCGTGTGTCCAGTTGGATCTGGCCCCAATTTTTCGAAAAGCTCATCCAAAGGCTCTCCAGACCAGAAAGATTGGTCGAAGTTAGATGCTTCAGTCCGTGCTGTCCTAAATGATATTAATTTTTTGAATATAATCGACCATGACCAGAATGATGACCCAATTAACATAATCATAACAATTTTAACTGTGATAGTCGCACGCCCAAAAAGCGCCCAAAAAGTAAAAGCTTCATTTTCCATTTTATCTGCTCATTTATTTGCCATCTTTGGCTTGGCGTGAGCATAAACGTTTTGCTCGATAAATCCAAATAATATCGTTTAGAAAACCGAGAAATAAATATTTTAAGTGAATTTATCAAAAATTACTTTTGGTAATTTTACCAAAACGCCACTCATATCGATAGAGACTATATCCAAAACGGCTTTAAATATGAGATCATTATCTCGATAAATATCCTGATTTAATTTAAGTCGGACCCGTGTTTTACTTATTAATTCTGTCGATATTGTAAGTAGATCGTCAAATTTTGCCGCTTTCATATAATCCGCTTCTACTTTCCGAACCGCAAAAACAATTCCAAAATCGTTGCGCAGAACATTTTGGTCGAGACCAATGTTACGTACCCACTCACTTCTCGCCCGTTCAATAAACTTTAAATAGTTTGCGTAATAAACAATCCCGGCTAAATCAGTATCTTCATAATATACGCGGCATTGGAAAGTATCTCTTTTCATCAATTAACTACCATTTTGGTTACTCTTGCGGATAATCGTAATGCCATAGATTTATCATTAGAGGCATCTGGCAAAGTAGGATCATAGGCAACCCTGATAAGTGTTGAGACAGTAGGTTTCAACAAAGTATGATGATCATCAGAAACTAACAAGGGAGAGCCGCTTTTAAAAGCATCATCTGACCACAGTAAAACCGACTGTACAACCTGTGATAACATCAGTGTTTGCGCTGGCACTTGCATTATATTTTCATCGATTTTAATAAATACAAAACAAGCGCGAATAGCTCCTGCATTATCAAATCGAAAAATCCTATACTGATTTGCTTCCGCTTCTATAAGCTGTTCCACAAGTGTGGACATGTTTGGCACCAATTTGTCGAGATGTGGCACTTCAATCAGCTCGAGCCAATTACTGAAAAAGAAGAACATAAAATTCGAACCGAGCTCTGGGTCTGTCTCACTCATTTGTTGATTTGTAAGTGACATAACTGCTTCAATGGCACCTTTTAGTATAGCTAAAGAATTATCGTCTAAGCCAAATACCACGGGAGCGACCGGTCGTCCCCACCTAGCAAATAAAAAAGTGCCATCATTTCTAGTAAAATAACTTTCAACTTCTTCAGGGGTCAATTCACTAATTCCTGAAATGTTACTAGTTAATGGAGTGAAATAGATCGTCAGATTGGCTTGGCGGCTTAAGTCCAAGATGCTTCCAACCACCGCTAGCCAATGCTCTTCCCCGAGGAGTTCGTTGTATAAGGCCCTGTTGCAAAAGATATGGCTCAATAACCTCTTCCAGTGAATCTCTACTTTCTGACAGAGCAGCACTGATGGTTTCTATGCCAACCGGGCCCCCGGCATACTGTTCAGCAATAAGTTTCAAATATCTCCGGTCAGCGCCATCTAAACCTAGCGAGTCAACACCTAGTCTAGTTAAGGCGTGATCTGCAAGTTTCTTCGATATTGTACCATCCCCATCAACCAATGCAAAATCAGCTACTCTCCTTAACAACCGACCAGCAATTCGAGGCGTCCCACGAGCGCGCTTAGCGATTTCCATTGCGCCCGATACATCTGCAGGGGCCCCCAATTTCTTAGCATTTCGAGATACAATCTCGAAAAGCTCTTCATTTGTATAAAACTGCAATCTAGTTGGAATTCCAAATCGATCTCTGAGAGGTGTTGTTAACAAACCAAGTCTCGTCGTGGCACCAATTAAAGTGAACGGTTGCAATTCAATTCTAACCGTTCTGGCAGCAGGCCCCTCGCCGATAACCAGATCTAACTCAAAATCTTCCAATGCAGGATATAATACCTCTTCCACTGCAGGGTTTAGTCGATGCACTTCGTCAATAAATAAAACGTCTCTGGCTTCCAGATTTGTCAATATTGCTGCTAAATCTCCGGCTTTTGCCAACACAGGACCTGATGTCATACGAAAATTGACACCCAACTCTCGGCTCATAATCTGTGCCAAGGTTGTTTTCCCAAGCCCTGGCGGACCATAAAAGAGAGTATGGTCCATTGCTTCACCACGCCTTTTGGCTGATTCAACAAAAACCTTCAAATTCGATCTTACTTCTGCCTGCCCAATGAACTCTGCTAAACTTTCAGGTCGTAGTGCTCGATCATTATCATCCGAGTTTTTTTCAGGACTTAAAATTGGTTCTTGTTCAATCATAAAATCAATTTTCGTTTGGTGAAAGAAGCTTAAGCGCTTTCTTAATTATGTCTGGCGTAGATAACGTTTCTTCTAGATCGCTTGCAAGAGAGATAGCATTAGCAGCCTCGGAGGGACTATAGCCCAAGTTTTTTAAAGCTGATAAAGCTTCGGCTTGATTTTTTTGTCTTTCTTCTGAAGACGAAGTACTTCTTTCCAGTGTACCGGCCATCTCGCCCCCGGAATATATATCTGTATTGTCTTTACTATCTTTAGAGATAGGCTCTTTCTTTTCTACAGCTGATTGACCAAAAACAGCAGCCATTGCCATTATTTGAGGTGCCTTTTCTTTAAGTTCATTTACAACTCTTTGCGCCGTCTTTGGTCCTATACCTTTTGCTTGCTTAACAGCAGCCCAATCACCAATGGAAATCGACCTATTTAATCCATCAGCACCCAAAGCACCCATGATTGCTAATGCAGCTTTAGCACCAACGCCTTGGACCGTCATTAAAAGCCTGTGCCACTCTTTTTCTACAATACTAGTAAAACCAAAAAGCTGAAGTATATCTTCGCGCACTAAAAGATCTGTATATAAAAATGTATATTCGCCAACTGCTGGTAAAGATCGTAGTGTTCTCTCTGAACAGTATACTACATAGCCTACCCCTTGAACATCAATGAGTAGGTGATCCTCCGAAAAATACTCAATTTTCCCGTACAGCCGCCCTATCATGAGACTGCCTTTTCAATTGCGACCATATATCTATTTTGAGAGTAACCATAATGAGCATGACACAAGGCAATCGCTAAAGCGTCCGTTGCGTCCACACCATTCAGAGCAACGCCAGGTAGTTGTAATTTCACCATATGCGCAACCTGATTTTTATCTGCATGTCCCACACCTACAACGGCTTTTTTTACTTTATTTGGAGCGTACTCAGAAACTGCCAAACCAGCTTTTGCTGGTACTAGCAAAGCTATTGCTCGCGCTTGGCCAAGCTTTAATGTCGCAGCTCCATCCTTATTGACAAACGTTGTTTCTACTGCAGCAACATCGGGTTTAAAATTCTCAAAAATATTTTCCAGCTGGATGAATAAGGAATGCAGTCTTTCTGATAAGTCTATGCCTTTTGATCTGCAAATACCATTTGCAACATGAGTAATGCGGCTTTGCTTTACATCTATTAATCCCCAGCCCATATTTCTAAGGCCGGGGTCAATACCTATAACCCTCATTATCCTGCACCTCAATTTTTTCAAATATTAGCACGAAACGTGAACAAATGCCAAATAGAATTATTTTATTCTCAAATACGCTTACATTTAAAACCAAAACATTTAGTATTTATGAAGGACATAATAGAGTCAAATCTTGCGGAAAATTATTGTCACCCATTCCCCAATCTCTATCTGATTGGATAGAGAGAAGCCAACGCCATTATATTTATTGACAACCAATTCCGCTTGCTCACTCAAAATACCAGATAACACAACGTATCCTCCAGACAAAGAATACTTTGAAATATCGGTTGCTATCGCAAGAAGAGGGGCAAGTAATATATTTGCAAAAATCAAATCAAAAGGATTTTTGGTTTTTATTTGCTCATGGGCAAATCCACTTGCTTCAAAACATTGAATGTTTCGATCTAATCCATTTGCAAGAATGTTCATTTTGGCGACGCTATGGGCTACAGAATCAATATCACTGGCGATAACATTGGCGGAGAAAATACGCGCAGCAGCCATTGCCAAAACTGCAGTACCACAACCAACGTCAATAACATTTTTTGCCTTAAACCCATCTGTGATGAGTTGCTCCAGAGCAAGCAGGCAACCTTTAGTTGTCCCATGATGTCCGGTCCCAAAAGCCATTGATGCCTCTATAAGCAATGGTTCACAATCAGGCGGGACTTTATCACTATCGTGTGATCCATAAACGAAAAACCTTCCAGCAACTACTGGCTTTAGTGAACGCTGAACTTTTGAAACCCAATCAATCTGAGGCAATTCTGATATTTTAAATTCTTCAGCTTGAAAAACAGCAGCAAGCAAAGACAAACTAATGTCATCTGGCTTTTCCGAGAAATATGCTCCAACCTCCCAAAGCCCCGAACCATCTTCCAATTCGAAAACTCCAACTCCAATTGGTTGGGGTGTAAGCCGTTCTAAAGCATCGCCGAGATCAGAAGCGTTTATTTTACCGGGAAGTGTCGTTAAAGCAGTAAAAGTAGTCATTAATAAATATACGCCAATCTAATACAAATTGATAAAATTAAATAAGATATCATGAAACACAAAATATAGTTTCTTTACCTATTCTAGGCTCTCCAGGGATTAAAAGAGCTAATACAAAAGAAAAAACTGCTAAAATACCAGCTGCGCAGAAAACTAAAAAAGGAGACGCAAGCCACAAGAAGCCAAGAACAACGGGCAAGAAAATAGCAGCTATGTGATTTATTGTAAAAGCAACAGCGGCAGTTGCTGCTATATCTCTCGGGTCCGCAATTTTTTGAAAATAGGTTTTAATCGCTAAAGCCAGAGCAAAGAAAAGATGATCCAAAAGATAAAGGATGGCAGCAATTAAAACACCCCAACCGAAGAGGTATATCCCACCGTAAGCAAAAAAGACTAATGCAAGACCAAGGTATTCGACCGCAAGAGCATTACGCTCTCCATATCGAGCAACTGCGCGCCCAATTAATGGTGCTAGACAAATATTAAGAATTAAATTTATTAGGTAAAGTGTTGTCAATTGCTGCACGTCCATGCCAAACTTTTCCACCATCATAAATCCGGCAAAAACTACAAATATCTGCCTTCTTGCCCCCGACATGAATTGTAGCAGATAATAAAGCCAATAACGCTTACGTAGGACCATTTTCTTCGTCTGAGGTATTGATGCCTTAAAGTTGGGGAAAAGGATATAGCCCAGCACAGCCAATAAAAAACAGGCAAATCCAGCTAACATATATGCGGAATTAAAAGATAAATTTAGCTTATCCCAACCAAAAATTATACATATGTAAGCGATCAATGTCGCTGCCGACCCGATTGCCATGAGTTTACCAAGCTTACCTGGAGCCTCTTCTTTTGAAAACCATTGGAGTTGCAACGACTGATTAACTGTTTCAAAAAAATGAAATCCGATGGAACTCAGAAGAGTTATCGTCAATATGCCACTTAAATGAGGGAACCATGCAGTAGCGGCGGTAGCAAGGCCGAGCAGCCCTAGCATTAGAAGCGCTAATGTCTGCTCTCTAAAAAAAAGTAAAATGCTGATTACACCCACGGCAAAAAAACCAGGTATTTCTCGGACAGTATGCAAAATGCCGATGTCTAAACCATCAAAACGAATTATTTCGACGACAAAGTTGTTCAAAAGGGCAGACCAAACGGAAAATGCTAAGGGCATAGCAATTGCCATTAATATTAATAAGGCTTCAGGACGTCTCCATTTTGGCAACTTAGATAAATGGCTAATTTGATAGTTTTCCTTCATAGCCCGCGTATAATCAGGATTTGTATTTAAGACCAGTTGATAAATCACAAAAAACTTTGAGGATCCACATCAATTACTAAACGGATATCTTTTCTTAAATTTAAACCCGAAAGCCATAACTTGATTACGCTTTGCATGGATACGGCTTTACTCGCCTTAAGTAACATCCGAACTCTATATCGACCTCTCACTCTTGTAATAGGCGCAGGAGCTGGCCCATAAAGGGTAATTCCTGCAGAAGATAGAATAGTAGCCTTTTTTGACAATTTATATCCAATCTCAAAGGCATCTTCAGAATTCTGAGCAGAGATTAGGATCCCAACCAATCGACCGAAAGGAGGCATTTCTGCCAGTTCCCTACCTTTTGCTTCTGCAATCCAGAATTGTTCATCTTGCCCGTTAGTAATAGCTTCTATAACTGGATGCTGAGGTTGGTATGTCTGTAAATATGCCGTTCCTCTTTTATCATTTCTTCCCGCTCTACCAGAGACCTGTCGTAAAAGTTGAAAAGTACGCTCAGCAGCGCGGAGATCTGACCCCTGCAAACCTAGATCGGGATCAACAACACCAACAACCGTAAGATTAGGAAAATTATGTCCTTTGGCAATCAATTGGGTGCCGATGATTATATCCGTATTACCGCGCGAAATACTTTCCAATTCATCTTTTAATGACCTTGCTGAACTATACAAGTCTGATGATAATACTGTGATTGATGCCTCTGGAAATGATTTGGTTGCTTCCTCTGCCAGTCTTTCGACGCCGGGTCCAATCGGAGCAAAGTTGTCGATTGCCTGGCAACTTGGACAAGTTCTGGGCATAGGCTTAGTTTCACCACATTGATGGCACATTAACCGTTTCTGGAATCTATGCTCGATCATTGCAGTGTCACAAAAATCACAACCAATTCTCTGACCACATGAGCGGCACAAAGTGACTGGAGCATAGCCTCTACGGTTCAAAAATAATAATGCTTGTTCATTATTATCAATCGCTTCTTCGATTTTATATTTTAGGATTGGTGAAATCCACTGATCCGATCGTAACTTTTCGTTCCGCATATCAATTACTTGAATATCTGGCAGAACTGACGAACCATATCTTTTCGTCAAATTGAAGCGCTTGTACTTACCTAATTTGGCATTATTCCATGTCTCCAAGCTTGGGGTCGCTGATGCCAATATTACTTTTGCACCTGCTAAAGATGCTCTAAGCACGGCCATATCTCGCGCATGATATAATACACCATCTTGCTGTTTGTAAGATGAATCATGCTCTTCATCGACAACGATAAGCCCCAGTTCCTCAAAGGGCAAAAAAAGTGCTGACCGAGCTCCAATTACGATTTGAGCCTGACCTCGACCAACCATTTTCCAAACCCTGCGGCGTTCAGATTGAGAAATACCAGAATGCCATTCCGCCGGTGAGACTCCAAAACGGGCTTTAATTCGTTTTGTGAAATCTCCAGTTAATGCTATCTCTGGCAGCAGAACTAAAGCCTGTTTTCCATTATCAATTACCTTTGAAATTGCCTCTAAATACACAGCAGTTTTCCCAGAACCAGTCACACCACAAAGTAAGATTGAGGAATGGCCTTGTTGATCCAAAAGGTTATTTATATCAAAAACTACCTGTGCTTGATCTTCGCTTAGCTCATTTAATGAATATGCAGTATTCACCTTTGCGTATGGTAAGTCCTTGGGCTCCATTTTAGTAAATAAGCACCCAGATGAAATCATCCCGCTAATTACAGAGGGCGAAACTTTTGCTAATTTAGCTAATTCTGAGATGGGCGCGCCGATACCATTCAAATTATCTAAGGCCCCTAAAACACGGCTTCTTGCAGGGGTCATTTTAAATTGATTTGGCACTTTCCCCTTGTAAATTAATTTTTTGTAAACCTCTTGGGCCGCAAGATCTCGTACGCGTGTAGCTAATCTCAATACAGCATATAACGGTGAAACCGTATAATCTGCTACTTTCCAAATAAAATCTTGAAATTCTGGCTGTAAAGGCTGAAAATCTAAAATCCTATCAATCGTTTTAATTTTCTCAAGCTCAATTTTTTCAGTACTTGAGCCCCATACCAAACCCACGACTATACGCTGACCAAAAGGAACAAGAACGATAGCACCTTTAAAGCAACCCTCACGCGGAGCCCTGTATGTGAATAAACGATCGATAGGCTGTGTCGTCAACACTTCTACCAACGATCCATCAACAAAAAATTCTTGATCTTGTCTCAAAGTTTTCCTTAAGGGCTTTTCCAAAGCTTAAAACTGAAGTAAATGATCTTCAACGCTTCGCCAAGCGCAAGGGAGATAAAACAATGAAATTTTTTGTTGATACGGCAGAAATTGATCAAATTAAAGAGCTCAACGACCTAGGAATGGTGGACGGTGTAACAACGAACCCATCACTTATTAAGAAATCAGGAAGAGATATCATTGAAGTTACAAAGGAAATTTGTTCGATTGTAGACGGCCCTGTGAGTGCTGAAGTTACTTCGACTGAAGCTGATACTATGATTGCGGAAGGTCGCAAACTTGTAACAATTGCAAAAAATATAGCTGTGAAAGTCCCATTAACCTGGGATGGGCTGAGAGCATGCAAAACCCTAAGTTCTGAAGGGCACATGGTAAACGTGACGCTTTGTTTTTCGGCAAATCAAGCCTTACTAGCAGCAAAGGCGGGCGCCACATTCATTTCACCATTTATCGGAAGGTTGGATGACATCAATCTCGACGGCATGCAGTTGATTGAGGATATTCGTGAAATTTATGACAACTACGATTTTGAAACTCAAATTTTGGCTGCCTCGATCCGTACCGTTAATCACGCATTAGAAAGTGCTCGTATAGGCGCCGATGTGATGACCGCACCACCAGCTGTCATAAAATCCATGATAAACCATCCACTTACCGACAAAGGGTTAGCCGCATTCTTAGAAGACATAAAATTTACAAAACAAAAAATCCTGTAAATTATTTCAATACCATGCCATTGTATTGCTAAAATTATACGGGCAAAAATATGGAAGAAATTACTCGCGCAGAACTGCTCGCTGATCCATCAATTATTCTTGATGACAAGGAATTGATGGAGAGCCTTCTAACGGCAACAGACATCAAATTGGGTAATAACGTTGTTGATTTACGTCACGTAGCTATGAGCCGATTAACTCATAAGTTGGGAGAGCTTGAAGGGACACATAAATCGGTAGTTGCTGCAGCATATCAAAATCTTTTAGGAACAAAACAGATCCATCAAGCGGTTATTGAGCTTATGAGCATGAACAACCTAGATCAGTTTGTTCTCAGTTTAAAATCTGACTTATTAAAAATTTTAAATGTTGATTGCATATTTATCTTGGTTGAGAGCCCAGTTGGTTTGGAGAGCGACTTACTACCAACCCACTACAATCCTCACGTACAATCCGTAATTCCAGGCTTTGTAAATACTTATATAAATCAGGGAAATGAAACTAAGGCATCAAAAATAAAATTACGACAAGCAACTAGTGCCACGGATCAGTTATTTGAAAATGTATCCGTTAAGATTGCATCAGAAGCATGTATTGAGTTAAATCTTAATAATAACGTAACCATAGGGATGATTGCATTTGGATCTAGTGATGCAAATTTCTTTGAACCAGGACAAGGTACCGATTTATTGAAATTTTTTGCCTGTGCCTGTGAGAAAATGTTGGAGCGATGGATAACTTAAAACTTATCGCACCTGCCATAATCGAAAGCATTGAAAACTGGCTTGAAATAAAAGCTGCGACAAGCACTCTCGCAAGTAATACTAGGGTAGCATATCATAACGATGTGACAGATTTTTTTATTTTTTTATCAGAACACCACAATGAGATCACTCAGCTTTCAACTGTTGAAAAGCTAAAAATTTCAGACATAAGAGCATGGCAGGCAAAGTTAAGAAATATGAATTCAGGCGCCAGATCAAATGCCAGAAAGTTATCAAGTTTAAAGTCATATATACGATGGCTTGCCAAGCATCGAGGATTTGATGCTACCCATATATTGTCAATAAAGTCTCCAAAATTTTCTAATAAATTACCACGTCCCCTAGAACCAATGGAGGCAAAAGCTGTTTTGTCAGAATGCGAAAGTACATCGACTGAGCCTTGGGTGATTGCGCGAGATAGCGCCGTTTTAATATTGCTTTACGGTTGTGGCTTACGCATATCAGAGGCACTAGACATACGGACAAAAGATATACCACTAGGCAACTCAATGAGAGTTACTGGAAAAGGCGGCAAAGTGCGGGTCGTTCCAGTGTTAAAAATTGCACAAAATGCTGTTCGTCATTACGTAGAATTATGTCCATTTCAACTATCGGCAAATGATGAAATTTTTCGGGGCGTGAGAGGTAAGCCGCTATCGCCCAAAATAATTCAAAACAAAATGAAGTTAGTTCGAAATCTTCTTGGCCTTCCAGCATCTGCTACACCGCATGCTCTTCGACATAGCTTTGCCACGCATCTATTATCAAATGGCGGTGACTTAAGGACCATTCAAGAACTACTTGGGCATGCAAGTCTCTCGACTACACAAATTTACACAGCGGTAGATAGTGTGAGGCTAATGGAAGTTTATTCTAAAACTCATCCTCAGGCTTAGCAGTTGCGCTCAGACTTAATATAATCGTATAGAATGAAAATGGATCCAAGAATTGCCGCTTTATCTGTCCACTTATTTACTGCCTCAGGAGCAGTATTTGCAATGCTTTCAATGCTTGCGGCAGCAAATCATCAATGGAGTTTAATGTTCTTATGGCTCGTAGTTGCATTTGCAGTAGATGGTATAGATGGTCCACTAGCAAGAAGATTTGATGTCAAAAATTATGCCCCAAGGTTCGATGGAGTGTTGCTTGACCTAATTATAGATTATTTAACTTATGTGTTTATACCAGCATTTGCACTGTTTCAATCTGGCCTGTTACCGGGTTGGACCGGATGGGTTACAATAATTATAATAACATTTGCATCAGCGATGTACTTTTGTGACGGAAATATGAAGACTAAAGACAATAGCTTCCACGGATTTCCTGGGTGTTGGAACATGGTAGCTCTTGTGATGTTCGCGATTCAACCAAACTTTTGGATCATTCTGTCGCTGGTTACTACATTAGCTATAGCTATGTTTCTTCCATTGAAGTTTATCCACCCCGTTCGGACTGAGCGCTGGCGTCATGCCTCTTTACCTATAACACTTCTATGGATTTCATTTGCGGGGTGGTCTGCTTGGGTTGATTTTTCCTCAGACCCAATAATTTTGTGGGGACTAACAATCACATCACTATATTTAATAAGTGCTGGTCTGTTTCAACAGCTCATATCAAAAAGATAATTCAATATTAAATCTTGGTGTTATATGCCCTTGTAAGTCTGTTACTAAAGTTTATGATAATGGGGTCAAACTTATGGGAAATTTAAATGTCTTGGACTGATGAAAGAGTAGAAATTCTTAAAAAATTATGGGGCGAAGGCCAGTCGGCTAGTCAAATAGCTAAAGAACTCGGTGGCGTGACTAGGAACGCAGTAATTGGGAAGGTGCATCGTTTGGGATTATCAAATCGAGCCACAAGTTCATCATCAAAATCTGATGCCAAATCAAAAGCTTCCGTCAAGTCTCTCTCTGAAACAAAAAGAAATTCAAATAAAGCTAACACATCAAAAGTAACCACTGCAAATTCTCCGTCAGAACCAAGATCAAATGTAACAAGTTTAAGACGGCAGATTATACCTGCTGGCCAACCTCTTCCTCCTCAACCATCAGCAAATGAAATTAGCCCAGAAGCTTTAGCGCGCGTAAATGAGATTGAAAAGAAGGCGAAAAAAATCTCTCTTCTTGAGTTGACCGAACGAACATGTAAGTGGCCAGTCGGAGACCCGGCTACTGAAGATTTTTGGTTTTGTGGTCTACCATCTCAGGCGGGCAAACCATACTGTGAGGCTCATGTCGGCGTTGCATTTCAACCGATGAGCCAGAGACGTGATCGTCGTAGATAGGTTTAGATAGAAGTTTGAGTTTGGATCCAGAAAAAAGGCTATTGTTAAAAAATTACTTGCTTAAACAATGGTGAAAATGAACATAATGCGCCGTCCAGATCTAGCAAACCCAAGAATTCCCAACGATTTACAAAAAAATCAGCCTACTGTTGGAATGGTCTCATTGGGTTGTCCAAAAGCCTTGGTAGATAGTGAACGCATACTAACAAAACTTCGTGCGGAAGGTTATCAAATATCTAGCGATTATGCTGGTTCTGATGCAGTAATAGTAAACACCTGTGGTTTTCTAGATAGCGCAAAAGCCGAAAGCTTAGATGCAATCGGAGAGGCATTGTCAGAAAATGGCAAAGTAATTGTTACCGGCTGTTTAGGGGCTCACCCAGAGTACATTACCAAAGAGCATCCCAAAGTACTAGCCGTAACCGGACCACAACAGTATGAAAATGTACTAGACGCAGTTCATCAAATTGTGGCACCGAAACCCAACCCTTTTGTTGATCTCCTTCCACCTGCAGGTATTAAATTAACTCCAAGACACTATAGCTATCTTAAAATTTCAGAAGGTTGTAATCACAAATGTAAGTTTTGCATCATTCCGAAAATGCGTGGTCGTTTATCAAGCAGACCAGCCCACCACGTAATCAAGGAGGCTGAAAAACTAGTAGACAATGGCGTAAAAGAATTATTAGTTATCTCTCAAGACACATCAGCCTACGGTCTAGATTTAAAACATTCTACTGTTAATGGTCACAGAGCACATATTTTGGACTTAGCCAGAGATTTAGGATCTTTGGGAGCATGGATAAGGCTGCACTATGTCTATCCATATCCTCACGTAAAAGATTTAATTCCATTAATGGCAGAAGGAAAAATTCTATCATATCTAGACATACCATTTCAGCATGCTCACCCTGAAACATTGAAAAGAATGGCCCGCCCCGCAGCTGCATCACGTACGTTACACGAAATCGAAAATTGGCGAAAAATTTGCCCAGACATCACTTTAAGGTCAACATTCATAGTAGGTTACCCAGGCGAAACAGAAGAAGAGTTTAGCTTTCTGCTTAATTGGTTAGAAGAAGCCCAATTAGATCGAGTTGGTTGCTTTCAATATGAAAATGTGGAAGGGGCGAAATCAAACCAATTATCAAATCAAGTACCGAATGACATAAAGCAGGATAGGTGGGAACGTTTCATGTCAAAGGCTAATGAGATATCATGCAGTAAATTAGAGCGCAAAGTAGGTACAAAGGTCGAGGTAATAGTTGACCAAATAGATGAAGACGCTGCAATATGCAGAACCAAAGCAGACGCACCAGAAATTGACGGTAATTTATTTATTGATAAAAATTTTTCTCATTTAAACCCCGGCGATTTACTTACGGTAAAAGTAGATGAAGCAAGTGATTATGATTTATGGGGTGCAGAAGTTGGGTAAAGGTTTTGCAGATTTAATAACCATTTTATGAGTAATCTATATCTTGAATGGAAAATTGTCGCGCTTCATTGTCTAAAGTAAGATAACTACTATCTGTAGATCATGAATGATCACAATGTACCTTACACAATAGTTCTTTTTAATGGCGACTGTAAGATTTGCAGTAAAGAGATTTGTGTCTATCAAACTTACGGCGCCGGTAGGGAGCTGCCTATCGATTTTAAGGATATCAATGCTATTGATCTGGCTCCATTCGGGTTAACAAGGAATGAAACCGCTCGTCAACTTCATGTGATCAAGAATTATGAATTATTCAAGGGCGTTAAAGCTTTTGTTGTCTTATGGAACGAAATGCCAAGATATCGCTTTCTTGCAAAAATTTTTAGTTTACCCGGGGTCACAGACGTAGCACAATTTTTTTATTACCATATAATCGCTCGTTATCTTTATGCACGTGACATAAAAAGATTAAAAAACCAGCGCTCTATTTTATAATTACCCCAGGGTTCATAATGCCATTCGGGTCAAATATATTTTTTAGTTTTTTCATTAGATGTAATTTTACAGGGCTACTATACTTGATTAAATCGTTTACCTTAGATCGGCCTATACCGTGCTCTGCACTTATAGATCCTTCAAGCTCCACGGTTAAATCATGCACCACACTTTCAATAATTTCTCGCTGCGATGAATATTGATCTTTTGTTTTTCCAGCTTCAGGAAATACATTGAAGTGTAAATTACCATCACCCAAATGTCCAAAGCAGTTTATACGAAATTTTCCAACTGACGATAACTGAAAGTGAGCCCTATCTATAAATGTTGGAATTGCTGAAAGCGGTAATGAGATATCGTGACTGGCGATAGCACCAACTTTTCGGTTTGCTTCAGGTATTGTTTCTCTAAGACCCCACAACGCGTCACTTTCCTTCTGAGATTTTGCAAGTACACCATCATAGGCTAACTTCATGCCGCAAATTTTTTCATAAAGTTTTATCATAGAGTTTTCTGCGTTTCTATTCGATCCAAAACCTAAATGAATAAGTATTGCCCAATCAGGTATTTTAATAAATGGGAAACTTACATCAGGCATTTTTTCTTGAATGAAAGAAAAACCCTGCCCTGATAACAATTCAAATGCACTTATTCCTTCAGCAAAAAAATCTTGAGCAATATTAAGAACAGCTAGCGCATCCTTTGGGCAATCTACGAATAGGAGAGCAGTACTTTCCGATTTCGGCAAAGGAGCCAATTTAAGTGAAGCAGCAGTCACAAAACCTAAAGTACCTTCGGAGCCAATCAATAAGCTTTTTAGATCATAGCCAGAGTTATCTTTCCTAAGGCGGCGAAGATCAGACCAGATCTCCCCACTGGGAAAAGTTGCTTCTATCCCTAAACATAAATCTCTGGCATTACCGTATCTTATCACACCAATGCCGCCTGCATTAGTAGCTAAATTACCTCCAATTCTCGCAGTACCTTTTGATGCTAAAGATAATGGAAATAAACGGTCAGCGGCTCTGGCCTCTTTTTGAATATCTTCCAATGTGCAACCTGCTTGACACACAATAGCATGTTCTTTTGGGAATATATCGATAATCGATGTTAATCGTTCAGCAGACAAAATAAGGGGTGCCAATAAGTTTTCTCCGACTTGGCCACAAACGAGGCCCGTACCACCACCGTAAGGTATCACGGGCACACGAGCATCTGAGCAAATCTTCAGAACTTTTGATGCCTCTGTAACATTTCGCGGAGCCACAACTGAACCAATATTGCCAATCCATCTACCTCGAGGTTCTTCAGCATAGGCCTGCGACGCTGGGCGAAAAACCTCATACCCACAGGCATTTTCTATTTTGGCTAAAAGCTCTTTATCAACAGGATTGAAAGTCAAAATAAATATACCGAACTAAACTAGCAATATCTTTCATCTGCATTAATCTCATACAACCCCAGTATCAGTCTTTCCTCTTCTATCGTGTCTTAAAGAGGCATATAAAACATGGGTACGCCACCTACCATCAATTTGAATATAGGCCTGGGCTACTCCTTCATATTTAAATCCACATTTTTCCAATACTTTTCGCGAAGGGGTATTCTCCGGCAAGCACGCCGACTCAATTCGACTTATATCTACTGTATTAAATGCATAATGCACCAAAGCAGTTATTGCCTCGGACATAAATCCCTTTCGCACGTATGGAAGACCAATCCAATAGCCCATTGTAGCAGTTTGATTTGGCCCCCTGCGAATATTATCTAATGTTATAGCTCCCAGAAGTGCACCATCGACTCTATTAACTATAAACAAAGGTATAGCAGTTCCATTTTGCATTGAACGCTTTGCCCAATTAACTCTATTTATAAAAGGTCTTTTTAGTAGATGGTCATGGGACCAAACTGGCTCCCAAGGTGTTAAAAACTCTTTGGACTCTAGACGCAATTGTGACCAATTTTTGTGATCTGAGAGCTGAGGTAACCGTAAGTCTAGTCTATCTGTTCTAATCAGCAAGTGGCGCTTACTAAATAGCATTGTTAGGCTGCTCGTCTTATTTCTAACTCACTAAGATCTGGCGCCAAACCTACTGGGCCATATAATGCCATTGCAGTTTTAGATGAAACTGCAATTTTTTCTGCATAACTACGCATATCATTCAAATTTATTGCATCAATTTTCTTAACGGTTTCTTCCAAAGTTGGAACCCGATCCCATATTGAGATCATTCGAGCAAGTCGCTCAGCACGTGAAGACGCGCTTTCAAGCCCCATTAGCAAGCCAGCTTTCATTTGAGCGCGTGCGCGATCCAACTCAGACTGACTGAAATTATCCGCAGCTCTTTTTAGCTCATCGAAAGTTAGTTCACTTAATTCCTTCAACCTTTCCTCACTGGTGCCTGCATATATTAAAGTGCTACCACCGTCACGATACGCTACTGACTGAGCAAAGATAGAATAACACAAACCGCGCTTTTCGCGTATTTCTTGGAAGAGACGGGAGGACATTCCTCCCCCTAGTGCTACACTATAAATCTGGGCCGCATAAATTTCGTCATCCACGTAACTAGGTCCGTCAAAGGCTAAGGCCATATGAGCTTGTTCTAATTCCTTCTCTCTTCTAAACTCTCCACCCTCAAAATTAATTGGATCCGTCGAATATTTAATTTTACTTGATTTTAAACTGCCGAATTGTTCTTTAGCCAAAGAGACAATTTCCTCATGCTTAACTCCACCAGCAGCAGCTAAAATTAACCTGTCCGGGGAGTAATTTTCTGACACAAAGTCCGAAAGATCTCTCCTATCAAACTTTCTGACTTTTTCTGCCGGACCTAAAATTGTTCGTCCCATTGGTTGATCGGGATATGCTGTTTCCTGCAACCAATCGAAAATTATATCATCAGGAGTATCTAATGATTGACCAATTTCCTGCAAAATTACATTACGTTCAACTTCGATTTCTTTTTTATCAAAAATTGAATTCTTCAAAATATCCGCCAAAATATCAATTGCTAATGGTATATTTTCTTTTAACAACCTAACATAATAAGCGGTCACTTCCCTTGATGTGTAAGCATTTATGTATCCACCTACGTCTTCAATTGCTTCAGCAATATCTAGAGCGGATCTCTTGGAAGTTCCCTTGAATGCCATATGTTCTAAAAAGTGAGCAATGCCATTTTGTTCTAAGCGCTCATGTCGGCCACCAGCATCAACCCAAACCCCAACCGAAGCTGACTGCAAACCTGGCATATGCTCAGTGACAATACGAAATCCATTTTCTAATTTTTCTGTTTGGACTGTCAAATTATATCCTGTCTTTAATAAATCTTTTTAATTCACCCGGATCATTTGCAACTTTAGAAATCCTTTCAGATCTATCAAAAAGATCACTCATCCTATCTGGAAGACTTGGATTTACGTCAGAAGCATTCTTAACTGCTGCCGGGAATTTTGCAGGGTGTGCTGTTGCCAGTGTAATCATAGGCACAGCATGATCACGAAAGTCGTTTGCAACCTTAACACCAATTGCTGTATGTGGGCACAGCAGTTGGGCAGATCTACTCAAACTGCGCCCAATTGTACTAGATGTTTCAACTTCAGTAGCCATACCAGATGAATAATGTTGCGATAAAGCGCTTAAAGCAGCATTTGTAATATCGAAACCACCATTCTGCTTCAATTGGTCCATAAGCTTTGCAATTTCATTTGCATCTAGAGCATACGCATAAAATAGAGCACGTTCGAAGTTTGAACTGATTTGTATGTCCATTGATGGGCTAATTGAGGCTGCAACTTCAGTTGTGTGATATCCATTACCACTCAGGCATCTGTGCAAAATATCATTTTGGTTAGTAGCCACAATCAATCTATCAATTGGTAAACCCATTTCTTTAGCAATATAACCAGCAAAAATATCACCAAAATTACCAGTTGGAACCGTAAAACTCACCTTTCGCGATGGGCCCCCTAAAGAAACCGCAGATGAAAAGTAATATACAATCTGTGCTAAAACACGGGCCCAGTTAATGGAGTTAACACCAGCAAGCTGTACTTCGTTTCTGAATTTGTGGTCATTGAACATGTCTTTTACACGAGATTGACAATCATCGAAGGTCCCATCTACTGCAATCGCATGAACATTGCTTTCTTTAGCAGTTGTCATCTGTCTACGTTGCACATCGGAAACCCGGCCATCTGGAAAAAGAATAAATACATCTACTGCATCTAAACCTTTAAACGCCTCGATAGCAGCACTACCAGTATCACCACTAGTTGCACCAATTATTGTAACTCTTTTTCCACGGCGTTTTAACGCAACTTGGAATAATTGGCCTATCAGCTGCATCGCAAAGTCTTTAAATGCAAGAGTGGGACCATGAAAAAGCTCTAATAAAAAGTGATTAGCTTCCAATTCAACAAGCGGAGCGCACGAGATATGACTGAAATCCGCATAGGCTTTTTCAATAATTTCATGTAACTCATCATCTTCGAATGCGTTACCCATGAAAGGTTTAGTTATTTTGAAAGCAATCTCTTGATAACGTAAACCCTGCAGAGACAAGATCTGGTTCTTTGTTACTTTGGGAATATACTCTGGAACATATAACCCACCATCCAAAGCCAAGCCCGTAAGCATCGCCTCTTCAAAAGTGAGCGCGGGAGCCAATCCACGGGTCGAGATATACTTCATTTTATAGCCTTTTTCGTCTTGTAGTCCAAACAAACAGACAGCTCATCAGAGCCCAGATTATGGCTAAAGAAAACCATGTAAGCGCATACTGCAAGTGATCATTTGGAATGTGCGAAGTGTCAATAGGCATTGGAGTTATATTTTTATCTTTAAGTGATGAGTCTTTAAGAATTAATAGAACAGGTTCTGTCCGTAAGAAAGATGCTATACGCTCGACGTCGCGTGCAAACCAAATATTATTTTTGAGATCAGGTGTAGGAGTAAATGTGTCTACCTCATCAGGCCAATGTAGATTCCCAACCAAAGAAATATCACGAGCCAAACTTACATCGTAAGTATTCTCAAGCCCCACAAAGCCTTGATCTACGAGCAGCCTACGCTGATTTGTTTGGAAAACACTGATTATACGATAGCCAGCTCCATAGTGCTTTCTGCTAGCCAACACTCGAATGCTTTCTCCCGTGTATTGACCAAGAATTTCTACGGATAAATATTTATGATCATCTTCATTAGGTTTAGCCGGCAAAATTACAGGAACTTCAGTAATTTTTTGATCTATCTTTTCTAAAAGATCTGTTTTCCAATGAAGCCTATCTATCTGCCACTTTCCAAGAGAGAGCAAACAAGCTGTGCCAGCAAAACCAATAAAAACTATAAACCAAACGCGTGTCATTGGACCAGCGCTTTAAACATCAAATGCATTAGTAACAAGTATTGAATATGCTAACTATTATAGCTCTTATTGGTACATGGGCGTAAATATCATCCACCCCATACATAAACAGCTGCAAACAAGAATAGCCAAACTACGTCCACAAAATGCCAATACCAAGCCGCAGCCTCAAAACCAAGGTGGCTTTCAGGTGAAAAATGACCACGCATAGTCCTCAATAAACAAATAAATAAAAATATCGTACCTACGATCACATGAAATCCATGGAACCCAGTTGCCATGAAAAAATTAGCGCCATAAATATTTCCACTGAAACCAAAGGCTGCGTGACTATATTCGTAGGCTTGGAAAACAGTAAAAATAGCTCCTAGCAAGATTGCAATAATCAAACCATTTTTAATGTCTTTGCGATTATTTTCATGTACTAAAGCGTGATGTGCCCAAGTTGCAGCAGCTCCAGAACATAGTAAAATAAGTGTATTTATCAGAGGTAGATGCCATGGGTCAAAAGTTTCAATTCCGACGGGCGGCCAAACTCCATCAACCATCGGGGACTGCTCTGACATTGGATACATGGCGTGCTTAAAGAAGCTCCAGAACCATGCCGCAAAAAACATGACTTCAGACATAATAAAAAGAATAAAACCATAACGAAGTCCAATTAAAACTACGGGGGTGTGATCACCCTCTTTATTTTCGGTAACGGTATCTGCCCACCATCCAAACATGACATAAAGAACACCGACGAAGCCTATAAGAAGAAGCCAAGGACCGTTATCATGGAAAAACAACACAGCCCCAAACAGCATGACGAAGGCTGCGACTGCCCCAATAAATGGCCATAATGATGGATTTAAAATATGATAATCGTGATTTTTTACATGTGCCATAATTGTCCCTCTTTGGCTTGGCCAGTGAATTCTGTACTCAAATTTCCACCGCTAATTTTTGCTTCATCGACCGGCAGATCAATTTCATAAAATGTATAAGACAATGTAATCGTTTTAGCAAATTTAGCATCCTTATCGTTAACCAACTCTGGATCTACGTAGAATGTCACAGGCATTTGCACCCGCTCACCCGGTTGCAGGACTTGCTCTTGAAAGCAAAAACAATCAATTTTATTAAAAAACGACCCAGCATCGTAGGGGGTTACGTTATAACTGGCTGAACCTGCAACAGGCCTATTTGTAGGATTGTAAGCTTCATAAAATGCTAGAGCCGTTTCACCAATTTTAACTTTAACCTGTCGTTCCACAGGCCTGAACTCCCATGGCATATCTCGTTCCAGGGATGCATCAAACCTTACAGTTATTAACTTGTCTAAGATAATATCGGATTCAGAGTCTGAAACGTTAGTATAACCGCCGTAACCAGTCACTCGACAAAAGAGATCATATAGAGGCACTGATGCCCATGCCATTGCCCCCATGAATAAAACGATACCAAAAGCGAAGAGAGCAGTCTTCTGATTTGCTTTTTTACTCATTACTTGCTGCTCCCACGATGGCGCCAGAAACATCGCCTTCGGTAACTTTAACAACTGTTAAACCAAAAATCAGCGCAACGAAGGTTACAAGAATTATGCCTAGGCCAATATTTTTGCTCATGCGACGTTTATGTAGTTCATGCTCAGCCCCAAAATTCATAAGAACCCCCATGAGAAATTTGTACCAAGTCCCAAGTCGACGAGAATTGATCCAAATTGTAAGAAAAGGTACATTAATGAATACCTAAAAAAATTACGTTCTACTTTAAAGTTATCCGCTTCTGCTTCAGGCTCATCTCTAACCCAAATCTTGAATGCCATCGTGACGAAAATCGCGTTTAAGACGATTGCGGTTAAGAGATATACCCAACCACCTAAAGACGTACTTGACGTAAACAATGCAAACATTGCCAGTACGATTGTATAAAAAAATATGTGATTTCTGGTAGACCGCCGACCGTGCGTAACTGTAAGCATGGGAACGCGTGCAATTTCGTAATCACCACGCATAAAAAGCGCTAGAGCCCAGAAATGTGGTGGGGTCCATAGAAATATTAACGAAAACATTAAAACGCTTTCCATCGATATTCCGGAAGTAGCAACGGCCCAACCAATCATAGGTGGAAAGGCACCAGCGGCGCCACCAATGACAATATTCTGTGGCGTCCATCTTTTCAGCCACATTGTGTAAATGACCACGTAAAAGAAAATCGTAAACAATAAAAATAATGCAGCAAACCAGTTTGCTGCTAATCCCAACATTACAACAGATATACCAGCCAATGCAAAACCAAATGCTTTTGCTTCATCACTTGTAATTTTTCCAGAGGGAATTGGGCGATTTCTCGTACGGCGCATCAAACTGTCTAGATCGGACTCATACCACATATTTAACGCACCAGAGGCTCCGCCACCAAGCGCAATAAAGATAATGGAAACGAATATTGTAAACGGATGCAAATCAACCGGCGCCGCAATAATCCCCACTAAAGCCGTAAAGACAACTAGTATCATCACTCTCGGTTTAAGGAGAGCAAAGTAATCGCCAATATTTGGTTCGTAATTTATTTCAGCTTTTACGAGAGTCGTATCACTCATGATAATTTTTAAAACCCAATAAAGTTACAAATCCGACCTTCAAGCTTGGTTGAACTGCGGAAATTCAATTGGCCAATGCTAACTCAATCTTACTATCAATCTCTTCCAAACCAGCAAATTCTTCAATTGCACCGGATAACCAAGCTTCATAATTTTCTTGGCTTACTACTTTCACAGTAATTGGCATGTATGCGTGATCCTTCCCACAAAGCTCAGAACACTGACCAAAATAAACGCCCTCTTTTTCAGCCTTGAACCATAACTGCCCTAATCGGCCAGGAACTGCATCTTGCTTGACACCAAAAGCTGGAATGGTCCAACTGTGAATAACGTCAGCGCCGGTTACTTGCATTACAACCACTTTGTCTACAGGAACTACGACAGCAGTATCGGTGGCTAATAAAAACTCATCTTTTGAATAGCCAGCTTCTATTAGCTCCTCTTCCACCTCGGGTGTAAGAACTTTGCCGTCACCAATCAGCATACTATCAAATCCAAAACCATGATCTGTATACTCGTATCCCCAGTACCACTGGTAGCCTGTAACCTTTATGTTAATATCACCATCTGGGATCACCTGTTGCTTAAAAAGCACCGGAATAGAGAATGCGCCAATAAAAACAAGAATGACTATCGGCACCACCGTCCAAGCCACTTCAACTGGTGTATTGTGCGTGAATGAGGAAGGCTCAGGATTGGCTTTACGATTAAACTTGAAAATTACATAGCCTAACAGAAAAACTACAAAAAGACTTATGGCAGTGATAATGATTAAAAGCATACCATCTAGCCATTGAAGGTCTCGTGCTAACTCTGTAACAGCTGGCTGGAAGCCGGTACCTGATGGCGTTGGCACCCCAATTAACTCCAAGTTTTCTTGCGCGTTGGCAGAAGCTCCAAGCAGAGTGGCTGCTGCACTATATTTGATAATATTCTGTCCCATAATATAACCTAAGTAAGTAGTGTAGTTGGCTGTTGTCTTATTACAGTGTAAAACCATATTCTAACGGATAGTTAAAGAAGAAAACTTGCGTCAAAGAGACGCTTTCTATCATTTTGGCCAAATTTGGAAAAAAATCGGATAAAAAAATGCGAAACGAAATATTTCAGCCCTTCGAAGAGACCTTGGACGAGACCAAAACCCAGAAATTTTTGGCTGACACACTTAAATCCGCTGACGATGGTGAATTATTTTTCGAAGAGAAGCGTTCCGAGTCGCTTGTGTTAGATGATCAAAGGTTGAAGTCTGCTAATCTAGACGCTGCAAAAGGTTTTGGCCTACGCGCTGTAAAGGGTGAGACAACTGCTTATGCTCACTCAACGGATATAAGTGAAAAAGCATTAAAAAGGGCTGCAGAGACTGTTAAGCTACTAAATTCAAATGGGACTCCACAGGTTAATCAACCTCCTTCAAACTTAATAACCAAACTCTACCACGATATAGACCCAATTATTGAGGCACCATTTTCATCAAAAGTGGATTTACTTAAGGAAATTGATGAGTATGCCCGAAACTTAGATCGAAGAGTTGTTCAAGTTTCAGCATCAATTTCAGCTTCGGTTCAAAATATATTAATCATGCGGCATGATTGTGATCTCAAACGAGATACAAGACCCTTAACAAGATTAAACATTTCTATCAGTGTTGAAGAACTAGGACGCCGTGAAACCGGTAGTGCCGGTGGCGGAGGTAGATACGCGCTTTCCCTAATCACTGCCCCAGAAATTTGGCAAGGTTTTGTTAAAGAAGCCTTGAGAGTTGCAATTTTAAATTTAAACGCAGAACCAGCTCCAGCAGGGGTTATGGATGTAGTACTAGGACCAGGGTGGCCTGGAATTTTACTGCATGAGGCAGTTGGTCATGGTTTAGAAGGCGACTTTAACAGGAAAAACACCAGTGCTTTTTCAAACTTAATGGGGAAACGAGTTGCGGCAAAAGGTGTTACAGTTTTGGATGATGGTACAATCCCTGATCGAAGAGGTTCTATCTCTTTTGATGATGAAGGAACTCCAAGCGCAAAAAATACCCTGATCGATGATGGGATACTAGTGGGTTATATGCAAGACAGACAAAACGCTCGCCTAATGGGCACATCATCTACCGGAAACGGGAGAAGACAGAGTTATGCGCATCCTCCAATGCCTCGAATGACAAACACATACATGCTCAATGGCACAGAAAATGTAAACAATATGCTATCTTCATTAAAAAATGGGATATATGCCGTTGGGTTTGGCGGAGGACAGGTTGATATAACTAATGGTAAATTTGTTTTCTCATGCACTGAAGCATACAAGGTTAAAGATGGTAAAGTTGGTCCTCCCGTAAAGGGTGCAACTCTTATAGGAGATGGTGCTTCAGCTCTTAAGGAAATTCGCGCGATCGGCGATGACATGTCGTTAGATCCAGGTATGGGTACGTGCGGAAAAGCGGGACAATGGGTCCCTGTAGGGGTTGGTCAACCATCACTGTTGATAGGGGGCTTAACTGTCGGTGGATCTCAAACTTAAATAAAAAAATAATTTAAATTTGATCAACTTAGAGAATTATTTTTTTATTAAGGATCTATCACGTATGGGTTTGTAGTTTTTGCAATAGGAAATCAAATATTTTTGATTAAAGTTCAGACAACGGATTGACAACACCCAGTTAGTCAATTCATTAAACGCCGCAATAAACTGTTCGTCGAGTCGGAAGGAAACATAATGCCTGTAGTTGTTGTGGAGTCTCCAGCTAAAGCAAAGACGATCAATAAATATTTGGGGACAGATTATAGCGTATTTGCATCATATGGTCATGTAAGAGACCTACCCCCAAAAGATGGATCAGTTGACCCGAAAAACAACTTTGAGATGTTATGGGAGGTATCTACTGATAGTAAAAAACACATCAAAGCAATATCAGATGCCTTGAAGAAAGATAATACTCTTATCCTGGCAACTGACCCAGATCGCGAAGGCGAGGCGATAAGTTGGCATTTAGAGGAGGCACTTCGTAAAAGACGTGCAATCAATGGAAACACGCAAATTCAACGCGTCGTGTTCAATGCAATCACAAAATCAGCTGTTTCAGAAGCTATGAAAGCTCCAAGAGAAATAGATTCGCCGCTTGTAGAAGCCTATCTCGCGAGGAGAGCTTTGGACTATTTAGTAGGTTTTAATTTGAGCCCAGTGCTGTGGCGGAAATTACCTGGGGCGCGATCTGCGGGACGCGTCCAATCAGTATGCTTAAGATTAATTGTAGAAAGAGAGATGGATATTGAGGCATTTAACGCTCAAGAATACTGGAGTGTTCATGCATCTTTAAAATCCCCAAGAGGGCAGATTTTTGATGCCCGCCTCGTTAACTTAGCCGGTGATAAGTTAGAAAAATTTGATTTACATAATGAAACGCAGGCCGAATTGGCTGTTGCAGCAGTTGAAAGCCGTAACCTTCAAGTTAAGAGTGTAGAAGCAAATGCAGCAAATAGAAATCCTTATGCACCATTTATGACGTCGACCCTTCAGCAGGAGGCAAGTCGTAAATTTGGCATGGGGGCTAGGCAAACAATGAGTGTAGCGCAACGTCTCTATGAGGCAGGCCACATTACTTATATGCGAACTGATGGTATCGATATGGCACCAGAAGCCGTTATGGCAACTCGAGAAGAAATTCAAAGGCGTTACGGAAATAATTACGTCCCCAAAAGCCCACGTATGTATAAGAATAAAGCAAAAAACGCTCAAGAGGCTCATGAGTGTATACGGCCCACTGATATTTCTAAAGACGCCTCAAACGCAAAAATAAATGATGTAGATCAAAAGAAATTATACGATCTTATTTGGAAAAGAACGATTTCCTGTCAAATGGAAGCCGCAAAACTTGAAAGAACTACAATTGATATCACCAGCGAGGACCAGCAGATTCTTCTGAGAGCTAACGGCCAAGTGGTAATTTTTGATGGGTTCTTAAAAGTATACGAGGAAGGTCGAGACGATAATGATAGCAAAGAGGACGGTAAGAGTTTGCCAAAACTCTTTCAAAATGAGCAATTGGAAAAACTAGGCGTAAACAAGGATCAACACTTCACACAGCCTCCACCTCGATACACCGAAGCAACTCTTGTAAAAAAAATGGAAGAGTTGGGCATAGGTCGACCATCCACATACGCCTCTATTGTAACAACAATTCAAGAACGAGAGTATGTACGTAAAGAAAAAAACCGTCTTTCGCCGGAGGATAAAGGCCGGATTGTAACAATCTTTTTATTAAACTTTTTCAAAAAATATATAGAATACGATTTTACTGCAGGTCTTGAAGAAAAACTTGACATAATCAGTGCTGGTAAACTTGAATACACAAATGTTTTAAAAGACTTTTGGCAGGACTTTTCTTCGGCGATATCAGAAACTTCAGAACTTCGTATTACTCAAGTTTTGGATGTTTTGGATGAGGCTCTATCACCGCAGCTCTATCCGCCACGAAGCGACGGATCAGACCCCCGATTATGTCCAAAATGCAAGAGCGGCAAGCTGCATCTCAAATCTTCAAAAACAGGAGGGTTTGTCGGTTGTGGCAACTATCCAGAATGTAATTTCACTAGGCCAATTTCTGGGGATAATGGCGATAATGCAGATCGTACTTTGGGCGAAGACCAAGGGGATATTATTCAATTAAAATCTGGACGCTTTGGTCGCTACATTCAACGCGGCGAGGTCACCAGCGAAAATCCCAAACCTCAGCGAGCTAGCTTACCTAAAGGCTGGGAGGCATCAGAGATGGATCTTCATAAAGCCCTTCAATTATTAGGGCTGCCAAGGGAAATCGGGAAGCACCCCGACGATGCTGAAATAGTGGAAGCCGGTATTGGACGGTATGGACCATTTGTTAAGCATGGACGGCTGTATGCCAATCTCAAAGAGGTCGATGAAGTGTTTACAATCGGCATGAATCGAGCCGTCGAAGTTTTGGCACTTAAAGCAAGTAACGGTGGGCGTAGATCAGCAGTCTCAAAACCTATTAAAGAATTGGGAGAACATCCAGATGAAGGTGGTCCAGTAAATGTTATGGATGGAAAATATGGCCCATATGTGAAGTGGGGAAAAATAAATGCAACACTTCCAAAAGACATAGAGCCAACAAGCGTGGACCTTGAAACTGCCGTGAGGTTAATTTCCGAGAAAAGTAAAAAAGGACCTACGAAAAAGAAAAAGCGAAAAAAGTAAGTAATATCTCACTTACTCAAAAGTATGTCCGCTACTCAATAACACACAGTAAAACGATTACTTATATTAACATCTTTTGACAAAGCTGGTTTGAACTCTAGTTCGCAACAAAAGTGGAAGATGACATCGTTTAGTCTAAAATAGCTAGGCCAAAGTGCATATACCTGACAAAATTTCAAAATGGATACGAGCCAAAAATTGGACGTTACATGAACATCAAATAAGGATGTTCAAAAGTTCTGAATGCTCATCTCAATTATTAATAGCTCCAACGGGTTCAGGTAAAACGCTCGCAGGTTTTCTACCAACAATAGCTGATCTTTATCTAAACCCATCTCAAAAATTACATACTCTGTATATTTCTCCACTTAAAGCATTGGCTTCAGATATAAAAAGGAATTTAGAAACACCAATAAAGGAGTTAGAGCTTAAGATCAGCGTGGAAGATAGAACAGGAGACACAAAACAGTCTATTAAAAAAAAACAAAGGGTAATCCCTCCCAACATACTTCTCACTACGCCAGAAAGTTTGGCTCTTCTGATGTCATATCCGGAAGCGCCATCTATATTTTCAAGTTTGAAACGAATTATAGTAGATGAAATCCACGCAATTACTGAAAGTAAAAGAGGAGATCAGTTATTTCTAGCAATCTCTAACATACGTAAATACTGTCTTGACGCTAAGATAATTGGATTATCGGCCACTGTTAATGATCCTTCTTTAATTGCAGGTTGGCTTGCTCCAACAAATGATTGCGACATTATTCTTTCTGACCCAGGACTGGTTCCAGAAATTTCAATTCTTGCAACCTCAGAACCTCCACCATGGGCTGGAGCCGGTGGATTATATTCAATCCCAGAAATTATAACTGAAATTGAGACACACAAAACAACCTTAATTTTTCACAATACCCGAGCTCAAGCGGAAATATTTTTTCATAATCTGTGGCTGGCAAATAGCAAAAATTTGCCAATTGCGATACACCACGGGAGTTTAGACAAAGAGCAAAGAAATCATGTTGAAACTGCGATGGTTCGAGGGGAGCTACGGGCAGTGGTTTGTACGGGAAGTCTTGATCTTGGTATTGATTGGGGATCAGTAGATTTGGTAATACAAATAGGCGCTCCAAGGCAAGTAAAGCGATTGATACAACGCATCGGTAGAGCAAATCATAGCCGCAGTGGGGCTAGTAAGGGTCTTATTGTCCCTGCCAATCGCTTAGAAGTACTCGAGTGTTTCATGGCCCTTGATGCCATTTATGAGAACAAACTGGATAGCGAGTTACAAACTCAAATTCCACTAGATGTGATTTGCCAACATTTATTATTAGTCGCGTGCGCAGGGCCATTCATGCCGCTAGATATATTTAATGAAATAAGGACCATTGAGAAATATAAAAATTTTAACCGTGAAGATTTCGATCAATGTCTAGATTTTTGTATAAGTGGAGGATACGCACTAAAAAAGTATAACCAGTGGCACAGGCTTATTCAGACCAGTAATGGCGCTGTAAAACTTAGAGATCCACGCATAGCCAACCGTTTAAGAATGAATGCGGGAACCATTCAGGACAGCGATACATTAAAAGTTAGATACAAGTCTAAGCGCGGCAAATCAAAAGGCTCAACTATCGGAGAAGTAGAAGAAGCGTTTGCTGTTTCTCTTACCCCAGGCGATACCTTTTTGATTGGCGGTAGGATTGTAAAATTTGAATCACTTCGAGAAATGGTCGTTGAGGTCTCGCCGAGGCCTGAAAAGAAACCCAAGATTGCCGTATTTAGCGGAACTAAATTTTCCACATCAACGTTATTATGTGATAGAATTCTGAGAACTTTGGAAGAGAAACGCTGGGATAATTTACCCGAGTATCTCTGCCGATGGCTTGAACACCAAGCCTCGTTTTCAGAGTTACCACAATCCAATAGCGTACTAATTGAAACTTTTCCAAGAAATAAACTTAACTATACCTGCGTCTACGGATTTGCGGGTAGAAATGCTCAGCAAACCCTTGGTTTGTTACTAACAAAGCGTATGGAAGAACTAGGGTTAAACCCAGTAGGTTTTGTAGCAAATGACTACACCACTTTGGTGTGGGGTTTAACGAAGGTAGTTGAACCAAAGAAACTGCTCCAAGGAGAAAATATTTTAAGAGGTTTAGACCTTTGGCTTTCTAATAATGCGGTTATGAAGAGAACATTTCGCGCCGTTGCAACAGTAGCTGGGTTAATAGAGCGTAATTTACCCGGCGTCAAAAAGTCAGGCCGCCAAGCCACTTTTTCATCGGATATTTTGTATGATACTCTATTAAAATATGATCCAAACCATCTGCTCCTCAAAGCAACTAAGATAGAGGCAATGCAAGGATTGGTTGATTTTGGAAGAATCGAAAATATGCTTGAAAAAACCAAAAACCATATAACTCACGTTGATTTGAAGAGACCATCTCCATTTTCAGCACCACTCCTTTTAGAAGCTGGTAGAATACCAATCCATGGCAGCGCAATTGAGCTGATGCTAGACTCTGAAATTAATTCGCTTATTTCTGATGCTGGATTAGAATATTAGAAGCATTAAGTTAGATCACGTTTTATTAGAAATGAACTCGTACGATTTTTATCTGTCAGGTGAAAAGCTATCAGCACTTAGCTCTGGTGGTCTTTATTGGAGTGACAAGAAAATACTCTGCGTATCTGATTTACATTTTGGTAAAACACACCGACTCAACCGCACCGGTGCTGGAGCATTACCCCCTTATGAAAACATTGATACTCTTAAAAGATTACAGGCAGACATTTGTGCGACGAATCCAAGTTGTGTAATTTGTCTTGGTGATAGTTTTGATGATCGGATAGCCGAGCAAAGCTTCAATAACGCCGAAACGCATTTACTAAAGATCTTGCAGAAGGATAGAGATTGGATATGGATATCTGGTAATCATGATCCTTATCCGTCCCTTCAATTTGGAGAAAGTATAAGTTCTTTCTCAAAATCACCTATTACTTTCCGTCATATAGCATTAAAAGGTGAAATTGGTGAAATTTCAGGCCACTATCATCCAAAAATCTCTATAAATTTATCGAATGCTCAAATAACTCGGGCCTGCTTCATAGCAGACCAAAAACGAGTGATAATGCCTGCCTATGGAACCTATACAGGAGGGCTAAGTGTACGATCTGACGAAATAAAAGTACTTTTTGAAAATGACGCAACAGTAATGCTTACGGGAAATAAAATAAGGACAGTTCCTTATTCCTCATGTTTTTAATTGAATTTACAGCTGGGCGTTGGAATCTAGCACTTCAGCCATTAAATCATTTGAACCTTTCTCAATGGTTTCTTCAAGTTTCGATAAGAAGGTTTCTCGATCTAACCCTGGCATTATTGGCGGTAAAAATTCTATTGTCGCTGTACCGGGTTTTTTAAAAATACCCAGCCGTCCCCAAAATAGGCCCACATTGCAGGCAACTGGCATGCATGGCTGTCCTAGTTCTTCATAAAGAGCAGCTGCTCCTACTTTGTAAGGAACTTTATCTCCAGGTACCACACGCGTCCCTTGCGGGTAAATAATTAATTGACCGGGAGTAGCATTGCCATCTTGGACTGCTGATAGCATCGTTTTTATTGCTTCGCTACGCTTACCACGCTTAACCGGAATACAGCCAATTCGTCGTGCATAAAAACCGATTATAGGCATGAATGTTAACGATGACTTCATAATAAATTTTGGTTTGGGCGTTTTTGATACTATCATTATAACGTCTAAAAAACTCTGATGTTTTGCAGCAATCAGCATTTCACCCGATGGCGGTTCTCCTCTAATCTCAGTCTTCAACCCGATTATCCAAGAAGCCGACCAAGTTACATAATTACAAAAAAAACGTACCACTAAATAAGCATAGTCAGTCCTAAGAAACGAAATTGGGGCACCAAAAAAAGCAATGACTGTCATGGCAAGATACATCTGCAGGGCAAAAATTAGAGAACGAATCCATTGAATTATGAACAGCATTACACAAGCCTTTTAAGAGAAGTTTTTACTGCCATTCTTGTTGCGAAAATAGATATAATTACAAATATAAGCGGAACCGTCCCAAGCCATATCTTATCAATTAAATCAAGATTAACTTCATCTAATATTCCTAAATTTTCACTAAAGTCCGGCATTAGGACCAATACAATGCCGGCACAAAATGTTCCTAAAATTGATCCAACAAAAACTCGAAAGGTAAATTTTCGAACAAAAGCTGTTACGATAAATGCATCAAAAGCACCAACAAGCCGAAGGACCCTGAGCACTTTTATATTTGCAGATAATGCCGCGTTTGCCGCCATGCTAACCATTGCTAATGACGATAAAACGAGTAATGCAACTGTGAACATTCCAAGTTGACTAATTAACGTCGCAACAACTTCAACAGGCTGCCTCCATTGCGAATGGTTATCTAGAGTCGCCGACGGAAGTTCTGCGCTAAGACGTAATCTAAGACCCTCATAATCAACACCTACGTCAGTTTCTTGTATTTCAATTAACGCCGGCATTTCAATTGCTTCCAACGGAAAATCAAAACCAAGCCACGGTTCTAGTAATTTTTTCTTATCTTGAAGTCCAACAAGACGTGCCGACCCAACACCCTTTGTTTGATCCAGGATAGCTAGCGCTATACTAGTTTGTTTTTCTAATAGATCGGTTGGCGCAGACAATCGTATAGAAGAGGCACTTTTTAGTGAGTCCCCCCACCTATTGGATAGTTCGGCGCATATTAGCGAGAAGGCTAATCCTATAACGGCTACAAAGCTCATTGCCCCAGCCGTAAAAGTTGTTAGCCAAACCGTAAAACCCGTATTTGGAACGACTTGTATGTGATCAGGACTAGCCAAGAGTGATTTCCAAAAATTCAACATAAAGGACACTACAGATCAGCTCCTGCCTGGCTTAATTTTAAATCTGAAATTCTTAAAGTCCTAGCCGTCACATGAGACTTAGCCAGCCTAATTAAAGAAAGGTCATGTGTAGAAATGAAAATTGTTTTACCCATTTTATTTAATTCGATCATAAGTGTTAAAAGCCTCTGCGACATCTCCCAATCTACATTTCCAGTTGGCTCATCAGCCAATATTATCTCCGGTGACATAATTACGGCTCTCGCGAGTGCTAATCTTTGTCGTTCACCTCCAGATAATTCCTGCGGTTTCACATTAGACTTTGAGTCCAGACCAACCCACTTCATTAATTCCAAAACATTTGCACGTTCTTTAGTATTATCCATACCAGCAACCGTTAAAGGCAACGCAATATTTTCTTCAATACTCAAATGATCTAAGAATTCACAATTCTGATGTACTATTCCTAAGCGTCTTCTCATCTGCGAAAGTTCATAATTACTCATATTTCTAGTCTCTTGGCCAAAGACACTTATATTACCCACTTCCGGAATAAGGGCGCCAGCGCAAAGATTAATGAACGTAGTTTTCCCAGACCCAGATGGACCAGTTAAGAAGTAGAAGGAGCCGGGAGCTACACTTAATGACACTTCAGAAAAAACTGAATTACCGCCGTAAGAATAGCTAACCTTCGATATTTCTAGCAAAACCGTTCCAAAAATCTAAAAGATGAAAATATTATAACCCAAACCTAGCACTTTTCCCTATGCTATGGAAAACAATATATGCAATAAGTAATTTATTATTTCTATAAAACCGAGCAACAAAGCTTATGTTAATCAAGTGCCCAAATTGCAACGCCCAGTACGAAGTTCCAAATGATATAATACCTGCGACAGGAAGAGATGTTCAGTGCTCGAACTGCTCTAAAACTTGGTTTGTAACCGGTCTTTCTGGCAAAAAAACTGTCAAAGATAAAATCTCTAATTACGAAGGTCCAGAGAGCAGCGGTTTACCCAAATTTGAAACAACTGAAAGTTTTCTTAAAGATAAATCTACTAAGGATATCGATGCAGATGTCTTGGAAATTCTAAGAGATGAGGCCGATCTTGAGATACGAACACGAGAGGCAGATCGCAATGAAAACAGTGCTGCGCAAAAGCCATTAAGTAAAAGAGCCATTAAAAATAGTACTAAATACAATCGCAAAGCACACGATAAGATATTGCCAAATAATATCGAAATAGGAACTACCTTAGAGGAAACCTTAGCGCCAAACTCTCCAGATGAAGTCTCGGAAAAATCTAAAACCAAATCGGGTAAAGTTGGATTTTTTATCGGTTTGGCAATAATTGGTGTTTGTTGGGCAGCGTTTACCTATGAAGACTTAATCACTCAATCTGTGCCACAAGCCGCAGTATATATGGAAATTTACAAAAACTATGTAGATTACCTAATAGCAATAAGAGAGGGTATACTGGAGAATTTACTAGAGCCAATCACAAATTAAAAATGCGTGCAAAATAGCTGCTCATTTCAACCAGATAGGTATTTTGTCTCGAGCTATAATTTCCTCCAAGGCCGGCCTCTCCCGTACAACTGAATATTCATGATTATTTGTTAAAACTTCTGGCACCAAAGGTCTAGTATTATACTCACTGGCCATTGCAGCCCCGTATGCTCCAGCAGAACGAAAAGCCACAAGATCGCCCGAGCTACATTTTTTCATGGTACGGGATTTAGCAAAAGTGTCCCCAGTCTCGCAAACTGGACCAACTACATCATAAATCGCGTTCTCTTGGTTTGAAGAAGATTTTTTGACTGGAACTATATCATGATATGCTTCGTAGAGAGCTGGACGTAATAAATCATTCATTGCTGCATCCAAAATCAAAAATTCCCTGTCGTGACCTTTTTTAACGTAAATTACCTCTGAAACTAGCAAACCAGCGTTACCGACCAATAGTCTTCCAGGCTCGATTTCTATTTCACAATTTAGATGGCCTAATACTCTTTTAACCATTTCACCATATTCTTTTGGTGTTGGAGGGCTGCCATCTTCCAATCCATATGGAATACCCAAACCACCACCCAAATCAAGTCGTTTGATTTCATGCCCATCAGACCTCAAGACGTCAGTGAGATCAGCGATTTTCGTATATGCTTTCTCAAAAGGTAAAAGTTGAGTAAGTTGACTACCTATGTGGAGATCTATTCCCACAACCTGTATACCGGGTAGTGAAGCAGCTCTTGCATAAACTTCTCTTGCCCTTGATATTGGTATTCCAAATTTGTTCTCGGCCTTACCTGTGGCAATTTTTTCGTGAGTTTTGGCGTCAACGTCTGGATTTACTCTTATACTTATTGGCGCTACTCGGTTCATATCATGAGCTATGCCTGATAATACTAATAGTTCCTCCTCAGACTCAACATTGAACTGTCGCACCCCCTCATGCAGGGCGAGTTTCATCTCAGCACCAGTTTTTCCAACTCCCGAAAAAACGATACGGCTTCCGTCTACACCAGCGTCTCTGGCTCGTTTATATTCACCACCAGAAACAACGTCCATTCCAGCACCAAATTTTGCCAATGTTTTTAAAATAGCCTGATTTGAGGCAGCCTTAACAGCATAACATATCAAGTGATCAACATCACTAAGAGCGCTTTCAAATAGATCAAAATGTCTACGCAGGGTTGCAGTAGAGTAAATATAAAATGGTGTCCCTACTTCTTTCGCAATCTCTTGTATTGAGACTTCTTCGGCATGAAGAATGCCCTCCTTATAAGAAAAATGATCCATTTAAAAACACCTAATTAAAAGCTTGGGAAATAATTCCGATACATATTGTAGACAATTCTGGAAAATGTAAATGAGGTCAGAGTATATAATAATAACTAATAATCTTTTACTAGGCCTCAGTCAGTCAACTCTAAGGATTTAGGTGTCGGGGCTCCATCGATACCACACCCGTTTAAGGCAACTGAAAAAACTATAATCAATATAAATTTCATAACTCCAAGGTCTTTCTCCAACGGGCAATCTGACTTCTTACTTGAGACGGGGCCGTCCCTCCATATGAGGCCCTTGAGGCAACCGAGTTTTGTACTGAAAGAACAGAATAGATATCTTCAGTAATTCTATCATCTACCTCTCGCATTACAGCTAAATCCAGATCACACAGATCACATTTTTTTACTTCTGCTCTTTGCACTATTTGGCCAGTGATATGATGTGCTTCTCTAAACGGCAAATTCAATTTTTGAACCAGCCAGTCTGCCAAATCTGTTGCAGTAGAAAATCCAAAATGTGCTGCTGCCTCCATATTTTCCTTATTTGCTTTGAGATCTTTAATCATCCCACTCATGGCTGCTAGAGCAACCATCAAATTATCGGCGGCATCAAATACCTGCTCCTTATCCTCTTGCATGTCTTTTGAGTAAGCCAAAGGAAGTCCTTTCATTACAATCATAAGAGCTACATTTGCACCAAAAATTCTACCGATTTTGGCTCTTATCAATTCTGCAGCATCAGGATTTTTCTTTTGAGGCATTATTGATGAACCAGTTGAAAAACGATCGGAAAGTGAAATTAATTTAAATTGCGCTGACGACCAAATTACCAATTCCTCGGCCAATCGACTTAAATGCATAGCACAAATCGACGAAACTGACAAAAATTCTAGTGCAAAATCTCTGTCACTCACTGCATCCAAAGAATTTGCTGAAGGAGCTTTAAAATTTAAGGCTGACGATGTTGTTTCGCGGTTTATTGGAAATGACGTCCCAGCTAGGGCAGCAGAACCCAACGGACATTCGTTCATCCGATCTCTAGCATCCGTGAATCTTGACAGATCTCTACTGAACATTTCTACATAAGCCATCATATGATGGCCCCATGTCACCGGTTGTGCCATTTGTAAATGAGTAAACCCCGGCATTACCCAATCAGCTCCCAATTCGGCCTGATTTAAGAGAGCTTCTATTAACGACTTGATTAACTTCTGTGAAAAATCAATTTGATCACGAACCCATAATCGAAAATCAGTTGCAACTTGATCATTTCGAGACCGAGCGGTGTGAAGCCTTCCCGCTGGGTCTCCAATTATTTCTTTAAGGCGCGCCTCAACATTCATATGAATGTCCTCGAGAGCTCTATCAAAAACAAATTCATTTTTTTTGATCTGTAAACTAATTTGATCAAGCCCACCAACTATAGATTTATAGTCTTCTTCACTAATTATGCCTTGGTCTGAAAGCATTTTAGCATGAACTTTAGAAGCTAATATATCGTGCTCTGCTAATCGCTTGTCAAAGTCGATTGAAGCATTAATTTCCTCCATAAGGGTATCCTGTCCGCCGGCAAATCTACCGCCCCACATTAGGTTAGCTTTTTCTTGCGTCATTAATGAACCTTTCGGAGTCTATATGAACAAAATTCAATATGCTGTTCTTTACACCTCATTTTTATTGATCGCAAATGTCCTTTCTGCAAATGAAACAAAATTTGGTGAACTCAATAATCTTAAATTTGGTGATATGAAAAAAATGGCACTATCAAATAACGTTTTTAGTGCACCAAATACCGTTTTTTTTGACCAAGATGGAAAAGAAATAACACTAAAACAATTTCAGGGGCGCGTAACCCTCGTAAACTTTTGGGCAACATGGTGCGCACCTTGTCGCGAAGAAATGCCAAGCCTTGAAACTCTGTCAAACCAGCTTAGCGGTGATGCTTTTCAAATTCTCACAATCGCAACAATGCGCAGTAGCAGCGAAGCGATAGATAATTTCTTTGATGATAACAACATTATTAATCTTCCAAAATTCCGGGATCCGAAGGGCCAGCTTGCTCGCGCATCGGGTGTTGCGGCTCTTCCATTGACAATATTATTAGACAAAAACGGTTATGAGATAGGTCGTTTAATTGGCGATGCGGATTGGTCTAAGTCTGCAACAATTGATTTTATTAAAAAAGCAGTGGAAATCGACACAGCTAAGTGAATTCATGAGGTATCCTTATTTCTATTATTGGAGCACCCCGAACAATTCACGAAATTCAGTTGATGTTTTGTCTATCTTGCTCGGCTCATCAAAACCAACTACTCTGCCCTTTTCAAGCATCAAGACTTTGTCCACGTACTCAAATAGTGCAGGTCTGTGGGTGACAAATATAACTGTTTCATTTTTTAGGGTTTCCAAAAGAGCTGTCATAATTTCACGCTCATTTTCTACATCTAAAGCACTTGTCGCTTCATCAAATATATAGATAGATGCTCTTTTTAATAGACCCCGTGCTATTGCAACCCTTTGTTTCTGACCACCGGACAAATTTGAACCATTAGCACCTACCCTAGTTTGCAATCCTAATGGAAAGTCTTCTGCAAAACCGTCAACTTGGGCACTCTTTACTGCAGCTATGATTTCCCGTTCGGAAGCACTGGCAAAACCATCCTTGATATTTTCCTCGATTGTATCGTCAAATAGGAAAACATCCTGGCTTATAAAGGCGATATGATTTTTTAGTTCCATAGGTGAGATTAGTGAAATATCCGTCGAACCGATTTTGATCATGCCATCAGTGGGGCTATAGAAACCAAGAATTAAATCGACTAGCGTTGATTTGCCAGCTCCGGACTTTCCAACAATTGCGACCTTATCTCCCGGCTGTAAACTAAAACTCACCTTGTCAATCGATACCTCATCATTTTCATAACCAAACGAGACATGAGAGAAATTTACGCTTCCATTACCGCTTTGTAACGATTTATTTCCGCAGCTGACACTTTTTGGCTTAGTATCAATTAATCTGAACATAAAAAATGATTGGGTCAGCGATTTCTGTAATTCGACCCAAAGTTTCGAAATTTTAGATGCTGGCTGATAAGCTAGAAGAAACGCTGTTATAAATGCTGTAAATTCCCCTGGAGTTTTCCCATAGGTAATTGTCTGCCAGGCTGCATAAATCACAAATACACCTAGCACTAAACCACCCAGAAACTCCATTATTGGATGGGTCGCGGCGGTTACCTTGCTAATTCCAAAGATCCGATCTTCTAATGCATCTACGGAAGAATTAAATTTTTCTATAGATTTACGTTCCAAATTATAACTTTTTACAGTACGAACACCCGCTAGAGCTTCTGAACCCGCTGCAAAATAATGTCCAGATAGATCCGTTTCCTCCTTGGCAACCTTTCTAATTTTACGAGAAAGGAACGAAACCAAACCAAAGATGATGGGAATTATAACTATGGAATATAGCGTCATCAGAGCATCTTGAAGGAACATAACAACAAAGAGCGCCACGAGCGTTAGTACTTCAGTCAAAAACCGAGAGCAGATAGCTGTCACTGCTTGGCCTGCGGCCATACCGTACAATCGGATCTGCGCCATATGATCAGAGGCATGTTTTCCATTGAAAAAACTTATTTCTCTTCTGAGCGTTTTTTGAAAAGCTTCTTTTTGGTAAAAACTGGAAATGGATCGATTAAGAACCGTTTGAAGAACAGCATTACCGTAGTGAAATAGGCTTTTCGAGAATGACACAAAAATGACTATGATTGCGACTTCAATCGCTGCTCCTGCATCTTTCGCAACGAAAACATCGTTTACAATTAACTTGGTTGTATAGGCAAGCGCCGCTGTAAAAACGGAAACACCAACCATACAAACAATAGATGCAGTAATAATCTTCTTTCTTTTTGGAATAGTTTCTTTAATTAAACGCTTAGCAGTTTTTAATGCGTCATCGCCAGTTGGTGTATTAACCGATTCCATGATCTTGCCTTTAAAACTTTTAATTCAAGCGCTTGAATTCATACTCTTAAATTCAAGTAAACTAAAAGTCATTCTAAATCGACTTAATGATATAAAAACTACCGAGCTAACTATTAGCATATAAAAAATCTCTTTGGAGTATTCTCCGCTGAGTCGATAAGAAGATCTTATTTAAAATAGCGATGAATTGAAAAATATTAGGACCGTATTCCCAACTTTTTATGAGTTGACGGCAGTATTTCATACCGTTATTCCAAACTAAGGCAATCTAACCTCCTAGGTATTTTTACTAAAAAGGTTCACTTTAATCCATTTTAATTGGTATAATTGATGGAGTTTACATATTTTGGCTGATGTTACCGATATCAGTATTTACAAAGAAGCCTTAAGTCAGTTTGCAACGGGGGTAACCATAGTGACCTGTGGCTCAGAGCAAGGGCCGGTGGGAATTACTGTAAATAGTTTTACGAGTGTTTCGTTAAACCCTCCTTTGGTGCTTTGGTCTGCAGCTAAAGACTCAAAACGTCACGACTATTTTGCCAATTCAAATCATTTCGCGATACATGTCTTAAAAAAACAGCAAATCGATTTGTGTTCTGCGTTTGTTAAGCCCACCCAGGGGTTTGAAGAGATAGATTGGCAATATAATTTACGTGGGGTTCCTATTTTTAATGACTGTTTGGCATTGTTTGAGTGTTCATTTTACTCCAAACATGAAGGTGGCGATCACACAATATTTTTGGGGCGTGTCGATAGCTTCAGTATTGATAAAGGCGAGCCTCTGATTTTTCTCCAAGGGAAATACACATAGTAACATTACTGATATTTAACTGTTTAAATTTTAAAAAGTTAAATTCGAACTCAATTACCTGAATAATCTTCAGTCAATGTTATCGGTAACATTCAATAAATTTGATGCTTGCAGGACCAAAAATCAAATGTTAGCGTTTCCCCTAGCACTTAGATGCTAATAAATAGCCAATTTGTTTCTACAATATGACTGTAGGCAAAAAATTATTCTTGGGAGGGAATTTATGGCCATAAATAAAAAAATAACCACTACAGCAGTATTAGTTGCTGCTTCATTCGCTTTCGGAAGTGCAGCCAATGCCGACGTTTGCGATACGCCGTCAAAGTTAGGTGATATGGGAAGTTTTCCCGGTGAAGTCATTACCGTTCAAGGCTCACTACTGGGCACAGACCAGGAAATGTTTCTGAATACCGTAAGCTGTTTTGAAAAAGCTACTGGCGCTAAAATTCAGTACTCTGGCTCACGAGACTTCGCAGCCCTAGTTGTAGCTGACATGCGCTCAAACAACCCACCGAATATTGCGATATTTCCACAGCCAGGTCTTGCTGCAGATATGGCAGCAGAAGGTCACTTGGTCCCAATTGGAGATGAAGCAGCTGCTTGGATGAAAGATAACTATGGCGCAGGATCATCATGGGTTGATCTTGGAACATACGCCGACGCAAATGGAAATGATCACTTCTATGGTTTTGCCTTCAAAATGGATTTAAAATCTTTAGTTTGGTACTCACCTGAGCAATTTGAAGATAATGGCTATGAAATACCAGCGACGATGGAAGAACTAATCGAGCTTTCAGACCAAATGGTAGCGGATGGCAATACCCCTTGGTGTATTGGTGTGGAATCCGGCAATGCTACTGGATGGACAGCAACTGATTGGATGGAAGACATCATGTTGCGCACGACTTCAGCAGAAAATTATGACCGTTGGGTTTCAAATGACCTAGCATTCAACAGCCCAGAAGTTATCAACGCAATGGAACTTTATGGAAAGTTTTCACGAAATGATGATTATGTGGCTGGTGGGGCAGCATCAGTTGCCACGACATCTTTTGGTGATGCACCAAAAGGTTTGTTTACATCTCCACCAAGTTGCATGATGCATCGCCAAGCATCATTCATCACAGGTTTTTTCCCTGATAAAGGTGAAGAAGTAGCGCGTGGCGAAGCGGATGCTTTTTACTTCCCACCGTTTGCATCTGGTAATTTAGGTAACCCAGTTCTTGGAGCAGGCACTCTTTACACTATGGCTAAAGACTCCCCTGCAACTCGTGGCTTCTTCAAATATTTACAAGAAGCCTCTGCACACGAAGCATGGATGCAGCAGGGCGTATTCTTAACAGCCCACAAAGGGGCTGACTTATCAGCATACGCGACCCCACTTCTTAGAAAACAGGGCGAAATATTGGCAAATGCCACAACTTTCCGTTTTGATGCTTCCGATTTAATGCCTGGTGCAATCGGAGCCGGTGCGTTCTGGAGTGAGATGACAGCTTTTGCAAATGGGCAAGATGCAAATACAACGGCTGACAACATTCAGGCAGCATGGGACGCTATTAAATAATAGTATCCTTAAAACGATTCATGAGAGCACGGGGTAAACCTGTGCTCTCATTATATTTTCTAAGGTAAAACATCCAAATGCGCTCAATACAATCCGTAATATTTAGCAATAGCTTGGCTATAGTGTTGACTATTATTTGTGTATTACCAATAACGGCTGTTTTCATTTTTTCCTTAACGGCACCGGTAGACGATGCTTTTGCTAAATTTGGCCTTTGGCTTCATAATAGCTACGGATGGTCTGTTTCAACTTTCGTCACAGAGCTTAGATTTGCTAAGATTGGATTTGCCCTACGTTCCGTAGTTATCGCACTATTTATATCGTTTTTGTACTATTGGATTTCCAATTGGCTAAATTTTGGATTAGCTAAAGTTAGATCCAATAAGTCAATTGCCAAAAGATCTGTTGTTATTGAAACGATACAACCTTGGATATTCGTTGGACCAGCACTCGTACTGCTATTGCTATTTTTACTTATACCAGCGCTGACAACCTTAAAAATTTCATTCACTGAACCTGGCGGCGGCGCCTCGTTAAATAACTATGCATTCCTTTGGGATTCTGACGCTTTGGGGTACCTTCAATTTAGGTTGGCGATGAGAAATAGTTTAATGTGGCTTATTCTTGTGCCGTCGCTTTGCATAATTTTTGGCTTATTAATTGCTGTTCTAGCAGACTCCGTAAGTTGGGGTGTTGTAGCAAAAACATTTATATTTGTGCCTTTGGCTATCTCGTTCGTAGGAGCAGCTGTTATATGGAGAAATATTTTTGCTGGCGGCGGAATTGAACCTCAGCAAGCAATTAATGGAGCCACACCATCTTATCAAATCGGTCTTCTAAAAGCACTTCTAGGACACACTCCAGAATATAATGAGCCTTTATATAATCTGAAGTTTTGGGGAAACTTCTATCTGATGTGGATTATGGTTTGGATTAAGACTGGTTTTGCAATGGTAATTTTTTCTGCTGCTCTAAGAGGTGTGCCTCAGGAAACTGTCGAAGCTGCAATTATTGATGGGGCGAACCCAAGGCAACTATTTTTCCGAGTAAAATTACCACAAATTTTTTCAACAGTAGTCGTCGTTTGGACCTACCTTGTGACCGATGTATTAAAGGTTTTTGATATTCCCTATGCGTTATCGGCCAATGATGATGACAAACTATTGCTGGCCACTATGATGGAGGCAGCGATGAATACATGGTCAATTGGAGGCAACAATGTTGATAATTTGTTTGCCGCCATTGCAATTATGCTCATGCTTACCGTTATACCGCATATGATTTTTCTTGGGTGGCGAATAAGACGCGAACAAAAACAACTCGGACACTAAGGATTTACTCTGTCATGTATAGTCGCTCATTTGCCCATATTATACTTGCAATAATCTTAGTAATTTGGGTCGTACCATTTATCGCGCTTATAACCACTTCATTTAGATCTGAGGTTGCTTCTAAGACATCTGGGTTTTGGACTGCATTTACCCCTACTGAACTTGGACACCGCTTCAGTACTCATGATAAGGGACAAAAAGTAAAAATCACGGAAATGCGTGGTAATATTTTTGACCGAATTAATAAAGATGAAGAGTGGTTCAAAATATCTGGCGAGATCAACTCTATTATGTTCAAAGGTCGCGTTCCAGATCCTGAGAAGCCTGGCAAGACCAAGTTAATTAGAAAGCTTGTTCCTGTGGGCGAAGTTATGAATGTTCGGGATGGCGAGTTCGTTTTCCAAGCAAACGGTGACTTCACATGGTCATTCCCTGAGGAAGTTGCTCCCAAACCCAAAAATCTTGACGTATTTATAAATCAAGATCCTGTTTTTGGTGCAGAAGCGTATTTCGAGGTCCTATTAGATAACAAAGACGTACCAAATGCACTCATATCTTCATTTATTGTAGTGGTTCCTGCAACGATAATTCCTATAACAGTAGCTGCATTTGCAGCATATGCTTTTTCATGGATGCAATTCCCTGGACGTGACTGGTTATTTATACTCGTAGTCTCTTTGATGGTTGTCCCAACACAGTTAGCATTTCTACCTATTCTTCAGGGATTTAACGGCCTAGCATCTTGGGCAACTTCCTTAAAACAATGGATGACCGACTGTGAGGTAACAAATACCTGCCAATTCCCAACAAAATCGTTCGCTGGTTTGTGGCTTACCCATACAGGCTTTGGTCTTCCATTGGCAATATTTCTTTTACGCAACTACATCGTGGGATTGCCTCGTGAATTGCTTGAGAGCGCAAAAATCGATGGTGCCAACCATATGCAAATTTTTGTAAAAGTAGTTGTTCCTTTATCTGTGCCTGCTCTAGCATCGTTTAGTATATTTCAATTTCTATGGATCTGGAACGATTTACTCGTTGCAATGTTTGTAGGGCCAAGTGCGACAGATGATATAGTTTTTCCTATTCTGTTAGAACGGCAGTTAGGGACCTTTGGAGATCAGCTCCATCTTCTGAACGCTTCGGCTGTAATTTCTATGATTGTTCCGGTGATTGTTTTCCTAGCTATGCAAAAATATTTCATTCGCGGTTTGTTAGCCGGATCCGTTAAAGGAGGCTAGTGAATGTCTTCTTTGAAATGGTGGGAAAATGCTGTGATATACCAAATATATCCAAGATCTTTTCAAGACTCGAATGACGACGGGATAGGAGATTTAAAAGGAATTACTACCCGAATTAACTACTTGTCTGAGCTCGGAATAGACGCCATCTGGATCAGTCCATTTTTTAAATCCCCACAAAAAGACTTTGGTTATGATGTTTCAGATTATTACGATATCAGTCCAGAATATGGAACTTTAAGAGACTTCGACTTACTCATTAGCAAGGCACATGAATTAAAATTGAGGGTTATGTTAGATATCGTTCCAGCACATTGCTCCAGTGAGCATCCATGGTTTGTTGAAAGCAGATCTTCGACCACAAACCCCAAAGCAGACTGGTTCCATTGGGTTGAACCCCAAAATGATGGAAGCGCCCCCACAAACTGGCTATCATTTTTTGGTGGTCAAGCTTGGACCTGGGAACCAAGACGACAACAGTACTACTTGCACAATTTTTTACCTGACCAACCTAACTTAAATTATGCAAACCCCGAAGTTATTGAAGAATTTAACCAAATAGCCAAATTTTGGTTTGATAAAGGTGTAGATGGCTTCCGTTTAGACGCAGTGCACACAATAAATGCCGACTCTTTTCCTTATAAAAATAATCCTGCGAATCCGACATTCAAACTGGGGCCTCTTCCACAGGATCAACAACCATTTTTTCGCCAACTACATGATGCAGCACAATTAAACCAACCAGGCATTCAGGAATTTTGTGAGTCATATCGTAGGATCGCAGATTCGTATGACAATGACCGGTTTTTAATGGGAGAAGTAGATGGTGATAATGACAATGCAATGAGTGTAAGTGAGACGTTTACCGAAGCAGGAAGATTGCATGCAACTTACAATTTTGATTTGCTGGAATGGGATGGCCTTACTGTAAATGAAATAAAAGAAGCCATTTTAAAAGCGTCAAAAGTATTTAATAATACGGGAAGACTTTCGTTTGCATTTTCTAATCATGATGTCCCTCGCGTAGCTACAAGACAACTTAAAGCTTTGCATTTAAGTTCCAAAGATAGTGATAAAATGCAAATATTATTAATGAAACTCCAAATCAGCCTAATCGGTTCTAGCTGTATTTATCAGGGAGAGGAGCTGGGTTTGGAGGATGTAAAAGATATACCTAGGGAAAAGATGCAAGATCCATGGGGGATAGAGTTTGCACCTACTTTTCTTGGCAGAGACACATGTCGAACCCCTATGGTGTGGAATAAACTACTACCAAACGGTGGATTTTCTAAGGCAAATACCACTTGGCTACCAATTTCGGATAAGCATTTAGATCGGGCAGCAATCGATAGTGCACTAAATCCAAACTCAATTTACAGTGAATTGTCGAAATTTTTAAAATGGCGCAAGAAGCAGTCTGCAATGATGAATGCAAATTGCATTCTAAATATACATGGCGACGACGCGCAAATAAGTTTTGATCGTCAAAGCGATGATCAAACCCTTCACTGTAACTTCAATTTTAAAACGTTAACGGCGTCCTTTAAGGAGATTTAAATGGCACATGTAGAGTTAAAGGGTGTGACAAAGACTTTTGGGAATACAGAAGTTATTCGTGATGTTGAATTGGAAATAAACAAAGGAGAATTCGTAGTTTTCGTTGGGCCCTCCGGGTGTGGCAAGTCAACACTATTGAGATTAATATCTGGACTTGAAAAACTAAGTAGTGGTGAAATCATTATTGCAAATAAAGAAGTAATGGATCTTCCCCCGTCAGAAAGAGGCATTGCGATGGTTTTTCAGTCATACGCGCTCTATCCTCATATGAGCGTTTACCAGAATATGGCTTTTTCTCTCGATTTACAAAAGATGCCGAAGCTCGAAATTAAACAGCGAGTAGAAGAGGCTGCAAAAATTTTACAGATGGAAGATCTCCTAGAAAGGCGCCCCGCTGCACTTTCTGGTGGTCAGCGTCAACGCGTTGCAATTGGACGTGCAATAGTAAGAAACCCCGAAGTTTTCTTGTTCGATGAACCTCTTTCAAATTTAGACGCTGCTCTACGTCATGACACCCGGGTGGAAATAGCAAAATTACATCGTCAATTGGGGGCCACAACTGTATATGTTACTCACGATCAGGTAGAAGCAATGACACTTGCAGACAAAATTGTAGTCTTAAAGGATGGAGAAGTTATGCAGGTGGGCGCACCAATGGATTTATTTAATTATCCGGAAAACAAGTTTGTGGCGGGCTTTCTCGGCTCTCCAAAGATGAATTTTTTCGAATGCAAGCTGGTTTCGGAAAATGGTGCAAAAACACTAGGGAAAGTGGAATTTGATGGCCATACCTCGAACTATATCAGACTCGTTTCACGAGAAAAAGGCGCTGGTGACGCAGTACATTTAGGAATTCGACCGCAGGACCTAAAAATCAAATCTAATGGTGCTATAGCGGGTAAGGTTACATTAGTCGAACGCCTTGGCACGGAAACTGTTGTAGAACTTCTCTCACAAAACGGTTTCCCTTTTAGATTTGCTTCACCAGAAACTCTAGATTTAGAAATAGGTAGCCAAGTTTGTTTCAGTTATGACCGACAAAAGGCTCACATATTTTAGTTTTAAGTTCTTAACTACTTTCACTTATTAATTTTTGCGAAGCTGATATTATCCGCTTCTAACTATTTTTGTATATCCCGCAGCTTTTAAAAATAATTAATTATTTTAAGTTCGTGTGATACATTTTTTGTACTTGATCCATCTAATAATGATGCAATCTTTTTATAAAGCTAGGAGAAGAAACAATGTCATATGTAGCTGTCAGAGAATTCACACCCATGATTGGAAAAGATGTGGTATTAGAGGATCGCATCCTTAGGACATCGGATGTAATAGAAAAGTACGGTGCAGTTTCCAGAGTAGGTAAAGTTATTGGAGGTCACAGGGCTGGTGATTACGAGCTTTATAATTGGTATGAAACCGTGGCAGCCGGAGCCAGTGCAATGGACGGTTTCTCAAATGATCCTGACCTAAAAAAGATATTTGAGGAACGAGCCCTGACTCCCGTTGCAGAAATGCGAGGTCCCTGGCTGGGAAGAATGCTGCATAATTCAAAAAGTACTGATCCGAGAAAAATAGTGCTTGCTCGAGATTATCATATGCCACGAAAAAATATTGCTAAGGCAATGGAATTAGTACCAAACTTGCAAGCAATTTGTGATGAAAATGATGTAGAAATGGGTGTAGGAGTGCCTGTAATTGCTTCAGATCATGAAATGATGCGAATTATATACAGATTTAAAGATTTAAAACACTGGGGCAGCGCTACTGATGCAGTTATCGCTAATCCTAGTTTTTCTGAATTAGTCGATGCGGCCAATGAACTTGGAACATTAAAACACTCAAGACTAATAATGATGATAAAATAATTTGAAAATTAATTCTGTTAGAGTTTTGTTATTTATAAGGGAGAAAAAATATGCCGATCGAAGTAAAGAATTTTTCATCTGCTGCTGATGAGGCCAAAGATATGCCTAATGCACGTATGGAAGCAGTAAATGTACTGAACCAACGTGTTATGAAGTTGACATTAAGTCCAGATTGGAAATGGTCAAAAGATATAAAGCCAATAATAGGAACTGATACTTGCCAAGCGACCCACACCGGAATAATCGTAGAGGGTGCTGTACATTGCGTGTGTGATGATGGTAGCGAAGCGACCTACACGGCTGGCGATGCATATGCGATTTCACCAGGTCACGATGCATGGGTTGTCGGAGGTAAACCGGCCGTAGTTTATGAGTTTGCGGGTATGTGGGGCGAATAAAATACTTTAAAACTCTTTGACTTTATCGAAAGGCAAATTAATTTATTTTCCGTAGCCAACAGAAGCTTTAATGACTTACAACGAGGTTTCTGATGAATGTTAGTGATTATAATACAATAAAGACCGTTCTTAAAAAAACAGAGAGACAAAATAAAAGAGCGAATATAGGCATTATCGATATTGCCAAGGAAAGAGGATATATCGATAGTAGTGGGAGAGTAACGCCAGAAGGTAGAAGATTTCTCCAAAAACGAATAGAAAATTCGTCGCTCACAGTACGTGGTACTTAGTACTTGCCGATAATATATGAGTTACTTTCTTGGTCTAAACGAGACTTGTTACCTTGGTGAGTGGCCCACGACCTTCTGCTCTGTTAAGTGCAAAGCTCTTAGGTTATTTAGCTGCCATAATAACAGTATCCATTTGGGCAGCCTTCTTAGTTGGAACTCGTTTTGCGATAACCAAAAATTTTTCTGTTGAAGAAATATTAATACTCAGGCTCCTGCCAGCAGCTATAATAATGGCACCACTTATGTTGCAACTTGGTATTCTACCGCCTGGGAATAATCTAATTACTAGGCTCATTTTTGCGTTAGGTGCCAGCGCCTTGTTCCCATGGGTTTTATCAGTAGGACTTTATTACTCACCTGCGTCCAACGCAGGTGCATTGGCTCCTGGAACACTTCCTTTTTGGACAGCATTAATTGCTTATTTGATTGTTCACGAAAAACCAGAATTCTCTAGGCAAATTGGCCTGTTTATAATTTTGTTTGGGGCCTTATTGATTGGAATTTTAAAGCTTGATGCAGATATTGCCAATCTAACATGGGTTGGAAACATACTTTTTTTGCTCGGAGCTGCTCTTTGGGCAATTTATTCAGTTTTATTTCGTCAAAGTGGGATCGCTCCGCTTCATGGACTTGTAATTGGCTTGTTTTGGGGAAGTATCGTCTTTGTTCCAATTCTTTTCATTTTTGGAGAAGTAAGCTTTCAACACGCCAACCTTTCAAATATTTTCCTTATGATAGTTTTGCATAGCTTCATTGTAGGAATTCTAGCGATGCTATTATTTACCTATGCAGTAAAAATTTTAGGGGCAGCCCAAACGGCTGCTTTCGGTGCACTTACACCAATTTTATCCATGTTGGGCGGCATATTTTTGCTGGATGAAATAATTACGCCCGTAAAATTACTTGGAATCTGTCTTGTAACTTTAGGAGTTCTTTTTGCGTCAGGTACGCTCAGGTTTACGAAAAAGTAACATAGACATTATAATTTATCACTTTGAAGTAAAAAGCGGATCGACAGTAGCTCCTCCCAAACCTACTGGATCCGCTTTTTCAATCTCTCCCCAGAAAGATTAACCCAATAGTGCTAAAGATAGCACAAGAGTCAACAACTAATTGATTTTATATAGTAAAATGAACCTATGAGTTTAGTTTCCGAAAAAATGTAGCCACAATAAAAGGGACCAGCCATATGGGAGAGTATAGCTGGCCCTGTCCCAAACCTACAATCAAGACAGAAAATCTGACTGCTCATTATTTATATCTTTAGCGAATAAAAAGATTTGGGAGGATATCTTTATCCGCTTGTGCATCTTACCGATACATAAGTACGTTAACATATTTTTTTGAATATTGCTAACTATATATCAAAAATTGACAAATAATCGGCAGATACACTTTCTATACTATGAACAGAAATAATAGATAATTATCTTCAATAAGTGTAACTTGGTAGATCGTGTGAATAATCATTCTTCTCTTCCTACAACGACAACCAAGTTACACAGCTTTCCAGATCCTTTTATAAAGCCCAACTTCTAAATTGATAAACGAAGCTAATCCAAAATTTCTGAATGCAAAATCTGCTATAAGATTATAAAAAGTATTGGAAGCTCATATTTCTTAAATCTGATAATCTTAATCAAATTGTTAAAAAGATTCATCTAGCTGTTCAAACAATAGGAAAGATAAATAATGGATAATAAGTATGTAATCGCAACAGGATATAGTCGTGCAAACCTATGTGAACACGTTTCAAAATACATAGAAAACGGATGGCATCCCATAGGCGGTATGGTAATCGATTTTAATGAAGAGGAAGATGATAAGGTTTATTGTCAACCAATGACTGTATTATCTCCATAACTAGAGTATTTCAATTTTCCAAATAGTTCTGGGATTTGTTGAAAACGAAATTTAATCCAAATTTTATCTTTGTTCGTACTAAAAGTATGAAAATTTATAAAACAACAGATCCTAACATTTTAAACCTTGTCACAAGGCTTTTAAAATTAATTGAAATGATAGATGCCGATCCAAAACTACTATTTGGAACTTTGTTTTATTCACTTTTATTATTAGTGTACTTAGTAGGAACTCTTTGATTAATTAAAATAATCAGTACGCTAAAACATTTAATAGCTTAACGTTTATCAAATCATTTGCCATTCCACGGGTATCCAGGTATCGCTTTTGTTCATAGAGTGAGCCAATTTTATTCCCTCGGTGGTAACACTCTCGTCACGGTTAAGAAAACCCTTGCCCTTAGCGTACCTTATCAAATCACTAATGTCTGCATCAAACATCTGATACTCACAAAATTTAAGAATTCTTTCCTTGATGTAAAAATGATCAATCTCGGCCAATGATTCAAACTCCAAACTTAAGAATATTATACTACTGCGCTCTAAGAGTCGCTGACAAACTCAGAGCCTGCTATTTTAACTTAGATGAAAAGCCATAAAAAATGACTAAGCATCTTTGAAGTTGGTATAATCGAAATGGAAAACCCTCGGAGTCAAACAAGGGTTATCTCTTCACCAGTGAATTACCTTTTGTGCTTAAAAATTGGCCTAAATTTTTCTTGTATGAGTGTGGCATAGGCATATTAAATGCAATTTCATCATTTAATAGCTAAATTCGAGAACCATATCCTAAATCATTTAAACCGTCAGATCTAATATATTTATATTCTCGCATGGATATTTTCTACTTTTTTTTGTCGCTTGCTTTAAACTGTTTTTCAACATTCCTTTTTGACGACGCTTCCTCTGCTCTTTGTCTTTATCTTTGGTCACGGAAAGAGCAGCACGATTATCTAAAACTCGCGCATATTCTAAATTTTTGATATCAAACATAACACCCATAGAAATACCAACGGCTTAGTTCCGTTGATGTTTAGTTATTATGTATTTCATACCAGTTCGCCGGTTAAGATAAATGTAACTTTTATCCTTAAACATCATCAGGCAATTTCCCTCGCTGATTGTCCAAATTCAATTATTGATTTAAATAATACATATTCTTTTGAAAAAGAAAAATATGTTCATATAGTAAAGAGGACTTTAGGCATTGAGCAAACAAATGATAGCACTGAAAACTTTTGCGAAGTTTGCAAACATAAAATTAACGGATTTCAATCCTAAACCAACAACAAAAACACCCGGACAAGTAGAGGCATCCGATATTCTTTGGGAATCCGATGATGGCAAGACAAAAATTGGTATCTGGGAATGTTCAGAAGGAACTTTCACCGCGGACCGAACGGGTGCCGCTGAATTTTGTCATATTTTATCAGGAAAAGCGTCGATAACAAACTATGATGGAAATGGTCAACGTGTAATGGCTGGAGGAGATCTACTTGTACTTCCAAAAGGCTGGAAGGGTGAATGGACAATACACGAGAAAGTAAAAAAACTTTTCATAATTCAACAATAAATATTGGCTTAGTTGGATATTTTTGAAGCTTCTTGTAAAATAAATCATATCTTTGTGTTTTGGCGCCAGATAATAAAATTCTTATAGATTAATACAAAACCTGTACTTGATTTAATGTCTCATTAAATTAAGAAATTGACCTATCAAAAGTATTTTTGAGTAGCTAATTATCACGGGAGAATAAAATGGTGGAAGCTTTTGGTGGGGTATTAAATCTCATTATTTGGTTATTACTAATTGTTGCAGGCGGATACTATGCATACCGCTGCCTTTTACAAACAAAAGGATTTATTGATCAATATGGTTTTGGCGATGGAGCAGTATTCATGACACGACTTGTGGGTACGTGTGTTGGAGCTTCCACTGCGGTTGCTATTGTACTTTTATTTATCGGGCCTCAAGGAGCTTGGGCATTCGTCGTTTACGGGTGGATACAGGCACTTCTTGCGGCAATCTTTGGCTATAATACTGTAAACAGTGAGTGGGCTGAAGTTGAGGGTGTTAAAGTTACACCTGAAGGATATATCGCTCCATTAGGTTTTCTAATACTCAATACTATTTTACTCTTCAACATGGGCGATATACTTTATAGTACTTCTGCTGCTGTTTAAATTTTAAAGTGGCTGACTTATTTGTTCAGCCACTTTGATATGCCTAACCTCCAAACAGTATTTTAGAAAGTTACACATTTATGAGCGCCAATATCACCTGCCACTGCGGAGTATGTGGTTTCGAAATTAATGACGGCAAACCTTGCCTAAGCTTGTTATGTGGATGCACTGATTGCCGACACGCATTAGAGTGGTGCTCACTACAAGGCGGTGCAGAGCCGAGCTCTTTGCCAGAATTAATTTATGTCAAATCAGATATTCTTAGCGTCAAAGGCAAAGAATTCATGCACGCATTTAAATTACGATCAACCGGTCGGTCTACCCGCATATACTGTGAAAAGTGCTTCTCAATAATTGGGGTAGACCACAAAAGCTATCGGGATAATGTGTTTATGTTTTTTAAATATCACTGTTCTACAAATTGCGACCTGTCTATAGAACCTTCGGCTGCAATCTATTTAAATGACTTGCAAGATGCCAGTCAGATAAGCAAATTGGAGAATATTCCCCTAATTTTTAGCTTCTCTGAGATAGAAACCCGTGAGTTTAGAGAGATCAAAAGAGTTTCGAACTCATTTAATGAAATAAATCGCCCAAGGTACGGGCAAACTTTAAAATCAGTAATTCACAGCATGTCCAAAATAGAAATTTTAAATTGATATTTTTATCAAATTAGGTCCTTATTTAAGATCGTAGATTTTAGATGTCACAGATTTTAGGGAAATTTGGTTAGATCTATATCTTAAAACCAGAGAATAGGCATGTTATTAGCAAGGCTAAACTTTCATGAAGAACTTTTTTTATATATTTTCTGTAGTAAAAATCATAGTCCTGCTGATATCAAAACCAATCTTTGCAGACCCAATAAACGCATGGGAAATAGCCTCACTTACTGTAGTATCTGTATTACCAACTTGGCCCGGCTATGATAAACCAGGATTTGGCGCACCCCCTGGGACAGCGCCAGAAGGTACTGGAATTATAGTTTCGTCAGACGGACTTATACTTACTGCATCGCATGTAATTTCAAAAGCTACTGATGTAAAAGTTCGAGATATTAAAGGTGAATTATTTTCAGCTAAGATAATTAAGAACTCTATTTCTACCGATCTTGCATTACTTAAAACCGAGTTAGAATTGCGGCCAATAACAATTGAAACTGAAAAGCCTAAAATTGGCAGCAGTGCTTGCCTAATAAGCAATAGTTTTGGATTAAATATTGGGATAACCTGCGGCGTGATATCCGCTACAGGATTGAGCAACATTGGTTTTAATGATATCGAAGATTTCCTGCAGACTGATGCAGCGGCAAATCCTGGTTCATCTGGTGGAGCTTTAGTCAATCTTAATGGTGAATTACTGGGTATGATGAGCGGCATTTTTACAAAAAATACTGATACTAATGCAGGTGTAAATTTCGCGATATCATCCAGCCTTATTAGCAAATTCCTAGCAAATTAATTTGGCGATCTAAAACTAGAAATTTTTAAATAGTTCTATTTTGCACACCCACCATTGCGAGCGTTGCATGCCGGGTATTCTTTTTTTCAAATATTCAAAACAGAAAAAACATTATATCCAAACCTTAAATTATGGAGTTTATAATGCAAAAATTATGGAATAAATTTTTGGCGCTATTGATACGATCGACAGACTGTTCTGCAAAATGCTATTATACTAAGAAGCGCGCTTTGTACTTATAAATCTGATAATTTTTGGAAATCAGAAAAGCTAAATTTGCTATCCAACGGTTATAATGCCTCCCATGCCTGAAACGTGATGTTCAAGCATATGGCAATGAAATAACCATGATCCAGGATTGTTTGCTTCGAAGACCAAGTCGGCCTGTTCACCCGGTTGCATTAGATAAGTGTCCCGAAGAACTAAATTAGCTTCATCCCCGAATTCTTTAGACTTAACCCAAAAATGATGTCCGTGGAGATGCATCCCGTGTTGCCATCGTGTATCGTTCCAAACCCTTAATACGACAGTTTTGCCTAAATCCACTTCTGCAAGCGTCAGATCATACCCACCGATTTCTCCATTAAAAGCCCATAATTTTTTTTCAGATCTTGCCAGCTCTCGCAAACTCTTTTGCTCACCCTCAAAAATAGCAGAAGATAGGTTACCCATGGCCCCACCCTGCATATGAATGTTTATTACCTCAGCATTATCCATTTTCAGCATATTATTTGTTGGCAATACAAATCGTGGCAATGCATTAGGTTTCTGAGTTACCTCATTTGGCACAAACGTAGCTGCACCATATTCCTCTCCTGTACTTACCTCGAATAATTCTCTTACAAATGAGACATCATCGATCTGAACATCAACCCTTTGTGCAGGAGCCAAAGTTAAACGTTGCCTCATGAAAGGATCACATGGTGCCCCATCTAAAGCAACAATCCGCATCGGTAACCTATCATTTAGTTCAAACTGCATCACACGAGCATTTGCAAAATTTAAAAACCTTAAATGTACTTTTCCACTCTTTGGGATTTTTATTTCGGGTGCCGACTTACCGTTTATCGTAAGAAAATTTCCCAACCTTCCTCCATGCGACCAATCATGTAAGCTTCCTAAACTAGCCGTATGAATTTGCTCATTCTCGTCTAAAAGCCAATCATCTACAGCAATGGTTAGATCCCTATCGCTCATTGATGATCCATCTTCTAGCACAATCAATGGGCCACAAAGTCCTCTTGCTACTTGGTTCCATGCCTGACTGTGAGAATGGTACCAAAAAGTACCAGCATCATTCAGAGGAAACCTGTAAGTGAAAGTTTCTCCAGGCTCTACAGGCGCTTGTGTGAGACCCGGCACACCATCCATATCATTCAAATTTCTGATACCATGCCAATGTATCGAACTGGGCTCATCCAAAAGATTCAAAAACTCTACTTCCAGTATATTACCCTTGTTTTCAACAATGAGTGGACCGGGGCTGCTACCGTTGTAAAGGAATAGGTCCGAAAGATTAGCTCCCTCATAAAATTGATGCTCAGATTTCTGAGCAATGATGCGGTAACGAGAAACATTTTTTGCAGAAAATGCGCTTGTAGGAACTTTCACTGCTACTAAACTTGCCAAACAATTTTTAATTAAACCACGTCGTGATATCATCGAAAAAACCTTTACAAACTTTCAACTAATGTCTTGTGGCATGTAGATCTTGTATCTCTTTAGGCCAGGTCGATCTAATAAAAGCTAAAATTTCCCATATTTGTAAATCTGAAAGCACGTCTTCGTAGCCCGGCATACCACTTTTGTAATCGGTGATACCTACGGCAGCCAGCGTTTTTTGACCGCCATATTTAGTATAATCAAATAACATTTTTGTATCATGATGCCAGGTATGCCCTGTCTCATCATGAGGGGGTGCCGGAAGACTGCCGTCAGCTTTCATTGTCCGCCAATTAGGTTGACCCTCGAGGTCAACCCCGTGACAGCTGGCACAATGTGCTTGATAATTTTCTTCTCCGTTCACGATGTTTTGGTCTTCGAGTTCATGGTGAGCATTTGCTGTATGCAAATTGACCATGATAAGAAGAAAAATGTATAATATTAGATGGTTTTTACACATTATTTTACCCTCAAAAGATACTGCGCGATTGAGCTTCTATCCGCTGCACTTAGCTTAGACGTGTTTTCAACTACCGAAGCCATTTTACCCCCGGCCACGTCATAATCAGGAGTAAAACCAGAACTTAGATATTCTATAATTTCATCTCCTGTCCAAGCAAGCTTCTCGGTGCTAATACCAGGAATTCTTCCCTTACCACTCGGATCTTGGGCTCCTTCTAACCACTCAGAGAATTTTAATGCACCGAGTATGTTTCTAGGACTATGACACTCTGCGCAATGAGAAAGTGCCTCAACTAAATATGTACCCCTATCAACCTCGGAGCTGACAAATTTATCTGACATGTAAAGAGTTTTCCAAACGCCAATATTTCGCCTGCTAGAAAATAAAAATGGTAAGTCATGATCGCTGATAAATGCGTCAGAGCTAGGCAGAGTCTTCCAGAACGTCCATAAGTCCATAATATCTTGATCTGTCATTTTGGAATATGCTGTGTAAGGAAATGTAGGGAAATAATGTTCGCCATCAGGGCTCTGGCCGAGCTTTAATGCGTTATAAAAGTCTTTAAATTCCCATGCCCCGATTCCAAATTCAACACTATTGGAAATATTTGGAGCTTTAAATGTACCAAACGCAGTTTCAAATTTCTGCCCGCCAGCCAATAGATATTTGTCTTTTGAGCCCTCTTCAATATGACATCCACTACAACCCGCAGCTGTAAATATATACTCACCGTTGGATAGATCCGAAGTTTCCGCTGAATAATCAAGCACGGCAAGTGACTTCGGGGCGGTCACTGTCAGGTAAAGAAAAATTCCAAAGGCACTAGTTATAAGTGTCGATATGATTATTTTCACTTTCATGCCTTTGAGGTAGTGGCTCCAGTTACTGGAAGGTCAATAGGAAGCAAAATGTTCTTTACATTTATAATTCATTATTCTTTTTATGATACCTGTTAGTGTGTGTGAAATTTTCGGAAATATTATATTTACTACTCTCAATAGTTGGAGAAATTATTTGGAAGAAACAAACCTCATTAATCAAACTCGATATAGCATAATAGCCAAACTAATGCATTGGGGGTTTGTACTTCTGTTTGCATATGGAGTTTTCAAACAAGTGGATGATGTTGCAGAACTCTCAGACCCCTCGCTGTTTAGACTTGAAATAGTTTTTGCTGGTATCTTTTTAATTCTTCTTTTGGGACGTTTTTTTTACATGACAAAAACACAGCGAAGCGCACTGCCCGAAAATACGAGTTACATCCAAAAAATTGCAGCCAAACTTGTACACCTTGGAATGTATATAAGCCTAGGATCCATTGCATTAACAGGACTGGGAATAGGTGGACTTTATTGGATTGGATTAAAAGAAGGGTTAATTATGGAAGCCGTGATCAGTATCCACGAGTTTTCTGTTACGGCTACATATTGGTTGGTAGGTATCCACATCCTCGCCGCCGTCTATCATCGCTTCAAAGCTGATGGTGTATGGTCAGCTATGGTTCCATTTGCAAAATCAGAAAATTAAGTGGACCACGCGTCATTATGATAAATAGGTATTTCAATAATATTTGAGGCCTTTGGGACAAAATTTAGGGGTATGGTCGATCAAGCTCTATGCTTGGGTCAATATTCTTCGAATTGTGGTAAGTCATCTGAAATATCATAATAGTCACCTTTACTTGCAACGTAGATATGGCGCATCCGATCAAGAGATGTCGGTATTTCCAGCGAACCTGCTGAAACAGAGATTTTATCAATACCTTTTCTCTCATAAAACATGCTAGAGCCACATACACTGCAAAAACCACGACGAGCTTTATCTGATGAGTCATACCAGCTTAGTGACGTAGCCTTTATCAAATTTAAATTCCCTTTTGAGACCTGTGTGGCGGCCCAGTAGTGGCCAGATGTTTTGCGGCACTGAGAGCAGTGGCAGAAGACGACATCTCGCAGCTCTCCAGTAAGTTCAAACATAACACCCTGACATTCACAGGAACCTTTTACACTCATGTCCTTTAGCCTTATTTTACCTTTAAAGTAGTACGGAAATACACTTCCTACTTTTTAATGATTTGTAAACAGAGCTTTTGTGAGCTGATTTCAACTAACTGCGTTGATTTAACCGACCTAGATTAAAGCAAAGCTTTGGGTTGCTATAACCGCTAACACGGCCACAGCAGATAGCAAATGGATTATCGTAATTTTAGAATCCCCCATATAAAGAGTGTAATATTAAAAGCAAATTAAATCAAATTTCGGTCTGTCTATGCTTTGATAGTATCCTTTAAGATCATAAATATCAAAATTTTACGTATAGATTTTGCGCGTATTTAATAATTAATGTTTGTAATACCTGAAGGCTATCATTGCATTCTAAAATAGGGATATTAAAGTCAATTCTGACTTAATAAGGTTAAAAATGGGCACAACACTTTATCATTGGACTTCGCGAGACGCGATGAAATTGATCTTGGCGAGCAAGAAACTTGAGCTCGAGGGAACTGAATATATGGCAGGGCTTCGGGAGGGTTATTCTATAGCTGACCAAAGAGCGCTTGATGACCAATATAATTACTGTGGACGTTTTGTTTGGTTTACTGAAAGTCCATCTTACAATTTTTCAGGAAAAGTAAAAAATGAGATGGCGCTGATGTTAGATTCTGATGCAATTGACGTGCAGAAGTGGCATTACGTTAAAAAAGAAAATAAAAATAATCCTGATTTTATGAAGATTGCAAATGAAAATGACAGACTTGCAATTCGAATGGAAGACGACCCGTATCAGTGGTGGATATCAAAACAACCAATAGACTTAGAAGGGCTAAACTATCAAGTGGCCATGAGTAACTGGTTGCGAGAAATGCTGGAAAACGAACCAGAAGGAGCTACAAATTAAAAAGGTAATTGATTGTTGATTTTCAAGCTAGAGAGTTTTTAAAGGTGTCCGACAAAAGTCAAAATTTTAGTAAACCTGAGCCGCCCATCGCGTTTGCCCTTCCGTTATTGTTTTGTCCATTACTTATATTAGCGTGGGTTTACGGCGGAATTATATTAATTCTCGCCCCAGTTTTTGGTTACGTAATCATCTCAATCATTGATTTTATTATCGGTGAAAACAAAAAAAACCAAATAGATGTCTCGAACGACACAAGTAGTTACAAACTAATTCTATTTGCCTGGCCCTTCATCCAATTCTTCTTACTGTTTGGATCTCTGGTCTCTATCTGTTGGTTTAATCACCTCACAACTTTCGAGGCTATTTGTTTAATGCTTGTACAGGGAATGATTACTGGGGCCGTCGGAATTACCTTTGCTCACGAATTAATGCATCAAAAAACAAAGCTAGAGCGATTTTTCTCAGATATCTTAATGGCCATGGCTTTTTATGGTCACTTTAGAACTGAACATGTCTTTGTACACCACAGGTATGTAGGCACCAAGAAGGATGCGGTCACTGCCCGTTTCAATGAAAGTTTCTATACTTTTTTCCTTCGGGTCATCCCCCAGTGTCTAATTTCTGCTTGGTCAGTGGAAGCGCAAAAGCTCGCTTCCAAAAATAAATCTATCCTAAATATTTCGAACCCGTTTTACATTTATGCCGCATTGGCATGTTTCTTTGTGTTCTTGTCATTCGTAGTTGGCGGCGCATGGGGTATTGCATTATTTTTCATTCAAGCACTCGTCGCCGTACTTCACTTGGAAGTTGTAAATTATATAGAGCATTATGGTCTCTCCAGAAAAAAAATATCAGATAATAAGTATGAACCCACAAAGCCACACCATAGCTGGAATGCCAATCATGCAGCCAGCAACTTACTACTTATTAACTTACAAAAACATTCGGATCATCATTCTAGGCCATCACAAACATATCCAACTCTGAGTGCACATGATGCTGACAGCGCACCCCAATTACCATTTGGATACCCGATTATGGTTGTATTTAGCTTGGTACCATTTATTTGGCGCAAGGTAATGAACCCAAAAGTAATTAAATGGCGCGCGCAATTCTATCCAGAAGTCAGTGAGTGGAAAGGCTTAAGTTAAACCTACATCAATTGGTTAAATCTAACTGAAAAAAGTTAAACAGTTTCATTAGTATTCGCATAATGTAGGGCCACCTTCTTGTTTCGGGTAATAATTACAACTTTACCCTGTTCATCATATAAAATGTAACGTACGCCGTGGCGCCAATTTACCTGCACAAGTTTCATCTGCTAGTATACGTTAAATGCCCCTCGGATTTAGATGGTAAGTTGTTAAGTTTTTTTCAAGTTTCTTGGTATTTTTGCTTCAACTAATTAACTCAACAATATTTTTGCAATTGTTATTTATTTTCAATCTTTGGAGTCTTTAGCTGATAAAGTTAATTGGAGCTTTAATTTGGATTTGAAATTAAAAATAATCATTGCGAATATAAATAGTAATGAAACTTAAATGAAAATTTTCTGCGTACCCACCAGATAGGGTAATTGATAAGTTGGATCCGAGAATCTATGGCAATTAGAAAAAACATTAAGCTCAAAATACTCCTAAAATATTTGTTCATATTCATTATATTTTCGCTCAGCACCAAATCCATTGCTGATGAAACTGAAGCCAAAGCTATAATTTCAGAGGGTAAGGTTGTAGCTAGCGGGACTAACAAGGATGGCAATTTGCGTATGACTGTGTTGCATAATGATGAGATCTATTTTTGCCTACACAACCGGCTTCCTTCAATGAGTTTAGGGTCAGCAGATATTGTAAGTATCGAATGCCATAAAACTAACTACGACAATGGAGAACAAATTAATAAAAACTGACAGCGAACACGCCTTTGTTAAGGCTTAGTTAGTACAGGCTTGCAAATAGGATGGGCAATTGCGACCTCAGGTCCAACTCTCAGCAATGCACGACAACCTGCTTCAAGTTTTGAATATGTGTTTTCTACTTCCTCAATTAATTGATTAACATTTGGTTTTTTCGTCGTTTCCCCAAATGCAGTGTATAGACACTTTTCAAACGAAGCAGCTAATTGCTCATTTTCTGGTAGTTTTGTACTCTGTATCTGTGAAGCAATATTTCTAACCGTCCCTAAATCAGCTGACTTTTGAGCCGCATCACAAATATTTAACAAGACACGCAAACGATTATCACTAATTTCACCAAAGGCACCCGTAGAGAGTGACATCAAAAAAGCTAGAACTACTAACCGCATAACAAAACTTCTTTCTACAATTCTCTTCTTTATTACCATGAACTTTAACAAAAGTAATTTAGATAGCAATGTGAAGCTACACGAGATAGAATGTTTCACTTAGTTAATTTGGAAGGAAACAAAATGGACCTTGAAGAAGTTTACTTACGTCAAATAGTCGAGCAGCTTAAGCTACAAAATAAGCTCAAGGAAGACAGCAACGAGCTTTTAAAAGCAATTTTAGATAAACTTGGTAAATAAACGTTCACTGTGAATGAATAGGAAAATCTTTATGACATTGGTCACAACTATCACGAGATTCAAAGCCAAGATCGGATTTGAAGATCAGCTAATAGATGCACTCAGAAAATTTGACAATTCCAACTCTATATCTTGGCAGATACTAAGCTTAGGAGATAGTGAGTATGCAGCTTTAAATACCTACGACAGTATCGAAGATAGAAGCATGGATGTGGTTTCGGGCTTAGATTGGCTAGATAGCATTACCCCTATTTTAGAACTATATGAAAACGGTAGCCGCACCAACGCATTCTCAGGCATAGTTCTGCATCAAAATGAAATAGATAATATCTAGCTATTAGAATGTTTATGGTACAATAAAAATGAATAAAAAATCAAAACTTATCATACTCTTTGTAATTTTAGCCGCTTCATATTTTTCATATTATGTTAGCAGCTTAAAATTTACTCGATTTGATAATTTTATAAGTAGTGAATAATGAGAATTCTAATATTTGGACTAATTTTATCTCTAAATTTGAGCCAGGCTGAGGCTCAGGTAATCTATGGCCCAGGCAATAAACCATGCTCGGCGCTCGTAAAAGCATGGGAGGGAGGTAGCTTTTTTGATAAAAACTTTTTTGATGCTTGGGTGACCGGTTTTGTAGGTGGGGCTAATTGGATATCAAAAAAATCAATCCATGCGGATGAAACTGTTTTTGGGATGGCATTACTCAAGTTCTGCAAATCAAATCCATCGGAAAACGTGTTTACAGGGGTTATGGCAGTTTATAAGGATTTTAATTAGATTTACTTCCATAGTGTACCGAACCAAAAATTCATTTGGGTCCAAAAGCTGTACTAGTCTCAAGCAACTTGGCCATTTAAACTTAAGCTGAATCATTATGGGAGAACAATATGTCTGAAATTAAATGTATTAACCTTGGCTATGTCTGCTCCAATGCTGAGGCCGCATCTGTCGAAGAAGTATTCCGGAAACATGCTGCTTGGATGACTGATTTTTACTCAGAGGCAAATAATGGGAGCGAACATTTACTTAATGCTTACTTTACTAAAGCCCCCGAGTTCATCGACCCTACTGATCCAGAAAAAGGTGTGACTGGTAATACATTATTCACAATCAATGAGCGTTTTACCGGGATGGCAAGTATTCAGCGTCACGTCGAAAATGCGTCACAAAATGATTACTTCCCTCAATTTGCCGAAATACTCGGTAGCTATGGGAAAGTGATCAGCCTTGGTGGGGAAATCTATCATTCTATCAGATAAACCGCAGGGTGTAATATAGTAAATGTAGATATATGAAAATATAATGGCCTTGTTACGGCCAGAATTGATTTTAAAAGTTTTTATCCCCTCTGGTCTAAGTTTTCGAGCATATCCATCAGCCGATCTGTTGTCCCGTTATCCTCAAATGCCGCTTTAGTTGAAGTGGCCTGGGGAATATTATTAGGTTTTTGTGACGTCCATAATTCAACAGTTGGAGTGAACTCTATTTGACCATCAAGTAATCCCGCGGGTACGTAAATCATAGGATCTAAAAGATCTGGTTTGTTATATATAAAAGTACCACAAGTTGGGCAAAAGTTATAATGTAGTTTGTTCCCACTTCCGCCAGTTATATAATAATTTGAAAGAGACCCAGAAATCTCCAATTCGTCCTGTGGCATAGCCAAGGCATGCAAAGTATTCCCAAAGACTTTCTGACAAACATTACAATGACATTTAAATTGCATCATTGGGTCGTATGGAAATTTAAAGCTAACCGCACCACATAAGCAATTTCCCGAATACTTCATATTTTTCACCTCTTAGCTTCCAAACCTCTTGCATGGTCTTGGGATAAGTTGCATAGCCAATAATGAAATTAGACATGCTGGCAATTAAAAAATCAATAATTTTTATAATCCGGGTACTATTCGAAATGCAAATAATCGATCCGGATCAATTATCGCCAAAAAAAACTCCTCAAACAATGTATAGCCAAAGCTTACTTTTATCTATACGCCGTTTACAGTTAAAGATCTCACTAAGGACAGTGTGTTGAAAAATTCTGAATTCCAACCCGTATTATTTATGGTTGGCTCCATGGCTCTTTTTTCTTTGGAAGATTTTTTTATAAAACTTTTATCAAGTACCATGCCAGCCTCTCAAATAATGCTAATCATGGGATTAAGTGGCTCAATAATCTTTTTATTTTTCGCTATTGTTTCAAAGCAACCAGTCTTTAGCCGAGACCTGCTAGACAAGCACGTCATTACAAGGACATTAGCTGACTTATTTGGCGCATTATTTTTCGTAGGGGCAATAGTACTAACGCCCTTGTCGTCAGCTTCAGCCATTCTACAGGGAACTCCATTGGCTATTACTGCTGGGGCGGCTATTTTCTTAGGAGAAACCGTTGGGATCAGACGTTGGCTAGCGGTTCTCATAGGTTTTTTTGGTATAATTTTAATTGTCAAACCCGGATTAGCAGATTTTAATCCTTTAAGCTTACTGGCAGTTATAGCCGTTATCTGTCTATCTGCTCGTGATCTAGCGACGCGAGCAATGAAAACGACTTTACCAACCCTAACAATCTCCATCTACGGGTTTGGAGCAATGGCGGCGGCAGGTATATTGGCTATTCCATTTTATGGTGAGTTTATTTGGCCAAATTTTGGTGAGATAACAATATTAATGGTGGGCATTGCATCAGGCGTAGCTGCATACTACCTGCTAGTAGGAGCGACTCGTTACGGTGATGCTTCTTTGGTTGCCCCATTTAGGTATTCAAGACTCGTATTTGCGCTGTTATTATCGATACTGATTTTAGGTGAACGTCCAGATCTGCTGACATGGTTGGGAGCCCTTATAGTTGTATTTTCTGGGTATTTTATTGTTTTAAGGGAACGAAACATAAAAAATGTAAAAAAATGACTATCTTAAAAGTCGAAGGTTCGAGATATTACGTGCCGACGATAAACTTCAATCATCCAAGCCAGCATGATGGCGTTAGTTATATGCCACAAAAAGTGAGTGCCTGTCGGGATTATCTCGCATAACGGCAAATCCACGGAGCGCGCAAACATTGATATCGTCAACAATAAGGCACCCATTGCAAGACCCTTCGATACATCCGGGAGTCTTTTGTTTAAAATAAGTGAATACAGTGAAATGAGTACCAGTATGGGTATGTAAATTCGGGTTGAACCAAGAAAGCTTAAAGGCAACGTCAACCATTCCACAACAACTGAAAATGGAAAATATCCTAATGTAACACCCAACGCGCTACGTCTTGAAAGGCCCAAAAAATCTTCTGTAGCAACAAAAATATATACAAGGGTAAATAGCAAAATGAATAATACATCTAACGCTCCAGCCCATGCAGTGGCAACGGAATGAAAAAGAAAAGAGGCAATACCAATCATTCCAAGAATAAAAGCTAGAGCACGCGCTTTATTGTTGAGCCCGTCTCTTCGCAAAACCCAAATAGCAGTCATCAAAAAAATAACGTTGGTAACTGCATTTAAGGGTTCAGACCAAAACGAAGCATCAATTCTCTCACAATAACCATCGATGGTTTCGAACCAATTCATAAAGTTGCACCTAAAACCTTTAGAAGGAAACTACTTTTGTTGTGTCATAACACAAGCATATTGGACTGGAAGTTCTACAAAATCCCTCTCTGTATTTGGAGTTAATATCTCAGCTTTATCTCGAGACAATCGGCTAGCATCCCAGTTGCACATCATTTTTTCAGGATATGACGTTAGTGGTTCGAATTGAATGGGGTCTCCAGCAGCGCTTAAAAAAACTAAAAAAAGTGTCCACATTTTAAATTCCTTACTTGGTGTTGATAATTAAACTTCTATACTTCTGCTTACATAAATTTTTATGGGAGATTAATTCATGAATCAGCCAGTTAAATTTTGTGCAATTCTCACGATGCGATACACCAACAAATCGTTAATGCATAGTGCTCACGATTACATCGATAAGCATATGCCGCCGCAACCGAAAGGTTTGGTTGCCATGCGTTCCTTTCATATAGCGCCGGATAGAGGTATGAGCATTTGTTATTTCGATACAAATGAGAACCTAAATAATGCTTTCAAATCATTAAAAGAATTTCAGCAAAATGTTGCAGGAAAGTTTGAGGCAAAAGCCGACGCTCAAAAAGCTATTACTTCATCCCAGTCTGATTTTGGTGAAATCTGAAAATGTCCGTGACATAATGCAAAATAAAAAAATAGATGCAATAAACTTAAAAATGATGGAAAAGAGAAAACATATCATACTAGAAATCGTTTAAGCAGCACAATAAATGTAGGGAGCTCAAAATGAAAAAGCATTTCATATGTACTCATACTTACATGAGTGATGAAATAAAGGACAAATTCTTCGAGGACACAAAAAACTTAACTGACAAAGAACTTTTTGATGGGATGAAAACTGAAAAAGCAGAACTGCTTCAGCATTGGATGGGCACAGAAGATTTCTTTTATTGTCATTGGTATGCTGAAGACGAAGATGCTATATTTTCGGCTTTAGAACAAATGGGAATGAATGACGTTATGGTGACGCTACCGACCGAAACACAAAGGTATGTATCGTATGACACTCTTACTGGACAGCCCATGGTAAATCCTGCAGACCTTACAAAATAAAAAATGTGCCTAAAACTGAACGGAAAACCTTTTTAGTTATATAAACTTTTTATTATTTTCATAATTGGAACCAATGACGCTCATTCCTGATGCCTCCTCAGAATATCAAGAAACACTGCCAGTCTCATCTGATGATTTTATAAAGCTGTTGGATGAATGGGGTATCATTTACAGTCGCACTGACCACGTGCCTCTTCAAACCGTAGAGGACTCTAAAAAAATACAGCATCAGTTTTTATCTTCAGATGAAGGTGGAGGTCATATTAAAAATCTCTACCTCAGAGACAATAAAAAACGCAATATTCTGATAGTTGCTGAGCAAGATCGCGGAATTAATCTCAAACTACTTTCCTCGAGGCTAGGTGTGGGCAGACTCTACTTTGGTTCCGCAGAACGGTTAATGGATAACCTAGGTGTTAGACCTGGTGCGGTTACGCCGCTCGCAATGATTACTGGAGCTCAGCAAGGTGTAACTTTATTTATCGACCATGAACTAAAAAACTGCGCTCAAATATATGTTCATCCTTTGGTAAATGACAGAACGTTGGGAATTTCACCCGACAATTTAGTAAAGTTTTTGAATAAAGTTGGCGTCCAACCGGAATGGATAGATTTATCAGAACTAACCGATCCAGCTAAGTGAAAATGAAACTTTGATTTTAAACTTTTAGAAATTCTCAAACTGCGTAGTTTTGTTTCTTGAAAACTTACATAGGCAGTCTACGGTTTATGTAAAGGAGATTTCTATGTTTATAGCCCATAAATTAATTGCTACTAAAATTTTACTCACCGGTGCAGTCTTTCTTACAGCCGGAACTGTTCTTGCGGCGGCGGCTATATCTAACCCAAAGTGTCGAGATAAATTAAAAGAATGTGCTGAGAAGCTTCGCAATGGCTCGAAGAACACGTGAAGCAGATGCTGAGCTAATCGAAACGGTCGATGACCTAGAAGAATTGGTTCAGGATAAAAGGCAAAGCTGGAGAGCTAATTCAAGCAAAGCAAGACGCAGACAAAGACGGTATAAAAATCGCCTAACTTATGAACTGGCAAGAATGAACCTTGGGTCAATTGGGGATAATGATTAAACGACTGTGAGCACTAAAAATAATAAAAAAGGGCCAATATTTGACAAAGAAAATCTACATAGCTGGACCCCTATTAAATACTCACGAGAAAGATTACTTAAAAAAAATTGCAAGAGAACTGGAAAGTAATAAGTTTGAATGTTTTCTTCCTCACAAAGACCAAAAGGTGTAACGGAGGAAGAGCTGAAGCATCTTGATATGTCCAACGCAACAAAAGAAAAAATTTTCAATAACGATCTCAACGCATTAAAGACCTCCGACTTAACTGTAGCTCTACTAACTGGTCAGGATATAGATTCTGGAACGGCGGCCGAAATTGGCTTTAGTTATGCAAATAAAAAACGAATAATTGCAATTACTGCTTCAGAAAGACGTTTTCGGAATTTGTTTGTAGAAGGAATGATCGACAAGACAATTGACGAAATAGATATACTTGTCGATACAATCAAAAGCCTGGACATATAATAATTACGTCACACCTGATAAATATAGGAGCCCCACTAAATTACCATCATTATTGACAGAAAGTCGCATTGAAGTGAGTTTTTCTGAGCCTATTTGTTCATCAGAAACAAGGAGATCATTATGAAATATTTAGGTACAACACTAGTAGCAATACTTCTCTCAACTTCATTTAGCTTTGCAGATGGTTGTAACAAGCATGGCACCGATACAGCGATGACGTGTGAAGTAGGCCAAGAGTGGAATGCTGAATTAGGCATGTGTATGGACACCAATGCATGAGTGAGACTACGTCAAACAATAGTGGGTTGGGCTGGGCATTTTTAAGCTGCGTATTTTTTATAGTTGGGATGCCAGTGGTAATGCTTTTAGCAATAGAAGGCTCCGAATGGTATCAGGCCTTCAGCTTAATGAACCCCATGTTTTAACAAAGTAACTTATGAAATTATAGAGGAAGCAGAACATGGCAGATTGTAGTTGTGGTCGAAGCCCTACAGGTAAATGCGTAGGCTGGCATGGCCTATCAGAAGAGCAATATCAGGAAAAGAAATCGGTTTATGACGCTAGACAA